>BNJS01001422.1_pt1 | contig 648721 bp, 841 predicted proteins | sample 8540461 | NCBI WGS metagenome assembly BNJS01 (sample SAMD00202454, study PRJDB9452) | human saliva metagenome | isolation source: human saliva | place: Japan
CCAAGGATCGCGCTATTCTTTCAACAGCTCAGGCCCTTCGCGCGAGGGCGAATGCGTGGCCATTATCCCGAAGGTGACGTTGACTTTAGATCCTGATTTGTGGCCGGTGCGAGATCAAGACGGGCGCTGGCGCGACTCGCCTTTGGACTCGGTGCGGCGGTGATCCTTTCATCCACTGGAGAGCAAAAGATCATGCGCTCGGGTTCGCGCGCTCATTGACTTCGGCCACGCAGGCGCGTATCGGCGCGTATCGGTGATCCGATTCCTTCGAGGACCACATGCCCGCGAGTCTGGTTCGCAAACCACGAGGCCGTCGAAGCAAAGCAGCCAAACGGATTCCAGCGCGCCATGATCGAGCGTTGCACAACTTCGCGGGGAAGAAGCCCACGCCGGCGTGTGGGATCGCCAGCTCGAGGAACAGCGTCGACTACTAGCGCGCGACCTGTTACTTCGCGATGTCGATGACGACTTCGCGAGGGCTGGTGAGCGCACTCAGGTGACCTCACGCTCGGTCCATTCCGATGACGATGTGAGTATCGGCCTCAAGTTCCGTCCTCAGTACGCGTATCGGCCGATAATCAGGGTTTTGGGTCCCTTGTAGTGTTGGCTACGTTCCTCGCTCACGGGCATAGCAGCTTGAAGGTGAGATCGAGAATGCACGGGCGATTCCCAAATCGCTGGGATCTCCTTGCCCTGGGTGAGCGGAGGTGGTCCACCCTCGAGCCATCCCGTCTCGTCACTTCCGGTATGAACTCAACGACAACGCGAGTGCAAAGCCATCGTGGTCTCCTGCGCGCATGTCGTGGAAGACCGGTGCGTGGTTGGCGTCTTCTTTGCCAAAGAGTTGCTGTGGAAGCGGGGTTCAATGCTCTCCCACGTACTGGGGGTCGCCGATGTACGTGCGCTGGCACTAGGAGCAGGCGAGGAGGCTTGGCTGCTTGCCGAGGCCGTGGGCGTGTTTGATGCGTCGCTCCGCGATGGGGTTGGGGAGCACCCGCACAATGCAGCTGTCGTCACAAGAACGAGGACAGATAGGGCTGCGCGTTTAGACATGAGCTCCTCCTTGGGCACGTCGCGTCTTTTTATCCTAGTAGGGTTGAGGCGGATGGGAGAGGAAATGACAATGATGACACGAATGAGCGTGCTGGGCACAGGCGCGTGGGGAACCACTTTTGCCCAGGTTCTTGCAGATGCTGGACACGCCGTCACTATGTGGGGACGCAATCGAGGAGTCGTCTCACGCGTCAAAGCTCGCATGAAAATCCTCGCTATGTTCCCGACCTGCTTCTCTCCGAGTCAATTACCGCGACCTGTGATCTTCGCCAGGCCGTTGATGGCGCGGATCTTCTCATCGTTGCAATCCCCGTCAAAGCGGTACGCGCGACTCTCGAGGAGCAGCGCGCAGCCTCGGAAGCGAAACTGCGCTGCTTTCCTGGCTAAGGGCCTTGAGTTGGGCTCAGCTTAAAGCGAGTAGATGGAGGTCTTGAGTGAAGCTTCTGGCGTGAGGGCACGATCGGATTGCGGTTACTGATCCGGGCCTCACCTACTCGCGTGAGTGCGGTGCACCAACCGACGGCAGCCGTTGTCGCATCGGTCAATGCTGAGATTGTGCAAAAGAAATTGCGGAGGTCTGCCACAACTCTTATTTCCGCCTTCCCTATCTGTCCTCGGATGTGATTGGCACAGAAATCGCCGGTGCGACCAGAACGTTATCGCCGTTGCGGTGTGGCGCGGCGGAAAAGCTGGCTTAGCATTAGGTCTCGCTCGACCTTGATGACGCGTGGCCTCGCAGAAATGACGCGCTGGGCACCGCCCTGGGCGCAGATCCGGCAACCTTTGCGGGGCTCGCAGTGGCGACAATGCGCAGCCTGTTCGGCGACCACGCTGTCCAGAAATTTTTGCTTTCCGGACATCGAGGTGGGAACGAGCGCATGAGCGTTGAGGATGCTCTTGCTGCTTCTGCTACAGCGGCGTCTCGTGGAAGGCGTGGCCTCGGCGATCCCAATTCTGCAGCTTGCGCAGTCGATCGGCGTAGACATGCCGATTACGACAGCAGTTGTTGAAGTTGTTGAGGACGCGCGGAATTAACGACATGGGGAACATGTTGCTCTCGCGTCCACGAAGATGGATGGAGTGGAAAGGGTGACTGGTCGACAGAAAGCGCGCACAGTGCGGCAGGTCGATTCTCGCGGTAATCCTTGACCCCATGAGTGAAGTCAAACGTCCTCGCGTCCTTGTCGTTTTGGCGGACGCTCCAGCGACACTTGGTCTCTTGCTGCGACGGCTGCCGGTGTTCTTCATGCTCTTGACCAGCGAGGCGCTTTGATGTCACGCCGTTGGAATTACGCGCGATGGGCGGTGGAGTGCCGATGTGGATGATAACCCGGGTTGGTGGATACTTCGCACGGCCTCGGACTACGACGTGTGCCGGGATTGAGCCGCGTGGCCTGCTTCCTGGCCTTGCTCGTCTTGTTGAAACCACGTATGCCGAGCAGGTCTCCCTGGAGATCCACAATGCCCAAATTGCCGAGTTGAAGAAGATTTGCAGGCGTGATCGATGTCGTTCTGCCTCTCTTGCATGGTCCTTACGGCGAAGACAGAACGATCCAGGAGCTCTCTTCGAGGATGTCCGATGTGCGCTTCTACGTTGGTTGACGCGTAGCTGCAGGATTCGGCCTCGATGGATAAGCACCTGACCAAGACTGTCCTTGCCGAGCCGGGATTTCCGGTTGGTCGTTGGGAATTGGTCACCGAAAACAATGGTCGAAGGATCGCAGGACGTGCGTTCGCGCATTGATGCTCTAGGATACCGTCTGTTAAGCCCACGCGTGCAGGCTCCTCGGTGGGTATTTCTCGCGTTGATTCGCTGACCAGCTGCTGGACGGCAGGTCAAAGGCAGCCGCGAACGACCCGCGCATCGTGTCGAGGCCATGGCTCATGGTCGCGGATTGAGTGCGAGTGTGCGCGTGCCCGCCGGTGACGACAGTAGCTGCGCCCTTGGGTGAGATTGGGGTTCCCGAAGGGGAGTTCTACGACTACGCACTCAAGTACGTCGACACCGATGCGATCTCCTTGATGTGTCCGGCTGACATTCCCGCCGAGGACGCGCAGAGGATCCAGAGCATTGCCCTGAAGGCTTTCGAGGCCTTGGAATGTGAGGGGTTGGCGCGCGTCGACTTCTTCTACGACGATTCAACTCACGAAATCATCGTCAACGAAGTGAATACCATGCCTGGATTCACTCGCTTGTCCCTGTACCCGCGAGTGTGGGCCGAGGCTGGGATGAGCTATACGGAACTGGTGACCTCGCTGCTTGAAGAGGCTCTTAGTCGTCCCCTGGGACTAGGGTAGGATATCTTCATGACGAAAACACCCAAGGTCACCCTTGTTACTTCCGCGAGTATGCCGGGACTCTTCTCCGATGAAGCTGGGCTTCCCGACGCGTTAGCTGACCGCGGAATGGATCCCCAGATCGCGGTCTGGAATGACCCCACCGTTGATTGGGAAAAAGCTGGATTGTGCGTCCTTCGTTCGGTTTCTGACTATGCGACGCAGCGCCAGGAGTTTATTACGTGGGCGCAGTCGGTTCCGCGCCTGCTCAACAACGCCGATATTGTCGAGTGGAACACCGATAAGCACTACTTGAAGGACATGGAAGAACTCGGCCTCCCCGTCATTCCGACGACGTGGCTTGAGCCTTCGCATGGATTCTCCAAGCATCAGGTGCACTCGCGGTTCCCTGCTCTTGGTGACTTTGTTGTCAAGCCTGCTGTGTCTTCTGGTGTCCGCGATATCGGTCGCTACACAGCGATTGATACTCTCCAGCGTCAGGCTGCTTTGGCGCAGACGATCGACCTCTTGAACGAGGGGCGTTCCGTCATGCTCCAGCGTTACGTGGAGGACATCGACGTGCACGGCGAAATTTCCCTGGTGTTCTTCAACGGCTTGCTTTCGCACGCGGTCGAAAAGCGTGCGGTACTCCATCCTTCCTCCGTTACGGATCCTTCTATGCACGAGGCCGTGGTTACCGCGCGCCCCGCAGATGCTGAGTCATGGCAATGGGGCGAGCAGATTCGTCAAGTTCTACACAAGTACATGCGTGCACGCCTGGGACGCGACGAGCTTCTTCTGTACAACCGCGTGGACTTGGTCCCCGACGGCGAAGGCTCCTTCCGAGTCATGGAAGTTTCAGCGACCGATGCTGATCTGTACCTTTCTGCCACGCCTGACGCTCTGGATAACTTCATGCCGACGATTTCGACTCCGCGCCTTCTGGTGAGTGGGAGCGCGGTAAGGACTTGCGTTCAACGATGATTCCGGCTCTCCTGCGCGCTTTGCAGTGAGCCAGGTTTTACGTATTGAGAAGTGAACTTCGTGGTAAGTGCCACGCTTATCGTTTCTGATTTCTCACTTTGCGTGCACTTCGGTGTAAAGTTTCGTTGCGTTTTCGCGGCGGCTCAGTGAGTGGCTGTAGTTCAGTTGGTAGAGCGCCTGGTTGTGCCGGGACGTCGCGGGTTCGAGTCCGTCAGCCACCCGGATAGAAAAGGTCACGAAACCTTTGGTTTCGGGACACCCTCATGTTACGAGTGCTAAAGTTTCGGCAATGCGTTGATAGCGCAGTTGGCACACGTAGCGTTGACGAAGGAGTTTACGATGCCCAGGTTCAGCGCATATGCCTGCGATGACTCTCTGGTTCGATTTATCCTTCCAGCCATCGTTGATATCCGTGAGCGGTCCCGGAGGGTGCTGCTTCGAGCATGCATGTGCCGGAATCTGCCGCTCGAGATATCCACACTGCGCACGCAGCGAGATGGGCATATCAGCGCACTTCGTGCGCGGACATGAGAGATCATAAGCGTGGTGACCAAGGTCGGCGAAGGGTCACTGAATTTCAAAGGTAGGTGAGGACAGCGGGATCGGCGTTGGTTGTTTGCGGGGCTCGATGCGGGCACTGTCCGCGACTGCGCGCGAGCGTGCACGAGCAGTTCTGCAATAATCCTCATGCCTACTGGACTTTCCGTGCGGGTCTGATGGGGAAGCCGACCGCTGGAGGCTATGCCCGAGCAATGACGGTACGTGCAGATTTTGGCTGCCATGTTCCCGATGACGCGGAGCTCAGTGATGACCGCTCCTTTGATGTGCGCAGGAATCACCATGTATTCGCCGCTGCACCTGGGGTGCCGGACCGGAAAGAAGGTCGCCATCGTTGGCATGGGTGGCCTCCGGACGCATATGGGGTTCGAGATCGCGGCCGCGAGCGGGCGCGGAGTCTCGGTGATCTCTCATGGGCGTTCCAAGGAGGGAAGACGCGCGTCGTTTTGGCGCCACTGCCTTCTACCCGCAGCCTCCGGAAGAGGGCACGGTGAATCTGATGCTGGCCTCGTGCTTTTGCACATCATCATCTGCTCGGTGAGCGCGCACGATCTGGATTACCCGGGACTTGTTCGGTGCTCAAAGCCCTTTCAGCGTCTTCGTTGACGTTGGTTTGCCCGAGAACGATGATCAGCATGCGAGCGGTTGTCAACGCTACAAAGGTCGTTGCGGGATCGCAAGATCGGTGGCATTGCTGAAACTCGAAATGCTGGAGTTCTGCGCGCAGCAGCGGCGTGCCGTCCCGTCGTGAGATCATCGTTGGTGATTCCGTACCGGGGCCTACGAGCAAAGTTGGCTGGCCTCGAGAAAGTGCCCTTCGCTTTGTCATTGATACCTCGACGTTCGACGCGCATTCTTGAGCACAAATCCTCATCCAGTGAAGGCATGAGTTGACGCCTCATCCCTGAGTAGGAGTGCAGAAAAGTATTGCACTCTCACTCAGGATGTTGCATCAATAGACAAGATGTGCCGCCGCTAGGCTCAGAATGAGAACGATAACGGTCACTGCCACCACGACGAATTTTCTTTACAGTTTCGGCGGAGGTGTGACCTCGGCTAAAGTCAACACCCTACCGCATTCATGAAAGCGACAACTAGCCAACACAGTAAACCGAGGCTTGTTACGAACAGATTCGGTCACCCAGACCTCTGACACAAACTCGACCGGGTGAGGATAACGTTGAAAAATCCTGATTGGAATCACTAAACCAATAGTGCGACACCGGTAGCAACAGTACAAGCCCTGCACCAGAAAACTCTTTGAGTTGACCCTGTGTATCGCCGATTGAGTAATCAAAGTGCATAGTTTGGCTGTACGGTGGGTATGCCCGGAAAAGTCGCGTAGTTGGTCTCAATCAGGAAGCGTTAGAAGGGGTGCCAGCACGCGTCTGAGCATCACCTACTGCTGTAGGGGAACGCAAGTTTGCTCACGTGAAGGAGGAAACGGTGGCAAAAGATGGCACGAATCGTGGCGGACACCGGGTGCGTGCGGGCGCGAAGCCGGAACCGATGCGTGAGAAGCTCACCGCCAGTAAGCCTGCAACCGACTGGCCGACGGTTTTCGAAAGGCTGACCTGCCAGCCACGGACGTTGGCAGAGCGCGCTGCTGACGGTGATTCCATCACCGAGGCCTACGACAAAGTTGTGGCCTCGAAAGTGCGCTACCGCTTTGTCATTGATACCTCGACGTTCTAGCGCATCTTGGCCTAACGATCCTCTGGTCAAGAATGCGCGGAGGAGCCCCGGAAAACCGGGGCTCCTTTTTCAGAGCGGATGACGGGAATCGAACCCGCACCATCAGCTTGGAAGGCTGAGGTTCTACCATTGAACTACATCCGCGTGCGGATCGATACTACCTGATTGTTTGTGCGATTGCGAAATTTAGGGTGAAGTCCCGTATTATGGGATCCGCAGACGACAGTCTCACGGGGTGTAGCGCAGCTTGGTAGCGCATCTGCTTTGGGAGCAGAGGGTCGCAGGTTCAAATCCTGTCACCCCGACTTTTTAGTGCCAGCCCGGCCACGGCCTCGTCAATTGGCCAGCTTCGCGGGCGAAAAATGTGAAGCCCACAGCCAGCTAGCAGCTTTGGCGGGTGCTGTCGTAGACTAGTTCAGTTGAAATACGCCGTTTTGGCGTCCCAAGAAAAGACCTGGAGAATCCACGTGAAGAGCACTGTAGAGACCCTCGAGCCCACCAAGGTTCGTCTGACTGTTGAAATCCCCGTTGAGGAACTGAAGTCAGAAATGGACAAGGCGTACAAGAGCATCGCCAATCAGGTGTCCATCCCGGCTTCCGTAAGGGTCACGTTCCCGCTCGCATCATCGATCAGCGTTTCGGCCGTGCAGCCGTCATCGAGCAGGTCGTCAATGAGGTTCTTCCGGCCAGTACCCGCTGCCGTGTCCGAGCACGAACTGCGCCCCATGTCCCAGCCCGATGTCGAGTCACCGAGATCCCTCGACCAGTGGCGAGCGACCGGCCAGGTCGTTTTCACCGCTGAGGTTGACGTCGTTCCTTCCTTCTGAACTGCCTGAGTACGGCAAGGACACCGTCATCGAAGTTGACTCCGTCGAGGTCACCGATGAAGACGTTCAGGCTGAGCTTGACGCTCTGCGTGGTCGTTTCGCATCCCTCAAGCCCATCAAGCGCCAGGCAAAGACCGGCGACTTCACCACCATTGACCTGGTTGCCACCATCAACGGTGAGAGGTTGACTCCCGTCTCTGACGTTTCCTACGAAATCGGTTCGGGCACCATGCTCGACGGCCAGGACACCGCGCTGCGCAAGACCCACGCGGGCGACGTTGTCACCTTCACCTCCACCCTCAAAGGGCGGCGAGCATGGTGAAGGCCGAGTGACCATCACCGTCAAGTCCGTCAAGGAGCGCGAGCTTCCCGAGGCCGACGACGATTTCGCGCAGATGGTTTCCGAATTCGATACCATCGATGAGCTCATGGAAGACCTCAAGAAGCAGGCCGCACAGACCAAGACTTCGCAGCAGGCACTTCAGGCACGTGATCGCCTCGTTGACGAGCTGCTTTCGCGCACCGAAATCCTCCTCCCCGAGTCCGTGATCGAGCTCGAGCTCAACCACCGACTGGGTGCCGACGCTTCCGCGAAGGAAAAAGAAAGGAAGCTCGCGCGGCCATCGAGAAGGAGTACCGCACCGAGATCCTCGCGCGAAGAGCTCGCTAAGAAGAACGAAGTTCAGGTTGGCCAGCAGGAACTCTTCGACTACGCCGATTCAGATGTCCCAGAACTACGGCATGGACATCAACCGCCTCTTCTCGGATCCGCAGCAGATCTCCGCAGTGGTCGCCGATCTGGGCCGTGCAAAGGCTCTCATCGAGGTTCTGCGTGAGGTAACCGTGAAGGACACCGAGGCAACCCCGTTGACCTGAGCGAATTCCTCGGCCTTGAGGATGAAGCTGCTGCTGAAGAAGCCGCAGCCGAGACCGTCGCCGAGGTCGAGAAGGCCGGCGAAGAACCTCGCGGACGAAAGTGAGTCGCTGAGTTAAGCGCAACTGGAGTTCTTCGCAATGCGAAGCTCGAGACTTGGTGTGGGTCGGAACCGGGGTTTCGGCCCACACGTCATATCTGCGCGAGATCGCCGTGGTCTTTCCATGCGCCGTGAGCGAAAAGCGCTAGTTTAGAGCGCCAACTGGTGTCAGAACCGATAAGTTTGGATTCAGTGAGGTTCCATTACGGGAACCGGACCCTGAAATTGAAGGAGAGCGTGAATGGCTATTCAAGCCTCGGGCGGAAATGAAACGCCCATGGGACTGGGAGATTCGGTCTAGCAGCGCCTGCTCAAAGAGCGCATCATTTGGCTTGGCGGCGAAGTGCGACGATACAACGCAAACGCGATCTGCGCACAGCTCCTCTTGCTGGCTGCTGAAGACCCCGATCGTGATATCTACCTGTACATCAACTCTCCGGGTGGATCGGTGACCGCGGGCATGGCCATCTATGACACCATGCAGTACGTCAAGCCCGACGTCGTGACCGTTGGTATGGGCCTTGCTGCATCGATGGGACAGTTCCTGCTTACCGCCGGCGCTCCCGGAAAGCGTTACATCACTCCTCACACCCGTGTTCTGCTGCACCAGCCCCTGGGTGGTGCCGGAGGTAGCGCGACGGATATTCGCATTAATGCGGATCTGATCTTGGGCATGAAGAAGGAACTGGCACAGATCACCGCATCGCGTACCGGTAAGTCGGTCGAGCAGGTCGAGGCGGATGGCGATCGCGATCACTGGTTCACCGCGCAAGAGGCTTTGGAATACGGCTTCGTGGACCGTGTGATTGATAGCCCGCAGGAAATTGGCAACCGTGGAGGAGAAAAGCGATGAGCACTCAGCCCTATTTCGACGCAGTTGCCCGTCAAATGCCCCAGGCTCGCTACGTTCTTCCGAACTTTGAAGAGCGCACCGCCTATGGTTTCAAGCGTCAAGATCCCTACGCAAAGCTCTTTGAAGACCGCATTGTCTTCTTGGGCGTGCAAGTTGACGACGCAAGCGCCGACGACATCATGGCTCAGCTCCTCGTCCTTGAGTCGCAGGATCCGGATTCGCTGATCACTATGTACATCAACTCGCCCGGTGGTTCCTTTACTGCAATGACGGCGATCTACGACACCATGCAGTACATCAAGCCCCAGGTCCAGACTGTCTGCTTGGGACAGGCTGCTTCAGCTGCCGCCGTTCTGCTGGCCGCTGGCTCTCCCGGAAAGCGTTTGGCACTGCCGAACGCTCGAGTCCTCATCCACCAGCCCGCGATGGAGGGAATGCAAGGCCAGGCCTCGGATATCCAGATCATTGCCGACGAGATCGACCGCATGCGTCTGTGGCTCGAAGAGACGCTTTCGGCTCACTCAGGCAAGCCGGTCGAAGAGGTTCGCCGCGATATCGAGCGCGATAAGATCCTCACCGCCGCTCAGGCTGAAGAATACGGTCTGATTGACCAGGTTTTGGCTTCTCGTAAGGCTCACAGCTAGTGAACAACTGCGTGGCTTTACTGAGTCGCTGTTAAGGGAGTGCGGGGGAGAGCGTTTTGGCGCTCTCTCCCGTTCCTATTGAATGACCGGTCTTACACTGTGCATCCCGCGCGTCAATTCGCTGTAGAGCACCGGGTGAATTAGGCTGGATTTCAGTAAAAGACCCGATTTGGGTGAAGTTTTTCAGGAGGCATACGTGAGTCGATTGACCGACGGAGCTGAGGCCCTCAAGTGCTCCTTCTGCGGAAAGAGCCAGAAGCAGGTCCGCAAGCTCATTGGGGGATCCGGCGTTTTACATTTTGCAACGAGTGTGTCGACCTGTGCAACGAAATCATTGCCGAAGACACTGAACCGCAGAGCGCGCCCTCGGGTCTTCCTCTCCCAAAGCCTCGTGAAATCTTCGAATTCCTCGATTCTTGGGTGATCGGCCAGGACCGCGCCAAGCGTGCGCTTTCTGTCGCCGTCTACAACCACTACAAGCGTGTGCGTTCGCGCGAAGCGGGCAACGAGGAAGATATGTACGGCACTAAGTCGAATATCTTGCTCCTGGGCCCCACGGGAACCGGTAAAACCCACTTGGCGCGCTGCTTGGCTCGACTTTTGGATGTTCCCTTCGCCATCGTGGATGCGACAGCATTGACCGAGGCCGGCTACGTGGGTGAAGCCCGTTGAGAACATCTTGCTCGCGCTTGATCCAAGAAGCCGGCGGAGACATCAAGAAGGCCGAGCGCGGAATCATCTACGTCGACGAAATTGACAAGATTGGCCGCAAGGGTGAAAACGCGTCGATTACTCGCGATGTTTCAGGTGAAGGCGTGCAGCAGGCTCTTCTGAAGATTATCGAAGGAACGGTGGCCTCGGTGCCTCCGCAGGGTGGCCGCAAGCACCCGCATCAGCAATTCCTTGAGATCGATACCTCGGGAATCCTCTTCATCGCTGCCGGCGCATTCGCAGGAATTGAAGAAATCGTCAAGGCTCGTCTGGGCCAGCGTTCCACCGGTTTCGGTTCGGAATTGAAGTCTTCTGCTGAGATGGGTGACCTTTATGAATCTGTCACCGCAGAGGACCTTCACAAATTCGGTATGATTCCGGAATTTATTGGTCGTCTTCCTGTGCTGACCTCGACTAAAGAGCTTTCTGAGGAAGATCTGGTTCGAGTATTGACCGAGCCCACGAGTTGCTTGGTTGCTCAGTATCAGCACCTCTTTGAGCTTGATGGCATTTCCTTGGAGTTCACTCACGAGGCCTTGCTTGCCATCGCGGAGCTGGCGAACAAGCGTAAGACGGGGGCACGAGGCCTTTCTTCCGTTATGGAAGCAACTTTGTCGGACTTGATGTTTGACCTTCCCTCGCGTGATGACGTCTCCCGTGTCGTTGTCACTCGCGAGGCTGTGCTTGGTCAGGGGAGTGCCGAGTTGTACGAGGTCGATCCTGCAAGCGTCCAGAGCGCCTAGGGGGAATCATGCCGGATACCTCTTTGCCTCAAGAACTGATCGAAGCGCGCAAAACAATCGACAATATTGATGCTGCCCTCATTCACATCCTTGCCGAGCGTTTCCGCTGCACTCAGAAGGTCGGACTTATCAAGGCTGTCCATGAGCTTCCCCCTGCGGATCCTGCTCGTGAAAGCGTGCAGATTGCGCGCCTTCGCTCGCTGGCTACAGAGTCTGGTTTGGATCCTGATTTTGCCGAGAAATTCTTGAACTTCATGGTGCGTGAAGTGATTCGTCACCACGAGGATATTAAGGCTGCCTATGATCAGGCGGAGGGTGTGCCTGAATCACATTAGTGGAATTGATTCTCGATAACTTCTGGGTATAGAATGTTATCAAGTCGTTATCAAAAGATATCGAATTGTTATAAATCCTCCCAGGAGCTTCGATGAAGAATCGCTCGTCACGTACCCTCGTAGTCGGCGCACTCGCACTGGTCTTTGCCCTTAGCGCTTGCTCGCAGGGAACGTCATCCTCATCATCGGCGTCGTCAAAACCCACCACTTCGAAGAGCGCAGCCCAGGCCTCGGGATCAAAAGACCCCAACATCGCCTTCGGACAATGCATGCGAAACAAGGGCTTCGACGTGCCCGATACGGGTCTAACTCCCGACCAATTCGCCAACGCTACCGACGCCTTCAATTCCGCTGTCAACGCGTGTATGGAAGAGGGTTTCCTCACTCGTTGGAGAAGAGAACGACCTGACAAACGATCCGCACGCACGTGAGCTTTTGACAAAGGGAACTCAATGCCTGCGCGACCTGGGCTATGACGTTCCTGATCCGGGACAAAATGGCGTCGTCGACGTTCGGAATGTCCCCTCTGAAGCCGTCAGTAAATGCTTCGGAAGCGTCGGAGGCAACAAGTGACCACTCGTGAAAGCAGCACATACCGTCGTATAGGTGCGCTGGCTGCATCAATGGGGATGATCGTCTGCTCTCTTGCAGCGTGCTCAAGCAACTCCTCAGAATCAAACGATGCCCAGGAATTTAGCGGTGCAAGCGCGGAAATTACTCGCGGAGACCTTGTCGGTGAGACAACCGTCCAAGGAACCTTGCACTACGCCGACTCCTACACCCAAAAATCGAGCTTCGATGGTGTCATCACAGCTCTTCCAACTCCCGGTTCCACGCTCAAACAGGGGGGAGAAGATCTACACGGTGGGCGGTGAAAGCAGCTATCTTCTCCACGGTTCCACTCCTGCATGGCGCAGCTTCGAAGCGGGAATGAGCAATGGAGAAGATATCCACCAACTCGAAGAGGCATTGTCTCAACTCGGCTATTTTGACGGGCAAGCGGATACTCGCTTCGACTGGCGAACCCAAGCCGCTATCAACAAATGGCAAAAAGAACTGGGACTGAGCCAAGACGGTATGCTTCCGCTTGGACGTGTGCTCTTTGCTCCCGAAGACTTACGTATCGGTAGTCTTAAAGCCCGAGTTGGCGACGCTGTTTCTCAAGGGGGCGATCTCTTCTCGGCCTCGTCTTCCAGGCAGATCATTTCCGCAAACCTCAAGCTCTCCGACCAATCTCTGGGAGTCGTCGGTACCAAGGTGACCATCCGGCTCCCCGGCGCGCAAACAACGAAGGGCACCATCTCGTCCGTCGAGCCTCCCAAGGAAAAAGCAGGCGCTGAAGGGGCAAGCGATTCACAGGCGACCAAGGATCGCATCATCCCCATCACCGTCACCCCCGATGACTCCGCTGCGACAGAGAAACTTCAAGAGGCCTCGGTTTCACTGGGTATTACCTCCCAGACGAAAACGAATGTTCTTTCAGTGCCTCTGGGGGCCCTCGTGGCGATCACTCCCGACCAATTCGGTGTGGAGCTCGTTGGTGAAGATGGGAAAGTCACGCGAGTTCCGGTGCAAACCGGCCTCTTTGCTGGAGACAGGGTGGAGATCTCCTCCGATGATCTCCACGAGGGACAACTTGTGGCGGTGCCAAACCGATGAGTCCGCTACTTGAACTTCGCGAGGTTCGTCGCAGCTACGGTTCTCCCCCCGTTACTGCCTGTGATGGAGTGAGTTTGAGTGTTGACCAAGGAGAATTCGTTGCCATCGTCGGTCCATCTGGATCTGGGAAGTCAACTCTCCTCAACCTGATTGGCACTCTGGATCGCCCGGATTCGGGGGCGGTCATCATCGAAGGAATGGACGTCAGCGCTCTAGGTGATGCAGAACTGTCCGGGGTGCGTGCATCCCTTATCGGCTTTGTCTTCCAGCAATTCCACCTCTCGCCGGGAGTTACTGCCTTGGACAATGTCGCTGACGGACTGCTCTACCGGGGTGTCCCGCGCGCGAAACGGCGTGAGAAAGCGCGAGAAGCTCTTGAAAAGGTCGGGCTCGGACACCGAATCGAGCACCGTCCGCACCAAATGTCCGGAGGTGAGCGCCAACGCGTGGCTATCGCTCGTGCATTGGTCGGATCACCGGCGCTGCTCCTCGCTGACGAACCCACTGGTAACCTCGACTCGCGCTCAGGAGAAGCAATCGTTTCACTCCTGCGCGAACTCAATGATTCGGGGACGACGATTATCGTCATCACACTGACAACGATCTCGCGGCCTCACTTCCGCGCCAAGTCATGATCCGCGATGGGAAAGTGGTTTCTGACTCCGCAAGCGAGGTGAGCCAATGAGCCTCGATAGGGAAACAATCACCCACGCCTCGTGCCTGCGTGGCAGTGACGTCGCGCGCTTGGGAGTGAGCGGCCTTCGCGCGAGGCCAATGCGTGCAATCCTTTCGGCCTTGGGAATTGCGATTGGTATCGCCGCCATGGTTGGCGTTGTCGGGGTGTCTGCCTCGTCCCAGGCACGTCTACAGCTGAACAGCTGCAGGCGCTGGGAACCAATATGCTGACGGCTCGCTCAGGTGCTGATCTTTCCGGCGCAAACCTGATCCTTCCCGAAGACTCAGTGGGGCGCATGCGGATGATTCCGGGAGTAACCGATGCCTCCTCGACGTCGACCTTGTCGGGAGTTTCGGTGTACCGCTCGCGTTTGATTGATCCAAATGCGACGGGGGGCATTTTGACGATGGCTGCACCAACGAATCTCCTGGACGTTGTTTCGGCGAAAGTCGCGCGTGGAACCTGGCTGAATGATGCAACATCACGGTATCCGGGTGTCGTATTGGGCTCGAAAGCTGCGGATCTTTTGGGGATTACAACTCCTGGAACCCAAGTGTGGCTGGGGAATACCTCCTTCACCGTGCTCGGGATTCTTGAGCCCTCGCCTTTGGCGGAAGAACTCGATAACGCAGCTCTTATCGGAATCCCGGTGGCTTCTCAGCTTTTCGGGGCAGGACAAGCTCCAACGACGATTTATGAACGCTCTTTGGATTCTGAGGTCGAAAACGTTCGAGAACTCATTGGTCCGACACTGGCTCCTCAAGGGGCGACCGGTCTGAAAGTCTCACGTCCATCGGATGCGCTGGCTGCAAAGAATGCAGCCGATCAGACTCTGACAACCCTTCTGGCAGGCGTTGGCTCTATCGCCCTGCTGGTCGGCGGGATCGGGGTCGCAAATACAATGATCATCTCCGTCCTTGAACGTCGCCGCGAAATCGGGCTTAGACGTTCCCTGGGAGCCAAACGGGGACATATCTGCATGCAATTCCTTGCCGAGGCCCTGCTCCTCTCCTTCCTTGGCGGATGCGTGGGATGTGTGATTGGCGCGGCGGTCACATGGGGAATGTGTCTCGCATACGGATGGCCCGTCACTATCGCGTGGTACGTCATCGCCGCTGGCCTCGGGGCTCCATTGGTCATTGGAGCAATTGCAGGTCTCTACCCGGCCCTGCGGGCGGCACATACACCGCCAACTGCTGCATTGGCCTCGCAATAAAAGAAAACCCGGTGCATCGTCGTGGTGAGCGATGTACCGGGTTTTCTTGCGACTAGCCTTGCTTAGCCGTTTTGAACGGGACCTCCGTAGACGTCGTCAATAACGTTGGCGTAGCGCTCAAGCACAGCCTTTCGCTTGACCTTGAGTGAAGGAGTGAGCAAACCATTGGCTTCCGTGAAGTCGGTGGTTAACACGCGGATCTTTCGGATCGATTCTGCGCGCGAAACATGCTCATTTGCGCGATCGACTGCACGCTCCAAAGCTGAGAGGACCTCGATATTGGTCGCGGCCTCACCAATAGACATCGGCGGTAGACCGTGATTCTTCAGCCACAGTTGCAGCATCTCTGCATCCAAAGTGATCAGCGCGGAGATGAAGGGACGCTTGTCGCCAACGACGACGACCTGCGAGATCAGGGGATGGCCACGCAAGGGGTCTTCCAAGGAAGCAGGTGCAACGTTCTTTCCGCCCGCGGTAACAATAATGTCCTTCGCTCGACCGGTAATGCGGACGTATCCGTCGCGGTCAAGAGAACCCAAGTCTCCGGTCTTGAACCAGCCATCTTCGGTGAATGACGCGGCAGTGGCCTCTGGGTTGTTGTGATAGCCGCGGAAGACCGAGGGGCCTTGAATGAGAATCTCGCCTTCGTCGGAGATCCTCACCGACAGGGGAGGAAGAGGCGGGCCGACGGTTCCGATCTTGGACAACCGGGGAGTGTTAACCGAGAGCGGGCCGACTGTTTCGGTCAAACCATAACCTTCGGAACAGAGTCCGAGCCCCGTGTAGAAATGTGCCAGCCTGGTCGAAAGGGGCGCGCCGCCAGAAATGATGAAGCGCGCGTTTCCTCCAACCAACTGAAGGATCTTCGAGTAAACCAAGTGCGACGCCGCAGCGTGCTGCATTTTCAAACGCCTTGAGGGGCCTTCCGGGGTCTCAAGTGCCTGAGAGTACTGAACCGCCACATTGGCTGCCCAACGGAAGATCTTCTGTTTGCCGCCACGGCCGGCCTTCGCGTCAGCCGAGTTGTAGATCTTCTCAAGTACTCGAGGGACCACCAAGAGGTATGAAGGCTTGAAGGTCGCAAGGTCAGGAAGGAGATTCTTGGTATCGGGAGTGTGCCCCAAAATCCCTTCACCGCTGAGCTGGAAAACCTGAAGGAAGCGTGCGAATACGTGGGCAAGGGGGAGGAAGAGCAAGAGACGTGAGTCTTTGCCCATCGCGACCTCAGGCATCCACGCGTGGGCGTTGAGCGCGAGCTCCGTGAAATTCCCATGCGTGATTTCTGTGCCCTTGGGGCGTCCGGTTGTTCCCGATGTGTAGACGATTGTCGCCAAATCATCGGTTGTCAGTGCCTGAGAGCGCTGAGCAACCATTGTGCGCGGGATCGTGACCCCCGCATCACGGATGGTTTGCATCGCCTCGGCATCAAGGGAAAGCAGAGTAATGTCACTGCGCCCGAGGCGACGGCACGCTGACTCAGCGAGCTCGCGTTGAGTGACTGTTTCGGTGATCACTGCCCGAACGTTTGCGTCTTGAATGATGTCTCAATCTGCTCGCCTGAGGAAGTTTCGTAGATCGGCACTGGAAGAAGCCCTGCGCACCACGAGGCGTAATCCAGAAGCGTCCATTCGTAGCGAGTACGCGACATGATCGCGAGCGCATCGCCCTGTTCGAGGCCTAGCCCGATGAGTCCCGCTGCCGTTGCCTGAACGTCTTCGTAGAATTCTGCAGCGGTCATATTCTGCCAGGTATCGCCCATTTCGAGTTTGCGGGCAATCAGGGGCGGCGCGCCGAACGCTGGACGCGTCGCGCAAGAAGATGGGGGATCGTCGTGTTCTCGTCGATGCGCACCAAAATAGGTGCATGCCACTCAAGGGCCTGAGTTTCGCCTTCAATTTCAAGCGATTCTCCGGACTCGGGGGAGGAAACGGAAACCGAGGTTTCGTCAGCGGACAAGGCTAACAGGTCAGGATCTTCGTCAGACATGGTTTTAGTTTACGTGTCGAGAGGCGTGCGGGTGGCGATCTTGCCAGCGAGATCCCCATGATGAGAGGTGTCCGGCGTTAATTGCGCGCCCTGCTGCGCCGCAATTTCCTTCACGAGGCTCTGCTGGGTCACCCATCCCAGGAAAGTTGGGGTGGGGGAGTCCTCGTCGATGACCGCGAGTGCCCAGGGATTATCAGGAGCGCTCAGGCGAGCAAGGACTTGGGAAGGAAGCGCCGACGGGGAGATCGAGGAGGACTCATCCAGAGCAAGAGAGCTGATCTGAGTATGTGGGGGAACACCTCGAGAAAGATAGGGAAGTGAGCTCACTCAAAGTGAGCATTCCTAGATATCGAGCGTTCCGGTAACGGTCTTTTCGCTGCGATAACGGGAAGGCAGGGCACTGGCGTTGATTGGAAACACTCTTGTGCCTGAATCAGCGTCATGTCCTCGGTCAACATGCGGCTGGGCGTGGTCATGAGCTGGCGAGCACTTCGACGACCAAGCAAAGTGTCGTCGACGGGTTCGTGGAGGACATCGCCTCGGCGGCGGAGCTTTTCCGTATAAATCGTTGAGCGAGTGAAGAATCGCGAAACAAAGGTTGCGATGATGACGGCCAACATCATGGGCATGATCAGGAATATTGTCCGGTCATTTCAGCGATGATGAGGACCGCTGTCATGGGGGCGCGTGCGGCACCGGCAAAGGCGGCTCCCATTCCGATGACGCCGAAGATCGCGCTTTGTGAGGTAGCCCAAGGATCGACAAGCTGACCGAAGATCATTCCGGTCATTGCGCCCATGAACAAGGTTGGAGCAAAGACTCCGCCCGACCCGCCGATACCGATGGTGTAGGAGGTATAGAGGATTCGACCGAGGAGCAAAAGAGCGAGGAATGGAATCGAGTAGGAGCCAAAGATCGCCGAAATCTCGATTGGGTAGCCCGAGCCGTACATGTAGGGGAAGCAGATGAGAGCTCCGCCAAGGGCAATGCTCAAAATCGCTGGTCGAGACCAATTTGGGAGTGGAATTCGAGCCCAGAAGGCATCGATCCAGTCTTCGCTGAGGTAGAGGAACTTCGAGAAGGCAAGGCCAACAAGGCCCTGCAATAATTCCGAGGATCGCAACCCATCCGATATCGGGGAGGGACTGCAGGGGGAAAGTTCCGCCCAAATCAATGAGGGATGATCTCCACTTGCTGCGCGTGCAACCAAGGAAGAGAGGACAGAAGAAACGACGACGTAGCCAAAGGCCTCGGCAGTGAAACGCGTCAAGATCACTTCAAGAGCGAAGAAAGCGCCAGCAAGGGGAGCATGGAAAGTCGCTGCGATTCCCGCAGCGCTTCCGCGAGGCAGCCAGCATGATGACGCGCTCTTTGGGTAAGTGGAGCGAAGCTGCGAATGAAGATCCTAGTGAGGCACCAACTTGAACGATTGGGCCTTCACGCCCAGCTGATCCTCCGCCGCCGATGGTGAGGGCAGAAGAAATGAGTTTGACGACAGCGACTTTGGAAGGGATATATCCGCCTTTTTGCTGGACCGCGAGCATGACTTCGGGGATCCCGTGTCCCTTCGCAGAAGGTGCGAAGCGGGAGATAAGGGGCCCGTAAATCAGCGCCGAGATCACAGGGGCGAAGAGAAGGAAGACCCATGCTGGGATGGGGAGGCGGCCATGCGAGCTGCCAATGTGCTGCGTGTAGTCCCAGTAACCTGTCGTTACCCAGGTCCATGCGCCGATCATGGCGTTGAAAAGGACGGCTGCGGCACCAACGATTGCTCCCACAATCGCTGCGACAACGGCGAGTAGCGATCGGTGGGCTGCGCAGACATGCCCGATGCGTGTCATGCGTCCGGGTTGAGGAGAGTCCTTCTTTTCACTCACCCAAACATGGTAGTCCCGGCCGCTTGCACTTCGGCGGGACTTGAAAGACCCGAGGTCGTGATGGACATCACAAGGAAAAATGGGGTATTCGAGTCCCACTTGGGACTGCTGACACCACGAAGATCGCGGGAGAGGCAATAGGCTTAAGGGGTAACGATCATCAGATCGTCGCGGCGCTGCGCGTCGCACGAAATAACTGAAGGAGTGCCCACAATGGCAGAACCTCGTATTGTCACCGTCACCGGTGCCGCCGGAAACATCGGTTACGCCCTTCTTTTCCGCATCGCCTCGGGAGCTGTCTTCGGACCCGATACCCCCGTTAAGCTCAACCTGCTGGAGATCCCCCAGGGCGTGAAGGCCGCTGAGGGCACCGCAATGGAGCTTGATGACTGTGCATTCCCGCTGCTCGCAGGCGTGGATATCTACGATGATCCCAAGGCTGCATTCCAGGGCACTAACGCTGCCTTCTTGGTTGGCGCAATGCCTCGCCGTGCTGGCATGGAGCGTGCTGACCTCCTCGAGGCCAATGCTGGTATCTTCGGCCCTCAGGGCAAGGCCATCAATGATGGCGCTGCTGAAGACGTGCGCGTCCTGGTTGTTGGCAACCCTGCAAACACCAACGCAACCATCGCAGCTCACGCAGCCGGTGACGTTCCCGCATCGCGTTTCACCGCAATGATGCGTCTGGATCACAACCGTGCAATCTCGCAGCTGGCACACAAGACCGGCGCAGCTGTTGCCGACGTGAAGAACCTGGTCGTGTGGGGCAACCACTCCGCTGACCAGTACCCCGATGTCTCCTACGCGACCGTTGGTGGACAGGCCGCTTCCGGACTTGTTGACGAGGCATGGCTTGCAGATTACTTCCGCCCGACCGTTGCCAAGCGTGGCGCGGCGATCATTGAGGCACGCGGCGCATCCTCTGCTGCATCTGCCGCAAATGCCGCAATCGATCACATGCACGATTGGGTTCTGGGAACCCCCGCACGGAGAGTTCACCACCGCCGCAATCATGTCCGATGGCCAGCACTACGGTGTTCCCGCAGGCCTGTGCTTCGGCTTCCCCGTCACCTCCGACGGTGGCGAGTGGCAGGTTGTCGAAGGCCTGGAGGTTTCTGAGGCAACTCGCGCTGGCATCGATCACAACATTGCTGCTCTCCAGGACGAATACAACACCGTCAAGGAGCTCGGCTTCATTAAGTGAATCTCGCCGAAACTTACGGTTTGATCAAGAGTCGGTTCGCCTGACTTTCTTGGTCTAACGGCTTGAGGGCGCCGCATTGCGGCGCCTGTCTGCTCACGCGCTGCTTTCATGCCTCATTTCTCTGGTGCATAACGCGCCGCCGCTGGGGTTTAGCCTGGCTTTCGGCCTCGAGGCAAGATGCCTCCCAAGCCACGCACCCGCAGAAGAAACAGTCCGGAAGCTAGAGCAATGCACCCACCGAGGACAGCTCAGTCAAGAGAAACCCAAAACCGAAGGCGCAGACGCAAGGGCCAGCGAACACTGACGCTGCCATTAAGACTCCGGGGCGGAAATAGAATCGCATCAAACCGGCGCTCGGTGCAATCAGTAAAGCGCAAAGGGCAATGTTCCCACCGCGGGAATCGTAACAATGACACAAACCGTGATAAGAGCGGAGATAGAGCGCGTCGGTGAGTGCGCAGGCGTTGGGGAAGAACGAAATGCTGCTCGGTATCCCTGTTCGTCGAAAGACAAGAGGAGAATGTGGCGTCCTCGTAGCGCAAGAAGAGCAGAGTGCAGCCAAGCGTTGCTATGCAGCCAATGCAATATCCATTGGAGTAACGGTCATGATTGAGCCCAGTGAGGAAACTCGAAATCTGCAAGGGCAAGGGGCAAACCACTTTCGAGAGGAAATGGCCCAAGGCAAAACTGAAGGTCAAGACGACTCCCGGCAGCGGCCCCGCCTGAGACTCCCGGGAGTTCGTGCCAGAGCGCTCATTAACGCGGAAAGAGGCAAAGCACAAACCCCAGTGCGCCCAAGAATACACAGAGCGCAAGAATGCTGTGATCCCTGGTAAAAACCGATGCGCCTACAACACCGATCACCGCGCCGGGAAAGGCTCCGTGCGTGATTGATTCAGCAAAGAACACGCGGCCGCGCAAGACAGTCATCGTTCCAACGATTCCAGAGAGAATCCCCAGTAGCGCTAGTTCGCACAGAGGAAGGATAAGGATCGCTAACATGTCGTCACTCGCTTTCGCGCGCTGTTAATTCCGACGATGAGTGCGCACAGAGCCACCTGGGTCAGAGCAACCGAGGCTTGGGGTGAAGTAGGACGGGAAAGGGGAATCAGAAGAGTCACCATTCCCAGCGCACCACCCGCGCAGGAAAGAAGTACCGAATAGGCCAGCATCTGCCTCGGCGATGAGGAAAGAAGGCGGGCGGCGAGTGCGGGGACAATGAGGTACCCCACGACCAAAAGAACACCAATTGCCGAGGCCCCCGCGACGACGACTGCGCACATCGCGGCGTTGAGGCAGACATCGCACAGCGTCGTGGGTACTCGCGCGGCGCCCGCTCCCGCACTGTCAAAGGCACACATGAGCTGAGCGCGCCACGAAAGAAGGACTAGAACGCAGGCGAAAAGGCAAAACACGAGGGAAATTGCCATGCGCTGGGGAGTAACCTCCAGAAGGCGGCCAAACATCAAGGCCTCCATTTGTCCTGACATATCGCCTTTTTTCAGCGAAATGATGACGCCGAGCGCGAAGAAGGAGGTCAGGACAACTGCTGCGGCGGCCTCGTGCGCGCGGTGGCGCATCGCCCAGGTCAATGCGGCAGCAACGAACACTGCGCAGATTCCTCCGCCCGCGGGGATCCAATCGATACCGCCGAAAACCGCGCCAACGACGATCCCCGGGAAGATCGAGTGGACCGAGGCCTCGGCGCCGAATTGCCAGTTGCGGAGATTGACCAAGGTTCCAACCGCGCCCGGCTGCAATTCCCGAAGAGAACAAGGAAGAGCAGGGGGCGGAGGAAGAAAGGAGAGAGCCACAGGGGCGGAGCACTCGCGATCGCGTTAAACACTGTGAATCCCAGCGAAAGCTTCATTGATGATTTCAGGGCGGAAAACTTGAGAGGTCGGCCCGTAGGCAACTTGGCGTCCAGCCACGATCAGGCTCTCATCGCAGACTTCGGTTGCGACCCGATAGTCATGGGTTGAGATCATGAACGCAGTTCCCTGAGCTTTTCGCTTGGCTGATGAGCGAGAGAAGAGCTTCGCGGTTGGGCTCATCCAAACCGTTGAAAGGCTCGTCAAGCAATACCATGCGAGGCTTGGCAACCAAGGCGCGCGCGACCAGAACGCGCTGGCGTTGGCCGCCAGAGAGGGTCCCAAAGCGCTCGCGGGCGCGATCGGCTAAGCCAATCTGTTCTAATGCTGCGCTGACCGCTTCTTTCTGTTCACGGCTGAGTGGACGTAGAAGCTTTGTCTTGGGGTACATTCCCATTTCGACGACCTGACGAACGTTGATTGGGAAACTCAGGTCGATATCACTGTTTTGTGGGACGTAGCCGAGGAAATCCAGCGGGCAGCTCAGTTCTCCGGAGATGAGTTGGGCGCTTCCCAAGAGCGCTCGCATGAGCGTTGTCTTTCCCGATCCATTTGGACCGATCAAAGCGACGGCATGTCCGGGGCTGAGCGAGAGGTGATTCCCGTCAGGACCGGTGTCTGGGAATAGCCGATGCTGGCATTTTTGGCTGAGAAGACAGTGGCGCCAGCATCGCGGCCCTCGTCAGGCTCCGAAAACATAAGAGCGTCTGCGTTCATCATGCTCGCCTAACGCGTGAGTTCTGAAGGTAGGGGAGCAGGCGTTCCGTCCCATGCCCGTGTCATGGTTGTGACGTTATGGATGATCGAGCCGATGTAGGTTTCTCCTTCGCTCCCCACAGGGCCAAGTGAATCCCCGTAGAGTGCGTCGTCGCCGATGATGGCCTTGACTCCAGCGGCGCGCGCAATCGTCTCGATCGACTTTGAGTTATTGGAATTCTCAGCGAAAGATTGCGCTCGCTCCGGATTTTCTTCACTTCCTCGCTTGCCTGTGCGATGTGCTCAGCGGTTGCATCCTGCTGTTCGTTGAAATCAGACAGCGCCGCCCCGATGAAAACGGATGCCGTAGCGTTTCGACAGGTAACCGAAGGCATCGTGGGAGCTAAAAGAGGACGCGCTTGTCAGCGGGAACGCTGTCAAAGCTGGCCTTCGCCCACGCATCGAGGGAATCGATACGCTTTGCGTATTCTTCGGTTGCCGTGCTGTATGCCTCGGCGTGATCGGGGTCCGCCGCTGAGAGGAATTCACCGATGTTGCGGACCTGCAGGGCTGCGTTCGCTGGAGAGGTCCAGACGTGAGGATCGTAGGCGAACTCCGGCTCGCTCTCTCCTTCTTCCGGTGGGAAAGGCCAAGGTGCGGCCTCGACAGTGTGCGTGCCACGGGAAACGGAATAGGGGAGTTGCTTGTCGCGCTGTCCCTGGCCCTGGGGATCCTTGAGGTCGGCGGCGGTGAGGACTCCTGAGGTCACTCCCATCGTTCCCTTGAAACCAGAGGCGCTCACGGCCTGATCCAGGAAGTGCTCGAGGTCGACGCCCGAGACGAGCAGGACTTTCGCGTGAGCAAGTGCTTGCAGTTGCTGGGGAGTCATTTCGTGCTCGTGTGCCGAGGCGTTGGGGGCAAGCAGGCACGTGAGCTGCACTTTTGCGCTGGCTTTCTCAGCGGGGGCCCCAATATGGGATTGCGCTCCCGAGGCATCAGTTTTATCGAGCGATATGGAGTTTTGAGCCGAGGGCTGCTGCGCAATTTGGGTGACGTAGTCGCAGATCTGGGTGGTGCTTGCAACCAGGGTGAGTGAGGGGGTGCCTGACTGTGAAGAGGCAGTTGAGCACGAGGCGAGAGAAGTTGCGCCCAGGAGGCAGGCCGCTGCGGCGGCTAGAAATGAACGCGAGTAAGCGACGGACATTGAAGTTCCTCTTCATTGGGGTGGTGTCTACTTATGTCTTTATCAAAGTTCGTACGACCGAACTTTGATAAAGGTTATCACAATTGCGGAAAGTTAGGTAGGCCTTTGTTCCCTGAGGTGGGAAAGTACATCAGCCCCTCAAAGGCGCTCAGCGCCCACTATGCACGTCATTTTTGGGCGTGATCTTGCCAAATTGGCGCTGTGGGGTAAGGTTGTTCCAAATTCGCCGGGCACGCGTGGCCCCCGGACTCGCAGAAGGACTGAAGATGGATACGCTCAACGATTTGCCACTGCGCCAACTCGACCCTGAAATTCAAGCGGTTCTGGATCAGGAACTGGAACGCCAGCAGAACACGCTCGAAATGATCGCCTCGGAAAACTTTGTTCCGCGTGCGGTTCTTGAAGCGCAGGGATCTGTCCTGACCAACAAGTACGCCGAGGGCTACCCCGGTCGTCGCTACTACGGTGGATGCGAGTTCGTCGATGTTGCGGAGTCTCTTGCGATTTCGCGCGCGAAGGAAGTCTTTACCGGCGCGGACTACGTCAACGTCCAGCCTCACTCGGGTGCGCAGGCGAACGCGGCGGCTCTCATGGCAATGGCGAACGTCGGTGATACTCTCCTCGGTCTCTCCCTTGCCCACGGCGGCCACCTCACTCACGGCATGCGCATCAACTTCTCGGGTAAGAACTACCACGCTGTTGGTTACGAGGTTGATCCGCAAACCATGCGCATTGAGCCTGAGCAGGTTCGCGAGGCCGCGCTTCGTGAGCGTCCCCGCGTGCTGATCGCGGGATGGTCAGGCCTACCCTCGTCACCTTGACTTTGCTGCGTTCCGCGAAATTGCGGACGAGGTCGGTGCGGCGCTGTGGGTTGACATGGCGCACTTCGCTGGCTTGGTTGCTGCAGGCTTGCATCCCTCCCCGGTTCCTCACGCCGATATCGTCACCACGACCGTCCACAAGACTTTGGGCGGGCCTCGTTCGGGAATGATTCTGTCCTCGCGCGGTGAGCAGTGGGGCAAGAAACTTGACAGTGCGGTCTTCCCTGGTCAGCAGGGCGGTCCGCTGATGCATGTCGTCGCAGCGAAGGCGATTTCCATGAAGGTTGCTCAGACCGAGGAATTCAAGGATCGTCAGCAGCGAACCCTTGACGGTGCGCAGGCAATTGCTCAGCGTCTCTTGGCGCCCGATGCTCAAGGCGCGGGAATTCGCCTCGTCACGGGTGGTACCGATGTCCACCTCGTCTTGGTGGACTTGGTGAACTCCTCCTTGGACGGCCAGCAAGCGGAAGACTTGCTTCACGAGGTTGGCATCACGGTCAATCGCAATGCGGTGCCTTTCGATCCGCGTCCCCCAAGGGTGACCTCGGGTCTTCGCATTGGAACCCCTGCGCTGGCAACGCGCGGTTTCAGCGTTGCTGATTTCGAAGAGGTTGGCGACATTATCGCGACGGCTCTCATTCAGGGCGCAAGCGGAAGTGTCGATGTCGATGGATTGCGTGCGCGTGCGCGCTCTCACCGATGCTCACCCCTGTACGCGGGACTCAATCAATGAGAGCTCCGTGGGAAGGTGATGCTCGCGTTCTGGACGGTGCGGCGTGCGCGGCTCAGATCAAAGATGAGCTTCGAGGCCGAGTTCAGGCCTTGCGGGAACGGGGAGTAGTCCCTGGCCTTGGTACCGTCTTAGTAGGGGAAGATCCCGCTTCGCTCGCCTACGTGGCCGGTAAGCATCGTGACTGCGCGGAAGTGGGTATTGAATCGTTTCGCGTCGATTTGCCTGCCGAGGCTTCGCAGGAGGAAATCCTTGCGGCAGTTGAAAGGCTAAACGCTGATCCCGCTTGCACGGGTTTCATCGTTCAGCTGCCACTTCCTCGCGGCGTTGATACGAATCGAATTCTCGAGGCGATTGATCCGGATAAGGACGCCGATGGTCTGCACCCGACAAATCTTGGGCGACTCGTGCTGCGGGGGAGTGAAGCTATTACCTCGCCTCTACCGTGTACGCCGCGCGCTGTCATCGAGTTGATCGAGCGCAATGGGATCGATCTTAACGGCGCGGATGTATGCGTCGTCGGGCGAGGCGTTACGGTTGGGCGATCAATCGGGCTTTTGCTCACACGCAAGGATGTCAATGCAACGGTGACTATCTGTCATACGGGAACCTGTGATTTGGCGATGCATACTCGAGCTGCGGATGTTGTTGTCGCAGCCACAGGCTATGCGGGGCTTGTTACTGCTGAGATGGTGCGACCCGGCGCGGTTGTTCTTGACGTCGGGGTCTCCCGCGTGGTGAGCCCAGATACTGGGAAAGCGCGTTTGATGGGAGATGTGGCTGATGGCGTTGATCGCGTTGCTGCTTGGCTGTCGCCTAATCCTGGGGGAGTGGGGCCGATGACGCGCGCGCTCCTTCTGATGAATGTTGTCGAGGCCGCAGAGCGCTGCGTGAAAGGCTGAAGATTCGCCTCGTTGATCTCTTTCACACTGAAAGCCTGGGTTGTCCCCCAGGCTTTCAGTGTGTTCTGTGTCACATGTGACGAATATTTCAGGAATATATTCTTTTGTTTACTTATCGGACAAATTTGCCTAGCCTAGTCCGATCGATACATTTCGCAGGAATAAGGGACTTTTGTCCGCATATTTATGCAGGCTAAGCATTTTCACAGCTTTGGACAAGTGATTTTTCTGGAACGAAGTGGTACGCTTGTTCCATCTCCAGGTGATCTAACTCATGATGCGAAGAAGCAGAAGAGGACCACAAGAAATGCAACCAAGTGTTACTTCCGAGATCGGGCGCCTCCGCCAGGTGATCATTCATCGCCCCGGACGCGAAATGCTGCGCCTGACCCCATCGAATATGGAACATCTCCTTTTCGATGACATGCTTTGGCTCGAGCACGCTCAAGCAGAGCACGACGACTTCGCGAACTCCCTGCGTACTCAGGGAACAGAGGTCCTCTACTTCCAGGATCTACTGGCCGAAGCAATGGATATTCCTGCGGCTCGCCAGCACGTTCTGACCTCTGTATTCACCGAAGAGAGCCACGGCGTTGCGATTGCCGAAGCGATGCGCGCCTACGGCGAATCCCTTACGGGAGCTCAGCTTGCAGAACTCATGGTTGCGGGCCTGACCAAGGAAGAATTCGCCGAACTCAACCTCGGCCCCATTTCTTCCGTGATCTACGACGCTATGGGTGCGACCTCTTTCGTTGTCGCCCCGCTGCCGAACCACCTCTTCACTCGCGACACCTCCTGCTGGGTTTACGATGGCGTTGCAATCAACTCGATGCGCAAGGAAGCACGTCGCCGCGAGACCATTAACTACGAAGCGATCTATAACTACCTCCCGCGTTTCCAGGACCCCTCGATCAAGAAGTGGTGCAACGGCAACGAGGCAGGCCCGGCAACCGTCGAAGGCGGAGATGTCCTGGTTATCGGAAACGGCGCTGTGCTGGTCGGCATGAGTGAACGCACCACCCCCGCCGGTGTTGAGCGCATGGCCCGCCGTCTCTTCGGCAACAGCGAGGTCAAGCAGGTTATCGCCTTGGATATGGCCAAGGAACGTGCACAGATGCACCTCGATACCGTCATGACCCAGGCCGACTATGGAGTCTTCACGAAGTACGCTGGCATGGGAATGGTTGAATCCATGACTCTGACCTCCGACGGTGAAGGCGGCATCAGGTCGCAGCACACGATCCTCAGGACATGCACAAGGTCATCGCACAGGCCCTCGGCTTGGATGATATTAAGATCCTGACTCCTCCGATGGATGCCCTCGCAGCAGAACGCGAACAGTGGAACGACGGCTCCAACGTCCTCGCGGGCGCCCCCGGCGTTGTCTACGCCTACGAGCGCAACATCACCACCAACGACTTCTTGACCGAAAACGGCATCACAGTGATCACTGTCCCAGGCGACGAGCTTGGCCGAGGCCGTGGTGGCCCGCGCTGCATGTCGTGCCCGGTCGTGCGTGAAGCGGTCTGAGCGGCCTGCCCTCCACGCGGAAGAAACAACAAAACTCTCTGAAAGGGAAACAACAATGGAGTTCCCCCTGCACGGACGTCACTTCTTGAAGGAAACCGACTTCACCGTTGAAGAGTGGCTCTACCTTCTCGATCTGGCGGCCGAACTGAAGGCCGCAAAGAAGGCCGGCCGCGAGGTTAAGTACCTCGTCGACAAGAACATCGCGCTGATCTTCGAGAAGACCTCGACCCGTACCCGCTGCTCCTTCGAGGTTGCGGCATACGACCAGGGCGCACACGTCACCTACCTGGATCCCTCCGGCTCCCAGATGGGCCTGAGGAATCCGTCGCCGACACCGCTCGCGTTCTCGGCCGCTTCTACGACGGCATTGAGTTCCGTGGCTCCAAGCAGGCACACGTTGACGAGCTTGCTGCTCTGTCCGGTGTTCCGGTGTGGAACGGTCTGACCGACGACTGGCACCCCACCCAGATGCTCGCTGACCAGCTGACCATGCTCGAAGCCTCCGGCAAGAAGCCGAACGAAATCAGCATCGCTTACGTGGGCGACGCCCGCAACAACGTCGGCAACTCGATCCTCATCTCCTGCGCCATGATCGGCATGGATGTCCGCATGGTTGCCCCCAAGGAACTCTTCAACGCTCCCGAGGTCGTTGCAGCTGCTGAAGAACTCGCAGCAAAGTCCGGTGGCAAGGTCCTCGTCACCGACAACATCGAAGAGGGCGTCAAGGGCGCAGACTTCATCTACACCGACATCTGGTTGTCGATGGGTGAAAGCAAGGAAAAGTGGGATGAGCGCATCGCTCTGCTCCGTCCCTTCCAGGTTAACGCTGAGCTCATGGCAGCAACCGGAAACCCGGACGTCAAGTTCCTGCACTGCCTGCCTTCCTTCCACGACATCAACACCACCGTTGGCCAGGACATCTTCGAGAAGACCGGTATGGGCAACGGCCTGGAAGTGACCAACGACGTGTTCGAGTCTCCCGCTTCGATCGTCTTCGATCAGGCTGAGAACCGCATGCACACCATCAAGGCCGTCATGGTCGCCACCCTCGGAGAAGAAAAGTAACATGCGCATCGTAGTTGCACTGGGCGGTAACGCCCTCCTCAAGCGCGGTGAAAAGCCGGACGCTCGCAACCAGATTGAAAACGTCAACCTGGCAGCAGAGCAGCTCGCTAAGCTCGCAAAGGACCACGAACTGGTCATCACCCACGGCAATGGCCCGCAGGTTGGTGTCCTGGCACTGGAATCCGCATCCGATGCTCGTCTGTCCGAGCCCTACCCCTTCGATACGCTGGGTGCAGAAACCCAGGGCATGATCGGCTACTGGCTCCAGCAGGGTGTTAAGAATGCTCTCCCCAGTGCCAATGTCATGGCTTTGATCAACCAGACTCTGGTTCTGGCCGACGATCCCGCCTTCGCGAACCCCACCAAGTTCATTGGCGAGGTTTACTCGAAGGAAGAAGCTGAGAAGCTTGCCGCAGAGCGCGGTTGGGTTGTCAAGGCTGACGGTGAATACTTCCGCCGCGTCGTGGGCTCGCCCAAGCCGCAGCGCGTGATTGAAACCCCGCTCATCAAGGTCCTCCTTGATGCCGGCGCCACGGTGATCTGTGGCGGTGGCGGCGGCGTTCCGGTCGTTCGCAACGGCGAAGGCAAGCTCGAAGGCGTCGAGGCTGTTATCGACAAGGACCCTGACGGCAGCTGTCATGGCAGACTCCTCGAAGCGGACATGCTGATCATCCTGACCGACGTTGATGGTGCACAGCTTGACTACGGCACCCCCAACGCTCGTCGCATTGATCGCGCAACCCCGGCCGAGATGCGTGGATACGGATTCCCCGCTGGCTCAATGGGCCCGAAGGTCGAGGCCGTGTGCCGTTTCGTCGAGCTGACCGGCGGCGTCGCTGCAATCGGTCGCCTCGAGGATGCCACGAAGATCATCGCCGGTGATGCCGGCACGATCGTGACGCCCGACGGAACCTACAACGCCTGATAAGGCTCAATAGCACTTCCGCTTCCCCCTCACGCTCCACACACCTCCCGAGGGGGAAGCGGACCCAAGAGCCACAGTGCCCAGGGAACCAAGCTTCTTCGGGGAACCGAAGAAGGGCGGGAAAAACCCGCCCACTTTGGAGATCGCCAACTTTGGTTGGCAACTGTTTCGAGAGCGGTTTTTCTCCGCCATCCCTCAAAGAAATTTGGGGATAAATTAACAACACACTCACAAGGGAGTGAACACAATGACGAAGATCGTCAATTCCTGGAATGATTTCGATCCGCTGAAGCACGTTATCGTTGGCCGTGCAGACTTCTCCGTAATTCCGCCCGAAGAGCCCGCAACCTCCGAAAAGGTTCCGGTTGACTCCGAGATGCGCGGCATGTGGGGACCCCGTCCTACCGCCACCGTTGAAGCAGCTAACGAGCAGCTCGACAACTACGTCAAGATCCTCGAAGGCCTCGGCGTCAAGGTTGACCGCCCGACTCCTCTGCAGTGGAACCAGGAGATCAAGACTCCCGACTTCCGCACCGAGTCCGGCTTCACCCAGATGCCTCCTCGTGACATCCTGCTCACGATGGGCAACGAGATCCTCTCCTCAGCAAACTCCTTCCGCTGCCGCTACTTCGAGTACCTGGCCTACTGGCCGCTCATGAACGAGTACTTCGAGCAGGACCCCGAGTTCCTCTGGACCCAGGCTCCCCGTCCTCGTCTGACCGACAAGTCCTACAAGCACAACTACTACGATGAGCGCATCACCATCGAGGAGCGCCTCGTTCGTACCGCTAACAAGGACTTCGTGACCACCGAGTTCGAACCCATGTGGGACGCAGCTGACGTCATGCGCGTTGGTAAGGATCTGTTCATCCAGCACGGCCTTACCACCAACCGCAAGGCAATGGAGTGGTTCAAGCGCTACTACCCCGATTTCCGCGTTCACGCTGTGAACTTCCCCGGTGATCCCTACCCGATCCACATCGACGCGACCTTCGTGCCGCTGCGTCCGGGCCTGATCATCAACAACCCCCACCGTCGTCTGCCCGAAGAGCAGCGCAAGATCTTCGAAGCCAACGATTGGCAGATCGTTGACGCCGCAGATCCGGCACACACCACCCCGCCGCCGCTGTGCTACTCCTCGGTGTGGTTGTCCATGAACTGCTTGGTCATCGACCACAAGACCGTCTGTGTTGAGGCCTCTGAGGTCCACCAGATGGAGCAGATGGACAAGCTGGGCATGAACGTCATCCCCGTTCCCTTCCGTGATGCTTACGCATTCGGCGGCGGCCTGCACTGCGCGACCGCTGACGTTTACCGTGAAGGTGGCTGCGAGGATTACTTCCCCAACCAGGTCGACGATCCCACGCTGGTCTGACGATCTAAAGGCTAGCCCCCCCGATTCCTCCAATTCTGTATCGGGGGGGCCTACCCCCTATCTGCACAAGAATTCCCCGGTGGTGAATGTCGTGACTAGCCGGGGAGTAACGGGGACGTGGTTGCCCAATCGGGAACGCTAATCGAGCTTGTTGTTCCCACTAAGCCCGCGGACCTGGTTCTGCTGAAGCATTAACACTTCCAGGTTTTAGAAAGGACGAAGATGTCCACACAATCTAGCTACAAAATGAACGACAAGCTCGGTGTCATCATGATCCTCATTGCTGCTACCGGTATGGCAATGGTTGGTACCTTCTCGCGTGGCGCTACAAAGGGACTGCTCCCAGAAGACAAAGCGGTTATCGGTTCGTTCTTGTCCTTTGGTCGTATGACCACCGCGATGTTTGGCTTCCTGCTCATCGCGATCATTACCGGAAAATTCCATGATCTGTGGAAGGCTAAGGTTTCCTTCTCGGTCATCATGGGTGGCGTGAGTATTGGCCTGTCTCTCGGTTTCTACATTTCGTCGACTCTGATGACGTCGATTGCAAACGCAGTCTTCTTGATCTACACCGGTCCTTTGTTCTGCGCGATTTTGGCCCGAATCTTCCGTAAGGAACACATCAGCCTTATGGCGGGCGGATTCCTGGCAATGGTCTTCGTCGGCATGCTCATGACCATAGGAATCATCGACTGGGAGAACGGACACCTGAGCTTCGGTCTTGACCTTTCAGGTGCCAGCGCAGAGTACCCGCAGAAGCCTCTTGGTGACCTCTTCGGCTTCCTCTCCGGCGTTTTCTACGGCCTCTCGATGTTCTTCTACGGCTACCGCCGCGATATGGACTCCACCGTTCGTGGATTCTGGAACTTCGTGTGCGCCGCAAGCGCTGCACTCGTCATGAGCATCATTCTGCGTCCCTGGCACGGCGTCGCATCCTTCACCGCTTCTAACTGGGGCTGGGCTGTCATCCTCTTCATCGTCTGTGGTTTGATCGCCCTTGGTTCACTTGTTGTCGCTGGCCGTAACCTTGTCGCTGTGAAGATCTCGACGATCTCCTACTGGGAATGCCCGGTTGCTATTTTCCTCGGCGTCGTCGTTTGGGGCGAGAGCATGACCGTCATGGGTGCCATCGGTGGCCTGCTGATCATTGTCGGCGGCATTGGCCCGATCTTGTTTAGGGATAAGGCCGCGGCTCCCGTAGAGGAGGGGGATGCACTTCAGGAGGTCGAGGCGCGATGAGTGGTCAAGCACCGTCTGATAGTGGCAACGAACACCACACCTTCCTCCATCATGAAATGAGCGCCGAAGAACAGGAGAAACTCAAGACTCTCAGGCGCGCTGCTGGCGCCTCGTTCATCGGTAACTTTATTGAGTGGTTTGACTACGCCTCGTACGGCTACCTGGCAGCTGTCATCGGTACGGTCTTTATCCCTTCCGAGGATAAGAACGTCCAGCTGATTTCAGCATTCGCCATCTTCGCAATGTCCTTCATCCTGCGTCCCGTTGGTGGTCTCATCTGGGGAATTTGGGGTGACAAATATGGTCGTCGATCGGCCCTTTCCTGGTCGATCCTCATCATGTCGGGTTCGACATTCCTAATTGCGTTCCTGCCAGGACATAAGACAATCGGTCTAGCTTCAGCCATCTGCCTTCTCGTCCTCCGTATGATCCAGGGCTTCTCGGCCTCGGGTGAATACGCTGGAGCGGGAACATTCCTTGCAGAATATGCACCGCCGAAGAAACGCGGTATGTATACTGCGCTGGTTCCCGCATCGACTGCAGTTGGTTTGCTGGCCGCATCGTTCTTGACCGCCTGCCTCTTCCACTTCCCTGTCGGATGCACAGATCGAATCGTGGGGATGGAGGATCCCATTCCTCCTTGCAGGTCCCCTCGGGATGATCGGCCGCTACATCCGACTCCACCTGGAAGACTCGCCAACCTACATTGCGATGAAGGAAGCGATCAGCGGAGGACAAAAGCAGAGCGTACCAATGTCGAAGGTCCTCAGGGACCACACCCGTACGATTTGTGTCTCCTTCGGCGTGGCATCGCTGAATGCAGTCGCCTTCTACCTGTTGCTGAGCTACATGCCGACCTATGTTGAGCAGGAACTTGGCTTCTCGTCAGATTTGGCTACGGCACTGTCGACTGCACCGCTGATTGTCTACATCGGCTCGATCATGGTGATGGGTCACCTGTCAGATACGCACGGACGGCGAAAGATGCTGCTGATTGCATCGGTTGCCTTCATCGTCCTGACAGTTCCGATCTTCATGCTCATGGGAACTCGTAACGTCTGGGTCGTCCTGCTGTGTGAAATTGCTTTTGCAATCATGCTGACGATCAACGACGGTACCTTGGCGACCTTCCTCGCCGAGTCTTTCCCGACCGAGGTTCGCTACACCGGATTCGCATTGTCCTTCAATACGGCGAATGCTCTTCTTGGTGGAACCGCTCCGACAATTGCCACGGCACTGATCCAATACACGGGTTCGTCCCTGGCACCCGCCTACTACCTGGCGTTCATTGCCTTCTTGGCGCTCACTGCCATGCTTGCGATTCCACAGCACGCGACAAGTGCTCTCGATCGCGAGCAAGCGGAAAGCGCCCAGTCTCAGGGGTAACAGGAAAATAGAACTCGGAACCTTTGCACGGTGTTGCGACGGCAAAGGTTCCGAGTTCTTTTTCTCACCTATTTCAATCAGCAAAAGACATAGGTGGGGGATAGTATGACCGTTAAGCGCATAACTCTGAATAAATCAGATTTTTTTAGGACGCTCGTACTAGAAAGGAGACCCAGATGTCTGCTGGCGCAATCTCGCACACTGCAAGTACGCGAAAAGGCTTCGATAAGCGCCAGCTGATCATTGACGCTGCTGCCACCTTGCTTCGTGAGGGTGGGCCCGAAGCGGTTTCGCACCGTTCCGTTGCGCGGCTTGCCGGGTGCTCTTTATCCGCAACAACATACTATTTTTGACGGTCTTGAGGATCTTCTTCATCAAGCGGGTCTGGCTAATATGAGCCGTTGGTCTGAGCGTGCCGAACGTGCTGCGTTTAGAGCTCGAAAGCTCAAGAGTGATGCTTCGGTAAAGGAACGGATCGATTTGATCCTTTCTGCGACGCTTCCTGATGATGAAAATCTTAAAGGGCACTATGAGCAGCTCTGTCTCCGCAGGGCGGAGCGGCGCTTGTGGCCAGTGCATATCAATTCGGTCGTGTTCGACTCAATATTGCGGTAACAACTGTTTTGTCGGCGGTCGGGGTTGACCTTCCGGCTGAAGTTGTTATTGCGCTTGTTGATGGCGCTGCCGTTTCTGCGCTTTCTGAAGGTCGTGATGTTCGCCTCACCGCCTTTGAGCTTCTCGATAGTGCGTTACATAAATATTGGAAAATAGACATAGTTTAGGCGTGTGGATTGGCCTAAACGATGGCTGCTCCTCATAAGCTGCGTCCCGCTTGTCCAATTAATGGGATCGTAAAAAGAAAGAAAAGTCCGCAATCTTGCCATTTCTGCTGCAAAATTTCTGCGATTGTGCTGGGAATGAATAGTATTGGCGATGCATAGTAGTACACTTGTACCACTAACTTGAGCCCTTGGCTCAGGTCACAAAAGATTCGTAGGAGAATCATTATGTTCTGGTCGCAACCTCAAATCAAAAGAAGATTCTGCAGGACTCGATGCGCAGCAATGCGGCGGTTGCGGAAGGGTCGCTGAGCGCACAGATCTCAAGCGTGGTCTGAGCGGTCGACACATGCAGATGATCGCCATCGGCGGTGCGATCGGAACCGGTCTCTTCGTCGCCTCGGGCGCAACGGTTTCAACGGCCGGTCCGGGGGGCGCGCTCGTCGCCTACACGGCAATCGGCCTCATGGTGCTTCTCCTGATGCAGTCGCTCGGTGAAATGAGCGCGCACATGCCGGTTGTTGGCAACTTCCAAACCTATGCCGCGCGCTTTCATTAGCCCCTTCCTTTGGCTTCGCGATGGGGTGGAACTACTGGTTTAACTGGGCCGTAACGGTCTCAGCTGACCTTGTCGCCTCGGGAATCGTCATGTCCTACTGGTTCCCGGACGTTCCTGGGTGGATGTGGGCAGCGGGCTTCCTTGTCCTTCTCACCGTTTTGAACGCGCTCAGTGCGCGGGTTTATGGCGAAGCCGAGTTCTGGCTCGCAACCATTAAGGTCGTGACCATCATCGTCTTCCTGGTCTCCGGTGTTGCCATGATCTTCGGCATTTTCTGGGCAACGGGTCGCCTGGCTTTGCGAACTGGCGCATTGAAGACGCGCCCTTCCATGGCGGATTTTTGCCGATCGTCACGATCTTTATGATCGCCGGCTTCTCATTCCAAGGAACCGAGCTTGTTGGCGTTGCTGCAGCAGAATCGGGCAATCCTCACCGCGATGTGCCTCGCGCCATTAAGTCGGTCTTCTGGCGCATCATGTTCTTCTACATTGGTGCTATCGCCATTATCGGTACGCTGATTCCATTCACTGACCCGAACCTGTTGCGCAGCAGCGAATCGGATATCGCATACTCGCCCTTCACTCTGGTCTTTCGACCGTTTGGGCATCGCAGCCGCCGCAGCCGTGATGAATGCGGTCATCTTGACGTCGATTCTCTCGGCCGGTAACTCGGGCCTCTATGCCTCTTCGCGAATGCTGCACTCGATGGCTCTCATTGGCCAGGCCCCCCGCGTTTTCTGCCACGTGACGAAGAGGGGAGTCCCACTCAATGCGATGCTCGCTACTGCCGCCGTTTCGGCTCTCGGCTTCTGCACGGCGCTGGTTGGTGAGGGAACGGCATACACCTGGTTGGTGAGTATCGTCGGTGTTTCGGGAATCTTTATGTGGCTAGGTATTGCGGCGTGCCATATTCGTTTCCGTCGCGCCTACCTGCTCCAGGGTTACAAGCTCGAGGACCTGCCGTATTGCGCGCCATTCTTCCCCTTCGGACCGATTTTGGCTTTCGGTATGTGTCTGATCGTGCTTCTCGGCCAGAACTACGAGGCGATCTTCCTTGGACAGATGTGGGAGATCATCTCGGCATACATCGGTGTCCCGCTCTTCTTGGGAGTCTGGCTGGGCTACCACCTCATCAAGAAGGACTCGCATGACGCCGCTTGCTGAACTTGATGTTCGCGGAGTGACTCGCGAGCAGATCGAAGAAGACATCGAGCGCACCAAGCACTACGACGACTGATTCGATACGAACCAGCGCCGAGGTCTGAAATCCACGTGGGGTTTCGAGGCCTCGGCGCTCGCGTTTATTCAGTTCTCCGCACCCGCTAGCTTCTGTGCGTCAGTTGATTGCCGAGGCCGGGGTTGCGTGAGGTCAGCGCCACCTTCACGCAGCGTCCGTTCAGTTGCCCTTGTGACCACTGTCCATCTTTGTCAAATCGTCGTTGCCGCTATTGTCATGGCAGGTGGTAGAACCGTTGAGTCTTGAGAGTGCAGCTGCAGCCGAGGCTTGGGTCTGACTCGGTCTGGTATCAGCCCAGTATGTTTCTCCGCTGGAGCGTCCCTGAGAAGCGCCAGCGGAACCGGCTGACTGTGAGGCGGAGCCGCCACCGTTAGAACGTGAATGGGCAGAGGAAGCGCCGGTCGAGCGAGAAGCCCCAACGCTGGACGAAGCAGCAGAGGCCTGCTCGGACTTCCCACTGGCCTCGTGAATCGCGAACCTGATTCGACTTCTCGCTCAAAGCATTCACAGCATCGGTGAGTTTCTTTTTCCTCATCGACGTTCCACTTGCGGTCATCGCCCACGTGCGAACGATTCTTTCACAGCTTCGCGTGCTTCGTCAATAGTCTTCGTGGTGTCGTCGATGGTGGACTGTAAGCCGTCACGGGTCGCATTGTCCTTGACTTTCCCATCGGTTTCACCCATGAGATTCTTCGCGTCATTCAGGGCTTGATCTGCCTTGTTGGCAGCCTCATCAAGCTTCTTAATGGTCAGATCGTCGAGTTCACCCGCGATGGGGGGCGAGAGCAGCGTTGAGCTTGTTGGTGGAGGTCTTAGCCTGATCGAGGACCTTCTTCAGTGACTCGATCTTCTCGTTACTGGCCTTTGCGCATTGTTGGGAGCCTCAGTCAGAGCGGTAACAGTCGCCTCCGAATCAGCGTAAAGTGGCTTTTAAAGGCGGTTACGTTCTCGGAAGCGAGACCGTATTCGTCAGCCAAAGCGATAGAAGATTGCAGCGGACTCGCGTGCAGTGGTGAAGTCGTTTTTCTGCATCGACCAATTGAGCTTGAACATCTTTCACGGCTGCGGCAGTTGAATGCGCGGTAAAGGCATAAGCTCCGCTCGCCGCAATCGCGATGATGACCACCCCCGGAGAGACGTAAAGAGCCCACGTCTCCGGCTGGGTGAGGCCGTCGCTTGCTGGTCAGGCGAGGGTGTGGGAAACGGGAATCTGTTGAATCAAGATCAGCGGAAGAAAGTCGAGCGTACGTGCGGACATCCTTCAAATCGAATACTGCATGTCGGGATATTTTTCCGTGTACGTCCAGCAGTTTTTGATGTGCTGAACTCGTTGTGTGATCTCTTCCCCTTCTTGGAGTTCGAGGACTGAGGCGTCCGCACTATTTTCGATGTCGTGGTTTCGCCTGATTCTGAGTTGTTCGTCGCCCGGGAATGACTTTGTCGAGAATCCAGATGATGGCACTTTGGACGAAAGAAACCTCTGTCACGATGTAGACAATGGTCGCAAGCGTGGGGAGAAAGAAGAATACGATAGCGACATTGGATACGCGAAAGGTGCACTCTGACGCACAAAACAAGAGTGCTTTTGCGTGCGCTAATGAGTAGATACTCAGTGCAGTGTAGGGGAGGAGTCCCCACTTATTGACAAGATTCTGTTTCTTTGAATCGGAATAGTCTGTCTCTTTGAGAGCCCAAAAAACAAAGCGCTTGAATGCTGCAATGCCCAGAAAACCAATGAAAATCACCACGAGTACGATGCTGTAATCGTGGGATAAGGATGATGGCGAGAGAGCAAACGAATTCATGATTCAAGCATAAGTCGCTGTCGCAGTATGAGGTTCTCCTAGTGCTCGTCTTGGGGTGGGAGTGTTTGGCCCTGGTGGTAGGTGTTTTTTGGCGTTGTCGAGCAGATTGGGGTCGGGGTGTGAAGCAGAAAGTGATTGTTTCTGGTGAGTTGCCCCAGCGTGAAAGAGTGATGCCGATGAGCTCGAAAGGTTCCCGGTGCCGGGGATCGTGACAGGCTCTCCTTCCATGAGGTCTCGTCCCGTATAACCAGGTAGTGGAGGATCGTCATGCCCAACCCGCCATCTAGATGTTGTCTTTCATTCTGTCCATTTTCAATCCAGTGCTTCGCTGAATATGACAAAACTCGGGATAGATGCTTCCTTGGACTGGGCAGAAAGACGTATTGGAATGTACTGCGGCCGTTCTGACAGGGGTTGTGACATGGGTTCCTTTCACTTCGTAATGCTGTGTCATCCGCCAAGTAATAGTGGAATTGTAGAGTGCTGCTCAGAAGCAGGGCTGTTGGGTGTCTCTTGACCATTACAGGAATTTCTCCCGATCGTGATGTAACCAAAGTACTTCTCAAATTCACTCCACGACATCGAGAACTCGCCGTGCAAAATCAACCTTTGACCATCTGCTTCATTCGCTGCAATGCAAACGAGACAAGCCCAAGACAACGATGTCTGTGAGGGATTATGTTCTCCTGACTCAGAAGTGAAAGAAGATAGTTTTCTAGAGGTAGGTGCTTTTTGTCTTTTTCGAAAGGCCTCAGTACTTGTTTCTTCGTGATGAATGAATTGATCTCGTGTTTTGTAGATGGCATGTGGGGTCTCGTTGAGCCAAACGCTGAGGATGTCACGTCGCGTTGTGAAATCAACATTGAAACCTCTGTAGGCGCTAAGCACGTCGGCAGATCCGAAGTTGATGTTCTCACTGGGGATGGTGATTTCCTGGAGCTTAGCAAAGTAGTCGCAGAGGCGTCTGGCGAGTTGTGTCATTTCAGTAACGTCGCATGCAATGGTGGTGGGTGTTGATTGGTACGGCATGGGTTTTCTAGTTCTCGTCTTGGGGTGGGAGTGTTTGGCCTGGCGGTAGGCGTTTTTTGGCATTGTCGAGCAGATTGGGGTCGGGTGTGAAGCAGAAAGTGATGGTTTCTGGTGAGTTGCCCCAGCGTGAAAGAGTGATGCCGATGAGCTCGAAGGTTCCGGTGCCAGGTATTGTGACAGGCTCTCCTTCAATGAGGTCACCGTAATAACCAGGCAGCGGTGGATCGTATGCCCACCCGCCCACTAGAGTTGTTTTCATTCTGCCGTTTTCAATCCAGGCTCCTGAAAAGACAAAACTCGGATCGATGCTTCCTTGGACTGGGTAGAAGACGGCGTTGGAATGTACTGCTGCGGTTCGACAGGGGTTGTGACATGGGTTCCTTCACTTCGTAATGCTGTGTGCATCCGCCAAGTAATAGTGGAATTGTGAGAGTGCTGCTCAGAAGCAGGGCTGTTGGGTGTCTCTTGACCATTACGGAATTTCTCCGATCGTGATGTAACCAAAGTACTTCTCAAATTCACTCCACGACATCGAGAACTCGCCGTGCAAAATCAACCTTCGGTGATTTATGTCAAAGTTACTGCCGTGTGGATTGACGAGGTGTTAGAGATGTTTCATTCGCGCTTTTAATCATGTACGAATGCCGTGCATAGAGATCAATTCGGCTTGGGTGTCCATCAATTGATACTTCTGCCGGTTGAGAATTCTCATTTCAAATATCGGTGCGTACACCGTTGCTGTAGTTACGGGTTTTCCCGACTGGAGTGCCTCTACAACTTCTTGGCGTTCCTCCATATCGTAGCTCAGGCCTGACCGAAAATGCTCTTGATTGACGCCTCTTGATAATTGACTAAATGGCTTCCATGTCCCGTGACTCGCAGCAGTCCTTGGCCGTTGGTGTTGGAAGTGATGCCATCTCCATTGAGAAAGGAAGTCTCATTGACGCCCCGGGTGTGAGCTGGGCATAGGCTTTTTCATAGATGCTGACGATACTGGCGAATCCTCCTGGGTTTGCTCCCTTCGCATAAGTCTCGCGATACCAGCACGAGTGAATAGCTGCCTGGTGAGGGGAGTAGTGGATTGTCATAGATGCGCACCATGCTATCCATCTACTTGACCTGAAGAATTGAAATGTTGAGTTACTCCTTCGCCAGCTGTTCCTGTCCTTTTGGGGTGTTCATAAGTGCAAGAATTGCCGAAATAAAATAGCAGTCACCAATCGCTCCCTGTCGCACTTGACGAAGGTTGTAGTTTCCACTCTTCAAAAGGGACAGTTCTGTGTTGATTCGGGAGATATCTGCTTCGTTGAGCCGTCGTGTACGCGAGGGGTCCTTACTTGTTCCCGCTACTGATCTATCGCGCGAGACAGGCTCGAGCCTCAGTGCCTCACGCAATGCTTGTGACAGAATCTCGGCCGCCCATTTTCAAAGATTCAATGCGGACGTAGTAATCGTGGGCGATCGATTCGATTCGTGCGAAAAGCTCGCGTAGATGACCGGACGCTCTTCCTTCGAGGCAGCCTCATAGATTCGATCCATTTCTACCAGTCGAGGGAGCAATCGATTGTGGATGTAGTGTTTGGCGCTTGCGACTTCGCGCGCGTACACGGCAATATCGGATGCAGCTGCTTCAAGCCCCTCATACAGGCGCGTGAAACGATATTGTTGTCTATTCGCCGACTCTTCAAAGGCTTCGCGAGAACGCCCGGTCCATATCGTTGTTTTCTGTATCGTTGTACGGAACTCGTCGCCGAGAATCTGCACTGCTTCCGCTGGTCATGAATTCGAGCTGCAAGGTGATCTATTGCAGAAAGATCCCCGGGGACGTCCCCGATGAGTGAAGAGAAAACCCCCATAGCAACCATCCTCCAACCGGTCTTCGTTGACTAGTTCGCACACTAGCGCTTTATGTTCCGCTTTGATGGTGTTTTTAATCAATCGTCATCGAAGTGCGATCAAGCCGTAACTGAGGTGCAAGAAGAGCGATTCTGTGTCGCTCGACACAAAAGCGCTCAAAAACTCCAAAAATTAAGACACGCCCCGAAAAGTCGCGGAAAAGCTGACAAAACTGGGATTCATTCCCTAATCTGTTCCCTGAAGCCACCAAAGTGGCATCCATAACCGACAAGAATGAGGTTTTTCTATGTCCGTCAACCGCACTGAACTTGTTGCCAAGATCGCCGAGCGCGCCAACATCTCGAAGGTCCACGCTGACGCCGCCCTTGCTGCGTTCCAGGATGTCCTCGTTGAGTCCCTGTCCAAGGGCGAGACCGTCAAGGTGACCGGCCTGCTCTCCGTCGAGCGTGTTGAGCGTGCAGCCCGCACCGGCCGTAACCCCCGTACCGGCGAAGAAATCAAGATCCCCGCAGGCTTCGGCGTCAAGCTCTCCGCTGGCTCCACCCTGAAGAAGGCTGTCGCCAAGTGACCTCAGCCCTGCGCTGAAACGCGTTGACGCAATCTTTTGCGTCCCAACGCATGCGTGAATAGTGTGCCCCGGTCTTCGCGATCGGGGCACAACTGTATCTCGCACAGATCACACCCTCCTATTTCTCCTCGCTCCCAAAGCTGGGTGTAAGCTGAAGGTACACAAACTGTACACACAGGCGTGTTCGTTGCTTGGCCTCGTAACCCCATACTGAAGCGGCCACAGCCTCGCCCATGCCTTGCGATCCCAACATCAATGAGGAGTTTCAATGCGGATTGCCATCCTGCCCACCCCCGAAGATATTGCCGTCGTCGCAGCCGACCGCATCCAACAGCTCCTCGCGCGCAAGCCCGCCGCTGTTCTCGGCCTCGCAACGGGATCGACCCCTCTTCCTCTCTACGACGAACTGACAAAGCGCTGCGAAGCAGGCCAAATCTCCTTCGCCCAGACCCAGTCCTTCAACCTCGACGAATATGTCGGCCTGCCCGAAGACCACCCCGAAGGCTACGCAAACTTCATCCACCGTTTCCTTGTTGACCGCGTAGATTTCCCCAAGGGCGCCGCGCACGGCCCCAACGTGTGGACCGGCGACAACGATCAGGCCGCAGCAGACTACGACAAGGCAATCCGCGATGCCGGCGGCATTGACCTCCAGATTCTCGGAATCGGCGCAGACGGACACATCGGCTTCAACGAGCCCGGCGGGTCCTTCGCCTCGCGCACCCACGTCGATGTGCTCACCGAGCAGACCCGCCGCGACAACGCGCGCTTCTTTGACGGAGACATCACCAAGGTTCCGACCCACTGCATTACCCAGGGCCTGGGAACCATCATGGAATCCGGCGAAGCACTCTTGATCGCCACCGGCGCGGGTAAGGCAGAGGCCGTTCGTCAGCTGGTCGAAGGTGCGATTTCTGCACGCTGGCCTGCGACGATCCTCCAGATGCACCCCAACGCGGTTGTCCTTCTGGACGAAGACGCAGCAGTCGGCCTGGAACTGGCCGATTTCTACCGCGAGGTCTGGGCTAAGCACCAAGCGTAATTCCAGTATTCGCGGCCGTTTCTGATCCACATCGGGAGCGGCCGCGTCATACAATAGGGCACATGTCTTTTCTCGATGAACCCCAGGGACCTTCCGCGCCGCAGGGCCCGCAAACCCAGTCTTCGACAGGTCTGCTTGAGCGCACCGAGGTTGAACAAGAGAAAAGCCCCGGCGACGGCGATCGTTTCGCTCACTTCGTGCGCCGCGACAAGGCTGATTCCTCAATGATCACGGGGCAACCCGTTGTTGCCCTCTGCGGCAAGGTCTGGATTCCCACTCGGGATGCCTCTAAGTATCCCGTGTGCCCCACATGCAAGGAACTTCGTGATTCGATGGGCAAGAACGGGCGCAATTGGCCCTTCTCTGATGGGGGAGATCAGGGGGGCAGCGCGCAGTGACTCCCGCCGCGCAAGGCCCTTTGCACGCTTCTTCTTCCGCAGTCACTTCTCTTCCTCCCGCTTTTCCCCGCCGAGCCCCCTGGGGGACCGCGGGTAGCCTTCGAGCGTGGCAAGCTGCAGCCTTGGAACAGTACATGGCTGCCTCTCCCAAGGATTTTCTTGCCGTTGCAACGCCGGGAGCGGGTAAAACGACTTTCGCTCTGCGCATCGCGGTCGAGCTGATGGGCGCCGGAGTAGTTGACAAAGTGACGATCGTTTGCCCGACCGAACACCTCAAAAGCCAGTGGGCCGAGGCAGCGGGTCGCGTAGGAATCCACATCGACCCCGCATTTTCGAACTCGCAGGGAATGGCGGGCTCGCACTTTGACGGTGTGGCGGTCACCTACGCGCAGGTTGCGTCTAATCCCATGGTTCATGCCGCGCGCACGCGCCTGCACCGCACCCTGGTGATCCTCGACGAGATTCACCACGCGGGAGATTCCCTGTCGTGGGGCGATGGCATTCGCGATGCTTTTGACGAGGCCACGCGCCGCCTTGCCCTCACCGGCACTCCTTTCCGTTCCGACACCTCCGCCATCCCATTCGTTCGCTACGAAGAAGACGAAGAGGGGATCAAGCGCTCTAAAGCCGACTTCACCTACGGGTACGGCGATGCTCTGCGCGACTTCGTTGTGCGTCCAGTGCTCTTCATGTCCTACTCGGGACAGATGTCGTGGCGAACGAACGCGGGAGATATCTACACTGCGCGCCTTGGGGAACCTCTCACGAAGGACCTCATGAAACAGGCGTGGCGAACCGCCCTGGATCCCAAGGGAGAATGGATGAGCGCCGTTCTCCAAGCGGCTGATCAGCGCCTGGAAGAAGTGCGTCGCCAAGTCCCTGACGCCGGCGGTCTGGTGATTGCCGCAGATCAAGACAAGGCTCGCGCGTACGCTCGCCAGCTGCGTGCGATCACCGGGCATCGGCCAACCGTTGTCCTCTCTGATGACGCCGATGCCTCCGAGCGCATCGATGAGTTCCGTCAATCGACCGATAAGTGGATGGTCGCGGTGCGTATGGTCTCCGAGGGCGTGGACGTTCCCCGCCTGAGCGTGGGGGTGTACGCAACCAATGCCTCGACCTCCTTGTTCTTTGCGCAGGCAGTTGGGCGTTTTGTGCGCGCAAGGCGCCGAGGCGAAACCGCGACGGTTTTCATTCCTTCGGTTCTTCCTCTACTCAGTTTGGCTGGGGAAATGGAAGTTCAGCGCGATCACGCGTTGAATCGTCCGCCCTCGAAAGAGGGGACATGTGGAACCCCGAAGACGCCATGGTTGCGCAGGCGAACAAGACCGAGAGCGCCTCGAGTGATCTTCTCAACCAATTCGAAGCCTCTGGGTGCGGACGCACAATTTGATTCCGTCCTCTTTGACGGGAGCGGCTTGGGGGACCGAGGCCGATGTGGGTTCTGTTGAAGAGCAAGAATACTTGGGGATCCCGGGTCTCCTGGAACCCGAACAGGTGACGACGTTGCTTCGCGCGCGCCAAGAAGAACAGCTTGCGACCCAGCGTCGTGAGGCTAGTGCGAGGCGTGCGCGCGAGGACAACGCGAATATCCCCGCCCACCGCGTGCGCGCTGGCAAAAACGCAAGGAACTTTCGCGTCTGGTTTCGTCCTGGTCGAGGCGTTCAGGGCAAGCTCACGCGACGATTCACGCGGAACTGCGCAGGAGAGCCGGCGGCCCCGAGGTCGCTCAGGCAACAACCGAGCAGATCGAAGCCCGTATCGCGCTCTTGCGCGAGTGGTTTTGTCGGGCCGCGGGTAGGCGGTTTATCCGAGGCTAGCTGACTTGGAGACGATAGACAGGTGTGGGGCTGCGGTGAAAAGGATTCACCGCAGCCCCACTGCCGCTAAACAGCGTTGAGTCCTTAGACGTAACGCGTTGGAATAGCAGGGTTCGCCTTCGGAGAGACGCCATGCTTGGTAAAGGCAATTCATTACGCGAGCGCAAAGTGACGAGCCTGTGCCTGAGCCAGAGCCTCAGAGCTCCATCCCTCGGCCAAGATCTCACCGTCAACAATGAGTGGAACCTGCAGGGGACGCGCGCCGTTTTTCCTCAAAGAAAGGCTGCAGCTTCTTCAGCGCTTCCCGTCACCAAAGACTTCCTCGCTGGCATAGCCGTCTTCGTCGTAAAGACGACCGGCATACTTCTTACCGGCAACGGTGTTCTTCGAAGCCGACTTCTTCGCAACACCCAACCATATGTGCCCGTCACTGGTCCTCGCGAGATACGAGCTTTGTATACCAAAGGCGGCGGTCGGAACGCCCGGAACCCGGTAATCAGACGTGTACCCAACACCGTAAGAATCGACGGGCGCAGCGCCCAGAGCAGCAATAGCGTACTCATCCAAATCGGAAGTCACAGTGATCTTCGTGAGGTCGCACCGAGCGCATCCAGTTGTCCGCGAACCGTAAAGGCCTGAGCGACGAGGTCGCCACTGTCCAAGCGCACGGCGCCAAGCTCTCCACCTGCTGCGCGCGCGGCCTCGACAGCGGTCTTCACACCCTCGGTGACGTTGTAGGTATCGACCAAGAGAGTCGTCGAGGACCAAGAAAGCGATCTGTGCGTCGAACGCCTGGCGTTCGCTGTCGTGAAGCAGGGTGAATGCGTGTGCGGCAGTACCGATCACCGGGATGCCGTAGCGCTTGCCGGCCTCGAGATCCGAGGTGCCTGCAAAGCCGCCGATAACTGGGCGGCGCGTGCCGCAGAGACCGCTGCGCGCTCGTGGCCTCGGCGTGCACCCATGTCCAGGCAGGGGCGTCCGTGCGCGGCAATTGTCATTCGTGAAGCAGCAGAAGCAACTGCGCAGTCGTAGTTGTAGATCGACAGGAGGAGTGTCTCGAGGAGGGTACATTCGGCGAAAGTGCCCTCAACGGTGAGTAAGGGGAGCCTGGGAAATAGCATTCGCCTTCCGCGTAGCCCGAAATCGTGCCCTTAAAGCGGAAATCGGAAAGATATTCCAGCGCGGTGTCTGAGACGATTTTCTTCTCAGCCAGCCACTGGATCTGTTCGGGGGAGAACTCGAAGCGCGCCATGGCCTCGAGAACGCGACCGGTCCCCGCGACGACGCCGTAGCGGCGGGTGGTGGGAAGACGACGCCCGAATAATTCGAAGACGCAATGTCGGTTCGTAGTTCCCGACTTCATTGCGGCATCGAGCATGGTGAATTCGTACATATCCGTCAGAAGCGACGTTTCAAATGATGCGGGCATATCTCAAATCTAATCGCATCTGTGGAAATATGTGCAAGAAATGCCAAAAATGCAGACAGGAGGGCATTTCCTGCGTAGGCTTAAGGTATGTCGGGCGTTCCTGTGACGGCGAAAAATCCCAATGTCGGGACCGTAAAAGCGTCGGTGCCGAGGTGGAACCTCATTGTCTGGGATGACCCGATTAACTCATTGGACTACATCGCCGAAGTCCTTCACCGGCACTTCGGTTACCCGCGTCCTACGTGCGAAGCACTGACTTTGCAGGTGCACAGTGATGGAAAGGCCATCATCGCCACTGGGCTACGTGAACGCGTCGAAGCAGACCTACAAACACTTCACGACTACGGAGTGCAATCAACATTGGAGCGTGCCACGTGATCGGCCCCTTTACCGTCTCACGACGGGGAATCAGCGCACCGATTGGAAGGGACTACAACCTTCTGATCCAGCAGTTGATTCACGAAATACTCGTGGTCTTAGACGACCCGGGGGATTTCCCCATGTTCTTATCCGCTGCGACAGGACTCGAAAGTGAACGCGCAGCGGCAATCGATCCTGCCCTCGACTTCCTTCTTCCCCCCATGAGCGCAGATCCTCAGGAGGCTGCGCGGCTGCGCGCGCTGACCGAAGATACCCTGCGTTCACAAAAATCTGCGCGTCTGCGCACCGTGTGTAACCAACTCAACGAAGTGCTGGTCGACGGGACGAACTACCTCGTTCTCGATGAAGAATCGACGTGGAATTGGCTGGGTGCTCTGACCGACATGCGCCTTGCTTTGGCCGGGGAACTTGGGATTCACGACGATTCGGACCTGATCCGGATTGAGACAATTGCTCAGGAAAAACCTGAGGGAACACGCGAGCAAAGTGCAGCAGCCATCTACCTTCTGATGACATGGTGGCAAGAGTCACTGCTCAAATCAGTGCATCTCCAGGGTGAAGCGAGTTAGTTTCATTGTATGGATAACGCGCCGATTGGTATTTTTTCGACTCTGGCCTGGGTGGGCTGACGGTTGCGCGTGCCATCATCGATCAACTTCCAGATGAAGACATCGTCTACCTGGGGGACACGGCTCACGCTCCCTATGGCCCGCGTCCGATCGCTGAAGTTCGCCAATTGACACTGTGGGGCCTTGATCGCCTCGTCGAGGCAGGGGCGAAGGCGCTGGTTATTGCCTGCAATACTGCGACTGCTGCTGCGCTGTCGGACGCTCGCGAACGCTACTGGGTTGGCCAGCGCATTCCCGTCATCGAGGTCGTGACCCCCGCTGCGCGCGCTGCTGTTGTCGCGACGCACAATCGTAAAATCGGCGTGATTGGAACTCAAGCAACTATCCAGTCAGAAGCCTATGTCAATGCTCTTGCCGCAGTTCCGGGTCTTCGAGTCTTCCAACAGGCCTGCCCACTTTTCGTCCAGTACGTCGAGGCCGGGCAAACGGCTGGCCCCGAATTGGAAGGAATCGCCCGCGAGTACCTTACGCCCCTGAAAGAAGAAGGGGTCGATACCTTGATTCTGGGGTGCACGCACTACCCGCTTCTCACCGGAGTGATCGGCCGAGTCATGGGGGATACCGTCCGTTTGGTGACCTCTTCTGCAACGACGGCGAATGTCACCCTACAACGAGTTGGTTGACCGTGATCTGCTCCACGCACCGCGCCGCGGCGCAAGTGATGAACCCCAGCATCAGTTCCTCACCACCGACGCATCCTCACGCTTCCCGATCCTTGCCCGTCGTTTCTTAGGGCCCGAGGTCCAAAGCGTCAGTGAAGTTCCCGCCCTCCCACTAGAAGGAGGCGCCCAATGAGGCTTCGCATCATTGGCTGCACGGGGTCAATGTCGGGTCCGGATTCGCCGGCATCGTGCTATCTGCTTCAAGCCCTCGGCCCCGATGAAAGAACTGGGAGGCAGCGAACCTGGAACATTGTCTTGGATATGGGGCCAGGATCTTTCGGTGAATTGTGGCGCTACATCGAGCCAGCAATATCGATGCAGTGATCTTCTCGCACTGCCACGCAGACCACATGGGAGATGTCATTTCCCTGCACGTCTACCGCCGCTGGGGACCTGGCGCGTATTGTGACCCCATGGTTCTTGCGGGGCCGGCATGTTTGCCCGGCCGTGTTCGCCAGATCGATGGAGTTGGCGAAGAAGAAAACTACTCGACAGAGTTTATTTTCAAGGAACTACGCGACACTCAGACATGGACTCTGGGGCCCTTTACCCTAAGTGCAGCGCGGGCATGGCACTCTGTGCCGGCTTTCGGTATTCGCATTAGCGGCCCTTCTGGTTTTTCAGAAGGCGATGCCTCTGGATCGCGCAGTACTTTCTTCTATACCGGTGACACTGACCTATGCGACAGCATCGTTGAGGGTGCTCGCGGGGTTGATCTTCTCCTCAGCGAGGCCGGATTTACTGAAGAAGATACCGTCGAGGGCATTCACATGGATGGCACCCGCGCAGGTACCCTTGCCGCGCGTGCCGAAGTTGGCAGAGTCATCCTCACGCATATCCAACCGTGGAATAATCCCGAGGCCACGCGCTTCCAAGCGGAACAAGCATTTGGCGGGCGCGTGGAACTTGCGACGACCGGCATGTCTGTCGACTTCTAGTACTCGCAGACACCGCTTTGGTGCAGAGAAAACCCCGCGAAGCCGGACAATTCCACACCATCTGGCCACGCGTTCTCCTGCGCCTTGCTTAGTTGCCTGCTAGGACCTCAATAATCCTCGGCGCAAGCGCGCGGAAAGCGATCCCGCGGTGACTAATCGCGTTCTTTTCTTCCGCGCTGAGCTGTGCGGCAGTGCGATCCATACCCGAGGGAACAAAAATTGGATCGTAGCCAAATCCTTGCTCGCCTTGCGGAGCGGTCGTCAGGTGTCCTTCGACGCGTCCGAGCTCAACGAACTCGCGGCCATCGGGCAGAACAAGCGCTGCAGCAGAAACGAATGCCGCGCCTCGTAAATGGAGCGGGACGTCGCTGAGCTGAGCAAGAAGCAACTCAAGGTTCGCGCGGTCGTTCCCGTGAGCTCCGCTCCATCGGGCAGAGAAGATCCCGGGTGCGCCGCCCATGATGTCCACGCACAGGCCGGAATCATCGGCGAGCGCAGCGATTCCGGTTGCTGCGCACAAAGACCGGGCCTTGATCAGGGAATTCTCTTCGAAGGAAGCGCCATCTTCAACGGGCTCGGTAACATCGAAATCGCTCATCCGGCCAATGCGGCCAGCACCCTCGGGAGAAGGGGAGCGATGATCGCCTCGAGTTCTGCAACCTTGTGTGCATTTCCGGTCGCAAAAACTAGGCGAGGCGCATCTGCGCTGCGTACGGAGCTCACAGTGCGGCCTCGGAAGAAACGGTGACTCCTGGATCCGCTGCCAACGCGCGTGCCTGGAGGTCGCGGATCTGGGCGTTACCGGTGGTTGCCAAGTCAAGGAGCTCGCCGAGCTCGGTACGGGAGAAGAGCGCATGCTCAGCGGTTCCTTGAACCTCAACGAAAGAACCCGAACCCGTCTGGACAACGTTCATATCCGTCTGCGCGCGCACATCTTCAACGTAGGGAAGATCGAGCATGGGGGTGCCATCAATGATGCCAACGGAAATTGCGCTTACAGAATCAGAGAGGACCTTCTCGGGAGAAGAAGCCGCAACGATCCCCTTCGAAATACCCCAAGAAATGGCCTCGTAAAGCGCAACATAGGCGCCCGAAATGGAAGCGGTGCGGGTTCCGCCATCAGCTCGCAAAACATCGCAGTCAAGAACCAGAGTGTTCTCTCCGAGGGCCTTGATATCAACGATCGCGCGAAGCGAACGGCCGATGAGACGCGAAATTTCGTGGGTGCGGCCGCCGATTTTACCCTTGACGGATTCACGCTGGGAGCGCTCGGAAGTAGCGCGCGGGAGCATTGAATACTCCGCGGTCACCCAGCCTTCTCCACTGTCGCGCTTCCATCGCGGCACGCCCTCGGTGAGCGAGGCAACGCACAAAACGCGCGTGTTCCCACATTCAATCAGTGCGAGATCCTTCGCCGGTTCCTGCCCAGGAACGAGTGATAGACATTGGGCGAAGCTGAGAGGGGGTGCGCCCATCGGCGCGAAGCTGAGAAGTAGTCATGACTCCAGCCTAACGCTCATTTGCGTTGTGGTTGAAGCGAAGGACGGCTACGGTTACAGCATGCCCCTTTTCGACACGATCAATGGTCTTCCCTTTGCCGATGAACAACTGTTTTTCCCGCGTGAACTTGGCGCGTGGGTGAAGCGCTTGAACGCGCCCGGGGGCTATAGTGCACTCCTCAAAGAACTCGAAAAAGACGCACAAGAGCTTCGCATCCTCGCGATGACGACTGAAGGTAAGGTCGCGGTGCTCCCTGTGAACAAAGGGCTTTACGAAGCGTGGAATATGGGGGCAGTAGTTGAAGACTGCGATCGCGTGTTCTTTGCCGGAGTAGATTCGCGCGAGGTTGTGCGTTTTATCGCGATCGTATCCGAAGAAAGCCTGACCTCCTGCGCGATAAGTGGGATGTGCCGTTGGAGGAACTTTCCTGGCTTTCCTTGCGTCACGAGGCCGCGCACTTGGAAAGTGCGGATCGCACCAGTGCTGGACGGGCACTGGCATTACTGCGCTGGCAAGAAAATAACCAGTATTGCTCGTGCTGCGGCGGGCAGATGTGCAGTGAAAATGGGGGAGAAATCCAACGCTGCGTGCAGTGCGATCGTTTAGAATACCCGCGCCAAGATCCTGCGGTTATCGTCTTTGATTACCGATGAAGAAGACCGGATTCTCCTTGGGCACAATCGATCGTGGACACCCGCATTCATGTCGCTGATCGCCGGATTCGTGGAGGCAGGAGAAACCCCCGAGCACGCTGTTGTTCGCGAAGCCAAGGAAGAAGCAAACCTCGACGTTGAAGACGTCCGCTATTTCGCAACTCAGCCCTGGCCATTCCCACGCTCGGTTATGATGGGCTTCACCGCCTCGGTGAACGGTACCCTCAACTCCTCAACCCGATATGGACGAAGTCGATGCCATGCGTTGGGTCACTCGCGATGAACTGATGGCCCTTGTCGAATCGGGAGAACTCAAGATTCCCACTCACACCGCGATCGCGCGAAAGATGATCGACATGTGGCTCCATCACCTTGGACGGGTTTCGTGAACGCCCGCGACCATTCCGCAGCCGAGAAACTTCTGGAGGCTCTCGACCCGGACCAACGTATGGTCGCTCGAGTATGCGGCCGGGCCCCATGGCCGTACTCGCGGGAGCCAGGACGGGAAAGACTCGTGCGATTACCTATCGCATTGCCTACGGCGTCGCGCGCGGATTTATGAGCCGGCCAATGTCTCGCGCGTAACCTTTACTAAACGTGCGGCCGTTGAAATGCGCGAACGTTTGGCAGCCTTTAGGTGTTCCCCGGCGTCCAAGCGCGTACTTTCCACTCAGCGGCACTGCGCCAATTGCAGTTCTTTTGGCCCAGCGCCATTGGCGGGTCGATGCCCCCGCTGATCGAGCACAAGGCCTCGTTGATCTCATCGGCAGCGGCGCGCTTAGGGATCCGTGCGGATAAGGCGCTGGTTCGCGATCTTGCGGCGGAAGTTGAGTGGGCGAAAGTCTCCATGCTTGACGCCGATGCTTATGCCGATGCCGTTCGCACGAATACTCGCACCACGCCGGGAGACTTTGAGCGTGGATGACGTGCTCTCTGTGATGGACGCCTATCAGATCGCCAAGGAAGAGCGAGGCGTCCTCGATTTTGAGGACGTTCTGGTCCTTACCGCGGGAATTCTGCAGGATTACCCGGCAATCACCAAGCGGATCCGCGACCAGTATCGCTATTTCGTCGTTGATGAATACCAGGACGTGTCGGCCTTGCAGCAGCACTTGCTCAACTTGTGGTTGGGTGGGCGCCACGATATTTGCGTCGTCGGAGACGTTGCGCAAACAATTTATTCTTTCGCTGGTGCCTCTCCGCGCTACCTCCAAGATTTCGCTGAGGCGCACAAAGGCGCGCGACTTGTCGAACTTGTGCGCGACTATCGCTCGACCCCGCAGATTGTCAGTGCTGCCAATGCTCTGATGAAGGGAGCATTCTTCGGTGCTCAAGGGAGCAGTGAAGCTGGTGTCTCAAAGAGAAGACGGCGTTCCCGTCAGCTATCGCAGTTTTGACGATGACACCGATGAAGCACGAGGCATCGCGGAAGATATTCGCTCGCTCCACGAGGCGGGTGCGGCGTATTCTTCGATCGCAATCTTGTACCGCACCAATGGGCAGTCTGAATCCTTTGAAGCACAGCTTGCCGAGGCCGGGATTCCTTTCATCGTCCACTCCGGAATGCGCTTCTTCGAACGTGAGGAAGTGCGGCGCGCAATGTACCTGCTCAAGAAACAGGCGACCATGTTGCGAAACGAAGGCAAGGATGAGAGCGACCTTGTCCAATTGGTCGAAGACCTAGTGGGAATTGCCGGGTGGAGTGCAAAGGCCCCCAGCGGGCAAGGAGCCCTTCGAGAACGCTGGGATAACCTCAACGCAATCGTTGAGATGGCGCGCCAGCGAAGGGATGCGTCTTTCGTAGCTTTCGTCGCTGATCTTGCCGAAAGAGAGATCTCACAGGCCGCACCTGCAACCCAAGGAGTGACGCTTTCAACGCTTCATGCTGCAAAAGGACTGGAATGGGACAAGGTCTTTGTCGCGGGAGTAAGCGAGGGACTGATCCCAATTTCCTTAGCCCAAGGAGAAGACGCGATCGAAGAAGAAAAGCGCTTGCTCTATGTGGGAATGACGCGTGCTCGTGATCGCCTCTGTGTCTCATACTCGCGTTCTCGTCATGGCGGTAATGGAAAACGCAAGGCCTCGCGTTTCTTGAAAGATCTGTGGCCTCGGGACGACAAGAACCGAACCCGGGTGGGCCGAGGCGGTGCGCTTGAAGGAGGCAGCTCCAAGAAGAGCGCAGCGCGAGCGGCCCGCGCGGATTTTGAAGAAAACAATTCCCCGGAAGTCATCGAGCTTTTTGAGCGCTTGCGTGCATGGAGAAAGAAAGCCGAGGCCGAAGCGCGTTTGATCCCGCATTTGCGGTCCTCACCGACAAAACCCTGCGCGATGTTGCACTCGCTCAGCCAAAAACCCTTGTTCAGCTTCGCGTCATCAAAGGATTGGTGAAGTCAAGATCGACTACTTCGGGCCTCAAATTTTGGCAATTATCCGAGGCGAAGAGGTCACAGTCGATACTGATCCTGCTTAAGAAGCCAGGGGATAGCGAAGATTGTGGCTGAGCAGGTCATACTCGGTACGCGGCAGTGAAGCGAGGCGATGCGCGCCAGCGAGGGAGCGCCTTTCACAGTCAGGTTCTGGCAAGCGGAGTGCGTCTTTTGATGCCGCGCCGTGACAGCCACAGTCGGGGTTGATGCTGAGTTCATGCCACGAAACATCTCCCGAAGCCGAGATTCGAAGAAAACGATTCGTGCAGGTGGAGTGTTCACAGCCAAAACGCGCAAAGTCGTAGATCATCAAAGAAAGCCACGAGGCCGCCATATGTGTGAGCCACGGAAGTGGTGACTCGAGGCGCCACAGAGCAATGCCTCGTCCTTTTGAAGGGCTACCTTCTCTCGAGGATGAATCGATGCAGCGAGCACAGCAGGTGATGCCTGGAATGACAAGAGGGCCAATATCCCACCAGCCCTCACTCTGACAGCTCAAGACGTGGGGAATATCTTCGAGCATGAAAGAATCGCTTTGTTCAAGGTTATGAGCGCCTTGAGAAGACACGATTGCCAGATCGACGGGCGAATACGAATTGCAATAGCGCAGATCAGGGGTAGCGCTGCTCAAGATGAAGCACGCATTGCTTGAGAGCGGCGCGGAAACGGGTGCTCATCTGGGAATAAGTGCGCTAATTCTGCGCTGAGCCGCCGAGAATCGACCAAGCGCATTCTTGTGCTTGGCAGGGTCTGAACGATGAGGTCGACTGCAGCGACCGTGACCGGGTCAATCCCGTTGATTTCAAGGCTGAGAGAGTTCGTCATTGTTCCTCCGCACTGTCATGGATAAATTCCATTGTGTACGCAAGGACACTTCGAGCGGGCACTTCGGCGCAATCTGTGGAAAACGCCGAAGGCCCGCACACCCTGTGGACGAACTCGATACTTGCCTGTCAGTATCAGGAAAGATCGCTGTCGGATCCGCCTGGTGGTTCTTCTGAGGAATCTTCCCCCGAATCTGTTGGACGAGCGGCCTCGTCTGGGCTGCCCAATCTGGTACCCCGCCTTACGAAGGGTATCGGCCTCGGGATCCATTGAGGGATCAAGGCCCTCAGCCCACCCCATCGAACCGTCCAAGAGAGACTCCAGTGCCTGATCCATATCGGCGCTGGCCTCAGCTTCGGCATGGCGAAGAGCAACGAAGGTTTCCGGGGAATCAAGCTCATTACTATTGGGGATCAGATCCGGGTGCGCCCACAAATCCTCACGCGCATGGGTTCCGCCATCTTCAAACACCAACTGGAAGAGCTTTGCGGCATCTCGTGCACGCCGCGGACGCATTTTCAACCCGATGAGACTACCGAGAATCTTCTCAACCGGACCGCCCAGTGCGCGCCGGCGACGCATGAGTTCGCGAAGCTGTTCAAGGTGAGGCAAGTAGGGGAGGGCCGCCTGAGCAGTGACGACATCAACCCAGCCTTCAATGAGGGGCAAGGAGATTTCTCCACTCGCTCCATTGCAGCGATCTGCTCGGGAGTGGGGGCAGCTGCGAAGATTTGCTCGTTGAGAGTGTCTTCGGTGAATTCACCGTTTTCCGGATCGAAATGTGCTGCGGCCTCGGCGACTGCCTGTGAATCGATCGCAATGTGCTGGGCATAGCGCTCAACCGCGCGGGTCAGATCCCCAGAAAGCCACGGGACTCCGGAGAAGAGGCGGCGGTGTGCGCACTCACGCAGGGCGATGAATTGAAGAACTTCTTCGAAGGGGATGTCCAGTTCATCGGCGAAATCCTCAACATTGCGCGCGACCAGAGCGGTTGTCGAACCATTGGTCAAAGGAATACCAACATCGGTGGATCCCATGGCGCTCTGCGCAATTTTGCCAAGGGCGACGCCGATCTGGCTTGCGAAAAGGAAAGAAGACATCTTCGGCAAAATGCTGCGCGTTGAGTTGAGCAAACTGGCGATATCAGGCATGTCTTCTGACGTTGAGGGATCAAGTTCGGGCAGGTGCTGTTCTTGCTCGTTGAGCACGTCCTCGAAGGCCTTGGCGACATTAGCCGCGACCGGCTCGCAGATCTTCTTCCACACCTCCGCAGTGCCGTCAATCCACTCGGCGCGAGTCCAAACCTGACGGTTGACGGGACCGGGCGAGAACTCGACGGTGGCATCCAGCCACAGATCTGCGACAGTCATCGCTTCACGGGCGCGTTGTGCTTGAGCGGCAGTCACGGCAGTTTCTCGTGAATCCCATGCCTTCGACTGAGCGAGCTGAAGGGCGCTCTTCCAATCCACCGGTCCAACCGAAGGTCGTTCATCATGATGGAGAACTGAGTCAGTGCCTGACGCATGACCTCGGGATCGGGGAATTGACTGTTGAGACTTTCGGGGTCAATCCCGCGAGCGCGCATGGATTCCATTGCCGCTCGGGCTGCCTGCTCGCCGAGCAGGTTACGGAGAAACTCTTCCATGTTCGATTCGTTGTCGCTCATGTGTTGAGCCTAGCTGTGAGCTGGGCCGCGTTCTAGCTCAATGCCCAGTTTTGAACGAACTTAGCTCACAGCGCAATCGTCTTCGGGTACCGGCACATACTTCCGCCTCACGAATATTTCCGTACTGAGGGACAATGACAGGTATGAATGAACTCCACGACGATCCGACGTGAGCGATGAAGACGCGCAGGCCAATGCTCGAAAGCCTGCGCTGGCTACGTAGACTAACGGTCACGGTTGTCGTCATCAGCATTCTTGGCGTGGCTGCCGCGGTTGTCCCGCTGCCCTACGTCGCACGCCTTCCCGGGCCAACGGTAAATATTTTGGGGGCCGCGGCGACGAAAAGATGGTACTGAGGAGCTTCTCTCCATCACAGGCACCAACCCCCTGACGGGTGAAGAAATCAAAAACCCAGATCCCTCGACCAATGCTGACAGCGGTCAATTGCGGATGGTGACCGTCTCTGAGATGGGAGGGCACGGACGCAGACTCAACGTCTAGGGCTGGATTCAAGCGGAACTCACCCCGGCCTCGGAACTGGTTCCCTATTCGAAGGTCTATCCCGATAACGTCACCCGCGAGCAGGTTGATAACGCCAACAAAGCACAAATGACGGGATCGCAGTCGACGGCGAAAGTCGCAGCCTTGATGGAGTTGGGCTGGAAAGTCCCCGCAACGGTGAAGATTACGGGTACCGTTGAGGGCTCTGATGCACAGGGGAAACTGCGTGAGGGCGATATCCTCCAATCGATTGAAACCCCCGACGGGGTCCTTCACTCAATCGAAACTCCCGCTGATCCTTTTGCGATCATGCGCCAGGTCGCTCCCGGCTCGACGCTCAAAGTCACGGTGAAAAACGGTGAGGATCAACGGACAGAAACAGTTGTTTCTGCTGCCTCTATCGGAGAAACAGAAGGCTCAAAGCTTGGGATCTACCTGGATGCGCAGGTTAATCTTCCCGTAGATATTCATTTCTCCTTGGAGAATCATCGGCGGCCCCTCCGCGGGAATGATGTTCTCGCTGGGCATCATTGACCGCCTCAGCGAAGGAGACATGACGGGCGGGAAGTCGATCGCTGGAACCGGGACCATGTCCTATGACGGCAAAGTTGGTGCAATCGGTGGAATTGCACAGAAAATGCAGGGTGCAAAACGCGACGGAGCTAGCTGGTTCCTTGCCCCTGAAAGCAATTGCGATCAGGTCATTGGGCACGTCGGAGGGATTGCGGGTCGTGCGTGTGTCAACCCTTCATGAAGCTCACGAGGCAGTAGATGCGATTGCTGCAGACCGTGGGGATTCCCTTCCGACCTGCGAAGCCAAGTAAGCCAAAGAACGTCAGGGGCAGGCGCGCACCTCGTCGATTCCTTAGGAAAGCGAGGCTAAGAGCGCGTCCGTTAGCCCGGGGACCAATCGCGAACCCTGACCGACCTTGTCATCGCTGTCGAAAGTACGCGCGCGCAGAGCGCTCCACGTCTCACCGCTGCGCAGGGCTCCCGCTGCAATGCGAACATCGGTAGCTTTGGGATGATTCGAAATGAAAGCAAGAGCTTCATCGGGATCTTCCGGAGCCTGTGCTTCCACCCTCGGGGAACAATCACGCGTTCGAGGCTCAGCGCCGCGCCGACGACCGAAGGCGGCCACGCGAGGTGGGCGAGCATCTCTTCGAGGTCTTCCCCCTGGAAGTCTTCTTGGATGATTGCACTCAAATGAGTATCAGTACCGTCCCATTCGTGGCGCAGTGCGTCTTTGAGTTCTTCAGGAAGATCAGGCTGATCGAGAAGAGTCGCTGTGCACCAGAGCATAGGGAAGGCGCATGATCCCAGCCAACCAGTGATGCCGCTTTTTCAATGTCGAGAACGACATGAGCGAGGGCGAGCTGGTCAGCGGTGGGGGTGAGTTCGTTCATGCGCTCATTTTCCCACAGGCACTTGGCAGCACGCAGATGCATGCGCGGCTGGCTAGAATACACATATCGTGATCATTCTTTGAGAGGAAGCTTTGTGAGCGATTCTCCCTTCTCCATCGGCAATAACCCCATCCAATTGCCCAAGATTGAGTTCCGTCGCCCCAAGATCGGCCCCGGAGCCATCACCGTTGTGGTTTTGGTGCTCGTGGGGCTTTTTGTCTACGCTGCTTCATCGTTCTGGACCGAAATTCTCTGGTTCCAGCAGATGCATTCGACTCGGATCATTTTGACCCGGTGGGGAGCTATCGCTGCGCTGGCACTCATCGGTGCAGTGATTTCAGTAGCTCTCTTGCGCACGATGATTGGTCTGGCTCATCGTCATCGCGTGCCATCGGGCAGGGGAGAAGCAGGCGCGAATCTTCGCCAATACCAAGAAGCGATTGAGCCCCACAAGAAGGGGCTGGCCTGGCTGGTTGCTCTGCTGATCGGTATCCCCGTTGGAATCAGGCTCGCCGAAGGATGGCAGACTGTCCTCACTTGGCTCAACGCGACACCCTTCGGGAAGACCGACCCGATTTTCGGGTGGGACGTTTCATTCTTCGTCTTCACTCTTCCCTTCCTTGAGCTGGTCGTCTCTTTCCTGATGCGCCTTGTTCTTCTCTCCCTAGCGGTCTCGCTTGCTGTGTCCTACCTCTACGGAGGACTGCAGCTCACTCCGCGCCCGCACGCTCGGAAAAACGTGCGACGCCACCTGGGGATCCTCGCAGCCGTGGCCTCGGTGATCATCGGCGCATACTACTGGATCGGACGCTACTCGCTGCTCACTCAGTGGAGACAACATTGACGGCGCAATGTGCAGACGTCAACGCCACCCCTTCCTGCGCACTCAATCCTCGCGGTGATCTCGCTCGCGGTTGCAGTTCTCTTCCTTATTGCCGCTTTCCGAGGCACCTGGCGCCTTCCCACGATCGGCGTTGTTGTCACCGTGGTTGCCGCATTGGTCATCGGTGGCGCCTACCCCGCGCTCATCGAACAGTTCAGGGTCCGCCCGAACGCGCGTTCTTTAAACGCTCCCTACATTCAGAACAATATTGATGCGACTTTGAGTGCCTATGGTCTGGATGATTTGGACTACACGACCTATGACGCAACGACCAGTGCTCAGCCCGGTCAGTTGCGCGAAGACTCGGAATCGACCTCGCAGATTCGACTGCTCGACCCGCAGGTGATCCGCAAGACTGTTCAGCAGCTTCAGCAGTCGCGTCCCTACTACTCCTTTGATTCCGGGTTCTTTGTCGACCGATACACCATCAATGGTGAACGTCGTGACACCGTCATTTCGATGCGTGAACTCAACCTCGCTGGCCTTTCCAAGAACAGCAGACCTGGGTCAACCGGCACACCGTCTACACCCACGGTTTCGGTGTTGTCGCTGCCTACGGTAACACCATCACTTCTGATGGTCTTCCCGCCTACTGGGAGCAATCCATCCCCTCGACGGGTGAAATGGGATCCTACGAGCCTCGCGTCTACTTCTCTCAGTCGGCGCCTGATTACTCAATCGTTGGTGGCCCAGAGGGCTACCGCGCCCCAAGAACTTGACTACCCCGACGACAACGCTCCCGGTGGTGCAGGTCTCCACAACCTTCACCGGCAACGGTGGTCCCTCGGTTGGGAATGTGTGGAATAAGCTCCTGTACTCAATCAAGTTCGGGTCAACCGATATCTTCTTCTCCTCTCAAACGAATGAAGAATCCCAGATCCTGTATGACCGTGATCCCTTGCTGCGAGTGGCAAAGGTTGCACCTTACCTGACCTTGGAACAGAAGGCTTACCCGGCGGTTGTCGATACCGATGGAGATCCTTCGACCCCGAAGCGTCTGGTGTGGGTTGTTGATGCCTACACGACCACGGATTCCTATCCCTATGCCCAGCACCAATCGCTGTCCTCCAGCACAGTCGATTCACGTTCACAGTCGGTGGGAGAGTACATCCAAGGAAACTCCATCAACTACATGCGTAACTCGGTGAAGGCCATCGTCGATGCCTATGATGGATCGGTGCGTTTGTTCCAGTGGGACGATAACGATCCGATCCTCAATACCTGGACGAAGATCTACCCCGGAACCGTGGAACCCAAGGCAAATATCTCTGCCGACCTGATGGGGCACCTGCGCTACCCGGAGGATATGTTCAAGGTTCAGCGTGACCTTCTCACGTCTTACCACGTGCGTGATGCCGCTGATTTTTACACCGGCGGTGACCGCTGGCGACTCGCAGAAGAAACTTCGACTGCGGCAACAGCCAATGGTTTGTCTCAGAACATGACCTCCGCGCAGCTGCAAGCGATCCGAGTTCAGCCGCCCTACTACTTGACCATGCAGATGCCTGGGCAAGATTCCGCGGAGTTCTCCCTGACCTCGGTGTTCGTCCCCGGTGGTGAGTCTAAGCGCGAGGCCATGGCTGGCTTCCTCGCAGTCGATTCGGAAACGGGAAGCCAGGCTGGGCAAGTCCGTGAGGGATACGGCAAAGCTGCGATTGATCGCACTGCCTTCCTCGACGACGGTTCCCGGCCCCGGACAGATCCAAAATGCCTACGATACGAACCAGACAATTGCCTCGCAATTGAACGTGTTGAACCTATCGGATTCAACGGTCATTCGGGGTAACCTCTTGACCCTGCCTGTGGGCGGAGGCCTACTTTATGTCCAGCCTGTGTACATTCAAGGATCGGGCGGCGCAAACTACCCGGTGCTGCGTTTCGTCTTGACGGCTTTTGGTAATCGCGTTGGATTCGCTCCGACTTTGCAAGAGTCACTGGATCAGACCTTCGGTGGAGATTCAGCTGCGAAGGTGACGGGTAAGGACACCTCCGGTAAGGATAAGAACCAAAATACCGATACGAATAGTGAGCCCTCACAGCAGCTCGCCTCTGCTCTTCAGGACGCTAATCAGGCCATCCAAGATGGTCAAAATGCCCTGAAGAACAATGACTGGGCAGCTTATGGTGAATCGCAAAAACGCTTGAACGATTCCCTTGCCAAGGCTATTGAGGCTCAAAAGGCACTGGAAGCACAAAAGGGCTCTGGTTCCTGATGTGCTGACACATGAGTGATGTTGTGGGGCGGGAGGTTTCAACCTCCCGCCCCACAACATGTACCCCACCAGCGTTTTGATCTGCACCCTCCTCATCAATTCTTTAAGGAAAGGTGCAGGTACAAACTTTTAGTCGGATAAACGGGCCTTCAATGTGACGACGGTTCCGCCACCTTCCGCAGGCTCCCAATCGATGCTGCCTCGAAGTTCGCCGCGAACCATCTGATTAACGATCTGCGTTCCCCAAACCCGTCATCGCCCGACCGGGCTGGATTCCCGCACCATTGTCAGTGACCGTGACAATGAGCTGGTCGCCGTTGCGCTGCGCGTGGACGCGGATCAGCCCATCTTTATCCGCAAGACCGTGCTCAACCGAATTCGACACGAGCTCGTTAAGAACAGTCGCCATGGCCTGCGCTTGCGCTGCTGCAAGGCTGCCGAACTCGCCGGTTGTCGTCACATCGACCGCATGATCGGTTGAAGCGAGCGTTCCGGCCATTCGCACAATCGTTCGCGCGACATCGTCAAAATCAACCTGTTCATTGACGTCTTGTGAGAGGGCCTCGTGAACGGTCGCAATCGCTTGGACTCGTCGCTCGGCTTCCTTAAGCGCGGCCTGAACGCTCTCCAGATCAGAACGGCGAGACTGAAGACGGAGCAGGGCCGACACCGTCTGCAGATTATTCTTCACGCGGTGGTGAATTTCGCGAATCGTTGCGTCCTTTGTCATGAGTTCTTGTTCGCGTCGGCGAATCTCGGTGATATCACGCGTCAAGATGACAGCGCCCAGACGCTTATGGCCGTCAACAAGCGGAAGTGCGCGCAAGGAGATTGTGACCCCCTGAACCGATAGCTCGACGCGCCAAGGGGCGCGTCCCATCACAACGACCGCCAAAGACTCTTCAACGCTGTTCTCATCGCTGACGGCATCTGTGATGCGTTCGGCCAAGATTTCGCCGAAATACGGAATCTTGACGGATTCCAATGCGACGCAGGCACGACATAGCGTTGGGGGTCGTCTGAAGGACCTTTCCATCTTGATCGATGAGAGATGGCTCCGTCTTGGACGCGAGGAACACCATGCGCGGAAGCTGTTGGAGCAGACTTGTAGGGGTACTCGCCCTGAGTGATCATCTCGCAGATGATGTCCGCCGCGTCACTCGGTCCAGGTATCAAAGTTTTGAGCAAGACGAGGCGACGATAGATTCGTTTCGCGCGTGAGCACTGCGATAACTTCGCCCTCGTAGGGGATGGGCACGCAGACTTCGAGAACCGAATAGGTGCCGGCCCAATGCGGCGAAGTCGGGCGCACGACCTTGCCGGTTCTCATCGCCTCACGCAGCTCGGCCTCGCGAGCAAGAGGAAGATACAGGCCCCGCGGATCGTCAGCGTGAACGGTGATCGAGGTGGACGGGCGGCAATTCTCTGCGGCGAAGAAACGGTCATCGTCTGTATGAAGCCACAACACCAAGTCGGCAGCCGCAAGGTCTGCAAGAACCTGCCAATCAGCCAAGAGCTGGTGCAAATGATCGTGAGCTCCCGGGGACAGCTTAGGAGTGAATGAGACTTCTGCAGATTGGGCAAAGCTTGACATGTCCGACATGTCTTCACAATAGCGGCACTCGCCTTATTGTGAGAATCAACGGGCGGCAAGGATACAATCACTCCTGTGGACTTCGCTTCAACAAATGGGCGAAGCAGGCAAGAAAGATGGGACAATGATGCAGGTCAATGGGGATGCGCAGTATCAATGCTCGCCAGAGGCATTCGTCGAAATCAGCACGAACGGGGATTTCGTTCAGACGCGCTTTGGGGAACTTATTCGCGAGGCCGTGGTGGAGCACCCGCAGGCAGGCGCCGTGAGCGTTCGCGGACAACTCAACCCCGATGCACTTCCTGCTCGAGCGCGCTCGGCGGTGGAAAACCAAGTCTTCATCGAATACGACGAAGTGTGGACGCAGGTCGCTCCCAGGCACTTTCAAGCGACATGTACGCTCAGCGCCGAGGCGGTCTCTGTCAGCGCGCACCTGACCCAAAGCGTGAGTCCCGTGGAGTGGGATCGCAATCAGTGTCAGTGGGCGCTCAGCGGCGAATACAGAATTGCCATCCCTCTTATTGGGACGCATGGTCGAGGCCACGGTGGCCTCGCATTTTGACGACTTCTTCAAGCGAGAGCACACAATAGTTGACACGTGGCTCAAGAGACATGCGGGCGAGTACTACATCGCGGAATAAAACCCTTTTACTTTGGGTTGTGAACTGATAAAGAACATGGGAAGGACACATCATGGCTGAAGAGATCAGCGAAACAACACAGTCTGTCGCGGCTGCGGGTGGCCCCTCACGGCCTCTGTACCTGGAACGGACAGGAGTGCGTCAGTACGTCGCTCGTAATGCTCGCGGAGCTGAGGTTCTGGTCGGTGACGGCCCGGGACGCTTCACCCCAGGTGATTTGCTCAAGCTTGCGCTGGCCGGTTGCATGGCAATGTCCTCTGATGCGCGTTTCGCCGCAGTTTTGGGCGAGGATTTCGCGCAGATTGCCGGCGTTTCCGCCGAATATGACGAGGCCGCTGACCGCTTCACCTCGATGGAAGTCGAACTTCTTCAGGACCTCTCTTCGCTCGGTGAAGAAGAGACAGTTAAATCTTCTTCGTCGTGCTGGCTCCGCTATCGAGCGCAATTGCACGATCTCGCATAGCATTTCTGAGCCACTGCCTCACACCTTGCATATCGCCTCCGAAGAGGTTCGCGAATCTTGAGAGTTGCTGTCTCTTTCGCCAGCGTGTCCCACTAGGCTTGTAGGCGCTGGCGAAAGACGCAGAAACGAAAAGCCGGAAGGGAAAAGTAATGAACCAGGTTGATAGGCAATACGAAGACCTACTGGCAAAGATTATGCGTGAGGTGCGGAAAAAGACCGATCGCACGGGTACGGGCACGCGTTCCCTTTTCGGTGCTCAGCTCCGCTACGACCTCTCACAGGGTTTTCCGCTCATTACGACCAAGCGCGTCCACATGAAGTCGATCATTGGCGAGCTCTTGTGGTTCCTCAGCGGGGATTCAAATGTTCGCTGGCTTCAAGAAAATGGCGTTCGTATCTGGAATGAATGGGCCGATGAAAATGGTGACTTGGGGCCCGTTTATGGTGTCCAGTGGCGTCGCTGGAATGCTGGGGATGGTCGTGAGATTGACCAGATCTCTCAGGTTTTAGAGACACTGAAGACTAACCCTGATTCCCGTCGCATGATTGTGTCCGCCTGGAATGTTGGGGATCTTCCGCAGATGGCTCTTGAGCCCTGTCATGCGTTCTTCCAGCTCTATGTCGCCCAGGGGCGCCTGTCCCTCCAGCTGTATCAGCGCAGTGCCGACATGTTCCTTGGCGTTCCTTTCAATATCGCCTCTTATTCGCTCTTGACCCACATGTTTCGCTCAGCAGGCCGGCCTGGAAGTTGGCGACTTTATTTGGACCGGTGGAGACTGCCACATCTACTCGAACCATGTCGAACAGGTGAATGAGCAGCTCTCGCGTGAGCCCTATCCCTTCCCAACTTTGAAGCTACGCCAAGCGGATTCGATGTTCTCTTACGATTTCGACGATATCGAGATCGAGGGCTACGAACATCACCCGACGATCAAAGCGCCGGTGGCCGTGTGAATCACCGCGGGGGCACTGCCCGGGAAATGACGGTGGGGGAGGAATTACAAGCACAGCATCGCTTGGTCCCTCTTGCATCGATTTGGGCACAAACTGCTGACGGCCTGCTGGGTTCTGGGACTGAAATGCTCTGGCGGGTTCCCGCAGATTTTGCGCACTTTAAGGCCGAGACAATGAACTGCCCGATTATTATGGGTCGTTCATCGTGGGATGCCTTGGGGCATCCCCTGCCTGGTAGAACGTCCATCGTCATCACCCGGAACCCAGATCTGAAACTGGACGGTGCTCTGGTTGCGCATTCCCTAGATGAAGCAGTGCGACTTGGACAAGAGGATGCACGCGAGCGGGGTAGCGAGCGCGTCTGGATCACGGGCGGCGCACAGATCTACACGCAGTCAATGCCGCTGGTGGATGAGCTTGTCGTTTCTTTCTTGGAACTTGATGAGCCCTGCATCGAGAAGATCAAGACCAGTGAAAATAAAGTGTTTGCGCCAGAGATTTCCCCTGACGAGTGGGGGCTTGACCCTCTTCGCAGCGACGAGGCCTGGCGTCCCTCCTCAGGAGATGCCCTCCGCTGGCGAGTCGAGGTCTTCCGCCGCCTGTGACAAGGGCATCGTGAGAGTTTTTGCCTCTACCTCAGCGTGCTCGAGGGGCTCAGGACTGAGATCAATTCCTGAGAGCTTTCGTGCGCTGACTAATGCGCGTGACTCAAAAGAGCCGAGGAAGGAATTCCAGGACTGTGATGCATTGTTGAGTGCAGCGGAGACTTTGGAGGCATGTTTTCCAAGCGTTTGGAGCCGTTCGTAGAGTTCTTGAGAGAGCTGAATAATCTGTTGCGCCTGTGTGGAGAGGCTCTGTTGACGCCAGGTGAAGGCAACCGTTCGCAGAATTGCCCACAGGGAAGTGGGGGATGCAAGAACAACATTCATGTTCAATGCATCGTGCATGAGTGAAGGATCGGTATGCAATGCTGCAGAGAGAACCGATTCACTGGGAATAAAAGCAATGACATAGTCAGCGGCATGGGGGAGTTCTTTCCAGTATTCCTTTCGGGAGAGTTCACTGACGTGGCGGCGCAAGGACTTTGCGTGCTGGAGCATCAGCTGCTCGTAAGTGAGTGTCTGATCCGAAGGATCCTCGCCATCCACATGTAGTGGAGTGTCTTCGCTTTGGGCGCGCAAGTAGGCGTCTAGGGGAACCTTCGCATCGATTGGAATGCACTTGTCTTGGGGGAGAAGGACGATCATGTCAGGGCGTTTGGATCGGCCTGCCGTCTCCACTTGGGTCTCAAAGTGGACGTGTTCGATAAGCCCGGCAGACTCAACGAGAGAACGCAGCTGGGCTTCTCCCCAAGTTCCACGAAGAGAAGCATGGGAGAGTGTTCGCGTGAGTTCTTGGGTGGACTGCCGAAGTAAATCTTCCGATTCGCGTGTCCACTTCAATTGTTGATCAAGCGCGCCGATTTGCGCGGCCTGCTGTCGTTCTAAAGAACTGACGGAGGTTTGAAGGAGCTTTAAGCCTTCGTTGATCGGAAGGATTGTCTGCATGAGCCGTTGGTGCTGCGCAGAATCAAGCTGTGCTGCTTGGGATTGAGAATCGGCCAAGAAGCTTTGGAAAGTATGTTCTTGTGTGAGGCGTTCGCGCAGTTCTGCCACTTGGGCCTGGCTGCGTGCGAGATCTTGCGAAAGTTCGAGGCGCACGTGGAGCGTCCCGCTATGCTTGCCCACCGCCCACGATAAACAGGCTAGGGCTGCGCAGAGGAGGAAGGAGAAGAGGCTCTGAAGTGTCATGGAGCGATGCTAAAACCTGGCACTTTCATCTGCGTCCAGTTTGAGCGTGTGGATCTACATGACCCATGTCACCCGCCTCGAGTTGTGCTTTTGGGCCAAGGCAGGTATCTTTTTTAGGTACCGACGCGGGGTGGAGCAGTTCGGTAGCTCGCCGGGCTCATAACCCGGAGGTCGCAGGTTCAAATCCTGTCCCCGCTACCATGCAAAAGATATCCCTAGCCATGAGGCTAGGGATTTTTTATTAAACTTTTATGAAAATTGTATATGTGATGAAATGCAGTCGATTAAATAAAGAAGTGTTATTCGATTTTTTTGTTTTATATGCATTGGAGAAGTTATATATGACATCAATAGAGTTTTTAAACAAACTGTATAAAAACTTAGATTTACAAGGATATAGTCTTTCTTTTTCTCCAGCTAAGTGTAAGGACTATATGCTGTACTGCAATGGTAACTTTATCGGAGGATTGTTTGACGACGAGTTGTGCTTAGTCTACACAGACAGCGTGAATGACTTGCTCGGACACCCAGAACCCGTCTACCGTGGCTACTCAAGCACAGCCTTACACAAAATGTTGATAATACCAGAGGAGCACTGGAAAACAGCTTTAAAACTACTCTATGCGGAGAAATTTGACCGTAAGCGATTGGTGTACGACATTACATATACCAGTATTGGCGCAGCTGTAGTGGAGGATTTCTATGATAAGAACATTGTGTTCTTGCAGTTCTGCTTCGAAAGAAAGCTACTTGTAAAAAACCCTCTAGATCAGCAGAACCGTATCCTTCAAATGGTATATCTAAACAAAGACCTGACTGAAACAGGCCAATATATATTTCCAAAACTGCTACAAAAATTTCTCATTTATACAGATAGTAACGGGAAAACCAGTTTGGAATCCATGTTGAAACGTTGGTACAGTAGCTTGGTTCTCCATAAAAACTAATTCTAAGGAAGATATACCACATTTTAACGTTGAAAGTTGAATGAGTTTAGAAGTTTTTATCAACACTTTTTGTCCTATAGCCCGAAAAACAAAATGGATGCCACCTGTAATGTGCAGGATAGCATTCATGTATTCCGCTTAATTCATAACATGTATCCAGGATTCTGGGTACATATTGCATTTGGCTAGGGATATCTTTTGCATGGTTGCGGGGTGGAGCAGTTCGATAGCTCGCCGGGCTCATAACCCGGAGGTTGCTGGTTCAAATCCTGTCCGAGCTACCAGAAAAACCCGGTATCTCAACAAAAACTCGCTGAGATACCGGGTTTTGTTTTACCCAATATGGCTCGAGGGGCCAGAAAAATTGCGGACTACGCTTCGCGTAGACCGCAATTGAGTGGAGGAAGTTCTAGCCGCGCTTGCGCTTGCGCAATGCAGCGCCTGCACTTGCGCTCAGTGCCGTTGCTCCAGCGAGGAAAGCAATCGGGGCACCCGTGCGTGCGAGCGTCGGCTTTGACGGGGTCGAAGCACTAGTCTGTGCCCCTGCCGAACTCGTGCTTGCGCTGCTGAAACCGTCGTTGACTCACTGGCTGAAGGAGATGTAGCGCTTGTACTCACTGAAGCCGTAGGAGTGCTTGCGGTAGGTGTTGTTGAGCTAACGGACGGAGAAGGCGAGGGGGTTGGGGTTGCACACGGCGAGGGGTCGAGGATTGGATCGACTTGTGTTCCAGCAGCCAGCGGAGCGACGGTGATATCGGCGGTCCAAGAGTCTGCAGAGGACTGTGCATTAGCGCCGGTAAATCCCGTGAGTGCGGCGGTGTTAGAGATGGTTGCCCCAGCGCCCTTTTCATTCACGCGTCCCAGCACATGCAGCGTCGTGTAGTTCATGAAACCGAGCTGCCCTGCGCCGCCGTCCCAGATTCCAGTGCAGTGATCATAGGAACCAAAAGTCTTGGCATCAGTACAGGGGAAAGTGAAGTCTCGAATGAGGCCGTCGTCTGGGTTCGGATCAAAGTCGTGTCCTTCCCGGATCCAGAGGTGATCGACCGGAGGATAGGCAAGGATCTCGTTATTGCACAGTCGAGTCCACGAGTTTTGGTAGGTGATTCCCTCGGGCAGTAGGTCTTTCACATTGATGTTTGTCACTGTGCCAACGCCACGGTTAAGAATGTTGACGCGGTAAAGAACATAGTCGCCAACGTTAAAGTTCCCAATCGGGAAATTAGCCGTCGAATCGAGAGCGATGGGCAGTCCGTTCGCGCCATAAACAGGCTGAGCACCAGACATCTGGACGTGGGCAGCGTCCTTCAAGACAATAAGATCAGCGCCCTGGTTTGGGTCAGCGTTGGCCTGGAACTTGGATGCTGAAACGCCGACAATTCCGAGTGCAACACAGGCACTGAGGAGTGCTGCACACAAACTGCGGCGTCGAGAATGACGGAGTGTCATGGTATGTCGGTCCTTCTGTAAACGGGGGGGTTAATTGAGCTTACGCCTGCTCGAGAGGAAAGATGATCCTGCAATAGTGGTGAGTAGCGCTATTCCCCCAAGAAGAGCGAGGGGAACACCCGTCCGTGCGAGCGTGGTTGTCTGCGGTGCGCGAGAGGCTGCTGTCGCGCTTGTCATTGCCGAGGCCTCGCTAGCGCTAAGCGTGGTAGTGGGGGTACTTGTGGCCGCGGAGGGAGCGGATGTGCTCACCGATGGTGAGGGCTGCGAAGACGTGGGGGAATCTGAAGGCGTCGGTGTTGAGCAAGGTGAAGGGTCAGTGATCTCCTCAACCTGTGCGCCGCTAGCAAGAGGTGCAACCGTAATATCTGCGGTCCATGAGTCAACGGAGAGCTTTGAATTTTGAGGAGAGATCTCCGTAAAACGAGCGGTGTTGGAAATCGTCTTTCCTGCGCCCTTCTTGTCGACACGTCCAAGGACAAACAAAGTGGAGTATGCGGCGTAACCAAAATACTCAGTGCTGCTCGTCCATGTTCCGCTGCAGTGATCGTAGGTCCCTGAAGAGTATCCTTCAGGTGCGCGACAGGGGAAAGTAATCGGGCTATCTGGGTACAGACTCTCATCGGGATTCACGCTTTGGCTTTCGCGAACCCACAGATGGTCGGTTGGAGCTATAACAGTGTGTGCGCACCTGCGTGTCCAAGAGTTCTGATAGGTGACCCCTTCGGGAAGGAACTCCGAAACGGTAAAACTGTTCACATTGGCATAATTGCGATTCAGAACATTGATGCGGTAAACAACGTAGTCTCCGACCTCAAAGCGTCCAATGGGGCCATCTGCGGTCGAATCAAGGCCAATCGGGAGGCCGAATTCGTCGTAGACGGGCTGTCCGCCAGACATCTGGACGTGGGCTGCATCCTTCAGGAGGATCAAGTCGGGGACGCGTTCTTCATCTGCCTGAGCCTGGAGTTGTGCGGTGGAGACCCCAGCAATACCCATTGCAACGCTTGCAGTGGCGAGGGCAGCAATGATGCTCCACCCTCGCTGTGAACGCCTGAACATAACGAGCCTCCAAAACCTTCAATACTCAGTGTCTGAGCACAATACCGAGAAATGCTATCTGTAAGTAGCTGCTCAGTTCAAGAAAAACTGCCAGTTGTGCCTTAAAACTCATATGTTCTGAGCGAAAGGTCCTCTCTCACAACAGTTGTAGTATAAAAATGTTGAAACACATTTGAGGAGGACAAAATGAGTGAACCGACGATGCCGCCGAGCCTGCCGCCCATGAGCGGACAGTCAATTCCGCAGGGAAGCGTGCCAGCAACCGGCAGGATTGAAAACGGTGACTACTATTTCGATAAGTTTGATGATCGTCCGATTCCCACAATGGTGAACCGACTGATCATTGAAAAAGGTTCATGGACTAAAGCAATTATTGGCTTCGTTTTTGGGAGGAGTTTTCTCCTTGCATGTGTCAATTCCGTGCGCACTGAACAGTCAGTTGTAGCGATGATTCTTTGTTTCCTGATCGGGGCTCTCTTGATTGTCGCCGGGCTCGCCATGATGCCCCGCAAAGACTACATCGACTACCAGGGCTTCTATGTCACGAGCATTTTTGGCTCGAAGCGCTTCCCCTGGCTCTCATTCGCGTACCAGTTTCTACGTCCGTAACACGCGGGCTGGAAACGCAGCTTCGGCGAGCGCTCGGATGACACAGACCTTTGACGTGAAACTGATCAGTGCTGAGGGAATGCAGATTCCCTTTGGGGATTGTCTTCACCGGTCCGAACTCCGATGAATTGGAATGGCGAGGCGTCGTTCAGTGCTCGCGTATTTGGGATTGGGGGCGTTGCAAGGGGCTACACCGTTGAGACGGGGGAGTACATTCCTCTTTCGGGAGCTGGAATTCACCAAGCACTTCGTCAGTCTCAGGAAGAACGCTACGGTCTTCGCCAGAACTTCAATCAATAAATGAGTAATCCCTACGCTCCTCAGCCTGCTGAGGATTCTCCTCAACTCTCACTTCCTCCCGCTGCTGGGGAGCGCTTCGAGCCTCGGAAAAGAAAAATTGCCTCGAAGATCGGGACGGTTGTAGACGGTGACTACTACTACGATCAAAACGACGAGAAGCCGATTCCTCTTGAAGCAAAGAGAATAGTCTTCGAAAAAGGTTCGACCTTTATGGTGATTTTGTCGTGGTGTTTAGCGCTCTTTCTTTCTATGCCCTTCCCGACGATGCTGGCCAAGGGAACAGACGCGGTCATTGACGCGGATCATCCATTGATCTGGTCCTTCATGCTAGGGATCGATCTGGTGATCATCGTCTTTCTTATTATTCATGGTTTCCTTTATTTCCCAAGTACAGATTGTCTCGACTCCCAAGGGATCACCCTGTCTATCTTGTCAAGGAAAATACAGATTCCGTGGCCGCACTCGCGAACGGGTTTGTATGTTCGCCGTGTGAACCAGAAAGGTCGAGCTCTTCAGACAGCTGAAGTGAAGGTCATTCGCCCAGACGGTTCCTCCGCGTTACTTCCTATTACCTTCAGGGGAGTGGATTCAGTCAAAACTGAACGAGATGCTGTTATCCAATGCTCGCGGATCTGGGGCTGGGCGGTGGCAAAGGGCTATACCCAAGAGAGTGACGAATACATTCCTCTTGTGGGACTAGGGGTTCAGCAGTCTCTTCGCCGTCGCCAAGAAGAACGCTACGGCCTTCGTGCCCATGTGAACGACAACCAGGAAAACCTCCAATAGGTCTTTCCTTCGTATAAAGGTGTGGGCCCGGCAGCTGCCGGGCCCACACCTTTATACCTAGAACTTAGTTCTTCTTCTTAGCCGGGGCTTCGCCCAACTCGAAGGAAGCGACACGGATGGTGCCTTCATCTTCGGTAGAGTCTGCCGAGGCCTCGAAGTGGGCAGGACCCTGGATCTTCGTCGCGGCTGCAAGGTCTTCCAGAACTTCCTCGAGTCAAGGGGATCATCTGCTCGGAAGCAGATACCGTCACCTCAAGGAAGGGGGTCCTGGGGGAAACCTTTGCTTCGGACTTCACGCGGCGAAGGACCACGAGTGCCTCGGAGGCAACGCCCAGCAACACGCTGGAAGCGTCCTCGATCGCGCCCTCGATACTCCCATCAGGGGTGACCTCAAGGTTGGAGGTGGTCGGCCATGCAGCCTGGTGGACGCTGCCTTCGCGATACCAGCTCCACACCTCTTCGGTCACGAAGGGCAGGTAGGGAGCAAGCAAACGAACGAAAGTATCGATGGCGATCGCCAGCGCTGCGCGGGCAGAGGCAGAAGCCTGATCACTCCACTTGCCCTCGCGGTTGTAGGCGCGTTCCTTCACGAGCTCCAAGTAGTCATCGCAGAAGGTCCAGAAGAAGGACTCGGTGACTTCCAGTGCACGCGCGTGCTCGTAGTTTTCCAGAGCCGCGGTCGCAGAAGAGACAACCTCGCGCAAAGCAGCAAGCATCGAACGGTCGAGGGGCTGGACAACGTGCGTGATATCCAGATCCAGATCTGCGTCTCCACCCATCGTGAGAGCGAACTTCGAAGCGTTGAGCACCTTGATGGCCAGGCGACGGCCGATCTTCATCTGCGATTCATCGAAAGCAGCATCCAGGCCCAGTCGAGCTGAAGCCGCCCAGTAACGCACCGCGTCCGAGCCGAACTTTTCGAGCAGGCCCATGGGGGTCACAACATTGCCCTTAGACTTCGACATCTTCTTGTGATCCGAATCCAAGATCCATCCGGAAAGACCTGCGTGTGCCCAGGGGAGTGCGCCAAATTCCAGATCAGCGCGGACGACCGTTGAGAACAGCCAGGTACGGATGATGTCCCTGACCCTGCGGACGCAAATCCATCGGGTAGGTACGAGAGAACAAGTCCTCGTCCTCAAGCCAACCGCAGGCAATCTGCGGGGAAAGTGAAGAGGTTGCCCAAGTATCCATGATGTCGAGTTCGCCCACGAAACCGCCAGCTACTCCGCGCTGATCCTCGGTGTAACCGGGAGCTGTATCCGATGAGGGATCGACAGGAAGCTGATCCTCGCTGGGGGTGATGATCTGGGTGTAATCGACTTCGCCACTGTCATCAACGCGGTACCACAGGGGGAAGGGAACGCCGAAGAATCGCTGACGAGAGACCAGCCAGTCGTTGTTGAGGCCACGTACCCAGTTCTCGTAGCGCACGCGCATGAAGTCAGGGTGGAATTCCAGTTCCTTACCGCGCTCGATGAGTTCCTCGTTCAGGTCTTTGTTCGTTGCAGGATTGACCCACGGCTTGCCGCCGTTTCGGATGTACCACTGACGCGAAGTGACGATTTCTAGGGGCTTGTCACCCTTTTCGAAGAAGTTCGTCTGGCGCATCGTCTTCTGAGGTTCACCGCGCATCTCGCCGCTTGCCTCGAGGCGCGCCACCAAGGCCTCGCGAGCAGAGAAGGTTGTCTTTCCCGCAAGCTCAGCGAAGGCCTCGCGACCCTCATCGGTGGTGATCCATTCGGGTGTTTCGGTCTGCAGGCGACCATCCTTGCGCAAAACGGTGCGCAGCGGAAGGTTCAGGTCGCGCCACCAATCGATATCGGTCGTGTCGCCGAAAGTACAGCACATGGCGATACCGGCGCCCTTGTCCATCTCCGCCTCGGGGTGGGGAAGAACAGGGACCTCAACACCGAAAACGGGGGATGCAACTGTCGTACCAAACAGAGGCTTGTAGCGCTCGTCGTCGGGGTGAGCGATCAAAGCCACGCACGCGGGAAGAAGTTCGGGACGAGTCGTCTCAATGCAGACATCAACACCGTTCTCAACCGGCGCACCGGCTGCAGCGGCCTCGGCAGCGCGTGCGGGGTCGGTGATGTGGAAGGCGAGGCGGTGGTAGAAGCCCTGCATTCGCGGCTCTCAAGCTCAGCCTGAGCAACCGCAGTCTGGAAGGTAACGTCCCACAGGCCAGGAGCCTCAGCCTGGTAGGCCTCGCCACGCTCAAGATTGCGCAGGAAACGCAGCCTGGGCAACCTTGCGGGCACGTGTACCAATGGTCTGGTAGTTCTGGGTCCAGTCAACCGACAGGCCCAGGTGGCGCCACAGATCCTCGAAGTGCTTCTCATCTTCAACGGTCAAGCGCTCACACAGTTCCACGAAATTACGACGCGAGATCGGCACCTGATCGCGAGCCTTGATGGACTTGCCTTCGCCGCCAACGTGCGGGGGCTCGAAGTTCGGATCATAGGGGAGGGTTGCATCAACGCGAACCCCAAAGTAGTTCTGCACGCGGCGCTCTGTGGGCAGACCATTGTCGTCCCAGCCCATGGGGTAGAAAGACCGATTTGCCCAGCATTCGCTGGAAACGCGCGACGACATCGGTGTGCGTGTACGAGAACACGTGGCCGACGTGAAGTGAACCCGAAACCGTGGGCGGGGGAGTGTCAATCGAGTAAACCTCTTGGCGGGGGCGGCTTCGATCAAAACGATAGGTTCCCTGATCTTCCCAACGCTGGTTCCACTGGGCTTCGAGGCCTTCAGTGGCGACCTTGTCCGGCACCTGGGGTGCGGGCAGCGAGGTGGGTTCGGCTTGGCGCTGAGCGCTCACATATTCTCCATCCGAGTCGTGGACTTATTACCGTCCAAGCCTACGTTTCATCGGCCCCCCGGTCTAGCGAGAACGCGCCGATGAGTCGCTCACAGTGGGGACTAGACTGGAGAATGCAAAGCAGCGTGTACACGAGCAAAAGGATCCCTTCGTTACATCCGCTCATCGAGCGGTCTGCGCGAGCGAAGAACGAGAGTCTGAGTAGTCTGGATGAAGGATCGCTCACACTTGAAAAGGGACAGTCATGGCTGCGGTGCAAACACGTGAAATCGGAGAAGAAACACTCGATCTTCTTCGACGGCTCATCGCCTTGCAATCGGTCAATGACCTCACCCCAGATTCAGGACAGGAAATCAAGGCTGCCAATCTTTTCGAAGATTACTTTGCCGACCTTCCCGTAACGTGTGAACGCATTGAAGCCCATCCTGGTCGCACGACTTTAGTCGTCACCATTGATGGAACGGATCCCAGTTGCGAAGCTCTCACCCTTCTGGGGCACACCGACGTTGTTCCAGTCGATGACAAGCATTGGACGCACCCACCTTTTGAGGGGGAAATCAGCGGTGACCAAATTTGGGGACGAGGGAGTGTGGATATGCTCCACCTCACCGCAGCCATGGCTGTCGTTACTCGCCGCATCGCCCAAGAAATCGCCGACGGTGGGGCGTGTCCGCAAGCAAGCCTGACTTTCGTTGCTGCTGCGGATGAGGAAGCACGAGGCGGACTGGGAGTTCCGTGGATCGGTGAGCATCATCCCGAGGCTTTCTCGTGGGATGCTTCGCTATCTGAAATGGGAGGCGCCCATATTCGAGGCGCTCGAGGCCGAGATAGCGTCGTCGTCATTGTCGGTGAAAAGGGAGCCGCACAACGGCGTCTTCATGTGCGCGGGGATGCCGGTCATGGATCGATTCCCCTTGGTCGAGTCAGCGCTGTCGAGATGCTGGGCAGGGTTTCGCGTGCTCTTGCACACGCCCAATGGCCCCATGCAAGCGATGAAATCTGGGCGGGTTTTGTACGCGCTTTCGAGTTTGACGCTTCGCTGGAATCCGCGCTGCTCGATGGTACCTACGATGGTGACTACAGTGAATTTGGTGATCTTGCTGCCTACGCTCACGCCGTTTCGCATATGACTGTTGCGCAAACCGTTGTCAGGGCCGGAGGTCCGATCAACGTTCTTCCTTCTTCTGGCTACATTGAACTCGATATCCGTACTCTGCCTGGGCAAAGTGATGATGACGTCGATCGCGCGATTTTCGAGGCCTTGGGGGAGCTGGCCCCCAGCGTCCAGATCGAGCGCTTGCTCAGCGAACCAGCCACGGCCTCGTCAATCGAGACGACACTCTACCGAGCGATCGAAGAAGTTCTTCGCGAAGCGCACCCCGGTGCAGTCGTGGTCCCCATCCTCTTCCCGGGAGGGATCAGACCTGAGAGTCGGTAGACGCAAGGGGGGAGTGGGCTACGGTTTTGGATCGTGTGCTTCCGGCGCGACTCTCGGCGAGGTCTATTCGCAACTTCATGCGCACGACGAACATATGCCCATCGAAGACGTCTTCTCGACCGCGCGTGATCTAGAACGCCTTGTTCACCTCTATATTGGCGCTTCGCTTCATGCCCAGTGAGTGTGAGATTCACTGTTACAAACGACCAGCACGTGGCACAACTCGCCAAGGGAGCTGTTGACCCATATCGTTATATTTGTGCACACCCGTGCGCGCCGAAGGAACAAAGGAGAATTGGATGCCAGCATCACGCATCACCATGAAAGCAGCCGCTCTTGTCTCAGCCGCTGTCCTTATGTGTACCTCGCTGGCAGCCTGTGCGCCGAAGAATGCTTCTTCGACGCAATCCTCGAGTAAGGCAGGGACAGTTACGGTTGGTCTTCCGGGTTCTTTGTCGACTCTGGATACCGCCCATCGAAACCGGAATTATCAACTCACTACGTTGCACAGGTGACCTCTGAAGGTCTGCTCGCTGTCGATAAGGACGGCAAGCTGGTTCCGGCAATCGCGACGGCTTACCACACGGATGATGCGAAAACCTGGGTATTCCAGATCCGTCAGGACGCGAAGTTCCAAGATGGTAACCCCGTGACCATTGAAGATGTTCTCTTCTCGATCAACGTCGCGAAGGATCCCGAAAAGTCGCCTTCCTCGGCCGTGTACTGGACGGCAGGCATCGAGGCCGCGCAGACCGGAGAGTGGGAAATTACCATTACCCTTCCTTCTCCGGCCGTGAATTTCCGGATGGACCGTGACGGCAAACGGTGGCCTGTGGATCACTGAGAAGTCCTTCTACGAGGCCGCGCAGTCCTATGGTTCGTCCAAGGATCTGATCATGGGGACTGGCCCCTACAAGGCAACATCGTTCCAGCCCGACTCGAAGGCAGTTTTTGAGAAAAGCGGAACCTGGTGGGGTGGAGATACGCCCCGCGCAAACCATCGAGTTTGATTTCTTCTCTGATGAAAACTCGCGTCTTCTCGCTCAGCAAAGCGGTCAGATCGACATCTCGACTCAGCTCCCGACGGATCAGCTTTCTCAGTTTGAATCGATCAACGGAGTGAAGGTCCCTGACCGAATCCGACCGTTCCTTCGTGGGGCTGACCTTCGATGAAGGCGTTGCTCCCTTCGATGACATTCACGTCCGTAAGGCAATCGCTCACGCTGTCGACCGCAAGGCCATCGTCGACTCGATCCTCAAGGGCCGAGGCGAGGTTGCGACCGGAATCGAACCCAACGATCAGTTGGGCAGCGAGATCGGCGTCGATAAGGCTCGCGGGCTCCAGGCCAATCTCCCCTGTTGACTCCTTCAACATGGATCAGGGCTCGCGCAGAGCTCGCTCAGTCGAAGGTTCCCCAACGGTTTCGACACCGAATTGACCTACCCGGCCTCGATTCCTGAAATGGGATCCGCAGCACTCGCTATTGCGGAGAACCTCAAGCAGATCGGAATTAACGTCACGGTGACTTCGAAGCCCATCGAAGAGTGGGTTTCCAAGGTGGGAACGGGTGAGTACGGCCTGTACTACATGAGCTACACCTCGACGACCGGTGACCCCGCTGAAATCGCCGGCTGGCTGCTCGGTCCTAGTAATCCCGCACGTTATGTGAATGAGGAAGTTCAAGGTCTCATCGCCTCGTCGAACCAGGAGACGGATCCTCAAAAGCGCGCCGAACAAATTGTTGACGCTGAGCGAATTGCTCAGCAGAACACGATTTACTCGCCGATCTGGTGGGGCAAGACTTCAACTGCTTTCTCCAAGACCGTCACTCCCAATAACTACACGTCCTACTTCTTCATGACCCCCTGGGCCGCGTCCCTGAACGTCACGAAGTGATGGTGCGTTTTCTTGCTCGACGCCTCGCGGGTTTCGCGGCGGTACTGCTAGCCCTGTCTTTCATCATCTTCTCCCTCTTGGACATGGTCCCGGGAGATCCAGTGAAGATCTTGGTTGGCACCCGCCGCCTGACCCCCGAGGTTCGTGCTGCCATTACGCAAAAATACGGCCTCGACGAACCCTTTTTGATTCGTTATTGGCACTGGCTCTCCCGTGCGCTCACGGGTGATTTTGGCGATTCGGTACGTTCGGCGACTCCTGTCACGGATGTTCTCGCCGGTCGCGTCGGCCTGACGGCAACGCTAACGCTGATGGCCTTCATCATCGCGATCTGTGTCGGTGTGCCACTGGGGATTTGGGCAGCACGCCGCGCAGGAAGCTGGGTTGATCGCTCCATCGTCGGATGGAGCGTCGTTGGCATTTCCGCTCCCGGTTTCGCCTTGGGGCTTGTCCTTCTCTACGTCTTTGGACTTATGCTCGGATGGTTCCCCATCTTCGGGCAAGGGGAGGGACTCCTCGACACCCTCTGGCACCTTGCCCTTCCCGCCCTTGCGCTGGCAACGGGGATCGGCGCAATGATCGTGAGGATTACGCGCGCTGCGGTCGTTGCCGAACTCAAGCAGGATTACGTGACTTTCGCGCGCTCGCGCGGCTTAGCCTCTGGGCGTATCACTCGCATGTACCTGCGCGCGGCCTCGTTGCCGATCATTACTTCCGCGGGACTGATCTTGGGCACTCTTTTCGGCTCGACGGTTCTCGTGGAGGAAGCTTTTTCTCTTCCCGGACTGGGGCAGCTCCTTGCCGACTCCATCACCTATAAGGATGTGCCCGTCGTCCAGGCGATTGCGCTTTTGGTTGCGGTGGTCATTATCGCCGTTACTTTCGTTGTGGATGTCGCTGCTTTTGCGATCGATCCGCGTCAAAAGCTTGAAGAAGGGGTGCCGCATGAGCAGCGCTCAGCCTACTGATCGTTTCCGTTCGACTTTACGAGGCCTCGGCCGCTTTGCGCGCACTATCCCGGGTTCCGTCGCGCTCTCCTTCGTGATCTTGGCTCTGGTTGCGCTCTGCGTTTTCTTCTCTTCGTTGCTGGTTCCCAACGCGTTGGGCCAGGACGTGAGCTTAGGCGTCAGCCCCGCCGGGACGGTGGGCCACATTTTTGGAACCGATAAAGTCGGTCGAGATATTCTTGCCCTCACTATTGCGGGGACTCGATCGGCGGTCCTTGGCCCCATCGTCATTGCCGGCGGCTCAATGGTATTGGGCTTGCTCTTTGGAATGACTGCCGGCTGGTGGGGAGGCTGGTGGGACACACTGGTTTCTCGCTCGTGCGAAATCCTGCTTTCCATGCCGGTTACCTTGTTGGCGATCGTTGTCGCGGGCGTGATTGGAGGCTCCTACTGGGTGACCGTGGGCGTTCTGATCATCTTGTTTGCTCCCTCAGATATCCGCATGATCCGCGCGGCGACGCTCCAGCAGAAACCACAGCCCTATATCGAATCTGCCCAGGTTCTGGGACCGTCTTCTCCGCGCATCTTAGGCATCCACATTCTTCCCAATATCACCCCGATCGTGTGGGCGAACCTCTTTGTCAACGTCGCTTTTGCTCTTGTCTCTCTTTCAGGCTTGTCCTACCTCGGTTTTGGCGTGGGAGCTCAGGACGCAGACTGGGGACGCCAGCTTGCCGATGGACGTTTTATTCTTGCTCAAAAATCCGGCCGCCTGCGTGATTCCGGGCCTTGCGATCATTATCACCGCTACCGCAATTAACATCGCTGGCGATTGGTGGAGCGAAAGGCAGGAGGTGCGCTCATGACGACTGACGATAAGGGTTTGGTGGCCTCGGGTATCAGTGTCTGGGCTGCCGATGGCCGTAGCCTCGTCGACGACGTGACGATTCGTGCCCGTGCAGGTCACACCTTGGTGATCGTCGGGGAATCTGGCGCAGGCAAATCCATGCTTGCCCGCACGATCTGTGCCCTTACCCCGCATTCTCTTCGCGCTCAAGGGCGCATCGCCCTGCAGGGACGCGAATACGACATTGTTCGCGATGCGCGAGCTTTCAAGAACCTTCGTGGCCAAGGCATTGTCTGGCTTCCTCAGGACCCCTTCACGTCCTTGTCGCCGACTCAGCGATGCGGAGATCAAATCATCGCCGGGCAGCGCCTTTCTCCAGCGTGACCGTCGCGAGCGGATTGGGGAGCGTTTGCGTGAGGTCGGTCTTCCGAGCGAGTCGCCCGAGCGTATCCGCATGAACTCTCCGGTGGTATGCGTCAACGCGTCGCCATTGCGGCCGCACTGGATTCTTCTCCCGCTGTCTTCATCGCCGACGAACCAACAACCGCTTTGGATGTGACGACTCAAAAAGAAATCCTTGACCTTTTGAGTGATCTTCGTTCGATCCGGGGAATGGCGCTGGTTCTCATCACTCACGATTTAGCTCTTGCTCGCGAGTATGGGGATGAAGTAGTTGTAATGCGCCATGGGCGCGTCGTCGAATCGGGTAGCGTTGAGAAGGTTTTATCTCACCCAGAAACTCCATATACACGCGAGCTCGCCGCTGCTGAGCCTCGACTTGATGGTCCCAATCCTCGCCCTGAGAGTCCGGCTTCTACCGCGCACACTGAGCTTCCTCTTCTTGTTGAGGCTCGTGAGCTGGTCAAGGTTTTTCGCGGCCACGGGCGCGGAGGAAGGCACGTGGCCGTCGATGGTGTTTCTGTTGCGATAAAACCACAAGAGTCAGTGGGAATTGTCGGTGAATCGGGTTCAGGAAAGACAACGCTCGCACGCCTGATCATTGGATTGGAAAAGGCTGATTCGGGCAGCGTGAGTATCAACGGCGTTGAGCGGGGGCCTCGGCGCACGCACGTCGCGGGACCGCCGCCGATTGGGATCGTCTTCCAAAATCCCTACTCGGCCCTCAATCCCGCTCGAAGCGTTGGTGCGACCCTTGCCGAGGCCTTGCGCGTGGGTGGCCGCGAGGCCAGCGAGGTAGCGCAGCTTCTTCAATCTGTTGATCTTCCTGCTTCCTATGCCGATCGCTACCCTGCGCGTTTGTCGGGCGGCGAGCGTCAACGCGTGGCGATTGCGCGCGCTTTGGCAACGCATCCGCAGCTTCTGATCTGCGACGAGGCCGTTTCCGCCCTTGATGTTTCGGTGCAGGCATCAGTTCTGGAACTTTTGCTTCGCCTGCAACGCACAGAAGGTTTCGCCTTGCTCTTCATTACGCATGATCTTGCAGTTGCACGCCAGATGTGTGACCGGATGATTGTTATGAAAGATGGAGTGATCGTCGAAGAAGGACCTACGGAAGATATTCTTCACTCTCCTGGTCAGGACTACACTCGCGCGCTTCTTGCTGCTGTTCCCGGACAAGAGGGCCACGATGACTGAAGATATTTTGCGGATTTCGATTGAATCTGGCGACAATGGCTACGAGCGACTGATCGCTTTAGGTGTCCCGCATGAGCGTGCGAAAGACTGGGCATGCCTTGGACCCAAAATGCATGCGACCTTGTGGATCAATGGCCCTGTGGGAGTGTGGGAAGTACACCGTGAGCTGTCAGCTCACTTGCGCATCGCTGGATGGACACTTCTATGCAGCGGAAAAGACGCAAGCGACGACGAACAGCTTGTCCGCCTGTGTGAGATCGTGGCGGAGCTTAGCGATGACATGCGTTCACGGGGACTTTCTCTGATTAAGGCCGATTCATGGGCTGATGAAGGGGTTTTTGTAGATGTCCTTCGCTCGAGCGGTTTTTGAGCAGGTAACGATCAACGGGAACCCGCATCCCATTGAAAATGATCGAGACTATTCGCATAGCGGTTGGCTTTTCTGGAATCCAGATTACGAGCCGGAAGCCACGAACTTAGCGATCCCCGCATACGAGCACCAAAAGACGGAATTTACCTGCGGTCCCTGCAAGCGCACCGATGACGCTCGGTGAGATTGAAGGCGACCCGCACACCGACTTTGTCAATGAGCTCAACCTCTGGCGTCAAGCGACCTACTCAGGGGGAGTGGGGCACTTCGGCTTGGCCTCGGCACTAGCGGACCACGGCGCACAGGTCGAGGTCCTTGTGACGACCACTCAGCCCATTGTGGGAGTTTCTAAAACCACGATGCTGGGAAAGCGGGCGCGGGTCGCTCTTCACCACGAGCATATGGCGCGTGCACGTGAGTTGGGAGTCACCTCCCAGGTGAGGGAACTGTCGGTAGAAGACATCACCTCGGCACTAGAATCGGGCAAGCACGTCATTGCTCTAGTCGACCTCGCTCCGCTCAATGGGGAAGATACCCCGCACTGGCTTCTCATTTGGGGACGCGTTGGAGACTTTCTTTTGATGCACGATCCTGGTACGACGAAGAGTTCGGCGAGACCTGGGTGGAAACCTATGTCCAGCCCCTCCATACACGCGACCTATGGGAGGTCGCACAGTGGGCTGATGACACCCACGAACGCGCTCTCCTTAGCATCCGTACTTCTCACTGAAGTTCTTTTCAAAGGTTTCCAGCGATACGCCTCGGGTCTCGGGAACGATGAACACGTAGAAGCACAAGGAAACAACGTTAACAAGGCCAAACACGGCATAGGTCCACGTTGCTCCCAAGTGCGTAATCATGACTGGGAATACCCAGGTGACGACGGCGTTCATCAACCAACCGCAGCCGACAGCGAAACCCTGTGCCACGCCTCGGATCTTGGAAGGAAAGATCTTCGAAACCAAAACCCAGTTGACGGTTCCGGACTGCTTGGCAAAGACGAAAAGCGACACCAAAACAACGACGAGCCACGGCAGATATGTCGGGATCGATTGTGAGATTGTTCCATCACTTTGGACGTAGGGAGAGATCCCGAAGCCAAAGACAATCGCCAAAGCAAAAAGAGAAAGCGTCACGCCAGTTTCTTGGTAGATGCCGACGTGGCGGCGAGCAAGACGCGACACCAGATAGAGGCCGAAACCTGCTCCTGCGCATGCAACAGCACCTGTAATGACGTTGAGAGTGATGGAATCTGCTGCGGAGAAACCTGCTGCAGCAAGGATCTTGGGCAGGTAGTACATCGCGGTATTGATACCGGTGAGCTGGTCGAAGCACGCAAGGCCGATGCCGATGAGAAGTAAACGCCGAGTCCACTTGAGACGAAACCGTTCGGCGCAGTGACCAGTGTCCTTGAGCGTGCTGATCATGCTGAAGTGCCGCGATCTGTTTGATTTCTTCACGCAGATTGTCGCGCCTGGGATCGCGGATACGCTTGAGCGCGCCGATGGCCTCGTAGTAGCGGTCCTTGGAAGCGTACCAGCGCCCAGACTCAGGCATGAGGCGCATTCCCAGCCATAGGCAGACGGCCGGTATCGTTGCAAGTACAAGCATCCAACGCCATGCCAAGCCATCGCCGCTGGTGACGACTGCGGTTGTCACGTGCTGGACTTGATCCCAGGGATACCATTGTCCGCCGGTCAAAGTGCCTGAAGGGTCCTCGGAAACAAAGACCTGAGGTCCACCGTGAGCGCTGGAAAGGATCGCGTTCATCGAGTAGGCGAGAAGCTGGCCGAAGACGATCATGAATTGGTCGAGCGCAACCAATGAACCCCGAACACGCGTTGGGGCAGACTCTGCGAGGAATACGGGAACGGTTGCCGAGGCACCACCGACGGCGAGCCCCAAGATGAAACGGAAAATGTCAGAATTGCGACATTTGGGGCAAAGGTACACCCCAGCGTTCCGAGAATGAAGATTCCCGCCAAAAGGAGGATATTGTGGCGGCGCCCGTAGCGATCGGATAGGCGGCCGCCGACGATCGCTCCCAGCGCGGCACCGAGGGCCAGAAAGGCCCCGACCAGACCTTCTTCGAATTCATTGATGGCCAGGCCTCCGGCGCTGCGAGGCATATACATATAGGGGAGTGCGCCGGCGATGACTCCCGTGTCATATCCGAAGAGCAGGGAACCGAAGGTAGCGACTCCTGCAAGGAAGGCGATGGAGCGCTTTGGCCCCGAAGCCGGAGTGTCTCGAGTCAGATCGTCGAGTTCCTTTTTGCTCAGCGCAGGAGGCGTTGAAGAATCAGTCATGGTCTCTATTGTGCATCCCCTCTTCATTGCTCGTGCACATATTCGGTGAATTGTTCATGTGTTCTGGGGGAATGAACAGATGATCGCTGTGTCCCCGACAGAGGCCGAGGCCGAGGCCGGCACGCGACGCGCACCCAGCCCCGGCCTCGGGAATAGGAATTGTGATCACTCAGAGGACCATTGCAGCAACCCATCCGCCAATCAAGAGCGGAACGTTGTAGTGCAAGAAGGTCGGGATCACCGTGTCCCGCATGTGGTCGTGCTGACCATCGACGTTGAGTCCCGCTGTCGGGCCGAGCGTCGAATCCGAGGCCGGTGAACCGGCGTCACCCAGCGCTCCAGCGGTGCCGATGATTGCCACCGTCGCCATGGGGGAGAAGCCGAGCGTGAGACACAGAGGGACGTAGATCGCAGAGATGATCGGCAGGGTCGAGAAGGACGAGCCGATACCCATGGTGATAACGAGTCCGACGAGGAGCATGATGATTGCCGCGAGGACCTTTGAGCCGTTGAAGAGCGCTGCGGTTCCATCGACCAAAGGCTTAATCTGGCCCGATTCGTTGAGGACCGAGGCGTAGCCCTGGGCGGTGATCATGATCAAGCCGATGAGGCTCATCATCTTCATGCCGCCACTGAAGACATCGTCGGCCTGCTGCCAGGGGACGACTCGCATGAAGAGCATCATGCACAGACCTACCAAAGAGCCAACGAGAAGCGGATCGGCCTCGGAATCCATTCGCGTAAGCACGGTCTGAATGACGAAGCACACGATGAGGGCAGCCACCGCGGCCAAGACCTTCTTCATGTCAATCGGCTTCTCCTCGGAAGATGCGAAGGAGGAGTCGCGCTGTTCGTAGGTGCGCGGCTTGCGGTAGGTGAAGAGAAGTGCGATCGCACAACCGATTGCCATTGAAGCCGCGGGAATTGCCATTGCTGCCATGGGGTTGACAGAAGACACATCCATGCCGGCATCGATTGATGTTCTTGTAGAGAATGTCGTGCAAGAAGATCCGTCCGAAGCCGATGGGGAAGAACATGTAGGCGGTGACGATACCGAAAGTAATCGCACAGGCAATCAGGCGGCGGTCCATCTTGAGCTCGTTCATCACGCCAATGAGCGGCGGGACGAGGAGCGGAATGAAGGCGATGTGAATGGGGATCAAGTTCTGGCTCATCACGCCCATGACGAGGACGCCGCCAACGATTCCCCATTTGGCGCCGCGCGCAACGCGCACGGAGCTCGCTGCATCTGCGTTGCGCATGCGGTTAACGATTGCACGCGCAAGCAGGGCCGGAAGCCCCGAGTGGGCAACGGCCATAGCAAAAGCGCCGAGCAGGGCGTAGGAAAGGGCAATTTTCGCGCCTCCGGCGAGGCCGGTTTGGAAAGCGACCATCGTGCCAGAGATACCCATTCCAGCGACAAGTCCGGCGACAACAGAGGCGACAAAGAGAGATGACGACGTGCACTCGGGCAAGGCTCAGAGCCAGCATGACGATCACCGAGAGGACGACTGCATTCAACAAAAAGCATGACTATTCCAAGAAATTGTGTGTGAAAAAACTGATGTGGATAAGGAGCAAAAGCTTCAGTCGGGTGCGAAGTTAGAAACGGGATGCGCGAGCTTAAAGTGAAGGCTGCGACAAAACTACGCGGGTGCGGGGGATTATCCTGACGGCGTCTCGTGACGACGTCAGCCAAGATGATGGTCGCGCTCAACAGCAGCGTCAACCGCTGCGACAATCGCGGAAGAAAGCCCCGCATCTTGGGCGGCAAGGAGACCAGCGATGGTGGTTCCTCCTGGGGAAGAGACCCGGTCAATAAGGTTTGCCGGTACTTGCCCATTGTCGAGGCCATTGAGCATGAGTTGCGCGCTTCCTAAGAACGCTTGGGCGACGATGCGCGTCGAATCGGCCTTGGTCAGGCCGTGGTTGACGCCGGCCTCGGCCATCGCATCGATCATGCGGAAGATCCATGCCGGGGAGGAGGAAGCGATCGCTGTAAAAACAGGGAAGTACTTCTCATCGAGCACGATCGTCTGGCCGACCGAATCGAGGAGCTTGCGTGCTGCAGCAAGTTGCTTCTCCGTTGTCCCTACCGGGCAAAGCGCGCTCATTGACTGGCCGATTTGCGCATTGACGTTGGGCATGACGCGAACCAGCGGAACCGCGGCCCCGAAATCAGTGTAGATCTGGTCGCTTGAGCGACCTGCAGCAATCGAGACGACGCAGAGGTCCTTGGCAGAAAGAACAATCTCGCGGATCTCGCGAATGACCTCTGACTGGACATTCGGTTTCACTGCAAGGACCAAGAGGTCGCTCTGCTCGGCGACCCTGACGATTCGATGCGAGTGCAACGCCTCCCCAGTTCATCTGCCAAGTCTTCGGCGGCCTGGTGGTGTCGATCAGCAAACATCAGATCCGAGCCGCTGAAGCCAGCGGCCACGGCACCGCGTGCAATAGCTGAAGCCATTGCACCTGTTCCGATGAAGCCGATACGCATGACAGTCCTTGAGTGAGAAGGTGTGTATGTTGGCGTTATTTTAACCACACTTTACGTGTTGATGGCAACAAGGTCTCATTCTGCGTCCGGCAAAGTTATCCACAGAAACAGAGTGCAGACGATTCATCCACAGATTGACGCATCGGGGGAGCGCTCAGGGAGAGAGGCGAGCACACTGCATGAATGAACACTGACACGCCGATGCGCCGAAGACGTCGCCTTCAACAGGTGGTGCTTTCCAAGGAAGCACAAAACCTTGATGAGGAAGAAAGCAGTGGGCCATCTTCATCTTCTCCTTTGCGTTGGAAACTGCAGTGGAAAACAGCTGCGGTCGTGCTTGCGGTTTGTGGAGTTTTCGCAGTGCTTGGCATTGCGTTGAGTTCGTGGGAATCAGGGACCGCGCCCGATCCTCCCTCCACCAACGAGGCCGTGGCCGAGGAATCCGCCTCAGCTCATTCTGTGCCATCGTCATCTGCCAGCGTTCTATCGAATAGCAACGGTCCCCAGATCGTTCTCCACGTGACGGGGGAAGTCCGCCGCCCCGGAGTGATACGCCTCGTCAGGGGAACGCGAGTCATGGATGCAATCGAAGAAGCTGGTGGTTTCACCGAAGACGCCGATACGCAGAGCATCAACCTTGCACGAGTCCTTGTCGATGGTGAACAGCTCAAAAGTACGTTCACTCAAACAGGCGCAGTCTTCTCAGGCAGAAGGAAACGGAGATGCTCCTCGAACGTGCGTCGATGTCGCCAGCGCCGATGCTGTCGGACTACAGAATCTCGACGGTGTCGGGCCCTCCCTCGCCAATCGAATCATCGCCTATCGCCAATCTCATCCCATCAGCGGTGTCGATGATCTTGATGCTGTACCGGGGATCGGCCCATCGATACTTGAAAAGATTCGTCAAGGGGCGTGTCAATGAGACGAAGATCGGTAGATATTCGCTTGCTTCCCATCGCACTTGCAGTGTGGTCGTCAACCTATGCATTCCTCAACGGTCGCTATGTCCTTGGCTGGGCAGTACAGCGGGGACGATCCTCTTTACCGCCTACAGCGGATTGGGGTTGCCTGGACGCGCATGGCTGCTGCGGTGGAGCGAATGCGCTGCCACGATGAGCGTCATTGTGTGTCTAGGGGCAGCGTGTTTTTGGCGCGCAACAACTCGGGCCGCTGCTTGGGAAGAGGAAAGCACGCAGATCAGTGCGCATGGGCTGAATCTGCAGGGTTTTCACGCGCGGCTCGTGAGCGAAGTGAGAAAAAGCATTCCCCAAGATGAAGGATACAAAACGAAGAAGAAACAGCGTGCTCGTTATTTCGCGAGGGCGCAGTACGTTAAAGGGCGCCAGCCCATGACATTCCTGCTCTCCAGTGAAACCTCTCAGTTTAGTCACCTTCGACGCGGGGATGTTATCGCGCTCGATGGGAAGCTCGATCTCACCTGGTCCCATAGCATTCCCAACGTCGGGTCTATTCGCGTCAAGAAATGGGAACTCCCTGCCATCAACGGATCGATGGTCACAATTCACGAGCATTTCGCGGCAACCTCGAAACGAGTTGTTTCTTCTCTTCCACAGCATGCTCGAGCTTTAGTTCCAGGCATGTCTCTTGGAGATGATCATCAAGCCAGTGCCCAGATGCGCAACAACATGAAGACCGTCTCTTTCGCCCATCTCACAGCTGTCTCCGGTGCACACATGTCGATCCTCTTGATGACCATCGGCCTTCTATCGCCGCGCAAAAAACAATGGAAACTCGTCGTGCAACTGGCGGTTCTTCTTCTCTTTGTTGCACTGGTCGGCCCCCAAGCCTCGGTTCTACGCTCATTTCGGGGTCAGTCTCATTGCCTTTGGCGGAATGTGGTTGAACCGCGAAGGAGGGATATATTCATCCTTGAGCGCCGTCGTGATAGCGGTCTGTCTCCTTTCTCCTTTCGAGGCGTGTTCACTTGGTTTCTGTCTCTCTGTCCTTGCTACCTGGGGAGTCAGCGTCCCCGCCCGGTGGATTTCGCATGAGGGAGAAAAATTGGGAGTAGCTACGGAAAACGCGTGGATCCCCCGAATGAGTGCATTGCTGGCGATCCCACTTGGAGCGCAACTTGCCACGCTCCCCGTCATGATCTCCATGAATTCATGGATTGGGCTGTGGTCGATCCCAGCGCAAATTCTGATCTCGCCATTCGTCACTCCGGTAACCATTGCGTCTTTCGCTGCTGCTCTTGGTGCGCAGTTATACGCGCCTCTTGGTTTTGCCTGTGCCTGGATTGCATCATGGGGAACAGCGTGGATCTCAGCTGTTGCGACACTCTTTTCTTCCCTACCTGGAGCTCGAGTCTCGCTTGGAAATAACGCCGAATCTTTGCTGTGGGTGCGGGCATTAGTGTTGCTCTCATTGTTGCTGCTCGCCTCCGGCGCTTCACGACGTCGATGCCCCTCGAACGTGTCACACTAGGAGGGGAAAGCTAGTCAACATAAGCGGATGGGTACAACACGGAAGGGGAGAGCGGCCTATGGCAGCGAAAACTCAGGCAGCACCGGTTCTCCCTCGTCTTGCTCCCGTCGTTTTAATCAAGGGCAGTGAAAGCTTGCTCGCAGATCGAGCGCTGAGCGAGCTGCGACGCCTCGCACACGAAGTCGATCCCAGCCTCGAGCGGACAGATCTTCCTGCGGGAAGCTACCAAGCAGGCCAACTGGACGTTCTCACCTCGCCTTCTCTTTTCGGCGAAAGCCGGATGATCATCATCTCTGACCTCGAGAACATGACGGATGCCCTAGCCACTGATCTGCAGGCATACCTGAGCCAGCCTGCCGCCGATGTATGGATCTTCCTGCGTCACCCGGGCGGTAACGCCAGAGGAAAGAAACTCCTCGACGCGATTGCGAAGGCCGGATTCCCGGTGATTCCGGCTGAACCACTGAAAAATGATCGCGATAAATTGGACTTTGTTCGCTCCGATGTACGCAACGCACACCGGAAAATTGAAACAGAAGCCGCGCAGGCCTTGGTTGATGCACTAGGAAACGACCTCAGTGCACTTGCGGCAGCTGTGGCGCAATTGCTGAGTGACGTCCAGGGGACCATTACCCATGAGGCGGTTCGCCGCTACTACTCTGGGCGAGTCGAGGCAACGAGCTTCGAAGTTGCCGATGCAATCGTGGGCGGACACAGCGCGCAGGCACTCACTTTGGTCAGGCACGCATACGCGACGGGAAGCGCTCCTGCTCAACTCGTCGCGGCAATTGCAACGAAATTTCGGGCGATGGCGAAAGTTTCCGCACCCGCGGGACGGAAGAATCTTGGGATGTCTCCGTGGCAGGCCGAGCATGCGCGCAGGGAACTGCGTTCATGGCCAGACCCTGCCTTGGCCTCGGCAATCACCGCAATCGCCCAAGCTGATGAAGACACAAAAGGCGCGTCGAAGGATCCTGAAGGAGCAGTGGAGAAACTCGTCATGACGCTGTGCCGCCTCCACCGCGGCTAAAAACTAGCTGTCCGCTTCTTCGCTGCGCAGGCGGGGGACGCAGGTCTTTTCGGGGTGAATCCCAATAATTCCCGCATAAAACGCGCGGATGGCATCCATGTCCTTGCTCTGATCTCCACTGAGTTCGATGGGAGCTCCCCAGCCATAGCGGCGCTGCCCACCGTCGATGAAACCAGGAACCACAGGCAAACCTCGCACCCTGAGCGATGCGATAAAAACCAGATTTCCAATAGGGGCGAATCGAACGCGTGCCCTTGGGAGCAATGACAAGGACAAAAGTTTCACTGGACTGAGCTAAAGCGATGACTTGCTCTACCAAGCGTCCGGGATTTTCGCGGTCAACCGGGATCCCGCCAATTGCCTGCACAATCCGGCCAATGACCGGGACGTCTGTGAGGTTCTTTTTCACCAAGAAATAGAAGGGACGTTTCAGTGCCCACATGGCAACAACCATGTAGAAACCATCCCAATTCGAGGTGTGAGGTGCTCCCAAAACGACGCAGCGTTCGGGAAGAGGGTGTCCGGGCGTAAAAGTCCAGCGTGACACTCGCATGACCACATGAGCTAATGCCTTGCGCAATCCCATATTGCTCCTCTCCCGGGTTGAGCCGTCACACAGTGTACGTGGAATTGTGACCGAAGTGCCTCTCAATATGGGATTGACCCGGAAATATCCCTGATTTAACCCTGAAACGAGGAACTTCGAGTTGAGCTGTCGGAGCACTGTTCTAAGATCGAATTCGGGAGGAGCAGGGCGTTCCTCTGCCTGTGAAGGAGTTCCAGTGAGCTCAAGTCCATCCGCAACGGACGGCGAACATACAGTCGAATCGCTTTCTACTCGCATCGCGAGCCAGGGGAGTAGAGCGGTACACGTCCTTGGAAAGTGGCTGCGAACCGCTCCATGCTCTGTATTTCTTTCAGTCCTGATGCTGATCGTGGCCTGCGCGTCGCACATGACTCGCGCACAGTGGATACACGATCTTGCTGCTCAGGGCGGGCATGTTCAGCCGCTTCACGCTTTCACCACCGTTTTGTGGGTTCCTTCAACGGGAATCATGATCAACCTCATCCTCATGATGTTGATTGTTGGTGGACTACTCGAGCGTTTCCTCGGTTCAAAAGTTTGGGCGCTCTCTGCCGTGATTTCGCTTCCGATTTCTCTTACGGGATTGTGGGCGTGTGCCGCCGTGGCTCATAGCGCTTCCTTGAATTGGGCGTTTCCCATGGTCAGTGGCCCGGTCACGGGTTCCGTCCTCGTTTTGGTATCCGCATTAGGGACCGCAAGTGCGAAGATGAATCGCTTGTGGGCGTGGCGCACGCGTATTGGTGTGCTTGTTATCCTTCTTGCGCTTTTTGCATTTAGCAGTAGCGCAGGCTCCCTGGCCCGACTTTTCGCTTTCGTTTCCGGCTGCTTGGTTGGTGGCTTTGCGATTGGCTGGTCGACGAGGAATCGTTCAATGCTGGGCATTGGCGATCCTGTTCGCCACGTGATCCCCCTGGTCATCACCGCCTACACTCTCGGGGCGGTCAATGCAATCTGGACTTTTACAAGTCATGGCCTCTTGGCATTTGATCGTGCGGCTTTTTCTCCCGAGCTTGCCGAGCAGCAGTACATGTGGGCGCTGTGCCAGCAAAATGAGGCCCCCATGAGGTGTTTGAGGGAGGCCTACGGCAACTCCTTGATGCTCTATGCTCCCGTCATTCTGGCCTCGATTCCTTTCCTTGTGCAGTTGGTCCTCGCCTTTGGGCTTTTCCGAGGCCGACGCGGAGCTTGGGTGGGGACTCTGATCCTTCAAGGCGCGCTGAGCGTCATTGGCATTGCCCAGACTATTCTCTTCTTGGCGACGATTTCGGGTAGTGCAGAGGAGATCCCCGAGGGATATTTCGCCGTCAACATTCCCACGATGAAACTCGTGGTTGGAGTGACCTTCCCGCTCGCCACGATGCTGCTGACCGCGTGGAATGCCTCTGCTTTTCCAAGTTCGCGCGTCAAAACGCCAGTGGAAGCGCGCGGGACTGACATCTCTTCTGTCTTTCCTTGCCGGAGGTATTGTCGCCCTTGCTGTCGGTATGTCAATGCCCTACTACTTTGTTCCTGATGCCACGCCGCTGAATCTTCTTGAGGCTTATCTGACCGCATATGCCCCCGCGGGCGCGCAATGGCTCTTTGACACCCCGTTGTATGCGACGACGGTGGCTGCGGCCACTGCAACTGTCTGGATTCCCTGTTGCGGTGTGGGTCATCAGTTCTGTGAGCTTGTTGAAGGTCTTTTTGGCTCCGGTTGATGTGAGCCACCAGAGGCAAGATGATCTCTTGGCGCTGGTCGAATCACAAGGCGCGGGGTCCTTGGGATGGATGCTCACCTGGCAGGGAAACTCGACGTGGATGAGTCCCGATCGCACCTGCGGTGTCTCCTACCGCCAAGAATCCGGTGTGGCCCTCACTCTCACGCAGTGCAGCGCAGATGAGGAACACATCTCCACTGCGATCTCGGAGTTTGCGACTTTCGCGACGGATGCCTCGCTTATTCCCGCCCTCTACTCGGTCCATGAAGAGTGGGCCAAAGAAGCACACCGCTTAGGTTGGTCAACGGTCAAGGTCGCTGAAGAGGCAATTATTGACCTGGGCGACCTCGAATTTAAGGGGAAAAAGTTCCAAGACGTGAGGACTGCCTTCAACCATGCCAAGCGTGAAGGAATCCACGCACAGTGGGCGTCCTACCCCGAGCTTGACGAGGCCTCGAAGAAACAAATTCAGGTGATTTGCCAAGCGTGGGCGGACGAGAAGGCCCTTCCTGAAATGGGCTTCACCCTGGGCGGGCTGCGTGAACTTGATGATCCGCAGACGCGTCTTTTGCTCGCAGTCGATGAAGAAGACCATATCCACGCAGTGACGTCATGGATGCCTGTCCACTTACGAGGCAGCGTCATTGGCTTGACTTTGGACGTGATGCGTCGAGATGATCACGGCTTCCGTCTGGCTATCGATTTCCTTATCGGCCAGGCTGCACTTCTTGCGCAAGAAGAGGGACTGCAATTCATTTCCCTCTCCGGCGCGCCTCTGGCCGAGTCGGGCCAGTGTGAAGAGCCAGAAGACTTGCGCGACTCTCACTTTGCATTCGCTCCGGTTTTGGATGTCATGGGTAATGCCATGGAGCCCGTTTATGGCTTCCGTTCACTTCTTGCCTATAAGAAGAAGTTCCAAGTTCGTTTTGTTCCCCTCTACCTGGCGATTCCCGATATTGCGCAGGCTCCGTCTGTCGGATTGGCGATTGCTCGCGCGTACCTGCCTGGAATGAGCGCAGCGAGCGCCGTTTCTTTGGCTGCAAAGCTGGTTTCTCGTGATTAGCATTCTTCACTATGTCCCGCTCCTGCGTGTCTGGGTTCCCATCATTGGCGCAGTACTGATTGCGGGTAGCCTTGCCTGGATCTGGCTGAAAGTCATGCGTCCGCTGTCGATCAAGGCGCGCCTGATGAGCGTCGTCGTTGGCCTCATCCTTGTCGTTGTCGTCCACCAACTTGTCGAGCATGTCTGGCATCCCGTTGCAGAGGGACTAGGGCGAGTGACATGGCTGTGGGCGTCGCCGGCTTTACTCGCGGCGGTCATGTCTCTTGTTGCCTTGATGAAACGCAAGCAATGGTTGCGTCGTTTCTGTGCTGCACTGTGTGCGTGGGGCTTGATCACTGTCGGTGCAGCTTTGGGGATTAACTACCATTTCGAGGCCTATCCGACCATGGCCGAGGTCGTGGGCGGGGGAGTGCGCACCATTTCGTGGGATGAACTGAAGAATCCCGATGAAGAGGCACAGATGGCGCGCGTTGCCGAGGGCGCGATTGTCCGTGTTGATATTCCTTCTTCGGATTCAGGGTTCGCCGCGCCAGGCCATCGTGTATCTTCCACCGTCCTATTTTGCCGATCCGCAGGCAACTCTTCCGGTGATTACTCTGCTGACGGGCCAGCCCGGTACCCCTCAAGATTGGTTGGTCTTGGGTAAGCTTCCTCAAACCATGGAGCAGTTTTCCGCAAGTAGAGGCGGGCGCGCTCCAATTGTTGCGGTTGTCGATGCCTTTGGGAGCCAGACAGCGAATCCTCTGTGCTCGGATACCTCTCATGGGAAAGTCGCGAGCTACCTGGAAGTGGATGTTCCCGAAGTGGCTGCGGGAGAATTTCCCTGTTTCAGCAGACGCCGGTCAATGGGCAATTGCCGGATTATCCTCTGGGGGAACCTGTGCCCTTCAAGTCGCTACGCGCGCTCCCCAGACTTATCGCAGTTTCCTTGATATGTCGGGCGAGGCCCACCCGCAGCTGGGTAATGAAGAACGAACCATTTCTGAAGGTTTTGATGGAAGTCGCGAACTCTACGCTGCAAATGACCCGGTGCAGGTGATGAAAACGCGTCGCTATGACGGTACCGCGAGGATTATTTCCTTGGGGAGCGACGATACATCGTTTAAAGAGGGACTGATTGAAGTCGATGAGCTGCCCAGGCCTCGGGAATGACGGTTGACACACGCTCATACCCGGGAGGACACAGTTGGAAAGTCTGGAAGGCAGCATTTGAAGACCAGCTGCCGTGGCTCGCAGAGCGTTTTGGACTCTAGCGGCCACGACAGCCAGTTCAGCTACCTACGGGTAGGTACTAGTTCAGTTTTTCTACGGTGATTGTCAGGGAAATTGTGTGCGATTGGCCCGGCTGGAGGAAAACTGCGTTTTGGCGGACATTTCCTACCTCAACGCAGACGAAGTGCTTCCAGTCCTCGTGATGCATGTCTGCGGCTTTCGCCTCGGCGGGATTCCACACGATGGTCGATGCCGAGTTCTCCTTCTCGATGACGATTCGCCGAGCAAAACCTGGATCAACAATTGAAACGGTCCCCGCGAAGTCGAAGATCGAATCGACCCGTCCCTGAGTGAAGGTCACGTCTCCTTCTTGAACAGAGTGCTCATTTGTCACCGTGCACAGCTGCTCGGCTCCGTCGAGCCCCACAACACTGATCTCACGGACATCCGAGACGTTGAAGTAGGGATGCAAGGCCTCGTCCACGTAGAAAGCTTCCTCATCGGCGTTCGTCATTGTGAGCGCCAGATGAAGATGCTCCCCGAAGGAGGCATGAAGCTGAGCAGTGAAACGATGCGGGAACTTCGCCATCTCCGTCTTTGTCGCCGGAGCGTAGGTGAAGGAAAGAATCGCACTGTCATCAGTGCGCTCAACCAGTTCCCACGTTGCATTCCTTAAGAAGCCGTGATTTTGAGCCTCGGATCCGGGCGCTGCCAAAGAAGCAGTCGCAACGCCGAACCACGGTGCACAAATCGGAACGCCGCCTCGTGCAGGCGTCGATGCCCACGGAAGGGAACGCTCGGAGAGCCACAGTACCGGCTCGGTGCCCGCAGGGGTCCATTCGAGGAATTGAGCACCGGAATCTGAAAAACTTGCGTCGCAGCGGTCATTGCTGGCGCGATAGACACGTCGGTTTGCCATTGGACAAGGATAGCGCGAGTAACGCCTCACACATAGTCCCTCGGAGAAGGGAATTCTGAAAAAACGGCGATAAGCTTTCTGTGGAAGCGAATCGGTCAGTAATAGGGAGTCTTATGACCATCCGCGAAGATCTACGTAATGTCGCGATTGTTGCACACGTTGACCACGGCAAAACTACCCTGGTTGACGCCATGCTGTGGCAGTCAGGCGCATTCAATGAGCGCGATACGGTTGAAAAAACCGGCGAGCGCGTCATGGACTCCGGTGATCTGGAGCGCGAAAAGGGCATTACGATCTTGGCCAAGAACACTGCGGTTCACTACCGTGGTCCCGCCGCCCAGAAACTGGGCCTCGAAGGCGGCGTGGTTATCAACGTGATCGATACCCCCGGGCACGCCGATTTTGGTGGCGAGGTTGAACGAGGCCTGTCCATGGTTGACGGCGTCGTTTTGTTGGTTGACTCTTCCGAAGGCCCGCTCCCGCAGACCCGCTTCGTCTTGCGTAAGGCTCTTCAAGCGCAACTTCCCGTCGTCATTGTCGTCAATAAGGTTGACCGCCCCGATGCCCGTATCGAAGAGGTTGTCTCTGAGACCCAGGACCTTCTTCTTGCTCTGGCCGAAGATCTGATGAGCGAAGGCGTTGACGCAGATGTGGATTCCCTGCTCGACGTTCCGGTTGTTTACGCCTCGGCAAAGGCCGGAAAGTCTTCGCTGACCAACCCCGGTGACGGCAATATCCCCACCGAGGACCTCGAGCCCCTCTTCGAGACGATTCTTCACCGCATCCCGGGTCCTGAGTACGAAGAAGGCGCCCCCTTCAGGCTCATGTGACGAACCTGGACGCCTCTCCATTCTTGGGACGACTCGCGCTGCTGCGTATCCACAACGGAACATTGCGCAAGGGTGAAACCGTGGGACTTGCTCGCCACGATGGAAGCATTAAGCCCGTTCGCATCACCGAGTTGCTCCGAACCGAAGGCCTCTGAACGAATCCCTGCCGAAAGTGCCGAACCCGGCGATATCGTTGCAGTCGCAGGTATTGAAGACATCACCATCGGTGAGTCTCTGGTCGATCTCGATGATCCGCGTCCTCTGCCGCTGATTACCGTCGATGATCCGGCAATCTCCATGACGATCGGAATTAACACTTCGCCCATGGCCGGCCGTGTCAAGGGACAAAGGTCACCGCACGTCAGGGTGAAAGACCGCCTTGATCGCGAGCTCGTCGGTAACGTTTCGCTGCGCGTGCTTCCCCACCGAGCGCCCCTGATGCATGGGAAGTCCAAGGGCGTGGTGAGCTTGCTTTGGCAATCCTTGGTCGAGCAGATGCGTCGTGAAGGTTTTGAGCTGACCGTTGGTAAGCCTCAGGTCGTCACCAAGACCATTGATGGCGTGCGCTCTGAACCGATGGAACGCATGACTATCGACATTCCCGAGGAATACCTGGGATCGGTCACTCAGCTATGGCCCAGCGCAAGGGCCGTATGGAAACGATGGCGAACCACGGTTCGGGCTGGATTCGCTTGGAATTCATTGTTCCTGCTCGTGGTCTGATTGGTTTCCGTACGCGTTTCCTGACGGAAACTCGCGGAACGGGTATTGCTTCGTCTATTGCCGAAGGCTATGCGCCGTGGCAGGGTGCGATCGAACAGCGCCTCACTGGTTCGCTCGTTGCGGACCGCGCGGGACAGGCAACGCCCTACGCTATGACGAACCTCCAAGAGCGTGGTTCTTTCATTGTTGAGCCCGGTTCAGAGGTCTATGAAGGCCAGGTTGTCGGCGAGAATCCCCGCGGCGAGGATATGGATGTCAATATCTGCCGCGAAAAGAAGCAGACGAATACGCGTAGTGCGACCGCTGATGTGTATGAGTCGCTGACACCTTCGCGAAAGCTGACTTTGGAAGAATCCCTTGAGTTCGCCGCGAATGATGAATGCGTTGAGGTGACTCCCGAGGCAGTGCGCGTGCGCAAAGTGGTTCTGGATGCGCAGGAACGCTTCAAGATCGCCGCGCGTGAGCGTCGTCAGAACAAGGACTGATCAGCAAAAGGTTTGCCCCGCGCGAGAAATAGCTCGCGCGGGGCTTTTCCTTAAATCTGCGGCGGGGGAGGGACCTGCTTGCCGGTCACCATGGTTCGCGCGTCTACCTTCACGCGGCCTCGTCTGGTATCAATGACCACGTGGGTCGGCGCCTTTTCGAGCAAGATCCCAAGGGCATCGTGGAGTCCGTCATCCAGGCGATAGCGGACCACCACGCGCGAGCCGAGCTCGAGGCGCATCCAGGGTAAACGGGCAATCGCTGCCGCTAACTGTTCGTTTCCCGCAGGAGCAGCGGTGGCCTCGGCGCTGGGGTTGCCTGGAATTGTGTGCGCATGGTGTGGCGTAATACCCGCGCCCGCCTCGCTTGGGGGAGCGCCTCAAATTAGCCCACTATCAGCTGAAAAGTGCTCGGGATTCGCGTCACGTGTCATGTTGGCGATAATAGAATGAACTGTTTGTCGGACCCAGTCCAAGGAGGAATACATGACGTACGTCATTGCCCAGCCCTGTGTTGACGTCAAGGACCGGGCATGCGCTGATGAGTGTCCCGTCGATTGCATTTACGAGGGTGAGCGCACCTTGTACATCCACCCCGATGAGTGCGTGGATTGCGGCGCCTGTGAGCCGGTGTGCCCGACCGAGGCAATTTTCTACGAGGACGACCTGCCCGGTGAATGGTCTGATTATTTGCAGGCAAACGCTGACTTCTTCGTTGATCTGGGTTCACCCGGCGGTGCGCAGAAGACCGGTCCGCAGTCCTTCGATGTCCCGTGGATTAGTGCCCTTCCTCCGCAAAACGAGGACTGGGACAAGTAAATGAGCCTTCTTCCGCGTCCGCTTGATCTTCCTGACTTTCCTTGGGATAAGCTCGCGCCTTACCGCAAAGCGTGCCAACGAGCACCCGGGGGAGTGTGTGATCTCTCCATCGGCACACCGGTCGATCCGACGCCCGAGCTCATCCAAGATGCCCTTAAAGACAGCTCGGACGCTCCGGGGTATCCGACGGTGATCGGAAGCGTCGAGCTTCGCCGTGCAATCCTTGATTGGGGTAAGCGCCGGAATATGGTGGACGTGGGTGTGACAGGAGTTCTTCCCTCAATCGGATCGAAGGAAGCTGTCGCGTGGCTGCCATTCCTCTTGGGAGTGCGTCCTGGCGACACTGTTTTGTTCCCTCAGGCCTCGTACCCGACCTACGACATCAGTGCTCGTTTGGCAGGCGCCACTCCCATTCCAGTCGATCCCACGGACCCGGATTCTTGGCCGCAAGCCCAGCTCGTCTGGCTTAATTCCCCGGGAAATCCTGACGGGCATGTGCTCTCACGTGAACAGCTTCGAGCAGTTGTCCGGTGGGCGCGAAGCAACGATGCCGTCGTCATTTCGGACGAGTGCTACGCGGCCCTTGGCGTGGAAGAACCCTATGTGAGTCACGGCGTTCCTTCACTTTTGGATGAGCGCATATGCGATGGGGATCCCAGTTCTTTGATTGTCCTGTATTCCCTGTCGAAGCAATCAAAACGCGGCTGGATACTGAGCAGCCTTGATGTATGGGGATCCGAAGCTTCTCGCTCCCGTCATTGAGGTTCGCAAGCATGCCGGAATGATGGTGCCCGCGCCTGTCCAAGCGGCGATGCAGTGTGCTTTGGGAGATACCGAGCATGTCCAGGCGCAGCGTGAGATTTATGCTCGCCGTCGATCCCAGCTTGTCGACGCGGTCGCGGCTACCGGTTTGAGCGTGACGGCGACTCCGCTGCCGGCTTGTACCTGTGGGTGCGACCCGCGTGGCGTCATGAACTCTGGGATCTCGTTGCTGCTTTTGCCGAGCGCGGCATCGTTGTTGCCCCCGGTGACTTTTACGGCGAGGCCGGGGTGGGCTTTGTGCGCATTGCGCTGACCGCGAGCGATGAACGTATCGCGGCGGCTTGTCAGCGCCTGGTCGCGGAGCCGATTGTTTGAGATTAGTTCGAGGCTTACGAGCGAGATGCTCCCATAGATCGGTCCATTTGAGGCCCAAGTCCGCCATCATGGTGCGCACGAGCGGGATTGAAATACCGATAACGTTGTGGTGGTCGCCGTGGATTTCTTCGATGAAGGCTCCGCCGAGGCCGTCGATCGTGAAAGATCCGGCGACTTCGAGAGGTTCACCTGAGGCAACGTATGCTGCCGCTTCTTCTTCGCTAATCGCCCCGAAACAGATCTGGGTTGCGCAACTGCGAGTGCTTTGCGCCACGATCTCCCAGCCTGTGGAGTTTTCATGTAGGTGGACCAGGTGGTGTCCACTCCACAGGGTTGCTTGGGACATCGATAATTCTTTGACTCTTATCAATGCAGTTTGAGGATCGTGGGGTTTGCCCAGCAGTTTGCCTCCGGATTCCAGCATTGAATCACAAGCGACGAGGACGCATTCTCGCGGGAGTTTGCCTGCTTCGGGAACGTTAATCCTTTCCCTCCATGATTTGCCGAGGCTACGCAGTGCCTGCTGCTGGCTAGGGCGCGCACTTTCTCGTCGGCGCTGGCGTGGGGAAGAGCCTCGAGGACTGCATCTTCGTCGACCTCGGAGACTCAGACGATCGGATCGATACCGGCTTCTCGAAGAATTCGGAGTCTGGCGGGGGAGCGTGAGGCTAAGACAAACTGCATACTCAGCATTTTCTCGTGCAGGAGGAGGTTTTCTTCACTAGAATAATGTGTGTAGACCACACCCTGTGGAGGAAGATGAAGGACGACGTAGGAAACACTCGCGATTTTTCGACCGTGCATACCAACACTTCTTCGCTTTTGGGTGGCCCGCAAACGCTCACGATTGAAGACGTTGCCTCCATGGCGGGCGTGACTATTGAGGAAGTGCGGGATTTTTGGGTCGCAATGGGCTTCCCCTCCCCGCGAAGCGAAGAAAAAGTCTTCACCGAAAATGATGCGAAGCTCTTCCTTCAGTGGTCGAGATTTGCATGGCTTCAGGTGCGATTGATGCGGCAACGGCGCGTCTCTTCTTCGCGCGAACTCTCACCTGGCTGATCGCCTTGGCCTGTGGCAGGTTGAGGCGCTTGTTGAAGATACGATGCGTCGCTTTGGCCTCGATGATACGGCTGCGCGCATGTATGTCCTCGACCATATCCGAGAGCGCGTTGACGTCCTTGAAGATGTCTTGCGTCACTCATGGCGACGTCAGTTGGACGCGCTTCTTAAGCGAATGGACCATGAAATTTCAACTCGCGGACATGAAGGATTGCAGCCTCGTTTTCCTCCTCAATCGTTCCCTGGGCTTTCGTCGATATGGTCTCCTACACGTCGTCGTCGGCAATTCTTGGCGGGAAGCTCGTCGATCTCATCGGCCGCTTGAACAATTGTCCAGAGATGCTGTCACCGATGCTGGCGGGCGCGTTGTCAAGATGATTGGTGACGCGGTCATGTATATCGCAGATGACTTGGAGACGGGGCTTAGAGTTGCCGTGTCTTTGATTGAGCAGCTTGGAGCGGATGATCAGATGCTTCCCGTGCGTGCGTCATTCGTACGCGGCGATGTGTTTTCTCGTTCGGGCGACGTTTTTGGGCCGACGGTGAACTCTGGCGTCTCGATTGGTGGATATTGCTCCTGTTGGCAAAATCTTGATGGATCCCACAACCGCAGCCGCAATCGCTGCAGGGAAAGCGGGAATGGAATACGACGTTGAAGAGTTCCCAAGTGCGACGTTGCGGGGTTTTGGAACGATTTCCCCCTATTTGCTGACATATCGTCGCTAAGACGCTCTCTTAAGGTGTTTTACCTGATCTTGTGATTTCATCCGATTTTGGTCAAGAAATCTACAAGAAATACCTGAAATCCGGTATGCTGTTCCCGTGACTACAGTGCTTCTCGTTGAAGATGACCCGGCGATCGCTGGCCCCTTGACTCGTGCTCTCGCGCGAGAGACCTACGATGTGCGTGCGCACGATCACGGCCGGAGTGCACTTGAAGATCTTGATGGCATTGACTTGGTTGTTCTTGACCTGGGCTTGCCCGATATGGATGGTTTGGACGTCGCTAGGGAGATCCGTTCTTCCGGCAGTGCTGTCCCGATCCTGATTCTGACTGCTCGCGCAGACGAGGTGGACATGGTTGTCGGCCTTGATGCTGGAGCTGATGACTACGTAACGAAGCCTTTCCGCCTTGCTGAATTGCTGGCTCGCGTTCGCGCCTCCTTCGCCGTGGTGGTGGAGAAGTTGCGATGATGATCTGGTTGTCCAAGACGTTCGTATCGATGTAGCAGCACATCGCGCATACGTCAACGGTGTTGAGCTCTCTCTTACCGCAAAGGAATTTGAGCTCCTGCGCGTTTTGGTGCGTGAAGCCGGAAACGTTGTGCCCCGCGATACCCTCATGCGCGAAGTATGGGGGAACGGTCTCGAGCGCTCAACCAAGACCCTTGACATGCACGTCTCATGGTTGCGTCGCAAGCTCGGAGATGACGCTGCATCACCTCGTTATATCACGACGGTTCGTGGAATGGGCTTCCGCTTCGAAAAGCCTTCCGCCTAGATCAAGGGCTCGCTATGCGTAAACGCGCTGCGCGAATGATTGTCACCGCAGTTGCGGTTGTGGCACTGCTGCTGGGAGTCCCTGGCGCCATCGCCTCGTCGATCTTGGTCTGGAATGCGCAGACGAGCGCATTGGACGCGCGTGTTCAGACTGTTCAAAGCGCCCTCGATCGGCGCATGGCAAGCAGCGGATTATCCGAAAGCTATGCGCGTGCTTGGGCACAAACGCTGGTCACAGGTGGTGGCCCCACCTATGTGGAAGTCACTCTGCCGCAAACTCCCACTCCCATCACAGTCGGCCAGCCCCTGCGAGGACTGACAATTTCTCGCACTGCATGGTCAGCCAATGGAGTGCGCGTCTCCATCACTGTTTCAGCACGACACGCAATGCGGGGAATCGCTCAGGTTAACGGGCTCTTTTTCTTAGGAATCATCCTCTCCCTAGCAGTTGGATGGGCCTTGGCCTCGCGTTTTTCACGGCGCCTATCCGCTCCGCTGATCTACCTGTCTGCGCAGGCAGAACAAATTGGATCAGGGTCAGGTTCGCGCGCGTGTCAAACCTTCCGGGATTGAAGAGATTGACCTCGTCCAAGAAGAACTCCAGCGCACTGGTGAAAAAATGGCGCGCAGACTCGCTGCTGAGCGTCAGCCAGCCGCTGACGCCTCGCACCAACTACGCACCCTCTAACGGCACTGTCCATGCGCCTCGAAGAAATCGAAATGATTTCAACTGAAGAGGAAGTTCAAGAAGAAGCCCGTTCCTGCCTCGAGCAGATTGAACGCCTGACCACCGTTGTCACCGAGCTGTTGGATACGAACAAACGCCAGTCTGCGGCCACCGAGGCAATCGATGTCCTCGAGATCTTCAATACCCAACGTGAAGAATGGGAAGAAGCCTTCGAAAAAGCCGGTCGAGTTCTGCGATTCACCGACGAAGCTGGTACTCCGATCTTGGCTGATGAGGCAAAAGATCGCTCAGGTTTTGGCAACTCTGATCGAAAACTCCCTCCGATACGGCTGCTGGAACAACGTGGGTTCATGCGCGCAATAGCGCCAATAATCGCGGAGTCGTCATCGAAGTCTCAGACGAAGGAGAAGGAGTCGAGGCCGACTTGGCTCCGCATATTTTCGAAAATGGCGTCTCCGGACACGGATCGAGCGGTATCGGATTGGCTTTGGCAAAGGACCTGATTGAAACGATGGGTGGGCGCATTGAACTTTCGCGCGCTGTCCCTCCGCTTTTCACAGTCTCCTTAGCTGCGATTCCTGCTACCTATGATCCCGGGCGCGTCATGCCCGAAGGTGCTCTCGTTTCCATGGGGCGACGCTCGCGACGCTTTTAATTGCCGTACACTGAACAACATGAGCATTCTTGTTACCGGAGGCGCCGGTTACATCGGCGCGCATGTTGTCCGTCTTCTGCTGGAACGAGGCGAAAAGGTTGTTGTCGTCGACAACCTGACCACTGGGGCAGCGAATCGCATTGGCGACGCAACCCTGATCAAGGTCGATGTTGCTCGCGATGAAGCACTCCCGAAGCTGACCCAGGCAATGATCGACGAAGACGTTACTGGTGTCATTCACTTTGCTGCACAAAAGCAGGTCGGAGAATCTGTTGAGCGTCCGGCGTGGTACTACCGCCAGAACATTGGTGGTCTGGCCAACGTGCTCTTGGCGATGGAAGAGGCCGGAGTGAAGAACATGATCTTCTCCTCCTCCGCAGCCGTCTATGGAATGCCTCCGGTTCCGGTTATCCCCGAAGATATCGAGAAGAAGCCGATTAACCCCTACGGTGAAACCAAGCTCATCGGTGAGTGGATGATGGCTGATGCTGAACGAGCGTGGGACTGAATTGGATTGGCCTGCGCTACTTCAACGTCGCCGGAGCCGGATGGAATGACCTGGCGGACCCCGCGTGCTTGAACCTGGTTCCGATGGTCTTGGACCGCCTTGCTCGCGGTGAAAACCCGAAGATTTTCGGGACTGACTACCCGACTGATGATGGCACGTGTATCCGTGACTACATCCACGTCAGGACTTGGCAGACGCGCACATTTATGCTCTAGATGCTCTCAGCCGAGGCGTTCCCGCGCACCGTCAATTCAACGTTGGTACCGGACTTGGAACCTCCGTCCGTGAAATCATCGACGGGCTGCGCGCCGTATCCGGTTGGGATTTCCCGGTTGACGAACTTGACCGTCGCGCCGGTGATCCGCCGATGCTCATCGGGGATCCGCAGTCGATCGCGGTGGATTTGGGCTGGAAGGCAAACTATGGCGTGGCCGAGATTCTTCAGTCGGCATGGGATGCATGGCAGGCAGGTCCTCGCGCGATCAAGGTTCCGACTCAGTCGTGAACAATGCTTGACGCCAACGGCCTCCAATCGCCTGCCCGCGTGAACTGGACTGCATCGACCGTATCGATCAGTGATTTCGACTCACTTGAGCAGGCGATGGCTTGGCGTCGCTTCGGACCAGAAGCGGCCATCCATCGCTTCATCATGAAGCTGCGGATGGCGCTCTTGAGTGCGGATTACGTCTACGTTGATCGCAATCAACTCCTTGACGGCATCTGTTTCCTTTCGCTTGGCCCCGATGGGATTGCCGAGGCCTTGGGTATCCCACGCTTTCAGGATCTTCCCTTAGTCGTGGGTTGCGAGGCGCCAACTCCACCCGCGGGTGGCTTTGCCCGTCCGGGGGATGCTCAGGAGAGAGCGCAATGGATTGCCCTTCAACGCAGCAGAGTTGAAAGTGAAACATTCGTCTCGGCCGCTTATGCTGCCCTCAACGCTTCGGGCGACACCGAGGCGAGTGTGGCCTCGGCTCGTCGCGCTCAACTGTGCACTCTGCTCGCGGACCTTGAGGAATGCGACTCAGAGGACATCGGTTCCTATCCAGCGTATGTTCGCCTCCCTCGCCGTAGGCGCGAGGCTGAGGTGCTGGTAGCAACCGGAAGAGACCAGTGGCAAAGCGCGATGGAATCCCTGCGGGTACACCTGATCTCGTGGCCTCAGACTCCCAGCGTCGAAGAAATAGAGTTTTGGGAGCGTCACGGCAGGATCGAAGACCTCGAAGATCCAGAGGCCCGCTCGATTGCTCTGACTCTTCGAGCCTGGCTCCCAGAATGGATACGCAGCAACGGGGGACATGTCGCCCGCCCGGCTCGCAGGGGAGACGTCGTCGCTCTGCTTGCTCACTGGATGAACAATGCTGCACCGCAGGACCTCGCCGTTCCCGGCGGACAGGTTTACCGGCGTTGCTTAACTGCTCCGCATGCGCGCTGCGCGCTGCGCTGGTTTTCTTTGCTTTACGAGGACGCTGCGACACGGAAAAGACTTGCTCTTCTTGACGCACCGAGCTCGCGCATGAGCTTTACCATCATTGCGACCGACTCGGGCGATGATGATCCAGAAACGCGCGCACAACGGCAGTGGGGAATGTGCGTGCGCCCGCTCAGTCGGGGTCAGATGTGGCGTGCGCGCTTGCTCGATAATGCGCGCTTAACCCTTGCGAACCTTGGCGTCGCATTGAGCAAACAAGCACTTCGCGAAGTCGGCGCGGCACGCGGTTTGAGCGTCAATGGTGAGATTACCGAGGCCATGGCAACTTTGACGCCCGAACAATACCAGCGAGTTCTGATCCACCCGATGACAAAGCAGGCCCGGGAAGCCCAGAAGGAACTCAATGCTGCCGCGGGCACGTCTCGCGCGCAAGAAATTCGCGCGAAACGCTTGACGCGCAATTCTTGGCGTTCCCTTGCTCTTTTTATTCGTGAGTTCGCTGTCGAGCCTCTCGAGTGGCGTAAACGAGTGATGGGCGGCGTGCTTCGCTGCCTCGCGGTCACGGCGCTGGCTTTCATTTTGACGGCGCACGATGCGGGTTGGTTTGGTCCAGATAGCTTCTGGATGAATGTCATGTGGACGGGGATTGCTTTCCTCGCTTCCTTCCCATATTCGGATATCCGTGAACTGCTTGAACTTCGCCCCTCGCGGATGATGTCGGAAATTCGTTTGGCCGAGGCATAGAGAACGCTTGACGCATATGAAAGGGCACAAGATGCAGTGGACGCAGCTGTGGCATGCACAAAGCTTTCCCCTGTGGGTGGAAGGAAACGATGCGACCCCTCGAATGCATCGGGTGATGATTGGCGGAGACAAGGCCGGAGCCGTGGTTGTTGCGCGCAATCATCAGGGTGCCTTCGCACTTGTTCGCCAACGTCGCCTCGCGATTGAACGCGACCTGTGGGAGTTCCCGCGCGGAATGAGCGAAGAAAACGATGCGGATGGAATTGCAACCGGCTTGCGCGAGCTCCCTTGAAGAAACCGGTTTTCATGGAGAAAAGGGTATGTCTCTGGGCCAGATCTATCCCGATTCGGGAATTCTTGGCGGGCATATCGAGGTCATTGCTTGCACCGTGCCCGAACAGACACGAGGCGAGATCGATGGGGAAGTTGACGCATTGCGATGGGTGAGCCACGACGAACTGCGCTCGATGATCGTCTCAGGAGAACTTCAAGACTCGATTTCCTTGGCTGCATTCACGCTGTGGAAGACTCACAACGAAGCCTAGCCGGTGCCTCGGCACACTCAGAGCTTAGGAGTGAGATCGTCTTTCGTCAGTGTTCCCGCGCGAAGCTTGGCGAAGAAATCGGGGGCGGTCGTGTCTTCCAAGAGGACAGCACTGCCCGCCGAGGTCGAGTATCCCAAGTCCTCAATTGGAGGAACGCCGGTCATTCCGGAGTTTTGAGCACTGCGGAAAGCCAAAACCAGTTTGCCGACATCGAGGACAGAAGAATCTTCATCGACGGTAAAGGCTGCTGCTCCCGCACGCTCGACGCGCAAAGCGCTCGAAGGATTGATCAATGTTGCCGGCTGCGTGGCCTTTGAAACGGTCTTTGAGACGACCTGGCGCTGGCGCTGAGCGCGTCCAATGTCACCGAGCGGATCGGAATAGCGCATACGCGCAAAGGCAAGAGCGGTCTTGCCATCTGCATCGTGGCAGCCCGCTTCCCAATTGAGTTCGGAGCGCTCGTCATTGACTGTCAGGTCGTAGCAGAGGTTCACTCCGCCGACGGCATCGACGATGTTGGAAACCCCGCCCATGCCGATCTCTGCGTAGTGGTCGACCGTCAGTCCCGTGAGTTGTTCAACGGTTTGAACGAGGAGTCTGGGACCGCCGTAGGAATACGCCGCGTTGAGTTTGTCCCACCCGTATCCGGGGATTTCAACGTAGGTGTCTCGGGGGAGCGAAATATTGCTGGTCTGCCCATTGGGAGCAACGTGAACCAGCATGATGGAGTCCGCGCGTTGTCCTTCGGTGTCGTCTGGAACTGAACCGTCGCCACGCGAATCAGAACCTGCAAGAAGATAGGTGGTTCCCGAGGTGCCCGCGGCGCCGGAAAGTGCATCGATTCGCTTGAGATGCGAATTTGCGTCGAAAAGGAGGTACGCGGGCCACGCAGCGATCAGGAGAATCACGACGAGGGTAACCAGCGGCCAGCGTCGCTTCTTCTTTCGACGAGGCCGCGGGGACACTGGCGTGCCTGCGGGGGCACTGGGAGGCGCTTGAACGGGCTGGAAGTGAGGCCTGATTCGGGCGCGCTGAGCGCTCGGGTGCTGAAGGGAGAAGACGGCGTAAAGCTCGGTGCCGAGGCTACTCGCTTGGCGCGCGGTGCAAAAGACGGTGGCATAGCAGTTTCTTCGAACCCTGCTTGGGGAGCAGATTCTTCGACTCCGGGGGAAACGACGTCCTCGTCTTCGCTGTGCGCAGACGAGTTCTGAACCTCGGAGAGGCGCGGGCGCCTACGCGAGGGGTCGGGCTGAAAAGACGGCGGCTGAGTCATCAGCGTTCCGCCGGGCAAGCTGCGGTGGGGCTTGCGCTTGCAGATGCGCTTGCCGACGGTGACGTACTTGGAGTAGCCGAAGCAGACGCGGAGCTGCTTTCAGAAGGCGAGGCCGAAGCGCTGGGCGAGGCATTCGTCTGGCCTTCTTGGCCGCTACCGTTCGTGAACTCAATTGCAGCGGGGAAAGGTTGATCCTTGCGGATTGCCTCCCAGGCCTGGCTGAACTGTGGCTCCAGATTGATGACGCGGTTGGGGTCAACGGGGGAGTACTGGTTCGGCGAGGTAATAAACTGAATATTCGCGCGGTCAATCGAGGACAGGGAGAGCAAAAGACCCACGTCGGTGTTGATATTCGACAGGTTTCTGTGAAGGTTGGAGTGCGGACAGTCCCTGCTTGGTGAAGGACAAGAGCGAAGGAAGATCCGACACGAAGTTCTTGGCGAGCAATTCACGCATAATCGCCGCGACCAGTTTTTGCTGATTCGAAATACGGCCCAAATCTGAACCGTCACCCACGGCATAACGCGTACGGGCGTAGGCCAGGGCGGTTTTACCGTCGAGTTTTTGACATCCGGCTTGCACGTGCAAGTCCGAGCGGGAATCATCGATGTCTTCGGGGATGTCGAACCAGACCCCACCCAAAGCGTCGATGAGGCCTCGGAAACCGTGGAAATCAACGACGACGAAAGCCGTCGATGTTCACGCCGGTCAACTGTTCCGTGGTCGCCTCGGTGCAAGCGATGCCGCCTGCGATATCGGTGTCATTCGAACCGGTAGAGAAAAGCAGAGTTGAACATTCCGGTGTAGGCGGAAGAAACCGTGCCATCTGAGCGCTTACACGCGGGAATGTCCGTGATGAGATCTCGGGGAATTGATACGACCTGAACCCGCGTGCGATCTGCGGAAATGTGCATGAGCATGGTCGTATCGGAGTGAATTGATGAAAGCTCCGCAGCGTCACCATTGGCGTCATCACCCTTGGTTCTGACGTGAGTCAATTCCAGAGATGAGGATATTGACGGGGCGGCCCTCAAAAGGAATCGGAAGGCGCGGCGGTCTCGGTGGAGTTCGCGTTGCCCAGACCCTGGGTATTGATGGAGTTTGACGCAAGCTGGTTGCCGAAATCGCGATAAATGAAGAAAGCGGTGGAAACCAGCAGGAGGACGCAGGAGAAGGCAACCAAAGAAATCACTCGTGCCGCACCACTCTTAAATGGGAGCGTTGCCGAGTGAGCAATCGGTCGCGCAATGCGTGATTGTGGAGTACTCATCGCGTTTATCATATCGTTACTTGACGAAAGGGCGCGCTATTTTTCGGCGAATTCTCCAAGTTTCCACTCAATGGCACCCGTGGCTGTGAGGGAAGCGAATAGGACTGCTCGTCCCCTGCTCAGGCGACGACGGGGCGTGAGTAGCCGGGAGTTTCTCCCAGGCGTGATCTGGCCGCTTTCCCATGAACGCAGGTACATCTGCGCATTGTTCGCCTGCGATCCGGCGCCCCATGCGATCGCTTCTTCACCGATAGAAACCCAAGGAGTTCGGGAATCAAGCATGATCCACTGCGTGGGATAGTCAGTGGACCTACTGTCCCAGACTCCGAGGTAGGACGAGGCCGCGGAAGACGTCGTTGATGGACTAACGAGGACCGCATGGTGATGTCCTGCCGCATAGAGCCTCGTTGATTCGATACTCCTGTGATTTCACATCAAAGCGGGTGGTGACCGCGGAGAAATCCGTGCCGCTGAGCGTGACAACGCGAGAGGGAGCGATGAATCCTTTGGAGTGGCGACCGCGCTGAGCCCCTGCTCAGAAGTCGCGGGATAAGCACCAAAGAGAAGAATCTGAGGTTTATCAGAGCGCTTTGAATCGTCGAGGCCCTGGGTGACGATGAACGAGTAATCTCCGTGATCAGTCGAGGCCTTTGCGCCGTAAAACGCATGTGTCCCATCGCTGACAGGAGGCAGCTCACCTGAGCTCCGGGGGCTATGAGCGGGAAGATCCGACCACGTCATCACGGTATGCAGACGTTGCTCGTCCATATTCCAGGAGTAAATCGTCCACGGGGCAAAGACATTGTCCTCTTGGTGGTCTCCGGTTGAGGACGAAGAAACTTGACGTCCGAGGAAAGTAATCCACGGACCGCTTTGCGTCCCGTCGAGGGGTTCAACGTAGTTGCCGTTTTCTCGAAGTAAATCCGGCGAGAGCTCGCGTGTCCCTTGCGGGGAAAGAATCGCTGGCTTGTAGGAGTACAGGTCGCTCGGGTCATGTGTTGAGGACCCAAAAACCTGGGAGCCGTCGATGGGAAGAGAAGGAATTTGCCGGAAATCCCCGCCCAATGTCCATTTCTCTTCTACGGAAGCTCCCTGACTTTGTCCCGATGGAGACAATTCGCATGGCTGATCGCTCGCGTGCATCGCAACAAGATCAAAAGGAAGAGAGAGATCTGTGCATACACCTTCGCGGGGATCCTCCAGTGCGGACTGAGCAACGAGAGGCTCGAAGACACCATCCATCTGACGAGGCGACACACTCGCGCTCGCCGAGGTCGACAAATCCCCTCTCCCTCCACTTGCGCAGCTGCCGAGGACGAGAAGAGCGCAGGCGCTGAGGAAAGCAAAGCAACGCAGGGTGGTGCGGCCTCGGCGATGAAGGGAAAGCACTGACTTAGCGGGCACTGTAGATGCCAATGTGTTCGCGTCCGTCACGCTCAACCTCAGTTTGGAGGAAATTCTGAGTGAAGGAGGGGAGGTGGTACCAGAACTGTTCCTCGCCGCCCCAGAGGTAGTGGACTCCCGGGTCGGCAATCCGCATCGAGTCAGTGTTGGCGTCGTATGAGGTCACGACCATGATGTGGGAGAAGGTCGAGTTCGGGTGACCGTTGTAGTGGGGGCCGCCTCGGCGTTCTTGAGCATCAACGGCGGTCGGCAATCCCTTGGAGAAGGAGGACTTCACGGAATCGCGAACCTGCTCGACCGAAGGAGTGTGAATCGTCGTATAGGCATCGCGCCCCAGCCAACGGTTCATTCCGTATTCGAAACGACGATCGTGGAAGCTCGTGTAGCCGTATCCCACGGTGTTCATGTACTCGCGGCTCGCGACGGCATTGATGCTCAGTGGCGTTCTCTGTGCAGAGTGGTGAGCGCCGATCGCGTTGAGGATCATCCAACCCACTGGTCGGACCGCAGAAATAGTTGTTGGGCTGCCCGGCCCACGTGACATTGAAGTCATTGGTCTTCTCAGAACTCCGTGTTCGAAGTTCTGCTTGTGACGATTTCCGTCCCAGTAGGGTTCGGAGGTCGGGTATCCCAGGTGGCCCGCGCTCATAACCGTGGTTGCCGTATTCGGCAAACAAATCCAGGGGAACAGCGGAGAACCAGAGCGCGGTGACCAGTAGGCGGTTCCGCCTTGAAAAATCTGGTAGACGCCGCCGTTTGCGGAAGGCGTTTCATCTGAAGAGGGATATCCGAGTTCTCCCGCGTTCCCAGTTGTAGAAACTGTAGGTATTAAAAATCGCGTCGTGGACGAAATAGGAATTCGAGCCGGGGTGCCAGTATGCGGTTCCACCTGGAAAGATCTGATAGACGCCACCGTTTGCGGAAGGGGTTTCATTGCTCAGCGGGTAGCCGTAGCGTCCCCTATGTCATATCTGGCGCGTCCCGTATGCTCCCAGCATTGCGTCGTGCACGTAGTAGGTGCCAGCCCGGGGGTGCCAGTATGCGGTTCCGCCTTGAAAGTCTGATACATGCCACCACCCGCGGTAGCGGGTCTCTTCGCCCGTCGGGGTAGCCCATCTGGTCGCGTTCCCAGCCCTGGCCTTCCCACAGATTACGGATACCGCCGGTAACCCTGTGAGCACCAGTGCGCGGGTGGTAGTAAATCGAGCCACCGGTGAAGTGTTGGTATGCCCCGCCGTCCGCGGCGTCCTTCATCTCATCGTTCAGAGGCCAGCCCAGCGAGCGGCCTTCTGTTTCTGCGGTTTTGTAGCGTCCGAGGATTTTGCCCCAGATGGGGTGGGCTCCGCCCTGGCTGCTCCAACGAATTTGGCCGTTTTCATAGGTTTGGAGCGCGCCGCGAATCCCCGCGATGGTCTGGTTCTCTTCGTCAGAGGTTGGGAAACCAAGGGGGCCGTTTTCCCACTTTTGTGCGCTGTAGGCACTGTGGATTCCGTCTCGCGAGGCGTGTGCACCATACCGAGCGGTCCAGTAGATTTGGCCGCCGCGGTAGAACTGAATGAAAGCGCCGTCGCGCAGGGGAACTAGTCCCAGAGGTGGCAGTGCCAAGTACTCCGTTTTCTCCGCCCATGTCCTGCCAGCGCTGGCGAATTGCGTCAGCGGGGACATCGATGTGGGGTGTAGCATCGTGGTAGTGGTGGGCGCGGCCTCGCTAGGGGTTGCGGTGCCGAGGCCGTGGGGAAACCGATGGCATCGCCTCGCTGCCGCGGTGCTGACCGACGGAGAGGGGATGGTGAAGTGGAAGAAGAATCTGCATGCGTTGTAGGGGGAAGTGCAAGCGCAAACAGTGCTGACACTGCACAGGTTGATGCGATAGATGAATACTTCATGAAGAAGTCTCCTGGGGGGCAATGAAACTTACTCTTCAACCACCCTAACTCAAGCGATATCGAGACAGGTGAGCTTGGCTTGGCAATTTCATCACAATTGCCCGTAGGCTTATCTCATGAGCAATCCACGAGTCATCGCCGTCGTCGTTGCATGGAACCGAGCAGCACTTTTACGTGAAACTCTTGATGGGCTTGCCGCTCAGACCCGCCCTCTCGACGGCGTTGTTGTGGTTGATAACGCGTCCAGCGACGAGACTCCGCAACTCATTGCCTCTCACCCCGTTGTTTCCAACGTCGTCACTTTGCCGCAAAACTACGGTGGCGCTGGTGGTTTTGCTGCCGGAATTGCTAGGGCAATGACTGTGGGTGCCGACCTCGTGTGGATCATGGATGACGACACGATCCCGACCCCAACCGCGCTTGAAGTTCTCTTGCAAACCCGCGAGGCCTATCCCGGCACACCGGCCGTTCTGGCATGTCGAGCCGATTGGATTGACGGACGCGAGCACCCGATGAATGCGCCTCGCGAGCGCTTCTTGATCTCGCGTGAGCTTCGTGAACACGCGGCTGCCGTTGGTGCGCGTCAGATTCGCACGGCCTCTTTCGTTGCGATTATGATCGATGCTCGCGCGATTGAAGAAGAAGGGCTTCCTGAAGCCGCTACTTCTTTGTGGAATGACGATTTTGAATACACCGCGCGCCTACTCAAGGGACGGGTGGGGACTTACGTGGATGGCGCACGCGTCGAGCACCGGACGAAGACTTTTGGAAACTCCACTGCCGACCCGGGGCCGCGTTTCTACAACGAAGTTCGTAACAAGGTCTGGGCGCTTGGTACCTCGTCTGGTTTTGGGCTCTTTGATCGCTGTGCTTTTTCGGGGCGGCGACCGCGCTGCGCTGGGCAAAGATGCTTGCGGCGTCTTCCGATCGCTCGGCTGCTGTGGATTACCTGCGAGAGGGTTTGCGTGATGCATGGCGTCCGCCTCTGCGCTCAAGCGAGATCCTTCACCTGACGGAAGTCGCCGATGAAGTCGCTGCTCTTGAACAGGGCCGGCGCGCTTGCGGGTGCGGATGTTCCTCTTCTGGGCGCGCGAGTGTCTAAGGGGAGCATCAATGACACTCGGTGACTTCTCAGTCCCTACTCCCTGTCTATGCAGGCGACCAGCCGGAGTTTTTCTTCCGTGCTGTTTCCAGCGCAACGCGCGAACAAGAGCTCTCTCCCAAACAGCTCGTGGTTGTGTGCGATGGTCCCGTTGACGAGAGCATTTCCGACTTCCTTCACCGCGCCTCACGAGGGCAAGAAAACGACCTGCTGGGGCCTATCGACGTTCGAGTCGTGCGACTCAAGCACAATATGGGGCTGGCGAATGCGCTCAATATCGGCCTTGCGCACTGCTCCCACGAAATCGTTGCGCGCGTTGATGCCGACGATATTTCGCTCCCGCAGCGCTTTGCGATCCAGATTCCTCTGATTGAGGGAGGGCTTGGACTCCTGGGGTCTGCGATTCAAGAATTCAGTGACGACGAGGCCGAGGCTGGGCTCGTGCGCTCCATGCCAACCAGCGAAGAAGAGATCCGTCGGGTCATTTCCTATCGCTCTCCCTTCGCGCACCCCTCAGTTGTGTACCGCAAGAGTGCGGTCGAGGCAGTTGGAGGATATGAGCATCTCCAATTGATGGAGGACTACCTTTTGTTTGCGCGAATGGTGGCTGCAGGTGTTCTCTGCGGGAACACCCCTGAAGTTCTGGTCCGTTATCGCGTGGGATCGGGCGCCTATAAGAGGCGTGGGGGAGACACATGTTGCGCTCAGAGATGCGTCTGCAAAAGATCTTCCGCAACGAAGGCATCGTTTCCAATGCTCAATTTGCCCGAAACCTGGCCATTCGTGGTGGCTTATCGCTTTGATTCCCACCGATCTGCGTCAAGTGCTGTATCGAGGCGTTGGAAAGATGCGTTGGTTCGTGTCGAAGGGCTAAAGAAACGATTCACTCAGTTCTTTCGCTTATACTGACTGGGATTGAAAGGAGTTCGACCGTGAACTATGACCTCGTTGTCGTCGGATCTGGCCTTTTCGGCCTGACAATTGCTGAGCAGGCCGCATCCCGCTGGGGCCTCCGTGTCGCAATCGTTGAGCGTCGCTCGCACCTTGGTGGCAATGCCTACTCTGAGATTGATCCGGAAACCGGTATCGAAGTTCATAAGTACGGTGCACACCTCTTCCACACCTCCAATGAGCGCGTGGGAGTACGTCAATCGTTTCACCTCCTTTACCTCTTACGTTCACCGCGTATGGACCACCGTTGACGGCGTTGTCTACCCGATGCCCGTGAACCTGGGAACCATCAACCAGTTCTTCTCCGCCGCCTACGGCCCGGACGAGGCCCGCGCCCTCATTGCCCAGCAGGCAGCAGAAGTTGACGGCCAAGAGATCACCGACTTTGAGTCGAAGGGCGTTTCCTGGTTGGTCGCCCCCTCTTCGAGGCATTCTTCAAGAACTACACCGCCAAGCAGTGGCAGACCGATCCCAAGGATCTTCCCGCCTCGATCATTTCGCGTCTTCCCGTGCGCTACAACTACGATTCGCGCTACTTCAACGATAAGTACGAAGGTCTGCCGGTGGATGGCTACACCGCGTGGATGGAACGCATGGTGGCCTCGGACCTCATCGATGTCTACTTGGATACCGACTTCTTCGATCCCGAGAACCCGCTGAATAAGGCCGCGGTCGTCGGCAAGGTTCCGGTCGTCTACACCGGCCCGGTTGATCGCTACTTCGACTACTCGGCAGGTGACCTGTCCTGGCGCACCGTCGACTTCGAAAAGGAAGTCGTCGACACCGGTGACTACCAGGGCTGCTCCGTCATGAACTACGGCGATATCGACGTTCCCTTCACGCGAATCATCGAATTCCGTCACTTCCACCCCGAGCGTGACTACCAGGATGAGAAGACCGTGATCTTCCGCGAGTTCTCTCGCTTTGCTGATCATGGCGATGAACCCTACTACCCGGTGAACACCGCGCAGGATCGCGAACGCCTCGAGCAGTACCGCGAACTCATGAAGAATGAAGACCGTGTCTTCTTCGGGGGCCGCCTTGGTACCTACAAGTACCTGGATATGCACATGGCCATCGCTTCGGCACTGACGATGCTCGATAACGAGCTTGCCCCCTTGTTCGAGGATGGGACCACTCGTTGAGTAACATCGCATCGCAGCAATTTCAAACCCCGGGCAAGTCATCGGGACTGATCGAGGTTTTCCGTCAGCCCTACCTGACCAGCCTCATCGTTCACAAGGAACTGCGAGCTCGCTATCGCGGCTCGATCTTTGGAATGCTGTGGAGCTACGCGAAGCCGCTGACCCAATTCTTGGTCTTCTACTTCGCACTTGGCGTCTTTATGAAGATGAACCGCGCCGTGGAGAACTATGTGATTTACATGTTCTCCGGCGTGGTTCTCATGAACTATTTCTCGGAAGTTTTTGGCAACGCAACCCGATCTGTTGTCGGCAACGCACCGCTGGTGAAGAAAGATCTATCTTCCTCGCGAGCTGTTCCCGATGTCGGCGATGTGGGTTGCTCTTGTTCACTTCCTTCCGCAGGTCGTTGTTCTCTCGTCGGTGCCCTCCTTTTGGCTGGCATCCGACTGTGTGGGGAGTTTTGGCGATCCTTGCGGCCTTCCTCATCGTGTCGATGTTCGCACTGGGGATTGGCCTGTTCTCCGGCGCGCTCAACGTGTTCTACCGAGATTCAGAGAACTTCGTTGACCTGATCTTGATGATGGCTACGTGGGTGTCTCCCGTTTTGTACACGTGGTTTAGCGTGCGCGACGTCTTGGATGCCCACGGTTGGCACTGGTTGTGGTGGGTGTACGAGGCCAATCCGCTGACTATTGCGGTTGAGCTTTTCCACTATGGGTTCTGGCAGCCGACGCTGGTTGATACTGCTGCGAATCCGTACCTCCCGAATCTGGGCCTGTGGACGGGAATTGCTCTTCTGATTTCTCTTGGCGCTGTCATCTTTGGCGAGGTCTCTTCAGGCGCATGGATCCCAAGTTCGCCCAGGAGCTGTGGATGACTGAAGTTATTCGCGTTGAAGATGTTGTTAAAGAATTCGCACTGCGTAATACGCACACCTTGAAGGATCGTTTGGTCTGGAGCCTGACGGGGCGCCGCAGCCAATTGGTCAATCACTTCCGAGCCCTTGACCACGTGAGTTTCACGGTCGAACAGGGAGACTCAATCGATCTGATCGGCTTTCAACGGTTCAGGTAAGTCGACCATGCTCAAGCTCATTTCCGGTGTTATTACCCCGGACGAGGGCTCAGTGGGATACCGCGGCCGCATGGCCGGTCTTATTGAAGTCGGTGCGGGCTTCCACCCAGACCTGACGGGCCGGGAAAATGTCTTCCTGAACGGCGCAATTCTGGGCATGAGTAAAGAGCAGATCGAAGCTGCTTTTGACGATATTGTCGCTTTTTCGGAGATTGAGGTTTATCGATACCGAGGTGAAGTTCTACTCCTCGGGTATGTTCTTGCGTTTGGCTTTCGCAGTCGCAGTGCACACCAGCCCGGATATCTTCCTTGTTGATGAGATTTTGGCTGTGGGCGACGAACCCTTCCAGCGCAAGTGCCTTGATCGTATCCATGAGATGCAAGAACAAGGGACCTCCTTGGTGATTGTGAGCCACGACCTGGACCTGATTGCGCGCCTGTGCAATAGGGGAGTGCTGCTGCACCACGGTGAGCTTCTTGTTGATGGAAGCGCGCAAGAAGCAGTCGATCGACTGCGTTCCTCTGACACGCTTTGCACGTAGATCAGGAGAGAAAATGGCATGGCTCTCGGTGATCGTTCCGGCGCTTGTGCTGGCTGCGATCCTGTACATTCCCGGAATTGCGGTTAACGCTCTTTTTCCCTGCGTAAACGTCTCTATACGGTCGGTTTTGCACCCGTGACGGGAGCAGCGATCTTGGGCTTCGCGTCACTTGCGAGCGGCGTTATTCGAGGACACTGGAGCCTCAAGTTTGTCCTATGCTGCGACATCGGTGTGTTCATCGTAGTTGCGGGGATCGTGTGGTTGTGTGGTTCGAGGCCAAGGCATTGGCTTGAGAACTATAAGAGGCTTTTCTCGGGCTGGGCGGGGTCGCGTGCCATCGGCCTGGTCGGTGCACTGATTGTTAATGCCGTGATCGCAATCGGAGTTTTCATCCGCTCCGTTCCCTCTCCCCAGGCTTTCTTCTCGACCTACGACACCCCCTTCCATATGTCGGTGATCCGCTGGCTGATCGAAAGCGGAGACGGATCCTCACTTCATAGCGCAGCTGTTGACGGGACCGTTGGCTCCCACTTCTATCCCGCTCTGTGGCACGGCTGGGTATCTATGGTGATTTCCGGCTTGGGAACCCCCATGACGGTTGCGATCAACGCCTCGTGCTTGGTGGTTTTGCTGACCATTTGGCCGCTTTCCTCTGCCGTTCTGACGGACGTGCTTTTTGGGAAGAAGGTGCGCCTATCGCCAGTTTTTGCCGTTCTGGTTTCTTCGCTTTTTGCGGCATATCCCTGGGGATTGCTTGCCTTCGGAGTCTTGTACTCAAACTTCTTCTCCTACGCGCTCGCGCCTGCTTACCTTGCGGCATTTGTTCTTTTGCTTCGAGGCGTTCTTGTCAAGCAATTCAAGGGTGCTGAGCTCTGCGGTCTGATTCTGATTGCTATTGGTGGTTTTGCAGCCATTGCCTTGGCTCAGCCCAACTCGGTCTTCACCCTTGCGGTTATTCTCTTCCCCTACGTGGTTGCTCTTGCTTTCAACCAGGTGCGTCGTTCGAGTGGGAGCACTATTAAGGCAGCCTTGGTCGCAATTGTGCTGGTCGCTCTGGCAGCTTGCCTGTGGTATGCACTGTATAGAGCTCCGTTCATGCAACGCACCGTTACGTGGCGTTGGGATTCCTTCCAAAGTCCAAAACGCGCGATTGCGGCGGTCCTTCTTCTGTCGACGAATGCAGCATCGGTGCGTTTGGCTGCACAGTGGCTCCTTGCCATTGGCGTTGCCATCGGTGGTCTTCTTGCCGTCATCAAATACCGTCGGGCCTGGCTTGTCATTTCCTACGCATTCATCGCCGCGCTCTATGTATTGTGTGCGGGCTTTGAAGGTAAATTCCGAAACATCGCAACGGGTTTCTGGTATCACGACTCTTATCGCCCCGCCGGTGCGATGTCAATCCTTGCGGTTCCGTTGATGGCGCTTGCTCTTGCGTGGCTGATCGAAAGTCTTGTGAAGACATCACATCCCAAGGGCGCCGCTCTTCGTTTCATCTCCTCTGCGCTCGTCTATGCTCTGATCGCTGCGGTCACGCTGACTGGGGGAAACATGAAGTGGCGCATTGAAACGATGAATGACCATGCCCAGGACCGTCAGGATCACTACACCTATTCTGATGAGATTGCCTTCATGGATGAGGCAAGCCAGATCACCGGAACTCAAGGGAAGGTCGCTAATGATCCTTTCGATGGATCGATGTTTGGATACGCAACCAGCGGATTGCCAGTTGTCTTCACTTCCATGCCGGGGAACTGGATTGGTCAGATGAAGCCGGATGCTCTTGTCATCATGGATGACTTGTACAAGGTTTCCGAAGACCCGCAAGAAATTTGCCCGGTGATCCAACAGGAGGATATCCGCTACGCGATTGTTCTTGAGCGTCATCGACAGATCTTTGATGAACACTCACCTTGGACCGGCATTCGGAACATTACTCCGGAAACACCCGGTTTTGAGCGTGTTCTGGAACGCGGACCATACAGTCTTTACAAGATCACTGCCTGCGGTCTTGGCTAAGAGTCAACGCCTCTGCGGTGCTGTGACATAGATTTTCCTCCGTTTTCTCACATAGACTTGCCACATAAGTGCACACAATGAAGGAGTGTCGCGTGAAAGAAAAAAGTGAAGCGGTCGCTGAAAGAACTGTGACCGAACAGCAGTGGGTTCCCGTTCAGCGCGTAGTGTTTCCAGGAGAAAGCGACACTTCGTTGTGGCCGCTCTATGTGGACTGGGGAGTTGCCCCTTCCAGCGCGGCGCTGAGTGCGTCGCAAGGAGACGAGAAGGCCCTGACTCTTCGGCAGTTTGAGATGCCGCGCGGCGTCGACGCAACACGCACGTCAATGCTCATTCCTGCTCGTGAACGTCTCTCCCTTGCAACCTACTTCAATGCATTCCCTGCCTCCTATTGGCAGCGTTGGACGGATGTTCGAAATATTCGTCTGACTCTGAAGCTGTCAAAGAGGGCCGTTGTTGAGGTCATGCGTTCTTCTGCACGCGGTACTTTTACTCCCGTTGCAACCCGGGCAGGATCTGGTGAACTGAGCTTTGATATTCCGCTGAACCGTTTCGGTGACGGTGGCTGGATCTGGCCGGAAATCACTGCTCTCAAGGAAGACGTCGAACTGGAATGGGGAACCTGGTCAGTTCCTTCTCGTGAAGGTGACCGTCACGCCAATGTGACCGTGGGTATCACCACCCTACAACCTTCCTGAAGACTGCTTGACGCAAGCGGAGCGCTTCCAAGCAGAACCCGATGTCCTTGAACACATCGCCGAGATTCTCATTGTCGATCAGGGCAATAAGAACGTGAAGGATTGCGAGCGTTACCCGCGTCTGCAAGAAGAACTGGGAAGCAAGCTCCGTGTCATCGAACAGGCGAACCTGGGCGGTTCCGGAGGCTTCTCTCGTGGCATGTACGAGATGCTCAAGAACCCCGATTCGGACTACGTCCTGCTGCTCGACGATGACGCCGTCATCGAGCCTGAAGGTTTGCTCCGCGCCCTCGCCTTCGCAGAGCACACGCTGACCCCGACGATTGTCGGCGGCCACATGTTCAATGCGAATGAGCGTACGATCTTGCACTCGATGGGTGAGACTATCGATGCTCATAAATTCTGGTGGGGAGCTGTCAACCCCGAACTCGCAACGGTTGACTTGGCTCAGCGCACCATCCGCAATGATCCTCGCCTGAACCGCCGCATCGATGTTGCCTACAACGGTTGGTGGATGTGCTTGATCCCCAAGCTCGTTGTTGCTGAGATCGGTCTGTCCCTGCCCTTCTTTATCAAGTGGGACGACTCCGAATACGGTCTGCGTGCAGCAGAGCACGGATTCCCGACGGTCTCTCTGCCCGGCGCTGCCGTGTGGCACGTGCCGTGGACCGAAAAAGACGACGGTCTGGATTGGCAGGCTTACTTCCACCAGCGCAACCGTTGGGTTGCAGCACTGCTGCACTCTCCCTACCCGCGCGGTGCATCCTTCCCGAAGACCTCGCTGGCCTCGGACGTTCGCGCGCTGCTCTCGCTGCAGTACTACAGTGCCGATCTGCGCCGCCAAGGACTCAAGGATGTCTTGCTTGGCCCTGGCCACCTGCACCCGTCAATGCACACCCGCGCTGCGGAGGCACGTGCAAAGGCAAAGGAATACACGGACGCGCGCCTGATGACTGAGGCCGCAGACTTCCCGGCGGTGCATCGCAAGAAGCCAGCTCCCGTGGGAACAAAGCCGGATTCACGTGCCCAGTTCATCTCGAAGGCAATTGCTGGTATCACCAAGCAATTCCTGCCTGAAGGAGAACACCGTGAAGATCGTGTTGAGGATGTTCTCTCCAGCACGGATGCTCGTTGGTGGAGGCTCGCAAACCTCAACTCTGCGCTGGTATCGAACGCAGAAGGCTCCGGAGCATGGCGCTACCAGCGCGATGCCAAGCACTACCGTCGTGCTCTGACAGAGAGCATTGCGCTACACGCGGAGCTCATTCGTCGTTGGGCCTCGCTCAGTCGTGAGTATCGGGAAGCTCTTCCGGAACTGGTCTCCGTCCAGGCTTGGGAAAAGACTTTCGGTCTGTGAGATAAGGGAAGGTGCGAGCGGCTCAAACTGCTCACACCTTCCCTTATTCACGCGAAAATGAGTTCTTGATCTGTCGATCATAGGTGGAAAGAACAAAAATGAGTGCTGCACAAATTGGGAAGCCAGCCGCGAAACGTCATTGGGAACTCGAACTTCTGCGTATATTCTCGATGTTCCTTATTGTCGCGACGCACTATTTTGCTTCCGATGATTCTCCCTCACGGATAGATCCAGCACTCGCCCAGTCATGGAAATCAGCACTCCACGCGGTCACGATCATGCCGGGACAAGTAGGCGTGACGATTTTCGTCCTCATCTCAGCCTACTTTTTATCACGTAGTACACGCAGCCCGTTCACACGAGTAGCAAAAATCTGGATTCAGACCTTCATATATTCGTGTGGATTATGGGGTGCTTACTTTGTTCTCTCGCTCCTTGTAGGATCCAGCCAGTATTTTGTCAATCCTCGTTCTATCCTGATGTCCGTATTCCCAGTGACATTCGGAGCGTACTGGTTCATCAGTGCATACGTTGTGATGGTGATTGTCGCGCCCTATATCAATATTCTTCTTGACGCGACCTCAGCTCGGCAGCACGGGGCACTGCTGTGCCTATCGCTGTGGATTACCTTTATCTGGCATATTCTGAACCCGGCAAACACATGGGCTTTTACCGATGCGTCCTATCTGTGCACTCTCTATCTCATCGGGGCTTTGATTCGTCGACACGAAGATCGCCTGCCTCGCGTGCGTTGGTATTTCGCGATGGCGATCATGATACTCTGTGCGCTCATTTGCATGGTTGGTACGCATACAATTGCTGTTTCTTCTTTCCTCAGGCAGCAGTTGTACTACCCAGGAAATCTCTTCACAGCCGGTACGGGGGCGTCTCCGATTCTTTCCGTGATTTGTGGCGTGCTTATTTTCATCATGACGCTTCAGTACATTTCAGGCCGTACGCATGCTTCGACGCATGAGAGAATCTCTTCCCTTGTCCTGACGCTTTCTCCAGCAACTTTTGGCGTCTATCTTCTTCACGAGAACTTTATTTTTAAGCCCCACCTGTGGGGACTTGTTTTCTCGGTTCCCAGCCCCAGTGGAGTATGGCGACTTGCATATGCCTCTTTGAGTATCGTGCTTATTTATCTGGTGCTTTTGGCTGTATGTTTTGTCATTTTCCGGCTCGTTGTCCAGCCTTGCGAAAAGGCTTTCCTGAAAGTGCTTTCCCGGTCCTAATGTATGGGGTTGCCGGCGGCTTCTTCCTCGACGAATACCTGAGTACAAGCATCCGAACAATCCCGAGGGCGTCAAATAAGGTAATTGTCTGCGCCAAGCGCTGTTAGAAAACAGACTTGCCGGGGGCGCTGTCTCGCTAAATTGCAGTGATCTTCGCTAGGCTATATGCATGAGTGCAGGCTCTGCCTGTGGCCCCCGATGTCGGAGAAAAGGAATTCAAGGTGCGTATCGCAGCAATCGTCCCGTGCTACAACGAAGAAGCCGCAGTTGGCACAGTTGTCACGGACCTGAAGAATGCAGTTCCGGGAATTGAAGTCTACGTGTACGACAACAACTCTTCGGATCGCACCGCTGAAGTTGCAGCCGCAGCAGGCGCAATCGTTCGCACTGGAAAACCCGCAAGGGCAAAGGTAATGTTGTGCGTCGTGCCTTCGCAGATATCGATGCCGATGTTTATGTGATGATCGACGGTGACGATACCTATGATGCTTCGGCAGCGCCCGAAATGATCGACCTGTTGGTTCGTGAAAACCTTGATCACGTTCTGGGATGCCGCGTCGACGACAAGGACAACTCCGCTTACCGTCCTGGCCACGCCCAAGGCAACAAGATGTTCAACTCCTTGGTCGGTTTCCTCTTCGGAGACACCGTTACCGATATGCTTTCTGGCTACCGCGTGTTCTCCCGCCGCTTTGTGAAGTCTTTCCCGGCCCTGTCTCGTGAGTTCGAGATTGAAACCGAACTCACGGTCCACTCCATGGCACTGCGGGTTCCTCAGGCCGAGTATGGCGTGGGCTTCAAGGATCGTCCCGCAGGCTCAGAATCGAAGCTGCGTACCTTCCACGATGGCTTCCGTATTCTCGGACTGATTGGTCGCCTTGTCGCTCATGAACGTCCCATGGCTTTCTACGGAATCTTCTCCGCAATCTTCATGCTTCTGGCCCTCTGCTTTGGAGCCCCCGTCATCTGGCATTTCATCCAGGCCGGCAATGTTCCGAAGCTCCCCAGTGCTGTACTGGCCTCTTCGCTGGTCATAGTCGGCGTTTTGTCCTTCATGGTTGGACTGCTCCAATCCGGTAACTTGAAGACGCGCCGCGAGGCCATGCGCTTGGCGTACTTGCGCTACTCCTCGGTGCTCCCGAACTGATAAGCGACAACGCAATCTATGAACGTCTTTCAAAAGGCGTGGAAGCGTCTTCTTGAAGCGGGTTCCTTCTACCGTTACCTCTTGGTGGGTGTTGGAACCTCGCTTCTGGACTTTACGCTCTTCTCGCTGCTCTCGGTGGGTTTTGATCTGCCGGTGATCCCGTCGAATATCACCTCGACAATCATCACCGTATGCGTGAGCTACTGGATTAACCAGCACTTCGTCTTCCAAGCGAAAGGTTTTTCCTGGGCCTCGTTCTTCTCTTTTGCGGGATTAACGCTCTTCACGGGAATGGTCCTTCAATCCGCCATCATCTGGGCGATTGTCCACGGTCTTCCAGCTCTTGGATTGGGATTTCGCTGTCCCTACTCAAGCCAGCTGCAAAGATCGTTGCAATGGGCACTGGAGCAGTGTGTAACTACTTGGGATATAGGTTCATTTTTACGCACAAGAAGTAGATATACTTCCTTCCAACGCATCCGAAACAATGCTGTTGGAGGTCCTGTCATGCGTCATCCCAACATCACAGTGCCCCCCGTCGTCCTCATTGGACTGCTCGGCCTTACTCTGACTTCCTGCACGGCCCACACAGACGGCGGGAATGCGCAGAACTCTCCCTCGGCCTCGGCAAGCGAAAACGGAACGCAGGGAAGCGCACAAAGCGAGGCTTCCCAAGGTTCTTCTCCCACGACCTCGACGCAAAGTGCCACGGCGAATGCTGAAGATAGGGGAGTGACCCCAACTCTTGGCACGATTCCCCAGGGGGCAACCCGCCTGGAGGACACCGGAGATGCCAAAGGAATCTGGGTGAATTCGCCCTCTGGAAACATTCATTGCTTGTTCTCCAGCGACCTTTTGCAACTATGCGTGGTTGATTCCTATCGAGAAGATAAGCCCTATGGTGATGCGGTGCTATTCCCAGGTTCACAGCCGATTGCGAAAGATACCATTTTTTTCGCAGGTTATTCCGAAGATCGGGAAATGCCAGAAATTGCCGCTCGTCGAGATGGACCCCTTCCTACGAACCAGGGCGAGCGTTTGCGGACCCTTTCCTATGGAGAGAGCGTTTACGCTGGCAACGACGTGTGTGCCAGTACAAACGAAGCCATGGTCTGCTGGGATATCGAAACCGGTGATCGAGCAAAGATCAATCGAGCGGGAACAGAGATCTTTCACCCTGAAGAAGTGATGAGGGTCTTCGCGTGCCGCTAACGGATTGTTGAACAGCCCCTTGCATGCGGCGCTTTCAGCTCCTAATCCACGACAAGGCGGACCTTTTCGCTGGCGAGGATCTCCTGGGCCTTCTGGGCGCCATAATGCGACTTGTCGACGACCACTACGCCGTGGCCATCCATCCACAGGCGCGTAAGCAGGGGAGCGCTTGGGAAGTTTTCGGTGTAGAGGCCGAGGCGCGTAGGCGTCCCCAGTTCCGAGGCCGCACTGAACAGGGCATCTTCGTCGGCCTCTACTTGTGCAATGTAGTCATCTAGGCCTGGGGCACTCTCCAATGCCTCGTACTCAAATTGATCGCTTTGAGCCATAAGCTCGGCCAGTGCGTCAAGGATCCCAGCGGGTAAAGAGCCTCCCCAACGCATAGCCAGGGGAGCGGTGGAATGGGCCAGGCGCCATGCTCCAGTGCTTGCTTCAAGGGGTGCAAGCTCGTCGCTCACGTGCACATCGAAGCTGAAAGCGATGCTGGGTGAATCCTGAGAAAAAGTGGCAGTCTGGGTCTCCCAGCCCATCAAATCAGTGCTGACCTGCCAAAATATACTCTGCCAGCCCGCTGGGAGGCTAATGAGGATGCGCGGAGTAGTTTCATTGTCACCAAAGAGGTTGGGGCTCAGGTCTGATGCAAGTAAATTCGCCATTTTTGCGACCCAGCGAGCCGCCACGGGACCCGAGATTTCATCTCGAAAACTGTGATAGTGGGTCAAGATTGGACGATTCGCGTTCTGGGCGACGGAGAGAAAATGTGAGATAGCTTGCATGAAAAAAGGGTAGCTGAAATGGCGGAAATATGCTGTTTTTGCCTTAATTTCTCAGGAAGCATTCAGAAAGATGTTCAGGTTTTGGCGTAATTCCGCGGAAATGGCGGTTTTGTGCGCTTTTGGACTTGCACAAAGTGTCAATTCGTGCAGTGTTTTCACCCCTATTTTCGCCGCCTTCTTTAACCTCAATCGGCTTGACAGGTGCGAACGACACGCGTGTAATTCTCGTATTGACCTTTTTGTTACAAACCATCACACAGAGGGGAAAATATCGTGTGGAACATTCTGGGTGAAGGACCGATCCAGTGGTCCGACACTTCCGATGTCGAAGACCTTCCCTTCTCCGACGGCCCCCTTGCCTGGCAACAGCACGCGCTGTGCGCGCAGACCGATCCGGAAGCATTCTTCCCTGAAAAGGGAGGTTCAACTCGTGAAGCCAAGGCTGTTTGTCAATCCTGCGAGGTGCGTCAGCAGTGCCTCGAATATGCTCTGGCCAATGATGAACGCTTCGGTATCTGGGGTGGCCTGTCTGAGCGTGAACGTCGTCGTCTGCGTCGCTCGGCCATCTAATGGTGCGCACGAGCCCCTCGTATGAGGGGACTGTTGCAGCAATCATCGTCGCACGGGGAATGACCCCCGCGCTGCGTTCACTTCTTGACGCTCTCGATAAACAATCTCGACCCCAGACCAACTCATCGTCTGCGATGTTCGTGCTCCCCGCACTTCGCCCTTATCCTCCGGTCAGGTCATCGTCGCTGAAGACCTCCCAGAAGGTGCGCTTCTTTTTTCTGCCGGCCGAACTCGAAATCTCAGCGATACCCTTGCCAAACTGGCTAAGGACAAAGAATGCGGGCAATCGCTGCAAGGCCATGACTGGCTATGGGTCCTGCACGATGACTGCGAGCCATCCCCGAACTGCCTCGAAGAACAACTGAAAGCTGCAGGCCAGGGCCCCTCCATCGCAGCCGTTACTCCAAAGATTTTTCGCCCGGATGGAACTCTGTGCGAGTTGGGAATTCGCGCAACATCTTCGGGACGTCGAGTCCCCGAAGTTTTTCGATGGCGAGATCGATCAGGGCCAGTACGACGGAACAAGCGATGTACTTGCCGGAGGCAGTGCGGGACTCCTTGTCCTAGCGAAGGCATATTCACACGTTGGCGGTTTTGATCGCGCACTTGGCCCCTACAATGAGGGCCTCGAACTGTGTTGGCGCCTCCACCGAAGCGGATATCGCGTTGTCGCAGCTCCCGACGCTCACCTGACCCACTTCCAGCTGTCCTCCCCACGCAAGCTTCGCACGGCCTCGGCACTGCGTATCCGTCGCTCAAGTGAGTTCTACTTTGCAACGCTGATTTCCAGCCCCGCGTCTCTCATTGCGAAGACCCTGGCCTCCCTCGTGGATTCCCCTCATGCCTGGGTCTTCTCCTGTGCGGGCGAGCGTCAGCAGCCTATGCGCGCTTCTTTGCATGGCTTGGACTCTTCGCTCATTTTCCCCACATTCTTGCCTCCCGCTCGCGCCACAGTCGTTGCGCAAGTCAACCGCGCTCAAGCTTGCGCCCCCTGCTCACGAGCCGCTGGGATGCCACGCGAATGCGGCGCGTACGGCGCAGTGCTCACCTTGACGATACACAGGGATCATGGAAAGACGCTCTGCGTGAAAAGCGCAGGAGCGACATCGGACTACGCCTCATCACCTGCGTGGGTCTTCTTGTCCTAAGCTTGTGGATCTTCCGCTCGGACCTCGGCGGGATCAGCGGGGGAGCATGGCGGAGCTTACCCGAAGGCTTCACCGACCTGTGGACCTACGCTTGGTCCGGCTGGCTTCCTGCGGGTGACGGAAGCGCGCACGCGGTTGATCCGATCGTCCTGATCTGGAGCATCGTCTGCGCTCCCTTTGCCCTGATCCGAATCTCTCCTACGGCTGTTCTCCATATTCTTTCTGATCGCTGCCCCGCATGGGCCGCATGGAATTTGGACACTCTTGCCTCGCGCTTCACGAGTAACTCGACCATCCGCGTGGCTCTCATGTGTCTATGGGCGGCAATGCCCAGCGCACTTTTGGCGATGATGAGCGGGCGAATGGCCTCGCTGATTGTCCACGTTTTTTTCTTCCCTCTGTGGTTTGGGCTCCCTGCATGATCTCTCCCGCGGCGAGAGCTTCATGATGCGTCGCTCGTGGGCGCGCGCAGCGATTGTTGGAGCGATCCTCATTGCGGCATATCCGCTTCTTGCTCTCCTTGCGCTGCTTGTATTGCTGCGTGTGCCCGCACGCGCATCGACGCTTCTTCCGGGCCTGCTACTTACCCTTCCCTTCCCTTATCGATGCAGTGGCCGCGCGCGCTTGGCCGGCCCTCCTCATCCCTGCCGAGGCCGCTGCTTCCTTCCAGCGATCACCCTACGGTTTGGGTGCGTGGGGGCTCCCCGCAGCTTCCTCACTTCAGTGGATGGTCATTTCAGCGTTGGTCCTGATCTGCGTGTGGGCTTGGGCTGTGTTCGCTCTTCTTCGCGCGCTTCGCCATCATCGAGGCGAGACTTCCTTCCCCGCGGCTCTTCCACTGCTCATGGCGGGAGTTGTCGCCGCCGGCTTGGGTGCACTCCTGGTTTCGCGCCTTGCGGTAGACTCCGATAGCTCCGCGATCTTCGGCTGGGGAGTGCGCCTGACCAGCCTCAAATGCTGCTTCTGATTCTGGTGATTCTCAGCTGCGCCGAAGAAACGCAATCCACGTCAAAGTTCGGCCGCCTTGCATTGACAAGCATGGCGTGCATCGCCTTGATCCCCTTCCTTGTCATGAGCGCATCGGCTTGGCTTCCTCTTATCCCTTCAGATCAGTGGAGCGCGCGCTCTGCGGGTACCCAGGTCCCGCTGGTGTCTCGTTACGCGCAGAACTCTTCGAGGGACGCGCGAGTTATGGTCATGAACATTGGTGCCGACGGCGACCTCGACGTACGAATCTGGCGCGAGGCGGGGCCAGCTTGGAGCGAACACTCCACCGTGGCCTCGTGGATCAAACTGCATGAGCGAATGAACGCGAGCAGCGACGCTGCATCCTCACAATTGTCCACGTCAATTGCAACGCTGGTTTCATTCCCGGATGATGCCACTGCCAGGCACTTGGCCCTTCACGATATCGACACGATCATCGTGAAGTCCTCAGGCCCCGCCGCCGCATCCATTACACAGACCTTGGATCGTGCGCCGGGAATTGAAAGAATTGGTGAAACAGAAGCGGGAAGTGCGTGGCGAGTGCGCCCCGATGGAATCAAACCTGCGCGCTTGTGCTTTACCGAGGCCTCGAAAGAGGCTCCCTGCCTTGAGCTTGCTAGCGGGGTTATCGGCGCCCGAACAAGCGTTTCTGGTCCAGGCGTTGTGCGACTTGCTGAACGATCCGATCCTCATTGGATTGCCACGCTCAACGGGAAACGTTTGAGCGCAGCTGAGCCGACGAACGGCTGGGGACAAGCCTTCACCGTTCCCGAAGCTGGCGAAGTGACTCTTAGCTACTACTCCCCGCTGATCCTTGCGTGGAAGATTGCCTGCGCGGCATGCGCAGTGATTCTTCTTGCCGCGCTCCTTCGAGGAAGAAAGGACGAGTATGACAACGCCGAATAGAAACCGCATACTCGCCCTGATGAGTGTTCCAGCTGCGCTTGTGATTCTGGGCGTCGGATCCTGGGGAGCGGGCCGCGTATTTCATGATCCTTCGCTTCCCTTCTGCGCAGATCGTTCACGCCAGTCCCGAGACCCTCAATTACGCGTGTCCGCCCGGGATCAGTAACCCCTTTGATCTTGACGGAAAAGTCGCTTCTCCTACCTTGTGGAACTCCGCTGGAACAATAGAGAAAAAGCGGAATTTTGAGGTATTGCACGCAGACACATCTGCCAAGACCCTTCCTGCATCACTGGGAGTTCTTGGACAGGGCGGGGGAGAACTGCGCGGTTTGAGCATGAGCTCGTGCCAGTTACCTTCAACAGATCAATGGAGCGTTCTGGGTTCCTCAACGACGGGCGAAGACCTTGTCCTCACTTTCGCCAATCCCAATTCTTCCCCTTCTGTGGTGAGCCTGGAGGCATTTGGACTCAATGGGCCGCTCGGCGTGAAAACGCACCAGCTCACTGTTCCCGCACATTCGACGCAATCCGTGCTGGCTGGCGGTCTCTTCCCTGAAGAAACTGCCCTTGTTCTTCATGTTCGCGCTGATGGACAAGGAGTGGCTACATGGACTCAGAGCTCAGCAATGCAGGGAGAAACACCCAAGGGGACGACGACAATCCCCGCCGCGCGGCCTCGTGAAGAGACACTGCTGCAGGGCGTATCCATTCAGGGGAACAAGCACCCTGCGTCTCTTTTGTTCCGCCCTCAGGAAACTCCGATGATGCTAGCGCACACGTCAGCCTGAGCTACACGAGCGAGGCCGGGACCTTCAACCTCCCCGGTGGAGAGATGGATATTAGCGCGGGAACAGTCGTCGATGTCCCACTCAGTGGAATGACCGATGACCGCTATACGCTGCGCGTTCGCGGTGATCGCGCGCTGGTGGCACAGATTGTCACGAACACAGAGCAAGAAGAATACGCGGAAGGCTCCCGCTGGGCAATGCGTTCCAGCATCGCGGCTTCTCCCGCTCTGATTCGAGCGGAGCTTCCCTCCTCACAGCGCGTTGAATCGATGGTACGCGAAAGCCTGAGCGCCAGCGCACTTCGAGCAACTGCCCAAGAAAAACCCAGCGGTGTCAGTGAAATCCACTCACGGCTCATCATCACTCCTGTGCATTCGCAAAGCGGAGTTCAGCTCAGCGTTGGCATGCAGACGGTGACCGTGGAAGCGGGGAAGACCTTGAGTATGGATCTTCCATCTAGCGATTCTGTGGTTCCTGAATCTCCCAGCCAGGTGGCTGTCGCCCTCGAGGTAGAGGCACAAACTCCCAGCGGAACTTTGCGTGCGCTGTGGCCGCTGAATGCGGATGACGTCGAGCAGGCCTCGGCTGCAATTACCATCAACTAGCGCCAGGCTTGCGTAAGATTCTCACGCACCTAGGAAAGCGAATCTAGGTCCTGCGGGGGAATGTAGAGAACGTGTGAGATTCTTTCAGCGATCAGGGTGCGAAGTGCCCCGTAGAGGTCCTGGGTGGGAACGCGCATAGCCACCGGGAGTCGGTAGATAACAATGCGGTCTCCCAATCCCTTGCGTCGGTCAGCGGGGAAAACTCGTGCAAGAACAACGCCGTGCTCTTCCCAGGAGGCCGGATCTGAGGGCGGAACATCCTCCGTGGCAAATTCGATGCGGGCAACTTCGGGCCAACGCTCGCTGAGCTCATTAATGACCGCAGCAACAGTGGCATCAAAAATCTCCCGACGAGTTTTCCACGCGGGGAGCCCCAGGAAAAAGACGCACGTAGCGTGGGTGACGACCGTGCCGATCGCGCGAACGAGGAAAAGCTGATGGGAGAGCCATAAACACAAGCCTAACCCGCGTGGAGGCGCACCCAGCTCAAGACCTGCCGAAGCAGGGGACCCAAGGGATAGTCAAAATGCCGTATTGTAGAGCGGTGATCTCGGTTCGACACTGTTCTAAACCCGGCTGCTCACGGCCGGCTGTTGCCACGATGACCTACGACTACTCGGATTCCACCGCAGTCGTCGGGTCCCTGTCCGCTTCCGCAGATCCTAACGCCTACGATCTATGCGAGAACCACGCCAATAGCCTGACGGTTCCTCGCGGATGGCAGATCGTCCGCCTGCAGACCAACTTTGAACCGGCACCACCCTCGGGCGACGACCTCATGGCTCTTGTCGATGCCGTGCGTGCGGCCGCCGCGCACACCCGCAATCGATCTCACGAGGCCGAGCAGCAGAGCGCGCAAACGCCCGCTTCACCGTCTATCCCGACCGCGGCCTCGTCCCCGGCTGAATTTGGTCCTTTTGCGCAGCGCGGTAAAGAAGAAGCGACCGAACCCTCGAGTCCTCTTGATCCGAAATTCGCCCGTGGGCGCGTAGACGCGCGCAATTCCGCCTGATCACCGATGATCAAGTGGAACAAGGAACAGCTACGGAAAAACTAAATTCCGAAGGGCGTACGCTCGATCTGTTCGCGACGACGCTCAAGAACATCCTGCCTGCGCAATTCCTTCGCATATTCGCGATCCCGCAAAACCACGAGGACAGCCGCGATGAAACGTTCCGGGTTGACGGTCGTGGGAGGCGCGGGAGATACGAAAAGCAGCAAGCCTTCCAGCTAGAGCATTCGCAATTGACATGCGAAGAGGCGCGGTAATTTCGCGGTTCGTCCGTAAGAACTGCATGCACTCGTACTGGACACGATCGGGGATAGGCATCACTTGTGCCTGAGAAGCCCACTCGGCACAGTCGGGGGCATGACCAACGGAGGATAGAACACGGGTTCTGGGACCTTCACAACGATCGTACCCAGCAGCAAGGTCCCCCAAACGAGTGGCTTTAGGGGAGAACATCGTGGACATGAAAGCGAAGAAACCCAAACAAATGTAGGTCTCGACAATCGCAGTCAAAGAACGCACCAGCGTATGTCGAACGGTGATGATCCCACCGTCACGACGAACAACCTTGATGTTAAACGCCCACTTTCCCAAGGAATAACCGCGCGTGAAGGCCTCGATGAGGAAGGGAAGGAGGACAAAGGAGAAAAAGATCAGGAAGACGGTCAACGACCTATTGAGGGTCGATGGGAGTCCATAGACGATGTCGTAACGGACGACGGCGAACATTAAAATGAGGAAGGTTCCCGCATAGAGCGTGAGATCCATGAGAAAAGCACCGGTCCTCATGAAAGGTGAGGCCGGGTTGAGATCGAGTTTAACGCCCTCGCCACTGACGAAAGATTCGTCAGAGATTCGTCGGACGGTTACAGGAAGCTCGCTCATGTATGACACTATATCTTGTATGGATATCGACGCACTAAAAGCTTCACATTTGCGCCACTGGGATCGCTTTCATCAATTGGCGCATTCGCGTCGACTTACCGGCCCGGAAATTGATGAACTCGCTGTCTTATACCGCCAGGTGACTAGTGATCTCGCAAAGGTGCGTTCTGAAAATCCTGATCCGGATGTTATTTCCTATCTTTCAGGCGAGCTTCTTCAGGCACGAGGAAGGCTGACCGGAACTGAAGGGGCATCGTTGTGGGTCATCTCTCGCTGGTTCCGCTACGATTTGCCAGCGGCGTTGTACCGCATTCGATATGTGACGATCGCGGTCATGCTTGCTTTCATCGTCATGACGGCGATTCAAACGTGGTGGATTCTTCGAGACCCCGCGAATATGGCTCTTCTGGGCAGTCCCGAGGCGCTCAAGACCTATGCAAATAAGTCTTTTGTCAGCTACTACAGCCAAGATACTCATGCGCAGTTCATGACCTACGTGTGGACAAATAACGCGTGGATCGCGATTCAAGTAGTTGCCGGTGGAATCACGGGGTTCTTTCCCTGCTTTCGTACTGTGGGGGAACGCCGGAGCGCTTGCCCAAAGCGCTGCAATCGTCATTCACTTCGCAGGACCCGGGCAGTTCTTCCGCTTTATTCTTCCCCATGGAATCCCAGAGCTCACCGCGATCTGGATTTCAACAGCAGCGGGACTTCGCCTGTTTTGGGCGTGGATCGTTCCCGGAAAACGCACGCGCACTCAGGCACTGGCAGAAGCGGGGCGTTCGATGATTACGGTTGCTCTGGGCATGGTGATCATGCTCTTCTTCTCAGGCCTTATTGAAGGCTTCGTGACCCCCTCTGATCTTCCCACCTGGGCGAAGATCACCTGCGGCGTTGTCTTAACCGCACTCGTGTGGATTTACACCTTTGTCGTTGGGCGCAGGGCATATCGAGCCGGCGCAACAGGAGACCTGGAAGAGGACGCGGGTTACTCGACCCCCGTCATCTGATTTAGAGCTTGCCCGCCTTCTTCAAGGCGATGTAGGTGTCAGCAAGACGCGCGGGTAAGAAACCGGCATCGCAGTCGATCACATAGGCCCCCACGCTGCGCGCATCGCGTGCCCCTGCGTCCAGATCGCGACTTGTGGCGCTTGCTGCTGCAGCCGTGAAAGTCGAGGGTGCATCGGTCCAATCTGTGCTCATGCGACCCAGCTCCGGATCGCGTGCACCGGCAACGATGACGCGGTGGCGCTTGCTGAGGGTCGCGATGGCCTCGGAGAAATCAACATCGGTGGCGGCTGGGGGAATCTCGGTCAGCAAGACAACGAGGCCGGGGTGACGCAGGCGCTTATCGACCGCGTTGATGACCAACTGCCAGTCGAGGGGAAGCAAGGAAGGCTGGACGCGCGAAAATGCCTGCGCGGCCTCGCGAATCAAAGCACCCGCACGCTGCTGCGCAAGATCTTCGTGAATCTCACGGTCGACAACAAGCATGTGCACCTGATCGCCCGCGCGATCGGCAAGAACCCCCAAAAGGAGGGCAGCTTCGATCTGAGCGTCTAAACGAGGGGCAACTCCCAGTTCAACGAGGTCCTTATCGCCCAAATCTGCTTCTTGAGGCTCACCCAAGAGCATTGCACCCGAACGTCCGGCATCGACGACAATCATGACGTGACGATCGCGCTCGGGGCGCCACGTACGCACCACTAAGTCAGATGAGCGGGCCGAGGCTCGCCAGTCAATATCGCGTGGGTCATCACCGCGGACATACTCGCGAAGCGAATCAAACTCGGTACCGGGACCGCGCAAAACCGTTGCGGTCGTTCCCTCAAGTTCATGCAGCAGTGCAAGACGCGAAGGCAAGAGCCTCTTCGCGCGGAAGGGCGGTAAAACATTGAGGTTGAGTGGCGCAACGATTGAGGTTTGGCGCGCGGCCATACGCAAAGGACCCCAGGAACGAACCGTCACATAGTCGGCGCGAATACTGCCTCGACGTTCAAGGTGGAGGTTGTTGTCACTCGCGATTCCATCTCCGGTTGGGCAACAAGCGAATGCGAGTAGGGAGAGGGGTGGGTCGAGGGCGGCCACGCATCACGGAGGTCAAGGCGCATCGGGACAGGGGCGCGAAGAACGATACGCGAGTGGGCGGGGTTTCCGACCGGAATTGGAGTATCGATCGAACGCTCGATGCTCAATTGTCGCGGCGAAGGCGCCATTGTTGCATCAAATGCCCACAGGAGGGCACACAGAACTAACCACCCGAAGAAGAAGAGCGAGGTCGGGAAGAAAAAGAGGGGAATGATCCCCACAAAAACGGGGATGCTAGCGCGCCATGACAGAGCCATCAGCGAGGTACCGGGACCTGTTCCAGGATCGAGGAGATGACAGAGTGGGCGTTGAGGCCTTCGAGCTCTGCTTCGGCCTTCATGCTGAGGCGGTGCGTAAGAACAGAGTGAGCCATTGCCTTGACATCGTCGGGAGTGACGAAAGAGCGGCCCTGGAGGAAGGCCCAGACGCGGCACACGCGGAGCAAAGCCGTGGCGCCACGAGGCGAAACACCGATCCGCACCGCGGGGGAGGTGCGGGTGGCTCGGATCAGGTCAACCATGTAGGTCAGCACTGCGGGAGAAACCTCGATGCGTGCGGCGCTCTCGCGTGCGGCGAGGATATCAGCGGCGTTGGCGACCGGATGCAGGTCAGCGGAGGATAGATCACGCGGGTTGAAGCCGTTTTGGTGGCGCAGAAGAATATTGAACTCTTCATCGCGTGAGGGCAGCTCAAGGTCGATCTTGAGGAGGAATCGGTCCAGCTGGGCCTCGGGGAGGGGATAGGTGCCCTCGTATTCGACGGGGTTTTGCGTCGCGATCACCATGAAAGGTGAGGCAAGGGGACGCGTCTGTCCATCGACGCTGACCTGGTGTTCTTCCATTGCTTCAAGAAGAGCCGACTGGGTCTTGGGAGGCGTGCGGTTGATTTCGTCCGCCAGGAGAAGATTCGTGAAGATCGGACCGGGGCGGAATTCGAATTCAGCTCTTGCCGTTGTCCCACAGAGTGAACCCGTGATATCGGCGGGCATGAGGTCTGGAGTGAATTGGACACGAGTCATTTCCAAGTCCACACATCGCGCTAAGGTGCGAACCAAGAGTGTCTTGGCAACGCCGGGGACACCTTCAAGACACATGTCCATCGGCGACGAGGGCAATGATGAGGCCGGTGAGTGCGCCTTCTTGACCGACAACGGCCTTGGCGATTTCTGAGTGCAAGGACACCAAAGCGTCACGAACATCGTGACCCTGGGGCGGGGTTGCAGGTTGAGTCATCGGTAATCAATCTCCTGTGTGAGCGCGGTCAGTTGTTCGGCCAAAGTGACCAATTCAGCGTTGGATGTGGGAGGAGGCCCCCACAGTAGTGCGGTGACGTGGGAATTGAGCAGGCCTCGAGCTTCGAGTGCGCGCTCGAGGGTTTCCCGTGGTGCTTGCGGATCGAGTCCGAGGTGGCGCGCAATGTTTGTTGCAGCTTCGATGCGCAAAAGGCGTGCCGCGTGGCCGTGCTCGTTTTGGGTGGCCATGAGGCGCCCGCGTCCACGCGTCGTCTCCGAGGAAGGAACGTAAGAGGGAAGATCTTCGGGCACGAGGCGACCCATCCGTTGGCCTCGGGAAATACCAATCACCGTGATCCCAGCCCCCAGCATCATGACCATGGGGAGGAACCAGGAGGGAGTGAGGGACGCGGTATCTGGTTCGTCAAGGCTGTCCGAGTAATTGGCGTTGTACCACAAGATCACGGGCTTTTGAGCCATTGCATTGATGAGCATCGAGGCGTTGCCTTCTTGGTCGATATTCCCATTCGTTGCAATTTCAGAATCGGCAAAAACAGCACGGAAGTAGGTGCCTTCGCTCTTCTCGAGGTAGGCGTAGGCGCCGTTTGAAGGGAAACACTTCGTCCATCCGCTTTCGGTGGTGTCGATGAGCTGCCCGTTAGGATTCTCGATCTGCTTCGCGGCGCGCGCAGATTTGAGTTCGCACTGTGCGGTGAGCGTGTCGGGATTGTACGACTTCTTCTCGTAATTCGTTGTGATGTGAAGAGGCTCAAAATCGGTGCTTGGGCGCTGCAAAAGATAGACGGCGCGCTGAAGCTGATCGTCGAGTTTTTGAGCGGTTGTCGTGGTCAAATCCTCAGGATCGGTGATGACCGCGGTTGTCTCGGGAGTTGAGCGTGCCACCAATTCTTGGATCGAGTGAATGTGAATGACCTTGACCCCGTGATGACGCATGGCATCCGCAAGAGCTTGGCTTCCCGAATTACCTGGATTCGACGGTGAGAGGGAGGAATAATCCGACTCATTACGGGGAATGAGGGCGGTTGCGATCATGATTGATAGCGAGAAGAAGAAAACCATCACCAGCGGACGGATAGCTTTCCATCGCTGAGTGAGAGTGGGGGTGACGACGGCAGTTTGAGCACTTTTTCATGCCGAGGTCCCGCTTCTTTGCAGCCGGCTTGTAGGCAGCGATTAGTTGATCCATCTGTTCACACTCTGATGCGCTGGCGTGTGCATCACCGTAGCGCACCGCAGCGAAAGAGGAAGTTGCCTGATTGATGGCCACGGAAAACTGAGGGAGTGCGGAAATTGCTGCCTGGGCAGCCTCGTTGGCAGTGAGACCCGGTGTATCGCGAAGGATGCCGCCGCTGGCAAGATGAAGAACAAAAAGTCGGTAGGACCAAATAAGGACAGCATCGAGATCACCCTGCGCGCGCGCTTGGGCAATCTTCTCTTTGACGTCGACAAGAGAGAGCTCAGAATCAGCGTCAAACACTGCAGCGTGTCGAAGGCGCCGACGCATTCGGATGGGATGCGTTGCGACAATGACGATCAAGGCGACAAGGACAACGCATAGAAGAAAGATAAAGAAAGCCCGGCAATGGGGAAAGAAGCGGGTGCGGCGTGTGCTGCGCCTTGAAAAAGGCGATCAACAAGCCAGGTGAAGAAGCGTGAAAGGGGGAGGGCTGAGTGGGTTGATAGTCCGGACGCGAAAGCTCCGCTGACACCCATGACCGAGCTTCCTGGTCGTCGGGTGTCAGCGGAGCTTCGCAAACGAACATCAGATGCGTGCAGCTTCTTCAGCGATCATGGGGGCAAGGTTTTCCTTGCGCATACGCTCATCGAGGTACATCAGCGTCTGGTACGAGGACTGAACCGGGATGATGACCGCCGAGACCAGCGTGGTCAGGAAGGACGTGATCAAGCTGGTGGTCATGGCGGTAGACAACGAAGCGCCAACTCCCATAATGGCCCCGATGATTGCGCCGAGGACCATGCCGATCACACCAACGACAAGGCCGATGATGATCATGCGGCCAAGGATTCGCCAGAAGGAACCCTTGGAAAGGTTCCACGAGCGCTTGAGTGCATCAACCGGTCCCCAAGCCTTCGAGGATCACTGCAAGCGAAATGAAGGCGAACTTCACCGAGAGGAAGCCCAGGACGCAGAGCAAGGTGATGACACATGAGGAAAATCAACAGGCCCGATCGAGCCTGCGCTTGCGCATGCCGAACTGTAATCTCCGCCGTAGGCGTATCCGGCTGCTCCCGCGCCGACCAAACCGATCAGAAGGAAGAACACGATGATGATGACCAGAGTGACACCGAATTGAATGGCGGCCAGGAGCAGAGTTGCGAGCAGCACCGGAACGATACGAGGCGAGAAACGGTTCCACGCATCAGCCGGCGTCGACTTGCGGCCAAGGACTGCATCCCACACGGTCAGGGCGAGCATGCCGGCCAAGAAGGTCGTGCCGACGAAGCTGAAGAGCGATGAGACAAGGGTGCCGCTGAAGCTCGACATCATCGAGTACACGGAGAAATTACCCGACATGAGCGAGTTCGTCAGAGCCTGAATGCTGATTGCAGTGAAGATCGTCTCAACAAGGGCGACAACTGCCATAACCGCGAAGGCAAAACCGAACATGGTCTGCGGATTGACGCGAACCGCCTGGAAAGCGCCGGTGAGGATCTCGCCAACGGTCAGAGGACGCAGGGGAATGATACCGGGCTGGGCAACGGTCCATGCGGTTCCGCCCTGTCCTTGGGCTCCCTGCCACGCTGCTGCAGGCTGAGGAGCTGCGCCCCACTGCTGCTGGGGCTGAGCCTGGGGTGCTCCCCAAGGCTGCTCGGGCTGTGCGGGCTGAGCCTGGGGTGCTCCCCAGGGCTGTTGCGGCTGAGCCTGCTCGGGTTGAGCCGGAGCCTGAGGTGCTCCCCACGGCTGCTGTGCGGGCTGAGCTGCTTCAGCGGCTTGAGGAACCTGCGGTGTCGAGGGGACCGAACCCTGTGCAGGGTTCTGCTGAGAAGGGGACTGGGGTGCCCACGGATCGTTTGCGGGCGTGCCCTGAGGGTCAGACATTCTTACTCCTATATGGGTTATGTGTCTACCTTTACCGTGCCATTGTGCCACGTATTCAAGTAATCAGAAACAACCCAGAGTTGTGTCAGGTGATTTTCAGCCTTTTGAAGCCCTAAATATAGAAGAAGTCGCGTCTTTCGACATATCAACTGGATTCGTGACACAATCGTTATATGAGCTCACGGATCTTGGTTGTCGACGATGATGTCGCGCTGTCCGAAATGATCGGAATTATGTTGCACGCGGAAGGCTTCGAAGTCGCTGATTGTGCCGACGGTGCTCAGGCATTAGACGTATTTCACGCAAGCGCACCAGACTTGGTGCTTCTCGATCTGATGCTGCCCAATGTCGACGGAATTGAAATTTGTCGTCAAATACGCCGTGAGTCGGATGTCCCGATCGTCATGCTCACCGCCCGCTCCGATACGACGGATGTTGTTTCTGGGCTCGAAGCCGGTGCCGATGACTATGTCCCAAAGCCCTTTAAGCCCAAGGAACTTGTCGCGCGAGTTCGCGCACGACTGCGCGGGCGCGACGATAGTGGGGAAGAACTGGTACGCCTCGGGGACCTCACGATTGACGTCCAAGGCCACAGTGTTCACCGCTCTGGACAAGAACTTCCCTCACTCCCTCTGGAATTTGACCTGCTTGTTACGCTTGCCCGCTCACCGTGGAAGGTCTTCACTCGCGAAGAACTCCTTGAATCCGTGTGGGGGATACCGTCACGCCGCGGATACTCGTCTGGTGAATGTCCATGTGCAGCGCCTGCGCTCCAAAGTCGAACGCGATCCAGATAATCCAGAGGTTGTGGTGACTGTCCGCGGTGTCGGCTACCGCGCGGGTAACGCCTCGTCATGACCGACAACGCTGGGGGCCACTACTCCCGCACCCGCTCCCAGAGCATCGCTTGGCTCTACTCGAACGGATCACTCTGGCTTTTACGCGCCATCGCGCGTCCCGTGCGGCAATGGAGCGGATGGAAACGCATTTCTCAGTGGGAAGCTCTTCAAGCAATTCGTAATTCAGCTTCTTTGCGTGCAGCGTCCTATCTTGCTGCTGTATCAATGGTCTTGATTCTGGTCGCGGGGACGATCGTTGCGGGGCAACTGCGCTCCAGTGTTTTTGAATCTCGTCGAAGCGCAATCTTGTCCGATGCTGCCTTACGTTTTTCCTCGGCTCAATCGGTTTTCGATCAATCAACTGCGTCAACGCCAGACCAAATCCAAGAATCAACGCGTCAATTGGCGACTTCTTTGAGAGTATCGGCGGCGGGCACGGGAGCTGTGTCCGTCCTGCTGTTACGCTCGCCCGCTCAGAGTCAGACGCTGAGGATTAACGAGATTGTTGATCCTTCAGTTCAAGGAGTTATTGGGGATGACATGCGACAAGCTGTTGCAGAGTCATCGGATCCCCAGTGGCAATCGGTGTCTATCCCTTCTGCGCAAGACTCTAGCGTTCGCGTCCCAGCCATTCTTGTTGGGACGAAAGTTCAGGTTCCTCGAGCAGGAACCCATCAGCTCTATATTGTTTATTCGCTCCAGGGCGATCAAGAGCGCATCAACACCGTCATGGGGATTTTGATCTTTGCAGGAATTCCTTTCCTGCTGCTCATTCCCGTGATCACCTTCATGCTGATCTATCACATTTTGGGACCTGTCCGGCGAACTGCAGCCGCCGCTGGAAAACTTGCTGACGGAAATCTTGATGTGCGCATTGACGCCAGTGACACCCGCGGCACCGATGAAATGGCAAACCTTGGTCGTGCCTTCAACAACATGGCGCAGTCCCTCGAGAAGAAGATCGATGAATACGATGAACTTGCCAGGCTCCAGCAACGTTTCGTTTCCGATGTTTCTCATGAGCTGCGCACTCCTGTGACGACGATCCGTATGGCTGAAGAGATGATTTGGGATCAGCGCCAGAGTTTCGATCCTGTGACGAATCGGAGCACTGAATTGCTCCACGAACAGGTTGAGCGCTTTGATTCCATGCTTGCCGATCTTCTTGAAATCTCTCGACACGATGCCCAATCGGTCGATCTGGTCGCCGAAAGCGTGGATCTGCGAAGCCTGGTCGCGCGCGTCGTTCAGGCAAATAGTGAATTGGCACAAAGGCTTGGGGTTGAGGTGATCGTCGAATCGCCGCACTACCGCTGCTCCGCAGAAATCGACGATCGCCGTATCGAGCGTGTGATCCGCAATCTTCTGGTGAATGCCTACGAGCACGCAGAGTCCAAACCTGTTGTTGTCACGATCGCCGCCAACGACAGCGCAGTTGCCGTGCGTGTGCGCGACCATGGCGTCGGTATGTCTCCGGCAACTGTTGAGCGAGTTTTCGACCGCTTTTTCCGGGCAGATCCGGCCAGAGCGCGCACAACCGGCGGAACCGGCCTCGGCCTCGCAATTTCTTTGGAGGACGTTGCACTTCACGGGGGCACATTGCGTGCATGGGGTGAGCTAGGAGCTGGCTCATCCTTCATGATGACCCTGCCCAGGAAAGTGGGAGTCGCGATTGACGCGGAGCCCCTTGAATTATGGGGACAGGAGTGAATCGATGAAGTCCAGAATCCTTGCCCGCAGACGCTCTCTTGTCTCAAAATCGCTGCGGCCTGCATGACTGCGTTGATCTGCGCGAGCGCCTGTACGTCTCTTCCGACCTCGTCTTCTCCTGAAGCCTTCGATGTCGACGCTCCCAACGCCCTCGCCGATCGAATTGTCTGCAGGCGGGCCGATCGCCGACGCGGATCCCCGAAAACCCTGCTCAACAGCTTTTTGCTTGCCTGTGCTGCGGGAGCCTCCGATGACTATGCGACCGCGCGTCTCTTCTTAACGTCGTCCTCGGCGCAAACATGGGATCCTCACAAATTAGTGACGATCTACTCGACAGATTCGACCCCCAAGGTTGCATATTCCTTCGATCCCTCGAAGGCCGATACTCTCAATGCGTCGATCACTGCGGTCGGAGTTGGTTCCGTCGATCAAAATGGAGTCTTGTCTCCCGCCGAAACCTCATCCCTCGAAGCGCGTTTCCACTTGGTCCACGAAAACGGTCAGTGGCGAATTGACGCGCCAGCAGATGGCGTTGTGGTATCGCAGGCTTCCTTCACCGCCTCCCACGAGCTTGTTTCCTTGATGTTTCCCCTCAGCGACGGGAGATGCGCTGATTGCGGATCCTCGTTGGTATCCGACGCGTCGCCTCGAAACACACATGGTCGAAGGGCTGATCGCTGGGCCTCAGTCGCATTTAGGGGAGGCCTTGGTCAATGCGATTCCATCGGGAACGTCTATTTCAAGCGGTGGGTATTGAGCTTTCGGACCATGTTGCGAAGGTTTCTTTGAACGGGTCGCTTCCGTAGATGAGCGCGCGAAGCGCCTTCTTACATGGGAGATTTCTCAGACGCTGCAGCGCTCGGGACGCGTAAATTCGGTAGAAATTGCGATGGGAGGTGAAACGCTGGAGACGAATGATCTTCCCACGCAGCCTTCCTATGATCTCGACACTGCGGTTGCTTTTAGCTCCGAGGGGCTGGTTCGCCTTGATGGGCGGACGACGTCCTCGCGTTCCCTGCCGGTTGCTCCCTCGTCTTCTGCTTCTCTTCCTGCGGTTTCGCCGGTCTCTTCCTCTCTTGTTGCTTGGCGAGAGGGTGACCGCATGATGATTGTTGATTCTGCTCTTCCTTCGATGCGCGCGGTTGATGGATCGGTGGGGAACTATTCGCCTTCTGTTGATCGCTTCGGTTGGGTGTGGGATGTCTCCCAGAGTGGGGGAGCGCGTGCGTCTCGACTTGATGGGCAAAGCCTTGCAGTCGTGCCTCCCAATCAATCCCTCAATGACGTTGCTGAGATTCGTGTGTCTCCCGACGGCGCGCGTGCAGTGCTTCTGCGGTCATCGGGTGGCACTTCGAGCGCGTGGATTGTTGGAATTGTGCGCCGAGGCAATGGTGAGCCGACCGGCTTTACGGATCTTGAACCCCTCACTGGTTTATCTGCGGGGGTTGACGATATTTCTTGGGCTGGGCGCTCGACCTTGGTTGCGGTGCGCCAAGGTGGTGCACGAGGCAGTGGCGACCAAGCTGATGAGGTGTCCTTAGTGACTCTTCCTGTGGGTGGTTTTCCCTCTGTTTTGGCTCTTCCTACCGGAACTGAACGCCTGAGTGCGGGGTCTTCCTCAACGACGATGGTCATTCGCGGTAAGGATGGAAATTATCAGGTGCGTTCGGGTGCGCTATGGCAGTCGCTCGAGGGCCGCTGCGCGATATTTCCTATCCTGGCTGAATCGTTTTTTCCACAGATTCTGCGCTCCTGAGGCTGCGCCTCGGCTTGTGTGCTGTGCTTCCCCTATGGGTTTTCTTCACGAGGCCGCGCATGAGCTTGTGGGCGTCTGCATTCCCAGTGTCTGTGTGGGGTGTGGGAGATGGGACCACTCTGTGTGTCCGCAATGCGCAGCATTATCTTCGGTGTTGCTCCCACAATGGGAATTGCAAGACGCGGGAAATGCGGAATATCCACTGTGGGAACTGAGCGATTATTCGGACCCGATGCGCTCGATCATTGTGGCAGCAAAGCATTCGTCTCGGCTTGATCTGTCGGGGTTTCTCTTCGAATGCGGAGTCAATATCGGACTATCGATTGCGCAAAGCGGGATGCTGAGCGTGGGGACAGATGCGACATCGCTGTGGGTAGTTCCTGCTCCTGCAAGCTGGAAGAGACGACTCTTTGGGCAAGGAATCACGATCCATGTTGCCCGCGGACTAGCAGCAGCTGTGGGAGGACACAGTGAAGTGACGTGCTGTGTGCGTGATGTCTGTCGACTTGATCCGTGGGTGTCGTCGCAGGCGGGGAAATCCTCCGAACAAAGGCGGCAATCCCGTCACGGTCACATGCATGCAACGCAAAGAGTTCCTCAGGGAGTGGGTGTCATTGGCATCGATGACGTCGTGGCAAGTGGTGGAACAATGAATGAGATGTTTCGTGTGTTTGAACGCTCGTGGGTGGCAGGGGCCTGCATCGCACGATCGCGACAATGAGCCCTCACTCTTATGATGCAGATCACCGTATTTCTGCTATACTCGATGCATCTCTTCCAATGATGGCTCGCCATCGGTTGCTGATAGGGGGTGGTAGTTAAATACACTCCGGGGCAATGACGTCGCCGGGTTTTTCAATCGCGGCCCAGTCCGCATTCATGATGTGAGAGAAACCATGGACATCACAGTTGCTGCACGTAATGCAGAGATTCACCCCAACTTCCGCGAATACATTGAGGAGAAACTGGCAAAGGTGACGCAGTTTTATCCTCGCGCGCAGCGGGTCGACGTTGAACTGACTCACCAGAGGAACCCACGACAGGCAGATACTGCCGAGCGAATCGAGCTCACCGTCTTTGGCAAAGGCCCGATCATTCGCGCCGAGGCAGAGTCTGCAGACCGCTATGCCGCAGTCGACATCGCGGCAGGAAAGCTTCTTGAACGTTTGCGTCGTATGCGCGATCGTGCGAAGGACCACCACCGTAGTGAAGAAATTCTTCCCCCGATTTGGACGTCCTTCCCGCAACGGTTACCCCCAGTCGAGGAAGTGGAAGAGGTTACCCCGGCATCTCTCAAGAGCGCTGGAGACCTCAAGGTTGGTGAAGCTCGTGAGGAGCAGCTGGGAGACACCCCGATCATCGTGCGGCAGAAGGTTCATGAGACTGTCCCGATGAGCGTTGATGAAGCGCTCAACCAGATGGAACTGGTCGGACACCCCTTCTTCCTTTTCGTTGACGAAGAAACGATGCAGCCCTGCGTGGTTTACCACCGTCATGGATGGACCTATGGCGTACTTCGTTTGAATGCAACAGTCATTCAAACCGGCGAATAGAACACTCGCCTACGGTGAAGTTTGGGGGCGGAACTTCTCAGTTCCGCCCCCAAACTTTGTCTATTTACGCTTGATCGTTTTCGCCGCGATTCGCGCTCAATGCGTCGCTGAGTGGGTGGTAGTGAGCGAAGACGGCGCGGCGGTATCCCTCAAGGTCACCATTTTCTGCGCTCACCAAGATGGCCTCGTGTGCGCGAGCAGTTTCCAACAAACCTTCGAAACCATTGTGGACCGAGGGAAGAGCCATCATATGGATCATCCACATTGCGTTGACCAACTGCTCTGCTAGAGGGTTATTGATCCTCTTCAGAAGTGTCGTGTGGAATTCGATGTCTTCATCCATGAAGAACTCGCACTTTTGCGCTTTAGTGATCATCGTGTCAACGAGCTCATGAAGGTGCTCGTCGTGAGTTCCCTTCAATGATTCGATCGCCTCGTATGCCAAGCCAAGATCGAGAACCTGGCGAACCCGCAAAACTTGGGAAAGCGCCTCGGCAGAATCAGGGGCAGTGGATGAGCGCAGGAAAACTGTCTTGATCAAAGGACGGAGCGTCATGTCTCCCACGAATGCGCCGCGTCCTTGCTGCACAGTGACGATCTCGAGGGCCTTGAGTTGACGAAGAGCTTCCCTCACCGAGGAGCGCGAAACTCCAAGGGACTCGCACAGTGCTGATTCTGTGGGGAGAGGATCGCCTGGCTGAAGATGATTCTTCAGGATGTACTGCTCGATCGCGTCCATCGTGGTCTCGGTGCGAGAAGGTAGCGTAGGCGCTGTCGGCTGTATTGCGCTTCTTTGTGCAAATACTCCGCTGTCCGGGGAAAGTGATTCAAATTCGGGCATAATAACCGAGCTCTCTGACTCCTTGAGACCATGACTTTTCAGCAGATCAAAAAGATCGGGGAGATAGCGCTACACAGAAGTTCTTCTATGAATCGCTGTGTCCTGACGGTGTACAGAGTAGCATTTTTTGCACACAAATTTGTCGGATATCTGTTAATGAGACGGGACGCATGCCTATTCAATGCAGTGAAGAGGAAAGATCGGCTGACAGAGAAAAAAGACACGGCGGAGCCAAAGAAGTCGAAAGCAGAGTCGGAAATTCGTAGACTAGAAACAGTGTGCGCGACGCACGCCCGGATCATCCGGTCACAATCCCAGGAGCCCTCGTGTCCATTATTGACAAAATCCTTCGAGCTGGAGAAGGACGTACCCTGCGTCAGCTCGACCGGCTTGCTTCCCAAGTTGACGCTCTTCAAGAAGACTTTTGAAGCCCTGAGCGATGAGGAACTGCGCGGTAAAACGGACGAATTCAAGGAGCGCCTCGAAGAAGGCGAAACTCTGGACGACATCCTCGTCGAGGCCTTCGCGACCGTGCGTGAAGCCGCGTGGCGAACCCTGCGCCAGCGCCCCTTCCACGTTCAGGTGATGGGAGGCATTGCCCTGCACCGCGGCAACATCGCCGAAATGAAGACCGGTGAAGGCAAGACTCTGGTTGCCACCATGCCTTCTTATCTCCGTGCGCTTACAGGCAAGGGCGTTCACGTGGTGACCGTGAATGATTACCTAGCTAAATACCAATCAGATCTCATGGCGCGCGTCTACAACTTCCTGGGAATGACTGTGGGCTGTGTGTTGGTTGGGCAGGACCCAGCCGAACGCCGTGAGCAGTACAACGCAGATATCACCTACGGAACGAATAACGAATTCGGTTTCGACTACTTACGCGACAACATGGCGCAGCGCCCCGAAGACATGGTCCAGCGTGGACACAACTTTGTGATCGTCGATGAGGTCGACTCGATTTTGATCGACGAGGCGCGTACCCCCCTGATCATTTCTGGCCCGGCCTCGGGCGATGTGAACCGCTGGTACACCGAGTTCGCGCGCATCGCCAATATCTTGGTGCGCGATGAGGACTATGAAGTCGACGAAAAGAAGAAGACTATCGGTGTCTTGGAATCCGGCATCGATAAGGTTGAAGATCAACTTGGGGTCGACAACCTCTACGAGGCCGCAAACACCCCGCTTATTGGTTTCTTGAACAATGCAATCCGCGCAAAGGAGCTCTTCCACCGCGATCGCGATTACATCGTCGACGGGGGAGAGGTCCTGATCGTTGACGAGCACACCGGGCGCGTTCTTCCGGGTCGTCGCTACAACGACGGAATGCACCAGGCAATCGAGGCGAAGGAAGGGGTCCAGATCCAGGCTGAAAATCAGACCCTGGCGACCATCACCCTTCAGAACTACTTCCGTCTCTACCCCGAAGGCTCGCGTTCGGGCATGACCGGTACCGCCGAAACTGAGGCTGCGGAATTCGCATCGACCTACAAGATCGGTGTCATCCCCATTCCGACGAACCGTCCGATGATTCGAAAGGACCAGCCCGACTTGGTCTAGCCGAGCGAGGCCGGTAAAGTTCCGTGCAATCATTGATGACATTGAAGAGCGGCATGCGGCTGGCCAGCCTGTCTTGGTGGGTACCGCATCGGTTCAAAAGTCCGAGCTCTTGTCGAAGATGCTCAAGGAACGCAAGATTCCTCACCAGGTCTTGAATGCGAAACAGCACGCTCGCGAAGCTCAGATTGTTGCAATGGCAGGCCGAAAGGGCGCTGTGACCGTTGCGACGAATATGGCTGGTCGTGGTACCGACATCATGCTGGGTGGTAACTCTGAGTTCCTTGCCCAGGCAAACTTGGCAGCTCAAGGTCTCGACCCGAAGACAGATGCAGAAGAGTACCGCCGCGCGTGGCCGGAAGCGCTTGCCGAGGCCGAGGCCGCAGTTGAGGCTGAGCGAGAAGAAGTTCCGCGAGCTCGGTGGCTTGTACGTCCTGGGTTCCGAGCGCCATGAGTCCCGTCGTATCGACAATCAGCTGCGAGGCCGTAGTGGTCGTCAGGGTGATCCCGGTGAGTCGCGCTTCTACCTGTCGATGCAAGACGACCTCATGCGTCTCTTCTCCTCAGGTTTGGCGCAGCGCATCATGGCCTCGGGCGCATACCCCGATGACATGCCGCTGGAAAACCGCGTGGTGACGCGTTCAATCGCCTCCGCTCAACACCAAGTTGAGGCACGAAACTACGAAATTCGTAAGAACGTCTTGAAGTACGACGATGTGATGACTGATCAGCGTGAACTCATCTACGCTGAACGTCGCCGCGTTCTGGAAGGCGAAGACTTGAAGCCCCAGATGAAGGGCTTCATGGAGTCTTTGGTTTCCGGAATCATTGCGGAGAAGACCAACGGTCTATCGCCTCGCGAATGGAACCTCAAGGAACTCTGGGATACCCTGCGCGGATACTACCCGCCGTCGGTCACCGCAGAAGAGGTTGCAGAGCAGTATGGCGGCGTTGGCTCGCTGACGCGCGAGGATCTTATGCGCGAGGTTCTGGGTGATATTCACACGCAGTACGAAGAAGCCGAAGAGCAGCTCAATCAGAATCCTCTGGCAATTCAACAATTGGGCGATGAACCCATGCGTACGCTTGAGCGTCGTGTTGTGATTGCAACGGTTGATCGTTTGTGGCGCGAGCACCTCTACGAGATGGATTACCTCAAGGAAGGTATCGGTCTTCGTGCAATGGGCAGCGTGATCCTCTTGTTGAATACAAGGATGAGGGCGCGCAGATGTTCAATGCGATGATGGACCACATTCGTGAAGAGTCCGTCCAGCAGGTCTTCTCCTATGCGCATCAGTTCCAGCTTGCCTATGAACAGGCTCGTGAGCGTGCTGCCACAGAGGAAGGCGTTCAGGAAGGCGACAACGCTGAAGCTGAGCTCAGTGAAGAAGCCCGTCGTAAGGCTGCCGAAACTGAAGAGCGTGCTATTGAACGTTCCGCTTCTGTTATGGGAGACGTCGGCCAAGAAAAGAGCTCGACTCGCCTGAGCTACTCTTCGGCTGAGGAAGAGGAAGGAACAACTTCCTCTGAGGGAGCCAATCGCGCTCAGCGTCGCGCAGCGAAGAAGCGCAAGAAGCGCTGATCTGACCGCTGTGACCGGCCTTTTGGTGGCGGCGTGCACCGTGTGGTGCGCGCCGCCACTGTTTTATCTGCTGTTTTCTAGAGGACGTCCAAGGCGGTGACAATCCAGCGATTTTTGAAAGTTTGGAGGCGCATGGATACAACGTGGCGCCCTTCTCCTTGCGCAACGATCACACAAGATTCGACAACTGTTTGCGAGGTCTGGCTGATATGCCACTGCACGGGATGGCATGCTTCGCGTCGAAAAGGCGCGTCGATCCCGCTCAACGATCGTCACGAGGCGTTTGTACAGTGGCGGTATCAGCCATCGTTGGAGCTGCTGATGCGGGCGAATGTGTAAAAGAACTTCCATAATTCCGCGTGCCAACCCGATCGACCACTGGCATAGATTTGTGATCTCCGGCTTCCTTGGGAGCAAAGGGCTCTCTGCGCTCATGTAGGTTTTCATATTCTGCTGGACGCTTTGCGTTGTATCTCGGCTGAGATCCCAACTAATACGGAAAATATGATCGGCTGGGGGGACGAATACTCGCGAACTTCGTGTCATGGAAATGCTCCTCGAATACTGTGTGGGGATGGGGGGACGCTTCGTCATTGAGGCGTTAATTTGGAGTCTTCTCGCATGAAGGCGATGTGTCAATCGACTTTTTTTGATCCTCATCGGGGCAGATCGAAGTGGTGAATCAATGTGTGAAGTATGGAAAACATGTCTGTTTTTGTGGACTGCTTGCGGTTCTCCAGTAGCGTGAGTGAACGTCTTGAGTCGGTAGAAGAATCACTATTTCTGCATAAGTATCGATTAAAATTGAGAAAACGTGCAGTAAGTGTTGGGAAAACTTTCAGAAATAGCGCTGTGGATTGTCACAACTCAGTTGCTTGCGTGCTCTACAATCGCTCGTTGCTTGAGGAAATGTGGGTTAATGCCCGAAACTTCCTTGCATGACGGTTTAGTCGATGGCGATGCTATCGGTCGCTCGCGCAAAGTTGGTGTGCGTATCGACCAGGGCGCGCTCTTGATTGCCGGGTAAACACCCTGGATAAACATTGCCGGGTAAACACCGCCCCGTCCTCCTTCCCTCTGCCTCACAATCCTGGTTTAGCTCACTCATTCCGGGTCTATTGCCGTTTTAAGACGGTAGGTGAGTGAGCTAAACCAGAATAGAGTGAGCTAAAACCGTCGAGGGCGAGCTAAAACCGTAGAACCGTCCGTCATGCACAGTTTCCGGGCATTAACCCACAAACCACGACACGCCCATCCCATACGCACATTTCGGGCATTAACCCGGAAAAGTGCACAAAAAGGCGGGCAGAAACTGTTGTTTCTGCCCGCTTATGGAAATTGAGAAGGAGCGTCTGAGGCACTGTGGCTTAAGCGCGCACGAGATTCTGCATATTGTTCTTGGATAAACTCTTCGAGGACGGATTCTTCAACACGCCACATACGCTTTCCTCCCAATTGGATTGCGGGGAGTTCGCCGGAATTGACCAGCGAGCGCGCCGCGGAAAGCGTGATGTTGAGTGTCTCGGCGACCTCGGCGAGAGTGAGGAATCGTTGATTCATGGGTTCTATTTTGCCATTTTTTATGGGGAAATTGCAGGGCTAGAAGCACTTAGTTTTGACCTATTTGTGCAGATCGTAGGCGATTAGGTGCCGTGCTTTACGGTTGATGTAGGTGTATTTAATTCTCCTTATGTCATTCAAGTCAATTTGCTTTGATTCAGTTTGTTTTACTCCGTGCTAGTTGGTGGCTGACTGTGTGCGGAGTGCATAGGGAAGCGGGATAAGGGACAGGGCGCAAAATTGTGCATACACTTGACCCATGCGCATCTATTACCCCTTTTTGGCGAGCGAATTGGACCAGGGAAACTTTCCTCCCCGCAATGGCTATTGCGTCCGTCCCGACGCAGGTTTGCACGGTGAAGATTTAGAAGTCGCTGAAGACGATGCGCGTACACTCGCCGCGCTAGACTCACTTGCCTTTCTTCGAGATGAAGACTCGGGTATTCCCAGTAGATGCATTATCGCTGCTGACATCGAGGGACTTTCTTGGGAAGAATACGATGGGGATGTCGCTCAGACCTCCCCGTGTGCACCCGATAGCGATTCGATCGCCGCGTACTTCATCGATCCTCCAGATTCTGCTCCTGCTGTGCGGAAGGTTCTTCAAGCTCAGACACAAGAAGACGCTGACGAGGCCGTCGCGCAGCTGTGGGAAGAGAGCCTGGAGTGGTACGCGCCCGAAGAACGCGAACTGCTGGTGCGCGTGTTGGAGTCAATGAACGCAAAGGCGTAAGCGAGCACTGGCATTACGGCGTCAACTCTGAGCAACGCGCGGCTAGGAAGGTCGGATAGAGAGCGTTGATCCTTCGCCTTCGCGCCACCTCACCTCAATCTGATCAGGAATCTGTCTGGCCATTTCGTCGACATGACTGATCACACCGATACAACGATCACTCTCGCGAAGCGCAAGAAGCTGGGACATGACGATGTCGAGGGTATCCAAGTCCAGGGAGCCGAATCCTTCGTCGATGAACATACTTGAGAGAGTAATCCCGCCGCTTTCAGCCATGACGACGTCTGCAAGTCCCAATGCAAGGGCAAGAGAGACATAGAAAGTTTCTCCACCCGAGAGCGTGGACGGGTTTCGTTCTTCTTCAGACTCATGATCGAGGATAGACAGCCCCGAGGCCGTTCTTGCGTGAACGGGTCGCGTCTGTATCGCTTCGACGGAGTTCGTATCGCCCATGCGATATTTCAGCCAGGCGTGGATTCGCTGCGGCGATGAGCTCTTCAAAACGAGACATGAGAATCCACGAACTCAAGGGGACCTGGTGAAGGCTGGGGCCTGTCCCGCTTGCTAGTTCTGCGAGGCGTTGCTTGGGGTATCCGCTTTCAAGAGCGGAAGTCAAAGCTGAAAAAGCGTTCTCCACATTTGCTCAGTGAACGTTTGGATTCCCTGACGATGTGCCTGAATCGAGGCGACGTGATCTGTTGCAGTAAGGAGCGCATTGTCTGCTTCCTCGAGTGAGGAGGCAATAGCCTGACAATCAAGCGGAGATTGTCCTTCAAGCCCCCTGCAATCGATCGGATTCAAGGGCTTGTCGGGTCGCAAATAGATCCTGATCGTACTCCTGAAGGATTGCGACCTTGGCGCTGAGATCGGATAGAAGGGGGAGTTTGCTTCTTAAGAGCTCGATACCGCTGGAATCCGGACTCAGCCCTGCATCTTCGAGGGCTCCCATGAGGAAGCCCTGAGCTTCTCTCAAGCGCTGCTCTGCATGCTGATAGTGCTGAAGCACTTCACGAGAGCGCTGATGTGCCTGAGTGCTGTCCTCGAGGGAAGAAGTCCACTCTTCGAGCGATGTATGACCCCGCGTAAGCTGAGTAAACTCTTGTGTTTCTTCGTCGATGCGTAAGAGTAGATCCTTGTTTTCTTTGCGCAGATGAGAGAGTCTCTGCGTTTGCGAGGCCTTGGTGGCAATCAAGTTCTTTTCGTTTTCCTGGCATTCGGCAAGGGACTCGTGAATGGACTGCTCGGAATCCGCAAGTGAACGTAGAGCCGTGATCCGTGTCGTGAGCTCGTTGAGCTGGGCTTTCACAGAAGCACTATCACCTTGAGCTTGTTCATCCAGCGCTGCAATCTGAGCCGAGCAGGTCGAGATGTTCGAGTAGTAAGTTCGTGGAGACGCTTATCGGCAGCCGTTGTGGCCTTCTCAAGAGCCTCTAGTTGCTCGCGACTCATGCTCTCTTCCCCCTCGAAACGAGCGGGCTGGGGATGGGTCGTGGAACCGCAGACAGGACACGCGTTTTCTTCTCGCAGGGTAGACGCAAGCGAAGCGGCGGTTTCACGAAGCCATAGTTCTCGCGCGAGCATGTGATCGCTCTCCGCGCGTGGCGGGCAAGGCGTGTCGCTTCCTCAATATCGCGTTCAAGCTGAATGAGCTGCTTGCGGAGCTGATCAGCCCGCTCCGCAGCCTCAAGGCGCGTGGAAAGCTGATGACAGCTAGCTTCAAGGTCGTGAAGAGCAGAAGCCGCCGTGCGTGCAGCCTCTAGTTTGTCGCGAAGCTGCGCAGCTTGCATCTGCACCGATTGGATCTGGGAATCGGCGTCCTCCACGCTCTTCGTGCACTGTTCGCACTGGGCCATGCACTCTTCCTGCTCACCGCGTAGGCGCGTCAGTTGGGCCTGCGCCTGCAACGCGTGTGTCAAGGACTCGCGTTGCTCCTGGAGGTTGTGCTCGCGTTCGTCAAGACGAGCCTGGAGCTCATCAAGTTGAAGATCCTCAGGAGCGTCCTGCAGGAGCGCAAAGCACTCAGCGAGCGCACCGAAGGCTTGCTCACGTGCCTCGTGGGCCGAATCGTATTGACGTAGTGGAAGTTCAAGTGGCTGGAGAAGACGAAGCTCTGCGACGCTGTTGCGCACAGCATCAATGTCCTGAGCGCGCTCAAACAGCTGATCACGGTGGTCAAGAAACTGTGCGCGTTCAGTGAGACGCTCATTGAGGTCGCGTGCCTTCGTTAGTTCTGCACTCAGCTGGCGAGACCGCTCTTTTTGCAAGAGACGGGCAGTGTCTGCCTGTTGCACATCCTCTTCAAGCTGAGCATCTAAGCGAAGGCGAAAATCAGAAAACTCCGTATTGACAGATGAGCCTGGTCTGAAGGTGTCAAGAGAATCCGCAAGAGTGTGGATTGTACATGCCCACTCTTCGCTAAGATGAGAATGAGAGACGCTATCAAGCAAAGAATCCAATGAGGAACGTGCGTGTTGCCTGGCCTGAACGATTGAATCATGTGCTTCTTTCGCCTGTTCACGGAAGGCATCTTGGAGGCTCTGGAAAAACTGAGTTCCGAAAATGTCACGAAGGATCTCTTCGCGTTCGATGGATTTCGCCGTCAAAAAAACGAGCAAATTGCCCCTGAGGGAAGAACGACGGTTTGCAGGAATTGGTCTTTCGTCGAGTCCGATGAAGGTGGTCATCATCGATTGAGCATCCATGATTGAGCGGCTCAATGGTTCAACCGTTGAAAAGCCTGATGGATCATCCGAATCGCGCACGACGCGCTCGAGAACCAGAGTTGGATTGACCGGAGTGCTCCGTCCTTCTTTCACATACTTTGGTGTTCTGCGAACTCGGTAGATGCCGAGGATACTTCAAAGACAAGGGTGACAAAGATGGATCGTTGGGGTCGCAATATGATGAGCGCAAACGGTTTTTGCTCCCTCACTGCCACTAGCCACATCTCCATAGAGCGCGAAAACAATCGCATCGATCAAGGTCGTCTTACCCGAGCCAGTGGATCCTCGTAGAAGGAAAAGACCCGAATCAGTAAAACGCTCGAAATCGATGTATTGGCGCTGCGCAAAAGGACCAATACCCGACAACTCTAAGGTTAAAAGCTTCATTGCCGCTGGCCTTTCACCGTATCAAGCACATCACCAATAATTGTCCGTTCGCGCTGCGTCAGAGCCTCTCCTCCTGCTTGCTGGAAGAATTCGGCAAGAGTGACGTTCATATCCGCTGTCTCTAGATGGATACGCGGCGCCCGTAGAGGAGAAACATGCGCGGGGGAGTGAAGGATAGAAAGCGCATGAGGATAGACCGCGCGAAGACGGGCGACCATTTCCTGCGGCCGTGAATCATCGGTTACCGTCAAGGACACATATGCCTGCGGTGAAGTGTCCTTCGCGCCTTCGAGCAAAGACTCCATCGAGCCTCGTAAAACAACAAGAGGGTGCGCAGTGGGAATATCGATGAGAAACGTCCACGGCCTTGTTCCCATCCACGCCGAGTGTGTCAATCACGACCGCGCTCTTATTTCCGGGCGCTTCTGAGAAAGAGTAAGCGATAGGAGAACCGGAATAACGCATAGGGACGCGCGCAGCTAAACCTCTTGGGGACGATGCAGGTGCCCGAGGGCAACATAACTGAGGCCTGGCTCGGGCAGTACTTTTGCTCCGCCGAAAGTCTCGAAAGTCTGGGCTGAAACAGAAGCAACCCCGCCTACCTCAATATTGCGTTCAGAATCGCAGGGAGCTGCGCCCACGATGAAAGCGTGAGCCATCACGATGGCAGGACGCATATCGCCGCAAGTCCGCCGAGCCAATAGATCATTTGCCAATGCGACGAAGCGCAGCATCCATCACCGCCTGATGGGTGCGTTCGAGGGCTTCCTTATCATCGGATAGCTTCGCCCGGAACCAAATCCGGCTCAAGGTAGGGGATCGGGTAGATCAATACCCCCGGATCCTCACTCTTACCTGCGTATTCGCGGGCCTTCCCAATCTCTTCCACACTGGCGCAGACCTGAACCTTGCCACGTAAAAACTGCGAATAGACACCGAGGCGACTTGCTGAATCATGATTTCCCGGAGTCAAAAGAACCTGCGTGGCTGAAGAAAGATCACGGAGAAGATCCATCACTTCGTTAAGTTGAGAAACCGCAGGAATCGCGCGATCGTAAACATCGCCAGAGACAAGGACTAGGGTCGATCTCTTGTTCCCTGACCGTGTCAAGAAGCCAGCGGCAAAATGCAGCGCGAGAATCGCCTAAATCTTGGCCGTGGAGATTACGGCCAAAATGCCAGTCCGAGGTGTGAAGAATACGCATGTGCTTAGTATGACCCGCTCCACCTGCAACTGAGTGCAGTTTGAACTCTAACGTGCAGCTTTCGACACCTTCATTGCGCCAGCCACCGCGTCCAGGAGCCGGCGAACCGAAGCCACCCGAGAGGAGCGCCGCTGTCTCTCCTGGTCCGCGGCCTCGTCAGTGGAAGAAATAACGAAAGGATCCTTACCCCTGCGTCCAGGCATCGAGGGCACAGGAAGGAGCACCTTCTAGGTGCGTACACAGCGGCAGACACCAGCGCGAGGCCTCGGCGACGTCAGGGAAAACTCCCAGTACATCATCGATGTCAACATGCCCCAGGCCAAAGGAACGCACACCCGGGGTATCGACGATCCATCCTCCACCGGGAAGCTCAAAGGCACGGGAGGAGGTCGAGGTGTGTCGACCTCGTCCAGTTACCTGATTCACGACACCCACTAAGCGTTCGGCTTGGGGGATCAAAGCATTGATCAGTGTTGATTTCCCGACACCGGAATGGCCGACCAAGACGGAGAAATGACCGGCGAGGATTTCTTTGAGTTCATCAAGACCTTGGCAGTCTGCCTCAACTGAGGTGACGACAGTCGTGACATCAAAATCAGCGTAGGCTTCCAAAAACTCGGTTGCAGGAGCAAGATCGGCCTTGGTTAGGCACAATACAGCACGCATTCCCGCTTCGTGAGCGGCAACAAGGCAACGGTCGATCATGCCCATTCGCGGGGGCGGATCCGCCAAAGCCGTCACAATCACCATGATTTCTGCATTCGCGACGATAATTTTCTCGCCCTTTTGATCTGGCGCGTCCTCGAGAGAACGGCGGAGAACGCTGCTGCGATCATCCGTGGCAACAATCCGCGCGAGAGTGTCGACGCGGCCGCTCAAATCCCCGGTCAGGCGAACCCTGTCTCCTACGACGACGCTTCCTTTCTTGAGCTCGCGTGCCAAGACAGCGCGAAGGTCGAGGTCCTCGTAACGAACGAGGTAACGGCCACGGTCAATGCCGATCACCCTGTCCGATTGGTTTAGTTCCCTCAATCAGGGTCGGACCTGAGTTCTCGGTCGTGAGCGTTTCGAGGACGAACTTTTACGCGAGGATCGTCAGTTCCGATATCGCGCCCTAGACATTGACGTCACTCTCCCCACACATGCGCCCTACATCGATTCAAACCCAGGGAGGGTCTTGGAGGTACAAGAAATGTCATCAACGCTCACCCCGTCAACAACCAAGCCAACAATTGCGGCAAAAGTTGCCATTCTGTGATCCGCAAAGGAACGCAGAGGCGCGCCGTGAAGGGAAGCGGGGGTGATTCGAAGCCCATCCGGGAGTTCTTCGATTGAACCGCCCAGAGCGCTGACTGACGAAGCGATTGCATCCAAACGGTCGGTCTCATGTCCACGCAGATGGGCGATCCCGGTCAGTGTCGAAGGAGTTGACGCAAAAGAGAAGGAGAGCGGCAAGGGTTGGAACCATTTCACCCATGGTTGACATATCGCGTTCAATTCCGGGGAAACTCCCCGGTCCGCCCCCACGCACAGTCAGTCCGCTGCTTCCCATTTCGTTTGTTTCCAGAGAAGTTTCAATACCCATCTCGTTAAAAAGAGAAGGCCACTGCGCGCCGGGCTGGGTTGATGCAAGCGGCCAATTGGGAATTGTGACGCTTCCTGCGCTGAGTATTCCCGCGCATAAGAAGGGACCCGCATTCGAAAGATCCGGCTCGATTGCGATTTCCGAGGCCGTGGGCGCACCCGCATCCACCCGCCATTCACGATCACCCAATTGCGTCCAAGAAAGTCCAGCTTCGTGCATCATATTGAGGGTCATTTCAATGTGGGGCAAAGAAATGAGTGGCGCATTGCTTCGAATAATCGCTCCACCGATAAGAGGCGCGACAAGAAGCATCGCGGAGAAAAAAACTGCGAGGAAGCAGAAGCATCAACGGTGATCGGCGAAGAAGAGGGCTTGAGCGGACCAGAAATTGTGAAAGGAAGATGTCCCTTTTCACCGTGGTAACTCAGTGTGGCTCCCAGGCTTTCGAGGACATCTAAGAGAGGGGCAAGCGGGCGCGCATATGCCTGCTCGTCTCCATCGAAGCGCGTGGGAGCGGAAGAAAGGGCTGCAAGGGCGGGAGGAAACGCATGACGGTTCCTGCCAGACCGCAGTCGATGACGCGTTCAGAAGAAGGAATCTGAAGAAATCAGGGGTGATCTGAGTGCGGGAGTCGCCCAGCATGTGGATCTGGGCGCCAAGAGTTTGCAGCGCTTGGGCGAAGAGATCGGTGTCGCGTGAGCGAAGGACGCCCTCAATCACACATGGGTGCTTTCCTATCGCAGCGAGGTAGAGCGCACGTGCGGTCTGTGATTTGGACCCGGGGATCGAAACCTTCGCGCTGATAGGGGAGTGGAGTCGAGGAGCGCGCACGAACTCACTGGGCGGCGCCTGAGGGAATGCGCTCCGCGAGGCGAAGCAGTCTCGATGAGCTGATTGCGACGCCAAGAATAGCTGGGCCGCCCGTTGCGATCGAGGCTCGCAAAAGAATAATCCCTGCACAATTGGCAAGCTTTAGACGAAGCGACGCAGGCTGTTCATGATTGATGACGGCCATGGGAAGCGCGATGGCTGTTAAGACCGCAGCGCAGGTGCGAGGCGCTTTACCCAATGCGAAAAGCCCCCGCTGCGAGGAGAGTAACGCCGGCGCTGATTTGGGCGCTGCGGGAAAGATACGGATCAATGTTCTCAATGTTGCTTCGCTCTTCGATGCGCGAAAAAAACGGGGCGGAGTGCATCGAGCTTGGCGACGTGACGATCGGGATGAACCAGGGCATCGATCGCATCGAGGGCCAGGGGAGCGGCAAGAAGAGGACGGGCAATGCTACGCAGAAGAGACATAACTCCATTGTGTCAAAAAAAGTCGTTTGGCACCCTGTGCTCGGCAGAGAATTCGTGTAAACACCTCTGCTGAATCGAAACGGAGGGAATAATCATCAGCTTGCTGCGTTGAAGTGGGTATGAAACTTGATGTGCAAGTGGCAAGACGAAAGAGAACGCGGTGCCGTCCCGCTTTCGCGCGTCCACTTTCGCATCCGAGGCGTTCGCGATTAGCCTTGACATCAATGAGCGAATTACATGACACTCGTGAGCCTGCACCGCAGGAGTTGAGTCAGGAGGACCGGGACCGTTTGTTTGCCGAACAAGCGATTCCCCTCATTGATCAACTCTTTGGCGCAGCCTTAGGAATGACGCGAAATCGTGCTGATGCGGAAGACCTTGTGCAGGAAACTTTTATGAAGGCCTACACGAAGTTTCATCAGTATCAGCAAGGAACCAACATCAAAGCGTGGCTCTACAGAATCTTGACCAACACCTACATCACCCACTACCGCAAGGCGCAGCGTTCGCCTAAACGCAGTGGCGGTGAAGAGGTTGAAGACTGGCAGCTCGCCGCTGCTGCTTCTCACGATGAGAAGGGTCTTGTTTCTGCGGAAGCAGAGGCCTTGGATAACATTCCTTCCTCTGAACTTCGAACTGCATTGGAGTCGCTGTCGGAAGACCAACGTGTTGTCGTCCTTCTGTCTGATGTAGAGGGTTTTGCGTATAAAGAGATCGCCGACATGCTGGATATCCCGATCGGGACCGTCATGTCCAGGCTTCATCGAGGACGCAGGAATCTACGCGAAGGCCTGTCAGCACTCGCGGCTGAATATGGAATCGGGGAGAATCATGCAGATTGACGATAAGCGCGCGTGTCGTGAGTTACACGAGCACCTTTTTGAAGTGATTGACTTCCTCGACCGCGAGGAATGCCGCGACTATATTTCCGCTGAATGCTTGAAGAGCCCGGAGTTTCGCGAGCAACTGCTTGACCATATTTCTCGCTGCAAGCACTGCCAGGACTCGATGTACACCGAGCGCTTCGTTCGCTCCTCCTTGCGCGTTGCTATTGCGACCAAGCCCCTCAATCCTTGCGCGAGCGCATCATTGCACAGACCTACGTCGAGGTCAGATGGGCTTCCAAGGAATCGTGAATTTCGACTCTGTGGGCGCGCTCTGTTTGGAGATTAGCCTCGGGTATGAAAAACTGTGCAGGTTGGATATCTCAGTTTTTAGAGGAGACGACAATGTCGAAGAGGGGTCGTAAGCGTCGCGATCGTCGTAAGCACGGCGCGAACCACGGCAAGCGTCCTAACGCCTGAATCGTGTTTATCGGGTGGGGCTCCGATGTCATGCATCGGAGCCCACACCCGTCTCTTTATCAAACTCTATGCTCTAAACGTCGCTTTCTTCGGCTCCGATCCATTCAAACCACCCTTGGTGAAGGACAAGCCAAGCCATGAGTGCATAGCCGGACTGTCCAGGCATCGAAGCGCCGCGAGCAGAACGAACAGCAGAAGAAGCCATATCCTCAAACCACTGATCGTGTGCGACAAGGGGAGTGAAGGTATCGACAAAGGGAATATCCCTGCGCTCGCACACCTGCTGGCACGACAAGGAAACTTCCTTTACCGCGCTGGATTGGACTCCCGCAAGAGGAGGCGGGCCAACAACCATCGAGGGAATACCGAGCGTCGAAGCTCGGTCGGTGATGTTTGCAAGATTTAGTCGAGAGCGCGGCGTTGAAATACCCGCGGGAATATCTGCACAACCAACGGCAATAATGAGCGCACAGGGTTCATCGGGCGCAAGACGATAGCTCACTTCGTTTTCCCACCGAGAGGCGAGCTGCGTTGTCGTTTCCCCGGGAACAGCCAAGGTCATGACGGTCGGAGGGGAAGGGAAGTACGAGCGCGCCAAAACGCGCCCGACCCAGCCCAGGCCTCGGGGATCACCCATTGGGGTAATCAGCTCATCGCCAATCACACAAATACGCATCTGCGTGCCCCCTTCTTAGGAAAAAGCTCGGCGCACGATATCCGCAGCCTGCTCACGGTGCAAAGCTTGCGCGTCCAGCGGCGGTCGTTGCGCTCTCCGGACGGGACACAAGCGCTGGAGCGATTCCCAGCTCAGGGAACAAGTTCAGCGCAAAGTAGGGCCAAGCTCCCTGGTTCTTCGGCTCATCCTGAACCCAGACCACTTGGGCGTTCGGGTAGGTGGCAAGAGCTGTGCGAAGCTCATCGACGGGGAGAGGATAGAGCTGCTCGACGCGAATAATCGCCGTATTCCACGCGCCTCGCTCTGCGCGTTCGTGGATGAGGTCGTAGTAGACGCGGCCAGAACACACGAGAACCTTTGTCACCTCGTGGGTATTAACCCGAGAATCAACTTCGGAGTAGACGGGAGTGAAAGATCCCGAAGTGAATTCTTCGATGGAAGAAGACGCGGCGGGAAGACGCAGGAGCTGCTTGGGGTAAAAGCAATCAGAGGCTTACGAGGCCGCTTGTAGGCCTGGGTGCGCAGCATATGGAAGTGGTTCGCCGGGGTTGAGGGCTGAACAATCCACATATTGTCTTCCGCTGCTAGCTGGAGGAAACGCTCAATCCTGGCCGACGAATGGTCAGGGCCTTGGCCTTCCTGCCCGTGCGGCAAGAGCATAACCAAGGAAGAGCGCTGACCCCACTTCGTTTCTGCCGAAGAGACGAACTCGTCAATGATTGTTTGGGCGCCGATCGCAAAGTCACCGAATTGTGCTTCCCACAGGACCAAGGCCTCGGGGCGCTCGATGGAATACCCGTATTCGTAGGCAAGAACCGCATACTCCGACAGAGGCGAGTCGAAGACATCGAAGTGGGCCTGATCGGGAGTGAGGAAGTGCAAAGGAGTGAACTCGCGTCCGTCATTGTGGTCGTGAAGGACCGCGTGACGTTGAACGAAGGTTGCGCGACGTGCATCTTCACCGGACAAGCGAATCGGCGTGCCCTCCATGAGTAGAGAGCCAAAAGCTAAGAGCTCTGCGAAACCCCAGTCGATCGAATCGTGGCCGGAAGCCATCTCATAGCGCTTGTGGCACAGCTTTTCGATCTTCGGATGGACTGCGAAATCCGGTGGGAAGTTCACATAAGCTTCGCCGATACGGCTGAGCGTTTCAGCGCTGACAGCGGAAGACCAGCCGATCATCATTCCCGCACCGGGTAGCTGGCTTTCAGGAACCTGCCACTGATCGTCTTCATCCTCGCCGCGCTTTTGCGGAGACCAGCCGTGCTCGCGGGTGTGATCCAAAATCTCGCTGAGTTCGGCCTCGTAAGCGCGGATGGACTCGCGTGCGTCTTCTTCGGTCAGCTGGCCACGTCCCACGAGGTTACGGATATAAACCTCACGTGTAGAAGGCAACTTCGAGATGAGCGAGTACATGACCGGCTGGGTCATCGAAGGATCATCGCCCTCGTTGTGACCACGCCTGCGGTAACACACCAAATCGATGAGGACATCCTTGTGGAAAGCCTCGCGATAAGCCAATGCCAAAGCGCCCACACGCACGACCGCTTCGGGGTCGTCGGCGTTGACGTGGAAGATTGGGATCTGCAGGCCCTTTGCCAAGTCCGTCGGATAGCGTGAGGAACGCCCCGAAGCCGGTCCCGTCGTGAAACCGATCTGGTTATTCACAATGATGTGAATAGTCCCGCCGGTCTTGTATCCGGTCAGCTGGGACATGTTGAGGGTTTCTTGAACAACGCCTTGTCCGATGAAAGCCGCGTCACCGTGGATCAACAGAGGGACAATGGGCAGATCAGGATCGCCCAAAACATCCTGCTTCGCGCGCACGATTCCTTCGAGCACCCCATCAGCAGCTTCAAGGTGAGAGGGGTTAGCCGCCAAGGACACCTTGGTCGCAACTCCGGGCTCCGCTGAATACACTCCCTCAGTTCCCAAGTGGTACTTGACATCTCCCGCGCCCTGAACGGTCCGAGGATCCTGGTTTCCTTCAAACTCGGAGAAGATCTGGGCATAGCTCTTGCCCGCAAGATTCGCCAACACATTCAAGCGCCCGCGGTGGGCCATCGCAATCGCAACCTCGTGGATGCCGCGACGTGCCGACTGGCTCAAGATCTCATCGAGAAGAGGAATCAAGGACTCGCCGCCTTCAAGAGAGAATCGCTTTTGCCCCAGATATTTGGTCTGCAAGAACTCTTCGAAAGCCTCAGCGTGAATCAATGTCGACAAAATGCGGCGCTGCTCCTGGGCAGAAGGAGCTTTGAAAGGTCCTTCAATGCGTTCTTGCACCCAGTGGCGCTGCTGCGGATCTTGGATATGCATGTATTCGATACCAATGGATCGAATGTAGGTATCGTGCAAGCGCGACAAAAGATCGCGAAGAAGCATCTGCTCTGTTCCGCCAAAGCCGCCGGTCGGGAAAGGCCGGTCCAAGTCCCACACGGTTAAGCCGTAACTGGTCAGGTCCAGATCGGGGTGGCGGCGTACGCGGTAAGCGAGGGGATCTGTATCTGCCGCGAGGTGACCGCGCGAGCGGTAAGCGTGAATGAGTTCGGCAATACGGGCAGGCTTTGCCCTTTTTCGCGCTCGAGGTCATATTCGAAATCCGCTTCCCACGCGTAAGGCTGAATGGGAATATGCAAAGCCGCAAAAACACGCTCGTAGAAACCATCGCGGCCTGAAAGCTTCGTATCAACCAAACGCAAGAATTCACCCGAGGCTGCGCCTTGAATGACGCGGTGATCATAGGTCGACGAGACGAACATCGTCTTGCCAATTCCCATGAGAGCAAGTTTGCGCGGGGAGACTCCCGCGAACTCGGCTGGATAATCCATTGCCCCCACACCGATAATCAGCCCCTGGCCGCTCATCAAACGCGGAACCGAGGTCGTGGTGCCGATGGTGCCCTGGATTTGTCAGGGTGACGGTGGCACCTTGATAGTCCTCGGCCGTAAGTTCGCCCTTTTTTGCTCGAGCGATGATGCCCTGATAGGCATCAACAAATTGCGTGAAGGTCAAGGTATCGGCATCGTGGATAACCGGAACAACCAGACGGCGTTCGCCACCGTGCTGGATATCGATCGCCAGGCCAAAGCCCACGTGTGCCAGTTCTTCAACTGCGGCTTTACCGTCGTGAAGAAGGTAGCGGACATTCAACTGCGGCATCTCGGAGAGCGCATCGACGATGGCGTATCCAATGAGGTGCGTGAAGGAGACCTTGCCGCCAACGGTGCGCTGCAAGTGAGAGTTCACAACCGCGCGGTTCTCGATCAGGATCTTTGCGGCAATCTGGCGCTGAGAAGTCGCAGTTGGGACGCTCAGTGATTCGTCCATATTGCGTGCGGTTGCACGTGCGATTCCTTTGAGGATGCGGATATCGTCTTCAGCTTCCGTGCTCATTGAACGCGAGGCTGGCGTCTGCGTAGCGCGGTGGCGACGTGCATAGGGCGACGAGGCCTCGCTTGCCTGCGCGGGGGGAGCAGGAGGAAGGTCAGAGCGAGTCACGAGCACTTCGGGCTGCTCAGTTGCAGGGTTGTCCGCTTGGGCGGCAAGCGCGGCCTCGGCGCTGACAACTGCGGTTGGTTGCGTCGGGAGCGGGGCCTGCGGACGATGGAGCTGGGCGGGACGGTATCTCCCTCAAAATAGGCGCGCCACGAGGCATCGACGCTGTGGGGATCGGCCAACCACTGCTGGCGCATTTGTTGAACCCATTCTGGTGAACGTGGGGATTCCACCACAGCTGTACCATCCTTTTTCTGAACACTGCTATGTGACTTTAGACAACAGTTTAGGCCCTAGGGCTGCGAATGCCTCACCTGCAACGGGCCTTTCTCACACTTCGAAGAACTCCAACTACCGATAGACTGGAGGAATCATGGAAAGTGACAGTTGTTGCTCTGATCAAAATCTGATGCGTCAATGCCGCCCTCGATGCAGGAGGTCGACGTGCTTCTTGATATCGCAATGCTCCTTTTAGGAGTCATCCTTACCGCGGGAACTTTTGTCTTTGTCTCCGCAGAATTTTCTCTTGTCGCACTCGACCAAGCCGTCGTTGAAAGCCGCGCTGCGGCCGGAGATGCACGCGCTCGCCAAGTCTCCACGGCGATTAAAAATCTGTCGACACAGCTTTCTGGCGCACAAGTTGGGATCACGCTGACGACAATTCTTTTGGGCTACACCACTCAGTCTGCGCTCGCGGATATGCTGACTTCGGCAGGGGTGGGACTTGGTTTGTCAACAGCGGTTTCTTCCGCTGTAGGAGTTGCGGTTGCTGCGGTTTTGATCAATGTTCTCTCCATGGTTTTTGGAGAGCTTGTTCCAAAGAATCTCGCTCTTGCGCACCCCTCAAGACTGCGGGACGGATCGTCCCCTTCAATTCCCTTGTTCACCGTTGTCTTCAAACCGGTGATTACGCTCCTCAACGCCTCGGCCAACGGCATCTTGCGCCTGATGGGGGTTGAGCCTCAAGAAGAGCTCTCTTCCGCGCGCTCCGCCTCGGAGCTTGCCGCGATGGTTCGCCACTCCGCCCAAGAGGGGACTTTGGATACCTCGACGGCGTCGCTTTTCACGAACTCGATCCGAATTAGCGAATTGAATGCGGCGGACGTGATGACTGACCGCGGCCTTCTCCATACGATTCCTGAAGACGCAGTGGCTTCCGATGTTGTCCGTGCGGCCCACGAAACCGGGCATTCGCGTTTTCCGGTGATCGGAGAAGACCGGGATGACATCATCGGTTTCGTTTCTTTGCGTCGAGCAGTCGCTGTTCCTTTTCGAAAAACGCGATGAAGTTCCCGTCATTTCGTCTTCTTTTGCTTGCCGAGGCCCCGCGCGTGCCTGAAACCCTTGACCTGGGCACGCTGCTTGTGCAGTTGCGCGAAGAAGGTCTCCAGATGGCGGTCGTCGTCGATGAATATGGTGGAGTGTCGGGAATCGTCACCCTTGAAGATGTCGTCGAAGAAATTGTCGGCGATGTCGCGGACGAGCATGATCAGCGTCGCTTGGGTATTCGTCAACGTCCCGATGGAAGTCTTTTGGTACCCGGACGATTGCGCATCGACGAAATCTCGCGCAGCGAACGAAAGTTTTTCCTCCCTGATGATGGCCCCTAGCGACACGCTTGCAGGCCTGATCATGACTGAGCTTGGAACGATTCCACAGGTGGGGGACCGCTGCGAAGTTGCGGGCGCCAGCTTAGAGGTCATTCAGATGATGGGGAGGCGAGTCATGCAGGTGAGCATCATTCCTCCGGCGCGTGAAAGCGAAGGGAGGTGCTCTTGTGAACGCCACTTTCGCCGTGATCGTGACCTTCATTCTCCTTGCGCTCAATGCGTTCTTTGTCGCGGGTGAGTTTGCGACAACTTCATCTCGTCGTTCGCAGATCGAACCCCTCGTTGAAGAAGGAGTTCGTGGTTCGAAGTACGCGCTTTTTGCACTTGAACATGTCTCTTTGATGTTGGCGATCTGTCAGTTGGGCGTGACGGTAGCGTCCACCTCCCTGGTGTGGTCGCAGAACCCACTTTTGCCTCATTAATCGAAGGACCAATGCAGCAGTGGGGACTGCCGCACTCGTGGGTACACGTTGTCGGATTTACCTTCTCCCTCGCGCTGGTCCTGTTCTTGCACGTTGTCTTCGGTGAGATGGTTCCCAAGAATCTCTCAATCGCGAACCCGCAGCGCCTACTTCTTGTTCTGGCCCCCATTTTGGTCAGCATTGGACACGTCATTAGTCCGGTGATTCACGGTATGGATCACTTGGCGAATTGGTTCTTGCGCATGGCCGGAGTTGAACCAAAATCCGAAATCTCGGCAACTTTTACTGTCGAAGAGATGGCAACAATCGTTGAACACTCCCAGCAAGAGGGAATGATCGACGATGATTTGGGTCTGCTCTCAGGAACTCTTGAGTTCTCGACGGAGAACGCCTCCGATGTCATGGTTCCCTTGGAAGATCTCATTATTTTGGATGAGTCGACTACGCCGGATCAGGTCGAAAAAGAAGTAGCCCGCACTGGGTTTTCGCGTTTCCCCGTTGCGGACGCTCAGGGAGCGCTCAAGGGCTATATTCACCTGAAAGATATCCTTTATGCCGATGAAACAGAGCGTTTTGAGCCCATCACCTCCTGGCGCATCCGCAAGATGGAGGCGGTGCCGATGGACGCAGAAGTTGAAGATGCTCTTCGACATATGCAACGCGCCGGTGTTCACCTCGCCGAAGTCATGGGGGTAGACGGGAGCGTTACCGGAGTCCTCTTCCTTGAAGATATCCTTGAACGACTAGTTGGTGAGGTCCGCGACGCCCTCCAGAAGGACACTCTTCCTGGAAATTATCGTTCCTGAAGTGAGCACTAGGACACAAGTAACTGCGATCCAGCTTTTTATTTGGGATGATGGAAGAACTATGACACCTGAAGCACCGAAGTTCCCGACGCGTCGAGAGCGTGCCCACGCGCGCGCTCATGACGCGCGCATTCACGGTGCTCCCGTATCTTCTTCCGCCCAGGACGCGCCCGCTAAAGGATCAAAATTCGGTGCACTTATCGTGCGTTCGGGCGTTCTTCTTGCGCTTGGTGCAATGACAATTGCAGTCCCCTTAAGTGGTTATTTGCGCCCGGATGTATCAATTTCGATTCCCTCTCGAGAATTTGGTGTCGCTGCTGGTTCTCAGTCGTGGGCAACTGATACCAACGCAGTCACGCTCTCGTCTGGTCTTAACGCCCAGGTCGATCCTGCCTCGCGTTCACGAGTCCGTTCGCCTCTCGCTGCTCAGTGTCTGAGTAGTGACGGAGCCGCCGATGGAACTCGAACGCTCACCAAAGCTGACACGCTCTATTGGCCGCTTCAGCAGGGGACCTATCAGGTGACCTCGCCTTTCTCGATGCGTATTTCTCCCGTGTCCGGAACCATGCTCATGCACGAAGGTACGGATATGGCAGCTCCCCTTGGAACCCCGATCCACGCTGTGTATCCCGGAGAGGTCACTGAAGTATCCGAGAATTCTCGTTCGGGTGCTCTCATCACCATGCGTCATACGCTTAGCGATGGAACCGTTTTCTATTCGGCTTACCTGCATCAATACATGAAAGACATCAAGGTCAAGGTTGGTCAGCAGGTCAATGCGGGTGAACAGATCGGTGCAGTTGGCTCGAATGGATGGTCAACGGGACCGCACCTTCACTTCGAAATCCATAACTCGAAGAACGAACCGGTTGATCCGGAAAAATGGATGGTTGAGCACAAGGCCATCTTTATCGGCAAGGAGTGCTGACAATGTATCGGGTTCTTGGTGAAGGCCCTCTGATTCTTGCTCATCGTGGCGGGGGAGCCGAAGCTCCCGAAAATACGCCGGAAGCTTTTCAAGCACTACGTGACATTCAGGTTTTTCACGTCGAGACCGATGCACACCTGAGCGCGGACGGTCAGGTGGTTCTCAACCATGATCCGAAAGTGGATCGCACCTACCCAGCCAAGGGCGAGATCCGCCAGATGCCGTGGTCGCAGTTGGAACAGTTACGCGGGGTAGATGGCGGTCGAATGATCCGCTTGGCAGATGCTCTAGAGAGCTTCCCCGACATGTATTTCAACGTCGATGCCAAGAGTGCTGAAGTTGCGCTTCCTTTTGCTCGATGTTGTGCGTGAGCACGAGGCCTTGGGCAGGGTTCTGATTGCTTCTTTCGATGAGTCACGCCTTCGCCTTCTTCGCTCTCGTGAACCGCGCTTGGTCACATCACTGGGGGTTGCAGCGGTGACGAGGCTTGTAGCGGCGTCCCAGCTCGCCCAGCCCGCTACCCGTTTGCGAGTTCCGGGTCCCCTCGAGGGAGTATGGGCAGTGCAGGTCCCGGAGAAGATGGGTGTCATCCGCGTGGTCGATCGCCGTTTTGTTGCGACTGCACACGCCTTGGGCTGCGCAGTGCACGTGTGGACGGTCAATGAAGAGACGCAGATGCATCGTCTCCTAGACCTAGGAGTTGACGGCCTCATCACCGATCACCCGACCCTCGCTCGTCAGGTATTGGAAGATCGGGGCCAATGGGTCCCGATCGCGCCAGCGAATGCAGAGTAAATGATTGAGGCGTGGCCCCGAAAAAGGGGACCACGCCTCAATGTCAACGGCTTCTTTAGATGTCGATTCCCTGAGTACGTGCTGCCAATTCAATGGTACGAGCGCGTGCGATTCGCCAGAGCGAAACTCCCACCAGCACTACCGCCAAGACGATACCTGCGATGCGCACCCAGCCACTGCCAATGAAAATCATTGCCATTGCCGCGAGCTCGGGAACAAGCAGCATGAAGGAATCAACAATGTAGCGACCGAAGCTGGGCATTTCAATACCATCGGCCTCGGCAACGGACTTAACCATGAAGTTCGGACCATTTCCGATGTAAGTGATAGCGCCGCACAGAACCGCACCCAAAGAGATCGGGATCAGATAGGCCTCGGGAACTCCGGCAATGAGCGTTCCATCGCCACCCAGAGTTTTTGCCATTCCGAAGAAGGTCATGTAGGTCGGAGCGTTGTCCAAGACCGAGGACAAAAGAACCCAGTGAAGACGAAGAAAGTTCCACGGTTCAAGGGAGCGAAGGAGCAACCTCTTCGAGGACGCGCAGTGCGGGGGCCATCGTGGCGAAAATGCCGATGAAGAGGGCCGCGACCTCGGCAATGGGGGACCACTGGAAGGCATTTTCCTCATAGCGGACCTTCTTGTTTCCGATGGTCAGTGACAGACCAGCCGCAAGCAACATGACGATCTCGCGCCATGGGACCAACTCACTTCCGTGCGCATGGCCTTCGATGATGGCCTCGGCATCCCACGATGGTAGGAAAGCAACGGAGCAGATAATCGCTGCGAAGAACAGGAGATTAATCGCGCCGTGCAATCGCAGAGGTTCGATGTCCTCGTTGTCCTCTTCGATGGCCACCTTGGGTTCGCTTGCGTAGTACAGGCGATCAGGCGAATAGTAGGAGAGGAGAAGGATCCCAAGGACGAATGCCCATTCCTTCCACAGGTTCAGCGTCCACGTGAAGGGGACACCGTTCAAGAAACCGAGGAAGAGCGGCGGGTCGCCCAGAGGGGTCAGCAAACCGCCGCAGTTGGCCACGATGAAGATCGTAAAAGAGGACGGTGTGGACCTTGTTCACACGCTCGCGGTTGGTGGCAAGCAGGGGACGGATCAACAGCATTGCCGCGCCGGTTGTTCCAATGAAAGATGCTAGAACGCCGCCAATTACCAAGAAAATCGTGTTGTTCCGGGGAGTTGCCCGAATGTCGCCGGCGAGGTGAATACCGCCCGAGACCACGTAGAGCGAAAACAAAAGGCAGATGAATTGGAAATATTCAATTCCCGTGTCAATGAGCGGAGCGCTTCCGGCTTTCCAGAACATCCAGGCGGTCGTCGGGATCGCCAAGACTAGTGCAACCGTCAGCTGGCTGGAATTGCGTTCCCACCAGTGCGAGGTTGCAGGGATTAACGGCAAAACAGCGATGCAAGCGAGCATCGTGACGAATGGAATAAGTGACCACAAGGGGTATTCCAAGGCAACTCCTTGACGTAAAAGCTATGCGGCAACCTGCCATATTCATCCTAGGACATGGGTGCATGGGTGGCACTGAGTGTCTTTGCATGCGGTTATGGGGCATCTATCACGCTTAAAATGGAGGAGTACAAGGAGGACGGATGTCACAGGCAACGCGAAATGCCCTGATCCTGATTATTGCGGGGCTCTTCGCTGGTTTTCTTTCGAGAATGTTTGGGATTGGCGGTGGGACGGTTATTGTCCCTGCAGCTCATGGCGGTGGGGTTTTCCCAGCGTCAGGCCTCGGCTTCAAGTCTTCTTTGCAATTGTCCCCACGTGTTTGTCGGGAGTCATCTCCCTACTCCTGGTCGGGGCGCATTGCCTGGGTTCCGCATTGTTGATGACGATTGGAATGCTCATCGGCGTGCAGGGAGGAACGTGGCTGCTCGCGCGTATGCGTGAAGTGGCTTTGCGCTGGTGCTTCGTTGCCTTCATCCTGACGCTGATCGCGCTTCAGGTCTTCTACGTTCCCGCACGTGAGGGCGTGCTCACCATGAGCGTTGCGATTGCCTGCGCTTTGGTCATGATCGGCCTGCTCTGTGGTTTCCTCGCGGGGCTACTTGGAATCGGTGGGGGAGCAGTTGCAGTTCCGGGGCTGACTTTGCTGGGAATGTCTGACCTGGGCGCGCGCGGGGTCTCTATGGTCGTCATGCTCCCGGGTGCGCTAAGCGGGACCTTCACGAACTATCGCCGAGGCCTCCTGCACTTGGGGCCAGCACTGACGGTGGGCGTCGCTGCGGTATGCGCAGTTCCAGTGGGTGCTTGGTGTGCCTCGGTGTTGTCTCCGCGCGTGGATGCGCTGCTCTTTGGAGCATGGTTCGCAGTGCTTTTAGTGCGCTCAATTATTGCGGCGCGAAAAGTGCCCCGAACAGGATTCGAACCTGCGACCTTTCGCTCCGGAGGCGAACGCTCTATCCACTGAGCTATCGGGGCAACCACGTCAGTTTATCAGTCTTTAGCCCCAGCTCAAACGCTAGTCTTTAAGGCTGGCTACCCCCTATCATGTAGGGGTTCGCAGTCCTCACAATCGAATGGAACTTCATATGCGCGTTCATATTGCGACTGATCATGCAGGTTTTGAACTCAAGGAACACCTGGTAGGCGTCCTGCGCGATGCCGGCTACGAAGTCGTGGACCACGGTGCAACTACCTATGACCCCAATGATGACTACCCTCAGATGTGCATTGCAGCGGCCGAAGGCGTCGCCGCTGAACCGGGCTCTCTGGGCGTTGTCATCGGAGGCTCTGGAAACGGTGAGCAGATGGCTGCAAACCTGGTCAAGGGAGTCCGTGCAGCTCTGGTGTGGAATGAAGACATCGCGGTTCTTGCTCGCGAGCACAACAATGCCAATGTCATTTCCGTTGGCGCTCGCCAGCATTCCCTCGAAGATGCCACGCGTTTTGTTCTGACCTTCCTGTCGACGCCCTTTAGCGAAGATGAGCGTCACAAGCGTCGCATCGCCGTCATGGATGCCTACTGATAGATCCTCTAGCCCTGACCGGTGATGGTTAGGTAAGCAAGAAGAATATTGAGCAGAATAATTGCCGCTGCAATCACGGAAGCCACTGTGATTGTCAGCGGCTTATTCGCGTACTCGCCCATGACTTGTTTGGATCGGGTCAGTCGCATGAGGGGAACGATCGCAAAGGGAATTCCAGAGGACAAGGCGACCTGAGAAAGGACTAAGGCTCCAGGTCGGTTCTGCCCTCCCATTCCCAAGATGATGAGCGCCGGAATAATGGTGACGAGTCTGCGCGCTAGAAGGGGACGTTCACGTGGAGGAGTCCGTTCATGATTTCAGAACCCGCGTAGGCGCCAACTGAAGTCGAGGCCAAGCCCGAAGCCAGAAGACCGAGTGCAAAAATTGTTGAAACCGTTGGACCCAACGCGTGTGCGATCGCGTGGTAGGCACCCTCGATTGTGTCTGTTCCTTCAACTCCGGATAGTGCAGATGCCGCAAGAAGGAGCAGGCCGATGTTCACGATTCCCCGCAATGCTCAGTGCCCACAAAATATCGTGGCGTGTTGCTCGAAGAAGCGCTCTCTTGTGGGGGCGCTCGACCTCAGTATCGGTCTGGTGGTCATTGACTCAAGGACGAGTGCAAAGTAAATCGCGTGAGGCATGACCGTCGCGCCAAGCATTGATGCGGCAACCAAGATCGAATCGGAGCCCTTGAAGCGTGGGATCAGCCCCGAGGCCACTTCCGACCAGTGTGGAGGAGCGAAGAAGAGTCCCGCAAGGAACCCGGCTGTGATGACAACGAGCATTCCGATGATGACTGCTTCGAAGATGTTTTGGCGTCGTCCTTGGAAGAGTAAGATCACGATGGATGCGGCGCCGATGATGACGCCCGACCATAGGAGCGGAATGCCGAAGAGAAGGTTGAGAGCGATCGCTCCGCCGATGACTTCCGCAAGGTCCGTTGCCGCTGCAACGAGCTCAGCTTGGAGCCAGAAAAGGATGCGGTTGCGGGGGCGAAGGCGACTTCCCAAGAGAGCAGGAAGAGATTGTCCGGTGACGATCCCGAGCTTTGCGGAAAGATATTGAACAAGCATCGCTGCGATATTGGATAGGACAAGAACCCAGACCAAAAGGTAGCCGTAGCGCGCGCCAGCTGTAATATTCGCGGCGACGTTTCCGGGATCGACGTAGGCGATTGCGGCGATGAATGCAGGCCCCATGAGTGCAAAAAGCCGATGTTGTTTGAGACGGTGCCCGCTTGCCATTGTTCCCCCGACGCTTGTCAATCTTCGTATAACCGAACTTTACTCCACTATTTTGTGAGCTGTCACAGATCAATGCGTGTGGCACAGGTGCAAGGCAAACTATTACCCTTAAATAGTGACTCCAGAAGAACTTGCATCCCATATTCATGATTTATTGCTCGCCGAGATCGCTCAGGGACATCTGTCTCTCGATCCCGCCGACGTCCCCGACACAGTGAAGGTTGAGCGTCCTCGAAATAGAGATCACGGCGACTGGGCAAGCAATATCGCTATGCAGCTCGCCAAAAAAGCTGGGATGAATCCGCGTGACTTTGCACAGATCCTTGTCAGCGGTCTCAACGAACTCGAGGGCATTGACAGTGCCGAAATCGCCGGTCCCGGTTTTATTAATATTCGTCTTGCTGCAGCTTCTGCGGGCGAACTTGCCCGCACTATCGTCGACGCCGGTGGTGCATTTCGGCCGCGGTGAGTCCATGAAGGGACTGCACATTAACCTGGAGTATGTCTCCGCTAACCCGACCGGTCCGGTTCACTTGGGCGGTGCGCGTTGGGCAGCCGTCGGTGACTCTCTCGCGCGCTTGATGAAGGCAACGGGTGCGAAGGTAACCCGCGAGTACTACTTCAACGATCATGGCTCGCAGATTGATCGCTTCGCGCGTTCGCTCTACGCGCGCGCGATGGGACATGAAGCTCCTGAAGATGGTTATGGCGGCCAGTACATCGCTGATATCGCTGCCCAGGTACGCGAAGATGCGGTCGCGGCAGGAGAGCCTGATCCGGTCACGCTTCCCGAAGAAGAAGCCGTTGAGGCATTCCGTGCGCGTGGTGTTGAGCTGATGTTCGATGAGATCAAGCAGCGTCTGCGCGATTTCCGTTCTGAGTTCGATGTCTTCTTCCATGAGGACTCACTGCACTACTCCGGTGCAGTTGATGCAGCAATCGAGACCCTTGCGCAAGCGTGGTGAGGTTTTTGATCAAGACGGAGCCGTGGCTGCGGACAACCTCCTACGGAGACGACAAGGACCGTGTGCTCATCAAGTCTGATGGCCAGGCCGCTTACTTCGCCGGCGACGTTGCCTACTACCTTGATAAGCGTCACCGTGGCGCCGACGTTGCGATCTATCTCTTGGGCGCTGACCACCACGGCTACATTGGTCGAATGATGGCAATGTGTGAGGCTTTCGGTGATAAACCGGGCGTCAACATGCAGATCCTTATCGGACAGATGGTGAACTTGGTGAAGGACGGCGTCCCTGTCCGCATGTCCAAGCGCGCTGGAACCATTGTCACCCTTGACGATCTTGTCGACGCTGTGGGTGTGGATGCTGCTCGCTATGCGCTTGTTCGTGTCTCAATGGATTCAAACCTCGATATCGATCTGGATCTCTTGGGATCGAATACGAATGAGAACCCTGTGTACTACGTGCAGTATGCGCATGCTCGCACCCAAAATGTTGCGCGTAATGCTGCCGAACACGGTGTGAGCCGCGAGGCTGGTTTCAATCCTGCAGCACTCGATACCGCAGCTGATAGTGACCTTCTCGGAGTGCTTGCGCAGTTCCCTGCGCAGGTTGCTCAGGCTGCTGACTTGCGTGAACCGCACCGCGTTGCGCGTTACCTCGAGCAGCTCGCAGCCGCCTACCACACGTGGTATGGCCAGTGCCGTGTCACTCCTCGCGGGGAAGACCCGGTGGATGAAGGCCACGTTGCACGCTTGTGGCTCAATGATGCTGTTGCCCAGGTACTGCGTAGTGGCCTGGACCTTCTCGGTGTTGCGGCTCCCGAGCGTATGTGAAGGTAGTCCCAAAGACGCCGTTGGCCCCGCAGTTTCATTCGAAACTGCGGGGCCAACTTGTTTCAGCCTTCGACAGGAGCAGATTCCCTGGGCATCGGGCTTAAATTAGGCAAGAGAATCAAAGAGGATGTTGAGTCCCTCGCTCATGGTCGGGTGTGCGATGGGAAGCATGCGAAGCTGCTCGTAGGTTAGTCCTGCTTCCATTGCAACTTGAACCGCAGTAATAACTTCACCCGATTGGGGGCCTACAAGGGTAGCTCCCAAAATCTTGTGGGTATGCGCATCAACGATCGCCTTCCACTTTCCAGTTGTATCGCGCATAGTCTTTGCTCGAGGAATCGCAGCCGTGTCAATCGAAGCGACAAGAACATCAAGACCGCGCTGCGTGGCTTCGGTTTCGTTGATACCAATACGGCCCAGCTCGGGATGAGCAAAGAGTGCCCAGGGGATCACTCGACCAGCCTTCGAGGTTCGCGGGTCATCCAGGGAAACTCCGTCCATCTGCTCGCGGATAATGCGGTAGTCGTTCCATGAGGCGTGGGTGAACATCGGGGTTCCCGCGCAGTCACCTGCTGCCCATACGCCCTCAACGGGGGTGCGCAAGTGATCGTCAACCTCGATGAAGCCTCGCTCACTCAGGCGAATCCCGGCCTCGGTAAGGCCAATTCCATCGGTGTTGGGAACGCGCCCTGCCGCAACCAATACGCGCTCGGCGATGACTTCGCGCCCATCAGAGAGGTCAATTCGGATGGTGTCGCCGTCCTTTTCGGCCGACTGTGCACGGGCACCGGTGAGGACAGTGACGCCCTGTTTGCTGAGCACATCTTGGTAGATCGCAGCGATATCGGGGTCTTCGCGGTCAAGGATATGCTCGCCCGAAGCGATCACAGTGACCTGCGAACCGAAGGTCGCCATCATCGAGGCGAACTCGACACCGATGTATCCGCCGCCAATGATTGCCAACGAGGAAGGGATTTCTTCGAGGCGGAGGATGTCTTCGCTATCCCATGCGCCTGCTTCCCACAGGCCTGGAATCGGGGGGTGCGCGGGGCGCGTTCCCAAGTTGAGAAGGACTTTGTCAGAGTGGAGCTGGCGTGTCGTACCGTCTTCCATGACAACTTCGACGCTGTGCGCATCGAGGAGCCTGGCGCTTCCACGCATGAAGTCGATCCCGGGGGCAGAGAAGAACTTTTCATGCGCGGCGATCATCGCTGAGACAATGCCATTCTTGTGCGCGCGCAGCTTCTCAAGGTCGATGTGGACGTTCCCAGTCCCTTCGACACCGAAGACAGAATCATTGCGAGCCTCGTCGAGGCGACGAGCCGATGCAACGAGGGACTTTGTGGGGATACACGCCACGTTAATGCAGGTACCGCCGATGAACTGCCGTTCAATGAGCGCGACCTTCCATCCCTGTTTCGCGCGGTTCATTGCCAGTGATTTGCCGGCCTTACCGCCGCCAACAACGATGAGATCAAAGTTTTCCATGGCCTGTCCTTCCATCTATCAAGGCCCACTTCATCCACTTCAACGACATGAATGGCAGGGCATTCCCTGTTTCGTAGGAAGGTGAGGGGAATCACTAAGAATGAGTGCTGTGGCGTTTTGTTCGCGACGTCGGGGCTACAGAGAAGGGATCTTCAGGCCAATGATGCTTGGAGTATCTTCCGCGAAGCTGAGAACGGACTTGCTGGTAGGGCCCCTCCCAAAAAGAGGCAAGATCGCTTGTAATCGCAACGGGGCGGCCTGCCGGATCAGTTAGCTCAATGCGAAGCGGAAGACGCCCTCGAACAAAATGTGAGTATCGGTCCAGCCGAAGGCCTCTTGGACACGCAAGCGTACATAGGCTCCGTCTTCATCCCACTTCACGCTTCGATGAGCACCCGTAGGAATCGTGATCTGCTGTGGCGCCTCTCGCTCAAGATCCATATTGAGCGGCCAGGGGAGCAGCGCATTCAAGGCCCTCGCTCAGGTCAAGCTGAGAAAAGGCCACTCCCGCACTCCACTGCTCGCTCAAGTGATCAATGCATGCAGGAATGATATGGGCGTCATCGAGCGGCGGCCAGGGATCACCGATGAGTTTGTGACACGCCATAATCCTCATACGAAGCTGTTTTGCATTGTCATCCCACGGAAGATCGCTGACGCTCATTTTCTCAAGACTTCGCCGCGCCACCTCGCGCATCTCAGATCGGTCAGGGGAAGACAAACGCGTACTAGAGAGCACGATGGCCCCCAGTTTTTCTTCCTCAAAGCCAATAATTACGCCATTGTCGATACGTAATTGTGAGGTTTTTTCACGCAGGTGTGAAGCCGCCAGATCTACATCGTCACTGTCAATGGGCAGGGCTGAACGGATAATGGCATCCGCATTACCCGCAGATTGAAGCTCGGCGATCGCAATCCACTCGCTACCTTCTAAAGAAGAAGAGGGAGGAAGGCTGGCTCCCTGTCCGGAGGCCAGCAGATACCGCCTGCTCTGTGCTCGTTTACGTGCAATCCGCAAGGGATACGCGAAGGCAACAAAAAGCGGTAGCGCCTGCGAAAGTGCCTGCTTTGTATCCGCATCGAGGTGAGGGCGAATACCGGAAGCTAAACGTGCAGCTGATTCTTCAACTCGCTTTTCCTGAGGGCTCGAAGGGGAAAGAGAATAGACAGCGCTGAACAAATCAGCGCCTTGCGGTCGAAGATCTTCAGATACAAGCGCCGCGCACATGGCTGCGATACCGCTTGGAATACTCCCCTGAAGCGCACTCAAGGCGTGTGCGATTCGAGGATCAACGGGGGCAAGGACCAACTCGCGGCCGTGGGGAAGGGCAAGCCCGGCCTCGTCAATCGCGCCTAGGGCTTGAAGGGAGGTGCGCGCATAGGCTTCGTAGCCCGCGCTCGGGGTATCAAGAAGATGCAGACAGGAGAAGTCCGCACGCGACCAACACGCAAACCGAAAGAAGCGGAGGAAGGGGGTCGCAGTCGGTGATTTCGGGGAGGGATGGGCTGGACGCATAGACCAGGTAGATTCCTCCATCGCGCGGATGCACACGCCGGACCCACTCGTCCCGCGCGTCCCGCACGCTGGATCATTGAGGAACGAGGCGATGGGATCGTCACCAATGGCTTGCCTCGCGGGAAGGGGAGAAACGAGTCTGACGGCTCAGGGTTGAATCGATGACAATTTGCACTCCGGGGACGGTCAACGCACTCTCTGCAATAGCCGAAGAGACGATGATTCGTCGTTCATTGGACGGCGAAAAGACCTCATCTTGCCGGGCGGGAGAAAGCTGAGCATGCAGAGGAATGACCTATGCATCGGCGTCGTCGAGGAACTCGCACACCCTTTCGATCTCCCACACTCCCGGAAGAAAAACCAAGATATCGCCGGGATAAGTCTCGAGGGAATCCCAAGCCAGAGAAGCGACATGACGCAAGAAACCGCGGCTGATTCGCTCTCCCTGGAAGACCTCAATCCCGCGCGGCGGTGCCTCCCAGCGGATCGAAACGGGGAATAACTCACGTTTGAGTTCAAAGAAACGCGAAGGAAGATCGCCAAGAAGCTTTCCCAGGGCAGTGTCATCGATGGTTGCGGACATGACAACTAAACGCAGGTCTTCGCGCAATAGAGAGCGGATATCGATGAGAAACGCCAAAGACAGGTCGCTATCGACAGCCTCGTTCGTGGAATTCGTCGAGGACGACACATCCGATCCCGTCAAGCCCTGGGTCAGAATGAATCATTCGCGCGAGCACTCCCGGGGTCACGAATTCAATGCGTGTTTCCCTGCTGCGTTGACTTTGCCCACGCACGCTGAAGCCCACGAGATTGCCGAGGCGGTCTTTGAGTAGGCTCGCGAGGCGCCGTGCGCACGAGCGTGCACTCATTCGCCGTGGAGAGCACACAATCACGCGTTCTCCACTCGTGATGAGATCCGCGCAGGCAAGAGGGATGAGCGTTGTTTTACCACTTCCCGCACTCGCAGAAACAATGGAAACACTGCCCGGAGTGAAAGCTTCGGAAAACTCAGGGAGCAAGGTGTGGACGGGAAGGTCCGCTCCGCTCGCAATCGCTTCCTGAAAGGTCAACACCGCATCAGTATCGCACGAAGCTTCACAGGCCGCGGATGGACATTGATAAACGATGCCTTTGACCCGGGGCCAGAGAAACGACATCGATACCCGAGTTAAAAGCGTCGGGCGGGCATGTCATAGGCTCGACCGCTAAACCGGGGCGCCCAAGAGCATCCGCAGTGTGGAGTTGGACCCAGGGCGTATTCGAGGACAAAGAAACGCCTTTGCCCTCATCGTCTGTTAGTCGAACTTCCCACTGTCCTTCAAGGCCCCCGAAACAATGATCGATGAACAGGTCGCCAATCTTGTGGGCAGTGCGGAAATCATAGGCATCGTGAACTGCTTCGATAGCGGTGGGGAGGAGATTGTGATCCGTCATGACGATTGTCGAAGCCGGTGAGTGCAGGGTGCATTCATTCACGCTGTTTGCCGCAAGAAGGTAAGGGTGAAGAGAAGAACCATAGGGCGCGGGGAGTCCCCTAGGTTTTTGGCGGAAATATCGATGCTGAGTCCCTTTTCGGCATCAAGATGAAGATCGAGGCGTGCGCTTAGCGGCCACGGATAGCCTTCCTGGGCGGCAATAAAAGCCTCTAGGACCACGTGCGAGGCCGTCGCATCAACAAACTCCCAAGGGAACCCATCCAGCCAGTCCATGCAAGGCGGTGCCGGTCCCGCGATCGTTGATCGGAAGAAGATATTCCTTTCCATCCCAGGTGTAGCGTCCATCGGCAATACGGTTGGGCCACGGGAGAAGTACCTTTCCGGACCAACCGGGAGCAACTTCGGCGACGTTATGAGGGAAGAGCAAATCGCGTCCGCGCCACTTGAATGAAGAAATCCCAGCGCCGACGCTGACGACACTGAGCGTATAGTCCCCGACTTCGCAGGAAAATTCGCGGCCGGAAGCATGGAGAGACATCGTGCACCTCGCTGTGACACCTGCGTGGCCCTTCCACGCTGACTCCACTAGTTTAGGGGCGCTCAGCGAGGATGCGATAAGACTTCAGGCCCGTGTTCGAATGCGCAATACAAAACGCCTCGATCATGGACAAATACCTTCACGATCTGCCGATACGCGTACTATGAAGAAAGCAATGGCGCTGATAATCAGGACACACGAGAGGATTGACATGCCTGAAATTACGAAGGGACTCGTTGACGACCTCCGCCACGCACACGCGGATGAACTCGCCTTGGCGAGGAACGCCGCGACTCAAATGGGAATCGAAACAGCATCGCTGAACCGTGAAGCTATCCAGCACACGACGACAGCGATCTCGCACCGCCTCGATGAGTGGAAGGCTACTTCGCAGAAGAAGTCAGGCCGTTGCTGGCTTTTCTCCTCGCTGAATTTGCTGCGCTCGCGAGCGCGCGTGAGCCTGGGCGTAAAGAACTTCGAGTTCTCCCAGAGCTACGTCTTCTTCTGGGACAAGTTTGAGCGCGCCAACTGGTTCCTCACCGACATCATCGCAACCGCAGACGAGCCCGTCGACGGTCGCCTCGTGCAGTTCCTGCTTGCCGACGTCTTGGGTGATGGTGGTCAGTGGGATATGGCTGCGTCGATCTACATGAAGTACGGTCTGGTTCCCAAGGAAGTTATGCCCGAGAGCGAGGCTTCGACCAACTCTCGTCCCATGAACGCACGATTGTGTGCGGTTCTTCGTGTGGTGCGCTTCGTTTGCGCGAGGCCATTGCCGGCGGTGCAGACGCAGAAGAGATCGACGCGAAGCGCCGCGAAATCCTTGCCGATGTTTGGAAGATCTTGGTTGTTTCCTTGGGTGAGCCGCCCGCACGCTTTAACTGGCAGTGGCGCGATGATGAAGGGAATTTCCATCGCGATGGCGAGGTGACACCTCATGAATTCTATGAGGCACACGTGGGCGTTGACCTGAGCGACTACATCTGCTTGGTCGATGACCCGCGTCCCGAAAACCCGAAGGGCTCGATGGAAACCGTTGAGCACTTGGGCAATGTCGTGGGCGGCCGTCCGATTCGTTACCTCAACGCTCCCATCGATGCAATCAAGCGCATCGCTGCCGAGCAGATCGTTGCAGGTGAGCCCGTCTGGTTCGGTGCCGATGTTTCTCAGCCTTATGACCGTGGTCTTGGCTTCTTCGTGACGGGAATCCATGACTATGATCGACTGTTCGGAGTTGACTTCTCCTCGACCAAGCTCGAGCGCGTTCGTTCGGGAGAATCCGCGATGGATCATGCAATGCTCTTTACCGGCGTTGACCTTGACGAGGCCGGCGCGCCTCGTGCGTGGAGGGTTGAGAATTCCTGGGGTGAGGAGCCGGGTGACTCAGGCTTCTTCACGATGGATGACCAGTGGTTCACGGACAATGTGTTTGAGGTCGTCGTTCGTAAGAGCGCCTTGCCTGCAGAGCTGGCAGCAAGTCTGGACAAGGATCCGATCGTATTGCCCGCATGGGATCCGATGGGAACCCTCGCCTAAGGTTCATCTCAAAGGAGACGTGATGACTCGCCCTCGCCTTCTGGTCAGTGCCCTTGACCGATCACCGTCCAACGTCTCGCGAGCAATCGCTGCTCGAAGCCCTTCAGGGAAGCGTACTTTCCCAAGCGATTAGCTCGTGGGATGTTCACCTTCATATCGCCGATAGCGATCCTCGGCCTGTGTCCGAGATCGTGGAGGGGATTGATGCGGTGATTCTCCTCGGCGGCCCCGATGTCCATCCTGAGTTCTACGGCATGGAAACCGGCTACCCCCGTGAAGGTCAGCACTGGCCAGATGGCGACCGCAGACAAATCGAATTGGTTCTGCAGTGCCGAGAGCGTCAGCTTCCTCTTCTCGGTATCTGCAGGGGACACCAAGTCATCAATGTCGCTTACGGTGGAACGCTCATTCAAGATATGGAGGGACATGAAAGCCCGACGCTCTTGGATGATCACCGTTTTACTCGTCATCAGGTCATTGTCGAAGACGAGTCTTCTTTAGCCCGAGCGGGTTTTGGTCATGAGCTTACGGTGAGTTCTGCTCACCACCAGGCGATCGACTGCCTGGCCACTGGACTGCGCTCGATTGCGAGCAGCCCCGATGGCACGATCGAGGCCGTGGAAGACCTGAATGCTCCCATTGTGGGTGTCCAGTGGCATCCCGAAGACCCGCGTTCAGACCGCTATTCTTTTGAACTGCTCTTAGGAATGCTGAGGGAAGGACTTCATTCATGAACCGCGATCACGGTGCTTTCCAAGCTGATGGGCGAAGCAATTGGGAACGCATGATCGCAGGGGATTGGTATATCGGTGATGATCCGAAGATGTCTGAGGTCAACAGACGCGCTCAACGTCTTCTTAAACTCTATGAAGCCGCCTTGCCAGAAGATCCCGATATCGCGCACTATCTGCTTGAGCAGGTCTTGGGCAGTGTAGGACATCGAGTGACGATTCGTCCGCCCTTCCGCGTCGATTATGGAATCAACATTCATATCGGTGAAGGAGTCTGGGCGAATTACGGGTTAACTGCACTTGATGTCGCGGAGATACGCATTGGTAATGATGTTCTCATTGGTCCGAATTGTCAGCTGCTCACACCAATTCACCCATTGGAAGATGGTCCGCGTCGCGAGGATGGAGAGTGCCGAACCCATCGTCATCGAAGACAATGTGTGGTTGGCCAGCGGTGTGACGGTAGTGTCAAGGCGTCACAATCGGCCATGACAGTGTTATTGGAGCTGGTGCAGTTGTGACGCGTTCGATTCCGCCCCGCAGCCTTGCCGTGGGCAATCCAGCGCGTGTTATCCGTGAACTGCGAGAAGACGAAGACCGCCAGTCAGCCCTCGAAACCTCGATTTAAGGCTAGACCTCATAAACTTTGGGCCACTGCAGCGTCAAACGCTGGTGCAGTGGCCCAAATATTTACGGTGCTACTCAGTGGACTTCGAAGCCTAGAGAGCGGAAGTATTCGCGGACCTTTTCGGTGGCCTCGGGCGACGGGGGCTTCGTATCTTCCAATTTGTATTCGAGTCCCAGGCTCTGCCATTTGTCGGAACCGAGCTGGTGGAAGGGAAGAACCTCAACGCGGTCGATAACGTTTGTCCAGCGCTGAACGATCTCTCCGACCTTGTGGATGTTCTCGGGGTCGTCTGTCAGGCCGGGAACCAGAACGAATCGGATCCACATGCGCGTTGGTCCACCGCGCTCGGCAATTCGGTCGCCGAAGTCGATAGTTGGCTGCAGGTCTCGTCCTGTGACCTCCTTGTAGGTCTCCGGGAAGCCGGACTTGACGTCGAGTAGGACAAGATCAAGGTTGTCCAGCATCTCGTCGTCGCAGTTGGCGCCAAGATAACCTGAGGTATCGATGCAGGTGTGGATTCCCATTTCCTTCGTGCCTAAGATAATGCGCTTGGCAAAAGCAGGCTGCATCAATACTTCGCCACCAGATAGTGTGATACCACCATTTGTTGCCTTAAATACGCGGCGGTAGCGACGAATCTTGTTGAGCAGCTCGACATCTGAAATGGGAGCGCCGTCCTTCATAAGGAAGGTATCAGGATTGTGGCAGTAGAGGCAGCGCAGGGGACAGCCGTTCAAAAAGACCGTCATCCGGGTTCCGGGTCCATCGACGGCAGTGACCAATTCCCACGAGTGAATTGACCCCAGGGTGCCTTCGCGCATGCGAGCGAGGCGGTCTGAGCGCTCTAGATCGGTCAATTCTTCGAGGCCTTCGACGCCCTGGCCAGCTGTGCGAGCTAGGGGTGCCTGAAAGTCTTGATCGCGAAGAAGATCAGTGTCACTCAATGTCATGGTCATCGTGTACTCCGTGGGGTGTGCCGTTGACGTTCTTATGGGGAAGAACGATCAAGGTACGGAAAAAATTTCGTCAGTGGGCTGAGAAAGCGAATGGGGCGCGGGCCCTGCGGCCAGCGCCCCATTCAGTCAAGCTACTCTCAGGCAGAGTGGTGGAAGGTGCGGGAAAGCACGTCCAGCTGCTGCTCGCGGGTGAGCTTAACGAAGTTCACTGCGTAGCCCGAGACGCGAACGGTCAGGTTCGGGTAGTTCTCGGGGTGCTCCATTGCGTCCTCGAGGGTTGCCTGGTCGAGAACGTTGATGTTGGCGTGGTACAGACCAGCGCCTTCCTCACGCTCTTCGCGGGCGGCCTTCATGGAAGCAAGACGCTCTTCGTAGGTCTTAGTTGCCATTTCATTTCTCCTATTCTTCCGGGTGGGGCCGGATAGACAAGCGGTGTTCCGTTTGCCTAAGACTTGTTTCTATCAGTAGCCCTTGGTTGCATCGACGCAGCAGGAATCGTCAGGAACGAAGCCTGCATCGAGGATGCCCACCAGGTTGGTGATCTGCTCGTCGCGGGTACGACCAAGACCCTGGGGGGTAATGGTGTTGGTCAACGAGATACCGTCCAGAGCGTCGTTGTAGTCGAGCTTGGCAACGGAAAGGCATGGAGGCAACCATGCCGTGCGTATCGATGCCGTTTTCCGGGTTTGCGCCGGGGGCGAAGGGGGTGCCCTTCTGGTGACCCGAGGGGAAGGAACCGGTTGCCTTACCGTAAACAACGTTCGAGGTAATGGTCAGCACCGACTGGGTCGGGATCGCGTCACGGTACATGGGGATCGCGCGGATCTTATCCATGATGGTGTGAACGACGGTTGCTGCAATGTCGTCTGCGCGGTCATCGTCGTTACCGTAGGTCGGGAAGTCACCCTCGGTGCGGTAGTCAACGACCAGTCCGGTTTCATCGCGGATCGGGTAGACCTTTGCGTACTTGATTGCAGACAGGGAGTCGGCAACGATGGACAGGCCGGCAATGCCGCAGCCCATGGTGCGGATGATCTCCGAGTCGTGCAAAGCCATCTCAACTGCCTCGTATGCGTAACGATCGTGGCAGTAGTGGATGATGTTCAGAGCCTCGACGTAGGTTCCGACAACCCAGTCCAGCATCTCTTCGTACTTCGCCCAGACCTCGTCGAAGTCGAGCGGGCCGTCACCCTTGATGGGCTCGTAGCCTTCCATGACCTGCTTTCCGCTCATCTCATCGCGGCCACCGTTGATGGCGTAGAGGAGGGCCTTTGCAGAGTTCACGCGGGCGCCGAAGAACTGCATCTGCTTGCCGACACGCATGGGGGAGACGCAGCATGCGATGGCGGCGTCGTCGCCCCAGTGCTCACGAATCTGCTCATCGGATTCGTACTGGATCGAGGAGGTCTCGATGGAGATCAGTGCGCAGAATTCCTTGTAGCCCTTGGGGAGCTTCTCATCCCAGAAGATGGTGATGTTCGGCTCAGGTGCGGGGCCGAGGTTGCGCAGGGTCTGGAGCAGACGGAAGGCGGTCTTGGTGACCAGAGTACGACCGTCTTCGCCGAAGCCGGCATCCGACCAAGTTGCCCAGTAGGGGTCACCGGAGAAGATCTGATCGTAATCGATGGTGCGCAGGAAGCGGGTAATACGCAGCTTAATAACCAGGGAGTCAATGATTTCCTGGGCATCGAGCTCGGTCAGGGTACCGTTCTTCAGATCGCGTTCGAAGTAGCAGTCGAAGAATGCGGAGAGACGGCCGATGGACATTGCGGCGCCATCCTGAGACTTCACGGATGCCAAGTAGCCGAAGTAGGTCCACTGCACTGCTTCGTGAGCGTTACGAGCGGGACCGGAGATGTCATAGCCGTAATCGGCTGCCATCTTCTTGAGCTTCTTCAGAGCCTTAATCTGCTCTGAGTGCTCTTCGCGGTAGCGTGCCCAGTGCTCGGAGAAAGGCTGATCTGCGTAGCGATCCTTGTCCTTCTGCTTCTGCTCGATCAGGTAATCGACACCGTAGAGCGCGACGCGGCGGTAGTCACCAATGATGCGGCCACGGCCGTATGCGTCCGGAAGGCCGGTGATGATGTGTGAGGAACGCGCTGCACGAATGCGAGGAGTGTAGATATCGAAGACGGCATCGTTGTGGGTCTTGCGGTACTGGGTAAAGATCTTCTTGACCTCGGGGTCAACTTCCTTACCAGCTTCCTTGATGGCGGTCTCAACCATGCGCCAGCCGCCATTGGGCATCATCGCACGCTTGAGCGGAGCATCAGTCTGCAGACCGACGATCACATCGTCGTCCTCGCTGATGTAGCCGGGCTTGAAAGCGTCAATGTCTGCGGGGGTGTGGGTGTCAACATCGAGGATGCGAACCTTACGTTCCTCCGACAGGTAGTTCTTTTCAAGGGTTTCCCACACGCGCAGGGTCTTTTCCGTCGGCCCGGCGAGGAAGGAGGCATCTCCTTCGTAAGGGGTGTGGTGCGCTGAATGAAGTCACGCACGTCGATTTCTTCGGACCAGTGGCCCCTAACAAAACCGTCCCATGCGTCGGTAGTGACGTCGGCGGTCTGCTGATCAGTCATTTTCCCTCTTCTCGGTTGCCGCGGCTTTCAGGCTGAAAACCTCCGGTTAATGAGGCTCGGCCTCATCTTTGGTGCCGTGTTGGGCATCTGGTAATAGTCTCTCTCACTTGATGCACGGACAGCATCTTTATGCACGTTTCGCCCATATGCGGTGTCTAACAATCTGGGACTTTTGTCGCTCCGGTCACTACAAGTGTAGGGACAAAAAGTCCCTCAGGTGAGTGATTGAAAGTTGCGTATCTCAAAGTACTTGTTGACACCCGTGGGGAGAGCTTAGCACAGTAGACTCATCGCAGGTCACAGAAAGAAAAGTCCGCATGGATGCGTGCGAGACACCTGATGCAGGGGGAAAAATGAGTGCAGCTACGCCGGTTCGTGTTGGTGTCCTCGGAGCAGGCACAGTGGGTGGCCACGTGATTCATTTGCTCGACCAATGGGCGGATGAATACGAGCGACGCCTAGGAGTGCGTCTCGATGTTGAATCAGTGCTCGTTCGTCGTCTCGAGGCCAAGCGCGCTTTTCCCCTCGCCTCGGAACTCTTGTCAACGGATCCTTATGCGGTGATTGATGGAAAAGACATTGTCGTCGAATTGATCGGCGGGGTCGAACCTGCCTTTGACTACGTGATGGCAGCCCTGCGCAAACGGAATTGCTGTTGTTACGGGAAACAAGGGCGTTGATTGCCTCGCGCGGTCCAGAGCTTTTTGAAGCTGCTCGTCAGGCCAATACTCGCTTGTATTTCGAGGCCGCGGTTGCGGGAGCAATTCCGGTGATCCGTGCGCGCTCTCCGGCTCTTTACGCGGAGATCGAGTGCGTCAGATTGCGGGAGTTGTGAATGGTACGACGAACTTCATTCTCGACGCGATGACGACGCGTGGTGCTGACTACAACGAGGCCTTGACTCAGGCCCAAGAGCTTGGCTTTGCTGAAGCAGACCCAAGTGCAGACGTTGAAGGCTACGATGCTTCCGCGAAATGCGCGATCATGTCCTCCCTTGTCTTTCGGTCGCTGGGTCAGTGTCGATTCTGTTCCAAGGCAGGGTATTACGGCTTTGTCGACCGACGACATCGCTTTTGCCGCCGAGCAGGGGTGTGTGGTCAAGCTTGTGGCGCGTGCGCAACTGAGGGATGAAGCAGGGGAGCGGGTATTGGCTCTTGGGGTGGAACCGACTTTCGTTCCTTCCGATCATGCCTTTGCCTCGCTTCATGGTCCCGCAAACGGTGTCTATGTTGATGCTGAAGCTGCCGGTACGCTTGCCTTCCTTGGCTTGGGGGCGGGTGGTTACCCCACGGCCTCGGCGGTTCTTGGGGACATTGTTTCCGCCGCCCGCGACCGCATTGATGGTCAGGGGGCGCTGTCTCGAAGAGGAAAGCAACGTCGTCCTTGCCTCTGAGTGGAGCGTTGCTTCGCCCTTTATTATTCGTCTCGGTGTGCGCCAGGGCGCTAGTGTGTGCGAAACGATTGCGGGCGTTTGTGCCTCTCGTGAAGTGTCGCTGTGCAGTCTTGATGTTGTGAAGGGCGACACTGAGGGGAGCAAGTCGTCACGCTACGTACTCAGTCTATTTCTCGAGACCGTGCCCACGGCCTCGTCGATGCCCTTCAAAGTGCGTGTGACGTGCTCACTCCGCCCGTAATCTTCCCTATGCTGGATATCTAAAATCTGAAAGTGACCCTCCATGCGCATCACCCAAGACTTCGTTGCTGTTCGTGTTCCAGCAACTTCGGCGAATCTCGGACCGGGTTTTGATTCTTTTGGTCTTGCCTTAGACCTGTGGGATCAAGTCAGTGTCCATGCCACCGCAGGTCCGACGCATGTCGCGATCGAGGGTGAAGGCGCTGGGGTCCTTGATGAGGGCGAAGACCATTTGGTTGTTCGCTCGCTTCGAATGGGGCTCGAGGCCGCTGGAGTTGCCCAGGTCGGGATCCAGATGCACTGCACGAACCGTATTCCTCATTCCCGAGGCCTGGGTTCGTCTGCGTCGGCAATTGTTGCTGGGCTTGGGCTGGCGCGCGCCCTCATCGGCGATCCAGACGCTCTGACTGCTGAAGATATTCTTGCGATCGCAACGGACATTGAAGGTCATCCCGATAATGTTGCCCCCGCTATTTCGGGCGGCGTCACGGTGTCGTGGATGGATGATGATGGGGCGCCCGGAATGGTGCATGTGTCGGGAGAGTCTCCGATTGACCCGGTCGCTTTTATTCCTGACTTTGAGCTGGCAACGTCGAAGGCACGGGCTGTTTTACCTGAACAGGTTCCTTTCACCGATGCGAAGTTCAATCTTTCAAGGGCTGGAATTTTGGCCGCAGTCTTGGGTGGGCAGACGCGCGTGATTGGTGCGGGACATGATGTGCATGACTTGCTCATGGCTGCGACAGAAGACCGTCTCCATCAGGACTATCGTCGGCAATCCATGCAACCTTCGCATGCTCTAGTGACGTGGCTTCGCGGTGCGGGTAAAGCGGCTGTGATCTCGGGGGCTGGACCGACAGTTCTCAGTTTGGAAAGTATCGATCCGAAGGTCCAGGCTGATGCTCAGGCTGCCGGTTGGAAGGTTTTGCCTCTCAAGTTGGCAAAGTCTGGTGTGCAGATTACTCGGGGTAATCTTTCAAAGATTGACGATGGGCGAGTGTTTGTGTGATTTAGCGCGCACACTGATGGACTCTGTCGTGAAAAGTAGTGAGAAAACGTGAGCGACTTGCTACTATCGCACTGAAGGAAATCCTTCGCTCTTCCATATTCCTGTTGGAATGTGTCTTTTATTGATCTCATGTTGATTGAGAAGTTCACCTGGCCTTTCAATGGGCCATGCATGTGAGGATTACCAGTTGAGCAACGATGTGACCACCCAAGAGCGCGAACTTTCGCGACTGAAGTTGGTGGAACTCAAAGCTATGGCCACTGAATTGGGCCTCAAGGGCGTTTCTGCCATGCGCAAGCCCCAGCTCATCGAGGCAATTAGCGCTGCCCAAAGCAGCAGTCCAGAAGCTTCCGCTCCACGGCGTCGCCGCGCGGTGCGTGAAGAGGCCAGCGAAGCCCCGCAGGTAAGCATTGAGCTTCCCGAGGCTTCGGTGCAGGAAACTGCATCCGAAGAGCGTTCCTCGCGTGAAGCAAGCCTTCCGCGTAAGAGCCGCCGTCGCCGCGTCGTCTCCAGTGAAGCAGCTGAGCCCCCGACCGTGACACTGGATCTTCCTGCTCCCACTCAGCGTGAAGAGGAAGATTTGGTCCCCGGCCAGCACATTGAAATTTCGCTTCCCGATAGCGATGATCCTGAATCACGTGAGCGCTCGCGTCGCGATCGTGAAGGACGTCGCCGTGGGCGTGGCCGCGAAGGTCGCGAATCCCGTCGCGAACGAGGCGATCGTGGTGAACGCGGTGAACGCCGTGAAACCGCAGCGCAGGCCTCGGAAGAAAACCTCGCACCGATTGCGGGAATCTTGGATGTTCAAGAAAACCATGCTTTCGTGCGCACCTCGGGTTACCTGCCTGGGCCCAATGATGTCTACGTGACCTTGGGTAATGTGCGTCGTTGGGGACTGCGCCCCGGTGATGCTGTCGCAGGTGCCGTCCGTCAGCCTCGTGAGGGAGAACGGCAACGCCAGAAGTACAACGCACTGGTTCGCGTTGACTCCGTCAACGGTATGAGCATCGAGGATGCGCAGGCGCGTCGCGAGTTTCCAAGCTCACCCCGATCTACCCAGATCAGCAGCTACGCATGGAGACTTCCGCTAAGGCCTTTACTCCTCGCGTCATCGATTTGGTTGCCCCTATTGGTAAGGGGCAGCGTGGCCTGATTGTCTCGCCGCCGAAGGCCGGTAAGACCATGGTCATTCAGCAGATCGCCAAGGCAATTGAGCTGAATAACCCCGAGGTACACCTCATGGTTGTTCTGGTGGATGAGCGCCCTGAAGAAGTGACTGATATGCGTTCTATCGTCAAGGGTGAGGTCATTGCATCGACCTTCGACCGCCCGGCATCGGATCACGCAATCGTTGCTGAACTGGCGATCGAGCGAGCCAAGCGTCTAGTTGAACTCGGCCAAGATGTTGTTGTTCTTCTTGACTCCATCACCAGGCTTTCTCGCGCATACAACCTAGCGGCACCGGCCTCGGGTCGTATTCTCTCCGGTGGTGTTGATGCTTCTGCGCTGTACCCCCCGAAGAAGTTCTTTGGCGGAGCACGCAATCTGCGTGAAGGTGGATCGCTGACCATTATTGCCTCGGCACTGGTTGAGACCGGTTCGAAGATGGATGAAGTGATCTTCGAGGAGTTCAAGGGCACGGGCAACATGGAACTGCGTCTCTCGCGTCAGCTCGCTGACCGTCGAATCTTCCCGGCTATTGATATCAACGCTTCGGGAACCCGTCGCGAAGAGATGCTGCTCAAGCCCGAAGAACTGCGCATCATGTGGAAACTGCGTCGAGTCCTGGGCACCTTGGATCAGCAAAGTGCATTGGAAGCGGTTTTGGACCGTTTGAAGGAAACGCAATCGAATGCGGAATTCCTCATGCTGGTTCAAAAGCAGGTTCCTTCCGCAGATTGAGCATAATCGACGAGTGGGGCGAAAGACTGGGTGGTCTTTCGCCCCATTTGTTCTACCTAGGAGAGGTCATTATTCTGCTACTAGTCGACAACGAAATGGGATGGTTATGGCTGATACGCCTCAAGTGATTGTTCGAGACGACCCTTCAGGTAAGAAGAAGGCAACTGCAAGGCGCGGCATGATGCGAATGCTGTGCGGACTGCTCGTCATGCTCTCTGTTCCGGCTGTGTGGCTCTTCCCGATCGTTATGTCCAGTCTCTCAACTGCGCGTGCTGCCAGCCAGTACTATCCCAATGTTGAGATCTATGACCAGACCTCAAGCTTTGACACTGTCAACGGGCAGAGCCTTCAAACTGCACTGGGCCAAGTGCCCTTCAAACAGCCGGTGAAGCTTGTCGTTTTATCGACCGATACCGTGCCCACTGGTAACTTTAATGAAGCGGTCTTGAACTACGCGCGAGCTCTCACAAGAATGGCTCTCGGCAAGCGGAAACAAGTGGGCTGACGGATTGGTGATCCTTGCTGTATCTCCGAGCTATCGAAAAGTCGGTACCTACTTTTGGGAAGACACCAAGGTTTCCAGCAGTAAACAAGACAAAATCCAAGAAGCCGCAAAGATGATTTCCGCGCCGGTCGTTGGAGTGCGGGAATGATCGAAGCCGCGAAGGAAGCGGCAACCTACGTTCCAGACGCGAATGGAAATAGCACTTCCGATGGGGAACTTCCTCCCGGGCCAGCATGGTTTGTCTCTTTCTTAGGCCTCGTCACCGTATGGAAGGGCTTCAAGCTCCGCCGCGATTCCCGTAGGAATTTACGACAGGCTCGCGAGCATTGGGAACACGTGCAGGCGGACCACAATCGAGCCGAGCGAGCTTTTGCCTTGATCGGCGATAGCGGCAAGTATCACGATGAACTTGAGCTGCGCTACACCGAATATCAAGCGAATTTCCGCATCGCTCAAGAGAAATGGGCGGAAATTGGAACCCCTCGTTTCTGGGAGTACTTCAGCGCTGTCCTCAAAGACAAGACCGACACTCTTCTCAGTTTGACCGCTTCAATGGATTCAACTGACGACACAGTGTTCTCCGCCTCTGAGTTCTTCAATCTCGGAAGTGGGTGGGTCGACGCCTGGATGAAGGAAATCGGCCCGGTCATTGAGGACCTGACTGCGCTTGGGGAGCTCGTCACCTCGGTGAGCAAGGAAATGGGAACTCCCGACGCGATGCGAGGCCAAGAAGAGATTCTCCGTTGGATCGTTGATCAGCAGGCACTCATCGTCCAGCTCAAGGACCAGATCGGTCAGGGTGCGGTTACCCCCGTGAACGCATTGGAAACCCTTGATCGTATTGCGAATGAAACTCGAAATTGGGTCAAAGGTGTCGTCGTGGCATCTCTCAAAGCTGATACCACCAAACTCGGGCAAGAACGCTACGAAAAATGGGAAACCATGCAGGACGAATCCGATGGCGCCGCAACGGTCGGTTACAAGGGCTCGTATCACTTGAATGGCACCCTTCATACCTATGATCCGACCTCAACCATTCGCCTCAATACCCAAAGTGCCGGGGTGAGCGCGGACACGCTGAAATCCATTGCTTTCGGAAGCTACCGCATGCCCGGATGGGAATCGGATACCCACATTTATCAGTCGATGTGGGTACCAACAGCACACCTACAACACGGCACACACCTGGACGCACAGCAGTGATTCCAGTGATGGAGGCTACGGAAGTTCAGGTGGAGGCTTCTCCGGTTCGGGCTCCTCCTCGTCCTTCTAAACGCGTAGCGTAATCATTACCCATTTCACGCTCAGCGAATGGTCTGAGCGTGGCAATGATGGGGGAGGACATGGCATAATGTCATGTCGGCTTCCGCTTCACCGCTTCGTCCCGCTGATTTTCAGTGGAAGGTGACTCATCGCCAGATGTGATGGGCACTGCGATTCGGACCCGGGGCACCAAACGATCCAGGAGATATATCCATGAAGAAGGGCATTCACCCCGAATACGTGGACACCGTCGTGACCTGCACGTGCGGTAACACGTTCCACACCCGTTCCACCCTCACCTCCGGTGAGATGCGCGTGGACGTGTGCTCGGCTTGCCACCCGTTCTACACCGGCAAGCAGAAGATTCTTGATACCGGCGGCCGTGTCGCCCGTTTCGAGGCGCGTTACGGAAAGCGCGAGCGCCCCTCCAGTGAGCTCGCGGTCGGCGCCGGCGACACGATGTCGTCGGCGCCGACGTGTGTCAACAGCTACCCTTGAATCAGGTTTAGGGAAGGATCAGTCATGAGTGCTCTCGGAGAAGAATTCTCCGCATTGGATGCGTTGCTCGAGGAATACGCGGAGCTTGAAACGCGAATGTCTGATCCTGAAGTCCTTTCCTCCCCATCACTGCTCAAGCAGGTTTCCCGCCGCTATGCGGAGCTTTCTCGCATTAAAGCGGCAGCCGATCAGCTGACTCATGCGCGAGATGATCTTCAGGCTGCGCAAGAACTTGCTGAAGATGATCCTTCTTCGCCGAGGAAATCCCCGCGCTCGAAGAGGAAGAAAAGTCTGCTGCACGAACATCTCCTCTCGATTCTTGCTCCACGAGATCCGATGATGCCTGTGACGTGATTTTGGAAATCAAGGCTGGCGAAGGTGGCGAAGAATCTGCGCTATTTGCCGCTGACCTTGCCAGAATGTATCTGCGCTATGCGGATTCGAAGGGGTGGAAGACCACCGAACTGTCCTCCACCCTATACCGAGATTGGGCGGTTATAGAAATCACCCTTGCCCTGCGAGCAAGCGGTAACCCCACTCCGATGAAGGCGTGTGGGCACACCTGAAGTACGAAGGGGAGTACACCGGGTCCAGCGCGTTCCCGTCACCGAATCACAGGGGACGGAGTCCCATGCCAGCGCTGCCGGTGTCTTCGTCATGCCCGAACTCGAAGTCGATGATGAAATTGTTATCGACCCTAATGACCTGCGCATCGATGTCTACCGTTCATCGGGTCCCGGCGGTCAGTCGGTGAATACAACCGATTCCGCGGTGCGTATCACCCACCTTCCTTCGGGAATCGTCGTCTCCATGCAGAATGAGAAATCGCAGCTGCAGAATAAAGCAGCAGCGCTGCGTGTTCTTGCCTCGCGATTGGCTGCTGAAGCCAAAAGCCAAGCGTGAAGCTGAAGCCTCCGCACAGCGTCTTTCCCAGGTGCGCACCGTCGACCGATCCGAGCGTGTCCGTACCTACAATTTCCCGGAGAACCGCATCGCCGATCACCGCAGTGGTTTTAAGGCCTACAACCTTGATCAGGTTCTCGATGGCGCGCTTGATCCCGTGATTGCTTCTCTCCAAAGCGCAGACGAGGCCGAGCGCCTCGCATCTGCAGATGCGCATGTATGAGCACTCAATCTGAGCTCCTCGCGTGGGGGAGCGCTCAGCTCGAGGACCTCTCAACTGACAGTGGGGGAGCCTCACCCGCGGCCGAGGCCCGCTACCTTCTCGCGTGGGCGCTGGGCGCGGATTCCCTTCTTCGCGCACCTCTTGAGGTCCCTTCCCTCGCCGAGGCCAGCTACCGCACCGCCGTCACCGAGCGTGCGCGCCGTATCCCTCGCTCCCATGTCACCGCAGAGATGTATTTTCGAGGACTCAAACTTCATGCGGGGCCTGGAGTTTTCACCGTTCGACCCGAAACGGAAATGCTTGTCGAACATGTTCTGGAACTGATTGCGAAGGAAGGGATTCCAGAGGGACAATGGATTGATCTGTGCAGCGGATCGGCGGCAATTGCGCTTTCTTTTGAGCCTCGAGGGAACCCATCACGTGACTGCGGTTGAAATGGATCCTCGGCGTTTTTCTACGCACAGCGCAATGTCGCCGCACACTCCCACGCCAGCGTCGGCCTCGTCAATGGGGACGCAACCCAGGCCTCGACGCTCAAAGAACTGGGTGGGCAAGTTGCACTTGTCGTTACGAATCCGCCCTACGTTCCATCCTGTGAAGCGCCGACCCAGCCCGAAGCACAGCACGACCCGCCATAGCGCTCTACGGGGAGGGATGACGGAACGCGGATCCCAAAGCTACTGATTGACCGTAGCCGTGATTTTGCTGGTGAAAGACGGCCTTTTAGCCATGGAACACTCGGCATCGCAAGCACAGACCTTGAAGGAATATGCACGCGATCGCGGCTTCACTCAGGTCCGAACGCTCAGTGATTTAGCTGGCGTCCCACGCTTTTTATTCGCTCGATACACCGAAGGAGAGTAGAAAACGGTGGAGCATATTCTTGACTGTCGCCTAGGGGTGGGATCCGGCGGATCTCGCCTTTGTCAGTGAACGCATTGCCAATGGAGACCTCGTTGTTCTCCCTACCGACACCGTCTACGGATTGGAGTGCGTGCGGATAACCATGACTCAGTTCGTGCGCTGCTTGCCGCGAAAGGTCGGAATGAAACCATGCCTCCTCCGGTACTGCTTGCCTCTGTCGAGCAAGCCCACGAGGTTTCTACTGATCTGAGCGCCGACGCCATTCGACTCATGGAATCCTTCTGGCCGGGGGCGCTGACCGTGATCGTCCAAGCAAATCCACGTGTTGACTGGGATCTGGGACAAACCGGTGGAACTGTGGCTTTGCGCATGCCCGCTCACGAGGCCGTATGTGAGCTTTTGGGTACAGTTGGCCCCATGGCGGTTACCTCAGCAAACCTTACGGGGCAGCCTCCCGCGACCAATGTGGAAGAAGCACGTGGATATTTCAGTGGCACTGTAGACTGTTACGTGGATTCAGGGCCGACCAAGAGCGCCGTTCCCTCAACAATCATCGATTGTGCGCATGGGGATGCGACACTGCTGAGCGAAGGCGCATGGGCCCTCAAAGATATTGCTACTGTGCTGGGATACCAGCCCGCAACGCGCTGAGGGAGGAGACATCGACGCCGTGAAGGTCTATGTCCTGCTGATGGTTGTCGCGGCCGCATTGACGGTCCTGTTGACTCCACTCGTGCGCTGGGCATGCCTGAAATGGGGGATCGTCCCCAAACTGCGAAGCCGCGATATCCAGGCTGCGCCGATTCCTCGGCTTGGAGGAATTGCGATCACCATTGCCTTGGTCATCACAATGCTTATTAGCGCGCGCATTCCCTACATGGCACCGCTTTTTGAAACGAACGCGGCCTGGGCAGTTGTCGGCGGGGCGTGTGCGATGTGCGCCCTTGGCGTCGTCGACGATGTCGTAGAACTTGACTGGATGACGAAGCTGTCGGGGCAGATTCTCATTGCGGGATCGATGGCTTTCAACGGTGTCCAAATGGTCAGTTTCCCCATTTTTGGTCTGACGATTGGATCCTCGCGTCTGTCACTGATGCTCACTGTTCTTCTGATCGTCGGCATTATGAACGCAGTGAACTTTATTGACGGCTTGGACGGTCTTGCCGCGGGAATCGTTGGCATTGGAGCTGCTGCATTTTTCGTCTATTCCTACGTGCTCACTCGCATCATGGGAGCTGCCTCCTATGCGACCACCGCTTCGTTGGCGGTCATCACTTTGGTGGGAGTCTGCCTGGGGGTTCCTCTGGTTTAATTACCATCCCTCGTCGATCATGATGGGCGGCGGCTCAGAAACAATGGGTCTTGTGCTTGCTTCCCTGCTGGCATCATCGTGACGGCCAGTTGACCCTCGCTTCTGGGTAGTCAGCAACTCATCGTCTCCTTGCTTCCCTTGCTATTGCCGATCTCCGTCATCCTCGTGCCCATCGGCGACCTCGTCGTGACCAGTGTTCGACGAATGCTCCGCGGAAAGAGCCCCTTCCACGCAGACCGTTCCCACTTTCACGACCGATTGCTTGAACGAGGCCACTCGCACCGCGGCGTTGTGGCAATTTTGTGGATGTGGACGGCTTTTGGTTGCTTTCCCTCCCGTTGCTCTCTTAACGTATGACTGGAGGGTCGTCGCTTTGTGTACCCTCCCTGCACTTTTTATCGGAATGCGTTTCACCGCATCGGAGTTCCCGACCTATTCCCTGTTATTTGGCCGCGGGCCTCGGCGCAGGCGAGAAAGAAGGAAGACACAATGACTGACTTATTGCAGGCTCGAAGCGAAGAGCTTCTTCAAGCTGTTCGACGCTTGGGGTTCCTCATCCTCATCGGTGCCGGTGTTGCTCTGGCTTGGGCCCTGTACGCGGGGTGGGGACGCATGAGCCTTCTTCTTTCTGGCTGCATCATAGTTCTTGGCGCGGTTACAACAGTGTGCGTTCGCGCCATGATCTGCGCCGGCTCTCTCAATCGTTCCGCCTGGGTTTGGGCTCATATGGGAGGGACTTTTCTTGTCCTGATCATTGGGCTGTTCCTGAGCAAAGCCTGGGGTGTATCTGCGATCGTCGTTGGACTTGTTCTGATTTGCGAGCATTTCCTGGTGTTCATCTACCTTGGCGTTGTTTTTTCGCGCATTATGCGTGAGTACTCTCGAACTGAGAGCACGTCGTACAACGAAGAAAATGACTGAGGGAGCTTTCAGAGGACACCCTCTGGACGTATAACTGCATCAAGGCAACCAGCTGGGCTACACTAGACCGGGTTGACCTTAGTGAGGAAGTGAAACACGTGGAAGCGACAGTTCTCGGCGAAGAGAAAACCGCGCAACGCCGTTTCGTCATGCCCCTGTGGTACATGGTTTTAATCGGTGTTGTTGCTCTCATCGTTGTTCTGACCTTCGTGCCTGCGGTAACGCATGCGCCACACGCGCCGGGTATTGGTGATTTCTTCCCGGACACGATTTTTCGGTGAAGGAACGCTCTTTCCAGTTCAATCGCCTGACTTTGGTTCGGGTTTTTGCCGGAACGATGCTGTGCCTGCTTTTTGTGGCCGGAACGCGACGTCTTAAGCTTGTGCCGGGCCGTGGCCAGGTCCTTTTGGAAATGGCCGCAGAGTTTGTCCGTAACGGAATCTCTATCGCGATGCTGGGGGAGGGCCGTGGAAGGCGTTGGGCAGCGTTCTTGGGCGTTGTCTTCTTCGGTGTTCTCTTCATGAATATTCAGGGCGTAGTCCCGGAATGAATATCGCCGCTTCCTCAGTCATGGCGGTTCCAATCGTTTTTGCCGTCATCGCCTATGTTTCATTCTGTTGGCGCCGGAATCAAACAGAATGGATTCTTCCACTTCTTCAAGTCGCAGCTATTCCCCAAGGGTGCTGCCGTGGCCGATCTACTTCTGATTACGCCGATTGAATTCTTCTCGACATTCATCGTCCGTCCCGTCACGCTTGCCATCCGTCTTCTGTGCAACATGATCTCGGGTCATTTGCTGCTTGGATTGACCTACTTCGGTACTCGAATCTCCTCATGGCTGCCGGCGCGATGAAAGCAGGCGCCGCGCTAACAGGAGTTGCAGCAGTTGCAGCGACTCTCTCGAAAATTTTCGTTGCTGTCTTGCAGGGCATACATTTTCGCCATGCTGACGGCCGTCTACATCAGACTTTCAGTCGAAGAACACTAAAGGCTTCTTGCGCCTTCGACTGATTCACCCAAGGAAAAGGAAAGAAAAATGACCGGATCCCTTGCTCACATCGGCTACGGCCTCGCGACCATTGGCCCCGCTATCGGCATTGGCCTCCTGGTGGGAAAGACCCAGGAAGCAACTGCACGCCAGCCTGAGGTTGCCGGCAAGCTCTTCACCAACATGATTATTGGTGCGGCACTTGCTGAAGCTCTTGGCCTGATCGGCTTCGTTCTGCCCTTTATCGTCTGATGTTCACGATGCTTGTTCCTATGTCCGAAGAATCGGTCGGAGGAATCAGCGTTGTCCTTCCCCCTCTTTATGAGATTTTTCTGGTCAGCGCTGATCCTGTTGATCATTCTTCTGGTCGTCGGTCGCTACAGCTGCCGCGGATCTACTCAATGATCGACGAGCGACGCGAAGCGATTCAGGAAGGCCTCGAGGCCGCTGAGAAGGCGCGTGCAGATTCTGCTGCAGCCTCTCGCGAGAAGGACGAGCTGTTGCGCGACGCTCAGGCTGAGGCGCACCAGATCCGTGAGGATGCACGTGCGCAAGCCCAGCAGATTATCGCTCAGGCTCGCAGTGAGGCCCTAGCAGAAGCTCAGCGAGTTCAGGATGCGGCTCAGCGCCAGATTCTCGCCGAACGCCAGGCTGCTCAAATTTCGCTTCGCAGCGACGTGGGTCTTCTTGCAAGTGAGCTTGCTGAAAAGCTGGTGGGCGAGCATCTGGAGAACACCGATCTCACGCGCGTGTGGTCGATCGTTTCCCTTGATGAGCTCGAGGCTGAAGAGATTCCCGTTGGCGGTGTGAACTGATGACTCCTGAGCAGTTACGCGAACGCCTGACGCAGGTGAATGGTGACCGCATGGCGCTTGCGGAAGATTTGTTCGGTGTTGCGGATTTTCTTCGCACTACTCTTCCGTTCAGCGCGCCCTGACCGATCCCGCGGAGCCAGACCGATAAAGACTCTCTTATTGACCGTCTTTTTCGGCCCTGTCGTGGGTGAAGTTTCGCTTCAGTGTCTGCATGACCTGGGGCAGGGACACTGGTCTCGTCCGCGTGACATCGTGCTGAAAAATTGAAGATGCGGGTTGCGATGCAGTCCCTGCTCAATGCTCAGCTTGACGGGGTTCTTGAAGAGACAGAAGCACAATTGGTTGCAATTGCTGTTTTTCCTCCAGTCTCATCGCGATCTACGAAACGAGCTGTCGAATTTGTCAGCTCTGTCCCCAAAGGGACGTGCTGACTTGTCACAGCAGGTTTTCGGTAGCGTCGTGAACCGTCCAACTTTGCGCCTCCTGCGCCGCAGCGTCGGGCGAGCCTCTCACGGCCACCTTTTGGAGAAGCTTCGAGGACTCGCTGCCCGCGCTGCGGAGCTATCAGGTCGGCGCTTCGTCTTTCGTCGAATCGGCTCAAGAACTACGCGAAGATCAGAAGAATCGTCTTGAAAAGATTCTCGAGAAGAAACTGGGAAGCCCAGTCTCTGCAACCTACACTTTGCGTCCGGATCTGCTCGGCGGCCTCGTCGTCCGAATGGGCACGGAGCGCGTCGACGCATCACTGGCCACGCGGGTCGGTGCTTTGAAACGTTCGATCGTCGGTTAGCCCGATGTGTTCGAGGAATAGATAGAAGGAAAACTCAATGGCTGATCTGTCCATTAGCCCCGAGGAAGTACGGGCGGCGCTCGACTCTTTCGTGGAATCGTACCAACCCGCACAGGTCGTGACCGACGAGGTCGGACACGTTACAGAAACTGCTGACGGCATTGCTCGCGTTGAGGGCCTTCCCGGCACCATGGCGAACGAGCTTCTGCGTTTCGAAGACGGAACGCTGGGCTTGGCGATGAACCTTGAACAGCGCGAGATCGGTACCGTTATTCTCGGTGACTTCTCCTCGATCGAAGAAGGCCAACCTGTTTACCGCACCGGTGAGGTTCTCTCGGTCCCCGTTGGCGATGGCTACTTGGGTCGTACGGTGGATCCGCTGGGACGTCCGATCGACGGCCTCGGTGAAATCACCGACTTGGATGGGCGCCGTGCACTGGAACTCCAGGCTCCCGGCGTCATGATGCGTAAGTCGGTCCATGAGCCCTTGCAGACCGGCCTGAAGGCTATCGACTCGATGATTCCGATCGGTCGTGGTCAGCGTCAGCTCATCATTGGTGACCGCCAGACGGGTAAGACCGCTATCGCCTTGGACACGATCATCAACCAACGCGATAACTGGCTCACCGGTGACGTGAATAAGCAGGTGCGCTGCATCTACGTTGCAATCGGTCAGAAGGGTTCGACGATCGCCTCGGTGCGCTCGACTCTGGAAGACGCCGGCGCGATGGAATACACGACGATCGTTGCTTCTCCCGCCTCGGATCCTGCGGGCCAGCTACATGGCTCCCTCCACGGGTTCAGCTATTGGTCAGCACTGGATGTACCAGGGCAAGCACGTTCTTATCGTCTTCGACGATCTTTCTAGGCAAGCCGAGGCCTATCGTGCGGTGTCCTTGCTCCTGCGTCGCCCACCGGGGCGTGAAGCCTACCCCGGTGACGTCTTCTACTTGCACTCACGCCTTCTTGAGCGTTGCGCAAAGCTTTCCGACGACCTCGGCGGAGGATCGATGACCGGCTTGCCGATCATCGAAACCAAGGCGAACGACGTTTCGGCGTACATTCCGACCAACGTTATTTCGATTACCGATGGTCAGATCTTCCTGCAGTCGGACCTGTTTAACTCGAACCAGCGTCCTGCTGTGGACGTCGGTATTTCGGTGTCTCGTGTTGGCGGTGCCGCGCAGATTAAGGCGATGAAGAAGGTCGCGGGTACCTTGAAGCTCACCCTGCGCAATACCGTTCGATGGCGGCATTCGCAATGTTTGCTTCGGACCTCGATGCGGCAACTCGCCGACAGCTCACGCGTGGTGAGCGTCTGATGGAGCTCCTCAAGCAGCCCCAGAACTCTCCCTACGTCGTTCAAGATCAGGTTGCGTCAATCTGGGCAGGAACCAACGGATTCCTCGACGACCTTGAGGTCAATGAGGTGCTTTCTTTCGAAAGCGGATTGCTTGACTACCTGCACTCGAATTCCTCGGTTCTCGACGAGATTGCCGCAACAGGTGAACTCACGAAGGAGAACGAAGAAGAGCTCCGCTCGTGCGTGGAAGCCTTCCACAGTCAGTGGGTGAGTGCTCGTAAGGGAGCAGGCAACCTTGACGATGGTGAAGTTCAGGCTGAGCGTTCCCAAGAGCAGATTGTCCGTTCTCGTCCTGCAGCCTCCGAGGCCTGATAATGGGTGGACAACAAAGGATCTATAAACAGCGGATTGCATCAACGCAAACGCTGGCTAAGGTCTTTCGTGCGATGGAAATGATTGCAGCCTCGCGTATCGGTGCTGCCCGTCGTGCAGCCACCGAATTGGGACCTTACGAAAAGGCCCCACACAGGCGGTTGCCGCCGTTGCCATCCACACGGATCTTGAGCACCCCTTGACCCGGGAACGTCACGATACGCGGCGCGTTGCGGTCTTGGTGGTGGCCTCGGACCGAGGTATGGCGGGAGCCTATTCGGCGACGATCCTTCGCGAGGCCGAAAGGCTCATTGAACGTCTGGAAGAAGGGGAAGATCCCCGTTCTCTATACCTACGGTCGTCGTGCGCAAGCGTACTTCCGTTTCCGCGGAGTGCAGATCGAAGACTCGTGGGAAGGTGAATCGGATTCCCCTTCTCAGGAAGTAAGCAACCAGATCGCTCGCGAACTTCTTGAGCGGTTCACAGATCCGCATCACCTCAGCGGTGTGTGTGAAGTTCACTTGGTCTACACGCAATTCAAGTCGATGATGAGCCAGGTGCCCGAAGTTCGACGCATGATTCCGCTTTCCGTTGTCGATGCTCCTGAAGGAGATAGCGAACGAGAGCAAGAACGCGGCACTCACGAGGAAGACACTGCGATTTTCCCCGAGTACGAATTCATTCCTTCACCTGAAGCGGTTCTTGACACCCTACTGCCGCTTTACGTATCCAGCAGAATTCGTAACGTCCTCTTGCAGGCTGCAGCTTCAGAACTGGCTTCGCGTCAACGCGCGATGCACACGGCAACTGATAACGCGGAAGAACTCATTACGAAATACACGCGTCTGGCGAATTCGGCCCGCCAGGCGGAGATCACCAAGAGATCACGGAAATCGTGGGCGGTGCCGACGCATTGGTCCAGGGCTGAGGCCCGTGCACATGGAGAATACACAAATGACTACAACTTCAACTGGACAGGGACGGGTCGCACGCGTTGTCGGCCCCGTTGTCGATGTCGAATTCCCGCCGGATGCGATTCCTCCGCTGTACAACGCTTTGCACGTTGATGTGAACTTAACGGGACAAGGCGAGGGAGAAACCAACCAGACCATCACCCTTGAGGTTGCACAACACCTCGGTGACAACCTTGTGCGCGCGATCTCCCTGAAGCCGACCGACGGCATGGTTCGCGGTGCAGTCGTCACCGATACCGGCGCGCCGATTTCGGTACCGGTTGGTGATATCACCAAGGGGCACGTTTTCAACGTGACGGGCGATGTTTTGAACCTTAAGCCCGGGGAACAGCTTGAGATCACCGAGCGTTGGCCCATTCACCGTCAGCCCCCGGCCTTCGACCAACTCGAAGCTCGTACCAAGATGTTCGAGACCGGCATCAAGGTCATCGACCTGTTGACCCCCTACGTTCAAGGTGGCAAGATCGGCCTCTTCGGCGGCGCAGGTGTGGGCAAGACCGTTCTGATTCAGGAAATGATTCAGCGCGTTGCCCAGAACCACGGTGGTGTGTCAGTCTTCGCAGGCGTTGGTGAACGTACGCGTGAAGGAAACGACCTCATTCACGAAATGGAAGAGGCGGGAGTCTTCGATAAGACTGCACTGGTCTTCGGACAGATGGATGAGCCCCCGGGCACGCGTTTGCGTATCGCACTGACCGGCCTGACCATGGCTGAGTACTTCCGTGACGTCCAACATCAGGACGTGCTGTTGTTCATCGATAACATTTTCCGTTTCACCCAGGCTGGTTCTGAGGGTATCGACGCTGCTGGGCCGTATGCCCTCCGCTGTCGGTTACCAGCCGAACTTGGCTGATGAAATGGGTCAGCTCCAGGAACGTATTACCTCGGCAGGTGGCCACTCCATCACCTCGCTTCAGGCAATTTACGTCCCCGCCGATGACTACACGGACCCGGCTCCGGCAACGACATTCGCGCACTTGGATGCAACGACTGAGCTTTCGCGTGAAATTGCTTCCCGCGGTATTTACCCGGCAGTGGATCCTTTGGCTTCGACTTCTCGAATCCTTGACCCTGCACTGGTTGGTCGCGAGCACTACGACACGGCAACTCACGTGAAGGCAATTTTGCAGAAGAACAAGGAACTCCAAGACATCATTGCGATCTTGGGTGTCGACGAATTGTCTGAAGAAGACAAGGTGACAGTTGCACGTGCACGTCGCATCGAGCAGTTCCTCTCGCAAAACACCTACATGGCTGAGAAGTTCACCGGTGTTGAAGGCTCGACAGTTCCGCTGTCTGAAACGATCGAAGCTTTCAAGCGCATCGCCGAAGGCTACTACGATCAGGTGCCCGAGCAGGCCTTCTACAACATTGGTGGCATCGACGATCTTGAACGTCGTTGGCACGAAATCGAGAAGGACAACTGACGTGCCTGCCACTGAACAGCTGCAGGTAGAGGTTGTCTCACACGAAGGCAGGTTGTGGCACGGGAGCGCTTCCCACGTGAGTTTTTCCCTGCAACAGATGGCTCAATTGGTGTGCTTCCCGGCAGGCAGCCGCTGCTTGCTGGCCTCGTTTCGGGTCGCGTAAGCGTGACGACTGAAGACGGCGTTGTCAACTTCGACATCGATCAAGGTCTGGCATCGGTAGATTCCGACTTTATTACGATTGTCGTGGAACACGCCTCCCAGATGTAGATGAGTGGTGTGCGGGCGTTAAACTGTCCGCACACCCTCATTTTTGTCAGGAGGTTTTCATGGTTTTCGCTATCTACGCAATCGTGATCCTCCTTCTTACCCTTTTTGCCCTCTGGGGCTACGTTAATGTGCGCGCTCGTCGTCTCGACCAGCAAGTCGGCGCTTTCCGTGCATGGGCACGTCTCGATTCACATTCGGGCTGGATGTCAGGCATTGGCCACTATCAGGGCGATCGTTTGTGTTGGTACCGTCTCATTGCGCTTTCGATGAAGCCTCACGTTGTTCTCCCTAGGCACGGCTTTGAAGTTTCCCTTCCCCTGCAGCGCTCGACCGATGGTTCCATGGTCGAAGTTCGGTTGAGTTCAGGGGATGTTTTTTTGGATATCGCAGTCGAACCTTTGACCTACAACGGTCTTGTATCGTGGTGCGAATCCGAACCGCCCGCAATCCAAAGTTAAGTTCTCCTCGAAGTCTTGAAAGGCGGGCTTGTGCGCGTCCTTATTGCCTCTTGCACAGTTGATTACTCTGGTCGTCTCAGTGCGCATCTCGATCGTGCAGTCCGCTTGATTATGCACAAGGCGGATGGTTCGGTCCTCATCCATTCTGATGGCGGATCATATAAGCCCCTCAACTGGATGAACGCGCCGTGTACTGTCACTACTGAGATCCCTGAAGAAGGCGAAGAACTCGACGGTGTCACCCAGATTTGGCAAGTACAAGCTGATAAAACGGATGACCGCCTCGTCATCCGAATTCACGAAATCATCGCCGATGTGAGCGAAGAATTCGGCGTTGACCCAGGCCTGGTCAAAGACGGGGTTGAAACGCACCTTCAGGAACTCCTCGCCGAACAGGTTCCTCAGATCCTAGGGGAGGACTGGGAACTTGTTCGCCGCGAGTACCCCACGCCGGTGGGTCCCGTTGACCTCTTAGTGCGAGACCCGCAAGGACTCCCAGTCGCGATCGAGGTGAAGAGGCGCGGTGGAATGGATGGCGTCGATCAACTCACGCGTTATCTCTCTCTTCTCGGACGCGATCCACTTCTTGATGGGATTCGTGGCATCTTTGCGGCTCAAGAGATTACCAAACAGGCCCGTACGCTTGCCGAGGACCGCGGGATTGACTGCCTGATCTTGGACTACGACGCGATGCGTGGTTTCGACGATCCTGACTCGCGTTTGTTCTAGATCTGCGATGGACGCATCCACCCAGCGAAGCCTCGCACGTATCATCAGCCATGGCCTCGTCAAAGCCACTGCAGCTGAGAACCCTCGCGATGCTGTGCGCACGCTTCTCGCTCTCCAAGCACAACAGCCTTCCTCGGTTCCTTGGGCTCTCAATCTTCGCCTTCGTGCCCCTTCGATTGCACAGATTGATCAGGCTTTTGAGAACTACCAGCTTGTGCGTTCGTGGCCCATGCGGGGGACTATTCATGTCACCTGCGGCGAGGACCATCATTGGCTCCGTTTGCTGCTGCGGCATCGATACAATGGATGGCTCCAATCTTTTGAAGAAGAGGGATTGAGTCGGGGCCTCGTCAAAGAAGCGGCACAGATCGCGTGCAAGCAGATTCATGACTTCGGCCCGCAAAGTCGAAAAGAACTCTGCAGTACATGGGAGGCGGCAGGGATCCGAACAGGGACTGGCCCACAGCGCGAGGCTGCGCGTCGAGCAGGGGAGAAGGGGATCTTCGTTGATCGCCGGCACCTCTTCTTGGACCTGCATATTTCTGGTTATCTTGCTGCTGGCCCGAGGCGGGGAAATTCTTTCCTTTTCATTGACGCAGGCAAGCTGGCGCCCGCGGAGGGCGTTGCGCAGGAGAAAAAGATTACGAGGCCGCGCTGGTAAACCTTTGCGCGCCGTTACGCCTGGGGACACGGGCCAGTGAGCGCTGAAGACCTTGCCCGTTGGGCGGGCATCCCCAAGCGCGAGGCGGCTCGAGCTTTAGAGGGGGCCGCACAGGAAAAACGTGGGCACAGCTTTCCGATTATCCACACTCCGATGGGGTATCACCGTGCAGATCTTGACGCCCTCCTGCGCGCTCATGGCGAGGAAGCCCGTTCGCTCATTTCCTTTCCTTCTTTTGATGAGATTCATGTTGGTTATGCAGACCGTTCGTGTCTGGCCGACGCTCAAGCAGAACACGCGATTTGTCCGACGAAGAACGGAATGTTTCGGCCTTTCATCATTGAAAATGGCCGTGTCATTGCAGTGAAAGACCCGCGCGCGGGATATCAATTTGTCGAGATCTTATGAGGGAACACCCTCTTTAGGACGTCTTGAACAAGCGGAGGCGATTGCTCAAGTGATGAGTGGAAATTGACTGCGAAAAGCGCTGGTCAGTGTGACAAAAATAGGGCTATGGATCAACAAATTATGCGAGGCCGCGTAATCCTGAAGGACTCCATCATTGACGATGGTGTTATTGAGATCGAAGGCCAATTCATTACCCGTGTATGTGCCGCTGCAGACTATGAAGGAGATCTTCCTGCCCCCAGTGATTCAACCTTCCTTCCCGGGCTGGTTGATGTCCATTGCCACGGTGGCGGCGGCGAATCTTTCCCCAACGCAACAACTGGTGAAGCGGCAATGGTTGCGGTCATGGAACATCGTCGCCATGGTACGACCAGCCTGGTTGCTTCGTGTGTAACGGCCGATGCCGATACTCTGAAAGCCCGAGCCCGCACTCTTGCCTCTCTGGCCAAGCAGGGGGAGCTTGCCGGAATCCACTTCGAGGGTCCCTTCGTTTCGCACGCACGTTGTGGAGCGCAAGACCCCACCTATATCGTCGATCCCGATCCCGATCTCACTCGAGAATTGATCGAGCTGTGTGAGGGGTATGCCCTCTCCATGACCCTTGCCCCCGAAAAGCCTCGTGCATATGGTGAAGGCTCGGTTGCGGAAGCCCTGATTGACGGGGGAGCGCTTCCCTCCTGGGGACATACGGATTCGACCTCTGTATATGCTCGTGAGGCATTGGAATACTCGCGGCTCCGTTTTGCCCAGTCCAACACCAGCCGTGGCCCGCGCGCGACCATTACCCACCTCTTCAATGGGATGCGTCCGCTTCACCACCGCGATACCGGCCCGATCGCAGAGTTCCTCTCTGATGCCGCACGCGGCGGGGCAGTTGCCGAACTCATCTGCGACAACGTCCATGTCGATCCGCTGTTGGTTCGTGACGTTTACGAGTTGGTGGGCCGCGACCACGTTGTCTTTATTACGGACGCAATGGCAGCTGCCGGTATGCCCGACGGCGCCTACACCCTCGGTCCTCAAGACGTTGTGGTTCGTGATGGTATTGCCCGTCTCGTTCAAGGAGAATCCATTGCAGGTGGAACTGCACACCTGCTGGATTGTGTGCGTGTTGCGTCCACTCTTGGTGGGATTCCGCTGATCGATGCGGTCTACATGGCCTCGGTACAGGGCGCAACCATCCTGGGGGATGAGCGCATCGGGTGCTTGGAGGCCGGTAAGTTCGCCGATGTGGTCGAGGTCGATTCTGCTCTTAATGTGCGTCGGGTTTTACGCCGTGGCACAGTAGTGGAGTGAGAGGAAAGCGATCTCGTAAGCGTCCCTGGGGCGAGAGCAGGCCACTTCAGGTTTCTGCTCTTGCCTCAATGGCGCGCAGTGAAATTGGACCCGATGGTGATTACTATCAGGTCCAATATCTTCGGACCTCTTCTAAAACCTACACATGTCCTGCGTGTTTGCAGCCTGTCACGGTGGGGAGTGCGCATGTTGTCGCATGGCCTGAAGAACGTGCCTACGGTTTTAGAACAGGGTGTTCGCGCTCGGCGACACTGGCACCTTAACTGTTGGAAACGTGGTCTTCGACCGGCATAATGGGCGTGATTGGCTACGTGCACGTGGCGTGAGACACCTCCAGTATGCACTCGTGTTGTTTGCCCGTAGAGTTACAACTAGAGGTTGACGGTATCCCATTACTAGGAGAGTCCGAGTGGATCAGCTCAAGAGATTTCCAGGAGCAGTTGCCGCATGTGCAGTTGCGGTGATTGCAGCGATCGTTGCCGTGTTGGCTTTAACTATTTGGAAGCCTGCGCAGCAAATTAGCGCCACTGCTTCACCCGAGCAGCCGGTTGTTATTACCCGCGAGGGGCTTTTTCCAGCTTGAGAGCGGCGAAGTGACGGTGACCGCTTCTTCGGCATCTGGTCAACAAGTCACGATGGCATTGGGCACGTCTTCTGATGTCCGAGGATGGGTTTCGGATCTGTCCTACGCTGAAATTACTGGCATTTCTGCTAATCGCAGTAATCTTTTGACCCAGGGACATGACGCGCAAGTAAGCGCATCTCCCACGCCAACGCCTTCTCCTTCTCCCTCGAGCGATCAACCTCAGAACCCGGAGGCTTCCCCCAGCCTTCGCCTTCCACGAGCGCAACGCCGAGTTTGTCGGCAGCTGGCGGAGATATGTGGCTTGACGAGGCCACCGCCGCCTCGAGCGCGACAATGACCCTTCGCGATGTCCCCGCAGGTCGCTCTCTTGTCATTACTTCGGATGGGAAGACTGCATCCGACCTGACCGTCACCATGACGTGGAAGACCCCGCATAAGAAACATCTTGGCTATTGCTTCGGGAATCATTGCTCTGATCTTCCTGCTTGTCGCTGGTGCACTGGTGGGCTTTTTCTCTTTGGCGCGAACGTCAAAGCTCGGATACGGATGCTGACGAAGATGATCCTCAGGCTCCTTCGAAGGCGCTGTCTTTCTTTGAGGAAGAAGCTACTGGCGAGCCGGAACCCAATCGACAGAAGATGATGAAGTCGTGGAAAAGGAACTTCTTCGCTGAGGAAGAAGAAAGCCCAGACGATGACTATTCCCCCGAGGATCCAGAGAATCTCGATGAAACTGAGGGCAGTGCACAGCCTGAAGAAGAGCCGCGGTTTGGCCGCCACGGGATTGTGAGCGAGGATGAACACGTTGATCCTCCCCAGCGTGAATCCACGGACACCGGCATTATCGACTTGTCGAGCATTCGACCCGGCGCTGTCCTGCCATCTCGTCGTGCACTCCGTCAGGCACGTGAAAATGGCGAGAATCGCGTGGTCATTGGTGGACAGGAATTCGACACTGGACTGATTCCACAGGTTTCCAAGGATGAAGAAGGATCAGTCGAAGAAACTGCCGAGAAGCGTCCTTGGGGGCAGATTATCGGTGGATGGATGTCCTCTAAGGAACGCGGAAAGAAGGAGCAGTGACATGAACGCACGACGTTTTCTTCCTGTTTTTGTTGTTCCGGCTTTCCTTTTGGCTGCCTGCGGCAGTGGGGATTTGGTTGCTCCCGAAACTACTGCCCAGGCCTCGGCAAGTGCTCCGAACTTAGATTCTGCCCGTGTCGAGCGCATTCTTGATTCGATTCAAGACACGCTCAACACGGCGGATGCTAGCCGCGATCCCGCACTTCTTCAAGCACGTCTTGAAGGGTGGCGCACTGCGTCATGCGCACGGACCAATATGCCGCCGCAAAAGCAACAAATACTGAGGTCTCCAAACTCATTGTCAGAATGAAGGATCAGTTGCGGTCTCGAATTCAAATGATTGGCCTCGCGTCATTGTGAATGTTTCGAACCTGGATCAAACCTCTTTGCCGGTGATCGCTTTCGCAGTCCAAGACGATGCCCGCTCGCAGTACAAACTTCTGGGGTGGGCGCGTGCGCTGGGCGGTGCACAGTTCCAGCTCGATAACATGGAAAAGGGCTCCGCACCTTTGACAGCGGATGCTCAGGGCTACGTCAAGACCCCGAAGGAAGCGCTGCAGGGCTACGTTGATATGCTCAACTCCGGCAATGCTGGAAATGACCAGTATTCCGGTGATGATTTTGCTCGCCGCTATCTTCAAGACGCAAAGAGCCTGAATGATGCTGTGCAGGCCGCAGAAACGTTCAAGCTCATGCTGAAGTCTCGGACGAGTTCCCCATCGTCGGTGTCCAGCTGGTTGATGGTTCATCACTGGTCGTCGCTTCCTTCACCTATACTCAGACCTATCAGCGCACCGTTGCTCGCTCGACAATGCGTCTGGGAGGAACGACTGCAGCACTTGCTGAAGGTGACGATGACACCGTTAAGGGGAAAGCAACAGCGACCTACGTTGCAACGGTCCTCTTGCACGTCCCAAAGTCGGGTTCTGATTCACAGGTGATCAGTGTGGTGGGTGCCGAACGAGCACTTGGCTCGGTCGTAAAAGACGATAACGCGGGCAACCCTGATCAACGTTAAGGGAGATTAATAGACATGAATAACGAGGCTCACAACCCTCAGCCTGCAGATTCTCACGGCGCCGTGGATTTGAGCGCCGCGGCGGCGCGAGGTAACTCTTCGGGTGGTGTACAGCCGGCAGCCCAGGGAAATCCTGCGATGCAGGCTCCGACGTCCCAGCGGGGACGGGCCTTGATATTCCTCTGGTCGATACCTGCGATGATTCGACTTTCGAGGCCGTCGCCGCGCGTTCTCAGCAGGTCCCCGTGGTCATTGTGCTGTGGGCAGCGCAGTCATTGGAGTCCAAGCAGCTTCTGGCAACTATGGAAGAACTTGCTCGTGACAAGATGGGCGCTTTCCAGCTTGTGGAGATCGATGTCGCTCGTGCACCACGCGTTGCGCAGGCCTTCAAGTGCATGTTATTCCCACTGTTGTTGCTTTGGTCTGGTGCCCGTCCGGTTCCTCTCTTCCAAGGAGTTGCGCCTATGAACAGATCGCACCGGTTATCGATGATCTTCTTCGAGCCGCCCAGCAAATGGGCGTGAACGGACGAGTTGCTGTCAGCGGACAGGACGTCGCTAAGCCGATCCCCGAAGAACATCTTCCGGCTCTGGAAGCTGAAGAACGCGGTGACTTAGAAGGGCGCGCGCAGCTTGGGACAAGATCATCGAGTTGAATCCCCGCGACGAAGACGCGAAAGATCATCGCGCACGTGTGAATCTTCGTTTGCGTGAAAGCTCGGCAAGCGATGATCCCTCTGCCCGCGCCGACGCACTCTTTGCCGCAGGCCAGCACGCCGAGGCTTTCGAGGTGCTTTTGCAGCTCATGGAAGATGCCTCGGAAGAAGAAAAGAAGACTACCGCGTTCGTCTCTTGGATCTTTTCCGCATTGCCGGAAGCACTCCTGAAGTTAAGGCTGCTCGTCGTCGTCTCTCATCCCTGTTGATGATCTGATCAGACGGCGCCTCACTGTAGAGCTCATTGAGGGAGGTGCGGGATCCCGTGATCCGCACCCCTCCCTCGCTAGAAGCCGTTACTTTTCCGGAGCGAGCCAGAGTCCGCCCGAGAGGCGGAACCCGAAGTTCGACGGAGAAGGGCGTCCATTCCACGGGATCTCTTCGGCGACAAGCGTCTCCAATGTTGACCACTCCGGAACCACCGAAGGTCGGATCACTCTGTGTTCACGACTTCGCGCCAGGTGCCACCGTGTGGCAGAGCAACGCGGTAGCCCTCGTGTGGTTACTCGAAGTTCACACGCAGACAAGCTCATCGAAGGCGCTGTGTCCGCCAGCGGCCTCCGGATTTGCGAGATGTAGGAAATGAGGTTGTGGTCGCCATCGAGGCGTCAATCCACTCAAATCCGGTGTAGGTGTCGTTCCACAGTGCGGCGTGGGCACTGTAGAGTTCGTTCAAACGCGAGACCAAAGCGGCCATCCCAGCGTGATCGGGGGCGATCGTAGAGCCACCAATCAAGAGAATAGCTTTCGTTCCACTCCTGCTCCTGGGCGAATTCTTGTCCCATGAAGAGGAGCTGCTTGCCGGGGTGAGACCACTGATAGGCGTAGAGAGCACGCAGGCCGGCCATCTGTTGCCAATGGTCGCCCGGCATCTTTGATACAAGCGCACCCTTGCCATGAACAACTTCGTCGTGAGACAGCGGCAAGACATAGTTCTCGGAGAAGGCATAGACCAAGGAGAAGGTGAGTTCTCCGTGGTGCCAGCGGCGATTGACCGGATCTTCCGAGAGATAACGCAGGGTGTCGTTCATCCACCCCATATTCCACTTCATACCGAAACCGAGGCCGCCGCCGGAAGTCGGAGCAGTCACTCCTGGCCATGCGGTGGATTCTTCGGCAATCATGACGATGCCCGGGTGCAAGCGATATGCCGTTGCAGTTGCTTCTTGGAGGAAGGAGATCGCCTCGAGGTTTTCACGCCCACCATACTGGTTGGGGTGCCACTGACCGTCCTTACGGGAGTAATCGAGGTAGAGCATCGATGCCACTGCGTCAACGCGCAGACCATCGATATGGAACTGGTCAAGCCAGTAGAGGGCATTGGCAACAAGGAAGTTACGAACTTCGGTGCGTCCAAAGTTAAAGACGTAGGTTCCCCAGTCCGGGTGTTCTCCGCGGAGGGGATCCGGATCTTCATAGAGGGGTGTGCCATCGAAACGGGCGAGTGCCCAGTCATCCTTGGGGAAGTGGGCAGGCACCCAGTCCAAGATCACACCGATGCCTTCTTGGTGAAGGCGATCGACCAGGTAACGGAAGTCGTCGGGGGTTCCGTAGCGCGAGGTTGGCGCGTAGTACGAGGTCACTTGGTATCCCCAGGAACCGCCGAAGGGATGCTCGGCAAGAGGCATGAACTCAACGTGCGTAAAGCCCATCTTCTTGACGTAGGGGATGAGTTCATCGGCAAGGCCGCGGTATCCGAGATCTTGCTTCCATGAGCCTGCATGAACTTCGTAAATAGACATCGGACCCGAATGTGGATTCGTGTGCTCCCGTGCGCGCAGCCACTCATCATCTTCCCAGTGTGGAATACATCGGTCACCACTGAAGCGGTTGCGGGAGGAATCTCAGTTGCTCGGGCCATCGGGTCGGCCTTTTGGAACCAATCACCCGAGGGGCCCTGGATTTCAAACTTGTAGCGAGCGCCTACTCCAACGCCTGGAACGAAGAGCTCCCACACTCCCGAGGCTCCCATGGAACGCATTGAGTGAGCGGTGCCATCCCAGAAGTTAAAGTCGCCGACGACGCGAACTGCGCGAGCATTGGGTGCCCACACTGCGAAGGCAACACCGTCGACCGGTCCCATGACACCATCAAAATGGGTGATATGTGCCCCTAGGACATCCCAGAGACGCTCATGGCGTCCCTCGCCGATGAGATAGGTGTCCATCTCTCCGAGAGTCGGGAGGAAGCGATAGGGATCGTCAACGACTTGCGAATGATCTCCGTAGGTGACGCGCAGGCGGTAGTCGGGGATAACGTCTGCTTCGAAAGCACACACCCAGACCCCGGAATGCTCGTGGGCCGCGGGAAGGGTCTTATCAGGAGTAATCACTTCGACAGAATCTGCCAAGTGGTGAACACAACGAATGGTGACGACGCCGTCACTAAGGTGTGCTCCCAACACGTCGTGAGGAAGAGCGTAGCGTCCTTCGGCTACTGCATCGAGGACGTCTGTGGCCACTGATGTCGCTTGAGGTTCCATGTGTTCATCATCTCATGTTCGAAGGTGATCGTGTAATTATTCGGTTTCGATGGCCATGACATGGCCGAGTCGATCCCAGGAGACAGACGGACCCAGTTGGTCGTTGACCAGGAGTAACGCTGTCCGTCGAGTTCATCAACAACCGTGAAGTTAGCTGATGAGGTACCCAATGAAAGCCCGCTCAAATCAACGTGAACTTCACCCTCAACCGTATTTTCCGGATCGAGTGAAAGAACGACGATGACGGTGTCGGGCACTCCAGTAGGAGAGAAACGAGCGGGAACGTGCTTTGAGAAGCACAAAAGTCGATCCGAGGTCGTGGGATGAATACGCAAGTCGTGGAGCTGACGCAGTGCGGGGTGGCGCTCGCGCGCACTGTTGAGCAGCGTCAATAGAGCAGGAATTCCTGTCCCTTGGGCAAGCTTGGGATCACGGGGCCTGAACTCGTACTTTTCGTTGTCATTGGGTTCTTCAGCTCCGGGACGCTGGACGTTTTCAACCCATTCGTAGCCCGAGTAGATTCCCACGAGGGAGCTCCGAGGGCCGCAAGCATCGCGCGAATTGCAAAATGCCGTTCCGCCTGTCGTCATTTGAGGCGTGAGAATATCGTGGGTCGTCGGCCAGAAGGTCGGTCGAATGAGGTGAGCTGTTTTTTGGGAGAGTTCGGTGAGATACTCTTCGATTTCATCCTTGTAGGTTCGCCACGCGAAGTATGTGTAGGACTGGTCAAAACCGACAGCGCCCAAGGTACGCATCATTGCAGGACGGGTGAAGGCCTCGGCAAGGAAGATCACGTCCGGGTAACGCGTGTGAAGCTCTTCCAAAAGTCGCAGCCAGAAGGGGACTGGTTTCGTGTGCGGGTTATCAACGCGGAAGATCTTGACACCATGAGAAATCCACAGTTCGAGCATGTCGCGAATGGCCGTGTAAATCCCCTCGGGATCGCGGTCGAAGTTCAGGGGATAAATGTCCTGATACTTCTTTGGGGGATTTTCGGCGTAGGCGATGGAACCATCAGCACGCAGCGAGAACCAGTCGGGATGCTCACTGACCCACGGGTGATCGGGCGAACACTGCAAGGCGATGTCCAGCGCAACCTCAAGGCCAAGTTCGCGCGATTGCTCAACGAAGTAATCGAAATCGTCAAAGTCGCCAAGCTCGGGATGGATCGCATCATGTCCGCCTTCGGCTGAGCCAATTCCGTAAGGGCTTCCAGGTTCGCCCTTGTGGGCGATCAAAGCATTGTTCTTACCCTTGCGGTTGGTCAATCCAATGGGGTGAATGGGCGTCAAATAGATGACGTTAAACCCCATTGAGGCAATCCTTGGCAAGTCCTCGACAGCGGTGCGCAAGGTGCCTGAAACCCAACGCCCCTTTGAGTCTTGGAAAGCGCCATGAGAACGCGGGAAAATTTCGTACCAGGCGCCGGCAAGAGCGCGGTTGCGGGCAACGAAAAAGGGATAGGTACGCGTAGAACCGTAGAGGTCTCTGAGTGGGAACTGCCTAAATACTGCGCGCACTGGCGCCGAAAGACCAGTTGAGAGACGACGCTGGGGAGTTTGCGCGGTATTGCGCAGTCCCTTCGCAGCATCCAAGAGAGTATCGATTGCTGAGCGTGTCGGTTGGGTTTGTGAGGGGTTGTTGAGTGCCTCGCCCCTGGCGGCGCGTTCCATCAAGAGTGCGCCTTCTTCAAGCATCAGCTCAACGTCGACGCCCGCACCGATTTTGACTGACGCGTCATGGCGCCATGTTGCATAGGGATCCGACCAGGTATCGATCCTGAAACTCCACTGACCGACGGCATCGGGCATAACCCATGCTTCATAGCGGTCGAGGCCAGGAGCGATGTCGCGCATGAGGGCGCGTGAGTGAATCGATCCTCCGGGGCGAAGGAGAACTGCCTCAGCTGCGTAGCAATCATGCCCTTCTCTGAAGACCGTCGCCCTGATAGGAAAAGCCTCAAAAGCAGTGGCTTTGGCGGGAAGATTTCCGTCCTCGACGACGGGGAAAACTTCAGTTGCGGGGATGCGGGCCAGGAGTGTCTCGTTCACACATCTAAGCGTAATGGAAATTGTGAGCGTCGACATAGTCTAGCCGCTGAAAGGTTGCTGAGAAGACAAAATGGTGGTGGTTCTTAACGTGAACCACCACCATTTTTATGGACTTCAGTAGACCATGTGCATGGCCTGACGAACCTCGTTCAGGGTCTGTTCTGCCTGTTCGTTAGCCTTCTCGTTTCCTTGGCGAAGAATAGAGAGCAGGTAACCCGGATCGGCGGCTAGTTCTTCGCGGCGAGCGCGGATCGGCGCAAGCATCTCATTGAGCGCCTCGGTAACGGTTGCTTTGAGCATTCCACCACCGCCGTCTCCGATCCTCTCGGCGATGGCAACTGGATCTTCACCCGTAGCCAACGAAGCCAACATCAGCAGGTTGGATACCTCGGGACGATTGTCGGGATCGTAGGTGATATGACGATCCGAATCCGTCTTCGCTCGCTTGAGAATGCGAGCGGTCTCATCTGCGCTCATCGCGAGTTCGATCGTGTTTCCACGCGACTTCGACATCTTCGTGCCGTCAGTTCCCAAGAGAAGGGGAGTCTCAGACAATAGCGCATCGGGACGCGGGAAAACTGCGCGCTTGGGGTCGACGCGCCCGTAACGCTTATCGAAGCGCTGAGCGATCAAACGCGTCTGTTCGATGTGGGGAAGCTGGTCTTGTCCAACAGGAACAAGATTTGCCTTGCAGAACAAAATATCGCATGCCTGGTGGACCGGGTAGGTCAGCATCAAACCGGTCATTGCGCGTCCATCGGTTGCCTCAAGTTCAGCCTTCACCGTGGGATTGCGATGCAATTCAGACTCAGTGACCAGCGACAGGAACGGAAGCATGAGCTGGTTGAGTGCAGGAATTGACGAGTGATTAAAGATCGTCGTCTTTCTGGATCGAGTCCAACCGCCAAGTAATCGGTGACGAGGCCTAAAACGCGTTCCTCAATGGGGCCAACTGCGTCCCGGTCGGTAATCACCTGGTAGTCGGCGACCAGAACCCAGGTGTCAATGCCACGTTCTTGAAGAAGAACGCGATTGCGCAGGGTTCCAAAGTAATGCCCCAAGTGGAGACGGCCGGTGGGGCGATCTCCAGTTAATACACGGAATCGCGAGGGGTCCTGGTCGATGGCCTCTTCGATTTCCTTCGAACGCGCAATTGAACGTGCGAGGGATGCATCAGAGGTAGATTGCTCACGTGTTTCTTCGCTGCTAGTCACTAGGCCAGTTTAGCGTGATCAACCCTGAGGCGAAGACTCTACAGCAGACAGGTAGATGTGCATGCTGAAGGGTTCCAAAGAAATAGTTTCTCCTGGATTCTTTCGATCGAGAGAAGTCGGCAACCGCGTGGCGTCGAGCAAAGAGCTAATTCCACCGTCTTCGGGGTTACCCCATGCGGTGTCGAAAACCTGAACCCACGGGCAGCCGCGGCCTTGGGGAAGAGCGACATCACGGTCATCTGTTGTGCCGTTGAAGACAACCAAGGCGTCGCGGCCACTGTAGGGGCTACCGGAGCGAAGCATCTGGAAAACTCGAGATTCTTGAGACCCCCAAATGTCGTCCCTCATCGGTGAACCATCGGCGCTATACCAAGAAAGATCAGCGATGACATCACCATGAGGATCTGTTCCTGAAAAGAAAGCCATGGGGCGAAGCGCCGGGTGAGCACGGCGCAAGGCCAAAAGCCAACGTACTGTTAGGAGCTGGTCTTTCTGGAGTTCAGAAAGATCCCAATCGATCCAAGAAATCGGAGAATCCTGGCAGTAGGCATTGTTATTACCAAATTGCGTACGTGAGAATTCGTCTCCTGCAACCAACATTGGAGTTCCGGAAGAGACCAACAAAGTCGCTAGTAGATTTCTCTGGCTGCGCTGACGTGCAGGAATAATATCTTCAACAATGCCCGTTACGTCGCGGACATCGGGATCAACGCCGATGATGGGGGAGGCAATTGCCCCCTCCAACCCGTGATTCCACGAGTTGTTGTTATCAGAACCATCACGGTTTTCTTCGAGGTTTGCCAGATTGTGCTTGTGATCGAAGGCCGTCAGATCCGCCAAGGTGAAACCATCATGGGCGGTTACGAAATTGACCGAAGCACTGGGGCCACGCAGATATCCCACGCCATGACCGAAGAGGTCTTGAGACCCCGACAAGCGAGTCGCAAACCTCGTTCGAACCGCCTGCGCCACGCCCGCCGGCCAATGCACGCATATCGGAGAGCCAGAAAGTGCGCACCGTGTCACGGAAACGGTCGTTCCATTCACAGAATGGATCAGGGAAATTACCTGTTTGCCAGCCGCCAAGGCCAACGTCCCAAGGTTCGGCAATAAGTTTGACCTCGCGAAGAATCGGGTCTGCGCCCATGCCGATGAGAACAGGGTGCATCGGGGTGAAACCATTTGCAAAGCGCCCCAGGGTTGCCGCAAGGTCAAAGCGGAACCCATCGATCCCCATATTCGATACCCAATAGCGCAGAGAATCAAGGATCAGTGAAATAACCTGGGGATTGTCCGTATTGACAGTGTTTCCAGTCCCAGTCGTATCGATGATGTGCGAGGGGTATCCCTCGGTACGCCGGTAGTACAGGGGCGAATCGAGGCCACGGAAAGACAGGGATGGACCAGCATCACCATTTTCGCAGGTGTGGTTGTAGACGACATCCAAGATGACTTCGATACCTGCTTCATGCAGGATCGAAACCATTCCACGAAATTCATCTATTACTGCCTGAGGTCCGCGTGCACGGGCAGACGCGCTGGCATAGGAAGGCTCGGGGCTAAAGAATGACAGAGTCGAGTATCCCCAATAGTTTGTGAGTCCGCGTTCAACGAGGAAAGGCTCATCAGACTTTGCGTGGACTGGAAGTAGCTCGACGGAAGTGACGCCAAGCTCCTTGAGATAGCGCACTGAAGCGGGGTGAGCGAGTCCTGCGTAGGTGCCGCGAAGGTTCGGGGGAACCTCCGGCATCTTCTGGGTAAAGCCTTTGACGTGAAGCTCATATATGACCGTCTCGTCCAAAGGGATCTTGGGTTGTGGAGCAAGACGGAAGGAAGTGTCGATGACCACGCTATGCGCGTTGTAGGGAGCAGAATCGGACTGTGAAGGCTCGAGCGGATAGGAAACCGGGTACAGATCTTCATCAACGCTGTGGGCGTAGACCTCGGGGCAAATATCGACGTTTCCCGCGAGCCCGCGACCGTAGGGGTCAATGAGTAGCTTGTTGTAGTTGAAGAACAAGCCTGCGTCGGGATCCCAAGGCCCTTGAGCGCGGAAGCCGTAGTGAGTACCGACTCCAAGGCCTTCAATGTAGCCGTGCCAGATTCCATGATCAGGTCCGAGAAGATGGTAGCGTTCTTCGCTACCGCTTTGCGGGTCGATGACGCAGAAATCTACTTGAGTTGCGCGCGTGGAGACAACAGCGACGTTAAGGCCCGATCCTGCCACTGAAACGCCCAGCTGACGATAGTGAGGATTCGGCCGGTTAACGGCACGGAACGTGTGTGTTTGCTGTTGTGACATTACCGCCTCTAAATCTGCCATAACACATGCAAGCATAGTCGTTCCTGTTCCCTCAGCACACTCGGAGCTGCGCGTATGAGGCCTGATATGGCACTCTGGATACATGAGGATTGCAGTGCTGGCTAAGCAAGTTCCCGATACCAGCTCGGGGCGTCGTTTTGAAGGCTCGCGTCTTGTCCGCGGTGAAGACGATGTACTGAACGAATTTGATGAGAATGCAGTAGAAGCAGCGGCTCAGCTTGTTGCTGCTTATGGCGGTGAAGTGCTCGCTGTGAGCATGGGGCCGGAAGATACCAGTGACGCATTGATTCGCTGTCTCGCTCTCGGCGCCGATAGCGCTTACCTCCTTTCGGACCCCTTGCTTGAAAACGCCGATGTGACAGTGACAGCGCGTGCACTCGCGGCTTTGATCGCGCTCTTAGCCGAAGAAGAAGCGATCGACCTTGTTCTGTGCGGCATGGCGGCATCTGATGCAATGACCTCGATGCTTCCGGCAGCACTTGCTGCTGTTATGAATGTTCCCTTTGGTGTCGCAGGTGTGAATTAACTGTTGACCCCGCAAAGGGGCATGTCCAAGCACTGCGCAGCGTGGATGGCGTTGATGAAACCCTGCGCGCCCCTCTTCCGGCAGTGGTTTCGGTGACGGATCAGCTCAATGAGCCTCGATTCCCAGGCTTTAGGGATTTGAAGGCAGCGCGCGCGAAGCCTCTCGTTCAGGCTGAACTCGATGACGTCGCTGGCTACGATCCCAGTGGATGCCTCTGTGACTACTCTCCGGAGCTCGCTCCGAGATGCCTTTGAGTGTTGTCTCGATGACAGAACATAACCGCGGCGGCTCTGGTGAAGTCTTTACCGATACCGGGGACGGCGGGACGCGTCTGGCTGAGTTCATTGAGGAGAAGATGAAATGAGCACTTGTCTCAAGGACGCGATTGTCGTCATTGATTGTTCGGATACCGCTTGTGTGGGTTCGCGTTATCGCGACATGATTGCCCAGGCGCATCGAGTGCGCCGATGCTGTCCATGCGATCGTGGTCCGCCAGGACGGGCGCGAGTCTTTGCGCGAAGAACTTGGGCGCCTCGGCGTTTCTTCCCTGTGTTTTTCTCCAGGTGAATGAGTCGGCGCTGACTGCCTCGGCACTTTCTCCGGCTATCGCCTCGGCTTACACGCGTTTCGGTAACCTGGAGGCCCCGCTTCTTTTCGCTTCGCGTTTCCTTGACCGCGAGAGCGCAGCTTCGCTTGCGATCACCTTGGGAGGCTGCGCGATTGCCGAGGCCGTGGCCCTTCGCGTGGAAAAACGGACGCTTGTGTGCGACCACAGATGCCTTGGGGGGGACATGGCGTGCAGAGATTGCCACGCACAGCGCTCCAGCGTGCGTGTGCGTGCGTTCTCGTGGATTGGAAGTAACGGCCGAGGAAAACGAATGCGTCGAGCTCGCTACTGAAGTCGTAGATCCCGATCCCTACGCATACGCTCGTTATTGAGCGGGTTGAATCCAGCTCAGATGGGCGTCCCAATGTCACCGATGCGCAGGTCGTTGTCGTTGGTGGTCGTGGTGCTGGTAATGACTGGTCTCTTGTTGAAGATCTCGCTGATGTCCTGGGCGCTGGAATTGGCGCGACCCGCGACGCTGTTGACGAAGGCTGGGCTCGTCGCAGCGCGCAAATCGGTCAAACCGGTCTCACGATTGCTCCCAAGCTCTACATCTCGCTTGGAGTCTCGGGCGCGATTCATCACACAGTGGGGATTATGTCCTCGCAAACGATCGTTGCAATCTGTGATGACCCCGATGCGCCGATCTTCGAACTCGCGGACTTTGGCGTAGTGGGCGATATGTACGAAATCGTTCCCCAGGCTCTGGAACACTTGCGCGCATGGCAGGCATCTAGAGCCGACAACTAGTGAAAGACACACGTGTCGCATTACCTTGATCACGCGGGATCAGCGCCTCTGGCCCCTGGTGTTTGTGAGGCATGGATCCATGCCCAAGAATCGCTGAGTGAGCGCCCGGGGAATCCGGCTGCGCTACATGCCGGTGGTCGCGCTGCTCGCAGGATGCTTGAGGATGCGCGCGAACGTGCAGCCGCTGCCCTTGGTGCCGAGCGTCCGGAGCTTGTCTTTACGTCGGGGGCAACAGAATCTAATGCTCTTGCACTTCTTGGGGCTTCTCGGGGAATGCGAGACAAAGATGCGTCGCGCAGCGATGTGTGGATGTCACGCCTTGAACACGACGCGGTGAGCGAGCAATCTGAAGTGCTGGGGCGTGAGGGCTTCGGCATTCGCAAGTTTGATGTCGATTCACGAGGCATGACGACACTTAAGAATCTGCGTGAAAACCCGGAGGCTCTTCAACGCGCCGCCCTCATGTCGCTGACTTGGGTGTGCTCTGAAGTGGGAAGTATTCAACCGATTAGGGAATTAGCAGAGTTCGTCAGGTCGAACCTCAGAGGACACACTGGCCCCTCTTCTTCACTCTGATGCAGCGCAGGCAATTGGATACTGCGATGTCAATTTCGGGCAGAGCGGTCTCGATCTCCTGACAGTGGGCGGACACAAGGTTGGGGCCCCTGTCGGCACCGGTGCATTGCTTGTTCGCCGGGGAGTGAAGGTCATTACCGACCGCCCCGGTGGAGGACATGAAAGGGGAATCCGCTCGGGTACCCCAGATGTTGCTGGCGCATGTGCACTGGCAACCGCATTGGAATACGCAGCTGCACACCGCCTCGAACGCGTTCAGAGGGCAGAAGAACTTCGCCGCCGTCTCCTAGCTGGTCTTCCCAATGACGTACGCTTGACGGTGGATCCCCGCGCGGCCTCGGCGGCGATTATCCACTTGATGATCCCGACTCACCATCCAGAAGCGGTCCTATTAGCTATGGATATGGCAGGCGTTGACGTCTCGGCTGGATCTGCGTGCCACGCCGGTGTTTCGCGCCCGTCGAGAATTGTCATGGAACTGGGATACGGTGAAAACCAGGCTCTTGGCGTCCTGCGCGTGTCGACGGGAATTGAAACTCGAGCTGCAGATATCGATGCTTTCTTATCCGCACTTCCCGCCGCCATTCGAGCCGAGCCTTGGACGAGCGAGAGGGAACAGTCGCATGAGGGTCTTAGCTGCTCTTCAGGTGGAGTTGATTCTGCAGTCGCAGCTGCAAAAGCTGTAGAAGCAGGGCACGAGGTCGTTGGTGTTCACATGGCGCTTTCCTCTCAGCCTCAAGAGTGCCGCCTAGGCTCACGCGGCTGCTGCTCCGTTGAAGATGCGGCAGATGCTGCGCGCGCAGCAGAGATTATGGGGATTCCCTTCTATGTGTGGGATCTGGCTGAAGAGTTTGAACAGACAGTGATCACCGATTTTGTTGAGCAATACGCGGCCGGGCACACCCCGAATCCCTGCGTGCGTTGCAATGAGTTTGTGAAGTTCAGAGAACTGGCGCAGCGTGCGCGGGCGCTCGGTTTTGACGCGGTCTGTACGGGACACTACGCGCGGATTATTGAGAGGGCCGAATGGGACGCAGCTGCACCGAGGCAAAGACGAAGCGAAGGACCAACTCTACGTCTTTGGCAATTATGGGACCGCAGGAACTGCCGCGCGTGATCTTCCTGTTGGGCGAGGCGCCTTCGAAAGCATGGGTGCGTTCAGAAGCTGAAAGAATGGGGCTGGGGTTTCCAACAAGCCCGATTCTGACGATATCTGTTTTCATTCCCGATGGAGATACCCAAGGCTTCCTCAAGTCTCATCTGGGCTCAAAGCGAGAAATCGTCGATACCGATGGGCAAGTCGTTGGTCGCCACGAAGGGTACTGGAACTTTCACGGTTGGTCAGCGTCGTGGCTTGAACTTGGGAAATCCCTGCCGCAGATGGTCGGCCTCGGTATGTGGTGGAAACGCGACCCGAGACCAATCAGGTGATTGTCGGCGCTTCAGAACTCTTGTCTGTGGACCGTATGACCTGTTCGGATATCGTCTGGCTTGCGAGCGACGATTCGGGAGAGGTCGACGATGCCGCGACACGTACCTTTGGGGCATCGATCGGGGAACGGAGCCTGGTGAGGTTGATGAACGTGTGCTCACCGCGCAGATCCGTGCCCACGGCATGCCCAGCGTTGTCACCGCTCTTCAGCGCTTGGAGGAGATGAAGGAAAGCTTGAGCTCTGCCTTGCGCTGCCGGTTCGTGGCGTGGCAGCTGGGCAATCCATGGTGCTGTATCGGGGAACGCGTGTGATTGCCGAGGCAACAATTGAACGTGCGCACCGTGGTGAGGGGAGCGTAGCCTCCTAAGAGAGGTTCGGGAATCTAACTAGTGCGCAAGATGGGACCCGAACCCACACGTCAAAGACACTGGAACCTAAATCCAGCGCGTCTACCAATTCCGCCACTCGCGCAACGCTCCGAGTTTACCTTATCGACGGCGTGGGGCACTCGTCGAAAGCGCTACGCGAGCATAGGGCGTCTCTCGCGACTAAGCTCGTCGCTATGACTCAACTTCATGTAGGGGACAAGGCTCCCGATTTCACGCTCGAAACAACGACAGGGCACACTGACTTTGCAGGAACTCTAGATCGAGCTCGGGTCGGAGTCATCGTCTATTTCTATCCCAAAGCCTCGACACCTGGGTGCACGAAGGAAGCGTGTGATTTCAGGGATCACTTCAATTCCTTTAAGGCACAGGGGTACGAAGTTATCGGTGTCAGTGCGGATTCAATGAAAGGCCCTCTCGAAAACTTTGCGCAGAAGCAGTCTTGAACTTTCCTCTGGCTTCGGATCCGGACAAGACGATGCTTGCCGAGTGGGGAGCGTGGGGAGAAAAAGAAGAACTACGGCAAGGTCTTCGTGGGCATTATCCGCTCAACGATCGTGTCTTGACCCTCAGCGGCGTTGTCACGCATGCCTTATAACGTCAAGGCAACCGGTCGCGTTGCTCGCTTTGCGCAGAGACCTCGGTCTTTCGATGATAGTGAAATTGGGCCAAACCGCTTCGTCGCGGTTTGGCCCAATTTCTATTTGTGATGAGGGATGAATGACTGCGGAGCGCGGTGCGCCGTCGAACCCCACTCCGCAGCCGGCTCTTGTAGATGAGCTGCGAAGGTGAGAGCGTCGCGGTCACAGTGATGTTGCTTGGATCTCCGGATCGAACAGCGGGACCGAGGAAGGGCGGCGTTCTTCGGCGGTTGCAAAGGATTCAGCAGCGCCAATCAGGGTGTGCAGGTCATGACCTTCGAGCATCCACTGTGCAGGGGTCGTCTGATCAAGGATCTCAAGAGGACGCTGGAACCACGAAGCAGCAGTGAGCTGGTGAACCCGACCACGCAGGCGACCGAGAACATCCGACATATCGTCAATGACGGAGTGATTGGCCATGAGCTGCCACGTGGGTAGTACCAGATTGTTGAAGGAGATTGGACCGCAAGAATGCGATTGGTTCGCACAGCCTTGTTGATTCCTTGACGCGAAATTCCAAGCCAAGCAACGATGTCGGACGTGGTGCACACAGGGCCGACGAGTTCGTGAAGGCCTGGACGGGGATCGGTCATTGAACGGACCAGATGGGTGGCCTGCTCGACGATATCGGGAGTAATGACGGTACGGCGACGAGCACTTAACTGTTGTTCAATCGATGCGAGCAGATCCTTCTCTGAAGAAGTGAGACGACGCATGAGAGGCTCCGAGGGGGGTGAGTAGGGCTCAGATACACATGGAGGTACCCGGCCATTGGCGCCGCCTCGGCAATGGGTGCGCCATGAGGGACTTGAACCCCCAACCCGCTGATTAAGAGTCAGCTGCTCTGCCAGTTGAGCTAATGGCGCTTCAGTTATGTGTTTACAGTAGCACACAAGTGAACGTACTGTGTGCGCCATGAGGGACTTGAACCCCCAACCCGCTGATTAAGAGTCAGCTGCTCTGCCAGTTGAGCTAATGGCGCTTTGTCCTAAGGACAAGAAAGTAGATTACATACTCATGACGCCATGCGCAAATCATACTGAGGCCGAATCATGAGTACAAGGCTGTAGGCTAGGGGAGTGCAAGCAGTTGACATGGCGTCGGTCGATAGCCGAGTTTCCCGCGAAAATACGGTAACGCAGGACTACCTCAAAGCAATTTGGGGAGCTGAAGAAAACGGTGACGAAGGAATCACACCTGTTCACTGGCTCCTGCGCGTCGGAGTCGCAGTTTCTGACTGCCTCGGAAAAAGGTCAAAAAGGCTCGCAGCTGAGGGCTAGCCTTTCACGAACCCCATGGAAAGTCACTTTGACTGGAGAAGGGCGCTCGGCGAGCTCTTGAAGTCGTTCGCCGTCATCGCCTTCTTGAGACGTATCTTCGATGACGCGTTTGGTTTCGATTGGGATGAAGTCCACGAAGAAGCCGAAATTCTTGAGCATGCGGTTTCCGACCGTCTTCTGAACCGGATTGATGAACAATTGGGATACCCAAGGCGCGATCCTCACGGAGATCCGATTCCTTCGGCTGATGGGCAGGTGTGCATTCTTTCGCTTACGTCCTCTGCGGGACGTCCCGCTCACTGTCCCTATGCGAAATTGCTCGTTTTAGCGATAACGATGCATCGGCTTCGCTCACTCGAATCTAAAGGGCTTGGGGCTTGACGCCGTCGTGGCGGTCAGTGAACGGATGGAGTGATCAAACGATGAAAGTCGATCGTTGAAGCAGAAGAAAAGAACGACCTCCTGAGCTTAACGCCCAAGAAGTCGCCCTGTATTTTGCGTGACGAAAGCGTGGAGAGACAACGGGTTTACTGAAGCGAGGCCATCTGGGACGGAACTTCTGCGCCGTAACCCAAAAGCAACCACGGCCTCGCGAAGCTTCTCAATCGCAGCGTCGAGTTCTTCTGAGCTTGCTGGGGCAGGCATTGCTCAAAAAGGACGTCGCTCTCGGTGCGCAGAGGAATGACGCAGGTGCGTATGCAGGAACCTCAAAAACCGGCGATGACAAGACCGGATCGCTCGACACCAAAGGCGCGCTCTTGTGCCCGACCAATAATCTGTGCAACTTCCATCAAGTGGGTGCACACCTGCGCATCTAATTGCGTCCATGAAGGAACGGGATCGCGTGGAACGACAAGGACATGCCCTGACTGGTCGGCTCGATGGTTGCGAACGCAACGCAGGAATCGTCGGCCCAGACGAAACGCCCAGAGAACTCACCTGAAATAATTTTTTCAAAAACGGTACTCATGTCTCTATTGTCGAACGCCGCAAGGGTTTTGCCTAGTGGGAATAAACAGGCAAATTTGCGCCAATGCACTACCCTAGATACGGCATAGAACAAGCCTGAAGACACTGTGTTTTCAGGTAGATGGAGGCAAGGATGAGCGAGATCTCAACAGGGGAGCCCGATTTCCGTTACACGGCGCAATTGGCCGGAGAAATCGAAAACAAGTGGCAGGACCTATGGGACGAACGTGGGACCTTCTACGCGGATAACCCCGAGGGAGATCTTGCAGGCGAGCTAGCCGAGCGTCAGCCCTTCTTCCTTCTCGACATGTTCCCGTACCCTCAGGCAAAGGGCCTGCATAGTTGGCCACCCGCTGGGATACATCGCAACTGACACCGTTGCGCGTTTCCATCGCATGCAAGGCGAGAACGTTTTGTACACCATGGGCTACGACGCTTTCGGTCTTCCCGCGGAGCAGTACGCCGTTCAGACCGGCCAGCACCCGCGCGTGACGACCGAAGAAAACATTGCGAACATGCGTCGTCAGCTGCGCCGTCTGGGGCTCTCGCACGACCGCCGTCGTTCCTTCGCAACGACCGATGTGGACTACGTGCACTGGACCCAGTGGATTTTCCTTCAGGTGTTCAATTCATGGTTTGATCCGCAGGCACCGCGCCGCGATGGACGAGGCCTGGGTGCCGCGCGTCCGATCAGTGAATTGATTGCGCAGTTTGCTTCTCGAGCGCGTGAGCTTCCCTCCGAGATCGCGCAGGGACGCACGTGGGATGAATTGAATTCACGTGAACGCGCGCAGATCATCGATTCCTACCGCCTCGCCTATATCTCCGAGGCGCCCGTGAACTGGTGCCCGGGTCTGGGAACCGTTCTGGCCAACGAGAAGTGACGGCGGATGGCCGTTCCGAGCGCGGTAACTACCCGGTTTTCAAGCGCAGCCTGCGTCAGTGGATGATGCGCATTACTGCCTACGGTGATCGCCTCGCTGAAGACCTCGACACCATCAACTGGCCTGAGAAGGTGCGCACGATGCAGCGCAACTGGATCGGCCGCTCCAACGGTGCGGAAGTTGACTTCATTGCTGGTGAAGGCGTCAGTGATCGTGGGTTCACGGTCTACACGACCCGTCCCGATACCCTCTTTGGCGCAACCTTCGTTGTCTGGTCTCCCGAGCACCCCCTCCTCGGTGGTACCACCCCGGGATCGGCCTCGGACCAAGCAGCGCTGGATATTCCCGCGAGCTGGCCAGAGGGGACCCGCGAGGCGTGGAGTGCCGGCTATGCGACGCCTGCCGAGGCCGTGGCGGCTTACCGAGCACAAGCCGCTGCAAAGACTCCTGAGCAGCGCGCAGAAGATGCGGGGGAGAAGACGGGTGTCTTCACGGGCCTGTGGGCAATTAACCTGTCAATGGCCGCCGGATTCCTGTGCGTTCATTGCTGATCATGTCCCTCAGCGGATTACGGCACCGGTGCGATCATGGCAGTTCCCGCACACGATGATCGTGACTGGGAATTCGCTCAGCGTTTCGATCTGGATATCATCCGCACCATTGGTGACGCGCAGGATCCGACCGCTCACGACCTGAGCCAGGGCGCCTCACACCGGCGATGGCGTTGCGGTTGACTCTGCAAACGATGAAATTAGCCTCAATGGTCTGGATAAGGACGCGGCAAAGGCAGCGATGACCCAATGGCTCGAAGAAAAGGGCCTGGGGCGTGCGGCTGTTACCTCACCGTCTGCGCGACTGGCTCTTCAGCCGTCAGCGTTACTGGGGAGAGCCTTTCCCGATCGTGTGGGACGAAGAAGGAGTGGCTCACGCCCTCCCCGAAAGCATGCTCCCCGTTGAGCTTCCCGAGATTAGCGACTATTCGCCTCGCACCTTCGATCCCTGATGACGCCGATACGGAACCGGAAGCGCCGCTGGGACGCGCACAGGAATGGGTGAACGTCACCCTGGACCTGGGGGACGGCCCGAAGAAGTACCGCCGTGAAACCAACACCATGCCCTCAGTGGGCCGGTTCGTGCTGGTACGAGATGCGTTACACCGACCCGACGAACTCCACTGCTTTTGCCTCGCAAGAGAACCTGTCCTACTGGATGGGGCCGCGGAGGGCAAGATCAGCGGTGGCACCGATCTGTACATCGGTGGTGTTGAGCACGCAGTTCTCCACCCTGTCTCTACGCACGCTTCTGGCAGAAGGTCCTCTTTGACCTGGGATTCGTTCCCGACGCTGAGCCCTACCACACCCTGTTCAACCAGGGCTACGTCCAGGCCTATGCCTACACGGATGCTCGCGGGCAGTACGTTCCCGCGGACGAAGTTGAAGGCGACGAATCCACGGGATTCACGTGGAAGGGTGAACCCGTTAACCGTGAATACGGAAAGATGGGTAAGTCACTGAAGAACATCGTGACCCCTGATGAAATGTATGACGCCTACGGCGCCGACGTTTTCCGCGTGTATGAGATGAGCATGGGACCGCTGGACGTCTCACGTCCGTGGGAAACCCGCGCGGTTGTTGGCTCCCAGCGTTTCCTAGCAGCGTCTGTGGCGAAATGTTTTGGACGAGACCACCGGTGAGGTGACCGTCAGCGATGACCCAATGGATGCAAAGACCGCGCGCCTTTTGGCGCGCACCATCGCGGAAGTGACCGTCGAGTACGAGAACCTGCGCATCAACACTGCGATTGCAAAGCTCATCGTTCTCAACAATCACCTGACGTCTTTCGATCGCGTGCCGCGCGTTGCAGTCGAGGCCTTGATTTTGATGCTTTCGCCGGTTGCTCCACACATCTGTGAGGAACTGTGGTCGAAGCTCGGACATGCAGATTCTCTTACTCGCGTTCCCTTCCCGGTCGTGGAAGACGAATCCTTGCTCGAGGACGATACCGTCACAGCGATTGTCCAGGCCAATGGGAAGCTGCGTGCAAAGATCGAGGTTCCGGTCTCGATCTCTGAAGAGGATCTTCGTGCACTGGCTCTTGAGCAAGGTCCGATCGTCAAGCTCCTCGAAGGCCGCGAGCCTCTCAGGGTGATTGTGCGCGCCCGCAATTGGTCAACATCGTTCTTCCGAAGTAACCATGCCTGAAGGAGATGCGATCCACCGGATCGCTCACACTTTTTCATCTCTGTTCGAAGGCACGCAGGTGCAGGCGTCCTCCCCTCAGGGGAGGTTCGCCTCGTCTGCGCAGCTCATTGACGGCCACGTTGTGGTTGCGGTGCGAGCAGTGGGCAAGCATATGTTCGTTGCATTCGCTGCTCCCGGCCTCGCCACTTCCGTGATTGAGCAGGCCCGAGAAATTGAAGCTGAATACGCTGCTCGTTTGAACAGCGCCGAGGCCGTGGCTGCTCTTCCTTTTACCGGTAGTTCGCCGGTGTGGGGAGAACGCGCCTTCCCCAGTGAAGAATCGCTTCAGTGGCTTCACATCCACTTGGGCTTGTATGGCTCTTGGCGCTTTGACGCTGACGAACGAACGCAGGATGTTCCGGCGTCAATTGGTGCTCCCCGGACGAATTGGGTTGCAACGAAGGGGCACCGTCATGCTGCCCTCAAGTGGGCAAGTTACTCGGAAGATAGCCTGTATGTCGAGGACAATCTTGCTGCCGGCGAGGCCCAGGACCCAGCAGGGCAGTGGCAGGCGCCTGAACCTGTGGGGCAGGTTCGTCTGCGTATCCTCTCCGAAGTGGCTGTTGCAGATGTGACGGGACCAAATCGCTGCGAGCTCATTTCCGACGAGCAACGTCTGGTCGCTGAATCAAAACTCGGTTGCGATCCTTTGCAACCTGGGGCATCACAGGACCCTGCAATGCGCAAACGTTTCATTGAGCTGGTTCGCGCGCGTAAACGTCCTGTTGGTGAATTAATCAGTGGATCAATCCATTGCAGCAGGGTGGGGAAAATATCTATCGCGCAGAGGCTCTTTTCCCCTGCTGGATTTCTCCGATGCGCGCAGGAAACCGGCTCTCTAAGGCTCGCGTTGGCCAGCTGTGGGACATCATCTGCGAGCTGATGACTCGTGGATTGGAAATCGGACGGATCGACACGATCCGTCCCGAAGACCAACCTGATCCGATTCCTGAAGGGGACGAAGAACTTGGACGGTGGTACATCTACCATCGCAGCGGTCGTCCCTGTATTAAATGCGGGACCGTGATCAGTGAGAAGCTTATGCAAAACCGCAGGCTGTTCTGGTGCTCAAATTGTCAGAACTAGGCCAGAATCGTCAGTGAATCTGGGGCGTCTAAGCCTGTTCGTAGTTTTCGCTCTCCTGGAAGATGTCGTAAACGTGTGGCAGATGCGCATTTGCCTCATCGATGCGGACGATCAGGGATGAAGCTCCCCAGTCTTGGCATCGGCGTGCACATTCATGCGACCAAAGCCGTTGCAATACCGCGCCGGCGGAATTTCGGGTGGACCATCAAGTCGATGACCCTGTGGAGACCGCTGGGTTCTTCTACAGGGGGATCAACGACGACGATGATTGCTGCGACGAGGTCTCCATCGACCCACGCGCCCAGAAAAGATCCTTCCAACGGGGTGCCGAAAACCCCTTCGAAACACAGGCGCATTTCATCCGTTGCTTCAGCCTGTGCCTCCAGAGTTTGGCGTTCTCCGTAGGCTGCGAGCGAGAGCTGTGCAAGCTCGGGGATATCGAATCGTGTGAGCACACCGATTTCACACTCTGCTGCACCGTGAAGGCGCGTCAGTGCGTCAATCTGTGCTTGTAGAGAATGTTTATCCATAAAGGACAGAATATGTGATCTGTTGCACGCGCGAGGTTCTATGGGAAGTTGTGCGCCTAAGGAGTCCTTAAGTTGGGAATATGTTCGAGGGCTTGACAAAACCTGCAGTGCTAGATGTACCAGGTCGGGTCTTCTTCCCAGCAGTTCGGATCGATGATGAGATCACGGTCTTCTTCCACCATGCGAGTCTCAGGCTTTTGGCGTAATTGTGCCGGAACGCCAATTGCAACAGCATCCTCGGGAACATCTTTAGTGACAACCGCGTTTGCGCCGACCTTTGCTCCATCGCCGATGGTGATCGGTCCAAGAACCTTCGCTCCCGCACCGATCATCACGTGATTTCCGACAGTTGGATGGCGTTTGCCCTGAGTCATCGCAACGCCGCCGAGGGTGACACCGTGGAAAATAACAACGTCTTCACCTACCTCAGCGGTTTGGCCGATAACGACTCCCATCGCATGATCAATGAATACGCGGCGACCGATTTTCGCCTCGGGATGGATATCAACACCCGTCGCCATGCGTGCAAGGAAGAAGAGTACGCGCGCAGGAGTACGCAGATGGCGGTGCGCCCACATCGCATGGGTTACGCGGTGCGTCCACGGTGCATGAACGCCCGGGATAGGCAAGTGCGACCTCGAGGGTGGAACGTGCTGCCGGGTCGCGGCGTTTAGCCGTGCGGAGATCTTCTGCAAGAAGTTCGATTACCTTTGCGGGAGACGAGGCCATGGTCAGTCTTTCGTGAAATCGCGATCTGCACGTATCGTGCTGGTTTCTAGCCCAGCGAGCAGTGTGTGGAGGATTGGTCAGAACAGCCATCGTGAGTCGGGTGGGGGAGATACAGGCTCCCACCCACCCGTGAGTGTTCTCAGTCGCGCAGATTTTCAAAAGAGAGCGGTAGAGGTAGCGCTCGCCCGTATCCGGCAGAATCACGACGATACGCTTCCCCTCGTTTTCAGGACGCTGAGCAACCTGAACTGCTGCGGCCAGAGCGGCGCCGGAGGAAATACCGACGAGGAGTCCTTCTTCTGCTGCTGCACGGCGAGAAGTCTCAAGAGCCACAGGGGTCTCAATATCGATCACTTCATCGACCACGCTGGGATCGTAGGTCTTTGCAACGAAGTTGGGGCCAAGCCCCTGGATTCCGTGAGGTGCAGCCTGTCCACCGGTCAGAAGAGGAGACTCGGCGGGCTGAAGAAGCAATCACCTTTACTCCCGGCTTAAGTTCCTTGAGCACCGAACCTACGCCAGAAACAGTGCCGCCTGTGCCGACACCGGCAATAAAGATATCGATGTTCTCGTCAGTATCGCGAAGGATTTCTTCGGCGGTCGTACGACGGTGGACAGCAGGATTGGCAGGGTTCGTAAATTGCGATGCGATGATTGAACCGGGACGAGAGTCGCGGATCCGTTCGGCTTCCTCAACCGCTGCGGTGACGCCACCCTTGGGGTCGGTTAGGACCAGTTCTGCCCCGAAAGCGCGAATTAGAATGCGACGCTCGACGCTCATAGAGGATGGCATGACGATCACGACTTTGTATCCGCGAGCAGCGACAACCATCGCCAAGGCCACGCGGTATGCCCGAAGTCGCCTCGATAATGGTGCCTCCGGGCTTGAGCTGTCCCCGAAGCCTCGGCAGCATCAACGATTGAGCGCGCGATACGGTCCTTTAACGGAAGAAGCGGGATTGAAGGCCTCGACCTTTGCAACGATCTCTGCACCGCCCTTGTTCAAGCGGTTGATGCGCACCAGGGGGGTGCCGCCGATGAGATCGGTGACGTCAGTTGCGATGTTCGTCATGATTTCTCCTCAGATGCGCTGTGAGCCTGCACGTACACCGCAACTCTAAAGACCGAGCCGACTTATTCCGCGATTTCTATGTAACGTTGTCCCAATCACGGAAGAATTACTTTCCAGAGCTGAGATTGGCGAGAAGCGCAGTGGCAGATTCGAGCTGATCAGGAGACATTGCTAAGCGGATCAAGACGTTCTGGCTCCATTCGGTGGCCAGTACCTGTGCTCCCATGCGACGCAGTTCAGCCTCGATCGTCCTGCGTCGATGGGATCAAGTTCCGTTTCCACAACCGTGAGTGCCTCCAGGCGGGCAAAGGAAGCCAGTGCGAGGGCCTCACTGGTCGCGCTTGAGTAGGCCCGGACGAGGCCACCTGCGCCCAAGAGAATTCCTCCGAAATAGCGCGTCACGACGACCGTCACATTCCACAGCTCATTTCTCTTGAGAACATCGAGCATTGGAGTGCCAGCGGTTCCTGAGGGCTCTCCATCGTCAGAAGAGTGCTGGGATGGCGATTGTCCCTCTTCCGCAATCATCCACGCGGAACAATTGTGACGTGCCTGGGGATGTTGTTCTTTGACGGAATTGATGAAGGTGCGTGCTTCCTCGGGCGAATCTGTTCGCGCGATCGCAGCAATGAAACGCGATCGTTTGATCTCGATCTCGTGAGTCAGAGATGTTCCTGAGCGAAGGACGCGAAGTGATGACATGGTGGTCTCATTGTCGCATGGTGGGGAGTCTGGCTCGAATGAGACGAGCTTCGCACGAATAATTCCTTTGGAATATGCGTACTTTTGGCCCATCGTGCTACAGTGGTCAAGTTGTCGGAAGTCGTATTCGTATGACTGCTAGCAACTCCCAAAGGGGTGTTTTCGACGCGGTAAAACGTCAGAACTAGAAGAGGAGCGGTAGGGTCATGGCAGTTCCCAAGCGCAAGATGTCCCGAGCAAACACCCGCACTCGCCGGTCCGCATGGAAGGCCGATCTCACTGAGCTGAACACCATCAAGGTGGGCGGCCGTGAGGTGCGTGTTCCCCGTCGTCTGGCGAAGGCGTACAAGAACGGCCTGCTGGACGTCGAGGACCGATTCCTCCGTTCGCAGTTTGGGGGCTCGGTACCGGTCGGTACCGAGGCCCCCACACTGTTGTTTCAGGTTCAGCGTTCTACGATTGATGACATATGTGGACGAACTTATCCTTGACGCACACTCGATCTACCAACTCTTCATCGGTATCGTGATCATTTCAGCTCACCTGACTCTGACAAAGAAACAGAGTCTCACCCAATTCACTTCCATTGACTTCATCGGAAACTTTGTTCTGGGTGGAATCATCGGCGGCATTATCTATAACCATACGGTTTCTACTTTCTCTTACGTTTCGTGCTGCTGCTTGCAACTGTTGGGATGATTTCGCTCTTTAACTTCATTGTTTCACGCTTTATGCCCGCGCGGCAAATCTTCAAGGGCAAAGCGGTGACCATCATCAATCACGGCCATTTCAGTCATTGATTCTCTCGATGAAAGGAGTAATTTTGACATCATTAATTTCACCGAAGAGCTTTTCGCCTCGCGCGGGATCTTTTCAGTTGAAGATATTGAGTTTGCGCAGTATGGAGCAATGGCTCTTTGACCGTTGTCAAGAAGGGCGATGGAAGCTTGAGCTACGTCTTAGTCTCGAAGGGACAGGTTGTTCAGGGATCAACTGAGCCTCTGGCCAGAGCAAGGAGTGGCTTACTAGAGAACTCGAACAACAGGGAATTAAGCTCGAAGACATATTCTTTGCTGAGCTCGAGGCGCGAGAAACTGTATATCGTGATGAATGATATGACGACTCGTTCCTTTACATTCAGCCTTGAGAACTCGCAGGAAAATGCGAGCAAAAATGGATTAGGCGACTTTGTTAAGTCAGCTGCCTCCTTTTGAGACAAGGAAAGTTAAGCGGTGGGGCGGCCATTTGCGCCGCCCCACCACTCTAATAACGTGTCGGGTCTGAAGTGCCAGTGAGCGATGATGACCCGCAAGTAGCGGGGACCGTGGACGCCGTTGACTCGAACCAACTCGATATCCGAGGTCGCCGAACCGCCGGCGATCCAGGTCGTCGGGCGAGTCGGATTCTGACCCAAGATATCAACCGCCTGAGGAACAGTCGGGACGATCGCGGAGCGCTCCAAAATCACCACATGGGTGTCGGGAACCAGGGAAATCGCGCGGCGGCCCTGATCGGGTTCACCGTCAAGAACAATCGTTCCTGAAATCGAGATACCAACACGCGAGCGAGTGACCACCGCGTCAATTTCATCAAGTTCCAGCGTCGGAATGGCCTCCTCGCGCGAGTCCTCGCGGACCGTGCGCTTGTCGCGTCCGGCTGCCTTCTTGAACTGATCATCGAGGCCGGTGGGAACAACCACGGAAGAAGCCTTCGCCTCGGAAAGGAACTTTGCGATAGCGTCGGCAATGGCCTCGTCATCGCGAGCCTCAACCACCTGTGCCGAGTAATCTTCGAGTTTTTCGATCATATCGGCGATGACTTCATCTGAGCCGGGAGCAAACTGCCCTTCTCGGATGTAGTTACGAGGGATCTCGCGGACGGGGCGTCCTTCCTGCGAGCGCTCGATGGCCTCGCGCGCACGCGCAAGGATTGCGGTCTTTGCATCCATAACCATCTCAGGCCTCCTCATCGTTCGTCGTGAGTAGTCATTCCGGTGCTCACTGGCCAAAGGAATGCCACGTGCCGGTGCATCTGTACGCGGGGCGGAGGCATCTGATCTGGTGAGTGCGCCGCCACCACTGGCGGAAGGTTTCCTTCGGAGCAACCGGAAGATCACGAGCTCCCGTCCACAGCGAGGCAGGGAAGGGGAGAGCGCCGATCTTGCCCTTCTTCTTACCAATAAGGCGGGTTGCCTCACGCCGGCCGCTGCAAGCTCCACGCCTTTGAGCGTTGGACATGACGGGAGTTGAAACGCCCATCGCCAGATCCACGATAGTCAGGCACGATGCTGTGCTTGACGTCCACCGTACGGGCACGCACATGGAGGAGGATGTTCGGAATCTGATCTTGACCGGGCAAACCTCGCCGCATGCGCCACACAGGGAAGAAGCGAAGGGAAGAGTGTGAACCGGGTCCTTCTCGCCCAAACCTTGGGTGAGCTGCGGGGTGAGGATCGCGCCGATGGGGCCGGGGTAAACCGAACCATAGGCGTGACCTGAGGTGTGCTGGTAGACCGGGCAGATGTTCATGCAGGAACCGCAACGGATACACGCAAGAGCCTCGCGACCAATCGGGTCTGCCAAAGTCTTTGTACGGCCGTTATCCATCAAAATGACGTGGAATTCCTGGGGGCCATCGCCTGGGGTGACGCCGGTCCACATCGAGGTGTAGGGGTTCATGCGCTCGCCGGTTGCCGAGCGGGGGAGCAACTGAGCGAAGACCTCCACGTCCTGGTAGCGCGGAACCAACTTCTCAATACCCATAAGGGTGATGAGGGTATCTGGAAGAGTCAGGCACATGCGGCCGTTACCTTCGGACTCGAAGATCGAGACGGTACCGGTTTCTGCGATGCCCATGTTTGTTCCCGAAACGGCAACCTTTGCGTGAAGGAACTTCTTGCGTAGGTGCGCGCGGGCAGCGGCCGTGAGTTCTTGCGGATCGTCGGAAAGATCGCGAGGAGCGTCTTCCATGCGGTCGAGGAAGATGCCACGGACCTCAGAACGGTTGCGGTGAATTGCAGGGACAACGATGTGGCTGGGCATGTCGTCAGCGAGCTGAACAATCATTTCCGCGAGGTCGGTTTCACGCGCGGAGATGCCTTCGTCCTTGAGGAACTCGTTGAGGTTCGTTTCCTGGGTCGCCATCGACTTGATCTTGACGACTTCATCGACTCCCTTGGACTTGATGATATCGGCGATGATGCGATTTGCCTCGTGCTTGTCGCGAGCCCAGTGAACAATGCCGCCGCGTGCGGTGACGTTGCGTTCGAACTCTTCGAGAAGCTCGGGAAGGCGGGATTCGACCTCAAACTTGATGGCTTCAGCAGCGTCACGCAGATCTTCCCAGTCGGGCATTTCGGCAACGCGTTGGCCGCGCTTGGTGCGAATCGTCCGGGTTGCATGGCCAAGGTTGCGGCGCATCTGCGTATTGGCAAGGGTGCGGTGTGCGCCTTCGGGGAAAGTTGGTCCCCAACGGAGAGTGTCCTCGGGGATAGTGACGGTCGTCCGCCATCCTCCGGTGTGAACCGTGGCGTCGGAATCGTTACTGACGACTCCTGGCATACCAATAAAGGTTTCAGACATATCAGATCACCTGAGCGCTTTCCGGTGCGAATGAAATGTTGCCAAGGAAGGGCTGGTCCTTGGTTGATGCAAGGATTTCAGCAAGGTGCATCGGGCGGATGCCCGAATTCAGACGAGACAAGCCGCCGCCAACATGCATGAGGCAGGAGTAGTCACCCATGACCAGAACCTCTGCGCGGGTAGACATCACGTTTGCGACCTTGTCGGCAAGCATTGCTGTCGAGGTCTCTGAGTTCTTCATCGAGAAGGTTCCGCCGAAACCGCAGCAAACTTCGGCGTCGGGCAGATCAATGAGCGTCAGTCCTTCGACGGCGCGCAAGAGCCGGTAGGGGCGGTCACCCACGTGAGCAATGCGCATTGAGTGGCAGGTCGGGTGGTAAGTGACGGTGTGAGGGAAGTATGCGCCAACATTTTCCAGCCCCAGGACATCAGTGATGAGCTCGGTGAGATCGTAAGTGTGCTTGGCGATTTCCTGGGAGCGCTTCGCAAGTTGAGCATCGCCAACGTGTTCGGCAATGAGCTTTTGCTCGTGGCGAGCAGCACCTGTGCAAGAGCCAGAGGGAACCACAATTGCGTCCCACTCTCCGTCGAGAACTGGTTCAGATGCCTTGACGTGGTTGCGCGTGATCTTAGCGGCGTCTTCAAAGTAACCGGTGTTTGCGTGCATCTGACCGCAGCAGACCTGGCCTTCGGGGAAGACGACTTCATGGCCGAGGCGTTCGAGCAGTGACACTGTCGCCTGGGCTGCCTGGGGGAACATGACGTCTGCCAGGCAAGTTGAGAAGAGAGCGATACGCACTGGGAGATCCTTTCTCGTAGGTGCTATTTCTCAAAGTATGGCTGGGGCTGAGGTCCCAATGGGGGATAACGTGTGAGACCTTTGCTTAGCAGTGGCCAGAATTGTTGATGTCATGCGGAAAAGTCGCAGAATTAGATCGCTGAAATGACGGCTTCTCTTGAGCTATTTGTCGCGCCAAAAATGCGACTTAAGACAGAGTATCCTTTCCTTTTTCAGTTTTACGACGCTGTGGTACGTGACAAACAAAAACCCGGCCTCGTGGGTTCACGAGGCCGGGTAGTAGTTCCCGTATCTGCGAAAGGAAGTCTGTTGGGCTTCTCTTTACTTCGCGAGGGTGCTCAGCTGGGGAAACGTGTTGTCTTAGCCCCTGATTCCTTCGCCAGTGACGATGATGAGGTTACAGTCTGAGGAAGCCGCGAAGCTTGTGATATCGAATGAGCCCCAGTTCGAGTGAGTGTTGTTCTTATCAGTTTGGAGCACAGTATTCGCATGATCGGAGGGAACAACGAAAAAGTGGCAGTTTTGGGGGACGTACTCGTAGAGGCCTGGATAGATACCGGGAAGAAGTGCGTTATTCCCGCCGCTTCCATTGGCAAGCATCTGGATTGTCTCAGGAGGAACACTTGCGACGCCTGTCACCCATAAGTGATGGTCGGGTGAGGGTAAGAGCCACCCCTCTGGAAAGTTGGCTGCCACGACGTGTCCTTGCGTTGCACGAAGCCCGGGCATCCGTTCGTTGAAGGAATCGGTGCGCTCTTGGATCTTGAGCTCGCCATCAGTTTCGTAGGTGAACTCGGCGAAGCGTGGGTCTTGGGGTAAACGCGATTGCGTGGCGTTTGAACCGAAGGGAATGCATCCCGTCAGAAGCGTGATGATGACACTGAGAACTGCCAAGGATCGCAATGGCTTCGCCATAGCACACATCTCCTCAAGTAGACCTTGGGCTCGCAGCCAGAAGACTGCGAGCCCAACGATCTTAGGCAACGGGCATGTAGGACCCCAAATATCCTTGCGAGGCAAGGAAGATCAAGATACACAAGATGAGCAACAAACCGATTGAGTAGGGAGCAGCCTTCTTGAGGATCTCTGCTTCGCTTCCGGGTTCGTTGATTGCGGTCGCTGCGATGGTGAGATTTTGCGGCGACACAATCTTGCCGATACCTCCACCAATCGTGTTGCCTGCAAGCAAAGTCGATGGATCGAGTCCCGCGATCTGTGCGGCAGTGGACTGAAGATTGGCGAAAAGCGCACCGGCACTGGTTGCCGATCCTGCGACAGCTGTTCCCAACCAACCAGAGGATGGGGGAGAGGAAGGCGAAGAACACGCCGGTTGTTGCAAGAGCTGTACCGATCGCCCCTGTTTGTCCGGAGAGGTTCATGACGTAGGCCAAGCCCATGACCAAGCAGATCGTGAGGATAGAAATCTTCAAGGTAGAAATTGTCTTGAAGAGAGTTGCAATTCCCTTTCCGAAAGTCATCGGGTAGCGACCGCCCGAACTGGTGCGACCGTAAATGAAAGCAACGATTAGGGCAGTGACGAAGATCCAGGTTCCGGGGTTAGAGAGGAACTGGAAGTGTAGATCGTCGAAGAAACTGCCTTGCCTGCAGAATCTACCAATTCTCCGTGTAATCCAGGGACTGGGATCTTGATGTCTGTCGACTTGAAGATGGCATCAATATCGACGCCGATCTTCCACAACTTGGTGATAGCAATGACGACAACAACCAAAACATAGGGGAGAAGTGCCAAGGTAATGCGCGAGGCATTGGGACGATCCTCTTGAGTGCTCTCAGAACGGTAGTCATCGGGCGTCTTCGGGGTCCACACCAAGAGGAAGATGTAGAAGCGGCCAATCCCAGAAGTGAAGCAAGGACAGCGGTCAGCTCATAGGAGAACTCTGAGGTGAAGAAATGCCCGGCAGCGGTCGCAACGCCGGAAATCAGAGCGATCGGCCACAGCTGGGCAACGCCTCGGCCCCCATCAAGGATCCACAAGAGAAGGAGAGGAATGAAGCAGGCGAAAAATCCAGGACAGGTGACCCATATTGGCTGCAACCACAAGGGGGTTTTGGCCGCCCAAACGGCCAGCAGTCGTTGTTGGGATTGCCATTGCGCCAAAACCAACATTGATCGCGTTGCCAACGATGGTCACGACAGCAGCCTTTACCGGGGAAGGCCAAGTGAGACAAGCATCGCGGCAACGATTGCCACGGGCGCACCGAAACCTGCAAGGCCCTCGAGTAGACCACAGAAAGAGAAAGCAATGATCAGTGCTTGGACTCGAATGTCGCCCTTGCCGATTGTGTTGAAGACAGCTCGCATATCCTTACTGCGGCCTGAAATCTCGGTGAGGTTATAAAGCCACACTGCAGCGATGATGATGTAGATGATGGGGATTAAGGCGAAGACAATGCCTTGGCCTGCTGCCAAAGGACTCATGCTCAGTGGCATCTTGTAGCCGAGGACCGCGATAAGTAGTGCAGCAACCAGTGAAATCAATGCGCACCAGTGTGTCTTGACTTTAAAAGCGCCTAGAAGGACGAAGAACAGCAGGAGCGGAAGAATTCCGGCAAGTGCCGTTAGAAAAACATTTGAGCCGATAGCCGTCGTTGACGGCGTAAAGCTTGTGCTCACCAAAGAGAACATGGCTACTCCTGCGACAGTGCGAGTGGGTGGTTCTAGCCAGATTCTAGGCCTAAATTCCTATCTCGGTGAGACTTTTTGGAAAAATTCTGGTGAAAGTACGGGATAAAGGCAAACTGTAGGCTGTTTTTCAGAAGAAAAGCATGCTAAGCGAAGCGTCCGATTCGTACGCATGTGTTTCAGAAAAAACCTCCAGTAGTCGATTCGTATAGGTGAGCGAATGATCGAAGGCCCCATGAACTTCAATATAAAATATTGCGGAATAGACTATTGACTCTCACGGATGGCGAGCTGCATGCGCCGGTATCGTTTAATTGCATAAGACTGCGTCGGTGGCGTGAGGGCAGAATGACGATGCAAAGGCAATGGTGAGACATTCGAGTTATTTTTCTCCCTTTTTATTGATTTTCTTTGGCGTAGAATTTCTAGATGCTGCTTACGACGCTGTGATGGGAGATAGATGTCGACGATGGTCCGATCACGCGTGATGTCATCGAGAGACGACCCTTGTTATTAAGACATGTCAGGAGAGGGACAGGCTGTCGATGGGCTTGAGCAGCTTGTAGACGTTTTTGTCGATGCTATCCGAAGGCTTGAAAATAAAGGCAGGGGACCTCGACAGCTTGTCTTTTGCAATTCGTGAAGTCTCGGAAGAGCTACTCGAGGAGGAGGGACAAGCTCAGCTCAACTTGATTGATGTTGGGTATCTTCAGTCAGAGTTTATCAATTCGTTCTGGGTCAAAAGATATTGAGAAGTTCCAGAAGAATATTAAAAGTGCACTCGCGACGCTTAATATCGACGGTGATGCTCTCACGCACGTCACTTTCGTTGTTGGTCCGAGCGACGGGAAAATTGGCGTGTACCTTGACGGATACCTCATCGGGTATGCGACGGTGAGGTGGTGCAGATTGCATCAGAAATGAACTGTTCGCAGCAGGGACTGCGTTTGGGACTATAGATGAGCTTCCTTGTCTCAAGAATGGTCAATTCTTTTGCAAAAAGTTAACGATTAGGCGTTCTCGTTCCTCCGCATTCAAAGCGTTGCGACGAATGAGCCACAGGCAACAGAGAATCCTGATTTCAAAAGATATTAATAGTTAAACGTTCGTGCGCTCTCTGTTCATATAAGTTTTGCTTGAGTGATTCCCGGGTCGCAGGCTGCTTGTGGAATGTTTCGCCGCTCGATATGCCTGTGAATAGTGCTGCTATCTGTGTGTTTAAAGATTGTTACGCTAGGGCGGTACTAGTCTTGTGTATGGAGAATAAGAATAAAAGCTAATAGTGTATTATTAATATCTGCCTACACTTTGATGTATCTGATATGCTTTCTGCATGCGAACGGCAGTTTTTGAGCGTCCGATTGGTGAAGTTGTCGCGGAAAATATCCGCGTAGAGTCAGCGAGGCGCGGCTACAGTCAATCAGCTCTGGCGCGGGCGATTGAAATGTCGCAGCCAGCAATTAATCAACGCTGGCGCGGAATGACACGCTGGCAGCTTGACGAGCTTGATGCTATTGCTCGCCTGTTTGGTGTGTCAGTTGCCTATCTAGTTACCGATAATGCACCAGTGCCGACAAATGTTGCGCCCCCGACAGGACTCGAACCTGCAACCTCGGGATTAGAAGGCCCTTGCTCTATCCATTGAGCTACGGAGGCGTGCTAGCCAGGCTCTGGCCAGCCCTACATAGTGTACATGGCGCGAGCCGTCACACTTTCCCAATCTCTGGGCCGGCTGTGCACATCAAAAGAAAACAACGGATAATACAGACATGCTTGAAAGAAGTTCTGGACGTAGTGCCCTTGTGGGTTCGATCCGCGCTCGAATGTGCGCCTGAGTTTTCCGCGCATCCGACCGTGGCGCTTCGCGCCGACTTCCAAGGACTTATATGACACAGCCCTCCCAATCTTCTAGTGACCTCACGACCTTGTCCTTCGAGGTCATGCCTCCTCGTAAAGAAAACCTCATTAAACCTTTCTGGGATACCGTCCAGCGTCTTCTCTCCGTTACCCCCGATTTCCTGTCGGTGACTTACGGCGCCGCAGGACAAGACCGCCACAGTGCGCGCGATGTTGTGCGCTCTCTGGTACAGGACAGCCCCGTTCAGCCCATTGCTCACCTCACCTGCGTGGGAACAACTGCAACAGAAGTCGGGGAAGTAGTTTCGGACTACTTGGACGCCGGAGTGCGAACCTTCCTTGCGCTTCGCGGAGATCCTCCTGTCGGCCGCCCGGATTGGCAGCCTGCGCCCGGGGGAGTGAGCTCAGCAACCGAACTTGTCACTCTGATCCGCTCCATCGAGGCCGCGCGCTGTGCGCAATCCGGTGCCGCCTTGCGTGCAGCATTCAAGCCTCTCACTATCGCTGTTGCCGCATTCCCTGCTGGAAACCCCGCAGCGGGTACCTCTCCCAACCAGGAAGTTGAACGCCTGCTCGTCAAACAATCCGCGGGCGCCTCTTTCGCGATCACGCAGTTGTTCTGGGAGACAGATACCTACGTGAACTTCCTTGAGAAAGCACGGAACAACGGGGTAACAATCCCGATCGTTCCCGGAATTTTGCCTCCGACTGATATTAAGCGCGTCAATCGAATGACCGGAGTTAACCGGGGTTGTTTTCCCCGAGTACCTGCGTCGACGCTTGGAAAGCGCTCAGTCAGTCGAAGAAATGTACTCAGTCGGTGTTTCTTTGGGAGCACGGCTGGCTCGGGATCTGCATGAAGCGGGAGCCCCGGGCATCCACATGTATACCTTTAATAAAGCGGCACCTGCTCTCGATGTGCTCGATGCCGCTGGACTTGTTTCTGCAAGCCATTTAGACCCGTCCATTTCACGATGACAAAGGATAAGTAAATGACTCAATTCCCTACGGCGACCATCCTGGGTTACCCGCGCATCGGTCGTGGCCGCGAGCTGAAGAAGGCGCTCGAAGCCTACTGGGCGGGCCGTATTTCCGCCGAGGAACTTCGCGCGACGGAAGCTCTGCTGCGCAAGACCACGCATGACCGACTTGTCGAGCTCGGCCTCGGCAGGATGACGCGTCGATCCCCGAAACCTTCGCGCTCTACGATCAAAGTTCTGGACGCGATCACTCTTCTGGGTGCAGTTCCCGAGCGCTACCGTTCTTTCGAAGGCTTGGATCTGCACTTTGCCCTCGCTCGCGGCATATGCGCAGGTCGCGCCCCTGGAGATGACTAAGTGGTTCGATACGAACTACCACCACTGGTTCCTGAAATTGGCCCGGATACTTCGATTTCTTTCGCTGATCGTACGATCGTCGAGCGTTTCCTCGCCGCCAATGAAGAAGGCACCGTTGTCCGCCCCGTGCTGGTTGGCCCCGTGACCTTTCCTCGCCGTCGCTAAGGCTGATGAAGCAACTCCCGATTACGATCCCTTCGAGCGCCTTGACGATGTTGTTGCGGCATACGCAGACGTTCTCGCAGAGCTTGCCGAGGCCGGTGCTCCCTGGGTCCAGATCGATGAGCATGCGCTTGCTTCTGATAACCTCCGCGTCGATCGCGCCACCCTCATTGAGTACTCGACCCGTGTCTTCCGTGCTCTGGCCGCGCTCGAGAAGCGTCCTGCGCTCTTCGCTGCCATTGGTTACGGTGATGGTTCACGCGCTGCAGCTTCTCTTGCCTCCACCGGCATTGAGGCTCTCGGCCTGGACCTGTGCCGCGGTTCTCTTCCCGAGGCGACTTCCGTCGATTTGTCCAAGGTCGCCCTCGTTGCAGGTGTCGTTGATGGTCGCAACATTTGGCGCAGCGACCTCGATAGTGCAATTGCACGACTCGATGACGCGAAGGCACTTCACCCCGCATCCCTGGCCGTCGCCACTTCCACTTCGCTTCAGCACGTCCCGCACGACACTGCACTCGAAAAGTGGGATGACCCCGTGCTTGACGCGAACCTCCACGCGTGGCTGGCCTTCGCCGACCAGAAGGTCGCCGAGGTTGTCACCCTTGCCCGCGGCGTGCGCCAAGGCTGGGATTCGATTTCCGAGGCCGTCGAGGCAACCCGCGAGGTTCTTGCGCAGCGTGCAGCTGCTCCCGGCGTTGTTCGCCCCGAACTGCGTGAGCGTGTCGCAAAGCTGACCGAAGCTGATCGCCAGCGCGAGGACTTCGCTCTTCGCGATGAACTTCAGCGCGAGCGCCTTGACTTGCCGCTGTTGCCTACCACGACGATTGGTTCCTTCCCGCAGACCACCGAGATTCGTCGCGCGCGTGCTGCATGGGCCAAGGGCGAGCTCTCTGATGCAGACTACGCCGAGCGTATGCGTGAAGAAATCGCTTCGGTGATTCGCCTTCAGGAAGATCTGGGACTGGATGTCCTGGTTCACGGTGAAGCTGAGCGCAACGACATGGTTCAGTACTTTGCTGAGCAGCTCGATGGCTTTGCAGCAACGAAGAACGGCTGGGTGCAGTCTTATGGTTCACGTTGCACCCGTCCGTCGATTCTGTGGGGTGACGTTGTCCGTCCTCACGCAATGACCGTTGAATGGGCGCGCTATGCGCAGTCGCTGACTTCTCATCCCGTCAAGGGCATGCTGACCGGTCCGGTTACCATCATTGCGTGGTCCTTCCCGCGTAATGACCTGCCTTTGGCTCAGGTTGCTGACCAGATTGGTCTTGCCCTGCGTGATGAGGTTACTGACTTGCAAGAGGCCGGAATTGCGGTCGTCCAGGTCGATGAGCCCGCATTGCGCGAGCTTCTTCCTTTGGATGCTGCTCGACACAGCGAGTACCTCAAGTGGGCAGTGGATTCCTTCCGCTTGGCCACCGCTGGAATTCGTCCTGATACACAGATCCACACGCACCTGTGCTACTCGGAGTTTGGCCAGATTCTTGATGCAATCTTGGGCTTGGATGCGGACGTTACCTCGATTGAGGCCGCGCGTTCTCGCATGGAAGTGCTTCCTGAGCTTGCAGAGCAGGGATTCAACCACGGCGTTGGCCCGGGTGTGTGGGATATTCACTCGCCTCGCGTTCCTTCGGTGGAAGAACTCACCGAGCTGCTGACGCTGGCTGCCGAATCGATCGAGCTGCGTAACCTGTGGTCGAACCCCGACTGTGGTTTGAAGACTCGTGGTTATGCAGAGACTGAAGAATCCCTCAGGAACCTTGTTGAAGCAACGCGAATCGTGCGTGCCCAGCTTGAAAACTGAGTAGTTATTGCTGCCTGAGAGGGTGGGAACATGTGGCCTTCGGCTGTGTTCCCACCCTCTTGTTCTTCCTTTTGACACGAGTTCAGCATTCGATAGAATAAAGCCATGACTTTTTAACGCGACCATGACTTGCCGCCCCATGTGCGGCTCCATGTGCTCGCGAATGTGTATGTGATTGACCTTCGCCCTGTCAATCGCTACCGCCTGAAATTCCCACGATGAAAGTGGTGTGTGCGGTACCAAATAGTTTGGATACATCATGACCCTTGTTTACACCCCTGAAACCCGTCCGTCCGAAGTTCCCACTTCTTTCGAAGACTTCCTCGAGGTTCTTGCAGGACTCAGGCTCTCGCCAGCATCAACGACATCGATCTGGACCGCCGTCGCCTTGAGGGTATACGGATCTTCAGTGAAGCTGTCGAACAAGGAATATGAATTGCTTTGCCTACTTGTTCAGCGCGCGGATGAAGTAGTTTCACGCGAGGAACTACTGGAATCGGTTTGGTACGGCGAAGGCCTCGAGACACAGACGCGCACGATTGACGCTCACATCCGTCGTTTACGAGCAAAACTGCCTGAGACGGATCTTATTTCCACCCTGCGAGGCCAGGGTTACCGTTTCAATTCCACCCCGACGGTGCGCGTAAGCTGCACGCGCGTTCACACGCTTGCTGCCTAGGCGGAGTGCGTCGTCCAGAGTCCTCTTAAATCACCAAACGATAGATTTCGGAATCTGGGCGCAGCTCTTCAACGTGAAGGGGAGAGGCTTCCATACGCTCGCGCAATCCTGTAATGTCCTCGCGATCAGCAAGGTCGATGCCGACCAAAGCCGGCCCAGAATCACGGTTATTCTTCTTCGTGTACTCAAAGTGGACAATGTCGTCGCCGGGGCCTAGAACGTCTTCTAGGAAACTACGAAGCGCTCCGGGTTGCTGTGGGAAGGTCACCAGGAAGTAGTGACGCAAACCTTCATGACGCAATGAGCGTTCCATAATTTCCGCGTAACGAGTCATATCGTTATTTCCGCCTGAAACCACTGCAACAAGAGCGCCGCTGGCGTCGCCCAGAAGCTGAGAGCGTTGCTCAGGATCAGCAAAGTACATACGTGCTGCAGCCGAGGCCAAAGCGCCTGCAGGTTCAGCGATCACGCCGTCTGAGTGATACAAATCGAGCATTTCAGTGCAGACTGCGCCTTCAGGAACGACCAAAATATCGTCGACCAGTTCACGAACGACAGAGTAGGGCAGGTCTCCAGCTCGGCCGACAGCAGTACCGTCAACAAAAAGGATCAACTTTTAGGAAGGAAACGATCTCTCCCTCCTCAAGGGCAGCATGCATGGAGGCTGCGCCCTTGGGCTCAACGCCGTAAATCTTGACTCCGGGGAAACGGGAACGAACCCAGGTCGCAATTCCCGCAAGGAGGCCCCCGCCACCGACAGGGACCAGCACAGCCGCGGCCTCGGGAAGAATCTGCTCCTCAAGCTCGACGGCGATTGTTCCCTGGCCGGCAATGGTATAAGGATCGTCGTAGGGTGGATGTGAGGTGCGTCGGAGTGGCGCGCAGCTTCTTGATGCTTGTGCGTTCGCGCGGTCGAAAGTCCCGTCGACGATCACCTGCTCAACCCAATCGCCACCAATCGTTTCAATACGCTGGCGCTTTTTGGCGAGTATTGGAGGGAAGATAGATGGTTCCGCGAACCTTCAACTGAGAACAGGCATATGCCAAGCCCCTGAGCATGGTTGCCTGCGGATGCGCACACGACTCGCGGCGGCGTTCTTCTTCGCTGAGCATACTCATGCGGAAATAAGCGCCTCGTACCTCAAAAAGAACGGCAGGGTTTGCATATCTTCGCGCTTGAGGTGAACGGGAACACCCACGAAATCACTCAGGCGCTGGAGTACATGACCGGTGTCTTCTCAACGACATCGCCTCAAAAATTTCCGAGGCCTGGGCGACCAACCTCGGAGAAAGGGGAACTGATCCGTTGACATAGGTACTCCTTGAATTGACGATCGGTCTTTATCGTAACTCACGGCTAGTGAGCGCACTTTTTCACGCCAAACAGTGAAATCTCGGTGAGAAGCCTACACTTGAGAGCGTGAGTGATTTGAAAGAACCATTGGTGTGGATCGATTGTGGCCAAATGACGGGACTCGATGTCTCCCGCGATGCCTTGATTGAGGTTGCGAGTAGTTATTACCGATGCTGACGTTGCATCGTTGACCCGGGTATTGATGTCCTTATTACCCCTCCCACTGAGGCTCTGGAAGGGATGAATGATTTCGTCCGACAGATGCATACCTCCTCGGGGCTACTTGAAGATCTTGCGTCGGGAACGACGATGGAAGAAGCGCAAGAGCAAGTTCTGTCCTACATTCGTCGCTTCGTCCCCGCGCCGAACAAAGCACTCTTGGCCGGTAACTCCGTAGGTACGGATAAGATCTTCCTCGAAGCGAATATGCCGCAGGTCATTGACCACCCGCACTACCGCCTGATTGACGTATCTTCGGTTAAGGAACTTGCAAAGCGCTGGTACCGTAAGGCTTTCGAGGAAGCTCCTGTCAAGCACGGCGGACACCGTGCATTGGCCGATATCCTTGAGTCGATTCAAGAACTCGAGTACTACCGCCGTGTTCTTTTCCCCCACGAGCCCATCACGCGCGAGTACGCGCGCGAGGTCGCTCAAGAGGTCGTGGCTATGGGAATTCCGGAAATTGGTGAGGAAACCAAGTAACTTTTGAGTTTTCCACAGGGCGTACCGGTATCGGCGTTTTCCACAGACGCTGGTACCGGTCTTCCTTTCTCGGTGCGCGTGGGCGCACAGTGGTCGAACCCGTTAGGGGAGCCCGACTCTAGGAAGGAAGAACCATGAATAACCAGGGCACTGTCATTCTTCGCGGTCGCGTCGGATCAGATCTACGAAGCATGACGAGTCAGTCAGGGACAAAGGGAATCCGATTCCGCCTCGCTGCAAGTCAATGGCGAATTAATGATTCTGGAAAGTATGTGGAACGTGACCCCCATTGGTACACGGTATGCGTGTGGGATCGACTCGCAAAGAACCTTCTCTCGAGCGTTGAAAAGGGAACTCCGATTATTGTCAGCGGGCGGCCAAGTGCTCGTGCGTGGATTGGATCAGATTCCGAGGCGCGTGCTGAGCTGGTTATTAACGCGAGTTTTTGCGGTATTGACCTTTGCTTTCGGCCCCGCGGCAGTGATGAAACCGAGGATTCCTCAACACAATGTTCAAGAATCAGCAACCGTTGAAGCGGGGGAGTACGCCGCACAGCCGGATACGGACGAATCTAACGGCGGCTATCGCAATGATCTTGGCGCTCCAGATACGCACTGTACGGCTACAGGCGAAAGCGATGGGATTGGCGCTGAAGCCGGGTGTTTGAGCGAGCACTGCACGGGTGAGTGCGAGCTTGATGAGGATCGTGATTCATCTTGGGAGGCGGAGGAGTCAGATCTCGATGGAAGTGATGCGGCTTAGAAGTCCCTATATGCCAAAAATGCGACTCGTGCCTTAGCATTGAGGGTCTGCCCAACCACGACGGCGTTATGTCACGTGATCCTGAACGGAGAATCCATGGCGGAGTTCATCTACCAAATGATTAAGGCTCGCAAAGCTATCGGTGACAAAGTCATCCTTGATGACGTCACAATGGCTTTCTTCCCCGGCGCGAAGATCGGCATGGTCGGTCCCAACGGCGCCGGTAAGTCCTCGATCCTCAAGATCATGGCCGGACTGGATGAGCCCAGCAATGGCGAAGCTCGTCTAAGCCCCGGATACACTGTCGGGATCCTCATGCAGGAACCCGAGTTAGATGATTCCAAGACGGTCATCGAAAACGTTCGTATGGGTGCTGCCGATACTTTCGCGAAGCTTGCGCGTTTCAACGAGATCTCTGAAGAAATGGCAAATCCGGATGCTGACTTTGATGCGCTGATGGATGAGATGGGTAAGCTTCAAACCGAAATTGATGCCCTGAACGCATGGGATATCGATTCGCAGCTTGACCAGGCCATGGATGCGCTTCGATGCCCGCCACCGGACCAGCAGGTCAGTGTGCTCTCGGTGGTGAGCGCCGCCGCGTCGCTTTGTGTCGTTTGCTTATTGAAGCTCCCGATTTGTTGCTTCTTGACGAACCGACCAACCACTTGGACGCCGAATCGGTTCTCTGGCTTGAAAAGCACCTTTCTACCTACCCGGGTGCCGTGATCGCCGTTACCCACGACCGTTACTTCCTCGATCACGTCGCTCAGTGGATCGCCGAAGTTGACCGCGGTCACCTGTATCCCCTACGAAGGCAACCACTCGACCCTACCTGGAGACAAAGGAAAAGCGTCTGCAAGTTCAAGGCCAAAAGGACGCAAAGCTTGCTAAGCGTCTGAAGGAAGAACTCGAGTGGGTCCGGACCTCACCGAAGGGACGTCAGGCGAAGTCGAAGGCGCGTCTGGAACGCTACGAAGAAATGGCGGCTGAGGCAGAACGCAGTCGCAAAGCTCGACTTCGAAGAAATCCAGATCCCGCCGGGACCGCGTTTGGGCAACATCGTTATCGAAGCTTCGAACCTTCGAAAGGGCTTCGGAGATCGCGTGTTGATCGACGGGCTTTCCTTCCCCTGCCTCGAAACGGTATCGTCGGTGTCATCGGCCCCAACGGTGTTGGTAAGACGACACTGTTCAAGACCATCGTCGGTTTGGAGCCGCTTGACGGCAGTGAGCTCACCATCGGTGAGACCGTCAAGCTGAGCTACGTTGACCAGAACCGTGCGGGAATCGATCCCGATAAGACGCTGTGGGAGGTCGTCTCCGACGGACTGGACTCACATCCAAGTCGGCAGTGTCGAAATGCCGTCCCGTGCATACGTTTCAGCCTTGGTTTCAAAGGGCGCCGACCAGCAAAAAGCCTGCCGGTGTCCTTTCCGGTGGTGAACGTAACCGTCTGAACTTGGCGCTGACGCTCAAGCAAGGTGGTAACCTGCTGCTCCTTGACGAACCGACGAACGACCTTGATGTGGAAACACTGTCTTCACTGGAGAATGCTCTCTTGCAGTTCCCGGGTTGTGCAGTGGTGATCACCCACGATCGTTGGTTCCTTGACCGCGTTGCCACGCACATTCTCGCGTGGGAGGGTACCGATGAGAACCCCGCATCGTGGTACTGGTTTGAAGGAAACTTCGAATCCTACGAGAAGAACAAGATCGAGCGATTGGGACAAGACGCCGCCGCGCCTCACCGCGTGACGCACCGTAAACTCACTCGCGACTGATCTTTGGGTTCAGACTCAATGGGAGGGAACGGTACAACCGTTCCCTCCCATGGTTTTGGTAGTTATCTGTAGTGAAAGTAGGTAAAGTTGCACCTTCGGTGGCGCAAAGATTAGCGCTACGCCATGCCGCTCATCGGTTTGCCGGTCTTGGGATCAACCCCAAATCCCCAGTGGCTTGATGTGTGCCCTTCGCTGGGAATACGAAGCATTGCCTCTTGTGTAGCATGGGCAAGCAAAGTCCCGTGCGCAGAAAATATCGAACATTCGACTAAAACGCGCCCACCGACAATCTGCGTACAGCGCTGATCAGACAGGATCCACTCATTGATATCGACATCATGGTGGAACCACATCGCATGGTCCAAAGAAGCAGCAACAAGTCCCGGAGACATCCACGACAAGCCAAGAGTGCGGAGCGCGGGCTCCAACATCACCTGGTCGACAACGTAGGTGAGAAGCGCTCGGTGAACATACTGCGAGGCACTTTCCGGAACCTTAGCTCGTGGCTTCATCCACAGTCGCTGCGCTGGTTCTCTGAGGGGATCAGCTTTGGTGTACAGGCTCTGACCGATGTGTCGGACGTCAAAGGCTGCAGTCTTTCCCAAGAATTTTCCGACGGGGTGGTCCATGAGTCTGAAAATCTCAAAAGCGGAACGACACTCATCTGCCGAGGGCACCTGCGGAGCAGACGGCGAATAGGAGGGTGCGGCCTCGTGGCCCTGGAAAGAGACGCTCATAGTGAGGATCTCGCGGGTGTCTTGGAAACAAGAGACCGAACGATTAGTAAATGACCGCCCGTCGAGCACTCGGGTCACGTCGAGGGTAAAAGGACTCTCCGGGTCTCCGCCTCGAACAAAATATGCGTGGAGCAGTGAGGAAGTCGCCGCTCGGGCACAGCTCGCACTGGCGGCCAGAGACCCTGGGCCAGCACCTGCCGCATAGACTCGCGGCGAACCTGAGGCAGTGAGCGGGCGATAAAAGAATCTTCACCATTTTCTTTGAGAGAAAGAATGCGCAGTACCGAGGCAACAGGTTCCGTTGAGATGGTGGGGACGGGAAGCGGCGTTGTCATAGATCTATTGTGCTCATTCCGCGCCTGAAAGTGCAGTGCACTTATGTATCTCAGGTTGTCATGTACGCGACGTACTGCATATCCCGTACGCATAGTATTTATGAGGTGTATGTCACTCTGTGTGGAGAGGGGATAGGCGTGGAAACGGCACGCTTCTTCCAATCACTTGGGGGAGCATCGAACATCCGCGATATCGAACCGCATGCTTTCGAATTCGAATCGAAGCGGGAGTCGCCGGAATTGGTCGACGAAGAAAGTCTTCGTGTGTCTGAGGTATTGGCTCTGTGCGCTCTGGCAACATCGTTCAGCTTGTAACGGGTGTCAATGCGCGCAGCATTGCTTTGCAGATGCTCCAGTTGTGTTTGCCTCAAGATGTGTCTGCTGGCACAGGCAAATCGCTGTTCTCACGTATTCCGCAACCCATAAAATAGACAAAAGCAGCTGTATTTCAGAGAGGACCTCATGGCAAACCAGTCGGTAACAGAGAAACTACGTGAACTTGCTGAGACCGTGGGGGTCTCACACTGTTTCTGGGATTGGTACGGTAACTGGAAGCATGTTGAAGATGCCTCCCTAATCGCCGTTTTGAATTCTTTGGGTTTCTCTCTTTCCTTTGATCCCTCTGAGGCGGAAATTAATGAGGCGTTCCGCCACAACGAAGACTTGGCATGGTCTGCGCCGCTTCCTCCGGGACAACCGTGTGCCGTCAGGGCAATGAGGCGGGAAATTTCCTGTCCACGTTCCTCACGGAACGGGTGTGTGTGCCACGTTGAGACTGAAGACGGGCAGCGCCATGAACTTGAGCAGCTTGATCGCCCGATCCCGCCGCGAATGGTCGACGATAACTTGGTCGGTCGCGCGACCTTTAAGATTCCCAATTGGCTGCCCCAAGGATGGCACCGGATTGTTGCGTCATGAAGATGGCAGCGAGTGCCCTCGCGACCTTGATCGTTGTTCCGCAAAGGCTTTCTTTGCCGTCTCGATGATGGCCATAAGCGTTGGGGCGTTGCGGCTCAGCTGTACTCCACGCGTTCGAGTGGCTCGTGGGGAATGGGTGATACCCAGGATCTCGGCTGATTTGGTTGCGATTGTTGCGCGCAATGGCGCAAACTTCTGCAGGTGAACCCCTGCATGCACCCCAGCCGTGTTTCCCCAAGAGACCTCGCCCCTACCTTCCGGTTTCGCGCCGTTGGGCAAGCCCTCACATCCGTCCTGAGGCCATCGATGAGTATGCCTGCATGGATGGAAAGGAACGCGGAGTTATTACGCGCTATGCGCATGCCTCGCGATCTCAGGAAGACATCGTTGACCGTGATCTTTCATGGAAATCCAAGCTCAAGGCCTTGCGTAAGATTTTTGAGCTTCCTCGCTCCATCAGTCGCCAGGCGCAATTCGAACATTTCTGCGCAGAGGGCGGTGAACTCCTTAGGAGATTTTTGCTCCTGGTCTGGCTCTGGGTTTTTTGAGAAATGATATCTGAGCTTCCCGAGCGTTTTCGCATCAATCAATGCGCCCGAAGTCGAGCAGGCGCGCCAGCGCTTGGCTGGAGAAATTGAGTTTTGGCAGTGGTGTCAGTGGATTGTGTTCGATCAGCTGATCCGTGCACAGGAAAGTGCGCATCGCTTAGGTATGGATATGGGTATCATGTCCGACCTTGCAGTGGGAGTGCACTCTTTGGGCTCAGAGATTTGGTCGATGCCCGAGATTTTCGCCCCTGGAATGAGCGTTGGTGCGCTCCGGATATGTATTCGCAGCAGGGACAGAATTGGTCGCAGCCGCCGTGGTCTCCGCGAGGCCTTGCCCAGGCCGGCTACGCGCCTCTTCGTGACATGTTGCGTTCCGTCCTTTCCTATTCGGGTGCGGTTCGCATCGACCATATTCTTGGTTTGTTCCGTCTGTGGTGGATTCCCGAGGGCATGGAAGCCAGTGCAGGCGCCTACGTTTCCTATGACCACGAGGCCATGGTCGGGATTGTTCTTCTCGAAGCGCAGCGCGCGGGCGCAGTAGTCATTGGTGAAGACCTAGGAACGGTTGAACCTTGGGTCTCGCGGTTACTTGAATGATCGTGGCATCTTAGGCACGTCAGTTCTTTGGTTTGAAAAAGAAGGAAGCGGATGGCCATTGTGGCCTGACCGCTATCGTCGTTCCTGCCTTGCTGCAGTAACGACGCACGATCTTCCGCCGACCTTGGGATACCTCGAGGGGGTTCACACTCAACTCCGAAATCGTTTGGGCTTGCTTGTTGAGGACCTGGATCAGGTGCTCGAGGCTGACCGCGTTGAACGAGAGCGCATGGAGTCTCGCCTGAAAGAAGGCGGCTTCATTCACAGTGAAAAGACCCCAGCGAGGAAGATCTGTATGGGCTTCCACGCTACTTGGCGGCTTCCCCGGCACTGTTGCTTGCAGCTTTCGCTTTGTCGACGCGGCTGGAGAGAAGGCGCCGCAGAACTTGCCCGGAACCTCAGATCAATATCCGAACTGGTGTATCCCTCTTCACGGCAGTGATGGAGAAGAAGCACGCATCGAAGATCTTGCGGGGTCGGCGAAAGTGCAGGCCCTCCTCTCGAAGGTGAATCGATATGTGCGCTAAGTGAACTTAGCTGTCTTTTGATGCCCGGTGCACTCTGCGCCGGGCATCAGTGTGTAATCGGTGAACTATCTGCAGGGATGTTCTCGAGATAGGTCGTGGGTGGGCGCAAGACAACCACGATGACGTCAAGCGGGTAGTTCGCCTCACGGGCTGGCGCAGTGTCCCACGCGATCATCGGGTCACCCGCACTGACCTTCTCCCCAAGGCTGCGCATGCTTGTACAGCCTTCACCCCCAAGCTTCACGGTGTCAATACCCAGGTGGACAAGAATCTGCTGTCCGTCCGCGCGTGTAATTGCTACAGGCATGAGGAAGTAAGTGAGTGAGGATGCCATCCGTAGGAGCACACACCTTCAAATGGCGCTCGTCTCCTGGTGAGACGGCAAAACCGGGACCCATGATCTCCTCAGCGAAAACAGGGTCCGCGAGCGTATTGAGATGTCGAAGCGTCCCGAAATGGGGAGTGGAGTTCGAAACTCACTTGAGCGAAGCGATTTCCTCAGCGATTTCCTCTGCTTGCGGTCCCATGACGATCTGGGCGTGGGATCCCACCACGACGACACCGAAGGCACCGGCTTCGCGAAGTGCGGCCTCGTCGATCTTTGAATCATCCTTGAAATCAACGCGAATGCGGGTGATGCAATGCTGAAGATCGGTGATGTTATCCCAACCGCCAAGTGCGTTCAGGATGGTTTCTGCTTGGCTCATGATGCCTCCCCATTGCGATTTAGCCCTTAGGCCAAGGATAACGCGAAAATGCTCCTGTGTTCAGGGAATTACGTCAGAATTTTGGGTGAATAGACTAGTATTCAAGGCGTGGAACCAGACATTTTGTTAACAGTCGTGATCCCGGCCTACAACGCACAGGACTACATTGATCGAGCAGTGACTTCAGTGCGTGGCTTCGATGAAGTTGAGGTACTCATCGTTGATGATGGCTCTGCTGATAAAACCGCTCAGATCGCTGACGAATGGGCTTCTCGTGACCCGGAGCATATCCGTGTTATTCATCAGGAGAACGCTGGCCATGGTGGCGCTGTTAATGCTGGCATTGCTTCGGCGCGTGGGCGTTACCTCAAAATCCTCGATGCAGATGACTGGTTGGATCGTTTGGCGTTGAAACGTGCCCTTGAGCGCTTGGCTCTTCGCGAAGAGCAAGGGGAAGCTCTTGATCTTTTGGTCGCTAATTATGTCTATGAAAAGCAGGGAAAATCCCATAAAGCAGTGATCCGCTATGGCAATGTGATGCCCCGTGATCGAGTCGTGAGCTGACGAGGTCAAGCACTGCCGCTACGACCAATATCTGATGATGCATGCGCTCATTTTGCGTACGGAGCTTGTGCGCGAATGTGGACTAGTGCTCCCGACGCACACTTTCTACGTCGACTTCATTTATTCCTTCGTGCCGGTCATCGCTGAGCGCACTTTCGAGTACCTCGATGTTGACCTCTATCGCTACTTCATTGGGCGCGATGATCAGTCGGTCAATGAACAAGTGATGATTTCGCGCGTCGATCAGTTATTGCGTGTGAACGCTGCAATGGTTGATGCAATTCTCATCCCGATAATGTTCCGCCGAAACTGTACCGCTACCTCGTCCATTACCTGCGGATTAACTGTGTGATCTGTACAGTCATGCTTTTGCGTTCGGGAACGGAAGAGAATGCGGCTCGCAAAGATGAGCTATGGGCACAGCTAGAAGCGAAGAAGCCGGAGGCATATCGAGCGGTACGCCGAGATCTTCTTGGGCGTTTGATTACCTTGCGTTCGAAGCCTGGACGTGCGGTGATTATGGCTGGTTATCACATTTCTCAGTGGCTGTTGGGATTTAACTAGGTTCAGGCGGTCCATTTGACTTGAGGCATGACCACCCTCTTTAATGGGAATGAGAACGATTATCATTCTAGAGAGTTGGTCATGTCATCATTGTGCCGCAGGACAACACGTGCCCTGTTTTCGCTATTGATCACTATTGCAGTGATGAGTGCGTGGATTCTTCTTCCAGCCCCGACTCGCGCGGAGGCTCTTTCTTCCTCCAAAGACGAGCACCTTTTAAGCGATAGTCTTCAAGTTTCGACCTGCCTTGGGGATAACAATGAGACGCTGACGTCTTTGTGTACCGCTGGAGAAAAGGGCGAAGAGTTACCCCTTCATGATGGCGCACTTCGGCTTCGAACGACCCCGGTTACTCGTGATGCTGATCGCGAAATTGATGGGGGCTATGAACTCTCTGTTAATTTCAACTCTTCTGTGTTTGCACCGGATTCGCGGTATTCCGTTGAATTAAGCGCACGAGCAGGTGCTGCAGATCTGAAAAAATTGCACCGCACTCACTGAGCCTTGAATCCCTGGGGCATCTCGGTCGTGGGAAGTGCGTTTGAAGAAGAGATCGACAGCGCTGACGAGATTCTTTCGAGGATTTGTTCTCGAGGCCAGGGGAGAAGACTTCGCAGCCGGCCCCTTGCATGCACGCTTTGCTGAGCTTGGTATTCGCTCGCTGCGTCTTCGCCTTCAGGAAGTAATCCCGGAGCAGGAGCCTCGTCTCATTGCGGAGGCCGAGTTTAGCGCGAGCATTGAAGCTCCCCAGGCCCCAGACGCAGAAAGTCCACACAGCACTGAATTCCTCGTCCCCGAAGAGCAATCAAGAGCAAGAATCCGTACAAAGTGGGGGAGCCCCGTTCCCAGAGGCAAGAGAGGCACGCGAAGCTTCAGTGGCCTCGTCGATTAGTGCGCACACCCAAGCGGCTCCTCGCGCAAACTTTGGCGAGCGCCGTCTCACTCTTGACCACGGACACATCGACCTCTTCACATGACGCTCGATCAATCGGGGCATCCTCTTCTCAAAGTCATGGAAGACGTCACTGGATCTGGAGTTCAACACGAAGCAGAAGACATCCGCCTTGTCGTTCCTTCCTCGGCACTCAAACATTCTCTTCCCCACGATATTGTTGCTGGGGGAAGTGGGTATTTCCTTCCGCAAACTCAAGATCCAACTCTTCCGTGGCCCGGGTGGGATGTTCTTTCTCTTGCTCCTGCGGGCTTCGAGCGCGTTGAATTTGACGTTTCCTACACAAATTCCAATGGCGGACGCATTTCGCTGTGGACCGAAGACTTTGCCCAGGGGCGTATGTCGCGACTGCGTTCCGGGAGGCTACGAATTAGATCCAAACGGGTCAACAATCGTCCAAGATTACCTTTCGCACACTCACGCGAACTGGGCCTTCTCTCAAGCGGGAAGCTATGAGCTGAACGTTCAAGCACGTGCCTATCGAAACGATGGTTCCTTTGAAACGACGCGTAGTACTCACTATCTCATTGAGGTTGGCGCTGCACCGGGTGTGGCGCCCCAGAGCTCGGAGGTCGACAGCGGCGCAGTCCTTCCCCCTGCAGTTGATGCTGGGAGAACAGGTGAAGAAGAATCACTCACGCGTGATGCACCCCAGCGCGTAGGTAGTGAGCGTTGTATTCCCACGCGGATTACTCGCGAAGCGAACGAGGATGAGATTTCGCGAATCCGCAGCGCTAGCGAGACTCAAACCAAGCAGTAACGACCCTGAACGTTCACGTTGGTAGTGAAGGCGGAATTACCGACGGTCACTTCGATCTGGGACCGGCCATTGAAAATGGGCAATTGGTTGCGCGAATTAAGGACGACCGAGCTGTACCTGCAGTGTGGAAAGACCCCGCATCAATGACCTTTGCACTGGGGGAGAGGGCCAAGATTAAGGCGCCTGAAGCGCTCAACTACGCCGCGAGTGTGGGACAAGACGTGTGGATGATTCCCGCTACCCAGATTCGAGGGGTCCCGTGGCTCGGAATGAACTCGCAACGCGAAGAAATCGTGACTGAAACCAGCGGGCAAGTCCGTTTCTCTCTTCTCGATGTTCAAGGCCCTGGAAATGTCGCAGTTTTTGAATCGGGAAGCTTGGGTGCAGGAATCGGCACTCACGTTTTCGACGGCGCAGGAACGAGCTATACTCTGCCTGCGAATACTCATGCCCACCAGAATTGGGTCTTTACTGAGCCAGGCTCCTATCAGCTCACGATCGCCATGAATGTCACGCCTCGCGGTGAGGACCTGCGTGGAAGCGGGAGTGGAACAGCTGGATCTTTGATCGCTGCCGGTGGAACCGGAGAACACGGGCGCCCGATGGTTTACGCAATCGTCGGCCGCACGGCCTCGGGACAGCCCTGCACTCTGGCATCAACGGGCGCGGGCAGCGTGGAGCTTGCCCCGATGATCCTCGCGGCCCTGCTGATCGGATGCGGATGCATTGTCACCTCAACGCATATGCGGGTGAGACGAGTGAAATTTGCACGCCTCGTATCAGCTATTGCTACGTGCGTTCTTGCTGGCGCAGTTGGAGGCTGCGCGCCGCATAGCGATGCTTCGTCGCACCGTCTGAGCATCGTTGCAACAACGGGTATCTTGGCTGATTTTGCACGAAATGTAGGGCGGGGATTACGTCGATGTTCATCAGCTCATTCCCAGCGGCGCGATCCGCACTCGTGGAGACTGAGTCTGAGGGGATTCGACGATATTGCTTACGCGGATATTGCGGTCACGAACTACCTGATGCTGGAGGATCATTCGGTGATCCGCGCGCTCGATGCGAGATCTTCCCAAGGATGCTCTCTCTCGCTGTCCTCTTGCGGAAGAAAGCGCAAAGTTTGGCGGACTCAGTTTCCTTGTAGAAGATCGCTCCTATACCCCTGTGGCTTGGAATGCGAGTTTACGGTGATGGAAGCCAGATCGGGCAAAAGCGGCTCGTCTCAGGTAGAACTTTCTGTCACTGGTATCGAGGGGACCGAGGACAGGCCTGTGCCTACATCACGACAAGTTTTCGGAAGTCCAGAGATTGCCTTTGCCTCTCGAGACTGGTTTTGATGGCGGTAATCATTGGGCAACGGATACTTCGATTCTGCCCTGTTGCGCACACCAGCATATGAGCTGGGTTTTTACTCAGCCCGGTATCTACACTGCATCTGCGAGCGCGCTTGCGCGCACTCCTGACGCTCGAGCCCATCGAGGCTTCCTCACACGTGACCTTCTGCCGTGGGGATCGATTCAGAAGAGTTGCCCAGCGAACGTGGAGCTATTTTCTTCTCCGACGAGGCCACAGTGACATCACCGTGGACCTGAAGTCAGGCGCATGACCCTGATGGTTGACTGAGAAAAAGACGGTGGAGTACCTGAGGGCGCACCACTACGTGAAAATGCGGAGGAGAGCAACGGCTTACCTTCAACTCTTGCGTCTTTGAATATCGAGCGAGTGCTGATTGATGTTCCATCACGGACTTTGCGTGAGATTCCCAAAGGCCGGGGATGGGAGTTTATCGGCTCGGGTGATGGCCAGGCCTATGTCCTGCCCCAGGCTGTGCTTGGCAAACATGTCCACGGTGACATTGATCCACATGCGTGGCATGACATTCATAACGCGCAGGCCTATGTGCGAGTTATTGAGAATGCACTATCAACGCGCGACCCGGAGCATAGTGCGCAATACGCAGCCAACGCCTCGGCCTATATCGCGAAACTCGATGAGACTGACCGTGAGGTTTCGCAGACGATCGCGGGCATTAATCCGCTCGATCGAAAGCTAGTCACTACACACGATGCCTATGCCTATCTTGCGCGCGCCTATGACTTTGAAATCGCTGGTTACCTGAGTGCTCAGGACGGGAGCGAGGCTTCAATTGCAGATCGTAAACGCATCGCTGAGACCTTGAAGAACATGAAAATCTCCGCGGTTTTCTTGGAACCGCAAAAGCGCAACCGTCACCCAGTGATCGCACAAGTTGCGGAAGAAAACGGCGTTCAGGTCTGCGGGCTGTATGGCGACACTTTGGATGCGGACGCCTCGACGTATATCGACATGATGAACGCGAATGCTCGCTCACTGTCGCGGTGTTTAGGAAAGGATCACACATGATGAAGAGGATGAATACCAGAAATATAGCGCGGGGGCTATCAGCGCTCTTTGTCAGTATTGCTGTGAGCGCCAGCGTCGTACTGCCAGCGGCAGCGGATGATCCTCTCACTCAGCACGTAGATTCCTCAGAACAAGTGGTGCGCAGAAGAAGCCGCTATTGAACGTGGTCACGTTGACTTGGGGCCAAAAGATTGTTGATCTCGAAACCTGAGATTCTGGCACGTGATGACTCCAGGAGAAACACCGGTTGGCGTCCTTTGGACACTCTTGTATTTCGCGTGAGCGAGTCGGGTAAGCTTCAGGTTCCCTCAGATCCCAGCTATTCATTCCTGCACGCACACGAGGGAGAGTCTTACTGGGTCATTCCGCAAACTCAGAACCCTAGGGTTGTTTGGCTAGGATGGAACACTCAAGACCCCGAACTCAGTAAGGTCATGGGCAGTGGAGCAACGATGACCCTGGGGAATCTTCAGGGTCCAGGCCAAGCATGGCTTTTCCTGCAAGACGGGGCTTTTGGCGCGCCAACAGTCCTGTATGACTCTTCTACTTCCTCCCAATCAGACATCTGGGTCGAGGCAAATACACATGTCCACGCAAATTGGGCGTTTTCGCTCCGGGCGTGCTTATGCGCTCAGCGTGCGCTGGTGCTTTGGAGACAAAGAGGCACCGCAATGCGTGTCAGACACACTTAGGTTTGTCGTTGGCGATGAGGTAAATGTCGAAGAAGCCCGCGCGCTCACGCCAAGCGCGCTCGCGGCCTCGTCGAAAGAAGGGACGCATACTTCCAAGCCGCAGGTACCGCGTGAACAAGGCGGAAATAGCGAGTATCTGATCTATGGAGCGATCTGTTTGGCCTTGGGTGTGATTGCCTTTATCGTCGTTGCACATCGGACAAAGAAGTCTCAGAAAGCAGATTGAGGAAGCGCGCGAGGAAGTTCGCCGTGACTTCGGGTCGGAGGACGGCGCCTGATGGACGATGAGAACCTTGTGACGGCCCTTGACATTTGCGATCTTGATGTTTCCTACCCTGGGCGCGAGGTACGCAAATCGGTTTCGCTCACTGTTGCTCCCGGAGAGTTTTGCGCGCTCATTGGTCCCAATGGTGCCGGAAAAACGACTCTTTTACGCGCAATTCTTGGCGCGATCCTCTCGCTCGAGGCACGTTACCTCAATGGGGGCCCGCTGCAGCCCCGAGCAGTCGACTACGTTCCGCAGCGTCATGAGTTTGCATGGGATTTTCCCGATAACGATCCGCCAAGCTGTCCTCGTGCGCTTGCCCGCCGGATTGGATGGGGCGTAGAGCTCGTATCTGATGATCATCGCGCGGTTGGAAGAAGCGCTGCATCAGGTTGGTTTGGCACAGCTGGAGAGCGAGTCATCGGTGAGCTATCGGGTGGTCAGCGTCAGCGCGTTCTGGTTGCCAGGGCTCTTGCTCTGCGTCCAAAAGCTGCTATTGCTGGATGAACCCTTTACCGGCCTCGATATGCCCACCCAAGAAAGCCTGATTGATGTTTTTCAAGGGCTTGCACGCAGCGGTTGTGCCATTGTCATGACAACCCACGACATTCTTGGGGCAATCGATGCTTGCGACCGGCTTTTCCTACTGAATTCGACGGTTAGTGCCTCTGGAAAACCGGAGGAGATTCAAGATCCCGAGGTGTGGATGCGCACCTTTGATATTCGTCCCTCGAATCCCTTGCTGAAAGTCCTCGGGGTGATGTGAGTGTTGAGCATTATCGATTTTCTGAACGACTTAATGAACCCCGCCTTGGCGTTCTTGCCGCGTGCCATTCTTGTCACCTGCGTTGCTGCCTGCGTATGCGCAGTTGTTGGCTGTCATGTTGTCCTGCGCGGGATGTCTTTCATTGGAGATGCCGTCGCTCCTCGGTTTTCCCTGGGCTTGCCATCGCCTTTGTATGCTCGGGATCGCTGGTGCTGGGCGGAACGCTTGCTGGCGTTGGAACTGCTGTGCTCGTCGCACTTCTTTTCGCAAAATAGGCGTTTTGAAGGAAGACTCAATCATTGGTGTGCTCTTCGTTGGGGCTTTTGGTTTGGGATTGGTCATCATTTCCTGGGCACCGGGATACGCTGGTTCCCTCCAAGATTTCCTCTTTGGCTCGCTGACCGGGTATCCCAGCTTCCGAAGTACCTTTTGTGCTTTCTCATTGCATCGGCGCTGATCGTGGGAGTCTTTGCGTTCTTTCACAGGAGATCGTCGCGGTCAGTCTTGACCGGGAAAGTGCGCGAGTCGCGGGGCTGCCAGTCATGGCTCTAGATCTGCTGGTCTACGTTAGCGTTGCTGGAGCAGTCGTGATTTCCGTTCAGATCATCGGCAATATTTTGGTCCTTGCGCTTTTGATTACTCCTGCTGCGAGTGCACGTTTGCTGATGAACTCTTTACATTCGATGATGTGGGGAGCCATCGCTATTGGTGTCCTCAGTTCGATCGTCGGAATCTACGTGTCGTGGTCCTTGGACCTGCCTGCGGGTGCTTCTATTGTTTGCGTGGTAACCGCGGTTTTCGCTGTTTGTTGGGGATATCGAGCTATTCGTGTTCGTTTCGCATGATGGAATGAAATTGCCCGGAGCATGAGACGTTACTAGGTTTGGCCCTGTATAAGGGAAGGAAACGTCTACATGAGCACAGCAGCACCAACTGCAAAACGACGCACGCGCGATACGTGGACCAGCTCAAACTGGTTTCTTACTGGCAGCAATCGGTTCCGCGATTGGTTTGGCAATATCTGGCGATTCCCAGGTGTTGCCTACACCAACGGTGGTGGAGCATTCCTTGTTCCCTATCTCGTTGCCTTGCTTTTCGCTGGTATTCCGATCCTTTGGCTCGAGTATGCGGTTGGCCATAAGTTCCGTGGAACTCCTCCGTGGGCATTCCGTCGGATGAGCGCCAAGGGTGAATTCCTTGGCTGGTTCTGTGTCTTCATTTGCTTCGTCATCATCACCTACTACGCGGCTGTTGTTGCGTGGTCGAGTAGCTACGTTGTCTATTCGATTAACGAGGCCTGGGGAAACGATTCGAAGACCTTCTTCCTTTCGTCCTTCCTTGGAACCGTAGGATCCGATGAATTCTCGTGGACGCCGGTCCTAGCTGTTTCTGTGCCGCTCCTCCTTGTGTGGGTGTGCATCCTGCTGATTGTCTCCTTCGGTGTCTCCAAGGGCGTTGAGAAGGCGAACAAGGTCTTCCTTCCCTTGCTTGTGTTCCTCTTCTTAGCACTCGTCGTACGCGCACTTTTCCTTCCTGGTGCACTTGAAGGACTCAACGCTTTCTTCACACCGAATTGGAGTGCGTTGACTGACTCCAAGGTATGGATTGAAGCATTTGCGCAAATCTTCTTCTCACTGTCTGTCGGCTTCGGCATCATGCTGACCTACGCCTCGTACCTCAAGAAGAACTCGAACGTGACCGGTACTGCTCTTGTCGCGGGATTTGCAAATTCTTCTTTCGAGATTCTTGCAGGTATCGGCGTCTTCTCAGCCCTGGCTTCATGGCTCCACACGCAAGGAGTTGCAGTTTCTGAACTCTCAGGGGACTGAGGGGTCCGATCCTGTCCTTCGTAACCTTCCCGAAGATCATTTCCATGATGCCCGGTGGGCCTCTCTTCGGGGTGCTTTTCTTCTCCTCGCTTGTCTTGGCGGGTATCACCTCCTTGCTTTCGCTGCTTCAGGTTGTTTCTGGCGCGCTGCAGGATAAGTTTGCGATGCAGCCGATTAAGGCCTCGCTCGTCATGGGAATCCCGGCAACGGTGATTTCTCACTGGCCTGTGTCTGGCACCCGTTCTGGACTCAACACACTCGATATCGTCGACAACTTCATCAACAACGTCGGAGTCGTTGGTTGCGCGGTCGCAATGACGCTGTCTCACTGCATTGGTTCGTCCCGCGTCTGGCGGGATTGCGCAAACACCCACACCGGTTTCTGCCCCGTCGATCCCGCCCGCTTTGGGGATTTTCTGGTTGGAATCGTTATTCCCGCAGTTCTCGCATTCATGCTCATTTCTTCACTGATTACGAGCTTGCGAGAGGATACGACGAATACGCGACCTACTTGAGTGACGATCTTCGGATGGGGATCGGTGGCATTCGCCCTCATCGCCTCTGCGATTCTTACGCTTGTTCCCTGGTCGCATCCTCAGCGCACCTCGACAACCACCACTGATCAGGAGATGGCATGAACGCCGCTGCTATTATCATGATGCTCGTCACCGTGCTTTTGGTATGGGGAGGACTTGTTGCTTCACCTCGTGATGCTTCGACCCCTGCCGACTCCTGGCGAGGACGAGGCTGAAACAACCGCTCCTGTTACGGAGCCCAACTCACGATAGGGATAGCGTGCGCCCTCGTAGCTTTCGACCCTTGATGACACATTGGCTCCTTCGAAGTCCGCGCTTCCATCTGCGATGGCTGAGCAACTGCGCGCACTTTAGATGTCGTTCCAGTGTGCGTCATTTCAGGTGGGAGTTCGGCCAATTTCGCGCACAGTTGTTGGAAAATCTGGATGCTTCTTCTGAGCAGCTCTCGAAACTTCACCTCATGCCAACCTGCGGTACGCGTTACTACCGTTGGAATGCGGATCACTCCAGCTGGGATCAGGTCTATGCGAATGATTTGAGCCAGGACGAACGTGAGCGCGCAATTGAGTCGCTACGCCAGCGCGCTCATGAACAGGGAGTGTGTGGGAAGCACAGCCATGGGGCGAGATCATTGAAGACCGAGGATCATAGATCACTTTTTCTGCCCGTGGCCAGCAGGCTCCTCTCGAGGCGAAGCGCGCATGGGATCCCAGCGGAGACAAAAAGCGCAAGCTGCGAGATGCTGTTGCCTTGGACGTTCCTGATCTGGAAGTGCGTGCAGGCGGTTCAACGTCGGTCGACATCACCCGTCGTGGCATCGATAAAGCCTACGGAATGGCAAAGCTGGTTGAGATGACGGGAATTGCCCCACATGACATGCTCTTCATTGGCGATCGCCTTGACGAGGCCGGGAATGACTATCCGGTTAAGGCTGCGGGGTATCCTACGCGTCCTGTTGCTGGCTGGGAAGAATGCGTTGAGGTTATTGCGCAGATCGTCTCCGAGCTTTCTGTGCGAGCTTTGTTCCGATCCTGCGTGTTGCCCACAGGGCAACCGCACTTGCTGCCGCGACGTTGAGCGAGTCAACTCCACCCATCATGGGAATTCGAACAACGTAATCAGTCCGGGCGATTGTTGCCTTTTTGAGGCCGTCGCCTTCGGTGCCCATGATGAGTGCGAGGCGTGCATTCGGTGCGGTCATCGCCGGCATCGTGATGAATTCGTCAAGGCTTACGGAATCATCGCTCAATGCAAGAGCGGCGAGAGTAAAACCTGCCCTATGGAGCTCATCCTTTGCCGGCCACTTGTCGAGTCCTGGTCCACGGAACTTGGAATACAGGTGCCCATGGATACTCGTACTGAGCGTCGGTACAGAGGATCTGCACACTGTGGGGTGACGAGGACCGCGTCGGCACCTAAGGCGGCAGCGCTTCGGAAAGCGGCGCCGACGTTCGTATGATCGACGAGGTCTTCCAAGATCAGGACACGTTTGGTGCCTTCTCCCAATGAACTGAGCAGTTCAGGACGGGTTGGAGCTCAGGGCGTTGCATCGCAGCGAGCGCACTGCGGTGGAGGTGAAACTCGTAATCGATCTCGAGTAGCCTTCGGGAGCGATAAAGACCGGAGTGTCTCCGCCGTCTGGCGCGCCCAAGAAATGCTCAAGAAGGGGCTCAAGGTCGGGGAGCCAACGGGGTGCCATCATCAAGGAACGCGGGCGATGTCCTGCCTCAAGAGCACGAATGATGACGTTCGTGGATTCCGCCATGTATAAGCCGCGCTCAACTTCAAGATTCTTACGCAGATTGACATCCGTCATGGAGGTGTAATCGGCAAGTCGAGGATCGTCTTGTGCGTGATAAGGCCGTTAGTTCAATGAGCATTCCCTTCATTGTGCCACGCCTGCCAGCCTCGCATCAGTCCCACCATAGCCACCAACCGGGACCGTGAGCCTCGTCCATACACGCGATCGGTTCGCATTCGTCCGGCCTGCAATAGCCGTCGAATCCCAGTCGTTCTTGAAGACGTTCCCACACACCATCTTCATAGATGAGCGCCCAGGGGGAGTCTTGATAGTCGCGAGCTGAGGAGTCCTCGATGTACACCGAATCGATGCTCATTCGTTCATCCCATCGTGGAGAAAGAACCAGATAGCCTCCGAGCAGTACATGCGAATCGGCAAATGCTGCCTCAAAGAACAAATTGAGCGGCGGTGCGTTGTTTTGGCGATCAGCAAGGTTATCAACGGGGAGAAGTGGGCGTACTTCTTGTGCGATATGTCCGTTCACACCCGAAAACGTACAAAGTCTGCAAGAGATGCTGGGAGAGTCAACATAGGGGCGCATGAGTTGCAAAATGCCATTGTCTTCGATCCAACCGGAAGCTCCGTACAGGCCGCTCGTTGGTAGCGGCGCAAAAGAATGGGATGCCATCGGAAAGGTCCTTTCGTGAGGGGTGATGGCATCAGTCTGCGCTCGCACATTGCTGCGCTGCGGGGCATTGAAGAATCCTGTAGAAAACGCCGATAGGAGTGCATGTCGTGGATAAAAGCGAAGTGTTGGGTACCAGCAACAGCCGATACCCACCACTTCAAAAACCTAGATCGTCGGCTACCTCGTTGGGAACTGCCCGCGAGCAACCTGCGGGCGAGGCGAACGCCACGGGCGAAGCATGATTGCTCGCGAGAAAACGTAGAACCACATACGGGGCGGGATCTTCTCACGCGGGTGAACTTCACCAAGCCTGCGCTTGATCTTGCGCCAGACAATCGTGGACTCAACGATGGCAATCAAGAACAGTCCGTACATGACCAGCATGACGATGAAGAGTGCGCGCTGAGCAAGCTCTGAAGTCGAAGAGAAGAAAGACACTGCGAAGAAAACGACAAAGAACACGATCATCACAGGGAACACGAACTCCGATGCCGAGCGACGCGCGTCGATCCAGTCGCGGGTAAAACGCTTGACTGTGCCCTTATCACGCAGGGGCATGTGGCGTTCGTCGCCGGTAATCAAGGCTTCTTGCTCGAGGCGGTCGCGTTCAGCTCGCATGGCACGTGCGCGCTCACGCGCAGCCTTCTTAGCTGCTTTACGATCGGCGACGATCAAGGAGTGATCATTACGGGCTTGCGCAGCCTTGCGCGTAGGAGTCGGACCGCTCTTTGTACGGTCACTCGCAGCGCGAAAGTCAGGCGTTTCTTCGGGTTCTGACTTCTTTGAACTCAACACGCTTCTAAGGGTAATAGATAGCAGAGTCGATCGGCACATTGACCAGGCCTTAACCGCGCACTGATACAGGTCGCCTCAGACGCGATACGCTTGGATACATGGCTATTGACGAACTTCGTGAGCGCCTCGACGCGCTCTTCCCGCAATTGGTTGACGAGCTGTCACAGCTTGTTGCAATCCCTTCGGTCTCTTCGGATCCCTCTCACAACGCTGACGTTGAACGCTCGGCTGAACATATTCGTTCTCGTTTCGAGGCACTGGGTCTGGATGCCCAGATTCATTCCGTCACCACTCCTGAGGGAGTACAGGGCAAGCCCGCAATTCTTGCACGCTCTGCACATAGTGAGGGTGCCCCCACGGTTTTGCACTCTATCGCGCACCATGATGTCCAGCCCACGGGCGACCTTTCGCACGTGGCACCTGATCCGTGGAAGACGGTCGTCAGGGGCGATCGTATTTATGGCCGTGGTCACGTCATGATACGGCGCAGGTGTCATTGTTCACCTTGGTCTCTTTGTCCCTCCTGGGCAGTGAGCTGCGCGAATGTCGTCGTCTACATCGAAGGCGAAGAAGAGATCGGTCTCTCCTCTCTTCACCTTCCTCTGAGACCTACCGTGATCAGCTCGAGGGCAGACGTCATCATCGTCACCGATTCCGACAACTGGAAGGTCGGAGAACCCGCAGTGACGACCAGCCTGCGTGGTAATTGCGCATTTACCGTTGACCTGACGATTGCGATCACGCGGGTCCCACTCAGGGATATTCGGCGGCCCGATGATCGATGCTGCTACCTGTGCTGCTTTGCTCGTTTCCTCCCTCTACGACAAGGATGGAAATATTGTTGTTGAGGGCTTGGGCGGCGACGACCACGCCGAGGTGGATTGGCCCGAAGACGAATTCCGGGCAGCTCAGCGGAATGCCTCGACCAGGTGCCCTGGCCGGCAGCGGTGATTTGGCAGCAGCGCGTGGACAAAGCCTTCGGTGTCGCTGATCGGATTCGATACGACTTCGGTTGCGAACTCCTCTAATACGATCATTCCTCATGTTCGTTTCCGTCTGTCGATGCGCACAGTGCCCGGCGTGGACCCGCGTCAAGCAATGGAAGCGATCGAGAAGCACTTGATGTACGCTGCCTTCGCGCTCGCGTGGGAGATTTCTGATCGAGATCTCGGGTCCTGGATACCTTGCCGACGTCAGATCTCCGGTTTCTCATGTCGTCAAGCAGGCCCTCACTGATGCCTGGGCAGCGTTCAGGCCGTCAATATTGGTGTTGGTGGTTCGATTCCCCTTCATCTCAGAGTTCCAAGAGACCTTCCCCCACGCGCAGGTTGTCGTCACCGGCGTTGAAGATCCTCTGACAAACGCGCACTCTGAGGATGAGTCTCAGTCGCTCTCCGACCTGAAAGCCGCTGTGCTCGCCGAGGCCTTGGTGCTCAGCACGCTTGGCGCAATTAAGTGGGTCAAGTTCTGATTTCGGGCATTGGGGAGGGATGTCAATCCTCTCTCTCGATGTTAGTGGCGCGAGGGTTTCAATCCTTTGCGCTGACCTGGCAGGCGCAGCGCCCCTTTGGCCCTGGGCGTGCCTTTGTCGAGGCCATGCGTTCTCACGCGGAGATCGCAGTGCTTTCAACTGCTGAGGAGGCGGACCTAAAAGTCTTAGGTGCGCGCTACCGCGCCGCGATTCTTGCAGGAAAGACTCCTGTTGTGGAGGGTGGGCATCTCGCACATACCGACGGGGAGTTGCCTTTCTCGAGGGACTTTCAGGACTCAGGCGCGCGGATTATTCTGACTTTCGACCATTGGTTTTTCGTCTCGCGATCGAGCGGTCACGAGTATTGTGCAGGCGCGGCGAGTTTCTACGCTGCTTTTTTTCGAGTGCGAGGCCTCTTTGGTCCCTCGTCGACGCTTGCTCTTAATCCCGACCTGACGCCCGCGAAGCGATACGGATGCGGACTTTAGTCGCCAATGGATGCGCCTCTTGCACCAAGTCGCACAACCGCGTCTTCCCCTCCACGGTCAGCCGGCCTCGGTAGTGGAACCCGGGGCGGATCGCAGGATCAGGCGCAAGCGGGGAGCAGCGTGCTGTAGATCTCGGTACTGGGAGGAAGGCTGATCTCTGATGGGGATTTCCTTTGCCTACCATACGCATCTTCAATCCTCTTGCTGGAGGTCGACCTCGTGATCGTTCTGAGCCAGGGAACTGCACCTCCGGTCCTTGCTGAGTCGACACTTCCGACGCTACCGAGGCCGCGGCACTGTCCGCGCTTCCGATTCCGCGCATTGCCCGGAGTTCATCGCTTTCGGCCCATGAGCGAGCCGATGGGGCATCCACGGAGTGCTAACTGACAAAATGAGGATTTTGAAGCTTTCGGCCAGAGAGCTGCTCGAACATGGGCGAGTTAAATGAGTCCTCGCCTCGAGCTTGAAAATGGCGTCAATCCATGACTAGCCGTAGGCTAGAACCATTACTGCAAACCCAACACATGAAGGAGCAGCATGTCTGAGAACACCACTGAGACTGCAACCCACGAGGTCATCTTGACTGATGTCGCCGCACAGAAGGTCAAGAGCCTTCTCGAGCAGGAAGGTCGTGATGACCTTCGCCTGCGCGTCGCGGGTTCAACCCGGAGGCTGTTCGGACTGATTTACCAGCTCTACTTTGACGATCGTTTGCTCGATGGTGACGCCGTTCGCGATTTCGACGGCGTTGAGGTTGTTGTTGACCGCATGAGCGTTCCCTACCTTGCGGGTGCAACGATCGATTTCTCTGACACCATCGAACGTCAGGGATTCACTATCGACAACCCCAATGCGCAGAACACCTGTGCATGCGGCGAATCTTTCGCCTGATCGGAGAAAAAGTGAAGAAGCTTTCTGTTTTCGGTGCCCTGCTACTGAGCTGCACCCCTGGCACTGAGTGCGCGTGCTCGGGGCAATCCAAGAACTCCCAATCGGCCTCGGCAAGTGCCTCAACTAGCGCGTCTTCCTCGGCTTCATCATCAGCAGATCAGCCGAAGGTCGATCGCTCCGGTCAGGGAAATTTCCCGGAGGTTACCGGAGGATTCGGTGAAAAACCGGAAATTAAGGCTGGATCAGGATCGGCCGGCGACACGGTTCTGGTGAAAACCCTGCATCAGGGTGATGGAGCAACTGTCGGCCTCGATGACATCGTCCAGGTTAACTATGCGGGCGTCCTTTTCAAAGATGGCACGGTCTTTGACTCTTCCTTCGCTGATGGGCGCACCCCGATTGCCTTCAGCCTGAATCAGGTTATTCCAGGTTGGAAGTACGGTCTGGCTGAAGCACATGTCGGTGACCGCGTTGAGCTCGTTATTCCATCAAAGTGGGGATATGGAGCTAAAGGCGCAGGCTCGTCCATTCCGGCAAACGCTGATTTGGTCTTCGTCGTCGATATCTTGGGTACCGTTAACCCCTCAGACACTTCGGCATTGACCAAGGCAACACCTACTGGAAACGAACTTCCCGCAGGAATTACCGTGACCGGTGACTTGGGAAGCGAACCGAAGATCACTTTCGGTGAAAGTGCCCCCACTGAAGACGCCAAGATCGTCATCGCGGAAGGCAAGGGTGAGAAAGTCACTATCGGCTCGACCGTCGTATACCAGGCAGTCGGTACCACTTTCGGTGCCGATAGCAAGACTCAATCCAGCTGGAGCGAGGCTGGCGGTCAAGTCACGACTGTTGCACAGGGGAATCAGCTCGTCGACTTCACCGCTGGTTCACGTGTACTTCTTGTCGGTGCAGGAAACACAGCTCAAGGCGCGGCCTCTCAGGCAGTTGTCGTGGATATCGTCGCGGTGATTCCCGCGAAGTAAATTCCGCGGCAATGGCCGACTGTCGCCTGAAGAGAACGCGAGTGGGGAGTTGGAAAACCAACTCCCCACTTCCGCATTCAAAAGTGGTTAGAATACCCTGAGTAACGATTTCTTAGCGTTGAGGAGCGCATCGTGAGTGAAACGCCTGTGAAGGTCTTGGTATTCAGTGATAATTCGTCCACTCGCCAGGCAGTGATCACGGGCGTCGGATTCAAGGCCTCGAAAGATACTGCTCCCATTGAATGGCTTGAGGCTGCCACCGCTTTTGGTGTATTTGAACTTGTTGATTCCCACGATATTGCCGTCCTCGTGCTTGATGGAGAGACGCAAAAAGAAGGCGGTATGTCGGTCGCCAAAGAACTGGCGAATACCCGTGAGAACCTTCCGCCGATCCTCATGCTCACTGCGCGTCCGCAGGATCAATGGCTCGCGACCTGGGCAGGTGCTAGTCGCATTGTGAGGCGCACCTCTTGATCCCCAGGAACTGCAAGAGAAATCTTGCCGAATTGATGCGTGCTCGCCGCTGAACGCTCAAGAACTGGGTGCGTCTGAAGACACTAGGGGATAGGCCGGAGGCAGAGTCCAGCGGGTGTTTTTCCCTGCTGATCGATGAGGTCGCACAACTCGTAAAAGAGAAGCCCTGTGGCCAAATAGCGTCATCTAAAGGGCACGATGTTGCTGCCACCCAATTCAAAGTGTTCGCGCAAGGTTGTTAATCGGTGGTTTATCGACTGCTGGTCTCGGCAAAGCATAGCGAGCTAAAGACAAAGGTGTCATGGGGAAGTGGTGGAAGACAACAGTTGCACTGCTGCTGGGCGCGGGCCAGAAAACCCCAATCAAAAGCGACATTATGGGCAATGGGGCCTGCAAGCTTCCGGTGCTGATGCGCGCCTTCAAGCCAGCTGCTAAAACGCGGGAACACTGCACTAGAGATCCTGAGCTTGGGCGAGGAGCTCATCGTTTGAGTCCCCGTCAAAGAAGTGATAAAAGGACGGGAGAGGACGATGAGGATTGACAGAGCCGAAAAACTATCAATAACCTGCTTCTCTTCATAGATCACGGCTCCGATTTCGATAATCGAGTCCTTGGCGCCGAGTCCCGTCGTTTCAAGGTCGACGACGAGCCATGCAGAGTCCAACCACCGTGGAACCATTGCGGAAAAACTAGGCTCGGGCTGTACAGTAGAACCATTGACCATAACGACGATGCTAGCGGTTGACACCGGTGGAGGAAACATGGGTCTGTATCAAGCCTTAAAGCTGACGGGCACGCCGATTCTCAAAGCTGCTTACCGGCCCTGGATTCGAGGGAAAGAGAACATCCCCGAAACAGGTCCCGCGATCTTGGCATCGAACCATAATGCCGTGTGGGACTCAGTGTTTCTCCCCATGATGATTGACCGTGAGGTTGTCTTTATGGGCAAAGGCTGACTACTTCACCGGGACCGGGCTCAAGGGCTGGGCAACGAAGGAATTCATGCGCGCCGTCGGCACCATTCCTGTCGATCGCAGTGGTGGTCGAGCGTCTGAAGCCGCGCTTGAAAGCGGGCCTCAAGCGCCTCGGCGAAGGTGAACTGTTCGGGAATCTATCCTGAGGGACGCGCAGCCCAGACGGACGCCTGTACCGTGGGAAGACCGGAGTTGCGCGATTGGCGCTGCTTTCCGGAGCTCCCCGTCATCCCCGTTGCGATGATCGGGACGCATGCGGCTCAGCCGATCGGGCAGAAGATTCCTTCGCGAACCAATATCGGTATGGTGATCGGCGAGCCCCTCGACTTCAGTCGTTACAAGGGCTTGGACCGCGATCGTTTTGTCCTACGCGCCATCACCGATGAAATCATGTACAACCTCATGCTTTTGTCCGGACAGGAATACGTCGACCTGTACGCTGCGGATGTCAAGGCCCAGCTTGCTGCAGAAGGTGCTTTCGACGGACCTGTGCCTTCGAATGGAAAGACTGCACCCGGCGGGCGAGTCGCCCCCGACGTTGAAGTTCCCACTCCAACGGAGGAAGAACTTCACGAGGAAGAAAACTGAGCAAAGCCGGAGTTGCACGCTTGTCACCTCTCATGGACCGATAAAGCGAAGTAATCCCGCACTCGATAAGATAAGTACGTAGCGCAGATCGTTTTGATGTGCGCGAAGAAGACTGAAAGGTTTACCCATGACGGTTCGTCGTGTTGCCCTCTTGACCGCTGGTGGCTTTGCCCCTTGTCTTTCGGCCGCTGTTGGTGATCTCATTGAGCGCTACACCCAGGTCGCTCCCGAAGTAGAGATCATCCTCTACCAGTATGGCTACCATGGCCTGCTCACCGGCAACTACGTTGTCGTTGATGAAGAAGGACGTCGTGACGCAGCGGTTCTGCGTGAGTTCGGCGGTTCTTCGATCGGTAACTCTCGCGTCAAGCTGACCAACGCGAAGAACCTTGTGGCGCGCGGCCTCGTTGAAGAAGGCGTCGATCCGCTTGCTTTCGCTGCCGAGCAGCTGCGCAGAGGATGGCGTCGATGTCCCTGCACACCATTGGCGGCGATGACACGAACACGACCGCCGCAGACCTCGCTGCCTACCTGCATGAGCACAATTACGAACTGACCGTCGTCGGTCTGCCCAAGACCATCGATAATGATGTGATTCCGATCCGTCAGTCCCTGGGTGCGTGGACCGCAGCAGACGAGGGCGCACGCTTCGCATTCAACGTGATCGGCGAGCACCGTTCGAACCCCGCATGCTCATCGTCCACGAGTGCATGGGCCGTAACTGTGGCTACCTGACCGCAGAAACCGCCCGTCGCTACCATGAGCTGCTCCAGACGAAGCGCTGGGCACCTTCGCTGGGACTCACCCGCGAGCGCTGGGATGTTCACGGCGTCTACGTTCCCGAGGCGGCACTGGATATTGCCGGAGAAGCTGCACGCCTGAAGGCAATCATGGACGAGCAGGGTCACGTCAACATCTTCCTCTCCGAGGGTGCTGGACTGCCCTGAAATCATTGCCGAGATGGAGGCCAATGGCGAAGAGGTTCAGCGCGATCCCTTCGGCCACGTCAAGCTTGATACCATCAACCCCGGCCAGTGGTTCGCTCGTAAGTTTGCGGCTCTTATCGGTGCCGAAAAGGTCATGGTTCAGAAGTCGGGTTACTACTCTCGCGCGGCTGCAGCTCACGAAGAAGACCTCGCTCTGATCAAGCGGATGTGCGATCTGGCAGTTGAATGTGCGCTGCGCGGCGAGAGCGGCGTTATCGGCCAAGATGAAGAGAATGGTGACGAGCTCGCTGCCATCGCATTCCCGCGTATTGCCGGCGGCAAGCCCTTCGATATTACTCAGCCGTGGTTTACCTCTCTGCTCGCTGAACTCGGTCAGCCCTTGGCTCCGGCACAGTGACCATGAATTTCTCTACTCATCCGGGGCGTGGCGATTTTTCGCTGCGCCCCGGCGCACCTGACCTCTTTGCTCCCACGGCTAACCAGGATGCTGCGCCCTGGGAAGCATGGCGTCTTCGACGGGCGCTTCAACAGCCCACCTATCCTGATGACGGATGCGCTTAGCTCAGTTCTTGCTGAGCTTCGTCGCCAGCCGCCTCTGGTTTTCGCTGGTGAAGTAGATGATTTGCGCGCTGGATTGGGTGCGGCCTCGCGCGGTGAAGCTTTTGTGCTCACCGGCGGTGACTGCGCCGAAACCTTTGCCGAGGCCACTGCCGACCACCTGCGTTTGAAGATCCAAACCCTTTCTGCAGATGGCGGTTGTCCTGACCTACGGTGCGTCGCTGCCTGTGATCAAGATCGGTCGGATTGCGGGGCAATACGCAAAGCCTCGTTCGGCTGATATGGAAACACGGGATGGGGTAACGCTTCCTTCTTATCGGGGTGACGCGGTGAATTCCTTCGAATTTACGCCGTCATCGCGCGATCCAGATCCTTCGCGTCTGCTTGACCTCTATCACCATGCCGCCTCGACGCTCAACCTGATTCGCGCATTTACGCGTGGCGGTTACGCTGATTTGCGTCTGGTACACCATTGGAACAGGGGATTCACTGCGAATCCGGCGTATGCGCGCTATGAAACCCTTGCTGAGAGATCCACCGCGCGGTCAAGTTCCTCGAGGCCGCTGGTGCAGGTTCTGCAGCGCAGATGCGCAGCGTCGATCTCTTCTCCTCGCACGAGGCTCTGCTTCTGAATACGAATCGGCGATGACTCGTATCGATTCGCGAACAGGGGACTCTTACAACACCTCGGGACACTTTCCTGTGGATCGGTGAACGCACGCGTGGGCAGACGATGCCCACGTTGAGTTGCTTCTCACGTGCGCAACCCGATTGGCGTGTGAAGCTTGGGCCTTCGACAACGTAAAGAAGACATGTGCCGTCTGATTGACCGTCTGAACCCTGAGGGCGAGGAAGGCCGGCTGACCTTCATTACCAGGATGGGTGCGGATAAGATTCGCGACGTTCTTCCGCCACTGCTCGAAGCGCAATTGGCTGATGGTCGTCCAGTGACCTGGGTGACTGACCCGATGCACGGAACTACGATTACCTCGTCTACCGATGCCAAGACTCGCCGTTTCGAAACGATCATGGACGAAGTCACGGGCTTCTTCGAGGCGCATCGCCAGGTCGGGACGGTTCCGGGTGGTATTCACGTTGAACTCACCGGGGACGATGTCACCGAGGTCTTGGGCGGATCTGAGCAGCTTGATGAAGAAGCTCTTCGTGATCGCTACGAAACCTTGGTTGATCCGCGTCTGAACCACCAGCAGTCCTTGAGAGATGGCTTTCCAAGTCGCTGAGTATTTGAAGAAAGAGTGAGGCTCGTTGACCTGAGCAGTTTGCACTAGCATAAGTTTGGGAGAGGAACCGTTGGTTCCTCTCCCCAAACGCAATAGTCGTGTTTTTAGACGATCGTCAAAGGTCACGGTAGTGCCAGCGAGGAACAACGGTTCCAGCAGCGAGGTTTGAGGAACGCACGGTTCCAAAATAGGCCACCCATGAATCGTTCAACGCGTACCTGTAGACCAGCTGCCTCGAGAGCCGAACGTGCTTGGCTCTTGAGACCTTGAACGGTCGGGCACCTCGACGGTTTCGGGTCCCTTGGACACGGTATGTGCACCTTGTCCCCACGGTGGAAGGTTGTTCCCGGCGGCGGTTTCTTGCGAAATAACGGTTCCTTGGGCAACCGTCGATGAGAACGCTTCCGTCGCTTGCAGGAACCAATCCCCATCGATTCGAGGGTCTGTCGAACTTCTTCCGCGCTCTTCCGTCAAGAGCCGGCACGCTCAGGGGTTCGCGTCCCTTAGAGACAACAAAGTCAACGTTCGTATCGTGGCGAATCGAGGAACCCGCTCGACTGATTGCGAAATAATCTTGCCGCTTTTTCGACGTCTTCTGACCAGTCCTCGGTCGCATTTCCAACGGCAAGACCGCTGGTCGTGAGGGCATTCTTCGCAGCGTCAGTCGCCATTCCCTTCAGGTTCGGCGCAGTCCGCATATCGACGCCGCTTGACACGACGACAAGGACCTCAGCACGCTTGTGGACTCTATCTTGGCTGCCTGGAGTCGTTGAGATGACGATTCCTGTTTGGACAGTATCGGAGAGTCCTCGCGCTCTTGGAACTTAAGGTGTAGCGTGCGTAGATCATTCTCCACATCGGTAACCGTGCGGCCATCGGTGACCGGCATAGTGATATATGAACCCGGCCCGTATTCGTGCCACCACCACAAACCGCCGATGACGCCGACGATAAGGAGAGACACGATCAACGCCGCAAGCTTGCCAAAACGGCTACGGCGCGTCTTTTCGCGTGAGCCACCTGCGTTACTCCACCGGAGACATGGACGATTGCCTGAGATGTCGCGGGAAGCTTTTGTGCTGGCAGGGGAGCGGTGAGTTCAACGAGGCCCAGCGCAGCTGTTTTGTGCTCACCATCCTCTTCTGCGGCTTCGATTTCAGCACGTTTACCGGCAATCTCAGCTGGGATGGATGCTCGTGCGCGTAGTAGAAGATCAAGAGCCTCTTGAGCATCTAAAGGACGATCTTCGGGGTCCTTCGCAGCAAGCGCTGCGACAAGATCGTCAAGCTCACGAGGGATCCAGGGTTCGAATTCTGAGGGGAGGGGAACGGAGTCATTGACGTGGTGATAGGCCATTTGCATGGCTGTTTCGCCTTGCCACGGAACCGCGCCGGTGAGCATTTCGTAGAGCATGATGCCCACGGCATAAATGTCGGTTCGCGCGTCGCAGACACCACTTGTCGCAATTTCGGGAGCCATGTAGGCAACCGTTCCGAGCATGGAGCCGGTCGTGGACATCGAGACTTCGGATGCCGCGCGTGCAAGACCAAAATCGGTGACGCGGACGGGACCCTCACTGGGAACAAGAACATTTTCTGGTTTGATATCCCGATGGATGACGCCAACACGGTGGGCGGCGCGCAATGCCTCGAGGATATCTTGTGTGTACTGCAATGATTGTGAAACCGTGAAAGGCGCCTTGCTGCCTGTAGCAGGGCGCGAAGGTTGGTCCCATCGATGAGCTCCATCACCAAGAAGCCCTGGCCGTGGATGACACCTTGATCAAATACGGAAACAACTCCGGGGGACACGATGCGCGCGGCCGCGCGAGCCTCGCGTCGGAATCGAGCGACAAAGTCTGCGGATTCAGCTAAGTGAGGATGCATGACTTTCAGTGCGACAGGTCGATCAAGGCGCTCATCATGGGCAACATATACAGTCGCCATTCCGCCTCGGGCAAGGCGTGCCTGAATCCGGTATCGATCATCTACCAGTAACCCGATCAAGGGATCGGCGGGCATAGACGAGTCTTGACCGTCAGCGTCGATGTGTTCATCGCTGCGGTTGTCGGGTTCAAATTCCGTCTCAGAAGTCATCAGTGCGATTTTACTGGAGATTTCAGGGAATGCGCTCACGATATCCCGCGCGCCGTAGCGAAGCACTGCCAGCTAAGGGCGCGATATCATAAAGCTATGAGTGAAACTGTTGCCCTGTATTCCGTTGATGAGGTAGCTCGAAAGCTTGGTATTGAACCGCGCCGTGTGAAGCAACTGATTCGTGACCACATTCTTTTCCAGTACACGAACGATGCGGGTGAAACCGGCGTCCCCCAGGAAATTCTGATCAAAGGCAAAGACGGCTATGAGCCGCTCTCATAACCTCCGGGCACCTCACGCTCTTGTCCGATGGCGGGTTTTCTCCTGAAGAGGCGGCGCAGTGGCTGTACACCGAGCATGATGAACTGGGAGAAACTCCGATGCAGGCGCTTCTGGGCGGGCGTCATCATCGGGTGAACCGTATTGCTTCTGCTTTGGCTTTCTGAGCGGAGCGTCAAAACGACTGTTTGCCTCACTTTGAGCGTTTGATGAGCATCGCTGCAACCTGAGAGGGTATCGCGCTGCTCGGGAGTGAAAGCGACTGGATTCGAGGCTAAGAATCGCCCTGGGCTTCGAAGGTCGAGATCACTTCTTCGTGCAGTTTGCGTCCCCTGCGAGCAACGATATCTCGCAGCTCGTCGAGCTCGATGGTGAGTCATCTCAGGATTGCCGAGGCCGCGCGCGAGTTTTTCACGTTCGCTTGCACTTGCGTTTTGCCAGGTCAGTGCGAGTAGATATGTTCTCTTTCCTTCGCGCAGGTCATCGCCTGCTCCCTTGCCAGTGATCTGTGGATCTCCAAATACGCCTAATTCATCATCGCGGAGTTGGAAGGCGTGACCCCATGGAGCCAAGACCATACCGAGAGCATCTGCGTCAAGGGAGAAGCGCCCATAGCGAGGGCACCCAAAGTTGCTGGAATGACAACCGAGTAGTTGGCAGCTTTATGGGAAACGATGGTCAATGCGGTTGAGGCATTAATTGCCTCGGAATCATTGATATCAAGGGACGCTGCTCGGCGGAAATGTCGAGAAATTGACCAATAGCAACCTCGGCATGCATGCGCGCGTAGAGCTGCATGACGGGATCGCGGTAATGGGATAAGTCCTCGCACTGACGAATCATCGCGGATTCAGCGGCAGAGAAGAGAAGATCTCCGGCAAGGATTGCGGAACTGATTCCGAAGTCTTCGCTATCGCCTCGGAAATGGGTAGAACGATGGTAGGAGGAAAAAGCCGCATGAGCGGAGGGATTCCGCGCCGCGTGGGGGCGTGGTCGATGATGTCATCGTGGACTAGTGCGCTTGCCTGGTAGAGCTCAAGTGAGGCGCCTAAATCATCCAAAGGTAAAGACTCAATGGGAGTATGAGTGAAGAGGCTGCCACCAACAAAAGCAAGGAAAGCACGGAAACGCTTACCTTCTTCAAGGCTCTTATGGCAAATCTCCAGCAGGGGAGTGACCTGCTCAGAGGGGGCAATCGAGTTTGCGAGCTCGGCCAAAATACTGTGGCTTCGTTCCTCAATTCGAGGTGCTAAAGAAAGTAGTTGCTCGCTCAAAATGCTCATGTGCCCAGTCTATAAACATTCATGCGCGACCTAGCACTCACGTTTATCATGAGAGAAAACGTGAGGAGAACGATTGTGGCAATTGTTGTGAGCTATTACGGGAATCGTGAATCGGATGCTGCCTTGGACGAAGCTGTTCGCGTGGCATCGTGGATGCGAACATCTCTCATGATTGTCGTAGCTTCGCACGATTGCGGTGGGACGTTCTCAGACGAAAATACTGCCGAAGCCCACCTGTGGGAGCGCTTTAGGAGGAACCGAAGTTTCCTTTGAAGTCAAGCGTTGCCGGAGGGACATGTCAATGTCTGACACAGTCTTGGAATACGCACGTGTTCTTGAGGCTGACATGATTGTTATCGGGATTGCGACCCTGGCGGTTCACAACGGACAACAATTGGTAATACTGCAACAGAAATTTTGCTAGATGCGCCGTGCCCGGTGATGACGTCTTCGTGGCGTTTTGACGGTCACGCGCGTAAGAAACGTATTTTGTCTCGTCTTTCGAGCTGCGCGACGTCAAGGGCTGGCAGTTATAATTGTAGGCAGTATGTCGCCGTCCAGTGGATTGGCGGCTAATTTTGTCCACCCATGAAAGGGATTCGAGTGTCTCCATCCCGCGCTACCGGCGCTCGCGATACTGAAGCTGAACCCACTCAGTCGAAGAAGGCAACTCGTACGCGTCGCTCGTCTCAGGCTGCACAGACGTCTGTAGAAACGGAAGAGACTGCGACGCCCAAGAAAGACGACAGCAAAAGAAGGCTAGGAAGACAACGGCGGCAAAGGATGATGCTTCCGTAAAGACGGAGGAGACTACTCCCAAGAAGCGCCGCGCGACAAAGAAGGCAACGGCCGCTCCAGAAGAGTCTCCTGCACAAGTAGAGGAAGCCGCGCCGAAGAAACGCCGCACCACAAAGAAGGCTCAAGAGCAAGAAGCAGCACAGCCTGAAGCAGAGAAGAAGCCTCGCGCAACCCGCAAGAAGGCAGCGAAGGACGCGCAAACCGGATGTAGTGGAAGAGGCTCCCAAGCGCGCGAAGCGGACACGGAAGAAAAGGCAGCTGAGGTCGCAGAAACTCCTCAGGAAGTTGTACCCGCGCAAAACGATGAGGAACTCGAAGGCGACATCGCCGAAGACGCTGATCTCGAAGAAGTCGAAGACATCGAACCCGATGTCGATGATCTGGAAGATCCCGAGATCGAAGCTGACGATGACGACGTAGAAGACAAAGATTCTGAAGATGATGAATCTTCTTCACGCGACCAAGATTCGAAGCCGCAGAGCGCTGCTGAACTTCGTTCGAAGGGCGGATTCGTTGTTTCTGACTCGGATGAAACAGATGAACCAGTCCAGCAGGTTACCGTCGCTGGCGCAACGGCCGACCCGGTAAAGGACTACCTCAAGCAAATCGGTAAGGTCTCCCTGCTCAATGCCGAACAAGAGGTTGATCTTGCTCGTCGTATTGAAGCCGGTCTCTACGCTGAGGAAATCCTCAAGACAAGTTCGAATGAGAAGAGCTCTCGCGAACGCCGTGAGCTGCATATTTTGGCTCAAGATGGTCAGCAGGCAAAGAATCACCTTCTCGAGGCCAACCTGCGCCTTGTGGTTTCTCTTGCGAAGCGTTACACCGGACGTGGTATGCAATTCCCTGGACCTGATTCAGGAAGGCAACCTTGGTCTGATTCGTGCAGTCGAGAAGTTTGACTACACGAAGGGCTACAAGTTCTCGACCTACGCCACCTGGTGGATTCGCCAGGCGATTACGCGTGCTATGGCGGACCAGGCGCGAACGATTCGCATTCCCGTGCACATGGTTGAAGTCATCAATAAGCTCGCGCGCGTTCAGCGTCAGATGCTTCAAGATCTCGGCCGTGAACCTACTCCCGGAAGAACTGGCGAAGGAACTGGATATGACGCCGGAGAAGGTCGTCGAAGTCCAGAAGTACGGTCGCGAACCTATTTCTTTGCACACTCCCTTGGGTGAAGACGGAGATAGCGAATTGGCGATCTGATTGAGGACTCCGAAGCAATCGTCCCCGCAGACGCAGTGTCTTCACGCTTTTGCAAGAACAACTTCACCGTGTCCTCGATACGCTTTCTGAGCGTGAGGCAGGGGTTGTTCTATGCGTTTTGGCTTGGGAGATGGCCAGCCGAAGACTCTTGATGAGATCGGTAAGGTCTATGGTGTCACGCGTGAGCGTATCCGCCAGATCGAGTCGAAGACCATGTCCAAGCTGCGTCATCCCTCCCGTTCGCAGGTGTTGCGCGACTACTTGGACTGATAGAGTCGTTTATAGACTTAGTGGCCGGGACCCTGATAGGGTCCCGGCCACTGCTATGCTCTACGTGCGGAAAAGACGATCAGTCGTCCTCTTCCTTTTCGATGCCCAGCGTCTCACGAATGTGATCGTAGAGAGAAAGCTGAGTGGCAATCGAGCAGTTGATCTGCTGAAGCAGTTGGGCGTCGGTTGCTCCATGCTCGTAATCGACATTGACCTCTGTCATCACGCGCAGGGTGCCATCGTCGGTGGGAGCGTAGAAGGCCTTCGGCCAGATACGATCGCGGTGCCAGTCTTCGATGACACCGTTGAGCTCTGCTTCTTGTTCCATGGGAACTTCTTCTGCCATGCGCGAAGTCACGGACAGGATTTCATTCATCTGTCCCATGAAGAGGAAGAAGAACGGTGCGCCGTCCCAGCGGCCGCATACGTCGTCGTCATCATCGCGACCGTAGTACCAGCCCTGGCCATCGAAAATCTTCTCGATGCGTTCTTTCGAAATGGGGCGTACGGAATCGCCAGATTCACTGCTGCTGAACCAACCCATATTGACGTCTCCTTTGTGTCACAGTCCCAGAGCTGTGCCCAGCTCACGGTAGAACTCGGAAGCGGTTCCAAGAGCACAGCTGACCTGTTGGTTGATCTGTGCGTCGGTTGCGCCATGTTCCCAATCGATTGAATTTTCGCAGAAGATGCGGACTGCGCCTTCGTCGTTAATGCGGTGGTACGCCTTCGGCCACAGCTTCGTGCGGTGCCATTCGCGGATGAATGCGCGTGCTTCTTCGAGCTTGTCCATGGGGACCGAGAGGTGCCACAGGGACTGAATGTGAAGAATTTCCTTATTTTCGCCTCGGAGCATGAAGTAGAACTGGTCGTCGTCCCACGTGCCGCCAAGGTCACCATCGGAATCAACGAAGTAGTGCCACCCCCGTTCTTTAAAGAGGTCGATCAGACGCTCCTGGCTGATCGGTGGGGTGAGCGGAGCCTCCTCGGCCGGCTTTGGTCGTGAAAAACAGACCCATGTTTATTTCCTCCTTGGAAGGGATTGTCGTTCCAATGATAGGGGATAGTCCCTAGAAAGTCAGGATCCTTGTGTGAAGTAATTGCGCTCATCAATAATGTCAAGGGCCTTCGGGGCAATTGCATCGAGATGCTGATTGGCATGATGCGCGCAGAAGTTTAGTGTTCCCGTAGCAAGAGTGACTCGCACCCACGCGCGTGCTCCGCATTGATCACAACGATCTTGAGCGGTCAAAATCGGGGGGAGTGTCTGTCGTGCATTCTCAGTAGTTACGGTATCCATGCATCTATAAGACCACGTTAAAGCCGATCAAGAAGCAAAAATGGCTTTTTCTGCCAACGGCCGAAAATCTGGGAACGTATCACAATTTGTCGATTTCGGTGCGTGAGCGCCTGAGTTGACCGATGCTACTTCGTACACTGTCTGGGTGAGTGAAACCCAAGCCTCAGACTACTCCGCACGGCATCTATCGGTTCTCGAAGGACTCGAGGCCGTTCGTAAAGCGCCCCGGCATGTACATTGGATCGACCGACCACCGTGGACTCATGCACTGCCTCTGGGAGATTATTGATAATGCGGTCGACGAGGCCTTGGAAGGATACTGCGACACGATCGATGTGCGCTTGCATCCTGACCATTCGGCTTCGGTGCGGATAACGGTCGTGGTATTCCCGTAGACGAGGTCCCCGGAGTTGGCCTTTCGGGCGTGGAAGTCGTCTTCACCAAGCTTCATGCGGGTGGAAAGTTCGGAAACGGCTCCTATGCTGCCTCGGGCGGTCTCCACGGTGTCGGTGCCTCTGTTGTGAATGCGCTTTCGGCGCGAATGGACGTCGAGGTCGACCGCGGTGGAAAGACCTGGCAGATGTGTTCAGGCGCGGTGAGCCCGGCGAATTCGATGATTCTCGTCAGCGCACCCCGAACTCTCCCTTCCAAGCTTTTACTGATGAGTCTCGACTGAAGACGATCGCTAAAGTCTCAAAGAAAAAGACTGGCACCAGAGTTCGTTTTTGGGCGGACTATCAGATCTTCCCTTCAGATGAAGGCTTTACCTGGGACACTCTTCTTGCCCGGGCCCGCCAAACCGCTTTCTTGGTTCCTGGTCTGACGATCAATTGCTTTGATGAACGTGGCGAAGAAACGATTCACGAATCATTCCGTTTCGACGGAGGCGTTGTCGATTTTGTTGATTGGCTCGCTACCGATGGACCCGTGACGGATACCTGGCACATTCAAGGTGAAGGCACCTTTACGGAAACCGTGCAAGCATTTGGATCCTGAAAGCGGTCATTTGAAGGCCGTTGAAACTGAACGCACGTGTGAAGTTGACTGTGCTCTGCGATGGGGAATTGGCTACGAGGCACAGCTTCAATCCTTCGTTAACATCATCGCGACGCCTAAGGGCGGAACCCACGTTGCGGGCTTTGAACAGGCCGTTTTGAAGGTACTTCGCCCAGGTCGATAAAAATGCGCGCAAACTGAAAGTCTCGGCTAAGGACGGTCGTCCTGAGAAAGACGACGTATTAGCTGGTTTGACCGTGGTTGTCACTGTTCGTTTCCCCGAACCTCAGTTTGAGGGGCAAACAAAGGAAATTTTGGGGACGCCGCAGATTCGTTCAGTTGTTGCCCGCGTGGTCGGCGACTGGCTCGAGGCGAAATTTGCTTCCTCCAAGCGCGATGATAAGCAGCAAACCAGCGCACTTTTTGGACAAAGTCGTTGAGAAATGAAAGCGCGTGTCTCTGCGCGCATTCACAAAGAAATCTCCCGTCGTAAAAATGCCTTGGAGACTTCTTCTCTTCCTGCAAAACTTGCGGATTGCCGAGCAGAAGATGTCGAACAGACCGAGCTCTTTATCGTCGAGGGTGACTCGGCGCTCGGAACCGCAAAGGCAGCGCGTAATTCACAGTACCAGGCGCTGTTCCCGATTCGAGGGAAAATCCTCAATGTCCAGAAAGCCTCGACTGCCGATATGCTCGCTAATGCCGAGTGCGCGAACATTATTCAGGTGATTGGCGCCGGTTCTGGACGTACCTTCGATCTTGAACAGGCGCGCTACGGCAAAGTCATTTTGATGACTGATGCGGACGTTGATGGAGCACATATTCGCACGCTTCTCCTGACACTCTTCTTCCGCTACATGCGTCCGATGGTTGAAGCGGGACGAGTCTATGCGGCTGTTCCCCCTCTGCACCGGATTGAAGTCGCTGGAAAGGGGCGAAAAGGACGGGAGTTCATCTATACGCTATTCCGAGGAAGAACTCCATCGCCAGCTTGCTGCCCTGCGAAAAGCGGGCCGCAGCTGGAAAGAGCCAATCCAACGCTACAAGGGCCTTGGTGAGATGGACGCCGATCAGTTGGCGGAAACGACAATGGACCGCGCGCATCGTTCACTTAGGCGCATCACACTTAAAGATGAGGAAGCTCTTCGTCGCGCCGAAGATGTCTTTGAACTTCTCATGGGGCAAGTTGTTGGTCCTCGACGTGATTTCATTGTCGAAGAGGCTGCGGGCATCGATCGTGACCGTATTGATGCCTAGGCGCTGCGCATAGATATTAACTAGGACTGAGGACCCGCTTTCCCGTAGAATATTTCCTATGAATGGACTTGCGGAGCGTTTAAAGTCGCCCGAGGTGAGTCTCTTTTTCCAGGTTCTCATCTTGGTTTGCGGTGGCGGCCTTTGATCCCATCGGATCTAGGTGCGGTTGCCGATTTGATCCGCGAAGTTGAGAAAGAAGATGATGCGATCTTCCGGACAGCCTCGCAGGAGATTGCGGACCTGGCATTAGGGCACCGTACGGCTTCCCCTCTCGAGGTGATCGTGGGAATCGCCCAGGATCATGGCATTGTTGCTCTTGGGAGCGTGAAAGTGTTGACCGGGGTTACCGAGGCCGCGGTTGCCATCGTCAACGCTGTCATTCATCCTCTGTGGCGAGGCCGTGGAGTCGGGCGCTCTCTTCTTCACTGGCAAGATGGCCGTGCGCGCCAGATGCTTGTCGAATATTTCGGCGCGGAATCCACTCTGCAGGCTTCGATTGCCAACTGGGTTGATGGGCACATGACGGACCGTCGACGTCTCTACATTGCTGCTGGTTTTTACGCCAAGCACATGTTCCAAGTTATGTATCGAGATCTCGAAGGTTCAGAGCATCTTGCTCCGGTCCCTCAGAATATAAAGATCTGCCCGATGAGTGAGGTTTCATTTTCTCAACTGCATCGGGTGCACTCAGAAGTTTTCAGCGATCACCCTCTGACTGAGGCTCGAGACTTCTGGTGGAACCGTGCGCTTGAAGACTATGAGGATCGCTGGTCCTTCGTTGCGCTTAGCAGATGAGGGGCAGATTTGTGGGTACTGTATGGCCGGTCGGTCTGCGGAAAGCTGGATTGCCCACGGGCGCCTCGAAGCTTATATCAACACCATCGGCGTCCCTGCAGATCACCGGGGGAAAGGTATCGCCTCGGCGCTGATTTCCGCTTCGACTCGCGCCGCTGCTCACGATGGAGATGAGCAGAGAATTGGGATCGATGCAGATCTGAAGAGTCCAACGCATGCTCAATCTGTTTATGAACATCTTGGATTTGTAAATGATCGCACCCGTGTTTTTTACAGTATCGATCAGTAGAAGTGCGGTACTGAATGGTTTCATTTCAACTCGCAGGAAATCAGGACAGCATCCCGCCCTTTCCTCCGGAACATCACGGCATTACGTGGCGTGTTCTCACCGAGGACGATCTTCACGCACTCGAGTGCACTATTTGCGCGCATGGAGCGCGTGATAACCCGCCGTATCGCACAGCATTAGCTGAAGTTGCTGAAATGCTTTCTTTGCTCCACTCAATGGAGAGGAATCGTCGGTATAGCAACGAAAGGTATGGCTTCGGGACGCATGGTAGCCTTCGCCCAGACACGATTGCGCGCCTCTGGACGCATTGAATGTCTATGCGGCAAGGAGGGCGTCGATCCTGATTTTCGTCGTATCGGGCTCGGACGCGCCTTGAGTCGACTGGCAACTCTGTCAGCGAGAGCGATGCTTGAGCGCTATGAAGGCAAACGGTAGCCCGCGCGATCGTTAGCTATGTTGAAAACTGGCAAGACGACCTTGAAGGTGCCTTGAAATCTCAAGGCTTCCATTGGGAACGCACCTACTACGACCTGCGAGCAAAACTGCGTCCTCTGCCTGCTATTCCTTCGCTCGGTTCCTATATTTCCATCGAACAATGGAGCCCCCAGTGGGATGAGGAACTACGTCAGGCTGCAAACTCCATAGCCCAGCAACAGGGCATGTGACAGCGATGACTGAAGAACAATGGACCATGGGACGAAGCTCCTTCGTGCCAGAGTGGTCCTTCATTGCTGTCGACCGACGCTCCGATCGCCCCCGTATCGCGGGTTTCGTCTTATCGTCAAAGTACGAGCAAGATTGGGCTGCACTTGGTTGGAAAGAAGGCTACATCGATCAGATCGGTGTAGGAGATGAGTGGAGGACGGGTCGCGTCCTTGATGCGCTCGTCGCGACTTCGATGTCTGCTCAGGCGCAGGACGGTATGGCACATATTGCCACTGGAATCGCACAGGCAGAAGGCTCAGCGATGCTTTCCGTCTTTGAATATCTTGGCTTTAGAGTCGTCGGTCAATCGCGCTTGTACGCAATCGATGTTCCGGAGGCCTAGGCTTGCTGGACTTGACCTCCGAAATAGTCAGCATCGAGTCCTAGAGAACTTAGAGAGAAACTTTCGGAGAAGCTTTGAGGACTCGATATGATTGCTCTGAGTGTCTCTTCAAACTAACTGTTCCCTCTATCCATAAAGACCACGTGATCAGCGACCTCACGTGCGAAACCGACTTCGTGCGTCACAACGATCATCGTCATTCCCGCCTGCGCGAGATTTTGCATGACTGTCAGTACCTCGCCAACTAGTTCGGGGTCGAGGGCTGAAGTTGGCTCATCGAAGAGCATGAGTTCCGGTTTCATCGCGAGCGCGCGAGCGATTGCCACGCGTTGTTGCTGGCCACCTGAGAGCTGAGAAGGATAATGGTTGAGTCGATCTCCCAAGCCGACTAATTCCAAATATTCTTGTGCTTCTTCTCTTACTTCATTCCGGGGTCGGCCCAAGACGTGGATCGGGCCTTCCATGACGTTCTCAAGCGCAGTCATATGTGGGAAGAGATTGAAGCGTTGGAAGACCATTTGGTTGGGGTGACATCGTCAACAAAAGAGCTCAGGCTTGCAAACCGGTGGTCTGCAAGCCTGAGTGTGATTTAACGTCCTCTCAATGCGCGTCGATTCGGACGAGCTCGAGCGGGATCAATTCCCTTAGGAATTGGTGCCGAACGTCTGTCAAGGGCGCTCAGGCGTTGGTTCACCAATGGCACTTCATCGCGCGTCAGGTTCTTCTTGAGTTTGCGAAGTTCGCGAAGCAGATTGGCAAGGCGCACTTGGCCTTTGCCGGTACCTACCTGAATTGTCGTGATCTCGACATTGCGCATAATGCGCTGTGCCTTCTTACGTTCTTGTTCGAGAAGGGAGCGAACGCGAGAGCTTGGGCCTTCTGAGATAAGAACAATTCCGGGGCGTCCGACGAGGCGCCAGACAAGGTCTTGTTCGGCATTGGCAGCAATCGGTTGCTCATTGACAATCCAACCGTTGCGGATGCGGCTAATAGCGACGTACACCTGGCCAACGCGTCCTTCCACCTGTGCGTAGGTCGCGCGGTCGGTCAGGTTAGACAGAATGAATGTCGCAATGAGAACGCCGATTAAAGAAGCCTAGGAACGTGAGCGAGAACCAGCCCGAGTGCGTCAATGCGGCTGCAAGAACGCCCAATGCGGTTGCAATCACAACAACGCCGGCCATGAGCCACCCGACCCAAGGGTAGGTTCGTTGACAAATTCGGAAGGCGTCCATCAAGTTGTGATAAAAACGCCGCTTCTTCTGAGGTGTACTTTTCTCGCTCATAACAGCTCCAATGTTAGCGAGGTTTTTCTCCCTCAGCGAGATATAAAAGGGGTGTGAAGCTCACGGTGAGCTTCACACCCCCTAAAGTGTCATGATCAGCGGGTTGCTGCGGCCAGCGGAACCTCTGCATCAGGCTCGTGTGTGATGCGATTACGAATATCGCGACGGACGATTTCAATCGACCACAACCATACGACGTGGCCCAGTGCCTCTGAGAAGTGTTCGGCCCAACTTTTGTCACCTTCAACCCAGGGAAGGGGGGACGGTACCCATCAGTGGCATGAGAATCAGGGCGGAAGCCGATCCACTACAAGAGATCGAATGCTGCACCCCTGCAGAGCTACCATTTCGGGAAATACTCAGCAACGATGCAGTAGAAGAGGGCGAAGACAATTGCAAAGAGAAGTGAATGATGAAGGAATAGATCGGCAGGTTATCGTTGCCATTGAAGCTGACCGTCGTGTGTACCTGATCCGAGGTCATTCCAAGCTGCTGCAGCAGCATCTGAGGAGGATTGGTGGCATTACGCTCAGGAGTGCGTGGGGAGGGAACTCCAGCCGAACTTGACGATTGCGAGAAGACGCCGGCTAAAAGCGCCAACAGCGGCGGCGACACCAACACGACGACGCTTAGAATCGGTTTTCTTGAAAAGATTTTTAAACATGTTCAAGCTTTTCTATCGATACTGATGAGCATTGATACCGAGGCGCACGCGAGGCGACGCAACATCGCATACCGGTTGACAGTTTCGCGTTTGGACGTTGATCGCTAGATGGACATCGCTTCGACGCTGCGAGATAGTGGTGGGCGACGCTCTGCCCACCGCTAATTTGACAGATCAGTGAGAGTCTACAGGCCGAGTTCTGACTCAAATGCAGCTCTTCAAGTCGGCGCTTCACGTCCATGAGGACAGGATGCGTCTGCGCCGTCAATCGCACGCGAGTGATCATGGGACAGTGAGAGCTAAACCATCGAGACGGATGCGATCGAATCGTTGCCAGGCTGGCATCCTTAACTACAACGGGCGCTTCACAATGGTTCCAACACCCATGATTGCCGTTTCCGGCATGTTGAGACTGGCGTATCGAAAGCGCGCCACCGGAACCAGTGTTCGTGACGGTGAAGGTCGAACCCGAAACTCATCTGCACGATCGCTGCGAACGCGTGCGTGCAGCAAGATCGTCGATTGAACGATCGAAACGTCGGCGATTGACATCTCTGGGCCTTCTTGATGACCAGGACCAGCAGGCCACGCTCCGTATCGACACGATGCCAATATTCTCGTGATCGAAGTACGTCCTTCCTTGTCATGATCGTCGCGTTCTGGGGTGGAAGCGCAGCGCTTCAGTCGCAGCCTTGACGAAGAACGGGAGGAAAGTAGCTGGTGTTCTCGCGCTGAACAAATGCGTCTCGCGCGCGCACGCAGAGCAGCGATCTTGGTGACATCAACTGCACTGGCCGTTGTCAGCTGTGCGGCGGTGCTCAGTGACTCAACCATGCGGCGAGCAATGGTTTGACGCAAAGCGAGACATCTTTTCTGTTGTTCCACGCAGCGGTGAAGCTTCGCGGCCAGGAGAAGACGTTTGTCGCCAGCCGGCTGCTGCTGAACGTCACAGGTGCTGCACCCGCTGCAGGAGCTGCAGGAGCTCTGCACTGCTCGGCGTGCGCTGCATTGCAGCCTCGACATCCTCGCGGCGGATCCTTCCGCCAATGCCGCTGCCTGTGATCTCGGCAAGGTCGATACACTGTCTACGAGCAAGCTTGCAGCACGATGGGCGTGACATAGCCGGTAGCTGTCACTTCAGCCGGTACGAGGGTGGCTAGCTCACCCTTTGCTGCGGTTTCAGCCAACGAGGCCGCAGTCGGGAATGGGCTGACCGGGGCAGGGGCGCTCGGCGTAGGCGCGACAGGTGCAGGTGCTGCGGGAGCTGTCAGGGGCCGAAACGGTAGCCGCAACCGGTGCCGGCGCAGGGGCTGCCGGAGCTCGCCGGCTGCAGCGGGTGTAGCAGCAGTCGTTGGAGCCTGAGCAGAAATAACAGCCAGGACGGTGCCGACCTCGACGGTATCGTCTTCGGCTACACGGATCTCTGCCAAGAAGCCGGCTGCGGGGGAGGGAACCTCTGAGTCCACCTTGTCGGTCGACACTTCAACTAGAGGCTCATCGATTTCAACGGCATCGCCGACGGACTTCAGCCAAGTGGTGACAGTGCCTTCGGTGACGGACTCACCCAATGCCGGCATAAGTACCTCGGTTCCAGCGACTGGCGACGAGGCAGCCGGAGCGGGAGCCGGAACAGGTGCATCGATGGGAGCGGAAGCGGCGGGCTCGGGAGCGCTTTCTTGTGTTGGCGCGGGGCCATCTTGAGGGGCCTCGGAAGGATCTCCGATAACGGCCAGCTGTGTGCCGACCTCGACGGTCTCATCTTCTGCGACGAGAATCTGCAGAAGAACGCCCGCTGCTGGGGAGGGAACTTCAGAGTCCACCTTATCTGTGGAAACCTCGACCAAGGGCTCGTCGAGTGCGACGGTATCGCCCACGGATTTCAGCCAGGTGGTGACGGTGCCTTCTGTTACCGACTCACCCAAAGCGGGCATGATCACTGCGGTTGCCATGTTCAATCTCCTTGTCGGTGGCAGGTTAGTTGTGTGCGTGGAGCGGTTTGCCGGCAAGAGCCATCGCTGCTTCGCCAATAGCTTCGTTTTGCGTCGGGTGGGCATGGATCAGTGCTGCGAGGTCTTCGGGGTAGGCTTCCCAGTTGACCACTGAGTTCGCCTTCTCCGACCTGCTCACCAATACGCGTGCGCCGATGCCGTGGAAGCCGACTGATGGGTCCATCTTCACGGAGACTAGCAATGAAGCCGCGTTGCTCCAAGGATATTAGACTTTCCGTTGCCCGCAAGGTTGTATTCGACCGTGTGCACCTTGTCGCCGTACTTCTCGCGTGCCTGCTTCTCAGTCAGGCCAACAGAGGCGATTTCGGGTTCGCAGAAGGTTACGCGCGGAATACAGACTCATCCATCATCGTGGCGGGAGAGACTGGCGATTTCTTCCGCCACGAAGATGCCCTGCAGGAAGCCCGCGGTGCGAGTTGAAGTCAGGAACGATGTCTCCCGGACTGCGAGATGATTGCCCAGCACCTGTGTGCAGTCGTTCATTGGTGAGAACGAAAGCCGCGTCCATCTTGATACCGGCTTTCATGCCCAAAGCCCTTCGGTGAGCAGGGCCGCGTCCGACGGCAACCAGGAGAACATCGGCATCGAAGGTCTTGCCATCTTCTGTTGCGACGTGAACACCGGAGTCGTCCTGTGTTGCGCTGGCGAAACGGGTATTGGTGTGGAAAGCAATGCCACGCTTGCGGAATGAACGCTCGAGGTGCTTGGAAACTGCCTCGTCTTCGTTATTTGCAGGTGGGGAGCGCCTCGATGATTGTGACTTCCGCTCCGAAGGAACGCCAGACGGAAGCAAACTCTAGGCCAATGACGCCGCCGCCAAGAACAACTGCGCGCTGCGGGACCCACTCCATTTGGAGCGCTTGGTCCGATGTGATGATACGGCCACTGATATCGAGTCCAGGAATTGAGCGCGAGTACGAGCCTGTTGCCAAAATGATGTTCCGGCCGACGATGCGGCGGCCATTGACTTCGATGGTGTCAGGGGAGGCAAGGCGCCCCCAGCCCTCGATCACGTCAACTCCGCGCGAAGAAAGCAGCCCTTGAACGCCTCGGAAAAGCTTGTTGATGATGGAATCACGATACTGACCAACCTTGGCCATATCGATTCCCTGCAAAGTTGCCTGGACTCCGAAGGTGTCCGACTCGCGAATCGCATCAGCAGTCTCTGCTGCGTGTAAATATGCCTTTGAAGGGATGCAGCCACGGTGGAGGCAGGTTCCACCAACCTTGTCACCTTCGATAAGGGCGACTTTCAATCCCAATTGGGAGGCGCGCAAAGCTGCAGCATAGCCGCCTGACCCTGCGCCGAGGATGACGAGGTCGTATACAGACTCGCTCACGTGTTCCACTCCTTGATAGCGAAGAGAACGGACCTTCAATGTCCGACTTAGGTCCTATTCTTCCACTAGTGACTGTATTTGTCCGCGAGAAAATAGCTGCTCAATCGGTTAGACAGCCCACATGTTATGCAGTCGAAATTGGCAAGCTTTCTCAGGAAAAACAACTACTATGGCACTAAACGAAGGAGGAGATGTGAGCGAAGCAGCACACGAGCAGTCTCAAGATAACCGGCCACCCTCACGCGGCTCTGGTCGACTTGTCATCGCTCTGTACTGGTTGTTCAGTCTTACTGTTACTATCTTGGCCGTTGTTGATGCGTATCATCGTCGCGATGTGCCACTGTGGGTACGCTTCACCGCCATTTTTATCGGTCTAATTTACGTAATTGCCGCCATTGCTCTGACACATAATGGGCGGCGCATGCGCATCCTTGGCTGGTGCATGATCACTTTAGGACTTATCGGGCCGCTTGTCTGCGGGCTAGCGCAGAATCATCTGTCGCGGTTTGCTCTGGTGAGAAATGCATGGAATTCGTTTGGGAGTGACTACTCCTACCTTCCGCTTGCTGTTGCACTCATCGGCGCTATCTGGATGTGGCTATCGAATCCGCGCAGGATCGTTGAACTTGCTGAGCAAGTTGAGCGTCCGGGATTGAGCTTACGCTCGTCAAAAATCTCAGGGGCGAAACACTAAACTCCATCGGGGAAGCCAAGCTGACGCCAGGCCTCGTATAGGGCGATGGAAGCGGAATTTGCAAGGTTGAGAGAGCGAATACCTTCACGCATCTGGATGCGCACGCACTCGCTGACTCGAGGGTGAGACATTGCCCAATCAGGTAAACCGACGGATTCTCGACCAAAAAGAAGCCCATCGCCATCGGCGTAGGTGATGTCGCTGTAGTGGCGCGATGCGTGTCCGGTGAAAGCCCAGATTCTTCCAGGAACCTCTGCAAGCGCCTCGTCGAAGGTGTGGTGGACTTTAACGTGTGCGAGGTCGTGGTAATCCAAGCCTGCGCGCTTGAGCTTGGTATCGGACATATCAAATCCCAGAGGTTCGACCAAATGAAGGAAAGCTCCTGTGCAAGCGGCTAAGCGGATTGCGGCTCCGCTATTTCCGGGGATTTCAGGTTCAAGAAAAATAATGTGAAGCATATTAGTTCAGCGGAGTGGAGAAAGTAGCGGTCAAAGTGGCGCGGGCGATGGAGTGATCGATTGCGAGGAATGAATACATCGCTAAAGAGACTTCGTCATCGCATTGCAAGGTGGGAACGTTAAGCGCGTGGACTGAAAAGATATAACGGTGCGCACGATCTCCTGCTGGAGGGGCTGCTCCGAAGTAGGAATGATCGCCGTGATCTCCGCGTAGATGGAAAGCGCTTCCATCAAGTTCAAGATCTGAGTGCCCGACTCCTTGGGCAAGAGAAGTGCAAGAAGAAGGCAGATCGATGATCATCCAATGCCAAAAGCCTGAAGCGAGTCGGGGCATCTGATCAGAAAACAGGAAACAAAAAGCTTTCTGTTTCCTGAGGGAATCCGCTCCATTGTAGATGTGGCGAAACATTTCCTCCCTGTGCGCTATGGAGCAAGGGAAGGGACTGACCATCGATCAGATCGTTGGATTTAAGAGTAAAAGTCTGGGTTGGGGGCAAAGCCTCATAAGGATTCAGGCAGTTGGGCGATCGAAGATGCATGTAGCGGTATTCTTTCACTTCTTGAAGTGGATCAAAGTGGACGCAAATGAGGTGGGGCCACATACACTAATAGAACATTTGTTCGATTGGGGTGGTTGTGTGACGCGTCTAGATATTGCTCGTCAGGTTTTGAACGATGTTGAAACTCGTCTGGGGATTGAGAAAAACCACGGGTCTTGGGAACGTGTATCAAGCTATGCGGGTGTGTGGGAATTTGGGAATAACTACTCACTACTGACCCGGATTTTCGTGGCGCTCACCGGCGAAGAAAACTCCTGTGCTCTCATAGGCGCTGATGACTTTGGATGGGAATACGCAGCCAAGCAAGGTCTTGATCTTGCGCGTTGCGTGCAAGTTCCATCTTCCGCGGCAGACGCGCGCGTTATCTCTTTGCTTCTTCCTTACTACAGGGTTCTTTATCTCGGAAAGTGCCCCTTAGAGATTGGCGATATGCGTCGTCTCAGTGCTCAAGTACGTCAAGAAAGAGCTGCACTTTTTACTGCTGTCCCATGGGGAGGAATGAGCAGGCTCTGGTGCGATCAGATGTATGAAAGACGAAAGGCTGTTTGAAATGCGCTATGTCATGGTGTGGATTCCCTAATTGGCCTGTGAATTCTTTGGTTGTTGACATTCCTCCCGGAGCTCACGGTGCGATTGAAGCAGGGGGATATATACAGGTCGTCACTCCGCCTGCTCGAAAATGCGGTGTCAGGCAGGGGATGAAACTGTCCATGGCGCGGTATTTATGTCCTGATCTTTTAGTTCTGCCATTCGATATGCGCCGGGATATTTCTTCGTTTGAAGTAATTTTGCGAGCATGCGAACAGTGGATCGCTCGAATAGCCTGCATTTATCCGGGTCTTGCCTGGGCTCCGGCCGCTGGAGCTGCTCGCTGGAGTGGGGGAGAAGCGCAATTAGCTGAAAATCTTGTTGACGCTATTTCAGATTGCACTGGTTCAGAGAGCAACGTTGGAATAGCTTCTGGTCCTCTTGCAAGTTATGGTGCGGCCAGGCGCGGCATTATCCTTGCCCCAGAAGACACTCAAGATTTTCTTGATCAGCTCGAAGTTCATCAGTGTCTTTCTCTTTTCCCACCCAAACAGCACAATATACTTTCTCAGTTTGTGCAGACGTGTCATTCTGCTGGGATTACAAGAGGAATCGATATTCGGAGAATTGGGATCTGCTGCCCTGTATTCGCGGTTTGGCAGCATTGGAAAACATGTATGGGAACTTTTTACGGGAAAAGATCTATGGCTTCCCGAGAGACAGATTCTTCTCGACGATCTTCAAGCGGAAGAAGAATGTGAGGAGAGCATTGAACGCGAGGAGCAAGTTGCGTTTTGTGCGCGCCGCTTAGCTCATCAAATCTGCGAGAAGTTGGATTTTTATGGACTGCGTTGTTCCAGTATCGCTGTGAGTGCTCAAGATTCTGCATCGCAATCTTATGAACGGCAATGGTGGGGGATAGACGGAGAGGAAGATGAAATTGCCGATCGGATTCGATGGCAGTTGGTTGCTTGGTTGTCTGCTTCTGAAAACGAGCAGGGCTTTGTACGCGTGAATGTACGGGCTGAACACTGTGAGCGCGTGGGGCTTCGCGAGCTTTATGGCGGGCTGGTGAGTCACCCTCAACGTGATTCTGTTCTGCGAAAAATTTGTGCCTATAAAGGGTGAAAATGCCGTTCGTAGTTCCTCGGATCCTTCCGGGATATTCACCCACTCAACGCGCAGGATTCGCCTCCGTTGATGAAAGAAAAGAAAAAGAACAGGTGACTTGTCTTGAAGGAGGAATCGAAGACGCTCCTTCAAGACTGTGTATCCGTCCATACCCAGCGGAAGTCTATGGAAAGGCCGAAGGGGGCCGAAAAGTAGATGTACGCGTTAATGAACGATCTGCTTTGACAAGTAGTCCTCAAGACGTAAAAGTCTGTGCCTTTGGGGAAGAAGTGGTATCGCATTCTGTCCTGGCGTGGACCATGGGCTGTACCTCAACAATGGTGGTGTGAGCCAACTGTGGAGATGTCCCATGACCCGCAGACTCATTACCTTCGAGTGAAGTCTGATTCTTCTCCGGATCTGCTTTTGATGTGGAGTCATCATGCGTGGAGCCTCGTGGGGATATATGAGTGTGAGGCTCCTTTTGAGTGTGGATTATCCTGAAGAGATGGACACATCACCGATCCGCGCAGCACTGCTCTCCTGTGGTGAGGAGGGAGCAACGACATGCGTTGGTCACGCTCTATGGGCACAGGGGGCACTTGCGTTCAAACGCGGTGACGTTGACGACGTGACATGGGATGAGCAGCGAGTGTGGGCACGGGTACGTGCAAAAGGCGTGTCCTATCGAAGCGAAATCGAATATGCGCCTTCCTTACCTTTTCCGCATCTACGCCTGAAATGCGCGTGTTTTCTTAACGGAGCCTGCGCTCATGCTGCAGCTTTACTTCAGTGTGCGATGGACAATGTGTTCTCTGCACGTGAGGGCCGTACGCATCAACCAGCATGGAACCGTGATCTTGAAATCTTGCTTTCAGCGGACGGAGGAGAATCCTTAGGCCTTGTGATTGATGCGCATGATCCTGCAGACCCGGTATGGCTGACTCCAGTGCGTTTGAGCACGGACCACCTACCGCCGCGCAGGTTGAGTTGGGCGGAATTAGCGCAGTCACGCTGGGGTGGGGTTATTGATGCTCTAGCACCTAAGCAACTGAAACTTCTCCGCCGGTTCTATCAGTGCAGCCGAAAATTACAGGGGCATATTTCAACGGGATATGACGTTTACCTAGATTCTCTTGGCATGGAGGCGCCGCGCTGGCTATATAGACTTCAATGCGGGGGAGTCGCGCTTTTAACACCGCAGTTTCAGCGATTTCACTTCGAACTCAGTTCGTCACGCCTCGTGATCGACATGAATCTTACTGAGAAGAGTCTTGAACTTTCGTATCGCCGCCACTATGTGACCAGAGCAAACGAAGAAATTCCCTTTCCGCGGCAAGCTCCGCATATGTCGCTAACCTTTTGTGACGGCGGTGATGGGGCAATTGCTGAGGAGGATATCGATGATGAGTTGCTGCCCGATCAGATCGTTCAGATCCCAATTAAAAGCATTGGAGATTTCCTCTTCAAATGGCTGCCACTATTACGCGAGCGTTTTGAGTGCACCTCATCGACGGGAACCTTCTAGAAAACCGCCGGCCAGCTCCTACTCATTTTGCATCCCAAAAACCGCGTGTGTGCGCAGATCGAATGGGCGTTGGAATATCACCTCAGAAATGAATGTTTCCGTGTCATTTTGTCTCCCCAGACAAAGTTCTCAGAGCTTGATGAGGATATTCAGCGCGCCTTTAATGATGCACATGCTATCCTACGGCGCTATATTTTTGCCTCGGCGTCGCTTCATCCAAGTAGCCAGAATCTTCTTATCTCGCCTCCTCAAGTCCCCGCATTCATACAAGAGATCGGAGCGTGGCCGCTCTCATCGGTGCGTTGGGATATTGACGATAGCCTCAGGCAATTAACTCTCAGTGAAGAGGCGGCGACTGTTACTGCTGCTATTGAAGCAACGGATTCTCCCGATTGGTGGGGGCTTCGCGTCGCGATCCACGTTGGTAACGAAAAAATTCCAATTTCACGAGTTTTGAAGGCGCTGTCTTCAGGTGAAGAATACATTCGTGTTAATGACGGACAATGGGCGCGCCTTGAAGGTGATCGACGTCGAACGCCTTCGCGTCCTGCTTCGTGGAGCTGCGCAACTGGCGCGATCGCGTTCGATTGATGATATTCGTCTTCATGCCTCACAACTTGGGCTATGGGAAAGACTGAGTCAGACAGTTGATGTCGCACAAGAAGACCTGCAATGGCGCTCTCGAACTTCGGCCCTAAAACAACTTGCGCTGCGCGCACAGTCCCATACGGATCAAGATCAAGACCCTCGTCTTCGCCCGTATCAGCTTGAAGGTCGTAACTGGCTTCGCAGCCGGATTTCCTCTGGTTTTGGATGCATTCTTGCCGACGATATGGGACTGGGAAAAACCAGGCAGATCCTCGCAGCAATCGATGCTCTTCGCGAGGAAGGACGTCTTGAATCACCCGTCTTGATTCTTGTTCCGACCAGCGTCATTTCAAGCTGGGCAAATGAAGCCGCGAGGTGTTTTCCGCAGCTCAGGACATGCGTGCTTCGCGCCTCGCATCAGCGAAATCCGCTTGCTTGGGATGAGATCTCGCAATCCAACATCGTTATTACTTCACACACACGCTCTTCCGAATGGACCACCTGTTGTGGGACAACCACTCGCTCAGTGGACTCGTCATCGATGAAGCGCAGGTTCTCAAGAATCCGCGCACGATGCTCTATCGAAGTGTGAAAGAACTCCAGGTTCCCTGGCGAATTTGCATGAGCGGAACTCCCATTGAAAATTCACTCGAGGACCTGTGGTCACTGATGTCTTTGAGTGTCCCCGGCCTTCTGTCGACGCATGCGCACTTCAATGAGAAATTCCGACGTCCCATTGAAGGGACTCAGCAAGACAGCGCTTTAGAACTTTTGCATACGCTGATTGCTCCATTCATCCTTCGTCGTACGAAAGAAGAAGTCACACCTGAACTTCCCGATCGCATTGAAACACTACTTCCCGTTCCCTTAGAAGGGCGACAACGTCAGATTTACGACCGTTACCTCACTCGTGAACGTGCTCGGCTCCTTCGTATTCAGCTCAATAATGAAGGGACTCAAGGGCGATTTGAAGTTCTTGCTGCACTCACACGGCTGCGACAGCTTTCCCTTGATCCGGCTCTTGTTGATGAGCGCTACGAGGGAGTTGGTTCTGCAAAGATTGATCTGCTGTGTTCGCACCTAGAGCAAATTGTTCCTGCAGGTCACCAGGTGCTTGTTTTTCAGTCAATTCGTGAGTTTTTCTGAACGAATCGATAGCGCTCTGAAACAGCGCGGAATCTCGTGTCTTCTCCTTGAAGGAAAGACGCGAAAGCGTGAGGATGTCATTGCAAAATTTCGTAGAGGAGAAGGATCTGTTTTCCTCATCTCACTGAAGGCTGGGGGTGTTGGGCTCACGCTCACTGAAGCAGACTATGTCTACATCATGGATCCTTGGTGGAATCCTTCTGTTGAAGCTCAGGCGATTAATCGTGCACACCGGATCGGGCAAAATCGTGCGGTCAATGTTTATCGACTAGTTGCCCAGGACACGATTGAAGAGAAAGTTTGTCAGCTTCAGGCGCATAAGCAAAGGCTGATCGATACCGTCGTTGATGATGTTGGTGATGAGAGTACTCAGAGGATGGATATCGATCAATTGATCGAACTTTTGGAAGTGGAGGAGTGAAACCCTAGCAATAGATATCGAACACCTGTTCGATATGATAGGGGGGTGGTTTCCCATCCTTATGCTGAGTTACACGCGCACTCCTACTTCACGTTTTTAGAGGGTGCAGATGCTCCCGAAGACTACATCCTCTGCGCCCAGAAGCTCGGTCTTGACGGTCTTGCTCTGCTAGAGCGCGATGGAATGTATTCCCTGATCCGCTCCTTGCAGGCTGCACGCGAGTCATCTTTCCCGTTGATTATTGGAACCGAGCTCACTCTTTCTGCCACTCACTTTTCTCGCTACGATGGCAACGCCTCGATAGGACCACCTGGCTGGGGGCTCCCTTGTGGATGGGAAGATACCGGAATTCGCTTACCAATCCTCACGACATCTCAAGACGGATATAGAGACCTGTGCTCGCTGATGAGCGAACGAACACTTGAGGATGTTGAAGGCGAAAACCCCAGCCACGGCCTCGAAAATATCGCCGAAAATGCGCAGGATATACGGATTTTAACGGGAGGTGTCCGCGGGCCTCTCAGACGAATTTTGCATGCGCAGGGAAGAAACCAAGCTGATCGTTTTCTCAATGACCTCATTTCCCTGTTCGGGCGCGAGCGCATCATCGTTGAAAGCGTGCTGCGGCCCGGGGAAGACGACATGGGGGCCGAGCTTGCTGATCTCGCGCACAAACATCGACTTCCTCTTGCTGCTGCCGGTGGCGTCACCATGGCTTCTCCTAAGTCAAAATATCGAGCGGACCTTCTATGTGCTCTCAGACAAAGCAAATCTTTGGATGAGATTCGCTATCTTCTTCCAGCCCAGCATTCTTTTTGAAGAGCGCAGAAGAAATGCTCGCTCTTCATCGCATGGCTCCTCAGGCGGTTTCCAACGCCGCTGGAATTGCTGCGCGAATGCTGTACCCGATGTCATTTGATACCTGGGATTTGCCCGAGACGGAGGTTCCTCAAGGACATACAACAATTTCTTGGCTCACTGCGCTTTCCTATGCAAAAGCGCAGGAACTCTATGGTCCCCGATCCGCCAACCCGCACGCCTGGGAGGTCATTGACCATGAACTGTCGATTATCGGACAGCTTGACTTTGCTGGCTATTTTCTCATCGTCTACGACATCGTAGATTTTTGTCGAAGGCGGGGAATTATGTGCCAAGGACGTGGTTCTGCAGCGAATTCTGCCGTCTGCTATTGCCTTGGGATTACAGCAGTTGATGCTATTCGCCATCGAATGCTCTTTGAACGTTTTCTTTCCCCGGGACGCTCAGGAGCCCCGGACATTGATATCGACATCGACAGTGCCCGCCGTGAAGAAGTCATCCAATATGTCTACCAACGCTATGGAAGAAGACGTGCCGCTCAAGTGGCAACAGTGATTACATACCGTTCGCAATTGGCCTATAAAGACGCTGCCAGGGCTCTGGGAATTGACGCGGCTCACGTTCCAAGCCGAGCTCAGCGAAGGGAAGAAAAGCCGCAGAACAGACACGGCCCCTTCGCAGATGATGCTTACCACCTGTGCCCAGCTTTTGAGTGGGCTTCCGCGCCATATGGGGATTCACTCCGGAGGGATGATCCTCAGCAAGCATCCCGTGAGCCAGATCTGCCCCATTCGTTGGGCAAAAACGCGGGGGAGAAGCGTGATCCAATGGGATAAGGAGGATTGTGCAGACGCCGGATTGGTGAAGTTTGACCTCCTTGGACTGGGAATGCTTGGAGCCTTGGGATCGATTTTTGAGTCTCTTGAGAAGGAAGGAATTCGAAATTCGCAAGGAAAAATTCTTTCCCTCTATGAACTCGAAGACGAAGACCCGCGAGTGTATGACTTGTTGTGCGCGGCAGACACGATGGGAGTCTTTCAAGTTGAATCTCGCGCGCAGATGAATACTTTGCCCAGGCTTCAGCCGCGTTGCTTTTACGACATTGTCATTGAAGTCGCTCTCATTCGTCCCGGTCCTATTCAAGGCGAATCGGTGCATCCATATTTGCGCCGTCGTCGGGGGGAAGAAAGGGTGAGCTATCTTCATCCTCTTCTACGTCCGGCTTTAGAAAAGACCTTGGGAGTTCCTCTCTTTCAAGAACAGATGATGCACATTGCTATGGATATTGCTGGCTTTTCTGCCGCTCAGGCTGATGAATTACGCCGAGCCATGGGTTCTTCTCGTAGCGCGGAGAAAATGAAAAAATTGCGAGGGCCTTTCATTGAAGGGATGAAAGATCGGGGTATCCCGATGGATATTTGCGAAGAGTCTTTCGGCAGGTCCAGGGATTTGCCGACTTTGGCTTTCCTGAATCGCACTCTTTTCTTTCGCCTATATCGTTTATGCGTCCGCTGGCTTAAGGTCCACTATCCCGAGCACTTTTATGCGGGGATCCTTTCTCATCAACCCATGGGTTTTTATTCCCCTTCCTCTCTTGTTCACGATGCACGAGGCCACGGCTTGCGTGTGTGCGCACCTGACGTGAACCTTTCGCTAGAGTCCACGCAGGTACTTCCGCTGAGCAAGATTGTGCAGATCATTGGTGCTGAGCGAGCACAGGAAGCATGCGGAATAGGAATGGAAGGAAAAGAAGGGCTGGTTGATATCCATCCCGAGTGGGGGATCGTTCTTGGCCTCGATATGATCCGAGGCCTCGATAAGGGGAGCATCAAAAGGATCCTCCGAGGGCGTGAGGAAGGCCCCTATCAAGATCTTGAGGATCTTGCCTCGCGCGCTAGGCTTCGCAGCACAGATCTTGAAAGACTATCTCAAGCTGGTGCTGTCGATTCGATGGGATATCAGCGCCGCGAAGGAATTTGGGCCAGTGGCGTCTTAGGACAAGATGGTGGCGAAGATCGGGAGTATCAACCGATGCTGGAAGGACTTGGGATGGAATACCATCTTCCTTCCCTTCCACCGCTCGATTCTGTTGCGCAGATGAATCTGGATTATGAAGCCATGGGCCTATCTGTTACGAGCCATCCTTTTGCGTTGATCCGAAAACAGATGAACGCACAGGGAGTAATTCCGGCCTGCGAGATCCTCCGTCAAGAAAATCAGTCGAGGATCAGAGTTGCAGGAATTATCACGCATCGACAGCGTCCGTGCAGCGGAGGAGGGGTACTCTTTCTCAGCTTGGAAGACGAGAGCGGCAGCGTCAACGTGACGGTTACAGAGGCGACGTGGAAGCACCATCGACGTGAAGTGATGGCCTCTGCGGTAGTCGTAGATGGGTACTGCGAAAATGCTTATGGTACGCGAAGCGTCCGAGCTTTTCGGATCTATCCGTTTTCTACTCAGCTGCGTTTGAGCTCTCGAGATTTCCGTTGAAACTTGCGTGCCGCAAGCTAGCTACGTTCACGCGGGGTATAAAGCTCAGCGAAGATCGCTTCAAAGCAACCGCAATAATCGGAATCGCGATGATCGCGCCGAGAGTCCAGCGGTGAAGGTTCCCACCATGACGCCGATACCGACGACGACCGGGTGGAGAGAAACTTGGTGCCCCATGATGAGCGGCTGGAGAATATGCCCTTCGATCTGGCCAATCAGTGCGATTCCCAGACCGACGATAGCTGCTGTAATAATGCCCTTTGCTGCAAGAGCAACGATCATTGCGAGGATCATCGCCGTGGGGGCACCAATCAGGGGGATGAACGCGCCGATGAAAACCAAAATACCAAGAGCAGGGGCGACGGGGACTCCGATGCATTGGAGGAAAATTCCAGCAAAGAGGCCGTCTGTTCCAGCCACCAGCATCGTTCCGCGTGCATAGCCGGAGAAGGTGCTCCAGCCTGCTTGCGCAGCTCGATTGGTGATCTTGCGTCGGTGATAGGGGAGTAAGGAGACGAACCAGTCCCACATCTGTCCGCCGGAGTGCAAGAAGAAGATCGTGATGAAGAAGGCGAGGACCAATACCGAGGCGACGACCGCAGCATTGGAAACATTCGCTAGAGTCTCGCTGAGCAGTCCTGACCAATTGGACGCGATAAAGTTCTTGCCTTGCGCAATAAGAGTTTCGTTTAAATGGCTGAGATCATTGAGCGGGATCTGGAAAGGAAGATGCAGACGAGCAACAAGATCAGAGAGCTTTCCCAGACCATTACTCACTTCTGAAAGAAGATTCGGCCACTGTCCCGCGATCGAGGACACGACAAGCGTCATCAGCGCAACAAAAGTTCCAATAAAAGCGAAGAGCGCAGCGAAAACTGCAATCCAGCGGTTCACCCAGCGATTGAGGTAGTTGGTCAAAGGATTCAAAATCGCGGTGAGTAACAGGGCAACAAAAATCGCAATAAATACCGGCGTTGCTTGGGCGATTGCGAAGACAACGGCGGAGATTACGATAAGTACGCCGATGATCGCTCACGATCCATACCCCGCTTGTGCAAGCCAACGGGGGATTAGAGGTTTGCGAGCATCCGAAGATGAAGGACGCGCACCCCGGCGCTCGACGCGCTGGGGTGGAACCCACTGAACTGTTCGACGCGGAGACAGAGCACGGGGCTCAATCTTGCTCTTACGACCGGAACGCAGTCTCTGCGCAGTTGAAGAGCCGAGACGCTGCGCCCCTCGGCTCAGTGAATCAACGATTGCGCGAGAATGGCGAACCAATCTCATTGATTTGTCGGGGGACTGTTTACTCATTGTCGGAGTCTTTATCGTCTGCGGAAGTATCGGGAGGAGAAAGACGTTCGCTTACCGCAGCCGCGGCCTCGCCAATTGCTTTCGATGCACTGGAAAACATACGGTTTGCGGGATCAAGAAGCTGCTCTTTAACCTTGCGGCGCATGACCTTTCCCAAGGGATTACGCGGCAGCTCAGAAATAATGGCGAGCTGGCGCGGGAGTGCGTAGTGAGAAACATACTTTTCTGCCCACTGACGAACCTGCGCCAGGGTAATCATCGGAGCATCATCTTCCAAGATCAAGGCTGCAGTAACTTCCTCGCGAGCATCCCCCGAGGGAAGACCAACGACAGCAACATCCTTCACTCCGGGCATCGACCGGATCGCGTCCTCGACCTGTGAAGGATAGACATTGAAGCCGCCTGAAAGAATCAGTTCCTTCTTACGATCAGACATCATCAAGAAGCCATCGCGAATAACTGCAATATCACCGGTGCGCAGCCACCCGTCCTCGGTGAAGACACGGGCCGTTTCTTCGGGAGCCCCAAGGTAACCGCTAAATACCTGCGGACCTTTAACGATGATTTCACCTGGGGTCCCTTCTTCAACATCAACAGAGGGATCTTCAAGATCGACGAGGCGAATGTCAGTTGAGGGGAACACTAGTCCTAAAGCACCATGCCGACGATTGGCTGCCAGAGGAACTCCTGCGATCACCGGGGAAGTCTCAGACATGCCGTAGCCTTCAATGACCATTCCCTGAGTGATCTCTTCCCATTGCTGCGCAAGGGTTTGAGACAGCGGCATTGCGCCGCACAACGACCACTTCATTGAGGTCAAATCGATGTGCTCTTCTTGTGCGGCCTGCATGAGACGCTCGAACATGGGAGGAACGCCCACGAAGAAGGTCACCGGATGACGCTTGTGAGCCTCCAGCGCCAGATGGACATCGAACTTGGGGAGAACCAACTGCGTCGCCGCAAGGCGAACAGCAGCGCACATCAAGAGAGTCAGCCCATAAGCGTGGAAGTAGGGGAGCAGCGAATAAAAGTTCTCGGCGCCCTCATGGAGTTTCCATACCCACATGATGCACTGATTGACATTCGAACCGATATTGCGGTGCGTGAGCGGAACTGATTTGGGAACGCCGTTGGTGCCCCCGGTGTGCAAAATGACGGCTAGATCTTGGGCCGAGGCGCCGGGTGTGTCAGGGTGGATGAGGCGTGCGCGCGCAACCGCGTGATCCCACGAGTGTGTCCCCTTGGGGCGTTCTCCGCGCATTTGCTCGCGCGTAGAGCGCGCTTTTTCGATAGGGAGTTTGAGCAAAGCGCGCGAAGTACGAGGCATTTGCGCCGAAATATCGACGGTGAAAATACAGTCGAGAGCCTGGTCTCCTTCACGGATGAAAGCGTCGACAGACTTTTCCCAAACAATAGCGACTTTTCCGTGATGGCGATCCAATTGCTGATGGATCTCTTCAATTGGTGCAAGAGGGTTGTGTTGGGCTGCAACGGCTCCAATACGCATACAGGCGTAGAAAGCGACCAAGGCTTGAGGACAGTTAGGCAGGCAGATCGCGCAAACATCGCCTTTGCGAACACCGTTTTCAACGAGCACCTGTGCGGCGCGGAGAACCTGAGCGTACAGCTGGGTGTATGTCAGTGTTGCCCCCAAGTAATCAATCGCAACTCGCTCAGGGTAGAGGCGCGCGGATGTCTCGAGAAGGGAAATAAGGGAGGTATCAGCGACCGGAACCTCGTAGGGAGTACCGGGATCATACTGAAGCCTCGACTTCGCCGTCAGCTCTGAGACCATGTCTCCTCCTTAGTGGAATGCCTGACCCTACGTTACCGTAGGTTTCAGCCTTGTGCGCCTGAAAAACGCCCAAGCATTTCCTCTTTAAAGTCCGAATATTCGCCGGTATTTATCGAATCTCGGATGGCGTCAACAAGGCGGACGGTGAACCACTCATTGTGAATAGTGGTCAGCGTTGAAGCGAGGATTTCCTTGGCCTTGAAAAGGTGATGGACGTAGGCGCGAGTGTAGTGCGTGCAGGTGTAGCACCCACAGCCTTCAACAAGGGGAGTGAAATCGCGCTTAAAGCGAGCATTCGTGATGTTGAAACGGCCGTCAGGAGAATAAATCGCCGCATTGCGCGCAACGCGAGAGGGATTGACGCAGTCGAATGTATCGGCACCGGCCTCGACGCCTCGGAAGAGATCGTCAGGTTCGGAAATCCCCAGAAGATGGCGCGGACGGTCCTCTGGAAGTTCCGAACTCACCCAGGACACAATCGTTCCGAGGTTCTCCTTCTGGAGAGCTCCGCCGATCCCAAAGCCGTCGAAGATCTGTCCATCGACATTCATTTCAGCCAGTGTGCGGGCGGCGATGCGTCGAAGATCCTCGTACTGAGCACCTTGAACGACTCCCCATAGCTGCTGATAGGGCTTGCCCTCACGCTCCTGGGTCAGCCTACGGTGGATGGCCAGACACTGACGTGCCCACTCATGGGTGCGTTCTAGAGATTCTTCCTGGTAGCTGCGTGGATGGAGCAAAGAAGTCAGCTCATCGAAGGCGAACATGATGTCCGAACCCAATTCATGCTGAATGCGCATGGAAACTTCGGGCGAGAAACGGTGTTTAGAACCGTCGATGTGGCTGCTAAAAATCACGCCGTCATCGTCAACAACTGCTCGGGATGCCTTGACTGCCTGCTTATTGAGCTTGGGATCCTTGAAATCCGCATCACCCGAAAACTCCGCCGAGAGAACCTTCTTGAATCCGGCTCCCAAGGAAAGGACCTGGAATCCGCCCGAATCCGTATAGGTCGGACCTGCCCAGTTCATGAAAAGAACCCAAGCCCCCGGCCTCGTCAACGATATCCGAACCCGGCTGGAGGTAGAGGTGGTAGGCATTGGCAAGAACCGCCTGAGCGCCGAGGCCACGCACCATTTTCAGGGGACAAGCGCCTTAACATTCGCCTTAGTCCCCACTGGAATGAACGCGGGCGTGGAAATCGTGCCGTGTGCAGTGTGAAGGGTGCCGGTACGGCCAAGACCTGGGCCGTATTCAAGGCGCGTGTGGCAATCAAAACCGCGATCCCGATCGGAATGAGGGAAAGAAGAATCGACGTCAATAGGGGCGCCAATCCACTGAGACGAAAGTGTCATGCCAGAACCTCTTCACGGCGCAGGTGCTCAACCTTACGAACCAGTGCAATGACGCGGTACGTAATGGGGAGGAAAACGACTTCGATTCCAACCTTGTAAACGTAGCCCGTGATGATGTAGTTGAGGAATTCGCTTCCGGGAATGATTCCAGCAAAGGCGATCGTGCAGAAAATGACGGTATCAAAAGCCTCGCCGACAAGAGTCGAACCGATCAAACGTGCCCAGAGGTGGTTGGCACCCCAGCGCTGTCGAATCTTTCACCAGAACAAGGGAGTTCATGAGCTGGCCGACCAAGTATCCGCCGATCGAAGCGGCAACGATTCGAGGAACGAAACCGAGCACTGCGACGAAGGCATCCTGGTTCTCGTATCCAGGGCCAGCGGGAATTGACTGCACAACCCAGAACGTCAGCGAGGCAAGGAGAGAAGCCGCGAAACCCATGATGATGACTCTGCGTGCACGCGCGAAACCGTACACTTCGGAGAGCACATCGCCAAGAATATAAGTCAGGGGAAAGAGGACCGCACCGCCGTCAAATACCAAGTGAATCGGGCCAGCATCGAGCACTGTTACCTTTGTTGCGGCGATATTAGAGATCAATAAGAAAGCAACGAAACTGACAGCAACGATGTCATACACTCGGGGAGCTTTGGTGTGCCCACTTGGCTCGGTCATCGGAGTTCCTTCCTGAATATTGTCAACCTCTCTATTCTGCCCGCAGACGTTACCCGAGTGCGCGTTGGGCGCCGGCGGAGGCGCCCATTAGAATGAGAATGTGATCAATGTTTCCAATTTCTCGTTGCGTATTGGCCCACGCGAGCTCATCCACAATGCGTCATTCAGAATTGATAAAGGAATGTGCATTGGTTTGGTTGGTCGCAACGGGGCGGGAAAGACCACAACCATGAGGCTTCTTGCAGGGCAAGAGGACCATGGAAGCGCTCAGTATGAGGGGACCATTACGCGCAACGGAACCATTGGGTATCTTCCTCAAGATCCACGTGAAGGAGATCCTGATCAACTCGCACGTGATCGCATCATTTCAATTCGCGGAATCGATGCAGATCATCAAGAAAATTAAGCGCGCAGAACAAGAAATGTCGACGACAGAGGGAAACTCGCCAGCAAAGGCGATGGAACGCTACGTTCGTCTCGATCATGAATTTACTCAAGCTGGCGGCTGGGCTGCCAATGCCGAGGCAGCACAAATTGCGCATTCTCTTGGTTTTGGATGACCGAGTTTTGTCTCAGACTCTGTCAACTCTCTCGGGTCGGCAGAGGCGTCGCGTGGAGCTGGCCCGAGTCCTGTTTCCGGGGCGGATACCCTCTTGCTCGATGAGCCGACAAACCACCTAGATCACGACTCAATCATTGGCTTCGTGATTGGATCAAGACCTTCCCCGGCGGAGTACTCGTCATCTCCCACGATGTGAAGCTTTTGGGGGACACTGTCAATCAAGGTGCTCTACCTGGACGCCAATCGCGCAGAGGTCGATATTTATCATCTTGGCTGGTCTGCCTACACTCAAACAACGCGAAGAAGACGAACGTCGCCGCCGAAAAGAACGCTCGCTTGCGTTGAAAAAAGCCGAACAACTGCGCGCTCAAGGCGAAAAGATGCGTGCGAAGGCGACAAAAGCGGTTGCTGCTCAACAAATGCTGCGTCGTGCAGAGGAACTCTGCCGTCTGTTGGGGCTGAACGCGTTCAAGAAAAGGTCGCGCGCTTGCGATTCCCAGATCCGCTTCCGTGTGGCAAAAGTGCCATTGAGTGCTCAGGGCCTGTCAGAAGAGCTACGGATCCCTCGAGGTCTTTACCGGTGTTGATTTGGCAATTGACAGGGGATCGAAGGTTGTCGTCCTTGGCCTCAACGGTGCTGGAAAGACGACGCTCCTGCGTCTCTTGGCCGGAGTTGAAGAACCCGACAGCGGAGTCGTTGAAGCCGGTCATGGACTGAAAATCGGATACTACGCGCAGGAACATGACACTTTGGATATGGCGGCGACAGTTCGAGAAAACATGTCCCATAGTGCGCCCGAATTTGACGATACCCATGTACGCAATGTTCTCGGTCAGTTCCTCTTCAGTGGAGACGACGTCGATAAACCCACGCATGTACTCCGGCGGCGAAAAGACCCGTCTTGCGCTTGCAACTCTGGTTGTCCTCAGGCGCCAATGTCCTACTGCTGGACGAACCGACCAACAACCTTGATCCCGCCTCGCGTGAGGAAATTCTGCATGCGCTGCACTCCTACGAAGGAGCGGTCGTACTGGTCACCCACGATCCAGGTGCGGTCACCGCGCTTTCTCCTCAGCGCGTTCTTGTTTTGCCAGATGCGGACGAAGACCTGTGGGATGACTCCTACCTTGACCTCGTCACCTTGACCTGAGCGCTAGCCGATAGATGCGATGGCATGAGTCAGTGGTGTGCCTGAAGCATCGCGTCGCTCGTCAACAGCCGGTAGCTCCACGGGGCTTCCATCCGCCGAAGCCGCACGTGGATTTTCGCCAACCCAGGCGATATCCAAGCGATCTTCCCCGCGAAGGAAACGCTGGACGCGCACGCCTTGAGTGCCTCGTCCCTTAAAGGGGTACAGGGACAGAGGTGTAACTTTTGCGGTCGTCTGTCCGGTTCCAGGGAGGGCTCCTGCTGCCCCCGCAACGGTGACAACGAGAGCTTCTTCTGGTGCGTCTATTACCCACAATCCCAGCACATGCGCGGAGTCGGAAAGTTTAATTCCCGCCATTCCCGAAGCAGTACGTCCCTGCGGGCGCACCTTGTCTGCGGGAGTGCGCAGAAGCTGCGCGTCGGATAATAAAGACGAGGTCGGATGCGTCGGTACTTGGCGCAAAACCAACCAACTCATCGCCGTCTTCCATGGAGATTACTTCCCACTCGTCGCGTTGGAGGACATCGGGCTTGAGTCGCTTGACAACGCCCATCCGCGTTCCCATTGCCATGACAGTCGAGGCCTCGGGATCCAAAAGCCCGATGGCGGGTGAGTCCGTATGGAGCAGAAGTGCGCTTGGAGTTGCAGCGGCAAATGAAAGCCCGGTTTCAAAACGGGGGAGAGCTGGAAGATCAACGACTTCGATGCGGTGTGCAAGCCCGTCTGCGGTTACGACGGCAATTTGTGATCGGGCCGTCGATACCAATTGTGCGCGGATTCCGTCGTGGGATGCGCGTGGCCCGGCCTCGATGGGATCTGCGCCTTCGACGCGGGCAAGCCCTCCTTGAGCGGAAAGTACGACAACACACGGGTCGTCGGGCACCTCAAGCGCCATCGTTGAGGCTTTTCCTGAGGCCGTTGGCAGGGTTGCAAGGGCAGCGCCAGGAAGAGCCTGATCCACTTGCGTGCCCGTCGCCGACAAGAGAAGAGTTCGACGTGGAGTCCCCAGACGCTGGGCAACGTCGCTCATTTCATTGCTAATGAGTTCGTAGAGACGGTCTTGGGACCCCAGAATTTCTTCAAGCTCTGCGATCTTCGCGTTCAACTCATCGCGTTCGGATTCAAGTTCGAGGCGTGAGAACTTTGTGAGGCGACGCAGGCGCAATTCGAGAATGTGGTTGGCCTGGACTTCGGAGAGGTCGAAAGCAGTTTGGAGCCTTTCGCGCGCAGTTTCCACGTCATCGGAGGAACGGATGATTGCGATGACATCGTCGATATCTAGGACGGCAATCAGCAGGCCTTCAACTAAATGGAGGCGATCGCGATGCTTAGCAAGGCGGAACTCGCAGCGCCGAGTAGTGACCTCAATGCGGTGGTCAAGGAACACGCTGAGCATTTCTTTGAGGCCCAAGGTCTGGGTCTGGCATCAACCAAAGCGACGTGCGTTGATCGAGAAAGAATCTTCAAGAGGCGTTCGTGCATAGAGCTGCTGGAGAACAGCTTCTGAGTTAAAACCCGTTCTTGATTTCAATAACGAGACGAAGGCCATGAATACGATCGGTGAGGTTTTGAACTGAAGAAATGCCTTTGAGACGCCCTGCAGAGACATTCTCTTTGATCTTTTCGATGACCTTTTCGGGACCAACCATGTAAGGGAGCTCAGTGACAATGAGGCCCATCTTTCGCGCAGTAACGCGTTCAACTTGAACCTTGGCACGAGTCTTAAAGGAACCTCGCCCGGTTTCGTAGGCTTCCTTCACGCCCTCGAGCCCAACGATGACTCCGCCTTCGGGAAGGTCCGGCCCGGGGACGTATCGCATGAGGTCACCAACTGATGCCTCAGGATGCTTCAACAGATACTGGGCCGCAGCGATCGTTTCTGCCAGATTGTGAGGGGCAATATTCGTCGCCATACCGACGGCGATTCCCGAGGCACCATTGACAAAGCACTGAGGGAAACGGCAGGCAGTACTTCGGGCTGCATGAATTGGTTGTCGTAGTTGGGGAACGAAATTGACCGTGTCTTCATCAAGGGAGGCAACCAAGTCCAGTGCAGCCGGAGCCATGCGAGCTTCCGTATAACGTGCTGCTGCCGGACCATCATCGAGCGAACCAAAGTTACCGTGCCCATCAACGAGTGGAACACGAAGATTGAAGGGCTGTGCGAGTCGAACGAGTGCGTCATAAATCGCGGAATCACCGTGGGGGTGAAGCTTACCCATGACCTCGCCGACCACGCGTTGGGACTTCACATGACCACGATCAGGACGCAGACCCATCTGGTCCATTTGAAAGAGGATGCGACGCTGGACCGGCTTGAGTCGTCTCGCGCATCAGGAAGCGCGCGCGCATGGATAACGGAGACGGCGTATTCGAGGAAGGAACCCCGCATTTCTGAGGAAACATCGATCTCGGTAATGTTTCGATCATCCTCGGCAGGATCAGTTTTCTTCCTTCGTTCGCATGGGTCGATTCTCTACGAAAGGTTCAGAATCCGCCAAGTACACGCCGCTCTTGTTAAGATTAGTGGTGAAACTGGATCGCGATATTGAAGCGTGCGGGTTTCTTCCCGCAGTTGGCCACGCGCGCTGTTCATCGGCTCGTTGGTGATCAAGAAGTCAAGGCATCTCTTGTTCAAGTCGAGGCGGCATTCGATCGCGGATCCATGTTCCGCCACCTGACGATTCTCATTCTCGCCGGCAGTTCTTTCCATCCAGGTCCACATTGACGAGGCTGACAATCACAGCGCTGTTGTCACTTCTGCAGTGCACTCAATTTGAGCGATTCGTGGAGTTTCAGTCCAAGAAGTCTTCGCAGATCCGACAGATAGCGAAGAGATTAGCGAAATTACTATCAGCGTCGACATGGCTTCCCAAAGACGCAGTGATATTGAGTCGCTTCGCTGCGACGATCCGACTTGCGAGGCTGATCATGGTTTCCAAGCTCGCACCTATCCAGACGATGTGACGATTCGTATCTCGCAGTTGGGGGACGGCGCGCGAGCATGTGCTGATGCACAGAAATTGATCGATGCGCTTACGCAGGTGGTCAGCAATGAGCGTCTCTAATCTTCGCGCCCGCGGCGCGTGTTTGGCAGGGGATAGCGACATCTCTTTGACCGATGTTATTCCGATTGCACTTGGCGCTGTTGCCCCATCGGTGCCTTTTGCCCGCCCCGATCTTGCTCGGCTTCTTGCACTGCCGTCGGCTGATGCAGTCGTCGTTATTCTTGTCGACGGTTTGGGGTTGCTTCCCCTTCAAGATCACTTGGGGCACGCACGAACTCTTCGCGCTTTTCGCGACAGTATTGAGGCTGCGTACTCGGTTGTTCCTTCAACGACGGCGGCGGGCATTACCGCCTGCGGAACTCGCCAGCTCCCGGGGCAAACACGCATGGTGGGCTATAGCGTGTTTCATGGCGAGCAGATCTTCAATCTCCTTGCTTTTACTGATGGGATTGATCCCGCGCGCTGGCAGCAATGCCCAACATATTTTGAAAAACTGCGCGACTTGGGAATACGGAGTGCGACTATTCTTCCCGCAAAGTTTGCCGGATCGGGGCTGACCACCGCAGCGCTGCGTGGCGCCCATTTTGTTCCCGCAACTCGCTGGGAAGAGCGTTGTGATGCGGCAGTAACTGAGCTGAAACAGGGGAGTAAGCTCGTCTACCTGTACTGGTCCGATATCGATGCCTGCGGCCACTCCTACGGTACCGATTCAACGCAGTGGAGTGAGGCGCTTGAAGACTTTGACGCCGGATTGGGACGCTTCCTTTCGCGAATCCCTGTCGGCGTGCGTGTTCTACTGACTGCGGACCACGGCATGGTCAACATCGATTTTTCACAGATTCTTGATGTTGCCCAGACTCCTGCTTTGCGCGAGGGAGTTCGCGTCGTTGCCGGGGAGACACGCGCAGTTCATGTCCACTGCGAGCGCGGTGAAGATCCCGAACGCGTTCAAGAACGTTGGGAAAACTTCCTAGATGAGCAAGCGTGGGTGTGGGGCCAAGTGAGCTCGCCGAATTGATGGGAGAAGGCCCCGGCCCAGCCGAAACCGGTGACTTTGTCGCTTTTTCACGAGGCCGCGGCGGGATCGTTGATAGTCGCACGCAAGCGCAGCTGCGATGTCCCTTACCGGCGTCCACGGCTCTTTGACACAAGAGGAAATGCTTATTCCTCTTATTCCTTTGGTTTAGGCGCGCGAACCGAAAACGATTTCGTCCCAGCTAGGCACTGAACGCCGCTTTGATTTCTTTGGCGCAGGCGCTGAGGGTACGTCCTCGTTGTTCCAAGGGAAGCAGGGGTTCGTCAGCTTCTGTACGCGACTGTGCCTCTTCATCTGCCGGGGTCGCGCTTTCGACGAGCTTCCGTCAAAGAATGAATTCGTGCCGCAAGGGATTCAACTCCAGCAGGAAGATGCGGAAGCTCTTCATCCTCCTCATCAAGGTCATACTCAATCTCCTGGGGCTTGCCCCTTTGAGAATTGAGCTGATCGATGAGTGCCTCGCGCTGCTGGATATCTTCTTCGTTTGCGCTCGGAAGCGGTGCAGGACCTGAAGGGACGCGAAAGTTTGAACGCCCGTCGGAGATGCAGTTTCAGTAAGCTAGCGGGCTTCCTCGTCAATGGCCTCGAGGTGACCGGAGGAAGGAAGACGCCACTGAGCGCCATGCTCGACGGCGCCCTGGACAAAGGTCAACTGAATGACCCAGGGGGAATCAGGTTGGCGTGAGGCCGACCAATTGCAGGAATCTGGGCTCACCCCTCGGGCTGCAAGACGGTCGACAACCAAATCTCCCATTACGGGAGAGTCCGGAAGCGATCCGATGTGGCTGGAAAGTGCGCGCGAAAGTGCGTAATCCTTCTCAGCTTGAACGGGGGCTTCGTAACGCGTGATTTGGGAAACCTCAACATTGTGCTCGCGTGCAATATCAACAGCACGTGCACCTGATCGAAGAAGAGCTTGAATTTCACGCGGGCGCAAAGGCTTATCTTCAGTAATTGCCTCGATGCGTGGACGGTCGCGACGAACGGCTCCGCGTAGCTCATCGGTAATGGGGTGGTGTAACGACGGCCCTCACTATCCGTGAAGACCAGTGTTTCCTCGTCAGCGCCAACTCCGAGAAGATCAAGATCGATCATCGTTTCCTCCTTGCATCTGCTCTCAGATTTTCTCAAAGATGCAGCGAAAATCGGCGATTGCCAGGGCGCGTGTCCTTTTCAGTAGCGCGAAAAGTTTCAACGTGTTACCCTGCAGCCCAGCGAATGTGTGTGTGTGTGAACGTGACGCATCACGACAGAAAAGGGAGGGCATTATGGCTACCGATTACGACGCACCTCGTAAGAATGACGATGATGTTGCGGAAGATCTCGATTGAAGAACTGAAGTCTCGCCGCAACGATTCTGGCTCTGCCAACGTTGATGATGATGAAAATGAAGCTGCAGAGAATTTTGAGCTTCCCGGTGCTGACCTTTCGAAGGAAGAACTGACGGTTCACGTCGTGCCCAAGCAGGATGATGAATTCACCTGCTCAATGTATTCTCGTCCATCACGCTTCACAGCTGGCCCACACAGATGATCAACGGCCAGCCCTGTCTGCACTGAGTGTGCCGGCTGAGCGTGAGATAATTCAGTTATGTTCGGACGTACGCGTAAGGAATCAGGTAGAAGAAGAGGTCGAAGAGGTAAAGCTCCGCAGCCCTACGATGAGTCAGAGCTGTGGGAAGTTCCCGGACCCCGTGAGGAATACGAAGTCGACACCTCGGTGGACTACGTCGATTTCAGGGTCGTTGCGTATCCCCGCAGTCCCAGGCATGCAGATTCGCGCTCAAGCGGGTGAAGACGGCAAGAGCATCATCCGTATCATGCTTGTCTTGGCATCGCGTCCGCCTTCAGTTCTCTGTCGAGGCTGCACCGCGCTCGGGCTGGATGTGGGATGAACTTCGCCCCTCAAATTCGTGCAGCTTACGAAGAAGGCGGGAAGTACAGTGCGCGACAAGCACACTCGCCACGGTCATGAGCTTGAAGTCGATGAATCGGTGACGCTACCCGATGGTTCGCAGGGGACGACCCGTACACGCATTATCGGGCGTGAAGGTGACCGCTGGTTTGCTCGTATCGATATGGTTGGACCAGCTGCTCTTGGCGGGCAAGAAGCCAGCGATTTCGAAGAATTGATCGATCGAATCGTTGTTGTTCGCGCAACGAACCCCGTCCGCGCCTTGACCTTCTGCTGCTACGCATCTTCCTCGCAAAGAAAGTGTCGAAATTCCGAATGTTTAAGCAAGTCTTTGCTCGCATCTCGCGTCTTTTCTCCGTAACACGTGAAGACCTCGACGCCGACGATGAAAAACGGAGCAGAGAAGAACGTGGACGACGGGCAGTTGCCGATGTTCTTCCTCGTGAAGAGGCGGTGCTATTCGGAGCAATCCAATCGGTAACCTACTATCCGGAAGAGATTCGTCCGCTTATTGATGCGACGCTCTTTGACGGAACAGGAACGATTGTTCTTCGATGGCCTGGGCGCAGCGATATCCCCGGTTTGCACGCGGGAATCCACCTTGAAGTTGAGGGCACAGTCGGATCAACCAATGGCGTGAAAGTCATGATTAACCCTCTCTACCGACTGATCGCTGAAGAGAATGCCGAATAATCGCTACTCGTGGCTTGCTGACGAAGACTTCTCTCTTCACAGCGTTCTTGGCGGAGCTAGGGGAGTAGCCGAGGCTGTTCTTCCCGGTTTGGTGTTCTTAGGTGCCTATCTTGTCAGCGGTGCTTTGGTATATTCCGCACTTGCATCGGCGCTGTGCTCACTCATTTTTACAGTGATTCGAATTGCGCAACGACAGGCTGTCGTACAGGCGATTTCGGGACTGCTCGGGGTTACAATCGCGGTTGTCTGGGCTCTTGTTTCCGGCCGAGGCATTCATTTTTTTACCTGGGGGCTGTTAACTAATGCTGCCAGTGCGCTTGTTCTGCTTTTGAGCCTTGCCGTTGGATGGCCACTGGTTGCAGTCATATTTGGCGCGCTTACTGGACGTCCCTTGAATTGGATGCGTCACAGTGAAATGCGTGAGCTCGCACGCAAGTGCGTCTGGCTCACGCTAGCATGGGCAGCACTTTTCATTATTCGGCTTGCGGTGCAGGTACCGCTGTGGCTCAGTGACCATGTCGCGTGGCTTTCCGCCATGAAAATTGCTCTTGGTATTCCTCTGTTTATCCCGGTAGCGTGGCTGACGTGGTGGCTGCTCAAAGATGATTTCAATCGAGCGGTATCGTCACCATCCGAGTGAGCGCATCCAAGGCTTGACCGTCGCGCGCGGAAATCAGGAAGACTAGCTCATCTCCGGATTCATATTGGTCGTCTGCCCGCGGAACAAAGGTTCTCCGTCACGCAAAATTGCGCTCAGTACGACACGCGGTGGGAAAGCAACATCTGCGATGCTCTTGGCGATAATCGGAGAATTCTCGGAAGAACAAAGGCATACATTGCTTCCTGAGCTGAATGGAAGGCAAAGAGTTTAACCGGCGTGCCAACAGAGATTGCTTTCTTCGACAAGCGCCGTCATAATACGCGGCGTTGAGACAGGAACGTCGACTCCTCACGAGGCATTGAACAACCATTCATTCTTGGGATTGTTCAGACGTGCGACTACTCGGGGAATTGCGAATTCAGTCTTTGCCAGGAGTGAGATGACGAGGTTTGCCTTATCGTCTCCCGTGGCGGCGAGGACAACGTCAGCTTCCCGCAGACCTGCCTCGGAAAGTGCCTCCGAGAGCAGGCATCGGCCAAAATCCACTCAGCATCGGCGACAGATGCGACACGCAGCTGATCGGGCTTCTTGTCGATCAGCGTGACTTCATGGCCGTGGTCGAGGAGTTCCAAGGCGACAGCGCGGCCCACTGAGCCTGCTCCAGCAATGACAATTTTCATCTTTCAGTCCTCCTTGCGCGGAGCACGCGTCAAAATATCGCGAAGCGGAAGAGGATCTTCTCCCGAAATTGCAAAGTAGAGCTGGTCGTATTCTTGAATAACTAGCTCAGGTCGTGCCGGAAGAATTGTTCCCAACCGAGAGACAAATGCGATTCTTTCGCCGGTGAGCGTTTCTACAGTTGGGAAGGAAATTCCATACCAATCAGCAATTGGTGTCGCTGTGACCAGAGAGACCAAACCCGAAGGATGAGTCCACGTGACGGCGGCATCGGGAGGCATGAGGCGACGCAGAACTGACTCAGTCGTACGTTTGACCGTAGCAACCGTTGGGATACCTAGACGCTCGTAAACAAAGGCGCGTTCAGGATCGTAGATTCGGGCAACGACGCGTTCGACATGGAAAGTCTCTCGTGCGACACGCGCGGCAATGATATTCGTGTTATCACCGCTGGATACTGCAGCGAAAGCGTAGGCGTCTTTGACGCCCGCCTGTTTGAGAGTATCGCGGTCCATGCCAAGTCCAGTAACGCGGCGTCCCGAAAAATCTTGTGGGAGCCTCTGGAAAGCTTTGGAGTCTGAATCAATGACGGCAACTGGAGTGGCCTTGCGCATCCAAATGCCTGCGAAGACTTGCGCCCACCCGGCCGCAACCCATAATTACGAAGTGCACACTCCAAGGCTACTCGCCCGAAGGGCAGATAGCATCTCTTGACAGTACTTAGCGGTTACCCGCCGAACAAAAATGACGTCCAGTCCTCTAAAGGATAGTCTTATAGGGTGTCTTCATTCGTTGAATCCGCGAAACGAGTAATCATCGGACGCCCCATCCGTTCGAAAGCCGCGGCTCACCAGCTGCTTCCAAAACGACTTGCGTTGCCGATTTATGCTTCGGATGCCCTATCATCGGTCGCCTATGCTCCGGACGAAATTTCTGCTGACCTTGGCTCTTGCTGGGTCAATAGCCTTGATTAAGTCAGTGTGGATTGGGGTCGTTGTTGCCTGCGTTTTGGCTGTCGTTGTCTTGTCGTACAGGCAGACGGTCCATGCTTATCCCTCTGGTGGCGGGGACTACGAGGTCGTCACGACTAACCTTGGTCCGAGCTGGGGACTACTTGTTGCTTCAGCTCTACTAGTCGACTATGTGCTCACCGTTGCGGTATCGATCTCTTCTGGCGCAAATTACATCACAACGATCGTTCCTCACCTGCGGGGTTCTGAAGTCCCCATCGCTGTAGGACTCATCATCTTTCTCACGCTCGTCAACCTGCGCGGCACACGTGAGGCAGGAACTGCTTTCGCAATCCCAACGTACACCTCCATGTTTGCGATTGCTCTCATGGTGATCGTAGGGTTTATCCGACTTTTTACTGGGCATCTACCCCTTGCCGCCAGTGCTGCTTATGAGATTCATTCGAGCGACGTACACAGTGATGGACTTGTTGGGTTGGGGGGCGCGTTCTTGCTCATGCGAGCGTTCTCGTCCGGCTGCGCTGCACTAACTGGCGTCGAAGCTATCTCAAATGGCGTTCCAAACTTCCGCCGTCCGAAATCGAAAAATGCTGAATTACTCTGCTGCTTCTGGGCAGTATCAGGCGACGATGATGATTTCGATCCTTGTGCTGGCACGCCGCACCGGGGTACAGATGGTGGACGATACGTCTAAGGTGTTCCTCAACGGGACGCCTCACCCTGAGGTTCATTTTGCTCCGGTTATTGGCCAACTGGCCTCGACAATCTTCGGAGACGGCTCCGTTCTCTTTATTCTGGTAACGGCGGTGACGGGTTTTATCCTCGTGCTTGCCGCGAACACCGCCTTTAATGGGTTCCCGACCTTAGCCTCGGTCCTCTCACGCGACTCCTTCTTACCGCGTCAGCTCTACAAGCGCGGTGATCGACTCTCTTACTCCAGCGGAATTATGGTCTTGGCGGTCGGTGCCTCGGCCTTGGTTATTCTTTTTGATGCGAGCGTAACTCGCCTCATTCAGCTCTATGTCGTCGGCGTATTTGTCTCCTTCACACTCTCACAGCTGGGAATGATCCGACATTGGAATAAACGTCTTCGACTGCCTCAGAACGGGGGAGAACGCAGCAAAAGTTCTGCGCTCGAGGTCAATCAATATTGTTGGTTTTATGATGACCGGTTTTGTCCTCACCATCGTCCTCGTCACGAAGTTTACGCATGGTGCGTGGATCACGTTGTCATGATCGCTCTGGTCTTGGTATCAGGGCTTTGATTCGCCGCCACTACGATACGATTCGCGGGCAGCTACGTATCGATGACTGGCATGCTCGACGTTTCCACCCGTGTCAGGCCCTCGTCATTGGTGTCGAACCTTTCAAAGCCTTCGATGCGTGCACGCAACAGCCCGTGTTCAATCGCCAACCAACCTTTGAAATCGTCTCTGTAGTTGCGGATCTTGACGAAGAAGAACATATTCGCCGCGAGTGGACTGAATCGGGACTTCCGGTTCCACTCACATTGATTTCCTCCCCATTCAGAGATGTCACGCAGATTGTGAAATCGTATGTGCGAGCACGGCGCCTCGTTCTCCAGGCGAAATGCGTTTGTGATCTATATTCCCGAGTTCCTTGTTCGCCACTGGTGAGAACCTGCTCCACAATCAGATGGCGCTGCGTCTGTCGCGGTCTTTGCTTCGTATTCCCGGCGTTGTCGTCACTATCGTTCCGTGGAAGCTTGGTGAAGAGGCGGAAGTTGAAGGACGTCAGAGCGTGAACGATCCCTTCAAACGGCGTGACAAGCAAAGGAGAGGCGCGAGCAGGGGCGACGAGATTTGTGAGACTCACGATCAGCGCTCCCGCACACGGTGGTGCTTGCATCGCTCGAGATGAGTCTGGCCGCGTGGTTTTTGTTCGGCATGCGTTGCCCGGTGAGCGTGTTCGTGCACGCATCATTGATCGCCAGAGCGTATGGCCTCGGGCCGACGCTATAGAAATTCTTGAAGGCAGCCCGGACAGAATTTACCAGTGTGGCCCGCCGCTGGACCTGGAGGCGTAGGCGGCGGAGAACTCGCACATGTGAGTCCCCAAGGACAGCGTCGATGGAAGAGCCGTTTAGTGGATCAGCTTAGGCGCAGTGGCCGCGAGCGCGTTTTGCAGCAGATCGATGCGATTGGGGAGTAGAGGTTCAGCCTGCGCCTGGTGATGAGGGATCCGCCAGTCTTCTCGGGCGACGCACACGCATTGAGTGTGTTGTCGATGCGGAAGGCTTCCTTGGGATGCGCCAGTATCGCTCCCACAAGATTGTGCGACTTGATTCGATGCCCTTGGCAGCAGTTCAGATCAATGAACTTCCCGTTTGGGAAGGCAACAAGATCTTTTCTTCTCCCACAGGATCGCGATATTCGCCTCATCGCACCACAGTGTGGCACCCCCGTGATCTGCACGGATCACGGCTGCTGGGACGGGGAAGGCAATTCTTGGGATGGGCCCCTTTACACTGGCGCATTTCGCATCCACAAGGAAGCGATGAGTGCGCGGTTCGCCCTTGGGGTTTTTGGCAGACCCACCGAAGCGGCGCCGAGGTAGTGGCACGCAACGTCGAAGAGATCGTGGGCGCTCATTGCCCATCTCGGGTCATGGAACTGTATTCGGGCGCGGGGCTTTTTTCGCTTCCCCTGTCTCGTGTTGTAGGTGAGCATGGTGCCTTGGGGACTCTTGAAGGGGACGAGGCCGCGGTTGCTGATGCTACCGAACAACCTTAGGGCGCAGCCATCGAGCCATTCGTCGGTGACGTGGATGGCGGTGCAGTACGAGAGTTGAACGATTACATCGGTGGCGCAGAAGTCATCGTTGCAGATCCACCGCGCGACGGCGAGGGTGCAAGAAGTGTGTCATGCGATGGCCTCCACAGGAGCTCAATGCATTGTTCTGGTTTCGTGTGATCCAGCAGCTGCGTCTCGTGATCTTCACGATCTGTGCGAGAGGGGCTACCGCATTTCAGATTTGAGGGCGTGGGATTTGTTCCCTTACACGCATCATTTCGAGGTGATGACGGTCCTGAGCAGGGATTAATGCATCGAGTAAGCACGTGGCGCTGGGCTATCTAGGTGTGGGGCAGACCGTTTTGGTCTGCCCCACACCATGTCTGTCCAAGAAACTTAGAGGTTTTGAATCTCTACCTTCACAGGACACGAAGCATTAAGCTTCCAGACTTGCGAGTAGAAGCTGAGTTCGCTTTCCCACGAGTCTTTAATATTCTCGGCGCGGCGGCAGCCGTGGCCTCGCCCTCATAAATACGTAAAGCAACCGCGCGTCCGTTGCCACGAAGCGCCTCGTACATCGATTCCGGCTTGGGAAGGAGCACGACCTTGTCGGCGCTTCCCTGAGAGAAGAGCGGCGCATGGATCTGGTCAATCTTGTGTATCGGGGAACGCTCGATCCACAACGCATCTTCAAGATTGTCCGAGCCGAGCAGCTTGAGATCGTAGTGGGATTCAAACTTGTGGGTGGTCGCTTCCAGTAGTTTGAGGTCAGCAATACCAAAGAGCGAAGTCCCAGCGGTGAAGACGTCCGGTATCGGCCAAGGCAGAAAGGACGGTGTAAAGCCACCGGAGGAGCGGCCTCGGATGCAAAGGGTAGCGCGGGATCGGCCAACTCTGAGAAACCAGGTACTGAGCACCCTCTGCGCAATCCTGGACGTCGAGGACCCCCCAGTGTCCGTTCAAGCGCTCACGATACGTGCGCCCGAAACCGGTGGAACCGCGGTAGTTGACATCAAGGTAGGCGAAGCCTCGTGACGTCAGTACTGACGCGCCGATGGAGAGCCAGCGCGCGCCGAAGAGGTCAGGCCGCCCGTGCGTTGACCAGAGGGCGGAAGTCCCCTCGGAGCAGTAAACTGCAGGTTTCTGTCGGCATAGTAGAAGCCGTGACGGTTTTCTCTCCGTCACTGCTTGTCCATGAAACCTATCGCGCCTGTGAGATCAGTTCTTCAGGGAGTCGTTCTGTGCGGAGGAACGCATGACGCGAGAAGAGCCACCGCAGCTTCGACAATGGCAGGTTCGTGGGTGGGGGTCGGCAAGGTGACAACGCGCGCCTCAAAGCACGCAACATTACCAGTCGGCCACCATGGGGTGCGCCACTCTTCACACATTCCGTTATCGAGGCGAACGGTTCCCCAAATGCCGGGTTCCGTTCTCAGCCCACGAACAAATCAAATTCTCGTAGTCGAAATTGTCGTAGGAATGCAGTCCGAGCTGCCAGTGCGGGTGCGAGAACGCACGAGGACTGGGGTGGAGCGGACGAGTCCGCAAACGTCCCATCCATGCAAGCGCATCTTCATCGTCATTCCAATGGAAGCCTTCGGTACGGTAGAGATTCGCCCAACCAGAAGAATCGTCAACGTGGATGAGGTCGCCATTGAGGGTCCAACGAGGCTCGTAGACGCAGACCTTCGGGCGGTCAACCAGAACCAGGGAAGCAGATACTCGCCCTTCAAAGTCCAGAGCGCCTACATGCAAGGTGGAGTGCGTCCAGGCCATCTCAGGATGGTTCCAGCTCAGCCACGCGAGTTTCGTGCCGTCAGGGCTAATTGCTGGGGAAGAAACAAAGTCAGTACCGCTGAAGATCGACATGATTTCGAAGGCGTTACGGGCTGCGCGTCCGTCCAGAAGGAATCGCAACAAGAGAGTTGACAGGTTCACCTGGGTTCGAGTGGTCCTCTGCAACGGCATAAACGAGGCCGCGTACGTCTGCGATTTCGAAGTCACCGTAGCGCACCTTGCCCAGGGGCGTAAGAGGAACAAGTTTTGCGGTGAGGATCGCGGGTATTGAAATGCGCAGACCCGGCCATCAAAAACCGTCGAGAAGACAATTAATCCTTCCGAGACCGCGTAGGCCTTGCCACCGTACTCATGGACGCGTGTGCGCACGTCAGGCAGGCGAATGCCGTCGATCAAAGGAAGAACTTCAGAAATCGCTCCCATTGAATTCGAACGCAAAAGGGTGTTGCGCCCCTGGTCGCGGGGATTTCCTTCAACCCAGTAGGTATCGGCCTCGTCGACGCGTACCTGCGACAGCTGCACTGATGTCTGGGTATACGAATCAGCTTCTACAGGAGAATCCCACTGTCCGTACGGGCGTTGCACGCTCATCATGTCTCCTTCTACATGGGGAAAGTTCTCGCCAGCTCTATTCTAATTCGTGGTGCGATCTCGTGCCTCGAAGAATTCTCGCCCTTGAAACTCTGGTTGCTCTTTGAGCCTCATCGCATCCTTGACACTAGAATCGTTCCCATGACGCAATCCGAGAATCAAGCTTCACTGCTGAGCACTATTGATTCACCCCGCGATCTCAGGCGGATGCCTCGCCGCGCGATTAGACTCTCTTGCTGAAGAGATTCGGACGAAACTGATCGATGACGTCTCGAAAACTGGCGGGCACCTTGGACCGAACCTTGGCGTTGTTGAACTCACCATTGCGCTTCATCGAGTCTTCCGCTCTCCTTCTGACACAATCGTTTTCGATACCGGACACCAGACCTACGTCCATAAGCTGCTCACTGGTCGCCAGGATTTTTCACAGCTACGCCAAGAAGGTGGCATTTCGGGATACCCCAGTCGCAAAGAATCCATCCACGATGTCGTAGAGAATTCTCACGCGTCCTCATCCCTATCGTGGGTCGATGGAATCTCGCGCGAGAAGGCGCGAAGGGGGGACCCCACCTGGACTATTGGGGTCATTGGCGATGGCGCATTGACCGGCGGAATGGCGTGGGAGGCGCTCAACAACATTGCGTCGGATCCCAAGCGGCGTGCCATTATCGTCGTCAACGATAATGGCCGCTCCTATGCGCCTACGATCGGCGCTTTTGCACGCCATCTCGATCTTCTGCGTTCATCGCAGAACTATGAGAAAGCACTGTCTTGGGGCAAACGGACTCTCATGAATTTCGGTGAGCCAGGACGAGCAACTTACGGCGCGTTGCATGGCCTGAAAACAGGGCTTAAAGACACCCTCATCCCGCAGGCAATGTTCGAAGACCTTGGCCTGAAATACCTCGGACCCGTTAACGGGCACGATATCGCTGCCATGGAAGAGATCTTCAATCGTGCCCGCGAGCTTCACGAACCTGTACTCATCCATGTGATGACACGAAAAGGACGCGGCTACACCCCAGCCGAAGAGAGACATCGCGGACCGTTTCCATGCCGTGGGAAGGATCCACCCGGAAACGGGGCTTCCCATTGCTCCGGCCCGCTTCGCGTGGACCAGTGTTTTCGCCGATGAAATTCGGAAAGCTCGCTCATGAACGCGATGACATCGTTGGCGTTACCGCGGCGATGATGCTTCCTGTAGGCCTAGGGCCTTTCAAGGATGATTATCCCGATCGCGTCGTCGACGTGGGTATCGCAGAGCAGCACGCAGTTGCTGCTGCAGCTGGAATGGCATTTGCCGGAGCCCACCCGGTTTTTGCGGTCTATGCGACTTTCCTTAACCGCGCTTTCGATCAGATTCTCATGGACGTCGGACTCCATCACTGCGGGTGTTACTTTCGTGTTGATCGCGCCGGAATTACGGCGATGACGGAGCCTCACATAATGGTATGTGGGATATTTCCATGCTGAATTCTGTGCCCGGTTTGCGTCTGGCTGCGCCGCGTGACGAAGCCACCTTACGTGAAGAACTTCGCGAGGCCGTTGCTGTCGGTGATGCTCCGACCGTCTTGCGCTATCCCAAGGGAGCTTTGAACGATCCGATCGTCCACCTGCGTCGTGAAGGCGGTGCGATGTCCTAAGGACTGGGATGAGAAGAGCGCACTGCCTCGTGTGCATTGTCGCCCTCGGATCGATGGTTCCAGCTGCGCTTGAAAGTGCAGCGCTTCTTGAAGACGAAGGCAAAGCCACCGTTCGAGTGGTTGATCCTCGGTGGGCGCTTCCCGTTCCCGAAGCTCTTGTTTCCTTGGCTGAAGGCGCAGATCTTGTCTTGAGTGTCGAGGATGGGCTCGTGGATGGGGGATTCGGTTGGTCTCTGCGCGACCTTTTGAGCACTCGCGATGAAACTCTGAATGTTCGCGTTGTCACTGCTGGGATTCCAAAAGAAATTTCCTTGATCAGGCGAGTCGCGTCAGCATCTTGTCTGCCTTGAATCTGGATGCTGAAGGACTCCGCAGCGACGCTCAGACGCGAACTCAGCCCGCAAGTAGCTGCTGAAGATCGGGCGCGACGATGGCGACTTGCCATGGGCGCGCACCATGAGTCGCAAGATATTCATCAACAGGCCCAATCGGCTCATCTTGCGAGTAATCCCAGGCAAGTGCTCGCTGGATACGTGGTTCTAGCACGATCTCGGGCTGATTTCGAGGTATTCAGATTGCTGTGCGACGGTGGCGCGCACCTGGAGAAGCTAAATCGTGAGCTTCTGTGCGCAGGCGCTGCCAGTGACGAACGCTGGTGTGTGTTCATCATCCTCTTTTGCGGTGACGAGGCGGGAGCTGGTTTTCAGGAAGAACGAGTGCCCTTCCGACGGCGGCAAGAAAACGATCAGCGTAACGGCGGGTTTGTGGTGAGCGGAACTCTGCGATCGAAAGCAGATTATGGCGGGTTCGAGGTGGGCGTTGCGCAGCGTGAATAATTCCACTGTTGCGCACCAGACGTCTGGGCGCCAAGTCGATTTCCTGGGCAATTGCATCGCGCTCAAACCAAAGCTCTCGCGTGCAATAGCGAGAGCTCTCTTGGAAGTGAGTTTGCCGATGCCGGGAATTGATCGCCAACGATCTTTCTTCGGTTTGGGAGGCGGCCTCGGCAATGTGAGAAAACTCCTGCTGGGCCCGCATGAAAGGCGCCCGAGAGCTTCAAGACACAGCTCAAGCGCGTCCTTTAAGGCGTCAGCAAGCTCGACATCGAGGACCGCATAGCGGAGCCAGTCTGGGAAGTGGCCGCACGGACCAATTGGCGGCCTGATGGTCCTTGAGCAAAAGCGAGCCCAGAAGTTGCTCGCATACTGCAGAGAGGCCGAAGTGCGTGAGGCCGACTAAACGAGAAGCGATCTGGGTGTCAAAGAGCTCCGGAATGCGCAGGCCAAGTTCACGCAGATTTGGTAGATCCTGCGAGGCATCGTGAAGAATCCAGGGGGCATTAATAAAAGGCTGAAGAATCGTTAGATCACTGAGTTCAGCCGTATCGATCAAGAAGGACCCGACGTCCTCGCGGCGTAGCTGGAGAAGATAGGGGGAGGAACCGTAGCGGAAGCCTTGGGCTCGCTCGACGTCGACAGCCAGAGGCATTGCTGAGCGCCCCAACTTTTCTGCCGCTTCCTTGAGCGCGTCGATGGTCGAGATGACCTCGAGGATTCCGTCTCGAGGGTAGGCAATAAGTTGTGGATCTTCGGTGTCGCCCTGGAGAATTCCGTACGGGTTGTCGACTAGCACAACTTAAGCCCTCTCAAGAAAACGTTGGTTTTCGACGCCAGCAATACGACACATGAGGTCCTGCCACGCTAAGAGGTGCTCACCAATCCACGGCGTATTGGGAGTGAGAGAAGTGCGGATTTCTACAGCCAAAGTCGACCCCATCAAAATCAGACCGCCGAAGGATTCACTCACTTCCTTGCTGACAGTTCCGGTTAAGTCGTGGAAACCGGCGCCGCGCTCCTCAAGGCAATCGTGGGTCCAATTCCCACAAAGCTTCGGACAGGAGGGGATCCGAACTCATATCAGCATCGATCTGGGCTCGAAGCTGAGTGACGAGGCGAAATGGGCCATTCCATCCCATTTGTCCGTTTTGGGTCGTGCAAAACAATGAAACGCCCAAAAAGCGAGCGCCTCATCGTGTGCCATTTGAGTGGTTCGAAGGGCAAGCGCAGCGGTGAAAGGAGCAAGTGCCCGGGGTGCGGGAACTTCCTCGATTTCGACGTGAGGATGCACCGCGCCGCGCAATGACATGAGTGCGGTTCGGAAATCCTCTGGTGGTGCCACTTCGATCACGTCTTTGACTCTATGAGGGAGTGTCGAAGTGGGGGTGAGGCGCGCCGCCACAATAAAAACGCAGGGTGTGAGCGGGACACTCACTCATGATTTGTGTTCCGGGGCCCAAACCCTGTTAGGCTTCCATCCGTTGCAAAACCGTTTCGATGGTTTTAAACGCGGATGTGGCTCAGTTGGTAGAGCATCACCGTTGCCAGGTGAGGGTCGCGGGTTCGAGTCCCGTCATCCGCTCGGGCGATTGGCGCAGTGGTAGCGCGCTTCCCTGACACGGAAGAGGTCACTGGTTCGAACCCAGTATCGCCCACTGTCGTTATCTAACGACGGACAAGGCCCCAGTCTGATAGAGACTGAGTGCGGATGTGGCTCAGTTGGTAGAGCATCACCTTGCCAAGGTGAGGGTCGCGGGTTCGAGTCCCGTCATCCGCTCTGACCTTCCGAAAATCCTTGTGGTTGAGGTTGGATAGGGTGGGTTGGCCGAGAGGCGAGGCAGCGGCCTGCAAAGCCGTATACACCGGTTCGAATCCGGTACCCACCTCGGGCGATTGGCGCAGGGGTAGCGCGCTTCCTTCACACGGAAGAGGTCACTGGTTCGATCCCAGTATCGCCCACGGAAAATTTGAAACGCTCGCGCGAATCTCGATTTGTGACTGACGCTCGTGCGTGTTAGAGTTTCCAAGCCGCAAAGCTTTAGCTTTGTGAGTCACCTGCGCGGGTGGCGGAATAGGCAGACGCGCTAGCTTGAGGTGCTAGTCCTCATTTTACGAGGGTGGGGGTTCAAGTCCCCTCCGCGCATAGTGCCCGGGGATCGAAAGATCCCCGGGTTTTTCTGTATTCCGCGCATCACTGTTGGATGAAGACGCGCCGTGCGCGCTTTAAGGCGCGTTTTGCGGTGGTAACTCTTCAGGGGCACACGTACCCTTTTGGGTAGGACGATTGATACCGTTTTTCAAGGAGAATGCATGCATATCGACGTGTGGGCAGATTTTGCGTGCCCCTGGTCTTACCTCGGTATCCATCATCTGCGTGATGCTCTGACGCGTTTCGACCATCGTGATCAGGTTGAGGTTCGTTTCCATGCCTATTTGCTGGATCCTGAGCAATCGAGTGTCCTTGAAATGTCTCAGGCCGAATTCCTCGTTCATACCCATCCCGGCATGAGTCTGGACGAGGCCAACGAGGCACTTGAGCGAGTGAGTGAGCTTTCACGCGCGGATGGAATTTCCCTGGACTTTGAATCCTTGGTTGTTGCACCGACCTCGTTTGCCCATAAGGCTATGGCTGCAGCTCGAGAAATGGATGGGCGCTCTGGAATCACGACGGGCGCAGGGACCTATCAATTTACCTATGCCGAGGCCCTGTTCCGCGCCCGCTTCGAAGTTGGCTTAAACCTTGCCGACCCCGACGTGTTGATCGGGTGCGCGCAGGACGTACGAATCCCCGAAGCGCTGATTGTTGACGCTCTCAGCGACCCTGTGGCCTCATCCGAAGTGTTTTCGGATTACCAAATTGCCATTCAGATGGGGATTGACTCAATACCGACCTATCTTTTTGATCGGCGTTTCGTTGTTCAAGGTCTACAGAGCGTCGAGGCGACGACGCGTATTTTGGAAAGTGCGTGGAGCCAATCATTGGGTTCCACAGATACGACGGAGGAAACACACTAATGCAGTCATTTGACGTTCATGGCGATCGCATCGTCTTAGTTCCGATCTCAGTGCGAACGACGCCGTAGATCTCACCGCACGCACTGCAAGATCCGATTTTTCCACGAAACAATCTCGATTCCGTCATCCCTACACTTGTCGATGGCTGAAGAGAATCTCGCGAAGGTCCCAGCGAAGTGGGAACAGGGGAGCACAGATTGGGCCATCCGAAGTGTCGACGACGGACGTTTCCTTGGCCGCTTCGAACTTATTCGAAACGCTCACTTTTCTGACCATTATGAAGTCTCGTATTTTGTGTGCCACAGCGAATGGGGACAGGGCATTGCAACCGAAGCGGTCGCTTGTGCCCTCGATGCTGCTTTTGGAACCTTGGGCGCTTCCCGAGTCGAATGGGCGGCTCATGTAGGAAATTGGGGTTCGTGGAAGGCCGTGTGGAAGAACGGCTTCCGCAAGGAAGGCATTGTCCGCCTTCCCGGTTACGAGGCCTGGGTGGGTGGCATCCTTTCTACCGACCCGCGTACTCCCGCCACTGCCTGGGACGGGCCTAGCGCTGGGACACCCGAAGTTTTGGACTCATCGCGTCCGCAAGCTCTTGTTCAGCAGTTCCACAGCACCTACTTCATGCCTGATCGCGTGCGAGACGGTCAGGAACCAACCCTTGATTATGAGCGTCTCCACATGCGCGTGAGCTTGATTCGCGAAGAGTTCGCTGAACTCCTAGGCGCGGTTTACGGAAAGGAAGCTCGCGCAATCGTTGAAGAAGCGACGCAGCGCGCGACCGCTGCCGACGATGGGACGCGCGACATTATTGAGACAGCGGATGCCCTAGGGGATTTGGTCTATGTCATCTACGGCATGGCCCTCGAGTCGGGCATTGACTTGAATCGTGTCCTCGCTGAAATTCAGGCATCCAATTTGTCGAAACTGATGCCGGATGGAAGTGTCAAGCTCCGCGAGGATGGCAAGGTTTTGAAGGGCCCGAACTTCTTCACTCCCGAATATCGCACGAGCCCTCGGTCAGCACACACACACTTTTTGCGCTCGTCGCGCAGAAAGTTTTCGGGACAATGAAGGGGCGAACGAGTAAAGGAGAGCGCTGTGGCCCGAGTCGTCGTTGTCGGTGGCGGATACGGTGGTGTCACCGTCGCCAAGGGACTTGATCCTTTGGCTGAAGTCATCTTGGTTGAACAAAAGGATCAATTCGTTCATCACGCTGCCGCTTTGCGTGCGGCTGTTGACGAGGCGTGGCAGCACTCGATCTTCATGCCCTACACAAACCTTCTGACCAATGGCCGGGTTGTGCACGGAACCGTTTCGCGGGTTGAAGGCACTCGTGTTCATATTTTTGGACAGGATCCCATTGATGCGGACTACGTCGTGCTCGCAACTGGCTCGACCTATCCTTTTCCCGGCGAAGTACACAGCTTCCCGGTCGACGTTGCAAAAGCTCGTTTGAGTCAGCTTTCCGCTTATCTCCATGGTGCGCGCTCTGTGTTATTGGTCGGCGGCGGAACCGTTGGTATTGAATTTGCTGGCGAACTGCGTCATGCGTTCCCAGACATTGACATCACTTTGGTTGAGAAGAGCCCCGGAAATCCCTGCCGACTCTACAGCTTCTCTGAGGCTCTGCGCGACCAGGTACGTGAGCAGCTGGCTGAATTGAACATTCGCCTTTTGAAGGTTCAGAGCTTGCCTACCTTCCGCCGTTTAACGTCGGTGAACTCGGCCACTTCAACGTCGAAACCAAGGACGGTCATAGCATCGAAGCAGATATCTGGTTCCAGTGCTATGGATCGCGTCCAAATTCCGGCTACGTCATCGGCACCTCCTTGGAATCTGCATTGCGTCCCGATGGGGCTCTGAGGGTTGAACCGACGCTGCTTGTGTCTGGACAAGAACGTGTCTATGCAGTCGGTGACCTCACCGATGTGCGCGAATCAAAGCGTGCGGATGCCGCGCGTGCTCAGGCGCGTGTCGTTATCGCAAATATTTCCGCACAGCTGGCTGGAAAGACTCCCGAAGTTCAATACGTTCCCAGTGATGAATGGGTGATTTTGCCGCTGGGGCCCGAGCACGGTGTCTCCCAGCTTCTTGATAATGAGGGAAATGCTCGTATTCTAGGTGCGGATCAAACTGCCGAGATTAAGGGCGCTGACCTCATGGTTTCGGGCATTCGTTCTCAACTGAACTTACCCTAGAGTTTCATGTAGAATATGTGACCATGACCACGAATCCGCGCCTCGTTCTTGATCAATTGATCGCAGCCTTCGAAAACCACTATGAAGTTACGTCTTCAGACCAGGTTGACGAGCAGGCACTCCTTGACGCTGAAGAGGCACTTCGTGACGCCTTCTTCACCTACGACGACGTACTTTTTCACGCAGTATGAAGTCGAACTTTTCGATCTCATTGTCTCTGACGATGATGAAGACGGCGAAGAGGACGATGATTTCATCGATCTGGAAGACGAGAGATGGACGGACGACGATTTCATCGATGTTGAAGACGAGGACGATGACGACTGAAATTGTCGTCTAAAGGTCATACATCAATGAGTGTGGGGCAGCTCGTGGCTGCCCCACACTGCTATTCATCTGCTAGCTCGTTGAGCACGCTGCGGATCGGCGAAGGTAGTTCAAGCTGTCCAACGAAGCTGCTCTGAGCTGCTTGAGGTTCCTCGGCCCGATAATTGCGCTGGTCACCCAGGGAGTATCGCACCAAGCAAGCGCAATGTCTGCGATTGAAGACTCAGCCCCTGCGCAGCCTGAGAGGGCCTCGACAATGGGATCGCTGGAATCAAGGTAAGGCGCAACAGTGTGACGCAGATGCGTGGAGCTGCGCGTGAGTCCGTGGCATGGCGGTACTTTCCAGTCAGTACGCCTCGGCAAGTGGCAGAGTGCACAAGAAAACCGAAATTCTTGTCTCAGGCACGATCAAGGAGGGAGAAGGACACACAAGTGAGAACTCTTCTTCAACAGCGGCCAAGGGCAGAGTTTCGGATTTTGCCCATGCAAGCGCGCAATCCCAAGTGTCACGGTGACTCAACCCCACGTAGTGCGCGCGTCCGCTGGAATACGCCCACTGAAGCGCCAACAGTGTTTCCTCCAGTGGGAGATCGATGTACGTGAAGGTGTCGCAAGCCAAAGATCAACGTAATCGGTGTCAAGAATCGCCAGCGTTGTGTCCAGGCAACGCAACATATCTCCGCGGGAGGCCGAAACTTCGTTAGAACCTTGCGAAAAACGCATTGCCCCTCGCAAGGCGATAACAATGCGATGACGTCCGACTTGTTTGAGCGCCCGCGAAAGGACACTGAGCGCGCGTCCGCTGCCGTGGAGAGGACTAATTTCGACGAGGCTTCCACCCAGCGTCGACGAAGGCAGTCAACATTGCACAGGCCTGTTCTTCGTCGGTATCGCGCCCCACGTCAACGTTCCAAGTCCAAGACTCGATACGGCGAGGCCGTGTTTTTCCGCAGTGTCGAATATCCATGTCACTAGAGTAGAACGCCAGCTCTATGACGGCCTACACATGCACATATTTCGCCCTTTGACGGGGCCCTGGGCCCTACAGTGGAGGTATGAGCTGGCTTGACGCAATTATCCTCGGGCTTGTCCAAGGTCTGACAGAATTTCTTCCAATTTCTCTTCAGCGCACATTCGAATCGTTGGAGAACTCATGGGAGTCCTCAGATCCCGGGCGCAGCCTTCACGGCAATTACGCAGATCGGGACAGAACTCGCTGTCCTCATCGTCTTTCTGGAAAGACATCGTGCGGATTCTTCGAGCATGGTTCCACTCATTGCCGCTCGGTTCGCATGACTCACGCGTCCCATCATCGGATCCTGATCGCGCGCATGGGATGGATGATCATCGTTGGCTCCCTTCCCCATCGGAATTCTGGGCCTACTCTTCCAAGACGCGATCGACACGACACTGCGTAACTTGTGGATTACCTCTGTGATGCTGATTGTCTTCGGCCTTCTTCTTGGTTTTGTCGACCGTTACGCGCCGGATACGCGTGAGCTGAAATCGATGAGTTGGAAAGACGCAATACTTTATGGTCTTGCACAAGCAATGGCTTTGATCCCCGGAGTGTCCCGTTCGGGGGGAACCATTACCATGGGGCGTTTCCTCGGATATTCCCGCGAAGCTGCAGCTCGCTATTCTTTTCTTCTCGCGATGCCCGCGATTATGGCCTCGGGACTGTATAAAGTTGCCAAGGTCGTAACCGGCGGCGACGCGATTGCGGTTGGCCCGACCGTGCTCGCAACAGTGATTGCTTTCGGGGTTGGAATCGTTGTTATTTTGTGGTTCCTGAAGATCATTTCAACGCGTTCCTACGCGCCTTTTGTGTGGTACCGCATAGCCATTGGTATTCTTGTAGCCCTTGGCCTTGTTACCGGAGTGCTTTCCGCATTGGGGACGGGTGCGGGCGTGTAATCGTTCGAAGAAGAGAGGACCGCACGAATGACACAACCTCAGGCAATTCTTTTCGACATGGATGGAACCATTGTTGATACAGAACCCTTGTGGGAAGCTGCCGAAGCGCGGGCTCTTGCCGAAATGGGCACGAAAATGACCCCAGATATGCGTGCTCAACTTCTAGGGTCAACCTTGCCGCGAATGGTGGCTCTCTTGCGTTCCTTCGCCGCTCATCCCCTTGACGAGGCCGTGGTTGGGGAGCGCGTTGAGCAGGGGTGATCAATCTCCTTGATCAGGGACTGCCGTGGAAAGTTGGCCTTCGAGAGCTTCTCGAATGGGCGAATTCCAAGGGAATCCCCACCGCGGTCGTCACCGCAACACGGCGCCACGTTGCTTCTCGCGTGCTTGCCCATGCACCTGCCACCCCTGGGTTTACGACAGCGGTTTATGGTGACGATGTCGCTGAGGGAAAGCCTTCGCCCGAGGGCTACCTTAAGGCCGCGCGTCTTCTTGGGGTTGATATTGCCTCCTGTCTGATCGTTGAGGATTCCCCCGTAGGACTTCAAGCAGCTTCGGCCAGCGGCGGGGTGGCTGTGGCGATCAAAGGCGCGGCGGCAGAAGATTTTGCGAAGAACTACCCGTACATTCGTGAGCTGTCAGACCTGAATGAGGACGTTATTCAGGCGATTATGGCGGGTGAGTGCCCGAACTTTGTCCAGGGGGCACATTCCTAACGGGGAGCAGGTCCTACCGCTAGAAGACGCTGAAGTCCTTCTTGCGGAATCTTGGGGGTTTCTCCGTTAAACAGCGGGCACAACTGTTGAACTCCGCACCAATTACACAGGGGATTCTTGCGAGGCGGGAAGTATTCCTTCACTGCGTCATTCCTGATCTGCTCCCATAGAGCGCCAAGCTGCGCACTGAGGCGATCAATATCTGCCGGGTCCGGATCGAAAGTTAAGACCTTTTGCGAGGCGAGGTAAACGAGCTGGGTACGTTTAGGTAGACGCTCTGTGAGGCTGAGAAGAAGCGCGTAGAAACGCATTTGGAAGAGAGCCTCTTCTTGGAATCGCTCAGAGGGTGCTTTACCGGTCTTGTAATCAATGACGCGTAAGTCACCGTTTGGAGCCCGATCGACGCGGTCGATGTACCCCAAGAGGTGAACGCCATCTTGAGTCGTTCCCTCGACAAGGGCCTCCCTTGAATGAGGTTCGAGTGCGCGCGGTTCCTCGATCTGAAAATAGTTCGAAATCATTGAACGCATACGTGCGTACCAACGTTCAAAATCCGCATGATCCTTAAAAAGACTCATCACCGTGGGATCTTGCTCGAGGGTAGTCTTCCATTCGCGTTCCAAAAGACTGTGAGCGAGTGCTTCATCGCGCTGCATTCGTGGAGCCGCATAGAGGTTTTCGAGCGCGCTGTGCACGGTAGTTCCCAAGAGAGTCGCCTGAGTGGGAGGCTCTTTAACCCGGTCGACAACGTGGAGACGAAACTGAAGCCGGCAGCGCTGATACTCTTTTGCGCGGCTTGCTGACAATGCTGGATGACTCGGACGGGAATTCCTCATGGTCCTACCGTAACGAGTTCCACCTTCTGAGGCGCGCTTTTAACAGGAATTTCATCTTTGGCTCACGGTAGTGTAGAGGCGATGAGTACTCATGAAACTGCACTCCATGGCCTCGGTCAAGAACGCCATCGTGGCCCCCTCCGCGAAGGCGAGAGGGTTCAAATTCGCGATCCCAAGGGACGCCTCCACCAGGTGATTTTGGTTGCGGGTGGTCGCTTCCAATCAAATCGTGGTTTTATCGACCATGATGATCTGATTGGCCGCCCTGATGGCCAAGTGATCACTACTGAGGAAGGACGTCAGTTCCAAATTCTGCGTCCTCTCCAAGCTGACTACGTCATGTCGATGCCCAGAGGCGCAGCTGTGGTTTTACCCCAAGGACGCTGGGACGATTGTTCACTACGCGGATATTTTCCCTGGAGCAGTTGTCGTCGAGGCCGGTGCCGGCTCAGGTGCTTTGTCGATGGCCCTCCTCAACGCTGTGGGGGAGAGGGACGCTCATTTCTGTTGAGCGCCGCGAAGAATTCGCCGAGATCGCTCGGGACAATGTCGAACTGTGGTTTGGAACGCCACACCCCGCGTGGGATTTACGTGTCGGCGATCTTGCAGAGGAATTACTAGGTTTGCCCGAGGCCAGCGTTGACCGGATTGTCCTCGACATGCTTGCGCCTTGGGAGAACCTTGACGCGGTTGCTCACGCACTTGTTCCCGGTGGAGTTCTCTGCTGCTACATCGCAACCGTTACTCAGATGTCGCGTTTGATTGAAGACCTGCGAGCTACGCAGAACTTTACCGAGCCTCTCGCATGGGAAAGTCTTTCACGTGAGTGGCATGTTGACGGTCTTGCTGTTCGCCCCGAACACCGAATGGTTGCGCACACGGGCTTCCTCATGATTTGTCGACGTCTAGCTCCCAATACTCTTCCCCAGGAGCGTTCCACGCGTCCCGCGAAGGCAGCTGAAGGCCTTCAAGGAGCGTGGGATGAGGAAGAAGAGTGGAGCGAGTCTCGCGTGGGTTTGCGCCTGAGCTCAGATAAGAAGATTCGTAAGGTTCGTCGTGATCTTGAGGCGAAGGCCCGCACATGGGTTGAGGGAAGAGACAGCGATGAGCTCTGAACAGACAGAATTGTCGATTCTCGAACAAAAGAATGCGCACCCTAAGCGCTGCACTTACTCAAGTTCGTCAAGAACTCCTTCGCCTCCGTGAGCAACTCAAACATGTGAATCAGCCACCGTTGACCCTTGGGGTTTTTCACCGTGGCGATACGGATGCGCGCAGTGTTGAGGTCTATGTTTCTGGCCGACTGATGCGTCTTGCCGTAGCAACGCAGGTTGATATCACCTCGATCTCTCCCGGCCAGCATGTCCTGATCGACGACAAGATGGTCGTCGTTGGGGTAGGCGAATACTCACGCGTCGGTGAACTTGCGCAGGTCGCCGAGCTGATCGGTACCGATCGTGCGGTTGTCTCAGCGGAGGCTGGTAGCCATCGCATTGTTGAACTTGCTGGACCACTTCGCCACGGAACTTTGCGTCCCGGCTGAAAGTGTCTTGGTCGATACTCGCAGCGCTTTTGCCTATGAGCGCGTCATTCGTCAAGATGTTGAGCAGCTTCTTACTCCTGAAATTCCTCAGGTCACCTTTGATGACATCGGTGGTCTTGATGAACAGATCACAACGATCCGTCAGGCAATCGAGTTGCCGCTTAGGCATCCCGAGCTCTACCGGCAGTATGGCTTGCGCCCAACGAAAGGCATCCTGCTGTATGGTCCTCCCGGCTCCGGTAAAACACTGATTGCGCAAGCGCTTGCGCATTCGCTGCGTGATTTCAGTTCCTCTGGAGAAGGTTATTTCTCTCTCGATCAAAGGGGCCAGAACTTCGACCAAGTTTGTCGGCGAAACTGAACGACAGATCCGCGCGATTTTTTGCGCGTGCCCGAGTTCTTGCTTCGGCGAAAGTGCCGGTCGTGATCTTTTTCGACGAAATGGAGGCCTTGTTCCGTACGCGTGGAACGGGTATTTCATCCGATGTTGAAACCATGGTCGTCCCGCAGCTTCTTGCCGAAATGGATGGCGTTGAGAGTCTTGATAACGTCGTGATTGTGGGTGCTTCGAACCGTGCAGACATGATCGACCCCTGCGGTTTTGCGCCCCGGTCGACTCGATGTTCGTATCCGCATTGATCGACCGGACCAGGCCTCGGCACGCAATCTTTGTGAAGCACCTTGATGCATCTGTTCCACTTCAAACGGGGCCAGATGGACTTTCTCATGATGAGATGATCTCACGCGCGGTTGCTCATCTGTATCGGCGTGAAGCTGATACTGCGCTCTTGAGTGCACGCACTCATAATGGTACTGATCGAACGATTTATCTCGCAGACATCGTTTCGGGAGCCATGATTGCTGGGATTGTCGAACGGGCAAAGAAGTACGCAATTCTGGACGCAATCGAAAACTCCCGAAACGGACTGACGATTGAGCACCTGATGCGTGGCCTCGACGATGAAATCCGAGAATCGATGGAGCTCGCGACCCGTCAGGCGCCGGCGGACTGGGCGCGCACAATTGGCCTCGACCAAGACATCGTTGACATCCGACCGATCAAGAAAGAGGAGGAATGATGTCGGCTCTGGTGATGAGCACAGAAACCGAGTACGGCATCTATTCACCTTCAGATCCTGGAGCTGATCCCGTCGATCTTTCGTGTCGGATCGTTGATGCCTATTCGAAGATTTCGCGTCGCGGGACTCGAAGTGAAGGGAGTGAACCCGTTCGCTGGGATTACACAGCCGAAGACCCGCTCAATGATTTACGTGGAATGCGATTGACTCGCGCGGCTGCTGACCCCTCGATGCTCACTGACGATCCCTACCACCTCGCTCCCTCGGGTGGAAGTGAGACTCTGCCACTGCCTCGGCGATCACAGGGATATTTGCCAGCAGCGGTTTCCTCGGTTCTTACGAGATGGAGCACTGGCTCTATGTTGACCATGCGCACCCGGAATATTCCGCGCCTGAGACAACTAATGCGCGCGATGGCGTGCTTTGGGATCGAGCCGGGGAAGTCATTGCACGACGAATGATGGCGGTTGCCCGCGAGGCTGGCGAAGACATCGTATTAGTCAAGAACAACACTGATGGCAAGGGTGCAGCATACGGTACTCACGAGAACTATCAGATCAGCCGCACCATCGATTTAGACGATCTTGTTCGAGGACTGACCCCCTTCTTCGTCACGCGTCCAGTGATCTGTGGAGCGGGGCGTGTAGGAATCGGACAGCGCAGTGAAGTCGCTGGCTTTCAGATTGCCCAACGCGCCGACTTCGTCGAAAACGAGGTTGGCCTTGAGACGACCTTCAACAGACCGATTATTAATACTCGCGATGAGGCCCACGCCAATCCCGCATATTACAGGCGTCTTCACGTGATCGGTGGGGATGGGAATCAATTCGATTCGTCGATCTTCCTGCGCTTGGGAACGACCGCGCTGGTATTAAAAGCAATCGAGGTCGGCCTTGGGATGGAGTGGGATGCGCTTGCCCTCGATGATCCCGTTCAAGAGACATGGAATATCAGTCACGATCCGACCTTGACGTACCAAGCCAGTTGCGCAGGAGGTGCGCGCAGCGCGCTCGATATCCAAAAGATTTATCTTGAGCTTGTTCATGAGAGCCTCACTCGCGAGGGAATCGGCTTAAGTAAAGATGAAGAGCTTGTCATGCGCTACTGGGAGGACATTCTCAATCGTATGTCGAGTGATTTGTACAGCGTGGCAACAGAAGTCGAATGGGTGGGCAAGTACCAACTTCTTGATCGCCAACGTGCGCGTTTGGGGACTTCTTGGGATGATCCGAGGCTTGCTGCTATGGACCTGCAGTGGGCGGATTTGCGTGAGGACCGTTCCTTGGTTGTCGCGCTTGAGCGGGCGGGGCGTGTCAAGCGGATGTTCACTGCCGAGCAGGTTGAACATGCAGCCGACTGGGCTCCCGAAAACACCCGCGCCTACCTACGTGGCTATGCTGTAAGAAATCTCCCCGCACTTACCGCGGCCTCGTGGACTTCACTATGTGAGCGCCGCGGCGATCATATGATTCGTAGGCCGCTGGTTGAAGCGGCCGGTGTCGACGCCACACTTTTGGCTGATATTGAGCGCGGTACACTGATCCGTGCAGAAGAGGAGGAAAGATGAGTCTTTCACAGTTGTTCGCTGGAGGTAGCGGACACGAAGATGATGAGGCCGCGGGCCAGATCCACGCTTCGTCTTCCGCGCAGACTGATTCTCTCGATGCACTGCTTGATGAGATTGATACCGTTCTTGAAACTAATGCGGAATCATTCGTTCAAGGATTTGTCCAAAAGGGAGGACAGTGAGGTGAGGCGCCGAGTTATCGGCATCGAGACCGAGTACGGACTAACCTGCGCGACGCGTTCAGGTGCACCTCCGACTCACGATGCTGATGCTGCCGCACGTTTGTTGTTCGCGCCGCTGGCCTTAAGTGGTCGCGCCCGAATGTCTACCCTGCGAAATGGCGGACGACTCTACCTTGATGTGGGGGCTCACCCCGAGTACGCGACTGCCAGAATGCGATTCTTTCGAGGACCTTCTTGCCCAGCACCGCTGTGGTGATGAGTTACTCAACCAACTCAATGACCGAACCCGTGCAGAACTTGAGGGATTGGCAGATCCCGAAAGGATCTACTTGTTCCGGAACAATGTGGACTCCGCGGGGAACAGTTTTGGCTGCCATGAAAACTATCTTCTTCACCGTCGTCGTGACTTCCGGCAAGTCGCTCAAGGGCTGGTTGCCTTCTTTGTCACGCGGTTGGTGCTTGTGGGTGCTGGGCACCTGAGGCGTTCAGGCAGCAAACTCGCCTATTGCTTTTCACAACGCGCAGAGCAGATGTGGGAGGCTGTCTCCTCAGCGACCACGCGAACTCGTCCAATCATCAATACGCGTGACGAGCCCCTTGCCGATGCCGGTCAATACCGCAGGCTCCACGTCATTAGTGGCGACACGAACGTGTGCGAGGCGACGACATTCCTGAAAGTAGGAATGACTTCGCTGGTATTAGACGCGGTCGAAGACGGGATGAATCTGTCTGATCTTGAATTGGCCGATCCAATGCTCGCAATTCGTCAGATTAATCAAGACCTGTCGGCTCAAGTGAAGGTCCCGATGGCACATGGCGGGGAGCTTTCTGCCCTCGACATCCAAGAGCGGATTCTTCAGCGCGTAATCGATGTCCTGGGAATTGATATCGGCGATTCTTCATGCGATACCTCAACCCGCCAAGTCATTGACCTATGGCAACGGGCACTTGCAGCCCTGCGCAGTGGTGACTGGTCGTCCGTTGATCGTGAACTTGATTTCGCCATCAAGTTCCGTCTGATCCAGGAGTATCTCAAGCGCAAACAGACCACGCTTGATGATCCGCGAGTTGCACGTTTGCTGTTGTCGTATCACGATATTGGCCCCAACGGGCTTCGTCGCGGATTGGAAAATAGCGGCCTCATGCGACGCCTGACCACGGATGATCACGTTCAACAAGCGTGCATTCAGGCACCGCGATCAACGCGTGCGCATCTTCGCTCTTCGATCATCAACGCTGCGGAGGCGGCGGGTGTTGAATTGGCGATTGACTGGGTGCGTGCTTCACGAATTGACGATCCCAGCCGCTACGTCCTGATGAATGATCCTTTCGCAACCGGATCTGAATCTGTTGATCAGTTCATCTCAGGTTTGCGTGCTCGAGACGAATTCCTTCCAGCATGAGTGAACACGCTCAGAGTTTGAGTTCTCGCCGCCAGCGTATGCGTGGCGGCCATGGACAATCGCAGCGCCCGAGGCGGCGGTGGCTCCTTGTAGTGATCGCGCTTTTTGTTGTGTGCGCAGTGGTTGCTTCTTCTGTGTGGTTTGTGGCGCACAGGAAACGCTAGCTCCGTCTCGGGCGATGCTCCTCGTTCTGTCCTCGCCTCAGTTGAAGTCTCTGGACGCGTTGGTGCGACGCCCACGGTCAAGCTGAGTGAACCGCTTCAAATTGTCAGTACAAAACATGCGATTATTTCGCAGGGAGAAGGTCGCGCGATTACCGCGGGTTCCCCGGTTCTTTTATCGGTGACTGTCTTCGATGCGCGCACCGGTGAGCTGCTTTCCCCCAATGGGCGTCCGCGCCTCGTCGTCGGTCGGGCCGACAATGACTCGCTGGGCGTTGATATGGCTCGTGAAGTAACGGGAAGAAGCGAAGGAAGTCGGCTCCTCATTGCTCGACCTCTGTCGAGTTCTCCGGCCTCGGGTGCGAGTGCAACTCCGACGGCGCGCTCAAATACCGGCGAAGTCGTTGTTATCGATATCTTGCCGACCTTGGCCTCGGGACAAGCTTCCGCGCAAGTAAATGGAAGCGGTCCGCTTGAAGTCACGATGCGCGATGAAGGCCCTGTTATTACCCACGGTGATCAACTCCTTCAGGCCCGACTGTCCAGCCGTTACTCACCGGTTCTGGCGGCTAGTGCGCGCCGATGATGACATCGTTGTTCAGTATTTCGTCAGCGGCTGGAGCGATGGAATTGAACGCGAATCTACCTGGCGAACGGGTGTTCCTGAACGCGTCCGGCTGAGCGAACTTATGCCGGGTCTTCGGCCTCTTCTGATCGACCAAAAAGTTGGTTCACGTCTGGCGATCACCCTTCCCCCTGATCAAGCAACCGGTGATGATACCTTGTGCATCATTATCGATATCCTTGCGACGGCACCGGCCTCATAGTGTGTTTTTCTTGGAGGACCCGAGGTTAAGTGTGAGAAACTACGAACATGCTCAGATGGCTTACTGCAGGTGAATCACACGGTCCCGCACTGGTTGCAACTCTTGAGGGTATGCCTTCAGGGGTTGAACTCACCACCCAGACTATTCGCGATGCCCTTGCTCGGCGTCGTTTGGGTGCCGGACGCGGTGCGCGGCAGAAGTTTGAAGCCGATGACGTGCGAATTCTTGGGGGAGTCCGCCACGGGCTGACAACTGGCGCGCCAATCGTCATTGAGATTGCGAATTCTGAGTGGCCGAAATGGGAAAAGGTGATGTCCGCTGATCCCGTTTTACCCGAGGATCTTCTCGTCGACGCGGGTAAAGGCGATGAGCGAGAAGTTGCGCGAAACCGTGCGCTGACAAAACCGCGTCCCGGGCACGCTGATCTTCCCGGTGTCTTGTCGTACGATCTTGATGAAATTCGTCCATTCTCGAGCGAGCGAGCGCACGCGAAACGGCTGCTCGCGTTGCTTTAGGAGCGTGCGTAGAAGCTTTTCTGCGCCAGCTTGCGAACATCGAATTGGTTTCCCATGTGGTTGGCGTCGGGCCATGCGAAGCGAAGTTGAGTCGTCTTCCCGTGCCATCTGATGAAGAACATCTGAATGCCTCGCCGATGCGCGCACTCGACAAAGACGATGAGTCCGAATTCTTGGCCTGTGTCGAGGAAACCCGCGCCGCTGGCGATACCGTTGGTGGAATTGTTGAAGTTGTGGCGTGGAACGTTCCGATCGGGGTAGGGACTCATGTCCAATCAGATCGCCGTCTTGATGCTCAGCTTGCTGCGGCCTTGATGTCTATTCAATCTGTCAAGGGCGTCGAGATCGGCGACGGATTCGCGCAATCGCGCCTACTGGGCTCCCAGGCCCACGACGAGATTGTTCGAGCTGCTGATGGAACTCTCACGAGGGCCTCAAACCGCGCCGGCGGGATCGAAGGCGGAACATCGAACGGTCAAGCGATCGTCGTGCGCGCTGCCTTCAAGCCGATCTCAACCGTCCCCCATGCGTTGAGAACGGTTGATCTTGCGACAGGTGAGGACGCACGAGCTCTTCATCAGCGTTCCGACACCTGCCAGGTCGTCCCCGGTGCGGTGATCGCCGAGGCCGAAGTTGCCTTGGTTCTTGCCCGTGCTTTGAGTGATCATGCGGGTGGCAATTCCTTGGAGGAATGCAAGCGCAATCTTCAGGCTTACTGCGCGCGTATCAGTGAGCGGCTTGGACTGACGCAGTGAACCCGGCAGCGATCGTTCTCGTTGGGATGCCAGCGAGTGGCAAGAGCCGGGTCGGACGCGAGCTCGCCGCCGCACTTGGCGTCCAGCACCGTGACTCTGATTCACTCATTGAGAGTAGTCAGGGGCGTAGCATTCCCGAGATCTTCGCCAACGATGGTGAGGATGTTTTTCGGGCAATCGAAGAAGAGGTCATTGCTCAGGCCCTTGAAACTTCCAGGCGTTCTATCTCTGGGAGGTGGTGCACTCATCAGTGCGCGCACACGTGAACGTCTACGCGATCGGTGCGTGATCTACATCGAAGCTGAACTGAGCGAGTTACTTCGGCGCGCTGCGGGATCGGCGCGTCCGCTCCTCGCCGGAAACGCGGAAGAGCGCCTCAAAGAGCTTTGGGAACAACGAAAAAGACTATTTCCATGAGGTTGCCTCAATAACTGTTCAGACGAATGCTGGTCCATCCCAAGAAGTCGTCCAGCAAATCCTTGATGCTTTGGGAGAAAAAACCGTGGTTCGCACCATTCCTGTCGAAGTGGATCAACCCTACGATGTTGTGATCGGTCGGGATTTTCCTATCAATACCTTGACCGAGAAGCTTCGTTCGAATGCGACGAAGATCTTGATCCTGTGTGCGCCACCGCTTCACAGTTATGCGCTTTCTATTGCACATAAACTTCAAGCTCATGGGCTACATGGCGATCACCCACGTTCTTCCTGATGGAGAAGATGCAAAGACAATCGAAAATCTTTCTGATCTTTGGGACCTCGCCGGACGCGAAAGAATCGGCCGAGCCGATTGCGTGGTCGCGATTGGTGGGGGAGCAACGACCGATGTCGGGGGCTTCCTTGCAGCCTCCTGGCTTCGGGGAATTGACTTCATTGCGGTTCCAACGACGCTTTTGGGAATGGTCGATGCCTCAGTTGGTGGAAAAACCGGTATTAACACTGCGGTGGGTAAGAATCTCGTTGGTGCCCTTCCACTCTCCGCGTCGCGTTATCGTCGACCTTGACCACTTGAAGACACTGAGCAAGCACGACTACCGAGCGGGTTTGGGAGAGGTCGTCAAATGTGGTTTTTATTGCGGATGCGCGAATCTTGGAGATTATTGAGTCTGATCCTGAGGCGATCTTTTGATCCGAGCTCTGAGGTGATCGCTGAACTCATCGAACGTCTCGATTGCCGTCAAAGCACGTGTAGTGAGCATGGATCTACACGAGAGTGGACCGCGCGAATTTCTCAACTATGGTCATACTCTTGCCCACGCCGTCGAGAAGCTTGAGCACTTCGATTTCCGTCACGGAGAGGCAGTAGCCATTGGCTGCGTATTCGCGGCTCATCTTGCCCGCCAGCGAGGTCTTCCTACCGAAGAAGACGTCCGACGTCACGAGCATGACTTTTGCTTGTCTTGGGTTACCGACGCACTATCAGGATGCGTCAATCGAAGATCTTCTCAACGTCATGCTTTCCGATAAGAAGGTGCGCGCCGGAGTCTTGAGGTTCGTACTTCTTGACGGGATTGAGAATCCTGTGACTCTTCCTATTACTCCCGATGAAGTACGCGCATGCGCTGACTCAATGGGGATGAAGCGTTGAACTCCTCAATTTCCCCTCAGCTGGTTTTGGTGGGTACGTCGGGGAGCGGGAAGACGACGATTGGGCGTGAAATCGCGGCTCGATGCGGGTTCAATCTGACCGAAGATATCGATATTCTTCAATCGGAGTATTCGCGTTCATTCGGCGAACTCATCGTGGATGAAGATTTCCCATTTGATCGCGCACTTGAAGAGGCCGGTGAGCGGCTTTTGAGCGGCGGATGCGATATTGCGGTGCTCTCACCATCACAGGCGCGCCATCAAAGGATTATTGACCGACTCATTGCCTTGAAGGAACAGGGGACGGCGGTTGTTCTTCTCCAGCTTCCGATTGATCAGGCTGCACGACGGGTTGGCCTCAATGCTCCGCGCTCGGTGGGCCTTGGTGCCCCACGCTCGCAATTTGCGACGATGACCCGAGAATTGGACCGAACCTACCTTGAGTTTGCAAGTTTTTTCTTGTGACACTGGTTCAAAAACTCCGAGTGAGGTAGCGGAGAACATCATCGTGGCGTGTAAGATGGCCACGGTTTAAACTCACCCGATTTGGGAGGACTTTTATAGTGGCTACGACAAATGATCTGAAGAACGGCCTCGTCATGGTGATTGACGGCCAGCTGTGGCAGGTTGTCGAATTCCAGCACGTGAAGCCGGGTAAGGGCCCTGCCTTTGTGCGCACCAAGATCAAGAACGTTCTGTCTGGTAAGACCGTTGACAAGACCTTCAATGCGGGCGTCAAGATCGAAACCGCTACAGTCGATCGTCGCGATATGACGTACCTGTACCAGGATGGTACCGATTACGTTTTCATGGATGCTTCGACCTACGAGCAGATCAACGTTCCCGCCGAGGTCGTTGGTGATGCCCGTAATTTCATGATTGAGAACCAGGACGTCATTGTTTCTCAGCATGACGGCGCGGTTCTGTTTCATCGAACTTCCCGCAACCGTCGTCTTTGACGATCACCCACACCGAGCCCGGCCTGCAGGGCGATCGTTCTTCCGCTGGCACCAAGCCCGCGACGCTCGAGACCGGCTACGAGATTCAGGTTCCGCTCTTCATGGAAGAAGGAACACGAGTCAAGGTTGATACCCGCGATGGCTCTTACTCCGGACGCGTGACCGACTGATAATGTCCCACAAGAAGCACCAATTCACTTCTCGGACGAAGGCTCGCAAGCGTGCTGCCGACGTTGTTTACGAGGCCGATCAGCGTGGTATGGGCAGGGAATGCGACCGTGCTGCGCGACCTCCTTCGTGAACGCAAGGTGATCACCGCTGCGCTGACTCCGTTGCCCGACTATTCGATTCAAATTATCGAAGGTGTCGCGGATGAGCTGTATCGGATTGATCGTCTCATTGACTCTCATGTTCGAACGGGCTTGGATCGAATTCCTGCGGTTGACCGTGCAGTTTTGCGCGTCGCGGTGTGGGAGATGCTGTCGAACTCCGAAGATGTTCCTCCGGTAATTGCGATTGACGAGGCAATCTCGATCGTCAAGTCGATTTCCACCGAAGAATCCGCGGGCTTTTGTCAACGCGATTCTTGATGCCATTCGCCGAGACATTGAATCACCGAGCTGGTCTCGTCAATCTGTTCAGGAATCTGAAGATGACATCGACGATGAGCTCAGTGCCGATGAAATAAGCGAATTGGATGATCTCTTAGACGAGTATTAAAGCGTCGAAAGTGATAAACGGGGTGCTCCGAGACATCCCCGTTTATCACTATTGGGGACACTGTTCACAGTGTGAGATATGACACATTAGTATAGTAATGTGTGTTGACGCGCAGACATCTGATGGACTATCACGAAACTGCAGAAACCATCGACTTCTTCTTAGTTCACCCTCAATCGGTGACGGGGTATTGACAAGTATGATGCGCATCCGATGCAGGTCAGCGGCAGTTTCTCGTAGACAGAATCGTTGTATGATGGCGCTGAGAGCCCAGAAAGTATTTTCGGGTTTGCTTTTTGGAGTCTCTGCTAGGGTATTTGATTGCTGGTTTTGCGAAGCATCGCGTCAGTCACTTCACGCCTATAAATTAGCGATTTGTCGGTTGCATTTGCACCAAAAATCGTCAAGAAAGTGCGATGCTATTCCTGTCAGGGGAATCTAGAAAAGGAGCGTAGTGAGATGGCACTGCCAGATCTAACTCCGCAACAGCGAGCCGAGGCTCTAGAAAAGGCGACGCGCGCTCGTCGTCGGCGCGCTGAGGTGAAGAATGCGCTCAAATCGCGAGAGCTCACTCTTTCAGAGGTCATTGATATGGCCGCTAGTGATGAAGCGATCGCGAAAATGAAGGTGCGTTCTTTGCTTGAGGCCCTGCCCAGAGTCGGTGTAAGTACTGCTGATGCTCTCATGAACGAGATTAAGATTGCGCCTTCTAGGCGTGTTCGCGGTCTTGGGACAGGTTCAGCGGGAGGAACTGATTCGCCGCTTCGGCTGAAGTTTCCACTTCACTGTGGCAGCATACAGGCATGTCTACTTCCAGAGTTACCGTTATCGCTGGCCCGACGGCTGTCGGCAAAGGCACCGTTATTACGCGCTTGCGTGAGCGTTTTCCTCAGGTCGAGCTTTCAGTCTCAATGACGACACGTTCACCTCGCCCCGGTGAAGTGGACGGAGTGCACTACCACTTTGTGTCTGAGGAAGAATTTGTCCACCTTGTTGACGCAGGACAAATGCTTGAATGGGCACTTGTTCACGGGAAATATCACTACGGGAACTCCGCGAGGGCCTGTCGATGATGCTGTGAAGAGGGGAGTGCCCTTCCTCCTCGAGATTGATATTGCGAGTGCGTCAAGTTCGGCAGTCTTTGCCTGATGCCCGGTTTGTTTTTCTTGCACCTCCGTCATGGGACGAGCTTGTTGCTCGCCTTGTGAACCGAGGCACTGAAGATGCTGCAGAGCAGGAACGTCGACTTCTCACGGCAAAGACTGAGCTTCAAGCCGAAGGTGAGTTTGATGTCACTGTTGTTAATGATGATTTAGAAACCGCCGTCGAGAAACTGGCCCAAATCATGGGGCTAGAATAGACTTTAGTTCTTGCCCGTTACTTCAGGAGAGATTTGCATGTCCGGAATTGTTGCACAGCCAGAAGGTATCACCTACCCGCCGATCGACGATCTACTTGAGCACGTTGATTCGAAGTATGCCTTGGTGATCTTTGCTGCTCGTCGTGCACGTCAGATCAATTCCTACAACATTCAGCTGGAACAGAACATGATCCAGTTTGTTGGCCCCGTTGTCGATACTGAAGTTGATGAGAAGCCGTTGGCAATCGCACTTCGTGAGATTGATGAAGGCCTGTTGACCCTTGAGTCCGCACCTCAAGCCTGAGCATAAGCCCGCACACATCGTTCTCGGTGTTTCAGCGGGCATTGCTGCATATAAAGCCGTATACCTGCTTCGCCTGCTCCAAAAGGAGGGTTTCGCAGTATCGGTTGTCCCAACTCCGGCATCCCTTGAGTTCGTCGGCAAGGCTACGTGGGAAGGACTCACCCAGAAAAGAGTCTTCACCGATGTTTTTCATGGTGGAGGTGCCGATCATGTGGAACTTGCCCGGCATTGTGAGGCAGTTGTTATCGCGCCGGCTACCGCTGATCTCATTGCTCGTGTTGCGCACGGACAGTCAAACGACCTCCTTTCTACAACTGTCCTAGCGAGTTCGTGTCCGGTTATTGTGGCTCCGGCGATGCACACGCAGATGTGGAACGCCTCGGCGACGCAAGACAACATCAAAACCCTTCAAGAGCGTGGGTTTATTGTTGTCGGTCCAGAGAAGGGCGATTTAGCTTCGGGGGACTCTGGCGCTGGGCGAATGAGCGAACCGGAGGATATCGCCGCACAGGTAAGCCGCATTCTTGCCTCGAGCGGCGAGCTTTTTGGCAAGAAAATCATCGTTACCGCAGGTGGTACTCGCGAGGCGCTTGACCCAGTTCGTTTCCTCGGGAATCGTTCCAGTGGTCGACAGGAATCGAGATTGCTGAAAGAAGCTGCGCGGCGTGGTGCGGATGTGACCCTGGTTGCCTCCAATATTGATGCTTCGCTTCTCCCACGTGAGTGCACTGTTATTCCAGCTTCTAGCGCTGCTGAGATGCACTCGGTGCTTTTTCGAAAAGACTCCAGTCGTGCGACGCTCTCGTTATGGCGGCGGCGGTCGCTGATTACCGCCCAAAGGCTCCTGCGGCCTCGAAAAATCAAAAAGAAGAGCAGGGCGCTGCGCCGCCAATAATCCAGCTGGAAGAGACGACGGACATTCTCAAGGCCGTTACTTCTTCGCCCCAACGTCCCTCAGTTGTCATCGGATTCGCTGCGGAAACCGGCGATCCTCAGACCGTTCTTGAATATGGTCGAGCGAAAGCACGGCGGAAGAACGCCGACTACTTAGCAGTGAACGCCGTGGGGAGAACCTCGGTTTTGGGGACGTACCGAACTATGTGTATGTGATGGATGCCCAAGGCTCCCTTGTCACCGAAGGAGGCGGGACGAAAGCCGACGTTGCCCGCACTCTAGTTGATCTAATTGCCGAACGCCTAACTACGATAGAAGCGTGAGTGACATGAGAAAATACTTTACTTCCGAATCCGTGACCGAAGGCCATCCTGATAAGGTCTGCGATCGCATCTCTGATTCCATCTTGGACGCGCTTCTCGAGGCGGATCCTCGCTCACGTGTGGCTGTTGAAACCATGGTGACCACCGGCTTGGTGCACGTAGCCGGAGAGGTTTCGACGGATGCATACGTCGAGATTCCCCAAATCGTACGCGAGCAGATTCTTGAGATCGGATATGACTCCTCCTGCATGGGCTTTGACGGAGCCTCCTGCGGCGTTTCGGTCTCGATCGGCGCTCAAAGTAGCGATATTGCCCAGGGCGTTGACCACTCACTCGAAACGCGTACATCTTCAAGCGAAGATCGCCGTGAATCACAGGGCGCCGGCGATCAAGGAATGATGTTCGGTTATGCCTCTGATGAGACGCCGGACTTGATGCCGGCTCCCATTTGGCTTGCCCACAAGCTCGCCGAACGTCTTGCATACGTTCGTCACCAGGGACTTGCTCATGGCCTACGCCCGGACGGGAAAACTCAGGTCACGCTGGCCTACGACGAACAGGGGTTCCCCGCGAACTTGATACCCTCGTCATTTCAACGCAGCACTGACCCCGAACTTTCGATGACAGACCTGGATGAGCAGCTGCGAGCCTTGGTTGTTGCCCCAGTCCTCGAAGAGGCTGGCTTGGAGTTATCGACTTCTTCGATGAAGCTTTTGGTCAATCCCTCTGGGCGCTTTCGTCATTGGTGGGCCCTGCAGGTGATGCCGAGCCTAACCGGACGCAAAATTATCGTCGACACATACGGTGGCATGGCCCGTCACGGGGTGGAGCATTCTCAGGTAAGGATCCTCAAGGTCGACCGCTCTGCAGCCTATGCTGCTCGCTGGATCGCGAAGAATATCGTCGCTGCCGGATATGCCAAGCGCTGCGAAATTCAGCTAGCTTACGCGATTGGTCGCGCACATCCGGTTGGTTTGTACGTGGAGACCTTCGGAACCGGGAGCGTAAGTGATGATGCTTTTGACCGAGGCCATTACTCGTTGCTTTGATCTTCGCCCGGCCGGTATCATCGAGGACCTCGATCTGCTACGTCCAATCTATGCACGCACATCCTCTTATGGGCATTTTGGTCGCAATATCTTCCCTTGGGAGCAGACCGATCGAGTATCGATGCTGAAGGATATTCTCGGATGAGCACATCTGAACTCTCGTCGCGAGCACCACACGGGGAACTGCCATCGAAATGGCAATCTCAGGTGTGATTGGCCTGTGTGCTTCCTTCGTCCTTTCAATCGAAGCCTGGCAGCTTGCTTCCGATGATGGCCGCAGGTTTAGCTGCGATGTCTCGTCGGTCTTGTCATGTTCAGCTGTTGCTTCGACGCCGCAGGCGCGCGTGCTTGGATTCCCCAACGCTTTCCTCGGAATCTTCTTCGAGGCCATTGTGCTGGCAGTTTCTTTTGCCCTCATCGCGGGAGTTCGCTTCCCCAAGTGGTACATCCTGTGCGTCGAAGCGCTCTACACAATTGGCGTGCTCTTTGCCTATTGGCTCTTCACTCAGTCGTACTTCGTCATTCATGTCCTGTGTCCTTGGTGTTTACTGATCACGATCACCACAACACTGGTCTGGTTTGGATTGACTCGAGTGTGTATCAAGCAAGGCGTGCTCCCAGCACCGAACTGGTGGAAAGCTGTGATGAAGTCCGGTGGTGACTGGCTGGTTGCTGTTCTCGTTATCACCGCGATCCTCGCAATGATCGCCTTCAGATATGGTCCGCTTCTTTTCGGATAACTAAGATCAGAGTCAATCGGTCTCCAAATGCCAGCGCCATGTGATGAACTAGAGGCATGGTGATGGAAGAAATTGCACTCCCAGGCTTCCAGCTCGAGGATGTTGAACCTCGGCTGATCGCACGGGTGTATGTTGATACGGATCTTCCACACCTGGATCGTCCCTTGGACTATCTGGTTCCTCAAGCTTGGGAAAATATCGATCTTTCCGGATACATCGTCCAAGTTCCTTTGAGCGGATCAAAACGCGTGGGATGGGTCCTTTCATGTGAACGAGTGAGCGCTCCAAGTCCAGCCATCCGCGAACTGATAGACGTGGTTTCTACGTGCGCTGTCGTGGCCCCGCAGACTTTCTCTCTTGCCCGTTACGTCGCTGACCGCTATTTGTCGACTGTCTCTGCGGTTCTCAGCCTCGCGATTCCACCACGACGTGCATCAGTCGAAAAAGAGAAACACGTTTCCTTTGACGAAGAGATCAAGAAGCAGAGTGAGGTCAGTGCGTGGACGGCCTACCCTTACGGAACGAATTTCATTGAGCATTTGGAGCAGGGCGACCATCCACGCTGTGTCTGGACTTCGATTCCGGGACGCTCCACACAAGAAATCACTGAACTTGCCAGCGCAAGCTTGAGGTCCAAGCGTTCCACATTGATCATTACGCCCACGCAGCGTGCGGCACAGCGTCTGAGGTGCGACCTTGAAGATCTTCTCTCGCTCCCCATTGCGCTTTACACTGCAGAGCAATCCGCCGTTGAACGTTATCGGATTTACCGACAAAGCAGCCAAGGCTCGCATCGCATTGTCATTGGTACGCGTTCAGCAGCGTGGCTTCCCCTGAAAGACCTAGGTTTGATCATTATCTGGGGCGATGGAGACGATCACCTTCGAGAGATTCGCAATCCGCGTACGGATGCACTCGATATTGCGGTTGCACGCGCGCACCTTGAGCATGTCGCTTTGGCGGTTGGCAGTTTTAGTCGTTCGGTGAAGGCCCAGTATCTTGTGGCGCGTAAGTGGGCGATTTCCCTGAATCCGGATAGAGAAGTGCTGCGTCAATCAACTGGGCGTTTCTTTGTGTCTGATGCCCTTGACGATGAACGCCAGGGGAGTGCAGCACATGCTTTGCTTCCGCCCGATGCTTATGCATGCATTCGCCGAGGCCTCACTGAAGGCCCAGTACTCATCCTTGCCCCACACGCGGGTTACATCCCGTTGTCGGTTGTCAGCGCTGCGCAGCACCAGCGCGTTGTGAAGTTTGTTCGGGGCCGCTCAAAGTATCACGTGATCAGAGCATCGTCTGTTCGTGGTGTTCACGAGCAGCACATAACTGGAGATGTATGAGATGCCAAGGGACCGCTTTACGGTGGTGGCGGATTGGCTCTGAACGGATTGGTGAAGAGATCGGACGTTCATTCACCCAGGTACCACTCCTTATTTCTCAAGGCGTTGATGAGCAGCGCCCTACAATCAATTCCTCTCCGCGAATTGTTGTCGCTACAGCAGGTGCACAACCCGATACCGACTCGGGGTACGCGGCTCTGATCATTCCCTCCGCAGCGGCGTTGGCCTCACGACCGGAACTTTGGGCACCCGAAGAAGCCCTTCGCCGTTGGCTGACTACAGCGGCCCTAGTTCGGCCGCAAGGCCAGATTTGGGTCTCTGCGGGATTGGATCAACCTCTTGCGCAGGCGCTGACTCGTTGGAGTCCCGAAGACTATATTCAGCGTATTTTGGACGAACGCTACGTACTCCGTTTCCCGCCCACCGCTTCCATTGTTGCGATTGACGGCCCTGAAGATCAGCTCAATGCCTTCTGCAAAGAACTACCTGCTGAGCTGATCGGCATCGTTGACGCACCACACAGTGATAAACGCACAGTGAATCAGGGAAGCCGCCGCGCGCTCATTCGATGCAACACCGAAGATTATCCGCAGCTTGCACGTGTCCTGCGTGAGCGCTTGGGAGTACGTTCAGCGCGCAAACTCTATCCACTACGACTGACATTGAATCCCCCTGAACTGTTCTAAAGAACCGCTAGACTATGCCTGTGCGAATTGTTTTTGCTGGTACCCCAGAAGCGGCGCTGCCGACCCTTAATGCCCTGGTTGCGTCTTCCCATGAAGTCGTTGGGGTGATTACTCGACCGCCTGCGCGAAGCGGTCGCGGACGTGCACTTGTTCCGTCTCCTGTGGCATCACGCGCAGCCGAGCTTGGTATTGACCTGTATGAAACTTCCTCGCTGAAGAGTGACGAGGCATATGAGCGTATCGCTCATTGGAAGGCTGATATCGCAGTCGTTGTTGCCTACGGTGCATTGATCCCGCTGCGTATCCTCAATATGTTGCCGCACGGTTGGCTCAATCTGCATTTTTCGAATCTTCCGGAATTTCGCGGCGCGGCCCCCGTTCAATGGGCGATCCTTACGGGGTGTAAAGAGACCGCTTCATGCGTATTCCAGCTCGAAGAGGGCCTCGATACAGGCCCGGTATTTTCACGGCTTCCCATTGCTATCGAGAATCAAACCAGTGGTGAACTCCTTGAAGAGATGGCGCTTGCAGGATCCCGGCAGGTCGTTGAAGTCCTCGATTCGATTACTTCAGGCAACGCGCATTCTCAGCCGCAGATCATCGATCCAGTTATTGAGCTTCACTATGCCCGGCGTTTAGAAGCTACTGATGGTGCTGTTTCCTTCACTGATAGTGCTCAGCAGACGTGGCAGCAGATTCGTGCTGTTATCCCAAGTCCCGGTGCCTTTACGCTGTTGAATGGCCAACGACTTAAGCTTGGGAAAGCCTCCTTGACTGATGTCCCAACGCCTGGCCCTGGACGTTTGATCATTTCGAAGAAGAGCGTTCTTGTCGGTTGCGCTGATTTTTGCCTTGAATTAGGAGAGGTAGCGCCCGCAGGCAAGAAGTGGATGGAAGCTGCTGCATGGGCTCGTGGTGCCAGGCTAAATGACGATGCCCGTCTAGGCGAAGGGCTTGAGCACTGATGGCAACTCACAGGTATTCCGACGGCTATCGCTCGTTTCGTGAGGCAGATGTGCCACGGCAGATTGCGTATGAAGTACTGCGCCTCGTTCGCGAAGAAGACGCCTACGCGAACCTTGTACTACCGAAGGTACTTAAGGACTTCGAGCGCAGGGTACATATCGATCAACGAGATCGTGCTTTCGCAGTTGAACTCACGTATGGTTCACTGCGCGAACAAGGATTCCTTGACTGGGTGATTGCTCGGAATTCCTCGCGTCCTCTCGCGCAGATCGAGGGGGGAATTGTCGACGTCCTTCGTTTGGGAGCCTATCAGCTCTTGCGAATGCGAGTGCCTGACCATGCCGCGGTTTCCCAGACTGTCGATTTGGCGCGCCAGTATCTCAGTGCGGGACCCGCAAAGTTTATTAATGCTGTTTTGCGTTCGATTATCCGAGAAGGCGATGACGTGCGGCGTGAAGCACTCGACGCATGTGATCCGACGCAGCGCCTTGCAATCGAGTATTCGCACCCGCAGTGGATGGTCGAAGAATATACGAAAGCACTCGTGGCTAATGGCTGCGAAGCCTCCGAAATTCGCGAACTTTTGGCGGCGAACAATCGAGCTCCTTACGTTTCTTTTGGTTGCACGCCCGGGGTTAATCGATGTTGATGAGCTCGCTGATCAATGCGACGAATATTTGCATACGCGCATTGCCGACGGCGAGGTTTCACCCTATGCGATTCTCCTCGAATCTGGGGATCCAGCGCGCATTCCTGCGATCCGGCAGCGCAAGGCCGCAGTCCAAGATGAAGGTTCGCAGCTTGCAGCCATCGTCGCGGCTTCTGTCCCGGTGGAGGGCTCGGATACCCACTGGCTCGACCTGTGTGCGGGACCCGGCGGGAAAGCCGCATTGTTTGCTGCCATTGGTCAGTCCCGAGGCGCGTACCTTATTGCCAACGAGATCCATCCACACCGCGCACGCCTCGTTGAACGCACCCTCGAACACCTTGATAACACAGAGGTGGTCTGCGCTGACGGAACACAATTCGGTGGAGAGACGTCCCGCTGGCAATTGGGCACTTTTCGATCGCGTGATCATTGACGCGCCCTGCTCTGGTTTAGGCTCAATGCGTCGGCGTCCAGAGTCCAGGTGGCGCAGGCAGCCCGAAGACCTTGAACAACTAGTGACAATCCAAGAGAGGCTTCTTGACAGAGGAATTGCTCTGACCAGAAGTGGCGGTGTCATCGTCTATGTGACCTGCTCGCCGGTTCTTGCTGAAACGCATGAGCAAGTTTCTCGCGTGCTTTCAGGCGGCCAGGTTGAGCTGATTAATCTCGCGCCTGTAGCTGCACAGATCACGCCACGCCCCTTGATCTTCCCCCAAGCAAAGGCATTGCTGCCTCAACGCTCCAACTGTGGGAACACCGTAACGAAACTGACCTTATGTTCATTGCTGCACTCAGAAAGCTCTAAGACCGCCAGGAGATATCATGACGATCCCCGTCATTTCGCCGTCGATTCTCAATTGCAATATCGCTCGACTTGAGGATGAACTCACGAAGATTTCGAGCGCTGATATCGCCCATGTTGATGTCATGGACAACCACTTTGTTCCGAATCTGACCTGGGGACTTCCCGTCGTCGAGGCCTGCGTCCGAACCGGAATTATGCCCATCGATGCACACCTCATGATTGCTGACCCCGACCGCTGGGCGCCTGCCTATGCCGAGGTTGGTTGCGCATCCGTTACCTTCCACGCCGAGGCCGCAGGTGCGCCGATCCGAACCGCTCGGGAGATCCGTCATTTTGGAGCGCGAGCTGCTCTTGCCCTTAAGCCTTCAACAGATATCGCTCCCTACATCGATTTGCTTCCCGAGTTCGACATGATCCTTGTGATGACTGTTGAACCTGGATTTGGGGGGCAGAGCTTCTTAGATACCATGATTCCTAAGATTCGCAGGACTCGGGAAGCAATTGATGCTTCCGCACTCGATATTTCAATTCAAGTCGATGGGGGAGTCTCTCGTTCGACAATCGAGCTGGCCGCTGAAGCAGGAGCAACAAACTTCGTTGCGGGTTCTGCAATTTTCCGCGCAGAAGACGCATATGACGAGATTGCGACTTTACGTTCGCTTGCTCACCACATATGCACTAGAAATGACACCCGCATCGCGGCGTGCCACAATGATCATGTACTTCGGGGTCGGTGTAAGTCCGAGCCGGCGGTAACAGTCCGCGACCCGCAATACCTATTGCGGTTGAACTGGTGAAACTCCAGTACCGACAGTTAAAGCCTGGATGGGAGAAGTAGTTGAGCGGGTTCATACCCCGCTGAGCGGCTGCATAGCTCGAAGTGCGGGAAGGAATACCGTGAAGCGTCGAGACTCTCGCCGTCTCATTGTTTTCGCCCCGCTGCTTGTTCTTGCCAGTATTGTCCTTATTTGGTGGGGCATCACTGCGTGGAGCGGGATTCAAGCGTGGCGTCTTCCTTCGCCGTACGCCGTCCTCGCCCGAGGATACTCCCTTATTCAACAGTCCTCTCTCTGGCTCGCGTTTGCGCGAACCGGCGGAGAAGCTCTAGTCGGCGGACTCGTTGGCGTGTGTATCGCACTGCCTCTGAGCTACTGCATCTTCCGTTTTCAGACACTATCGGATGCGATTGAACCTCTCCTTGGGGCCTCTCAAGCACTCCCTGCGGTTGCCCTCGCTCCTTTTTTGGTGCTCTGGTTTGGATACGGTCTTGTTCCGATTTCTATGCTTTGCGCATTGATCGCTTTTTTCCCGATCCTCATTTCTGCGCTTGTGGGTCTTCGATCTCTTGATCGTCAGGTCTTAGAGGCTGCTCAGCTCGACGGAGCAGCTGGCCTGACGATGGCTCTGCGAATTGAGACTCCATTAGCCTCACCGGCAATTCTTGCCGGAATCCGTAACGGCTTCACCCTCTCAATTACAGGCGCAGTCGTTGGCGAAATGGTGATGGGAGGAAAAGGCCTCGGAATGTTGCTCTCGCAAATGCGAACGAATGTCGACACAGCAGGAATGTTTGTTGTCATCATTCTCCTGTGTCTTCAAGCGGTGCTGATCTACTTGCTCATGTCCGTATGGGAAGCGCGGGCACGCGTCATGGTGGAAACCGACTAGTACGAACATGTGATTGGAGAGCATAATGCGTCCTGTATTACGTAAGGTTGCCGCCCTTGCTGCGGGAGTCGTTCTACTCGGTGGATGCCACGGTGGAACTCGCTCAAGCGGTGCAACCGTTATTGGTTTAACCTACGTTCCAAACGTCCAGTTTTCTGGCATCTACCTTGCCCTCGACAATGGGAGCTATTCTTCGCACAAACTTAACGTCGAGCTTCGTCATCACGGCAACGATGAAGGTGTCTTTACAGCGCTCGTGAGCGGAGACGAACAAGTGGTTCTGGCAACCGGTGATGAAGTCGTCCAAGCGCGTTCTCAGGGTATGGATGTCATCTCGGTGGCGACCTATTACCGTGAACAACCCAATGTGATTCTGACGCGCAAGGACACCGGAATTAGAACTGTTGCTGATCTGAAGGGGAAAAAAGTCGGGATCCCGGGGGAGTACGGATCTTCCTGGCTCGCTCTTCAGGCTTACCTTGCAAGCGCCAACATGACGACCTCTGACGTGAACGTTATGTCGATTGGCTATACCCAGACCTCTGCTTTGAGTAAGAGGGATGTCGATGCAATCGTTGGTTTTGCGAATAACGAGGCCGTGCAGCTATCTGCCGCTGGAGTTGATGCGCAGGCGGTGGAATGCGACTGCACCATTCCACTCGTGTCAGCATCTCTGGTGACCACTCCACAGTGGGCAAAAGATCATGCGAACGAACTGAAAGAGTTGCTGGCAGCTACTCAAGAAGGGATGACAACTGCCGTCGAACACCCCGACCAAGCCTTTGCAGCGACCGAGAAACGTGACACGACACTGAGTGATGAAAAAACCCGTGAGACAGCCACGAAGATTCTAACAGCGACAAATCTGCTGATTCTTGGCGCGAATTGACAGTTTCGCTTGAACAAGATACGAGTAGATGGAACGAGATGCTGAGCTTCATGTCATCCGTTTCTGGACTTCTTCAACAAGATGTCATGCTTGATCAAGTGATGACTAACGATTACGTACCGCAGTCGTAAGTTTTGATATTGTTCCTGATGCCCTCAGAGAGCCAACTGGCGTCTGAGGGCATCAGCGTGTGCGAACGATACGTTCGCACAAGCAGTGACTCTATTGCATCAATGCTGTGGGTCATGCTGAGTGCCCGTGCCCGCTCGTAGTGTTTCATTCCCATATCGCGGCATTCGCTAGGGTGGTCAAGCCAATAGTCAATGAGCCGGGCAAGCTTTACAGGATTGTCGTAGGGAAACACGCAGCGTTCATCTTGCGCGTATTGCCAGGTTGAGGATTCTTCGGATTGCGCGATCAAAGGCGTGACTCCACGTGCCATCGCCTCAAGAGCCGCAAGACCCTCAATCTCGACTGTTGCGCAGTGAACATACAAATCCGCACGGTCGAGAAGCCCCTTGCACGTCCTCATGTGAAATGAAGCCAAAATGAACAGTGGCAGATAGGGGAGAAGCTAGACGCCGTAGTTTGTTCTCAAGAGGGCCACGTCCTGGCAGATAGAGATCAATTGCAGGTGCATGTCGCGAGTATGCGAGAGCACGCAGCAATACTTCATGGTTCTTTTCTGGCGCGTACCGTCCCGTTGAGACAAGAGTAAACCTACGTGAAACCAGTGAAGGGTTCTCATTATCTGCGTGAAATTGATGGTAGGACATCAGGAATCCACGAGTGCGGCAATCCGTTCGAGAATGCCTCAATTGGAACCTTGTATCCAAAGCGTTCTAAACGTTCCTTGACCGCCTGAGTTGGCGCATGAATGCAATCGCAGAACGAGTAGACCGACGTATAGAACAACTCATACAAAGCGCGATTGACGCTGGACCGGTTCAACGCTGGGAATGGAGCAAGGAAATTTTCCGGATAGACGTGAAAACTTCCGACAATCGGGATCTGAGCCCGCTTCGCCTCCCGAACCAGGACGGCGTTCGAGGGCAGAGGATCTTCAACGTAGACGATATCTGCCCACTGAAGTGCAGCCCTCATCACGTGAAGATCCGGACGCGCGATGCGGAAGTTCTGCGCGTGGATATATCCGTTCAACATCGGAATGCGCAACTCTGTAAGTGGGTAATCCAGTGAAGATTTCTCACCATAAGACAGTACTTTGACCTCGTGCCCACGCTCGCGCAATCCTTGACAAAAATCGCGGGCAGAGCGCGCAAGACCGTTTGTAAGGTTCGTGTAGTCACTTGCCGAAAGGAGGATTTTCACCGCCAACTCCCGTCGTCTGCCCGTGTCTTTGCTCGCTGGCGTACATTAGGCACACTAGGCTAAAGCTTGGATTAATTCTGTCACAAGGAGGAGGCATCGTGGAAGGGAACGATACCAGCGTACGAATCCTCGACCTTCTCTTTGACCTGACTTCTGCAGAACGCGGACGTTCAAGGTCTCAGATCCGGCGGCTCACCCACTATCGCACGCTCAGCGATGATGCTTTCGATTCAGCTTTTTCACGCGATAAGAACAGTTTGAAGAAAGTCGGAGTTGAGATCACCGTTTCCCGCAGAGGTGACGAAGTCATTTATCGATTAGCGTCTCCATCTCAACAAAATATTGATTTTACTGCCGAAGAAATTGCCCTCATTGACCTGGCAGCATCTGCCTGGCAAACCCCGGATACCACTCAGATTGCATCGTCGAAGCTCCGTGCACATGGAATCGCGCTCGCGCGAGGCCATCCAGCTTCGTCTCTCAGGCTCTGAAAACGTACTGCCTCTCTACCAAGCCATTACAAGCCAAAGCGTGGTCTCATTCCTGTATCGCAGTCCAAAGTCGACGCAAACTCGAGCGGTAGAGCCTTGGAACCTCTGGTTTCAGGGCAGCGATCTATCTTCAGGGCTTCGATCTTGACCGTGAGGGCGAAAGAACCTTCAGGCTCTCTCGAATCCTTGGGCCGATCGAAGTCCCTCGAGAGCCCGGGGACGCGCGTACTCATTCACCCCGCAGTGAAACTATCGACATTTCGCGCCCGCTGCAGCCCCTCTTCGCCGTACGTGAAGCATCGCCATCATTCGAAGAAGCCCAGATGCACGATCTTCCTCAGGAAGACGCCGAGGGGGAGTGGCATCTCTTCACTGGCCATCTTGCTCCCTATCGCTATTGGCTCCAGTTCGTTCTTTCTCCACGCCAGCGATTGCATCCTCTCTCTCCCGAGCCCCTTCGTTAACGATCTTCGATCCCGCCTCGAAAAAGGCTTCTGCTGCGGAGAGGTAAGCCATGCCTGAAGAATCCCAACTGCAGGTCGCGCGCATTCTCGCCATGGCCTCGTGGATTAAAGACAATCCGGGCCACACGGTTCGCCAAATTGCACAGCACTTTGGGCGTACCTCCCGCCAAGTGCGCAGGGATATCGAGTACATGGGCGAGATCGGCGATTCTATGCTCGATCGTTCCTATGGGATCGACTGGCAGCTTTACGACGAAGAAGAGATCGTCGTGATGCGGGGGAGTGCCCTTCCGTCACTTCCTTCATTTACTCCTGCCGAGGCCGCAACTTTGCTTGTCGCTTTACGTGCGCTTCTCCGCACTTGCGGGAGGCAGAGAAAAGCACACTTTTAACTGCTGCTGCAAAGCTCTCTCGCCTTGCGCAGGAACAGACGACGTCTTCTTCCGGGGACAGGGAGATTATTCAAATACTCGCTGAGGAGTCGCCTCGCGCGAAGAGCGGAGAAGACGATACGGTTGCTCAACTTCGCGAGGCCATCGCAGAGAGTCTCGAGGTGTCATTCACATATGAGGCGGGCCTGATCCGCACCCCTCGTCACGTTTTTCCACTTGGCCTCCGTCGCCTTGTTGATGCGTGGATTCTCGATGCTTGGGATCCACACCGACAGGTCCATCGAAGCTATAACGTTACCCATATTGATACGCTACAGATCGGCGGACGGCGACCTCGAGTCGCGATTCCCGATGCCGCGGCCCCGCAATCCCTGACCCTCACTGTCTCTCAAGGTGCACGGTGGCTCTGCGAAGACTACGAGTGCACGCTGCTGAGAGAAGACGCTGATACTGTGACGCTGAGTTTGCCAGTGTGGAACGAAGCATGGGTTCTCGCACTGCTGTGTGATATTTCGGCAGATATTATTGATTGCCCGGCCTCATGGCGTTTACGCATGGCTCTTACTCCGTACATGCCCTTGAAGTCTGGGATCAATTTCAAGAGACTAGGAGCGGTGAGTGAGTCCAGCACGGAAGCGACGTCGCGCATCAATGGACGCACAAGAACCGAATGAAAGCCAGTGGTCTCCCGCGCAGGGAATGCAGGCCTTTCGACGTCAGCAGCGCATTGACCGCTCGTTCCGTCAGAAGTACGTCGATACTTTGAGTTTTAGGCCTGATGACTTCCAAATCCGCGCGATGGATGCGCTTGAAGCTGGACACAGTGTCCTTGTAGCGGCGCCGACCGGGGCAGGAAAGACGGTTGTTGGTGAGTTCGCTGTGGCACTCTCATTGTCGACCGCTTCACGTGCTTTCTACACAACACCGATTAAGGCACTGTCTAATCAGAAGTTTGCTGATTTTCAGAAGCGCTATGGTGAAGACCGCGTGGGTCTACTCACCGGCGATACCTCGATCAATCCTGACGCGCCGATTATCGTCATGACCACTGAAGTCTTACGAAACATGATTTACATGGGTGCAGACTTGGATAATCTGAGTCACGTTGTGCTGGACGAGGTGCACTATCTTGCGGATCGTTTTCGTGGCCCCGTCTGGGAAGAAGTGCTTATTCACCCGCCCCAACACACGAGGGTTGTGGCATTGTCCGCGACCGTGTCGAACGCCGAGGAGTTTGGCGAATGGATCGGCCAGGTTCGCGGCTCTTGCGAGGTCATCATCTCTGAAACACGTCCTGTTCCACTGTTTCAGCACATGCTCGTTGACGGCGAGCTCTACGACGTCTATGCGCCCTCTCGTCGGGGCACTGGACAATCCGAGCGTCTCAACCCCGAACTTCTCTATGCATGTTCGCCCCAGGGCCGACGTTTGAGTCAACGGCGTTTTCGTTCGCGTCCTGCAACGGTGATCACTTTAGACCGAGCAAATCTTCTACCGGCGATCGTTTTCATTTTCTCCCGCGCGGGCTGCGAGGATGCGGTTCGCGAAGTCCTTGCTTCCGGTGTAAGTCTGACGACTCGTTCCCAAGCCGAACGTATCCGCGATATTGCGCAGTCAGCGGTGAGCACTATCCCGGTTGAAGACTACGCGGTCTTGGGGATTGATTCGTGGATTCGTGCCCTTGAGAGGGGAGTGGCTGCGCACCACGCAGGAATGCTCCCCCTTATGAAGGAAACGGTTGAAAAGCTCTTCACCATGGGGCTTCTGCGTATTGTCTATGCGACAGAGACTCTTGCTTTGGGTATTAACATGCCTGCGCGTTGTGTCGTAATTGAGTCCTTACAAAAGTGGAATGGTGCCGAGCACGTTCGTTTATCAGCAGGGGACTTTACACAGCTTTCGGGACGCGCGGGACGGCGCGGGATTGATGTCGAAGGTCATGTGGTCGTCAGCGGGCGTCGAGACATCGCCCCGGAGGAAGTTGCGGCTTTGGCCTCGAAACGGACGTATCCGCTTGTCAGTGCATTCCATCCGACATACAACATGGTGGTTAATCTGCTTGCGCATTCCACGCGCAAAGCAACGAGAAAAGTCTTGGAATCGTCTTTTGCTCAGTTCCAAGCCGATTCCTCAGTCGTGCATCTCGCTCAGAGTGCGCGCGCTCTTGAGAAGGAGTTGGATTCTTTAGGAGAGCATGTTGAGTGCTCTCGAGGTGAGGCCCACGAATACTTCAGTATGCGTGACCGTCTTGCACGCCTTGAGAAGGAAGCTTCTCGCGAACATACGAGCGAGCGCCGGCGCCAAGACCAGGAGCTATTCCGCTCGTTGAAGCCCGGTCAAGTTTTTGACATCGGTGTGAAACGTAAGGCCCGTCGATACCTTGCGCTCGAATTTCAGCATTCCGCAGGCATGCGTCCTTTGCTTCGGACTTTGGGAAGCGATGGGCGTTTCCATACCTTGAGTTTGGAGGACTTGAGCGGAACCCTTGAACTTGTTACCGTGCTACGCCTTCCTCCTTCCGAGGCCTTGCGACGCCATCGGGGACGCGAAGAGTGGGCGCACCGTATTCGCGAACTTCGAGGCAGTGGAAAGTCCACGAAACATAGCCTCACCGCAGGCGTTACCAATTGATCGTGAGATCGCCACACTTCGATCAGCTATTCGACGCCACCCAGTCCACTCATGCCCGCACCGTGATGAACATGCTCGAGCGGGGCATACGTGGGCAAAGAAGAACGCCGAGTATGAGAAGCTCCTTAAGCGGATTGACGGGAGAACGAACTCTGTCGCATCTCAGTTTGACCGCGTATGCGCAGTTCTCGATCGGATGGGTTTCTTAGTTGATGATCGCGTCACCCTTCGGGCGAAATATTGAGGCGTGTTTTTGGCGAGCGCAATCTTGTTGTTGTTGAGGCTCTTCAAAGCGGTATTTGGGACAATCTTTCGGCCCCAGAATTGGCTGCAATCGCCTCAACCTGCGTCTTCCAATCACGGGGAGAGGAGTCTGCGGGCGTTGAACCATGGACAGCAAAGTTCAACAGCTCTTGCGCGCGCGTGGGAACAAACTTTCGCCTTGTCACAATCGGTTATTTCGGTCGAAAAGGAACTCGGGGTTCCTTTAACTCCTGAGCTTGATCCCGGACTTGCACAGGCGGTGATCGCGTGGGCGAATGGCGCAACTTTAACGACAGCAATTTGGGGGACCCCTCTTCTTGCTGGAGATTTTGTCCGCTGGGTTCGCCAAGTCGTTGATCTTCTTGATCAGCTCCGTCATGTTGCTACACCTGATCTTGCCAGCAAAGCGCGAGATGCGCGCCAGCTTCTTCTTCGAGGAGTGGTCACGTGGGACGCCGAGTAGCACGAGGTCTTCGTCCAACTCTCTTCGATGGCGCGGTATGTCTGCTAGCAGGATGTGGCTTGTGGGCATCATTCCCGGATCTGTCCATCGCAATTGTCATGATCCCCTCGGCAGCGCTCATGATTTCGCGCGTGGATCGAGTCGGTGCATGGCGCGCAGCCTTCTATATGTTTCTTTGTGGGACTCGCTTTTTGGCTTCCCCTTATCCCATGGACTGCTCAGGCAACCGGAGGGAGCGTTCTACCATGGATTGCCTTGAGTGTCGTTGAGACTGTGTTCTTCTCGTTCTGGGGTGCAATTTATAGCGGACTCATGCGCTTATCCTGGGCACGTTTTACGCTCGGACAGATAGTCGTAACCGCGGTTTCTTGGGTGGGTATTGAGCAGCTGCGGAGCCATTTTCCTTGGTCAGGATTCCCCTGGGGCAATCTTGCTTACCCCCAGGTCACAACGCCTTTAGGGCACTTGGCTCCCTGGGGAGGGGAAGTGCTTGTAAGCGCGGCAGTCATTGCATGCGCTGTATGTCTTCGCCGCGCATTCGATTTCACCGAGCGAGGAGGCAAGCACTGGTATTCGCGCCCGCTCGCCTTGGTTGGTGCTGTTGCGATCTTCTGTGCACCAATCGCACTTCCTTTACATTCCTCCCAAGAAAACGGCGCACTCACAGTCGCAGCTATCCAGGGCAACATCGAGCTTCCTGCTCTTGAAACCTACGCTCAGCCCGGGAAGGTTACGGAAAACCATGCACGGTTAACGAAAGATCTTGCTGCGTCAAAGAACCACGTCGATCTTGTTGTCTGGGGTGAGTCCTCAACGGATCGTGATCCGCTTTATAACCGTCTCGTCTCAGGGATGATTGGATCGGCAGCCCAAGATGCGCAGGCACCGATCCTAGTGGGCATTACGCGTGTCCAAGACGATCGTCGTTACAACTACATGGGCGTATGGTATCCGGGTTCAGGCTTGAGCGAGTCCTATTACGGCAAGCAGGTCCCTGTACCTTTCGGTGAATATATTCCTGCGCGTTCAATCATTTCGCGTCTAGCAACTGAAGCTGCACAAGTTGATATCGATCTCGAGGCGGTGGATAACTCTTCGCGTTTTGATGTGTCTTTGCAGGACGGGAGAGTGGTACCTCTTGCGATGGGAATCTGTTTTGAGGTCGCTTACGAGGACCTCCTAGGTGAAGGAGTCACCTCCGGGGGCCAGATGATCGTTATTCCTTCGAATAACTATCATTTCGGACTCAGTGCCGAAGGGTCACAGCAAACTCAGATTGCGCGTTTTCGTGCGATCGAGTTTTCACGTTCCACAGTTCAGGCTTCAACAACAGGAAATTCGATTATTGTTCGTCCTGACGGAAGCGTTGTCGCCCAAAGCGGCAGGATGCAATCTGCCATCTTAACTGCCGAGGTACCACTGCGTTCTTCTCTAACCTGGGCTGCGCGAATAGCGCCATATTCCGCTAAAATTAGCTGGGCATCAACTGGAATTCTTCTGGTGTTGCTGTGCATGCAAACCATTCGTCGATCACAAGGGAAACGCCGCTCATGACGAACTCTGAACAGATGTATGAAACCGGCAGGGGAGTAGTGGCAGTTATCCCCACCTACTGCGAAGTGGAGTCCCTTCCCGGTTTGCTCTCACGCGTGCATGCTGTCCTCCCTGAGCTCAATGTTTTGATCGTTGATGATTCTTCGCCCGATGGCACGGGGGAGTGGGTTCGTGAACAGATGGAATCGGATTCTCGTCTTCATTTGCATACGCGGCCTGCAAAGTCGGGACTCGCAACCGCTTATGTTGAAGGTCTTGGGCGGGCACTTGAGATGGGATTTGATTACCTCATTCAGATGGATGCCGATGCCTCGCACCGTCCAGAGGATCTTCCTAAGCTTCTGGTCCGAGCGGCTGGTCCAGATCATCCGGATATGGTGATCGGCTCGGTGGGTTCCCGGAGGAAAGACAAACGGGTGGGCGCCTTGGCGCGTGGCGCTTTCGCGTGCTGGAAATGCCTATATCAATTTCTGGCTCGGTACGAGAATCAAGGATGCGACCGCGGGTTTGCGCGTTCACAAGGCTTCTTGGTTGCGCGAAACGGCCATTCTTGACAAGGTTTCGACCGTTGGCTTTGGTTTCCAGGTTGAGATGACGACAATGGCCGAGGCGATGGGGGCAACGATTGTCGAGGTGCCTATTACCTTCGATGAACGTGAATTGGGAGAATCAAAGCTCTCGGGGTCGATCTTTGTCGAGGAGCTTGTCATGGTGACAAAGAATGGCATTAAGCGAAAGTTTTCGCGTCGCAAGAAGTAGAAATCTGCGCCCGTCGAAGAGGACGGGCGCAGATTATGTCAAGTCGCGCAGCTAGGGTATCAGCCCTTACGGTAGTGTCCTTCAAGACGAAGGCGTCCCTCACGTAGGAGAGTCAGCTGTTCTTGAAGAACTTCTTCAAGCTCTTCAATTGAGCGGCGCTCAAGAAGCATGTCCCAGTGAGTACGGGCAGGCTTTGCAGGCTTTTGCTCTTCATCTTCGGTAGCTTCACCGATCAGTTCTGCCATCTGCCCACAGCGGCATTCCCACGTAGCCGGAGGCGTTGCCTCAGAGGCAAAAGGAACGTCAAATTGGTGTCCATTTGAGCATAGGTACTGAGCTGTAAAGCGATCCGCAAAGACGACTCCATCCTCGGACTCCATCGACTTCGCACCGATTTGCATTCCGCGTAGCGCGCGATCTGCCACCTTGATCCTCCCGCAGTATTGATTGAATGAATAGAAGTTTAGCCGAAATCGTCACATGCGGCGAGAACGCCAGCATAAATAAAAGATACATCCCGATCCGATAATGTACATTATGTCAAGTAATGTCGATCAGGAGGGCAACACCACTAGAATTTGGTTATTTACCACTTCCCTATACGAAACTGCAGCAACGGACAAAGCGCACATACAGCCTCGGCAATGGGATTAGGAAACTGACCGCCTCAGCGCACGACGCGCGGCAAGCTCATCAACTAACACGTTCTCTTCAGCGCGCTCACTCGGAAGCTCGGCCAGCGACCCTTCCAGCTCTCGCCAGACGCGGCCGACTGCAATGCCGAATACGCCCTGACCTCCCTGGAGAAGGTCAATCACCTCATCGGTTGAGGTGCATTCATAAACCGAGGCCCCATCGCTCATCAGAGTGATCGATGCGAGATCATCTACGCCGCGACGATGAAGTTGCGTAACAGCTGTACGAACCTGTTGAAGAGATACTCCCGCGTCAAGCAGTTTCTTCACAATCTTCAAAACCAAGATGTCCTTGAAGGAATACAGGCGCTGCGAACCTGACCCACGCGCGGCTCGAACCGAGGGCTGAAGCAGTCCAGTGCGTGCCCTAGTAATCAAGCTGACGGTAGGCAATTCCGACCGCAGCACATGCAACGGGACCGCGGTAACCAACATCGTCCCCATCGCGACCTTCTAAGGGGTCACCAAAGAGCATAGGCTGACGCCCCTGCATGCCATCCAGCGGTTCTGCGCTCACGAATGCTCCTTGATACGAAAGAATGACGATCTGAGGTTAAGACTACGAAGGTGAAGCTCAAGGGTCAATCAACAACGCGGCGAGCCTTCAAGTTCAAGTTGAAGGTTACACCCCTCCATCAGTCAATTGCGAAATCGCCACGCGCAACATTTCTTGGTGTAAATGAGCGAAGCGCTCCCCCAGCTCAAGACAACGCGCATTTTGTCGCTCACGATCAACAGCCCGATCACGCGGAGTCTGCGACAAAACCGTCTCGATCAATGAGATCCGCGCTACGCTCGGCGCCCCTGACGCACTGAGCGTAATGTGCGTGCGTCTACGCCCATCGATTCAAGCTCACGAATCTGCAGCACGACCTGAACGCTACGAGCCGGAAAATAACCAGCAATATCGGAAGAAATTAATCCCAAGGTTACGTAACGCTCAATGGCACTCAAGTCACAGCCGGTCAGATCGGCGAGATCAGCGGCGGGAATCGCGCGACGATTACCGACAGACACGACCTTACCTTCTGAGGCAACAACCTGAGCGGCTCGGCGCTGAGAGACCCTCATGTCCAGCATCGAGCGCGCGGAGCTGATCACGGATGACATCGAGAGGTGAATATGAATCCCTCTGACTTGCCAGAACATAGCGAAGGCGTTCAATATCCGAACGGGAATACTTTCGGTATCCAGCCGAGGTCCGCGCAGGGACAACCAAGCCCTTTCTCCTCAAGGAATCGAACCTTCGACTGTGTAATAGCGGGAAACTCCCTTTCAGGCGCTCAACAAGCTGCCCAATTGACAGTTCCGGCTCACGACTGATGCCACGAGGCCACGGTTCGATGGTTTCTTCCGCAACCTTGCGCTGTGCGCGCGCGTTCATTGGACTTGCGGTGAAGGCTGGTAGGTCAGGCGATACTTGCCAATCTGTACCTCGTCGCCTGCGTGCAGCTCACACTGGTCGACACGCTCACGATTAACGTAGGTGCCATTCAAAGAACCCGAATCGCGCACGGTATGCCCACCATCACGAGAAAGGAACTGGCAATGCTTACGAGAAACAGTAACGTCATCCAAGAAAATATCGGCGCGCGGCGAACGTCCCGCGTTAGTGACTTCCGCATCCAAGAGGAAACGCGCACCCGAGTTCGGACCACGCTGAACAATGAGTAGAGCGGAACCCGCGGGAAGGGCGTTCACAGCATCCTGATCGCGCGCAGACAAAGGCAGAGGCGCATCCACGGCCTCGTCAACAGTGTTCAAACTGAAGACGGAAGTCGTCGTCGGGTCGAACTCCTGGCGCTGGTTTTCCATCACATACTCCAGTTCATAGGGACAATAGGCTCAGTATAGTGTGGCGGTGCCGCCTTCGCGAAGGATCTATTGAACTTCTTTGGCAAATTCAGGTGTTTTCGGCGTGGACGTTGAGGTGATTGTGAGGTCTTTAATCTGTGTGATCGTCACTGACGCACCCTTTGCCCGCATCTGAGCAGCACTACCGGCCTGAATCTCGAGTGCGGTCGATATGGTCTGCGAGTCCCCAATCACCTTCCAGACATAAGGAGACGTAATCTCCTCACCATCAACGCGGATCACTCCCCCATCACTCGTAAAACTCGAGGCGATAGTAATGCGGTGCCCATTAATATCAACGGCTTCCGCGCCCGCATTGCGTAGTTCTCCCATTGCCATAACAAAGTGCGTTGAGCTCAGCGAGTGTGCCGAGTCAGCGATCACCATCTCAATGCCGGGGCCGTGGACCGCGACCTGCCCAGAGTTAATCTTCGCTTGCTCCTCAGCTTTCTTCGCCGCAGCCGCAGCTGCCTCTTCCTTTTGAGACTCGTCTTCAAGCTGGCTGACTTGAGATTCCAAGCGTCCGCGTTCTACACGCAAGTTCTGCTCCTGAACCGAGAGGTTGTCAAGGAGCTCAACCAATTGTTCTTGGCTCAGAGAACTCAGTGGATCTGTACGCTGCGCCCGTACCTGAGTAACCAGAGCGATCCCCAAAATCAGACAGATGACGAAGAGAAGGAGGTGAGTTCCTCGGGGAACAGCCAAGATTGCCGCGCGTAAGCGCGTGTGAATCGGTTGCAAAGGCTCTTGAGTCTGCGTGGCATCCTCGTGTTTGACGTGCTGTCCCATTGCTTAGGCCTTTAAAGATCAAACGTCGAATGGACGCCGTGTTCGAGAAGATTCGGATTCCCAAGACGACCACGACTGCAGTGGTCATTGCGGAACCAACCCCAAGCTGTGTCCCCAAGAAAACCAACAGGCAAGCAACGACGACGTTCCAGAAGAACGACATCACGAAGACACGATCGCGGAATGTCCCTTCAAGCCACGCGCGCCCGGCGCCCAAAAGAGCATCGAGTCCGGCAACGACCGCGACTGGAAGGAAGGGCTGCAGCCACGTTGGAACAGTGGGATCAATTAAGACGCCCACAACAATTCCGAAAATCAATCCAAGTACTGCTAACACCTCAGTGTTCCCCCTCAACAGCCGTACTCCAGCGAGTCGACCGATTCTCTCGCGCACTCAGAGTCATTTCTTTGACTGATTGCGCATTCAGTGTAATTCCCGTCAGCGATTCCGCGCTGGAAAGGTAGTCCCCGTTGAGCCCTCGAACTAAAAGACAGGGACAACCTCGTTAGCGTTCCCTGATCGCCTCAATGTTGTATGGCGAAGAAATCGCCGTAACGTCAACGAGAATTGTCGAGCCCGCGGTACGGATGAACGATCCAGGCCCGATTCGCTGCCCGTTGACGCTCACGGCCTCAGCCCCGGCGCTCCACAATGCGTTGACAACCATACGGATATCTTGATCACGGACCTGCCCCTTATCACTTTGACGTGATGAAGAAGCTCCGGGAGCGTCTGTTAGCGTCACTTTTAATCCAGGGCCACGTACCTCGGTATCAGCATTCGCAAGATTAGTTGCCGCGTCGTGATGGCCAGCATCCGAGTCTTGATCGTGAGAAAGCTCTTTTACCTGCCCGCGCAATTTTGAGACTTCTTCGTCGAGAGAGGAAATCTGTTGCGTCTGTTGCTGAGCATGGCTAAGCAACGATGAGTGCACTTCACTTAAGGATTGTGCGCGCAATCCCCTGATCGCAATACCGCTCCCAATACCGAGCGCAATAGCAATCAGTATCGTCATGGTTTGCTTGAGCACACCAGCCCTGCCGTGTACCGGTTCATCGTGGTAGGCACCGTAACCCGCGTCAAGGGGATTATCGAGAATCGCCTTGAGTAAAGACATCGACGCGGCGGGATCTACCTGCTGCTGACTCCCCTGAGTCTCCTGTGCGTTGTCGGTACTCATTGCCACTGTTTCTGGCGCGCAAAAGCACGCTCACAATCGTCGAGTTTCTCTGTGACAAGGCGGGCAAGCGCGGCGGCGGCACCCTCATTATCGGCGAACCATTGACGACTCAAAGCAAGGAGGTGCTCGGCCTCGTCTGGACGGTCAGAATCAATACTCATGGGAAAACCGGCGTTGATGTAGCGCAATCCCAATCCCATTGACGCACGCTCCCAGAATGACGAAAGCTCAGCGAAGAAATGAGCAGTGTATTCATTGCCTTCCCACGAGGAAGCATTGAGTCCCTGCAACGATGCACTCAAGTGATGATTCGACAGCTTCAGCGACAAGACTTCCTTCCATACCGCCTCGCGAATGGACGCGTCGGGAATGGAAGAGCGTGCACGAACCCACCGAGTCTTGTTCTCCCCCGTCGGCGACTCATCGAGCCACGCATCAAGTTGCTTTTCATCAACGAGGCCACGCGCCGCCAAGGCGCAGCGGACCGCCCACGCGCTCTCCTCCCCCGCGATCAGAGGAAGCAAGTCGCCCTCTTCTCCTCGCGCAAGGGCCGCAAGCGAATCCGAATACCTTGTGTCTATACCGCCGCTCCACACATCAACAAAGAGATGAAGAAGTGAACGCGAGCGGTCCAAGGACGTTGCGCGCATGGCTTGGGCAAGTGCCTGGAGGATCTTGCTGTCGTATTCTCTTCTGACATGCCCTGGCAAGAAAGTGCGAGATTGAGCGATTGTTGCCAGAAGACGCTCAAAAATCGCGTCCTCCCTTCTCCGCCGTCATATGGGTGAGTGCAGCGTCAATATAGCGCCGGGGGTCAAGTTCTCCTCACGCACGGCAGCAAAGAGATGCGACCAAATGACCGCTCGGGTGATCGGTTGTTCGATGCGCGAAACTCGGCTCAAAGCGGTTTGAGTCGAGCGTTCATCCAAGGTGCCAATCGCGTAGGTCAGATCGTCATCATTGACAACGATGAGCTGGAGGATATCGGCGCCGCCCGGGACTGAAAACTCTTCGGGAACACTCAGCGAGAGAGTCCTTTCCCTCAATGCGCACTCGATCCTTTGTAATGCAGTGAAGAACGTCGTCTTGAAGTGTCCAATACGAGATATTCAGGCAGTGAGGACGCGGAGGCCTTCCTGCATGAGGCTCAGAGATGTAACTCTTCCGTCTGCATCATTGGCTGATTTCACTGAAAGCTTCGAAGGCCCCGTGGTTAAAAGCCACGCATCTTTCCACGATGCAAGATCGTAACCGCCGGCTTCTTCCAGTGCGGCTAATAGGTCATCAAGGTTCGTTGCACCGTTCGCGTGGCGCTGGAAGTACAAGCGAACACCTTGATAAAAGGCATCTTCGCCAACCCACGCAACGAGTTGCTTGAGCACGGAGGCGCCCTTCGCATAGGTGATGCCATCAAAATTATTCGTCGCAGCCGGGATATCGGGGATATCGGCAACGATCGGATGCGTTGTCGGGTATTGGTCTTGGGCATAGGCCCAGGCTTTACGGCCGATGGCAAAGGACGCCCACTCCCCCGTGTAGACAGTTGCTTGTGCTGCCGAAGTCGTTCCTTGATTTTCGGCAAAGGACTCCTTCAACCACAGGTTGTCCCACCAAGCGGGTGTGACAAGATCGCCAAACCACATGTGGCACATTTCGTGAAGAATTGTGTTTGCTCGTTTTTGTCGAAGAGCGAAAGAGGGAGTATCTCGGCTCAGATAGTTCTCTGTAAATGTCACGCACCCCGGGTTTTCCATTGCCCCGAGGTTATATTCGGGCACGAAAATCTGGTCGTAGCTTCCCCAGGGATAGGTATATCCGTAACGCGCGTGATAGTGATCGAGGCCGGCGCGCGTAACCGTCAGGATATCGTCGCTATCCATCGCCCCAGCAAGCGCTTGCCGGCACATCAGACGCAACTCGAGACAGGCCGAAGCGCCATCTCCCGCGCTACCTTTCCACGTTCCCCCATCAACAACAGCCCACTGACCGGCGACAACGGCCGTGATGTAGCTCGACAGTGGTGGTGTCGTTGAAAAGTCCCACCGCGTGTTTTCATCCTCCATGGCCACCGTCATCGCAACTCCATTTGAAGTAACGACCCAAGAAGATGGGGCAATCACGTGGAAGGTCCACTGGGGCTTGATGTCAGGCTGGTCAAAACACGGCCATGCCCGGTGAGCGTCTTCTGGTTCAAATTGTGTGTAGAGGTAGTAACGCCCATCTTCGGGATCACGATAGCGATGTAGCCCCTCCCCCGTTGTCGAATATCGACACTGAGCCCCAACACAGATCGTGATTTCTTGGTCTGTTGGCAATTCGTATAGGTCGATCCGCTCGCCATCGTGCGTGTATGGCACTGCGATCCCATTGACGCTGACCTGCTCAACGATCCCCGCACAATCAATGAAAAGATCGGGGGTAGCGGTCACAAGAGTCATATGCGAGCATACGGGGAAAAGCGACTCATGCGTCGTCTGCTCAGATCGAGGGACACATCAATGTGTCGCACCTTAATGGAAGCAGAGCGTTGGCGGGCATCTTCACGGGTCAGGACATACATGGTGCCATTCTAGGTATTTGCCTGCTCACGTGTCGATGAAAGAGCTTTTCATGGGCCAAGAAGTTAGGCTAAACGGTATGACACAAGCGAATGAAATTCGTCCCAATACCCCCGCCATGCCTCTTACGCAGGCACTCGAAGGCGTCGAAGACGTGGATTGAACCTTGTGCCCCGATCCCGAGCTCCCTGTTAATGGTGTGAGCGTTTCTTCCACCGATATGGAAGAGGGCTGGATTTTTATTGCGATTCCAGGTCTTATTCAGCACGGCATTCGTTTCCTTCATTCCGCGCTCAGCTCCGGCGCCTGCGCTATCGTGACCGATCCTGAAGGGGCTTCGTGCGCCCACGCGGACTATCCAAGTCTTCCGATCGTTGTTGTTCCCGACCCACGTCAGGCAAGTGCCCTCATCGCCGCGAATGTCTATCGCCACCCGGCCTCGTCACTGAAAACCGCTGCGGTTACTGGAACGAATGGCAAAACAACGACGACCTATCTTCTGCGGTCCATTCTTCGAGGGGGCTTTAGCGATCCAGCGCTGTGTGGAACAGTCGAGATCCGGGTTGGAGATCTGCTGATCAATTCCGAGAAGACCACGTCTGAGGCTCCCGAAATTGAAAGAATCCTTGCCCTTGCTAGGCAGGAAGACTGCGGTGCCGCAATTGTCGAAGTTTCCGCTCATGCGCTCAGCCTGAATCGCATCGATAACATCGTCTTCGACGTAGCAGCTTTCATGAATCTTCAGCACGATCATCTGGATTACTACGGTGACATGGAATCCTACTTCGCTGCCAAGAAGAGCCTATTCACTCCTTCCCATTCCAAGCAGGGCGTTGTGTGCGTGGACGATGAGTGGGGCCAGCGCCTCGCGCGAGAGAGTGAAGTACCTGTAACAACAGTCGCAGTTTTTTCTGACTACGAGGCCGATTGGAAGGTTGACCAAGATTACATTCGATCGCGATATCCCCTGCCGTCACCTTTTGATCTTGAGACACCTCAATCGCAACTGCGTACCATCCGAATGCCAATGCTCGGTGAAGCCAATGTGCAAAATGCCGTCGTTGCTTTGGTGAGTGCTGTCCAGATGGGAACCGACTTTGAGGCTGCTGTCCTGGCTCTGGAGAATGCAGAGCAGGTTCCCGGGCGTATGACTTCTGTGAATCCGGGATCCGGGAAATCAACCCCTTGTGATCGTCGACTTCGCCCACACTCCCGAAGGTCTTGAGTGGACTCTCAAGTCAGTGCGTGAACTGACACGCGGAAAACTTGTGCTGGTCTTTGGAACCGATGGCGACCGTGATGCGACGAAGAGAGAGCCCCTTGCCGCAATCGCCGCGCAGCTAGCTGATGTCTTGTGGGTGACTGACGAGAACCCGCGATCGGAAGACGCTTCTTCTATTCGTCGCCAGCTTGTTTCTGGAATCCGCTCGATTCGCCCCGATCTTGAGAACGTCACTGAAGTTTCGACCTGCCGCCGCGACGCAGTTCGTGAAGCTATCCTTGCTGCCCAGGCCGGGGATATCGTTGTGATATCGGGTAAGGGAGCCGAGTGGTACCAAGAGATCCGCGGAATTAAACATGCCTACAATGATGTTCCTGTTGCACAGGAAGTGCTCGCACAAGACATTCGCGCGCGCCTCTAAGGCATTGCAACCGATAGGATAAGCCTGTGAGTGAAGAGCACATCGACATCCAAGACCCCTATGACGAAACTCAGGGTGCTTCTTGCACGCGCGATGCGTGACTCCCTTGAACAATTCGACCTCGACGAAGAAGACCTCGCCCTATTAGACGAGGACTTTGACTACGGTGACGAGGTTGAAGATGAGTTTGGCCTCCCGGTTCTTGCTGTCATTGGTCGGCCCAACGTGGGTAAGTCAACACTGGTCAATCGCATTATTGGAAGGCGCGAGGCCGTCGTTCAAGATACTCCCGGTGTCACTCGCGACCGCGTGTCCTACCCGGCAGATTGAGCGGGTCGACGCTTCACGCTTGTTGATACCGGTGGCTGGGAAATCGACGTCAAGGGTATTGATCGATCGGTCGCAGAACAGGCAGAAATCGCTGTTGATCTGGCAGATGCCGTGCTGTTCGTTGTCGATGCAACTGTCGGCATGACCGACACAGATGAACGTATCGTTTCGATGCTTCGACGTAGCGGCAAGCCAGTGGTTTTGGCCGCAAACAAGGTCGATTCTGCTATGCAGGAAGCCGAGGCAGCTTATCTGTGGTCGCTTGGCATGGGAGAGCCTTACGCGATCTCTGCCCTACATGGACGAGGAACCGGCGACCTGCTCGATGCTGTCATGGCTGTTCTTCCTACGGAGTCTGCTGTCGCCTCGGCACTTCCCGAAGGCGGTCCGCGTCGCGTTGCACTCATCGGGCGCCCAAATGTCGGGAAGTCATCATTGCTCAATGCTTTGGCCGGCGCTGAACGCGTTGTTGTGAATGAACTGGCGGGAACGACCCGTGACCCTGTTGACGAACTCATTGAGCTCGATGGCGAGAAATGGTGGTTCGTTGACACCGCCGGTATCCGACGCAAAATGCATCGAACGACCGGTGCTGACTACTATGCGTCGATTCGCACTCAAGCTGCTTTGGAAAAAGCAGAGCTTGCACTCATTCTGTTTGATGCGTCGGAGCCACTCACAGAACAGGATATTCGAGTGGTACAGCAGGCAGTTGATGCTGGACGCGCCATTGTCATCGTCAATAACAAGTGGGACTCTGGTCGATGAAGAACGCCAGGCACAGCTGAGGGCCGAGTTGGAACGCGAGCTTGTACAAGTCGCTTGGGCCCCCCGCATTAACCTTTCGGCCAAAACGACATGGCATATCAACCGCCTCACGCGCGCCATGGATACGGCTCTCGAGAGCTGGGAAACACGCATTCCCACAGGCCGTCTAAATGCCTTCTTAGGCGAACTGGTTGCAGCGCATCCGCACCCTCTTCGCGGCGGAAAGCAACCTCGAATCCTCTTCGCAACTCAGGTATCGAACATGCCACCACGTTTTGTTATCTTCACGACCGGGTTCTTGGATCCCGGATATCGTCGATTCATCGAACGTCGTTTGCGAGAAGACTTCGGCTTTGAAGGTTCGCCGATTCAGATCTCGGTACGTGTACGTGAACGTCGTCGTCGCTAGTCTGATGAACATGAGTTAGTGGTGTGGCCTCCCCATCAGGGAGGCCACACCACTAGTATTAACGGCACTTAACCATCACTGCTCAGTCATCAGTTTCTTTGGAAAGCTCGATTTTATACCTGAAGATTGTGCTCATATACGTCCCTGTACGCCGATCGAGAGAAGCCGTCGCATTGGTTAGCGGCGTCATGTATCCTGCCTTTCGAGAAGTGAGCTCTTTTAAGACAGGCATCGCATAGAAGACGTTCTTCTTATTTTCCAGGTCCATGAACCACTTGCCACCAAGGCGACGACGATAGGTTTCACCGATATACACGGTGAGGAGATCGAGCATCCGTGGATCGTTAATCAGATCTTGCGGCGATGAGTAATGAGCAAGCATCCACTCTTCAAGGGCATCAAGAGCCTCAATCGAAAAGTCAAGATTCAGATCATTCTCTTTCGCGAATGTATCGGTCATGTAATCCAGCTTGTCAGAAATGAAGAAAATCCATTCCTGAAAGTCTTCTTGCGTGTACGCCATTATTGCCTCGTCTATGCCGCCGGGCCGAATTATGAGGAGATCCTACCACCCTCGAAGTACTGAACTTTGCTCCCCCCGGACCAGAATTCATCACTGGTGGGATACCCATAGCCTCCACGTTCGTATCCATTGCGACCATAGGACTCGAAAATGCGCCCTCGCACAAAGTGCTGTCCGGTAGTAGGCGACCAGTAGGCGGTTCCCTTGTCGAAGATTTGAAATACTCCCTTACCAGAGTTCGTCTCAGCACTCTTCGCGACACCCAGAACTTTCGCGCCGCCCAGATCGCGATAGGCGTTTGCGATACCGGTGCCGTAACGCAATACATAGGTTCCCGAATCCGAAGACCAGGTAATCACTCCACCTTCGAACTCTTGCACCCGTCCTGATCCTGCAGAGTATTCATCGCTCAGCGGGTAACCGAGGAATCCTCGTTCGTATCCGGATGCGCCATAGGCGCCAAAGATTCCATTACGCACAAAGTGCGTCCCTCCGTCGGCGGTCCAATACGCAGTTCCGTGCTCGAACACTTGGAAGACACCTTTTCCGGAAGGCGTTTCGGCGGTAGTTGGCAAGCCGACAACCTGTGCTCCTCCGAGGTCTCGGTAGGCATTTGCAATCCCGGTTCCGTAGCGCAGGATGTACGTACCAGAGTTCGAATTTGTAATCACTCCGCCTTCGAATTCTTGCATGCGTCCTGAAGCAACTGCGTACTCATCGCTGGTCGGGTATCCCAACTTTCCACGTTCATACCCAGCCGAACCGTATTTTTCGAAGACACGGCCTCGTACGAAGTGCGTTCCACCCACCGCCGTCCAGTAGGCGGTCCCCTTTTCGAAGACTTGGAAAACACCGCTGCCAGAACGCGTCTCATCGGATGTAGCTGCGCCCAAAACCTTCGCGCCGCCTAATTGAGTGAAGGCATTAGCAATACCGGTGCCATAGCGAAGCGTATGGCTACCGGCATTTGGGGTCCACGTGATTGTTCCGCCTTGAAATTCTTGCGCGCGTCCAGAACCCGCAGAATATTCATTGCTTGTAGGGAATCTTAAGACGCCACGCTCATAGCGTTGCTGTCCGTATTCGACGAAGATCTTGCCACTGACAAAGTGTGCATCGGTCTGCGCAGTCCAATACGCAGTCCCGCGATCGAAGAGCTGGTAGACCCCGGGAGCACTTGCTTCTTCATTCGATTTGGGATTGCCCATGAGTGACTTACTGTCATTCCACAGCCCCCAGATCGCGCCTTTCACGGTGTAGGAAGCCGAGCGGTCATTCGCCGAGGTCGAGGTCGAGGCCGATTGGGAGGGCTGTGCCCCATTTTGCGCAATCTCACGAATTGCTGGAAGCTTCGAGTATCCGGCATCTCCCGGGCAACTCGTCGGGTAAGTGTCTCGGTGGCCGGAGATACGGGCAAGATTGATGTAGGTGCCGGCCCGATATTTAGGGTTGGACCCCTTGGGCCTAAAGCCTGCAGATTCGGACATATTTGTCACTCCTGCACGCCTGAGCTGCCATCCTGCAAGAGCACCGACAGTATTAAGGGTTGCCTGAGATGGTGCCTCGGATTGATAGGTTCCCATCATCGAGATCCCCATCGTGCCGGAGTTAAAGCCCTGATCGTGGGCACCAGCGACCATCTTGCCGGCCGGTGAGGAGAGTGTCCCTTTTCGTCCCTCGAAGGCGCGTCCCCACTTATCAACGAGGAAGTTATACCCGATGTCTCCCCAATCCAAGGTGACCGCATGATAGTGATAGATCCCGCGAACAATCGATGCTGATTGGTCCATTGTGTAGTTGTTCGTCCCCGCGGTGTGGTGAACAACAACGTGGCTTGCTGTAAAGTACTCCGGATCCCAGTCAAGGTAGGATTCATCCGCTCCCCAACCGCTCCTGCTGGTTACAGCGACCGGCAGGCCATTGGGCTGAACAGTTGCGGGGAAAGCGCGAGCAAGTTTCGTTCCGTTAAGCCCACGAGCCTGACCGGAACCTACGCCGGAGGTGATCAAGCCAGAGCGTGCACTGTCGGTGTCGATTGTCTCTCGATCGTCGTCGGTGTTCTGGGCAGATAAATCTGCCTCGTCCCCTGTCACCACTTTGACCAGCGGGAGAAGACTCGATCTGCGAGGCAAAGCTTGGAGAGTTCTCTTGAACAGAGTCTTGGTTGAGATCGGTATTCGCGGCCGGGACCGAGTCAAGATCACTCTCGCTCAAAACGGTTTCGCCTTGAGGATTTTCGGGGACCATTGCAACTTCGAGGTCCGAGGGAAGGTCAGATTCCTTTCCCGTGACGCGAACCTGGATTGCATCGGCGCCGGCGGTTACAAATGGGTCAGTTCCGCCGCGCACATTGTGTCCGTCAGCGCGGTCTTTTCCTGCACCGCCGTCACCATCGGTGAGGTACCACTGACTCCATTCGCCCCTCTCGCGCACGCGGATATAAATTTGAGTGCCTGAGGCAAGGCTGTCTTTCCCGCTCCATGACAGACCTGTGACCAAAAATGGGTCAACGCTCAAGGGCTCCGTCAAAATCGCGGCGTCTTGGCTTGGATCGAAGCTGCTTGTACCCTGGCTTTGCAAAGTTGCGCGAGAAATTCGCGTCAGCGCGTGCCCGCTTCCAATGTTGACCGTCTTGAGGCCGGCTTGGGCAAGCTGAGTAGGTTCGCCCTGTGCGCGGGTCAAGATGATCTTTTGGACTGGACGTTCCTGCCCTGACGAGGCCACACCCTGAGTTGCCGCTTGGGCGCTACTTTGGGGGGCTGCAGTAGCTGCCGCTTGTGGAACTACCAAACTTACGAAGGCAATGCCCGCCGCAAGAGAAACTAATCGCATCGAAAAACTCCGTCAGTGATGATGGTTTGTCACTTTCGTAACACTATACACATCTGTCACATGAACAACAGCAATTAGTGGAAGGCTTCACACGATGCGCGAAGGCATTTTCGCAGGAATCAGATTCTCTTCATTCGCATCATTCCTGCAGAGCCGAGCAACAGTAAGCCAACGAGAAGATAGGGCAGAATTCCACTTCCTCCGGTATAGGGCAAGTGACCGACTTCAAGATCAAACACTTGAATAGCGGGGTGTTGTCTAGCGAGACCATCGGAAGACGAGATAACCGTGATTGACATACCTCGCTGCTCGACTGAGTCGAGCAGTTCGATGACCGTTGGGCGCCCCGCGGAGCTGTCATCGATCTTGAGCCGGAACCTTACCCCACGAGCTAGGAGGTTATGTCCAGCTGGCGCACGTGTTTCGACGAGCCAATACCGCGTCCGATCTCAAGGGGACCTGATTCAAATTCGCTCTTCAGGCCAGTCGGATCACTCAGAACACTTACCGGTGTAAGCGCGCTGGTCGCGGTTGCAGGATCAGCGTCGTAGATTGCAAATTCTGCCCCGGGAAGAGGATAAGAACCATCGGGATTCACTTCTCCCTGTGCTTGAGTCCCGACCTTCGTCACACGAATTGGTCTTAAGCGTGCTGGACCACAGTCAATATTGTTCTTTTCCCCGTCTGCATCATAGCCAGGATCTGTGCTCACCTGATTCCATAGGCCTCGCCCTCGAACCCACGTGCCTTCAGCGTCGCGTTCACACTCGAGGTTTTGCTCGGAATATCCGGATGCGCCAGGATTTCGGTGGACATTGAAGCGGATGTAGAAAGTGGCGGTTTTGCCAGGGGCGAGTTCCACCCCCTCAGTCAGGAGATAGCTTCCCTCATCGAGAGTTGCCGCTGACGCGGTATCAAGCTCATCGAAGCTTGCCGCGACGCGCGCTGAGGTGATCTCAAGCCCTGAGGCGAATCCAGGGGTATCGCGAAGCGGTCCGGTCGATCCAGGCAGAGTGCCTTCATTTTTCGCTTGAATCGCAAAGGTAACTGTGAAGTCATCCCCTACTGACATTCCGCCGTTATCCACCAATGTCTTTTGAACGGAGATCTCGGGCTGAGTGTATTCGTTCACAAAAGTACACGTAATAGGTACAGCTTGGGGTGAACGCGCTGCTTGGACTTGACCGAAATCAATACCACCGCTGTCAGCATCTATCGTCGCCTGAACTTCTTCACCAAGGCCATTTAGACATTTGACGCTCGTTTTTTCCCAGCGTCCTTGAGTTGCGCCTACTCCTACTTTCCACGGCCCTTTAAAACCAGGCTGTCCGAAATTTGGCGCTGGCCGTCCAGGTAGGGTTGGACCGCCTTCTGCAATGACAAACTGACTATTGCCCACAGTGAAGGCGTAATACTCACTCGAATAAACTGTACCTGTCGCACCAAAGGAGGTTGGGGTCAACGGTTGATCAGAAAAAGTTCCCCAATCGATAAAAGAACTGACGTTTGGCACGATATCTTTGCGTGGAGTTGCGTCGATACTTCCAGTCCAATCGCCATAGCCAACTGTCGTAAATGAAAATGCAGGAATACTCGAGCCCTGGACAGAAGGATCACCTGTCACAGTCTTTGCAATCCTGACGTAGCGCTCTTGGCTGAACGAGCCGTAGAGGCATCCAAAAGAGCTCTGGTTTTCCTTCGTCTTGAATACGTTGACTCGTTGAGTTCCCTCAGGGACCTCGGCCGGACAATTCCCATCTACAGACGGAACAAATCCAAAGAGCACCAAGCGATAGCTCATTCCGTCAATCTGGACGCTCATGGACGATGTCGTCTTCGTGATGGTCAAAATGTCGTCAGAATCGGGGGTCTGATCGGGAACACCCGCAGACTCGGGGTAATTCGCTGGGTAGTTGGTGTAGATATCTCGATCGCCATTTCCTTCACCAACGTAGCGATAGCAGTTAATTCCGCCACCGCGTGAATAGGCGTGGTAGCGAGCACTCCATGGACAGGAATAGCCTCGCCTCTGAACACTGTCGAAAACGTAGGGGCCTCCCCTTCTGCTTACGGCGGTGGTTTGAGTGTCATTGTCCGTTTCAAACTGATCAAATGGGAAGGACTCTTTAAAATCTCCAATTTGAATGTCAAAGCTCGAGTGAACCCAGTGCACGTAGGACATGATTGGGAAGTTGTTATGGCGAACGGTACCAATCAAAAAAGGAGTATTCGCTTTCACAGTGCCTGGATCATTGGGTTTATAACCCAGGGCAGAGGTATCTGAAACCGAGATCACCCCGCGGTCACGTTGATCATAGTAGGGAATACCGCGCGAGAAATACGACCAATAGTCGTTTTGTGCGACCTCAGGTGTCAGCCAACGCGGTTCGACTCCTCGACGATGACGTGCCGAATACTCATTTGGGTCTGCAGAGTTAAAGGGTTCTTTCCCTCGAATAATCCCGGAGTAGGCAGTGTCATAGACTTCCGTCTTTCGGTCAGTACCAGAATCATTAATGACGCTGACACCGATTCGACCTCTAATGTCTGAGAAGCTCAATGTTCCTGTACCGGGAATTTCTTTATTCCCATCGGCCTGCGCCGCAGGAACAAGCTGGAAGAAGCAGCTTAATGCCAGCACAAGGAGTGAGTTTATGACGAGGAATCGGAGACGAGGTCTCCGGCTACTGAAAGCTCCGTGTTGCATTCCCATTGATACGCCTTAATAACAGTGAGAACCCTTTCAGGAAACTATATCCTTAAACGATTGAAAAATACAGGATTTTGAGCAATTGTTTAGCCGACATTCAGATAGCGGCGCTTATCTGAAAAACTGAATGCATTTTCATGCAAAAACCATGAGAACACGTTGCTGCAGCAATATGTCTAGCGCTCGCACGTAGAGCACATAAGAAGCAAAGTCCATCAAACAAAAATCAGGACCGGAAATCCGATCCTGATTACTGTCGGGCTGGCGGGATTTGAACCCACGACCCCTTGACCCCCAGTCAAGTGCGCTACCAAACTGCGCCACAGCCCGTTTTAATCACCTGTATTTCGGCGACTCGGATAGTCTGGCCCAAGTCGCCTCAAAAACTCCAATCGAGCACAGCGACCCCCGTCACATTCACGAGTGACCCCTGACTAGACTCTGCTGGGAGTAAGGCAAGAACAGCCTCCAAAACTCCCTCGATATCAAGCTCCGAGGTATCAACTAGTTCAATGCCGGGACCAGGAGTAGAAACTCACTAACCGTTGAATCAGATGCATCGCGCTCCACAATTTGCGCACGCACCTTCGACAAGCTTTCAGCACTGTCGTCACCGAAGAGTTCTCGGGCACGCCGTTTCATGCGGGCAAGAGGCGACGCCACAAGCAGAACTCGTAGATCAGCCTCAGGATAGACCACCGTCGTAATATCCCGCCCCTCAGCAACCATGCCCGAGCCGTCGGCGCTAGCCTCGGCCATACGTCTGCGTTGCTGCTCGGCCATCCACGCGCGCACAAGAAGATTAACCGCAATCTTGGGCACGGCCTCGGCAATCTGCGGCGTACGGATCAACGAGGTCACTTCCCTCTCCCCCACGTAGAAGTGAGGATTCACAGGGTTCGAATCAGCGCTCAAATGCAGACTTGGCAAGAGTCCAGCAACCGCCTCGTGATCATCAAGATCAACTCCAGTCTCCAGGGCCACCAGCGTGAGGGAACGATACATTGCGCCCGTATCCAAATAGCCAATCCCGAGGCGCTCAGCAAGAAGCTTGGCGATCGTTGACTTTCCCGAACCTGCAGGACCGTCAATCGCGATCGTTAACCCGTGGCGACGAGGTGTACTTTCCATCATTAGTCTCCGCTTCCTGTATTCCAGCCTCGTTCTTCAAGCTGTTTCACCGTTGAAGCAACAATTGATGGGTCAAGACTGATCCTTGCGACACCCATCTGAGCTCCAGCGGAATGCTCCAAAGAAAGGTCTTCGATATTGACACCGATCTCGCCGAGTTCTGTGAACAGCCGACCAAGCGAACCAGCGGTATCAGGGCACAAAAACGTCAAGCACCGCGTAGCGGGTTGGCGCACCACCGTGCTTGCCGGGAATGCGCGCTACTCCCCTATTACCCCAGGTCCATGACCCGATGAACTGCACCAACACTTCCTCCTTCGAGGGGACCACGCTGGACAGCGGCATCTAGGTGATCAATAAGATCATCGAGATCCACGCGAATCTCGCGAAGAACTCAACGACAGGACCGGCATTTCCCGCCAAAATCGCAGTCCACAGTCGCGGATCAGAGGCCGCAATCGCGTCGTGTCGCGAAGTCCCTGGCCAGACAGCGAAAGTGCAGACTGCGGTGCATCAACCAGGCGGGCAGCGAGCATCGAGGAGACAAGCTGGGGAACGTGCGAGATTAAGGCAACCGACTGGTCAGTGAGTACGCGCATCCATCTCGATCGGGAAAGCTCCAAGATCGACGGCAAGCGAGCGAATCTCCATAACAGCATCGGGAGTCGAGTACCGATTAGGAACAATCACCCACGGACGCCCATAGAACAGGTCAGCATCAGCCGCACCCGCCCCATTTCTTTCACGCCCCGCCATCGGATGGGAACCCACATAACGACTGGGAATATCCGCACCGCGCCGCTTGGCCTCGTCAAAGACCCCGTCACAGACAGCAGACTTCACAGAGGCAACGTCGGTCACCACAGCCTGCGGATAGCGAAGCAGTGCATCAACAACGCAAACGTCGGCGACATCAGGGGGCGTCGAGACAATCACGAGGCGCGGAGAACATGGGTCCTCTTGGCAGATCAGTGTCCCTGCGCCCAGGTCTTGGGCAAGTCTTCCAGCAGTTGGTGAAGCATCCCGAAGGTATACCTCAACTCCCCCGCTGCGAAGTGCCAAGGCTATCGACGTACCCAACAGCCCCGTTCCAATAATGAGAACAGGCTCCTGTGTCGCTAAAGTGCGCTCCGACACTGTGCTTCTCACAAACCGACTACATCGTAGAGAGCCGCCAGCTGCGGACCCTTCACTCGGCGCATCGTCCCCGGTTGGAGGTGATCCAGACGGATCGGCCCGAACTTCGTACGAACCAGTTCGCGAACCGGATAACCGACCTCGTCCATCAAACGACGAACCAGGCGATTACGACCTTCGTGAACAACGATCTCAACCGTTGTAATGTCACCGTAGGTTTCCATCGTACGGAAGGAATCCACGGCGATAGGACCATCTTCGAGCTCGATGCCTTCCATCAAACGACGACGAACGCCAGCTTTCACTTCTCCGTGAACCCTTGCCACGTAGGTCTTGGGAATTTCGTAGGAAGGATGAGTCAAGCGGTTTGCAAGCTCGCCGTCATTGGTCAGAAGCAGCAGTCCTGAAGTATCGATATCCAAACGTCCGACATGGTAGAGACGTTCCGGGTAGTCGACCAACAGATCGGCAAGAGTTGGCCGCCCTTCAGGATCGGACATCGTCGAAACCATGCCAACAGGCTTGTTGACAGCCATGACAATCGGCCGATTCTCTTCAAGAATGATGCGCTTACCGTCGACGTGAATCGCCTGGGTTGCGGGATCAACACGCATACCTTGACCGCGCACAACCTTACCGTCAACTTGCACGCGCCCCTGGGCGATCATTTCCTCAGCGGCACGCCGAGAAGCAACCCCCGCACGTGAGAGGACCTTTTGCAGGCGAATTCCGTCTTCGCTATAGGATTCGTTTCTCACAGTGTCTCCTCAAGTTCATCCAGCTCATCCGATGCTGGAAGGTAGGGTGCTAATGGGGGCCAATTCGTCAAGGGAATTCATCCCCCATCCGTTCAAGAAAAACAGCGGTCGTCGCATACAAGCGAGCTCCCGAAGAAGACTGGCCAACTTCTTCGACAAGTTCGCGTGCCAGTAAAGTCCGAACAACTGCGTCAACGTTGACGCCACGAATCTGCGAAATGCGCGCTCGTGAGATCGGTTGACGATATGCGATGACTGCAAGTGTCTCTAGTGCTGCCTGAGACAGTTTAGATTGTCCAGCGCCAACAATAAACTGCGACACCAGCGACTCCCCAGCGCGCAGAAGAATAGATACGCCACCCACCGCCGAAACGTCGGAGTTCGAAGCCATGGTCACGGCCCCCCTGCGCGCCCGAGTATTCAGCAGCAAGCATGTGGAGAACACTCTCCATATCCTCGGGGGAAAGATGAAGAACCCTCCCCAATTCTTCGGAGGTAACCGGTTGATCGACGACCATCAAAATTGCTTCCACGGGAGCAAAAAGCAGCTGCGCTTCTTGAAGACTCATCGCCTCACTCATGCGTCTTCCTCCCATTCATCGACCTGAGGGTCGATTCCATTCCACACGATCTGAAGCGGAGCCAAAGCTCGTTTCCTGTTCAAACTCGATTGCGCGGCGCCGATACAACTCTAAGATAGCCAAGAATCGAGAGACAACCACAGCGGTATCGCGGGCGTCTTCAATCAACTGAGCAAAAGTTGCTCTCCCATGAGCAGATAGGAACGCCACCACATTGCGAGCCTCGCGGGCAACCGGCACCTGAGCCTCGTGAAGATGAGTGACTTCCACACTGGGAGGCTGAGCACTCAGTACCTCAGCGAAGCAACGCGCAAGATCCTCCGGCGTTGTTTCAAAGCGCAACTCCGGCAGGAGACGCGCAAAACGAGCTTCGAGCGAGACACTTCGGGCGATAAGGCCCATGTGGGTGTCCAATCGCTCGGCGAGCGTAGCAGCCGCCAGTTTGAACGCGCGATACTGCAAGAGTTTGGAAAAGAGAAGATCACGCGCCTCTAGATCCTCCGCGCTTATTGATGAGTCCTCATCGTAATCGGGCAGCAAACGCGCGGCCTTCATATCAAGAAGTGTAGCCGCGACGACAAGGAATTCAGTCGTTCGGGACAAATCAGGAAACGCCTGCATGTGGGCAATAAACTCATCCGTTACTTCAGCCAAAGCTACTTGCGTAATATCAAGCTTCTTGCGCGAAATCAGCTGAAGAAGAAGATCGAAAGGACCTTCAAAGACCCCTGAGCGACACCTGAAATTCGTCGAGTGCCGCTTGAGTCAGTGAGCTGTCAGGCGACGTCTCCACGGGCGATGATCTCTCTGGCAAGACGTCGGTATGCTCGCGCACCCGGGTGGTTTGGTGCGTAGGTCGTGATCGGAACTGTTGCAACAGATGCGTCGGGGAACTTCACGGTGCGCGCGATACGCGTTGTGAAGACCAAGTCTCCGAAGGCCTCGTCCAGTCGTTCAAGGACTTCGCGCGAGTGCAGGGTTCGCGTATCGACCATTGTCGCGAGGATCCCGTCGATCTTGAGGCGAGGATTAATTCGGTCACGGACAGTTTCGATAGTCTCCACAAGAAGTGCCACACCGCGCAGGGCGAAGAATTCTGCTTCCATCGGGACAATAACACCGTGCGCTGCCGTCAGCGCGTTGACCGTGAGCAAGCCCAATGAAGGCTGGCAATCGACCAAAATCACGTCGTAATCATCGACAACCGCGCGCAAAACGCGCGAGAGTGCGGATTCTCGAGCAACCTCATTGACGAGTTGAACCTCAGCAGCCGATAGGTCGATGTTCGCCGGGACAATATCCAAACCCGGAACCGAGGTATGGCATAGCGCCTGATGAATATCTTCCTTCGGATTCATCAGGAGGTTGTAGATGGTGTGCTCCATCTCCAAGGTATTAATACCCAGTCCAACTGAGGCAGCACCCTGAGGATCGAAATCGACAATCAGAACGCGACGTCCATACTCGGCAAGTGACGCTGCAAGATTAATGGTGGTCGTTGTCTTTCCGACCCCGCCCTTTTGATTACACATCGCGATAATGCGCGCGGGTCCATGTCCCGTCAAAGGAGCCGGGATCGGGAAATCCTGTTCTTCGTCGGCAGGTAGGTCCCCGGTAAGCGTTGGCTGAGATGGATTCGTCACGCCTACTATCCTAGTGCATCATCAAAGCCTTGCGCGTCCCCTACCCGCGGGCAGTCTCAATTCTTTCCTTCTTCCGAGGCCGCATGAACGATCGACGCGGGATCGACGTTTGCGCGTGGATGCGCCGTGCGATACATCTCCTTCAAAGTTGCAATTGTTACCTTGGTATAGATCTGGGTTGTTGACACCGAGGAATGTCCCAGCAGCTCTTGGACATCACGTACATTTGCGCCGCCTTCCAAAAAGATGGGTAGCAAATGAGTGACGCAGGGTATGTGGTGATACAGCAACCTCAAGATTTGCTCGAGTTGCCGCACGCTGAATAATCTCCCAAGCAGACTGACGCGACAGCGCCCCTCCTCTGTTATTGAGAAACACATTGGAGCAACCTCTTCCTTTCGATGCATAAAGAGGGCGCGCACGTACCAAATAGGCCTCGAGTGCTTGCTGTGCCATCGAGCCAAGCGGGACTAGACGTTCTTTGCGTCCTTTGCCAAAAAGACGAACGATTGGGAGTTCTTCATCCAGATCGAGGTCGTCAATTGCCAGCGAGACAACTTCGCTCACGCGAGCTCCGGTCGCGTACAGCGTTTCTAAGAGCGCCCGGTCGCGTAAGGAACGCGCATCATCGCCGGTTCCTGCAGCTTCAAGCAGAGCCTCAACCTGCTCGATCGTCAAAGCCTTAGGCAAGTGTTCTCCAACTTGAGGCAATCGCACCTGGGCACTGGGGTCGTGTGAGGCAATGCCTTCGCGGAGGATGTATTTATGGAAAGAACGAATTGCGGCTAGAGCACGTGCCACTGATGAAGGTGCGGCCCTCCTCCCATCAGTTCCACTACTCAAATAAGCGAGATAGTCTTCGACTGCCTGCTCAGTTATTGCCTCATAGGTGCAGTGGCCTCGTTGAAGTTGGTATTCCAAATAGCGTTCAACATCTCGGCGGTAATTCGACACGGTATGCGTTGACGCGCCTTTTTCAACACTTAGAAACGCGAGCCATTCATCGCGATCCCTCTCAAAGGTACTAGCCACGCGCCCATTGTATGGATCGCTTCGATGCTGGCCGGGTATTTCCAAGTTACGCGTGCCGAACCGCTACACTTGGCCTTACAGGGAGGTCACGTCAATTGCCAGGAGGTTACACCGTGCCCGCGTTATGGAATGAGCTCGATAGCCGCGCCGTTTCCACCGCCAAGATTCTCGCCGCAGACGCCGTAGAACGAGTAGGAAACGGACACCCAGGAGCGGCTATTTCACTCGCTCCCGCAGCCTATGCCCTCTACCACCGCCATATGCATCTTGATCCTCACGACCCTCAGTGGCTGGGTCGTGACCGTTTTATTTTGTCTTCAGGGCATTCGTCTCTCACGCAGTATCTCCAGCTTTACCTCGCAGGGATGGGGGTTGAACTTGAGGACCTTCAAGCTCTACGCACAGAGGGCGCTCTCACCCCTGGCCACCCCGAGTACGGGCACACCCCAGGCGTCGAATTGACCACCGGCCCGCTGGGAACGGGTATTGCTTCTGCTGTCGGTTTCGCAATGGCAGAACGGTTCACCCACGGGCTGCTGGATCCCGCAACTCCGTACGGCGAGTCCGTTTTCGATCACAAGGTCTACGTCATCGCTGGTGATGGTTGCCTCCAAGAAGGTGTTTCAGCTGAGGCCTCTTCGCTCGCAGGTACGCAAAAGCTAGGCAACCTCATTGTTTTGTGGGATGACAACCGTATCTCGATTGAAGGCGACACCGATATTGCCTTCAGCGAGGACGTTTTGGCGCGCTACTCGGCCTATGGCTGGCACGTTCAGCGCGTCAATTGGCTCAGGAGGATGGTTCCTACACCGAAGACGTTAGGGCTCTCGATGCTGCTTTGGAGGCGGCTCGCGCGAATACCGAGCAGCCTTCCATCATTGCGCTTCGTACCGTGATCGGGTGGCCCACTCCCGAGAAGATGAACACCGGCGGAATCCACGGTGCAAAGCTCGGGACCGACGCCCTTCGAGGACTGAAAGAAGCCTTGGGCGCTAACCCCGATGCAAGCTTCGATGTTGACGAAGAAGCTGTCGTCTACGCTCGCAGTCAATTTGCCGCTCGCGCGAAGCTGCTGCGCGAGGAGTGGGACCACCGTTTCTCTCAGTGGCAAGAACAGAACCCGGAAAAGGCTGCGCTACTTGCCCGTCTTCGTCAGGGTGAAATGCCAAGCGATTGGGAATCTTCATTCCCAAGCTTCCCTGAAGGACAGGCACTGGCAACCCGATCGGCCTCGGGAAAGGTGCTGAACGCGATTGCACTAGCGCTTCCCGAGCTGTGGGGCGGATCCGCGGATTTGGCCGGGTCAAATAATACTTTCCTCAACGGATTGACATCTTTCCTCCCCGAAGGACCCTACTCGCGTTCATTCGAAGCCGATCCCTTCGGTCGTAACCTCCACTTCGGAATTCGTGAGTTCGCCATGGCGTGCGCGATGAACGGTATCGCCGCAGATGGCTTGACCCGTGTCTGCAGGTGGAACTTTCTTCGTCTTCTCCGACTTCATGCGTGGCGCGGTGCGTCTTGCTGCTCTCATGGATCTTCCGGTCACCCTACGTGTGGACGCACGATTCAATTGGCGTTGGAGAGGACGGTCCGACCCACCAGCCCATCGAGCACCTCGCTGCTTATCGCGCGATCCCAAATCTCGCGGTCGTTCGTCCTGCAGACGCTGCCGAAACTGTCGAAGCCTGAAGGCTACCCTCCTTCAGCGCCACCCGGTTGGCCTCGTTCTGAGCCGTCAGAACCTGCCAAACCCCTGCCCGCGGGAGGGAACAGAACTTGCAGGGGCCGAAGGCGTGCACCCGCGGAGCCTACGTGCTCGCTGACTGCGAGGGAACTCCAGATGTTCTTCTCTTGGCGTCTGGATCTGAGTTGCACCTACCCTGCAAGCCCGCGCGCTGCTCGCAGAAGAAGGACTTCGCGTTCGTGTAATCTCGGTCCCCTGCATGGAGTGGTTCGAGGCTCAGGATGAGGATTACCGCGAATCGGTTCTTCCCTGCGCAGTCCGCGCGCGCGTCGCTGTCGAGGCCGGGATTGCGATGCCGTGGTACCGCTGGGTTGGCGACTGCGGTCGCATCGTTTCACTAGAGCACTTCGGCGAGTCAACGGAAGGCAGTCGTCTTTTTGAAAAAGTACGGCTTTACCCCCAGAACATCGCAGCAAAGGCTCGCGAAAGTTTTGCTGTAGCCCACTGAGTCCGGCGTGCTACTGATTGGGGAAAAAGATCCCCAGTAGGTGGCCAAAATACGGCGCAAGAACACTGGTTGCCCACACGATCGTAACGATCATATAGGGCATCAGTGTTCTTTCGTAATTGCTATAAACTCGCGAATAAAGGCCGTCGGGAAATAGTAGGAGGCGGTTCTTGAGCCGACCCCATCTCCTTTGAGACCGACATGCGAGGCATAAAGTGCTGTGCGGAAGACGTGGTAGTCCGAGGTTACGAAGGCGCAGCGGTAGGGTGTTGTTTGACGCGCATCGAGAAGCTTCTTCGCAAAAACGAGGTTCTCCATTGTTGTCGTTGATTGATCTTCTGGAAGAAGCACCTCCCGTGGAACCCCGAGGCGGAGCATGTAACGGCTCATCGCCTCGGCTTCTGAAACTAACCTCATCACTCCCCTGCCCGCCAGAAGGAACCAAGATTGCGGTGCGTCCCTGGAGCGCTCCAAAGCTCAAGAGCCTTATCAATTCGGCCTCGCAGAAGGGGCGTTGGTTCTTCACCCTGTAAACCAGCACCGTGAATGATGATGTAATCAAAGCGTCGCTTCCGCGGGAGCCTGCGATAGAACCAGGAATACACAAGTAGTGCGACAAAACTGAAGAAGAACCACAAACCCAGAGCCAAGAGCAACGCCGAAAGAGAAATGACGACCCTCGAATCGCTCATTCCGATACCGATTGGAATACCAATAATCCACGCGACAATTGCCAGTGCGAAGAGTGCTGGAAGAACGTTTGAAAGAGAAAAGCCTTCTCCGAATGACGATCCAGGCATTAACAAGTAAGAACACCACGGTGACGATCGGCGCAAAGGGAATTGCAACTCAAGGAGAAGGACGATCCCAATGTCATTGGTGTAGATCGCACATGCACTCAGCGCAAAAATCAGCATCAACAAGAAGAGAATGCGTTCTTGAACTGTCGCGGCTCTTTCCGATAGGACCAAGCAAAAGAGAATGCCCCAAAATATGGCAGGTAAGAAAACCAGAAGGGCACTTATTAATCCGCTCAGCATGAGTTCATGCTATCGCAGGGTATAAAAACGCTGCATCCGCAGGCGGATGCAGCACGATGAAGAATGTCTTAGGCAGCGAACTTCGTCAACACACCGAAACCGACGATTGAAACCGCCCAAATCAAAAGAATAGCCAAAGTAATCCGATTGAGGTTACGCTCCGCAACGCCAGAAGATCCTGCGGAAGAAGAAATACCACCGCCGAACATGTCCGACAGGCCGCCGCCCTTTCCCTTATGCATCAGAATCGTCAGGGTGAGCAGAATGCTGGTCAGCGTAATGATGACGATCAATGTAATTTTCAGAGCTGCCACGTTCTTCTTCCGATTCTTTCAGATACTTCAACGCTGAGTAGTCTAGCGAATAAACAAACTATAAAAGCCAGTGGTGCGCCGAAGTGTTGCTTCTTCGGCGCACCTGCGAGTTAATGAATCACAGTTCTGGAAACGCGCCATCGCTGCGAAGGAATCTGCCTTCAGCGAAGCACCACCAACAAGTGCGCCATCAACATCGGGCTGGCTCATGAGCTCCTTGATGTTTCCGGGCTTTGCAGAACCGCCGTAGAGAACACGGGTCGAGTCAGCGGTCGCGTCACCGTAGTCTGCGCGGAGAGCCTCGCGAATGGCACCGCACACTTCCTGTGCGTCATCTGCAGTTGCAGTCTCACCAGTACCAATTGCCCAGATGGGTTCGTAGGCGATGACAATCTTCGCAACCTCATCGGCGGTGAAGCCTTCGAGGGCAGCGCGAACCTGACCGAGCACGAACTCAACGTGAGTTCCGGCCTTACGGACGTCAAGAGCCTCGCCACAGCACAGGATCGGGGTCATGCCTGCGTCAAAAGCCTTGCGTGCCTTCTGTCCAACCAGCTGATCGGATTCATTGTGGTACTCACGACGTTCCGAGTGGCCGACAACCACGTAAAAGCAACCCAGCTTAGTCAGCATCTCAGAGGAGATTTCACCGGTGAATGCACCGTTGTCGTGGATAGAAATATCCTGTGCGCCGTACTTAATCTGAAGCTCGTCAGCGTCAACGACGGTCTGAACGGTGCGAAGATCCGTGAAGGAGGGATCACCAAGACCTCGCAGCGTGAGTAGTCGAAGTTGTGATCCGAGAGTTCCATTGCCAGACCCTGGACAAGGTGGTTTGCCTCGAGGTGATCGAGGTTCATCTTCCAGTTGCCGGCCATCAAAGGGGTACGTGTCATTATTCAGTCCTCCAGTACTGCGATACCGGGGAGAACCTTGCCTTCGAGAAGTTCAAGAGAAGCTCCGCCACCGGTTGAAATATGAGAGAAAGTGGATTCGTCGAAACCAAGGTTGCGAACAGCAGATGCAGAGTCACCGCCACCGATGACGGTGAAGGCGCTGCCTTCGCTCATAGCGCGCGCAACTGCCTTCGTTCCTTCAGCAAAAGCCGGGAATTCGAAGACACCCATGGGGCCGTTCCACACAACGGTCTTTGCAGACGCGATGGCGCCTGCAAAGAGTTCGCGGGTCTTCGGGCCGATATCGAGGCCCATCTGATCAGCGGGGATTGCGTCAGCATCGACCACGGTTGCGGGAGCGTCGGCAGCGAACTCAGGAGCAACAACGGTGTCAACGGGAAGAAGAAGCTCGACGCCATTCTTCGCGGCGGTCTCCATGTAGCCCTGAACCGTGGGAATCTGATCCGCTTCGAGAAGAGACTTACCGACTTCGTAGCCCTTTGCAGCCAAGAAGGTGTAAAGCTATGCCGCCACCGATGATCAGCTTGTCAGCCTTGGACAGCAGGTTTGCGATAACTCCGAGCTTGTCGAAACCTTCGAACCACCGAGGACCACGACGTAGGGACGCTCGGGATCATTAACGGCCTTGCCCAAGGACTCGATTTCCTTGACAACAAGAAGACCAGCAGCGCTGGGAAGAAGCTTGGCAACATCGTAAACCGAAGCCTGCTTGCGGTGAACGACGCCGAACCCGTCAGAAACAAAAGCATCTGCCAGCGACGCAAGCTCAGCAGCGAAAGCTTCACGCTCTGCGTCATCCTTTGAGGTTTCTGCTGCGTTGAAACGCACGTTCTCCAGCAAAACAATCTCGCCGGGCTGAGCGGCAGCGACAGCTGCACGCGCACCTTCGCCAACAGTATCGGCGGCAAGGGTGACCTTCACACCGGTGAGTTCTTGGAGTCGGCGAGCAACCGGCGCCAGAGAGAAAGCAGGGTTGACCTGGCCCTTAGGACGGCCAAGGTGAGCTGCGATTACGACCTTTGCGCCGCCGTCGAGAAGCAGCTTAATGGTAGGAAGTGCGGCACGAATACGGCCATCGTCGGTGATGTTCTGGTCGCCGTCGAGGGGGACATTGAAATCCGAGCGAAGCAGCACGCTCTTTCCGGAAAGATCACCCAGGCTATCGATCGTCCTCATAAAATTCTCCTCATATCGTAAAGAATTGAACTGGTGAGTAGTGAACTGGGCCCGTATACGTTTGCACGTACACGGGCCCAGAACTTAGTACATCACGCTCAGCGCGCCTATCAGGCGAGCTTGGAGCCGACCAGCGAGGTCAGGCGAACGAGAGCGTTCGAGTAGCCCCACTCGTTGTCGTACCAGGAGAGAACCTTAACCAGGTTGCCGATAACCTTGGTCTCGGTCGCATCGAAGATCGAGGTGTGGGGGTTGCCCACGATGTCGGTCGAAACGATCGGATCTTCGGTGTACTCGAGAACGCCCTTGAGTTCGCCCTCAGCAGCGGCCTTGACGGCAGCCTGGATAGCCTCAACCGAGACCTCCTTGGTAGCAACGAAGGTCAGGTCGGTCAGCGAACCGGTCGGGGTGGGAACGCGGACTGCGAGTCCGTCGAACTTGCCCTTGAGCTCGGGCAGAACCAGAGCAACAGCCTGAGCCGCACCGGTCTTGGTGGGGATCATGTTGAGAGCTGCTGCACGTGCACGACGCGAGATCCGAGTGGGGAGCGTCGAGAACACGCTGGTCGCCGGTGTAGGAGTGGATGGTGGTCATGATGCCACGCTCAATACCGAAGTTCTCGTGGAGAACCTTGGCCAGAGGAGCAAGGCAGTTGGTGGTGCACGAAGCGTTGGAGATGATGTTCATGGTGGCGGGATCGTAATCGCCATCGTTCACGCCCATAACGAAGGTGCCGTCAACGTTCTTTGCAGGCGCCGAAATGATAACCTTCTTTGCGCCGGCTGCGATGTGTGCAGCTGCCTTCTCGCCATCGGTGAAGAAACCGGTGGATTCGACGACAACCTCAACACCGAGCTCGCCCCAAGGCAGGTCGGCAGGATCGCGCTGTGCGAGAACCTTGATGTGCTTTCCATCAACGATGATGCCCTCATCGTCGTAGGAAACCTCACCATTGAAGCGACCCATGATCGAGTCGTACTTCAGCAGGTGTGCCAGAGTCTTATTGTCGGTCAGATCGTTAACTGCAACGACCTCGAGGTCTGCGCCCTGCTCAATTGCAGCGCGGAAGAAGTTACGACCGATGCGGCCAAAGCCGTTAATGCCAACGCGGGTGGTCACTGTTGTCCTCCTGCTTGTGCCCCCTGCGGGACACACTTTCTGTATCAACCATGAAGATGCGGTTTGCATCTATGGCCCGCAGTGCTCTGCGGTTCCAGTACTTCTAATCTACACCCTCGCCGCCACAGATGAGGGTGAACTAAGTCCTTAGAGATCTGGCCCACATTATGCTGAAAGAGAGATCTCAATCACCGTCGAGCATGTCAAGGGTGAGCGCAGACTCGGTATCCGGAATCCCGCGATCATGCGCTACCTTGTCTGCCATCGCCAGAAGCCTGCGGATGCGTCCTGCAACTGCATCCTTCGTCAAAGGCGGATCAGTGTGCTTTCCAAGTTCCTCAAGCGAGGCCTGCTTAAATTTAATGCGCAGTTCACCCGCTTCGCGCAAGTGCTCGGGGACATCATCGCCAAGGATCGCGAAAGCCCGCTCCACTCGTGCACCGGCAGCGACCGCAGCACGCGCACTGCGCCGAAGATTAGCGTCGTCAAAATTCGCAAGACGATTAGCTGACCCCCGCGCTTCACGGCGCTCACGCCTCTGTTCCCATGAACGATGAGTTTCCGGGGCTCCAAGCGCCTGAATGAGCGCGCTGATTGCTTCAGAGTCACGAGCTGTCACTCGATCCGAACCGCGAACTTCCTTAGAACGAACAACAGCGCCAAGCTTGCGTGCCAGACCAACCATTGCCAAGGCAACCTCTGGTCCCGGGCACGTAATTTCCAAGGATGACGAACGCCCCGGTTCCAGAAGGGAGCCACGCGCTAGGAAAGCACCGCGCCACACGGCTGCGGCCTCGTCCTTACCTGCTGCAACAAGCGCAGCCGGCAGCCCACGGACCGGACGTCCCGCGGCATCAACGAGGCCACTGAGGCGAGCGAGTTCATCCGCCCGATGCACGACCCGAACCACGTAGCGCTTGCCCCGCCGCAATGATGAACCCGAAACCACAACGACGAAGGACTCGACGTTGTACAGGGTTGAGAGGAAAGCGCGAAGACGGCGGACCGCAACCGAAGAATCAAGTTCGGCCTCGATGAGGATGCGGCCGCCCACCAGGTGAAGACCACCCGAGAATCGTAGAATCGCGCAAACCTCGGCTGCCATCGCGGACTGCGAAGTAACCGCACTGCGGGCAAGCTCATCCTTCATATCCGATGTGAGGGACACCGTTACTCCTTTAGGGAAAGTACAAGGACTGTGAGAAATCAGGGAAGCCAAGTTTCGCTACGACCGACTTCGCCGAGGAAACCATCGAAAGCATCTCGTAAGGCTGCAGCCAGACGAAGAGGATCATGGTGAGGCTCGCCGTCGCCCGTACGCACCTGGCGTAGAAGTACTCGCGCACCCAAGGCATCAGCGGCCTCGGCAAGGTCATCAATATCATCAGTCGTCGTCGGATCAGCAATGACGACATCGAGCTTAAAACTCGGCGCGTACCGAGCGATAACGCGAACGTGGTCAGCCGTGGTCATCGTGTCTGTTTCTCCGCGTTGACGCGACAGATTCAAAATAAGCGCACGGTGAGCCTCAGTAGTAACCAAGGAGCGATGAAGCTCAGGAACCAACAGATGCGGAATGACCGATGTGTACCACATGAACCTGGGCCAAGGACGACCCAGTCAGCCTCAGAGATCGCTTCTGTAACGGCCGCAGGAACGCGCGGTTTCTCCGGAGTCAAACGAACCGATTCAACTGTCCCCGGGGCAATCGCTACTTTCGATTGTCCCTTCACCGTATAGTGCCGACCGTTGTCATCCATATCGGCTTCAATGCTCAGCGGATCGACAGACATAGGAAGCCACGCCCTGAGCTCCCTAAGAGGCGAGCGACAAAGTCAAGTCCTTCTACCGGATCATCGAGGAGCTGCCACAAACCGGCAATGACGATATTGCCAACTGCATGTCCGTCCATGGGACCGCTGGTCTTCAAACGCATTTGGAAAACATCGCGCCACGTTAGGCCCCACTCCGTTTCTTCACACAGCGAGGCAAGCGCCATGCGCAAATCGCCAGGCTGGAGAATCGGCATTTCTGAGCGCAGACGTCCAGAAGAACCACCATCGTCTGCAACGGTCACAACAGCGGTGAGCTGACGCGTGATGTGTCGAAGGGCGCGAAGAGTTGCGGACAATCCACTGTCCGCCCCCAGTGCGACGACGCGATTATTCGAATCGCCGCGCTGCATCCACCCAGCAGCATCAACGTAGGTCATCGGCTATTCCTTTCCCATATCACGGTGCGTGACGCGAACACTAAATCCGTGTTCACGCAGCCGGCGGGCAATGAGCTCTGCGCTCGCCACTGAACGGTGCTTCCCGCCCGTACACCCAACTGCGATCGTCGTGTACCGCTTGAGCTCACCAATATACCCCCTGAGCATGGGAGCAAGAAGATCTGCGTAGCCTAGGACAAAGTCCCGAGCACCGGGTTGTGAGAGCACGTAGTCGGCGACAGGTTGATCCTTTCCTGTCAGGTGGCGCAACTCATCAACCCAGTAAGGGTTCTTCAAGAAACGAACGTCCAGCACGTGATCAGCATCCAGGGGAAGTCCATGCTTAAACCCAAAGGATTCAACTGTAATCCGAAGTGGAACCTCACCAGCATCGGCGATCACATCACGAATATGCCGCGTCAAATCATGAACAGACATCCCCGAAGTATCGATCACGACATCTGCTGAGCGCCGAACTGGAGCAAGTGCGCGGGCCTCGGCGTGAATTCCTTCCAAAAGAGTGCCATCTCCTTGAAGCGGATGGGGACGTCGATTCGATTCATAACGCCGAACCAGTGTCTCCGTTGATGCTTCGAGGAAGAAGACTCGATAGGTGACTCCAAGCTCGCGCAACTGTTCGAGAGAACGGGCGAAGTCGAGCAAAAACTCTCGAGAACGCACATCGACAACGACTGCAAGACGGTGCACTCCCCGCCGTCTGGGGACACTCATTCCCACGAGGGCAGGAAGCATAGCCGGTGGAAGGTTATCGACAACGTACCAGTCAAGATCTTCAAGAGCGCGAGCAGCCCCGGTTCGTCCTGCACCCGAACAGCCGGTGATGATCACGACTTCATTTGAACCCGGATCAGGAACTCGGGAGCAATCGAATCACAACGGAACTCCTCCGAACTGTGTCCTCATTGGGAACGGGGGGCATCGGGATATCGCTCATAGTCCTATGGTGCCATTTGTTGACGATTATTACCGAGGTTTCGCCGCATTACTCGGTTTTCTGCACAGAGTTCAACGCATCCCAAATACTCTGCGCGAGGGTATCTCCAATCCCCGGCACTTCGGCAATGGCCTCGACAGTAGCCTCGCGGATCTTCTTAACTGAGCCAAAGCGACGCAGGAGTGCCTTCTGTCGAGAGGGGCCAACGCCCGGGATCTCATCAAGAACCGAACGCTGCTGGGTTTTTGCGCGGCGTTTCCTATGAGCAGTGATTGCGAAACGATGGGATTCATCGCGCACGTATTGGAGCATGTACAAAGCAGCCGAGGTCCTGGGGAAAATAACCGGAAAATCTTCTCCAGGAATCCACACCTCTTCCAATCGCTTGGCTAACCCAATCAGCGGAATATCAATTCCCATTGCATCAAGCGCACTCCGAGCAGCGTTCACCTGAGGAAGACCACCGTCGACCACCACAAGGTCTGGCCGATAAGAGAAACGCCGCGGCCTACCACTGGCATCGACCGGACCGGACTCGAAAGCAATACCCTCATCATCTTCGCCATCTTCACCGTTTTCCTCGGCCAAGAGACGGCGGAAACGTCTACGCAACACTTCATCCATTGCCGAGGTGTCGTCCGAAGTCCCATGTCCGTCATCACCATGGATGTTGAAGTGCCGATAGGCATCCTTACGCGGCACGCCATCTTCAAAGACGACCATCGATCCAACCTGCTGTTGGCCCTGAGTATGCGAAATGTCGTAGCACTCAATTCGAAGAGGTGCGGCGGGAAGGTCAAGGTATTGCGCCAATTCATCCATTGCCTGGCCCCGTTGAGCAAGATCGCCCGAACGGCGAGTCTTGTGAAGCACCAGAGCCTGTTTCGCATTCTCCTTCACCGTCTCCATAAGCTGCGCTTTGTTGCCTCTTTGGGGAACATGAATATCGACGATGCCGCGGCGTTTGCCGCCAAGCCATTGAGCGAGTGTTTCTCGATCATCTGGCATAACGCTCACAAGAATTTCACGGGGAACCGCACGCGTCGGGGTGTGGACGACATCATCGACGGAGACTGCTTGGGCTTGCTCAGGGGAACGTGGCCCCGCGCCCGAGTCCTCCGGTACTTCAGAGTAAATCTGCTCGAATAGCCGAGACATGAGCTCCGATTCGCTGGCATCATCATCACGTGAGATCACCCAGCCACGTGTACCGCGGATTCGTCCTCCACGAACATGGAAGACATGAACAGCTGCATCCAATTCATCGCTCACGAGGGCAAAAATATCTGCATCGGTTCCATCGCCCAGAACCATGGTGTTCTTTTCGAGAACCGTTCGCAGCGCCTGTAAATCGTCGCGTTTTTCAGCCGCGGTTTCGAAATCAAGCTGAGCGCTTGCTTCGCGCATCTCGGCCTCGATCTCGCGCAATAGTGAGTTGCTCGGCCTTTTCCATGAACTCGCATTGTTTGGGCAAGGGCTCGATGTTCTTCTTGAGAGATGCGCCCTACACAAGGGGCTGAGCACTTCTCGATATATCCCAATAGACACGGGCGCCCTTGCGCCTGCGCACGACGAAAGACCCCAGCTGAACAGGTTCGCAGCGGAAACACTCGCAAGAGCAGATCAATGGTCTCTCGAATCGCCCACACCTTTTGTGTAGGGGCCAAAGTATCGACTTGTCCTGCGGCGGCCTCGCGCGTAGACCTGAACTCGGGGGTATTTCCTCATACTGACTGCCAGGTAGGGATAGGACTTGTCGTCCTTAAACATCACGTTGAAGCGTGGATTAAACTCTTTAATCCACGTGAATTCCAAAGTGAGCGCTTCAATTTCGCTGCGTACCACGGTCCATTGAACTGAGGCCGCAGTCGTCACCATTTTCTGGGTGCGGGGGTGTAGATTAGCTAGGTCTTGAAAATAGTTCGTCAAACGCGCGCGAAGATTTTTGGCTTTCCCAACATAGATCACTTGCCCCTGTTCATCGCGAAAACGGTACACCCCGGGATCGGTTGGGATTTCCCCGGTTTTCGGACGATAGGTTGATGGATCAGCCATTCTTTTAGCCTAGCGGCGCCAGGAACTTTCTGCGCACCCAGCAGGTCTATGGAAAAACTCTTGGTGCTGGGTTTATCATTTCTTGAAGTTACCGGTGCGGAAAGGTTCGTCATGTTTACCCAGGCCCAAGAAGTTATTGACTTCATTGCACAAGAAGAGATCGCGTACATCGATGTGCGCTTCTGCGATCTTCCCGGTGTTCAGCAACATTTCACAATTCCCGCTAGCGAGCTCGAGGCATCAGTCCTTAAGGATGGCCTTATGTTCGGACGGATCCTCGGTCCGGGGCTTCCGCAAATCCACGAGTCGGACATGAAACTGACCCCGACCTGTCCTCTGCGTTTATTGATCCTTTCCGCGCCAACAAGACACTGGTCATCATCTTCCTGATCGTCGACCCCTTTACCGATGAGCCTTTCTCGCGCGATCCCCGCCAAGTCGCAGCCAAAGCCGAAGCTTACCTGCGTTCAACTGGTATTGCCGATACCTGCTACATCGGAGCAGAAGCTGAGTTCTTCGTCTTCAATGATGTTCGCCACCAAGTGACTCCCCAACACACCTTCTACGCTCTTGATTCTGACGAGGGCCTACTGGAATACCGGACGCAGCGAAGCCGGCTTGGAAACCTCGAGTACAAGGTTCCCCTGAAGGGTGGGTACTGTCTCCCCGCTGACGACTCTCACCGACCTGCGTGATGAAATGGCAAACCTCCTGACCGAGGTTGGACTTACCCTGGAACGCGCCCACCACGAGGTTGGTTCCGGTGGCCAGCAGGAAATCAACTACCGCTTCAATACCCTCATGGCCGCGGCTGATGACATGATGAAGTTCAAGTACGTCATCAAGAACGCTGCCCGCGCCGCCGGGTTGTCCGCCACCTTCATGCCCAAGCCTCATCTTCGGAGACAACGGCTCGAGGATGCCACACCTGTCGTTGTGGAAGAACGGCGAGCCGCTTTTCACGACGAACGAGGCTACGGTTCGCTTTCTGACACCGCGCGCTGGTTCATTGGCGGGCTGCTCGAGCATGCTCCTGCGCTTTTGGCGTTTACCAATCCGTCGGTTAATTCTTTTCCGACGCCTTGTTCCTGGCTTCGAAGCTCCGATTAACCTTGTCTATTCAGCACGCAATCGCAGCGCATGCATTCGCATCCCTGTGACGGGAACATGCCCGGCCGCAAAGCGCGTCGAATACCGAGTTCCCGATCCCAGTGCGAACCCCTATCTCTCCTTCGCGGCATGCCTCATGGCGGGAATTGATGGAATTAAGCGCCGCATTGAACCGGCTGCACCAATCGACAAGGACCTCTACGAGCTACCGAGCGCGGACTACGACTCGATTGCAAAGATTCCTTCAAGCTTGGAGGGCGCACTCGAAGCGCTTCGCAACGATTACGAGTTCCTCACCGAAGGTGATGTCTTCACAGAAGACCTGATCGAAACCCGATTAACTATAAAGAAACGGTGGAGATTGCCCCCATGCGCGCTTATCCTCACCCTTACGAATTCCAGCTGTACTACGATCTGTGAGCTAGATGGCACTACTTTGGCGCTACTATGCCTAGTGTCAACCTGAAAAGTAGGTCCGAAACGGAGACGCAATGAAACGCTTGCGCGATGGCTCATACACCATCAAGCCCACGTTCACGATTCACAGCGACGAGCTACTTCCGGATCTCTTCATGCGGCGAGCAGAAGCGCATCCAGATCAGGTTGTCGTTGAAACACGAAGCTCAGTTGGTGCAGTTCGTTCAATGACCGCGGCAGAGCTCCAGCGTCAAGTCGAATACACAGCCTGTGGCCTTATCGGGCTGGGTGTTAACTCTGGAGACTCTGTTGCAATCCTCGCTTCGACATCCTTTGGTGGATGCTTCTGGACCTTGCCTTGCTCTCCATTGGCGCAGTTACCGTCCCCATCTACGAATCTGACTCAGCGTCTCAGATTCAGCACATCCTTGAAGACGCACACGTTGTTCGCGTCTTTACCGCAACAACTCAACAGTCTGAACTCGTTCGTACGGTTGCACCCGCTTTCACGCGAGCCATTGAAAGCTTCGACCAAGGCGCCTTGCGCACTATTGCGCGGGCCGCGCGCGGCGTCTCAATCGATGACATCAATGAGCGTCGCTCATCTTTAAGCTCCTCATCGATCGCAACGATCATCTATACATCGGGCACGACGGGCGTCCCGAAGGGAGTCGTGCTCACCCACGCGAATTTCCTCGCAACAATTGCAGGTACACGCCAGGTGCTGGGCGCAGTCATCGACTCGCCTGATACTCGTCTCTTGCTCTTCCTCCCCGTCGCGCACGTGTTGGCACGTCTGGTGATGCACGTCGTGCTCTCTGGTGCTGGCGTTTTGGGCTTTCTCACCCAATATCAAGAATTTGCTTCCTGATATCCAGGCGTTCAAGCCTTCAATCTTGCTTGTCGTTCCTCGCGTTCTTGAGAAGGTCTACAACGCTGCTTCCTCAAAGGCGGGTGGCGGTCTTAAAGGACGAATGTTCGCGTGGAGTGCAAAGCAGGCGCGCAGCTACTCTGTCGCTCAGCAGCGCACTTTCGGCCCTTCACTAACGAAGAAACTCCGTCACGGCCTCGCAGATGCACTCGTCCTTAAGAAAATTCGTTCCGTTCTCGGACCAAACTTGCGCTACATCGTTTCCGGTGGCGCACCACTGGCAACCGATCTCGCGCAGTTCTACGCCGGCATGGGAATCACTCTTATCCAGGGCTACGGTCTATCAGAAACGACCGGTCCGATCGCAGTTCAGCATCTGGGAGCAAACCCGATTGGGACCGTCGGTCTACCGCTTCCCGGTAATTTCATCAAAATTGCCAAGGATGGCGAGATCCTTGTCCGAGGCCAAGCAGTGATGCCCGGCTACTATCACCTTCCCAGAAGAAACTCAGGCAGTCATGCCCGACGGACGGTGGTTCCACACAGGCGATATTGGTTCTATTTCGCGCAACGGTCAGCTCTCCATCACTGGTCGCAAGAAAGAGCTCATCGTCACGGCGGGTGGAAAGAACGTTTCTCCCGAGGTCCTTGAAGATGCGCTCGCAACGCACCCCCTCATCGCGAACGTCATTGTCGTCGGCGATCAACGTCCCTTCATCGGCGCTCTGATTACCTTGGATGCCGAAATGCTCCCCGATTGGCTTCGCAAAGCACGGGCTGCCCCGCTGCTCCCCTGCCGAGGCCGCACAACTTCCTGAAGTTCAGGCCTCGCTTGAGCGCGCAATCGAGCGCGCAAATAAGGCTGTCTCTCGCGCGGAATCTATCCGCAAGTTCCGCATTATTGACGCCAGCTTCACCGTAGAAAACGGATACGTTACCCCTTCGATGAAGCTTCGTCGCCGCAAAGTCATTTTCGGACTACGCGCACGAGATCGATGAACTTTACGGTGGACCAGTTGAAGCCACTGAAAAGCCGCGCCGCAGGTTCTCCTTCCGACGACGCCAGCACTGACATCCTCGGCCTCATCGCAACAATTACCGAAAGGGAAAACAGATGACAGTACGCAGGCTTGCAGACGGTTCGTGGGAGTCTCCGGCTACGCGACAGGCAACTCCCGAAATGAATATTCCGAAGATGCTTCGCTTGCGTGCTGAAAACTACCCCTCACAGGTAGCGATCGAGCGCCGCTCTCCGGTCGGGGCGTGGCGGCCGGTTACCATCGATCAATTCCTTGCTGATGCGGACTCACTTGCTCGTGGATTGATCGCACTTGGGCTTGAACCGGGAGAGCATCTGGCAATTCTTGCACCCACATCCTACGAGTGGGCACTCGTTGATGTTGCCGCTCTATCGTGTGGAGCGATCACCGTACCGATCTACGAAACAGACTCGGCCGTCCAGATTGCCCATATCCTCAAAGACGCCGATGTTCGCATTGTCATCACTGCGACATCTCAACAAGCCGAACTTGTCCAGTCTGTTCGCACCGAAGGTGTCCGACAGATCTTATCGATCGACAAGGGTGCTCAAAGGGTCTTGGCTCAGGCCGGAATTGCAGTACCGATTGAGAAAGTTCGAGAGCGCACTGACGCAGTAACACTCGAGGACGAAGCGACAATCATCTACACCTCCGGAACCACCGGTGTTCCCAAGGGCGTCGTGCTCACTCACGGCAATTTCATTAGCCCAATGCTTCAGGCTTATGACTTCTTGCCTCTCCTCATCAATGACCCGCGTTCTCGTTCGCTTCTGTTTTACCAGTTGCACACGTCCTCGCACGTTTTGTCATGTACTGTTTGCTGGCAGGACAAGGGGTCGTTGCTTTCTCCCCTGATACCCGCAATCTGGTTGATGACATCGCCACCTTCAAGCCGAGTATGCTCCTTGTCGTTCCGCGTGTTTTGGAGAAGGTTTTCAATGCTGCTTCGGCCAAAGCTGGCGGCGGCTTTAAGGGACGTATGTTCTCGTGGGCCGCTCAGCAAGCACGAGCATTGTCTCAAGCTACCGCATACGCGAACACCCCCAAACCCGAATCCCTGGTTGCAGGTCCGCTCCCGGACACGACGCCGGTCCCTGACGCCTCGGAAATCCCCTCACCCGGCCCTTCGACATTGCTCAAGATTCGCGGGCGAGTCGCCGACGCTTTGGTCCTCTCGAAGGTCAAGGCGATTCTCGGCCCCAATCTGCACACGATTATTTCGGGCGGCGCTCCCCTAGCTCGATCTCGCGAATTTCTACCGCGGTTTGGGTATTACGCTCTTGCAGGGGTTATGGACTTTCCGAAACGACTGGCCCGATCACCGTCGAGACCCCGGAGGATTTCCCGCCGGACAGTGTTGGTTTTGTGTGGCCGGGTAACCAAGCAAAGTTGGCTTCCGATGGTGAGCTCCTTGTCCGGCGAATCTCCGTTTCGCGCGGGTACCATAATCTTCCCGAGGCCACAGCTGAGGCCTTCGTTGACGGCTGGTTCAAGACGGGAGATCTTGCTTCAATTGACGACCGAGGCCACGTACGGATTACCGGCCGAAAGAAGGAACTGATCGTCACTGCGGGTGGCAAGAATGTTTCTCCAGAAATTTTGGAAGATGCTCTTTCCACGCATCCCCTTATCGCAAACATTATCGTTGTCGGTGATAACCGCCCCTATATTGGCGCGCTCATCTCCCTAGATACCGAGATGCTCCCCGAGTGGCTTCGCTCGCATGGACTGCCCATCGTGGACGCGGCCCAAGCGGCCGAACTCCCTGCAGTTCGTGAGTCTTTGGAGCGCGCCATTGCCCGGGCAAATAAGAAGGTCTCACGCGCCGAGTCGATTCGACGCTATCGGATTGTTAATGCCGCATTCACGGTGGAGAACGGCTACATGACCCCATCATTGAAGCTCAAGCGACGTCGCGTGCTGGCCGACTTCGCCGATGAGGTAGAGGCTCTCTACGAATCCGGGACTACTCCCGAAGCTCAGTAAAGTTGTGCGGGGCGGCTAGAGAGTATCTAGTCGCCCCGTTGTTTATGCAACTGAGAAGTGATTACTTCCCGTTGAAGATCTCTGCCAAGAATTGACCGGTAAAAGACTCCTCGACCTGAGCAACTTCTTCCGGAGTACCTTCGGCAACAATAGTGCCACCTCCGCTGCCTCCTTCGGGTCCCATGTCGATCACCCAGTCAGCACTCTTAATGACATCCAAGTTGTGTTCAATAACGATGACCGTATTGCCCTTGTCAACGAGGCTTTGCAAGACGAGCAGCAACTTGCGGATATCTTCCGTATGCAAACCCGTCGTAGGTTCGTCAAGAACGTAGACAGTACGGCCAGTTGAGCGTCGTTGGAGTTCTGAGGCGAGTTTCACGCGTTGCGCTTCACCGCCCGACAGTGTGGTCGCCGCTTGGCCGAGGCGCACATAGCCCAATCCAACTTCCACCAAAGTGTTCAGGTAGCGCGCGATACGCGAGATCGGCGCGAAGAACTCTGCGGCCTCGGCAATGGGCATATTGAGAACGTCAGCGACGCTCTTTCCCTTGTACAAGATCTCCAGCGTTTCGCGGTTATAGCGAGCGCCATGGCAGACTTCGCAGGGAACGTAGACGTCCGGAAGGAAGTTCATCTCGATCTTAAGAGTGCCGTCGCCCTTGCAGGATTCGCAGCGACCTCCCTTGACGTTGAAGGAGAATCGGCCCGGACCGTAGCCGCGTAGCTTCGCTTCAGGGACCTCAGCAAAGAGTTTACGGATCTGATCCCACACACCTGTATAGGTCGCGGGGTTAGAACGCGGCGTCCGACCGATCGGCGACTGATCGACATGCACGACCTTATCGAGCTCATCGGTTCCAGTAACCGAGCGATGTCGTCCTGGAACGAGGCGTGCACCGTTGAGGGCGTTGCCAGTGAGCGGTAGAGAATCTGGTTAACCAGAGTCGACTTTCCCGAACCTGATACACCTGTTACGGCGATAAATGTTGAGAGCGGGAAGGAAACCGTCACGTTTTGCAAATTGTTCTCGTAAGCGCCCTTCACCGTAATTTGTCGCTGAGGATCGCGCGGACGCCGAGTGGCGGGAATGGCGATTGAACGCTTGCCACTTAAATATTGACCGGTCAGAGAGCGCTTATTTCGGCGAAGTTCGTCAAGCGTTCCGCTGTGGACAATCCAGCCGCCGTTCTCACCCGCGCCAGGACCAACGTCAACAATCCAGTCAGCTGCTTCAATCGTCTCTTCATCGTGCTCGACAACAATCAGAGTATTTCCAAGATCACGAAGTCTTTCCAAGGTCGCAATAAGCTTGCGGTTATCGCGTTGGTGAAGACCAATCGAGGGTTCGTCGAGAACATAGAGCACACCGACAAGACCTGAACCGATCTGTGTTGCCAGGCGGATACGCTGCGCTTCCCCGCCGGAGAGGGTGGCGGCGCCTCGTGAAAGGGTCAAATACGACAAACCAACATCCACGAGGAAGTTCAAGCGCGCACGAATTTCAGTCAAGATCGGTGCGGCAATGACCGAGGAGCGTTCCTCGAACTCAACATGATCCAGATGGTTCTTCGCCTGACTAATCGACAGATCCGAAAGCTGAGCAATTGATAGATCGCCAACAGTGACTGCAAGAACTTCCGGACGAAGCCGAGCTCCATGACATGCGCTACAGGGTACCTCGCGCATGTAGGAGTCCATCCGGTCAACCACGAGCTGTGATTCGGTTTCTTCTTTTTTGCGCTGAATGTAAGTCAGCGCACCTTCAAACCCAGTCGTGTAGGAACGTTCACGTCCCCAGCGGTTTCGGAATTTAACCTTCACCTCATAATTGCGACCGTTGAGGATGGCATCACGAACTTGAGCGGGGAGATCTTTCCACGGAGTGTCCATGGAAAATCCGAGTTCTTGAGAAAGCGCCGACAACAGGTGCTTGTGGTACTTAAAATTCGAATTCCAGACTATGACAGCGCCCTGTGCGAGGGAAAGCTCCTCATCTGGAACAACAAGTTCAGGATCGACTTCGAGCTTCGACCCAAGCCCTGAGCACTCCGGACACGCGCCATAGGGAGCGTTGAATGAGAAGGTTCGTGGTTCAATCTCGTCCAAAGCGAGTGGGTGGTCATTGGGGCACGAACGTTTCTCTGAATACTTGCGGCGACGCTCGGGATCATCCTCATCGAGATCAATGCAATCAATCACGACAAGACCATCGGATAAACGCAGCGATGTTTCAACAGAATCGGTCAAACGCTGACGCATACCTTCGCGGACGACAAGGCGATCAACGACAACTTCAATCGTGTGCTTGAGCTTCTTCTCGAGAGGTGGAACCTCTTCCAAACGCATCAATTGTCCGTCGATAATCGCACGTACATATCCGGAAGCTTTGAGCTCTTCAAGAAGATCTTGATATTCACCCTTGCGTCCACGAACTACAGGAGCTAGTACCTGGAAGCGTGTGCCCTCCGGCATTGAGCGAACGCGGTCGACAATCTGCTGTGGAGTCTGAGCTTGGATACGCGCACCACATGTTGGGCAGTGGGCAATACCAGCGCGCGCATACAACAGACGCAGGTAATCGTGGATCTCGGTAATTGTGCCCACCGTTGAGCGAGGATTACGCGATGTCGACTTTTGGTCGATCGAAACCGCCGGGGACAGTCCTTCGATGAAATCAACATCGGGCTTATCCATCTGGCCGAGGAATTGCCGCGCGTATGAAGACAGAGACTCGACGTAGCGTCGTTGTCCTTCAGCGAAAATTGTATCGAAAGCGAGAGAGGACTTGCCCGAGCCTGACAATCCTGTAAAGACAATCATCGAATCGCGAGGGAGGTCAAGATCGACACCCTTGAGATTATGCTCGCGCGCACCGCGGACAATTAACTGATCATGCACCCAATCAGTTTACGTGTTGACACGTTCTTTTTCTCGAACATGTGTTCTTAATCGCGTGCGCGACCTTCTTCTTCAGCTTCACGAAGCCGACCCAAATAGAGGACACGGGAGAACGCCTCAATCACAGCACCGGCACACAGGCCAGCACACACGATAACAGGCCACAAGGAAGCTGAAGGCCAGTCGAAAGCAAAGAATTGACGGGCAACGGGAATGAAGACACCGAGTACTCCCCCGGCGGCCATCGTACAAATGAGTGCAATGCGCCAAGGTACAAGAGGACGCGCAGTAATTGACAGCAACCACAGCCCCGCGATCAACACAGTAAGAGCTGCCGCAGTGGATCCGAGCGTGGTTCCATTTCCAACCGAGGAATAGACGGCAAGAGCGCTCACGCCAAGGACAATGCCGCTCGGGATAGCCAAAGAGAGGGTTCGAACGAGGAAGCCTGGAACATAACGCCTATTGTTTGGCCCGAGCGCAATAAAGAACGCGGGGATACCAATGGTCAGAGTGTCGACATAGGTGAAGTGGCGTGGGAGGAAAGGATAGCGCCATGCAAAAATCGCGCTCAGAATCACAAAGAGTGTGGCGTAGGTTGTCTTGGCGAGGAACAGAGAAGAGACGCGCTCCATATTCGCCATGATGCGTCGGCCCTCACCCAGAACGCTCGGTAATACAGAGAACTTCTGATCGACCAAGACAAGCTGCGAAACCGCTTTTGTCGCTGCGGCGCCGTTACCCATTGCAATGCCAAGATCCGCATCTTTGAGAGCAAGGGCGTCATTAACGCCATCACCTGTCATCGCGACGCAGTGTTTTTGAGTCTGAAGAGCTTTAACCAATGCACGTTTCTGTTCGGGAGTCACGCGCCCAAAGACATCAGTAGACTCAACGATCGCCAAGAATTCGGGTGAGGTCGGATCGCTCGGAAGCTGGCGTGCATCGAATGCTTGAGGCGCATTGCCATCTGGTGATTGCAAACCAACTTGAGCTGCCAGTGCGGCAACGGTTGTCGGGCTATCTCCAGAAATAATCCGAACGCGCACTCCTTGCCTGCGGAAATAGGCCAGGGTCTCACGAGCATCGTCTCGAAGGTCTTCCTCAAGGACAAGCAACGCAAGAGGCAAGGGATGCGCAGGAAGTGTCTGGTCATGAACTTTTTGGCCGTAGCGAACAACGACGAGGACACGCAATCCTTCCTCGGCGTACAAGCGGACTTTCTGACGAAGACCTTCAAGTTCCTCGATCCCATCGATGAGCATCTCAGGAGCACCCATCACGATCGAGGACTCCGCACTCCCCCACGCTGCCCATTTTCGTGCCGAAGAGAAGGGAATCGTCCAGGAATCCGCGCATTGCTCTAAGGGTAAGGAAGAATCTGAGTCCAGGTATTCCTTTACCGCATGGGCAGTCGCGTTGGTCTCATCATCGTTAAGTACGCGAAGAGCTGTAAATAGCTCTCCATCAAAGTCGTGAGTCTCAAGGACTTCCAGCGAACGCAAACGAATGCCACCGGTGGTCAGTGTCCCTGTCTTGTCCAAGCACAGAGCATCCACGCGGGCCAGAACCTCAACAGCCGGAAGTTCTTGAACAAGCGCGCCTCGACGAGCCAAAGTTGCAGATCCAATTGCGAAATTCATCGAGGTCAGGAGAACCAAACCTTGAGGGATCATTCCGACGACGCTCGCAACAGCCAAGACTAAGGCGTGCTGCCACGCATGAGGAACTCCGTCACCGGCAATGCGAGTCTGTGACCATAAGGTCAGCAGAATAATCGGCGGCAGGGCGACCGAAATAACGCGAAGAATCTTATTGATCCCTGCTGGATTTCAGAAGTTGCCAAAGAGAAAGTCCGTGCGTGGCGAGCGATTCCCTGCGCATACAGGTCAGCTCCCACCGCTTGGACATGCATCAATCCGGAACCAGCGACAACCGATGTGCCTGCAAGAACCTGATCGCCAAGTTGTTTCAGGACTGGGCGCGATTCGCCGGTCAGCATCGATTCGTCAATTTCGAGGCCGGATACCTCGAGGATTTCGCCATCAGCCGCAGTTTGGTCACCCAAACGGAGCTCGACGATATCGTCAAGAACGATATCGTCGACATCGATCTGTTCAGTGAGGCCATCTCGACGTACTTGTGCCCGCGGAGCATCGACTTGCGAGGTTGTCTAGGGTCCGCTTCGCGCGCACTTCGGAAAAAATCCCGATGATCGCATTAATGATCATGATTCCGCCAAAAACTGCGTCTTGCCAGGATCCGAAAACAATCACAATAACCATCGCAACGCTCAGGATTGCGTTGAACAGAGTCAAGACATTTGCTCGGATGATCGAGGCCAATGAGCGAAGAGGCAACTTCGTGACATTGAGCTGCCCGGCCTGGCGTCGGGCTTCAACCTCTTGCCTCGTTAAGCCGGTGATTGTAGTTTCTGGCGTGCTCGTTGTCACTTGGGCTAGCTCCTGGTCTTATGGCGGCGAGAATGAATAAGCGAAGTAATAACGGTAATGATCAAGGTACCGGCAATAACGCCCAAAGAAATGGGAATACCAATCTCCGGTACGGAGTGGATCGGCTGGCCGCCGTTAATGAAGGGCACGGAGTTCTCGTGCATGGCATGAAGAACAAGCTTGATGCCAATGAATCCAAGAATCACAGCAAGGCCGTAGTTCAGGAAGACAAGCTTCTCCAAAAAGACCGTCGATGAGGAAGAAGAGCTGACGAAGGCCAAGAAGAGCGAAGGCATTGCAGGCAAAGACCAAATAGGACTCCGTGGTGAGTCCAAGAATCGCAGGAATTGAATCGAGTGCGAACATGAGGTCTGCCGACCCCAATGCAAGAACGACAAGGAAGAGCGGAGTAACGGAAGTGCGCCCGCTGTGCCGGTAAAAGAAGCGATCACCGATATAGCCATCGGTCACCGGGAAGATACGGCGGACAAAACGAACAAAGCGATTCTCTTCAACTTCTTCCTCTTCTTGTTCTTCCGAGGCGCCCTCCCGTGCCTGGGAATAAGCGGTCCACAAGAGCCACGCACCAAAGAAGAAGAACATCCACGTAAAGCGATTGACTAGCGTGACACCGACAACGATGAAGAAAGCGCGGAAGATCAGCGCCAAAATGATGCCCGCCAATAATGCCTTCTGCTGAAATTCACGAGGAACCCTAAAGGAGGACATGATGATGACGAAAACAAAGAGATTATCCAGCGAGAGCGACCATTCCATCATGTAGCCGCTGTAGAACTGGATGGCAAAGCTTGGACCATAGATAGCCCAGATAGCAACACCGAAAGCAACCGCAAGAGCAACGTAGCCCAAAGTCCACGCTGTCGCTTCTTTCATCGATGGTGCATGAGGTTTACGTACGTGTCCAACAATATCGGTCGTAATCAGCGCAATAACAACGATGGCTAGGCCGATCCAGCCAAGGATGTGTACGTCCACAAGTGACCTTTCAGGGAGTGAGGCTTGAGGTCTCTTCCCACCCATTATTGGGCGGCAACACCGGGTACCGAGGCGATACCGCGTTGACGATGGTGCGCTTCGTGGGAGTACTCCCCTCACTCATAGAATAACAACGATTCTGCTCACACTCCTACATAAGAATGCCAAGTCGTTAAGAGCTTCACAGCGCAGTGCTCTAAACTCGATGGGGTGAGCGTTAAAGACCCTGCAGCCCAGATTTCCCGACTGCGTCGCCTGAAGGAGACCCTTTTCGGGTCAACCCAGGCCCCTTTTGAGCTCCCGGTTGTACGCTCGTGCGCATTTGATACCACTCGCCTCGCTCACGCCGCCGGAGTCTCACGTCTCGCTGAATTGGGTAGACGTGAGGTACGTGAACTTGATCCTTCTGTCCTTGCAAACACTGATCTCTTTTTTACCGAAGTACGCAACGCACTGGAACACCGCGGAATTATCTGGCTCATCGGCCCCATCAATCGCGAGGAACTTAAGCGCCTTGCCGGTCCTTTGTTCCATCTTTTTGTCAACGTTGGGGCCGAGCACTCCAAAGAGCGCACAGTCTTTGCCTTGAGAGTCAGCAAGCTCGTTCACGAGTTGCTCCCTGATCCAGGCTTTCGTGAGGCTCTCCAGGGAATGAATGCAACGCGAACGCCACACGGCCTCGTACACCAAATCGAAGCCAGCGGGGTCACGGTCTACAAGCGTTCGCTGATCACCCGAATCCTCAAAGATCCGCGTGTATGGGTCTACCTCGTGGTTTTTGTGTACTCCTCACTGCGCGCCCTACCGGTGATCTTCGTCCCACAATTCCATGGATCAGTCCTCGTCTTGTGGTCGATCGACGTCCTGACCGCAGTTCCCTACACCTGGGGAATCCTCGCAATGATCACCGCTTCGAGGCCATTAGAACGTTACGCCGGCGCAATCGTCGCGCTGGTGACTTTTATAGCGCCGTACGTTTACTTTTGGATCCACGGACGCGGATACCCAGGATCGGTGGTTGTCATTGTCGCTCTGATGATCCTCGCGTCAATCGCAACTGAAGTGTGGCGCTCCGTCCAAAACTCGCGACTGGTGAAACGCTACTCCGCGTCACGCAGCTCCTGAGGAATCCCCTGGATTGAACGGATCGCGCTCACAACGAGGATCCAGATTCCAGCAACCCACCAGATTCCTGTGAGGATGATTGGGCGTACAGGGGCGTAGGCAACGAGAGCTGCCGTTGCCGCAACCCACACCAGCGCCGCCACAATGTTAATTGCACGCAAACGCCCGACTCTGAATGGATGGACGAAGGCAATCGGAGCGACCGTCAGTACCGCCAAAATAACCGTGGCAACAACGTTGAAAACCGCGCCAGTCTGGAAAATCCACATAATTGCAGCTACGACATTCCAAGCAGCCGGGAATCCCATGAAGTAGTGGTCAGGGGTTTTCAGCGACACATTGCAGTAGCAGAACATCGATGAGATGCAGACCAACAGGGCCATGCCGATACCAAGTGTCCGCGATCCAAAAGGAAGGTGGAAGGCCATGAACAGAGCAGGGATGAAAGTCCACGTCAGATAGTCAACGATATTGTCCAGAGTTGCCCCATCGAAGCCAGGCGCGTATTCACTGACGCGAACTGCCCGCGCGATTGAGCCGTCGACGGCGTCAACGAGAAGTGCGATTCCCAGCCACAACCACATATGGCGGATATGCCTTCGAAGAGAGCAATCGTTGCAAGTGTTGCCCAGAGAACACCGGTCAGAGTGAAGGCGTGAGCACCCCATGCCATAGCACGCTTATGAAAAGGAACGGGACGCGTTTGCGTGTGCGCCGTCGTAGACACAATCGACTCCCAAAGTCGCGAACAAGAACGTACCTATCTTAAGCGTTTCTCTGAGCAATACCTACCACTTTCCACAAGTCGTTAGTGAGCGGCTTTCATCGCGCGAAGTTCTTTCTTCAGTTCACTGAGTTCATCACGAAGCCTTGCCGCAAGCTCAAATTGAAGATCCTGAGCTGCCTCCATCATTCGATCAGAAAGCTGACGGATCAGTTCTTCCAAATGCTCTCGGCCATCTGAGCAAGTTCTTCGCGAATTGTCGCGTTGACGCTTCGCGCCCCGCAAACGAAGCCATCTCATCGGCGCGAATATCGCTGGCTACGCGTTCGCGCTATATCCGCCCTCGAGCAGCTCTGCTGTATCGACTTCTTCCACGAGCGAGCATGTCCGTGACATCTGCAATCTACGCCAGAGGCTTGGGATCAATACCGTGTTCGGTGTTGTACGCGATCTGAATTTCACGGCGCCGTTCGGTTTCGTCGATTGCAGCACGCATCGAATCGGTGATGTCATCGGCGTACATGTGAACTTCGCCAGAGACATTACGCGCGGCGCGCCCAATCGTCTGAATGAGAGAACGAGTCGAACGCAGGAAGCCCTCCTTGTCTGCGTCCAAGATTGAAACGAGAGAAACTTCCGGAAGGTCCAAACCTTCCCTCAAAAGGTTAATTCCCACAAGAACGTCGAAAGTTCCCAAACGCAACTCACGCAAAGCTCAACTCGTCTCAGGGTATCGACATCTGAGTGCAGGTATTCAACCTTCACTCCGCGCTCGGCAAGGTACGTCGTCAGGTCCTCAGCCATCTTCTTTGTCAGCGTTGTCACAAGAACGCGTTCGTCACGCTCGACACGCTCACGAATCTGCTCGAGAAGGTCATCAACTTGGCCTTGAGTCGGCTTAACCACAACCTTCGGATCGACAAGACCCGTGGGGCGAATGATCTGTTCCACTACCCCATCGGACCTATCGAGTTCATAGGATCCTGGCGTGGCTGAAAGGTACACGGTCTGACCAATGCGCTCGGTAAATTCATCCCATTTCAGCGGCCGGTTGTCCATTGCCGAAGGCAAGCGGAAGCCATGCTCGACCAATGTACGTTTGCGCGACATATCCCCTTCAAACATTGCTCCGATTTGGGGAACTGTCACATGCGATTCATCAATAACGAGTACAAAGTCATCAGGGAAGTAATCGAGAAGAGTATGAGGCGGAGTACCTGCCTCGCGCCCATCAATATGGCGTGAGTAGTTTTCGACACCCGCACATGTCCCGATTTCTTTGAGCATCTCCAAGTCATAGGTTGTGCGCATTCGCAGACGCTGCGCCTCGAGCAATTTCCCCTGTGATTCGAACCATTCAAGACGCTCTTCAAGCTCCGCCTCAATCGAAGCAATTGCACGTTTCATTCGTTCTTCGCCCGCAACGTAGTGCGAGGCAGGAAAGAGATAAACATGATCGACTTCTTTAATGACATTGCCCGTTACAGGATGGAGTACAGCAAGAGAATCAATCTCATCGCCAAACATTTCAATCCTGATTGCCAGTTCTTCATAGACGGGAATGATCTCGACGGTATCCCCGCGCACTCTGAAGGTCCCGCGCGTGAATCCAAGGTCGTTTCGCGCATACTGCATGGAAATGAACGCCCGCAGGAGGTCATCGCGGTCAATCGTCATTCCTCGACTCAGCTCGATCATTCGTGCGACATATTCTTCCGGCGTACCAAGGCCGTAAATACATGAAACGGAAGAAACAACGACGGTATCACGGCGAGTCAGCAAAGAATTTGTCGCACTGTGACGTAGCCGTTCGACTTCTTCGTTGATCGACGAGTCTTTTTCGATAAAAGTATCGGTCTGAGGAACGTAAGCTTCCGGCTGATAGTAGTCGTAGTACGAGACGAAGTACTCGACCGCATTCTTGGGCAACAGCTGGCGAAACTCTGCAGCTAGCTGCGCAGCCAAGGTCTTGTTGGGTTCCAAAACCAAAGCTGGACGCTGAATTTCCTCGATCAGCCACGCCGTTGTCGCGCTCTTACCGGTTCCCGTAGCCCCCAGCAGAACAATGTCTTGTTCACCCGCGCGAAGTCTCTCGGCAAGCTCGTGAATAGCCTTCGGCTGGTCACCCGACGGGGTGTATTCAGAAATCACTTCAAAGGGGTATTCCTGACGAAGGATGGGGTATCGCTCATAGTCTTAGGCTAAGGAATTCTGGGAGGTTCTGCGCGCTCACCGCCGCAAAGACAGCGAACTTAGGATTCGAGGATCGTGATGGTCGGCCTCACTTACGACGCATAAGGTCGGTGCAGGCGTTCTTCGAGATGAAGATTGCCTGCACCGACCCCTTGTGCACTGCTTCGTACGTTGTTAGGAAGCTATGCCTCATTTACGCCGAGGACTCATGTGTTGAGCGGTTGCAGGCGTCGGCCAAGCGAGCATCAGCACTCCCACTACTGCCAAGAGTCCAGCGAACACAAACCCAATGGAGTTACTTCCTGTTGCGGCAAGTGTGCGTGCAGAATTTGGATTCTGAGCAGAGGCAGCTTCTGCGTTTCGCGCGACAACGGCGTTTTGCGTGTCCGCCTCATTGGTGGACGTGATTGCGCTTTGACCGGCACCAATCTCACGTAGGTGCGAGGCTTGCGGAAGAAGCTGCGAAAGCGCAGGTTGCTCATTGGACGGTGAGGCATCAGGCTGGTTCACCGATGTGTCTCCTGCACCTTCAGTCGAAGGATTCGCAGGTGCTTCAGATGGCGCCGATGCCGTCGCCTCTGCGCGCGTAGGCAGGGTTGAGCTTGCTGCTTCCGTAGGCTGAGCCGGCGCTGTAGCATCGCTGCTTCGACGAGCTTTCGGGGGACGCTGCGTAGTTGCAGACGCCACCGGTTCCGAGGCCGTGGGCTGAGTAGAGGGCGCTACAGTGGTTGGTCGCGGCGTAGCCTTTGGATCTTCGGAAGGCGTGGGCGCTGAAACAGTCGGTACCGGCATGGGTGCGACCGAGGCCGTGGGCTGAGTGGAGGGGGCTGCGCTTGTGGGCTGAGCAGGCACGCTCGGTTGCACTGTTACTTCACTCGAAGGCTGAGGGGCCGCAGTAGTCGGCATGGGAGCAGGCGCCGTCGTCACAGTCGGTTGAGTACTAGGTTCTGGATCGGCGATAGCCGTTGAGGGAAGCGGGGCTGGCTCGCTCGTGGCATTGCTGTTCTTCTTCCACACACGGACGTAGTCAACGAGCATGTCGGAACCAGCACCTTGATAGGCTTCCTTGAACTTAATCGCATCGGTGTACGTCGTATCACCACGCTCAGAGGCTAGGAAAGAACCCCCAACCATGTGGTTGAGACGAAGCACCATGCCATTGGCATCATTGATAAAGGGGTTATCTCCTTTAACTTGATCGTAAGTGACGGTGTGTCCCCGCTTCCCATCCAAATAGAAGGTGATTGAGTTCCCGTTCTTTTCCACACCATAGGTATGGAACTGAGTCTGCGAAGTACCATCGCCTCCGAGCTGTCCCATGTGCTGCTCAGTCTTTTGAGGATTCCCGACCCGAGGTGTATGAACATTCGCTTGTAGGAAGTTCGGATCCCATCCTTTAGCTTCGACGACGTCAATCTCACCGTGAGCCGGGAAAGATGCCAGGGGCAATACCGGTCATCCAAAATGCTGGCCACGATGCAACGGCACTAGGGAGTTTGATACGTGCCTCAGCATAGAAGTCGCCATAGGCGGCGTACTTTATGCCTTTGTTGTCGCGCGTCTGAACCATTGCTGATGTGAAAGGAGCTTTGTAGGTTTCGGAGCGCCCATTAACCGTCCGAGTGCATTCACGGTCGACCGTGATCATTGAACGCGAGCGACTGTCATACTTTTGACGCGTTGGCTCATACTTCGCGGTCAAATGGAGATTTCCACCCGAGACGGACGCATTCTCCTTCGAATCGGTGTACTGGGCCTGTGAGCGCGTTTTCGGGTCAAAGCAGGAGTATTCGTATCCCCACTTCGAAGTGTCAAGTTCATTTCCGGTGAATTCATCCTGAAAGATCAGAGTGTTGTATCCCAGGGCTTGAACTTCATTGGGAGTCGGCTGAACATCGCCTGCGCTTGCAAAAGACAGTCCTCCCACCGTCATCGCTGCACCGAGCGCCAATGTTCCAAGCGTACGCACAGCTCTATTCCCCGAAAAACGATTCGTCTTTACGTGTGCCATTTATCCTCACTCTGCGGCAAATGTCGACTACGAAACCAGAGGTCATCCCGTATCACGTACGAGAAGCTGCCAAATCAATGGACCAGCGCGATCTCTGATTCCCGGCGCTCAGGCCGATACCGGTTTACTTACATGTTCAAATCTATAGTTGCAGGTAAACCTGGTTTTTCCTGAGTGATTTCCGGATGAATAGTTGAAGATTTCCCATTGAAATAATGGGAAAACTGGGCGAATACTGAAGCCTATATTCGGTTAAATCCCCGAGGGGCTCAGCCAACGCGCAACGAAGGTACGGGTCAGATTTGTCAGATCTTCTTCACTGCCTGAGTTGTCGACCCATATCGAGGCAAGGCCCCGACGCTGCTCGTCACTCACTTGCCTGCTGATGCGCACTGCCGCTTCTCGCCTACTCATCCCGCGTTTTTCCAAACGGTCAAGACGCACATCCAACGGAGCACTCACCATGATGACCCCATCGAATGCATCCGCATCTTCGTGCCTTGTCAGTAGTGGCACATCATAGACAGCGAGCTTCCCGTCTCCAGCTTGCGCAAGACGTTCCTGCGCCAAAGCAGCGATTGCTGGATGAGTAAGTGAATTAAGCAGAGCTGTACCTTCGGCTGAAGAAAAAGCGCGCTGGGCTAAGAGCTGTCGGTCAAGTACCCCGCCTGCTCCGACAAGGTCACTCCAAAATTCACAAGCACCGCCTCGTAGACGGGATGATCGGGGGAAAGTACCTCGCGCGCAAGTTCGTCCGCGTCGACAATGTGCGCGCCGAGGCCTCGTAAAGCGCGCGCGAGCGTGGGACTTACCGGCGCCGATTCCCCCGCTGAGAGCAAGCACGTGGGATGGTCCCAAGGGATGCGCCTCGGGAATCGCTCGTAAGAGAGTAGCGCTCGATGAACCTGAGCGAATGAGAGTGTTCACATCTGAAGCGTAGAACAATGAACAGCACTTGGCTAAAGAGGTATGAAATGACAGAATCTCAGGAGTACTTATCACTTCTAGAGGGTTTGAAGCATTATTGTGACTGAATCGACGACGACTACACACAGCAGGCGCTCGCAGGGAACGGGCTTGCTGATCGCAACATCGCTCACGCTGTTTTCGATGTTCTTTGGTGCGGGAAACCTGATTTTCCCTCCAATTATGGGAGCGAACTCAGGTACGCACTTTAACTTAGCCATGATTGGCTTCCTCATTGGTGGCGTCGCGCTTCCCGTCATTGCGATCATTGCAATCGCATTATCGGGAAGTGACCTGCGTGATCTGTCTGGCCGCGGAGGCAAATATTTTGGAATTGCTTTCTCATGCATGGTTTATCTGTCGATCGGCGCCTTCTATGCTCTGCCACGAACCGGTGCTGTTTCCTTCTCGACGGCCGTCGCACCGCTCATTCATTCAACCGCTTTCGTTTCATCGTTAGTCTTCAACGCATGCTTTTTCGGCATCGCGTTGTTCTTGTCATGGAACCCGAGACAGATCATCCATCACCTCGGTAAAATCCTGACCCCTGTCCTGCTTGTTTTACTCGTGCTCTTGGTCTTTTTGTCTTTGGCGAAGCTACCGCCTTCAGAGGCTGCTCCGGTTGGGCAATACGCAAGCGCTCCCCTAACCGCAGGTCTCCTTGATGGCTACATGACGATGGATTCCATCGCAGCTCTTGCATTTGGAATTATCGTTGTTGCATCTTTCGATCAGGGAGAAGGCGGACTCAGCGGGATCAAGCTCGTTCGCAAGACCAGCTCTGCCGGTGTAATCGCTGGCATTTTACTTGGCCTAGTCTACGTTGGACTCGGCCTGATCGGTCACGTCATTCCCAGCGGTCAAAGCTACTCCGACGGGGCTGCACTCTTGGCCGACGCTTCACGCATCACCATGGGAACTGCCGGACAGGTCGTCTTCGGATTGATCGTTCTCACCGCGTGCATGACAACTGCGGTTGGCCTTCTTGCCGCAACCTCGGAGTTCTTCGAGCGACTTATTCCGCGGATCCCCTACAAAACCTGGCTCGTTGGGTTCACGATCATTTCCTTCGTCTTGGCATCAGCCGGACTCAAGGCAGTGCTCAACGTTGCGGTGCCGATTATTACCTTCCTCTACCCAATCGCAATTTCAATCATCTTCGTTACGATCGTCACGCATCCGCTGCGCTACTCGATGCGCATTCATTGGACATTCCGCCTGGGAGTCTGGGTTGCCAGCCTATGGTCACTTCTAACCACTGCGATCTCGCTGGGAATCTTGACCTTCGCTTCTCCTGTGCTTGCGTGGAGTCCCGGGCAGGATCTTCAGCTTGGTTGGGTTCTTCCCTCATTGGGCGCAGCTCTCCTTGGTCTGCTCGCCGATATCGTCTTATCCAAGCGCACTCAGGAATAATTATCGCGCGCTGGTACTGAAGTGGCCCGTCTCGAAAGAGACGGGCCACTTTTAGTCAAGGAGGGAACTTGGACGTCTCTGCGCTTCAACGAAGAATCTGGATCAGCAATGCGCTCTCGACACTAACTGTTTCTCCCATTCACCGGCCGAACAGTGACAGCGGCATCGCCGCACAATGCCAACAAAAAACCTGAGGCCCCGGTTTTCACCGGGGCCTCAGAACTGACTATGAGCGCTTAGGCGCTGCGAGTTCAGTTGTTGGTCAGCTTCTCACGAAGTGCTGCGTAAGTGCCTCGTCAGAAGCGAGGGTGCCTTCGGAGTCGACCGGGGTCGAGTGCGAGGCCTGCTCTTCAACTGCGGGAGCTGCTTCGGCGTCCTCTTCAAGAGCCTTTGCAGCCCTGAGCCTTGTGGGCTTCCCAACGAGCCTGAGCCTGTGCGTACTGAGCTTCCCAAGCCTCACGCTGTGCCCTCGTAGCCTTCCATCCATTCCTGGGTTTCGGGATCGAAGCCTTCGGGGTACTTGTAGTTGCCCTCTTCGTCGTGCTCAGCGGCCATGCCGTAGAGCGAAGGATCAAACTCTTCAGAGTTGGGATCGACGCGCTCGTTGGCCTGCTTCAGGGACAGCGAGATACGACGACGTTCGAGGTCGATATCGATGACCTTGACAAAGACCTCGTCGCCAACCTTGACGACCTGCTCGGGCAGCTCAACGTGACGCTGAGCGAGCTCGGAGATGTGAACCAGACCTTCAATTCCGTCTTCAACACGCACGAATGCGCCGAAGGGAACGAGCTTGGTGACCTTGCCGGGCACAACCTGGCCGATGGCGTGGGTGCGCGCGAAGGTCTGCCACGGATCTTCCTGGGTGGCCTTGAGCGAGAGCGACACGCGCTCGCGGTCCATGTCGACGTCCAAGACCTCGACGGTGACTTCCTGGCCAACCTCGACGACCTCTGAGGGGTGATCAATATGCTATCGAAAGCTCGGAGACGTGAACCAGACCGTCAACGCCGCCGAGATCAGCGAATGCACCGAAGTTCACGATGGAGGACACGACACCACTGCGAACCTGGCCCTTCTGAAGGGTGTGCAGGAAGTTGGTCCGAACCTCAGACTGGGTCTGCTCAAGCCATGCGCGGCGAGACAGAACAACATTGTTGCGGTTCTTGTCCAGTTCAATGATCTTGGCTTCGATCTCACGACCGATGTAGGGTGCGAGATCGCGAACGCGACGCATTTCAACGAGGGATGCAGGAAGGAAGCCACGCAGGCCGATGTCTAGGATCAGGCCGCCCTTGACAACCTCGATGACGGTACCGGTAACAACGCCGTCTTCTTCCTTGACCTTCTCGATCTGTCCCCAGGCGCGCTCGTACTGTGCACGCTTCTTCGACAGGAGCAGGCGACCTTCCTTGTCCTCCTTCTGGAGAACCAGGGCCTCGATCTGATCACCAACGGCAACCACATCGTCCGGGTTGACATCGTGCTTGATGGAAAGCTCGCGAGAGAGGATCACACCCTCGGTCTTGTAGCCAATGTCAAGAAGGACCTCATCGTGGTCAACCTTGACGACAGTGCCCTCGACGATGTCGCCATCGTTGAAGTACTTGATGGTCTCGTCAATAGCGGCGAGCAGGTCCTCGCGGGACCCAATGTCGTTCACTGCAACCTGGGGCGTTGAAACTGCCGGCTGCGAGTTGGTGCTGGTCATGTAGTTGTGTTCTCCGAAACGGACGTATTACTAGATATGGACAATTGCGGCTGCAGGGTGCAAATGGCTATTGCACACAGCAGTACCTTGAGCATTCTAACAGACTGGGGCCGAAAGTCCACCCACCTTAGTGCGCAGCGTCTTTCCACGTCGGCCCGAAGCCAATTGCCACTTCAAAGGAACTCGCAGAGACATCACGCCTTCCATCCCTTCGCGCACAAGTTGACGCAGTTTCTCCTCTTCACCCGGCGCGACATCAAAGAGCAACTCGTCATGGATCTGGACCAGCATCCTCGATTTAAGACCTGAGTCTTTGAGCTGCTTGTGCACATCCAGCATCGCCATTTTGACAATATCAGCGGCGCTTCCTTGAATCGGAGCGTTCAGCGCGGCTCGTTCAGCCATCTCCCGTCGCGTTCGATTCGCCGAATGCAAATCCGGAAGATAGCGCCTCCGTCCCCGAATTGTTTGAGTCCAGCCCCATCGGCGAGCTTCGTCAACAAGACCTTCGAGGTAATCATGGACGCCACCGAAGCGTTCGAAATAGCGGTCACGCAGGGCCGCGGCCTCGTGAACGGGAATCTGAAGTTGCGCAGAAAGACCGTAGGCGGACAAACCATAAGCTAGTCCATAGGAGGTTGCCTTAATTCGCGAGCGCTCTTCAGCCGTCACATCTTCCGGCTCAACTCCAAACACCATCGCTGCCATAGTGCGGTGGAGGTCCTCCCCCGAAGAAAAGGCATCGATCAGCCCTGGGTCTTGCGACATATGCGCCATGATCCGCATTTCAATTTGAGAGTAATCCGCGCTCATGAGATTCGTATACGGCTCTTGCGCAACAAACCCGCCACGAATCCGCAGGCCATCAGCGCTACGTGCAGGAATATTCTGCAAATTCGGCTCAGACGAGGCCAAACGCCCCGTCGCCGCAGCGGTTTGCGAAAAAGTCGTGTGGATGCGCTGGTCAACACCGACGCTCGAAATCAAGCCATCAACCATCTGCTTGAGCTTGATGCGGTCACGATGGACTAGCAAGTGACGGAGGAAGTCATTTCCAGTTTTTTCGAAAAGCTCCGTCAAGGCCTCGGCGTTAGTCGTGTATCCGGTCTTCGTCTTCTTTGTCTTGGGCAGAGCAAGTTCCTCGAAGAGGACGGTTTGGAGCTGTTTAGGAGATGAGAGATTAACTTCGTGCCCCAGCACGTCCCATGCCCCACGCTGCGCAGTGTCAACATCCGAAGCAAGTTCATGAGAAAGGGCTGTCAAGAAATCTTCATCAACACCGATTCCGCATTTCTCCATTTGTGCGAGCAAGACCGCAACTGGCATTTCCAAATCATCCAGCAGATGCGACTGGTCACTCTCCTTAAGTTTGTCAGCAAGGATGACGTCGAGAGAATGCATCCGCGCGGCGTCTTCGGCAAGCTTTCGAGCGCGCTCATCACTGATTCCAACCTCAAAGAGAGTCGCACTATCCTTCTTTTCTTGCGGATCAACCCCCAAATACCGAGCAAAAAGCTGGTCGAGTTGATACCCGCGATGTTCCGAATTCACCAAATAGGCAGCAAGAAGAAGATCAGTGCGCGCGCTTCCGAGCGTCCAACCACGCGCACCTAAAGCATGAATGCAGCCCTTGAGATCGTGCAGGATCAGGCCGTCTTCATTGAGAAGTTTGGCAAGCGCTTGATCTTGCTGTGCTGAAATCAATGCGGTGTCAATAATCAACGCATCAGTCGCCGTCGCAAGTGCAATAACACTGGCTTCCGGAGCGTTCACGCTGAGCGTGCCATCTACCATGAGTGCAAGCTGTCCCGGATGTTCAATGCGCCACTGATCAACAGACGTTGATCCATCAGCAATCGTCCACGACACCTGCGGTTGAATAGCGGCGATCGGGGCTTCGGCCTCGTCATTGTCACTGACGCTCCCCAAACCAATCTTCGCCACCGACAGGACCCGAGAGCGCAGAGAACGAAAACTCCAGAGCATCACACAGCTGGCTGAGCGCCTGGCGGTCGGTCACCTCGCAGCGCAAGTCCGTAATGTCGCACTCAAGATCCATGTCCGTCAGCAGATGATTCAATCGCGGTTGCGTCGCACGTCCTCGAGGTGCTCGCGCAACGCTTCTCCCCGCTTGCCCGTGATCTTGTCCGCGTTCTCCAGGAGATTGTCGAGGCCATCGAAACGGTTGATCCACTGTGCTGCAGTCTTCGGACCAACACCGGGAACGCCCGGGAGGTTGTCGGAAGTTTCTCCGACGAGTGCAGCGATTTCCGGGTATCGGTAAGGAGGGACTCCGTATTTCGCTTCAATGCTTTGCGGCGTCATCTCACGCAAGTCACCCGGGCTCATTCCCGGATAGAGAACGGTCACGCTATCGGTGACAGTTTGGAAACTATCGCGATCCCCCGGAGCGACATAGACGCGCATATCCGCATCTGACGCGCGCTTAGCAAGGGTGGCAAGAATATCGTCCGCCTCGAAGCCTTCTTGCGAGAGGGAGCGAATACCCATCGCACTCAGCAGGTCTCGAATCAGCTCGATTTGTCCCTTAAATTCTTCGGGCGTTGCGTCTCGTGTCCCCTTGTATTCGGGGTACTCATCGGTACGGAAGGAATGACGCGAGACATCGAAAGCAACTGCAATATGGCTGGGCTGATAGCTCTCCAACAATTTGATGAGCATTGATGCAAAACCATAGACCGCATTCGTGTGCTGCCCCTGGGCTGTCACGAACTTATCTGCAGGCAGGGCATAAAATGCACGAAAGGCCATTGAATGGCCATCGATGACAAGCATTGTCTCCTTCATAGAAGACACACTACGGCGAGAGGGCACGATGCACACCTTGAATGCAGAAAATCATCGGATGGATAGCTGGGCAAACACCCTTATGTCGCGTCTGGGCATTCGTCTCATTTCGGCTTCCCCTCAAAACGTACTTGCCGAAATGCCTATTGCTGGCAATACTCAGCCTCAGGGTTATCTGCATGGCGGAGCGAGCGCCGCACTTGCAGAAACAGTAGCTTCCCATGCCGCTCAGCTTCACGCACATTCTCTTTATGGCGAGGCCGCCATCGCCGTGGGCGTTGAGCTGAGCATTTCACACGTTTCCCCCGGTCGAGGCGACTTGGTTCGCGCCCGCGCTACGGCAGTCCACTTGGGGAAGAGCTCAACTGTTCACACTGTGACTATTACAGATGAACACGATCAAACCCCTTGCTGTAGCACGCGTATCGAATCGCTTGTTGCATAGCTGAAGGGCGCGAGCATCGGCTCGCGCCCTTGGAGAAGTTCTGTGTGACTTTAGCCTTCAACCTGGTTAATCACAGCATCAGCGACCTCACGCATCGAAAGCCTACGATCCATAGAAGTTTTTCTGAATCCAGCGGAAGGCATCAGGCTCACTCATCCCCATATTCTTCATGAGGAGACCTTTCGCGCGATCAACACGTTTGCGAGTTTCAAAACGATCGGTGAGGTCTGCAACCTCTTCTTCAAGGGACTCGATTTCCTGATGGCGCGAGAGCGCAATCTCAACTGCAGGAATAAGATCTGCGGGGCTAAAGGGCTTCACGACGTAGGCCATTGCTCCAGCATCACGAGCACGTTCGACGAGCTCTGTCTGACTGAAGGCCGTGAGCATAACAACGGCGCATGAGAGTTCAGCGAGAATCTTCTCTGCCGCGGTAATGCCATCCATCTTCGGCATCTTGACATCCATGACACACAGGTCCGGTTCAAGTTCAAGAGCAAGCTGGACGGCCTCTTCACCGTTGGAAGCTTCCCCGACAACCTCGAAACCGGCACCGGTGAGTGTCTCCACGATATCGAGGCGAATCAAGCCTTCATCTTCCGCAACAAGAACGCGGCGCGGCTGTGCAACTTCTTCACTCATGTCGTCTTCCTTGTACGATAGTTTGTCACTAGCACCTGTTATATCTTATCCTTATTAGCGCGCTTGTGCTGTCGCCCCGATAGCCCAATTGGCAGAGGCGGTCGGCTCAAACCCGGCTTGTTGTGGGTTCGAATCCCACTCGGGGTACGAATATGTTTCACATTTTCGTCAGTGGCTTTGAGATCACAGTGATCTCAAAGCCACTTTTCGCGCGATGACACGGAAATAGCGATGCGCATCAGCAGCGTAAATCCATCAAATAAACGACAACTCCGCCAACCAGTAAAGTTGACGGAGTTGACACCTAGAGAGACAAATCACATCTCAGGCTGCGGGATCAGCTCAAGCCCAAGAATTCCGCAGCTCGATCACGCATTTCAGGGCGTTCCAAGTCATTGAGCGCCTCTTGAATCTTCTGATCGGTCCAATCCTGATACCAAGGACGGACAGCCTCGCTCAGCTGCGAAACCGGAACATTGAGCGCCTGGTAGCGACCCTGCGCTGCACGAACCGAAATCTGTGTATTCATTTGATTCATTTCTTTCTCCTCTTCCTTCTTCTGCATCTACCGGTATGCGCTCAAGGTGCGCAGGCAACCAGACTGTAGACGCCGGTAAGGGCAAGCCCTTACGAGTCATCCAACATGGATGAACAGGTAATTATTCCACACACTACTGCGATGTGTCTAGTTATTTTCTCCCATGAGTCCCGTCATAATCATTCGCGCGTAGGCTTCACGACCTTCTTCCGTCAGGTGCTGACCGTCGTCGTAAAAGTACTCATCGTGACCTTCACTGGCTTTATACCAATCGAGAATGCCCACTTGCGGATAACGCTGCGCAAGCTGGCGCATCAATGCGTTGTTCTCATCTTGGAAGGGGTAAGGGGCACGGATCGTCACGAAGAATACAGGCCTCTCCCCCGCTGCTTCAATCAAGGGCTGCACTGAATCCATCGATGTAATCGGCCCATTGCCCCCCAAAGCAACAATCACCGGAGATCCGTCATGTCCCTGGGCTAAATCTTCACCGTATACCGCGACTCCCTTTTCGAAGGAACGACCAACTTCCGTATCCGTAAAAGACTGCGGGAAGAGGGTTGGGATCCAGTAGTAGCTTGCTCCTTCAGACACGGAATCACCGATCAAGACCAAGGGAACAGTGCATGTTCCTTCCTCTGGAGAGCATGACCATTGAGAGGTGTCGTAGTTGTTAGGAATAATTGCAGCCTTCGGGTATACCGCCTTCCCGTTCACATCGTGATAGCTGGGAGGCGCTGGGCTTGTCGTCGTCATTTCTTGCGAAGGCGAATCACTTGGAGAAGCAGCAGATGCGGAAGGACTAGAAGCGGCCGAAGCAAAGATCTCGTTGGTTTTCTTCGAAGCTGATTCAAGGAAGACTCCAGGAATGCTGGCGATCACAATGCTCACAATCAAAGCAAACCTCAGCACCGATGTGCACAGCCGAACTCGGCGAGTATTCTTCGCGCCGCCTCGTAAGGCACGCCAAGTCTTCTGATGTGCAAAGGACGGGTGCCTTCTCAACAAAACGATAGCTGGCCTCGGTAATCAGGAGGAAAATGCCAGCTTCCACCACCCAAGCCCACCACGGAAGCGCAGAAGTGCGCCTGGCAGGGTTCATCAGCAGGATCAAGGGATAGTGCCACATGTAGGCGCTCATCGAGCGCGAGGCGAGCACCTGGAGCGGACGCGTCGATAGCACGCGCGACATCGCGCCCGGAACAATCGCGCCGCTCACGACGATTGCGCATACTAGCGCCGAGGCGAAGAAACCTCCTCGGTACAGCCAGGTCATGTATCCGCGTGCATAGATACTCACAGCAACCAAGTAAGCAAGTCCGCACCAGGATGCACACTGAAGCAGCCTTGTTTGCAGAGTATTGAGGCGCTCAATGCAGCCCTCTCCATACGCAAGGGCAACACCAACAAGAATTTCTGCGAGTCGCGTGTCTAAGCCGTAGTACACCCGTGATGAGTCAGATCCAGGCTCGAACAATAGAGCCATCTCGCAGGCAAAACAACCAGCGAAGAACAGGAGAACAAGAGCTGCCTTTTCCTCGAGATCGGAAAAAAATTCACGCATTAAGAGGACGATAACCGGCGCCAGCACATAGAACTGCATAATGACGGCGACGAACCAGAAATGGGTCAGTGGTGAAGGGAGACCCGCCTGTGCAAAATATGGAACATCGCGGAAGATGTAGAACCAGTTTGAAAAGAAAGCAAGAGCGGGAATCGCATCCTCGTGCATCTTGAGCAGCAGCGACGGCGCATAGAAGAAGGAAGCGATCGCCGAGAAAGCCGTGACGAGAAGCATCGTTGGCCACAGGCGAACAAAACGCCTGAGGATATACGCTCCAACCGCAATATCCCGCTCCCCCTCAAGCTCACGAAGAAGCGAGCGCGAAACAAGAAAACCGGAAATCACAAAGAAGAGAGTGACGCCGATAAAACCACCCTGCGCAGGAGAAGTCGGGCGCACGTGGTACAAAACGATGGCGATAATTCCCAGCGCGCGTAGGCCATTAACCCCGCTTAAGTACGCGGGCTTTGCTCCGGCTGCGCTTTGAGAATTCGCCCCTTCTTCCTGTTTCGCTGACCGTGGCAACGTCGTCAAGGTACGTCAAACTCCTCAAAATGTGAGGGGGTGGAAGACCATACGGCCTGCCACCCCCTTCATTTACTCAAACTTAAGCATCTCCGCGCGATCCACCGATCACGTAGTCGACCTCGTCTCCTAGACGGTGGACGCGCAACAGGTTCGACGAACCAGGGGTTCCCGGCGGCATACCTGCGACGATGACCATCTCGTCCCCGACTTCCGCGAGACGTGCGCTCTGCGCAACCTGATCAAGCTGCCAGACCATATCGTCAGTGTGGGTGACCTCGGGAACCCGATAAGCCTGGATGCCCCATGACAGTGCGAGCTGGCGACGCGTCGATTCAAGCGGAGTGAAGGCAAGCATCGGGATTGGTGTGCGCAGGCGTGAGAGCATACGTGCGGACGTTCCCGACTGAGTGAAAGTCACCAAGAAGCGCGCATCAAGCTTTTCAGCAATAACTGCAGCCGCGCCGCAGATAGCGGAGGCTCGATCCAACTCCACGGGTCCAAGCGCAGCAATACGTTCGCCACCATTTTCCTCAGTGCTTTCAACAATTCGCGCCATGGTACGAACCGCTTCAATGGGGAAAGCACCCGCAGAGGTTTCCCCCGAGAGCATAACTGCGTCTGCACCGTCGAGAATTGCGTTTGCACAGTCGGAAGCTTCTGCTCGGGTCGGGCGGGGATTCTTAATCATCGAATCCATGACCTGGGTGGCGACGATGACCGGCTTGGCAGCGCGACGAGCGAGTTCGATCGCGCGCTTCTGCACCAGAGGGACATCTTCGAGAGGCATTTCAACGCCCAAGTCGCCTCGAGCAACCATGATTCCGTCGAATGCGTCAACAATTTCTGCAAGTGCTTCGACGGCCTGCGGCTTTTCAATCTTCGCGATCACCGGCAGACGTTTGCCGTACTCATCCATAATCGCGTGGACAGAGTCAATGTCAGCTGCGGAACGGACGAAGGACAGAGCAATGAAGTCTGCATCAACTTGAAGACCCCATCGCAGGTCTTCCTCGTCCTTTTTCGCTCATTGCCGGAACAGAGACGGCAACACCGGGAAGGTTCAATCCCTTGTGGTCCGAAACATAGCCGGGAACTTCAACGCGGGTCACAACATCGGTTGCGCTTACCTCAACGACGCGCACCGCAACATTGCCGTCATCAATGAGCAAACGATCACCGGGAGCACAGTCACCGGGAAGGCCCTTGAAAGTTGTTCCGACCAGCTCTTTAGTACCGGGAACATCACGAGTCGTGATGGTGAAAGTATCACCGATTTCGAGGTATGGTGGGCCCTCTTCGAAGGTTTCGAGGCGAATTTTCGGACCTTGAAGGTCGACGAGAACAGCTACCCCACGGCCCGAATTTTGAGAGGCTCGGCGAACACGTTCGATAACTTCTTCATGTTCCTGAGCGGTGCCGTGAGAACGATTAATTCGGGCGACATCCATGCCGGCATCAACAAGAGCCTGGATCTGTTCAGCTGAGGCTGTCGCGGGTCCAATAGTGCATACAATCTTTGCTCGACGCATGTTTCTATCCTATCGCGCATCGAGGTCTTCGACCGGACGACTTACCGAGGGCTTGGGACTATCGGCCCCATCTACATTGCCGTCGGATCCGTCCTCAACGGTGTTTTCGCTGGCCTCGGCAGTTTCCAGAGTTTGCGCGTCATCCTCTTCGTCAAGGCCGCTCTCGCGCATGATTTCGGCCTCAGCGAGAGTCGTCGATGCTGCACGCTTTCCTGCATAGAGATAGCAGACGACCCCCAGAATAAATACAAGGATTGAAGTCCAGACGTTGATACGAAGACCCAAGAAATGATGTGCATCATCAATACGGAGCATCTCGATCCAGACACGTCCCAGGGTATAAACCATGATGTAGCAGGAGAAAAGCTGTCCGGACTTCATAGACCGCCGTTTATCGATGAAGAGCAAAAACAGCGACGCCCACAAGGTTCCACAGCGATTCATAGAGGAAAGTAGGATGGAACAAGGTTCCACTGGCGTATCCGAGTGGCATGTGTGCGCCGTCGATGCGCAGGCCCCACGGCAAGGTTGTAGGAGCCCCGAAGAGTTCTTGATTAAACCAATTTCCCCAGCGTCCAATCGCTTGAGCGGCAAGGAGCGGGATGGCAAGAGAATCTGCAACAGGGCCGAGCCGCTGCCCGCGATGGCGCACGACAAGCCAAGCTGCGAGTGCTCCTCCAGCAACCGCGCCCCAAATCCCTAAACCGCCGTTCCAGATTGCCAGGGCCATGATCGGGTTGCCATTCTTACCGAAATAGGCATCTGGCGAGGTGATCACGTGGTAGATTCTCGCGCCGACGATTCCACCTGGAACAGCCCAAAGCGCGATGTCATAGAAGAGCTCGCGGTCACCACCCCGAGTCTCGTAACGCCTAGCGGCCCAATAAACAGCAATCAGAATTGCACAGGCGATAATCAGCCCATAGGCGCGAATCGGAATCGGTCCGAGGTACCAGACCCCTTGACTTGGTGACGGCAGTGCTAAAAAGCGCATGAATAATATTCCTTGCGGATCAAGATGGTTGCTGTACTACTCTAATCGATTATTCGCGACGAGTATCGTTCCAAGATCCATCTGCACGCTTATGTGCCGCGCGCACACGCATCCGCCGGTCAGCAAGCAAAGACGGATGGTGACCAGCACTGACCATTTCAGCGACTAACTCTGCCGGCTGCTCGCTGCGCATGAGAGATTCCCCAACAAGCACAGCATCCGCACCAGCGCGCGCATATTCAAACACGTCACGGGGTCCCCGCACCCCGGACTCAGCTATGGCAAGAACATTCGTTGGAATGACATCAATGACCTCGTCAATAACGTGGCGGTCAACAATACCCGTACTGAGATTTCGGGCGTTGACGCCGATCATTACAGCACCGGCTTCTAAAGCTCGAAGAGCATCTAGACGCGAGTGAGTTTCGACTATTACCGACATTCCCAGCGATTGAGCGCGTTCGAGCAGTCCTTCCAGAGCCGGCTGCGTGAGAAGTTGCGCGATGAGCAGGACCGCATCTGCTCCGGCCCTGCGGGCCTCAAAGAGTTGATAGGCGGAGACAATGATGTCCTTACAAACAAGTGGAAGCTCTGTTGCAGCTCTTATCCGTGAAAGGTCCTCGTAGCTGCCGTTAAATAACGAACTCTCGGTCACGACCGAAAGCATCGCTGCTCCCCCGCGCTCAAACTCCTGAGCAAGAGGCGTCGGATCCTCAATATCTGAATAGACACCCCATGGGGAAGCACGTTTAATCTCGGCAATCACAGAGGTAGCGCCATCCGAACGTAGGGTACTCATCCGGATGTCTTAGGGGGTCGGGAACACTCTCACGCGCGTTTGAGCTCATCAAGGCTCACGCGCTCTGCGCAAAGCGCGCATACGCTGCGTGTGAGCAATGATCGCGTCGAGTCCCGCCACCTTCACCTCCTCGTGAGAACCTATCTCAAATGCTAGTCTCCCCACGGGCAAAGGCGTTAATCAGCCAGCTCGCAGGCTAGATCATGGCACCGAAAAATGCAGGGAGGTTGGAATAGCGACACCCCACAGGAGGTAGGTCAGCAGGATGAACCGATCATCCATGGGCCAAACGCAATACGCGATCGTGTGCCAGCCTGGCCACTAACGACCATCCACAAAGCCGCAAGCGCCGCGGATGCCAAGGCAACAACAAATCCAAAACAATGCCGCGTGCCAACCAAGAATACCCAGCATTGCTCCAAGGATCGGAGCCAAACGGACATCACCGCGGCCAAAGCCTCGTCGCGGCAAAGACCCCAGCCACAGCGGTAGTGTCCAAATCAACGCACCAACCCCGGCCTCGACAAGAACGCGAATCGAGTTGGGATGAAAATAGACGCTCACCCCGCTCCGCACAAGACACCGCAGGCAAGCGCAATGACATAGGGAGTAGGCAGACGATGAGTCTTAGCGTCAACATACGCCAAAAAGAGTTCCCATCATGGTCAGCGCGACAACCGCGGGCGCTGCAGGCCTCGTCTGAGAAGCAACAAGGCTGATCGCGCCTACCAATACAGCCGACCAGACGACGCCGTTTCTCTTAAGAGGGGTGAGCGAGGCCTCGATAAAGTAGCGCCTTTGGATTGCCCATCCCGAACGGGAAAGCCAGAGTGCAAAAGCGAGCCAGACGATGACAGAAAGAATCAGGTTCCACTCGCCCATTCCCAAGGCATAATCGTGGGCGAAATAGTACCCACCAGCCGATATGGGGACGAGTTCCATCATTTACTTCGCCTCCAACAACTTAAAGACCGAAGAGATCGCGTGACTATCAGCTTCAATGCCTGTCATTAACTTAAACTGGAGAACCGCTTGATAGACCAGCATCTCTACACCGAAGGCCACGGGGATACCACGCTCGAGGCAACAAGAAATTGCAGCAGTTTCACGCGGCGCATAGGTCACATCAAGATAGCTCGAGCGCAATGGCATTGTTGAGAGCTCGCCAACGTAGGAGTCAAGCGCGCCCGAAGGTAAAGTCGACACGACAAGATCCGCTTGCTGGCAACACCGAGACAAAGTACCTGCCGTAGTGAGGTCATGACCGCTGTAGGTCACTCCCAAGTTCATCGCGCTGCGATTGAAATCGGCAGGAAGTTTACCTCCGTTAAAAGCACGAGCAACAACGTCAACCTGACGAAATCCCAAGGAAACGACAGCGGCGAGGGCAGAAACCGCAGTAGCGCCCGAACCAATAATGACGGCTCGCCCTGCCCAGATCCATGCCGGCGTTGCGCCGACTCAGTTCAATCGCACGACTCATTCCGAAAACATCGGTGTTAAAACCGGAAAAAACCCCACCCGATGGAATAAGGGTATTAACAGAATTCAGTGCAGCTGCCTGTGGTTCAACAACGTCAAGGAGCGGAATCACTGCCTTCTTACACGGCATGGTGATTGACACCCCGATGCATTCGCGGTCTATTGATGCGATCCACTGAGGTAGGCGTTGGGCGTCCACCTCGCATTTTCGATACTCCCATCCGGCAATTCCAGCGCTACGCCAAAGTTCTTGATGAATGAGAGTGAGAGGGAATGCTCAATCGGCGAGCCGATGACTGCCGCCCAAGGCATCAGCACTTTCCTTGATGTGTCGAACAGTATTCTTCCAAACGCTTAGTGTTTTGCGTTTGCTCGTCATGAGTAGCCGCGAACAGCGTCTCACCGGTATCCAAATTCACTGTGACGAAGTACAGCCAATTGCCTTCAGCGGGATGCAAAGCAGCTTCAATTGCCTCGGTTGATGGCTGTGAAATCGGCGAAGGAGGAAGACCCGGATTACGGTAGGTGTTGTAGGGGTTCTCAGCAGCAAGGTCATCTGCAGTCGGGATTCCGCCGGTCTTACCAACGCCGTACAAGACGGTTGAATCCATCTGAAGCAAACCGTGGGTTTCACCATTTGTATCTGCCAAACGGTTGTCGATTACGCGGGAAACCATCGGAAGATACTCCGTATTACGAACTTCTCGCTCGAGAATTGAGGCCTTGGTTAAGATCTTTTCGCGATCTGCGGCGGCAACGCCCAGCCCGTCAAGCCTCTGTGTCGTCCGAGTAATCATCTGAGATATCAGCGAGGTTGCCGTCGCACCTTCTGCGAGTTCATAGGAACCCGGAGCAAGCCATCCCTCAACGTTTCCATTGGCCTCAGCTGGCAAGCCTAAAGCTGCCGTATCTGACATTGCGGACTTCACTTGGTCGAGAGGAATATCGGCAACCATCGAAATCTGCTCGGCGACTTGGTCCTTAGTCTGTCCGGGAGTCACCGTCACCGTATTATCACTGCGGTTCGCATCATCCAAAAGCGCAGCGATTGCCCCTGAGGCACTCATTTCTTTCTTGAGTGTGTAACTTCCGGGCCGAATACTCACGGCTGCTTTATTCGCATCAAATGCGCGAATGAAGGCAGTGAGCGATTTGACGACGCCCGCGTCTACTAGGCGCTGACCGATCTGCTGACCAGACTCACCGTCATACACCGTCACCACAACCTGTCCGCTGCCAGGACCCGGGTAGTCATCGGCGGTTGTTGAAGACGATGAGGAGCCACGCAATTGGGTGTACGCAAAGTACGCACCACCCGCGATCAGGGCAAGTGTCAGCAGCAGTACAAAAAACGTTCGAACTGCCCTGCGGCGCTTGCGTTTTACGCACCAAAGCGCCGTTCTTGTTCGAGGCGACGCGAGCGCATTCCCGTCGTCTCAACTGCCGTGTCTTCCTGAGCAGCGCGCCTTGAGCGACGCGTAGGCAAGTGTTCGGGAAGAGGCTGTGCTTCACGCGTAGTGGCTTCTGCTTCACGAGGCTGTGCGCCCGCTGGAGATGAGTGGAGAGAATCCCCTGGGGCACTTGCCGAGGAACGCAGGACCGGTCGACGTACCTGAGGCGATTCAGGTGCCTCCTCGGGAGTGTTTTCTTGCGAGCGGCGTTGGTGAATACTCGCGCGCTTCGGGAAAGGATATTCGGGAGTGCTCTCGCTCATCACTGTCCTTCCTCGAGGACAATTTCCCTTCCGGGAGCTTGTCCGCTCATTCGTTCCATCTCCAGGGCTGTCTCCAGAATAATCGAGGCCGCCACTTGATCAATCATCTGTCGGTGTTCGCGTCGTCCAACACCGGCTTGCAGCAAACGTTCGTGCCCTTCGTGCGAACTCAAGCGTTCATCGACCAAGCACACGCGACACGTAGGTAACACCATTTTAATCTTCCGCGCGTACCTACGTGCGCCTTTCGCTGAAATGCCTTCACCGCCTTGCATGTGACGAGGGAGCCCAACAACGATTTCTATCGCGCTGAGCTCATCAGCAATCCGCGTAATCTCTTCAAGCTCCGAGGCATCGTCTTGACGTGTCAGCGTTTGGAGAGGCAAGGCCAGGACTGCTCCCGCATCACTTCGTGCGAGACCAACCCTGACCGTGCCAACATCAACTGCCAGACGAACTCCTGGGCGCATTACAGCTCTTGGATCTGCGAATTCACATCATTCAGAGCGTCTTCAATAGCTTCCGGATTGGATCCGCCGCCCTGAGCAAGATCGTCGCGTCCGCCACCGCCACCGCCGAGAATCTTTGCGGCACGACGAACGAATTGTCCTGCACGTGCGCTGTGCTGGCGAGCAAGATCATTCGTCGCGACAGTGACCATAGGCTTACCGTTAATGATGCCGGCAAGTGCGACAAGCACGGGACCGTCATTACCAAGGCGCTCACGAATATCGGTCGCCATTGCACGAAGGTCATCAGCCGATCCCAAAGCGCCCACGGGTGCGATGACGCTGGTAAATTTGCCAATCTTGCGAGCATTTTGAGCTAGCAGTGCTGCTTCTGCGAGTGCTTGCTGCTCACGGATCTTTTGAAGCTCCTTTTCTGCCTCACGCAGACGGCCCATCATGGATTCAACGCGTGAAGCCAGTTCGTCGGGACGCCCGCCAAGCATCGAGCTCAGCTGCGACACAAGCGCGTGTTCTTTTGCTTGGAAGGCGTAGCGCCATCTCCAACAAGAGCGTCGATACGGCGCACGCCCGAACCGATTGAGCCTTCGCTCAACACGGTCACGCGGCCCAAATGTCCGGTCGAAGGAACGTGGGTTCCACCGCACAGTTCGCGATCAAAGTTATCGCCGATGCTGACAACGCGAACTTCGGAGCCGTACTTTTTCGCCAAAGAGTGCGATCGCACCTGAGCGCTTCGCATCATCGAGCGACATGATCTCTGTGGTCACTGCGAGATCCTGCGCGAGCTTCTCGTTGACAAGGCTCTCGATCTCGTTGAGTTGTCCTTCACCCAAGGCAGTTGAGTTCGTGAAGTCGAAGCGCAGACGCGAAGGCGAATTTTCGCTACCTGCCTGCTCGGCATCCTTGTTCACAATGCGACGCAAACCCGCGTAGACCATGTGCGTTGCAGTGTGAGCGCGCGCGATTGCGAGCCTGCGCTCAGTATCGATTTCCGCGTATGCCTTCTCCCCCAAGGTCGCTTTGCCTTCGGTAAGAGTTCCACGGTGAACTGACAGCCCGCGAATCGGTGCCTGCACGTCATGGACCTCAATCACACCGCCATCAGCGAGGCGAATGGTGCCGTGGTCGGCAAGCTGACCGCCCATTTCAGCATAGAAAGGCGTGCGGTCAAGGATGATCTCTACCTCTGCCGGAGCGCTCGCTGCAGGAGTCGGAACGCCATCGACGAGCAGGCCGACGACCTGGGCATCAATTGCATTTTCCGTGTAACCAACGAAGGTCGAGCCGCCACCGAGCTCCTTTTCGATGTCGTGGAAGATACGAACGTCAGTGTGGCCGGTCTTCTTTGCGCGCGCATCGGCACGAGCACGTTCCTTCTGCTCTTCCATCAGCGCACGGAAGGCCGCCTCGTCGACCTGGACTCCCTGCTCAGCTGCCATTTCAAGGGTCAGATCGATGGGGAAACCGTAGGTATCGTGAAGCGAGAATGCGGACGCACCCGAGATCATCGGCGTACCAGGAGCGGACTTCGCTTCTTCAACAGCCACGTCCAAAATGGTCGTTCCAGCACTCAGAGTGCGACGGAATGCTTCTTCTTCGGCGTAGGCTACCTCGGAAATCGTGCTCCAGTTTGTTTCCAATTCGGGGTACGAGGCCTTCATTGCATCCTTGGATGCTGTGAGCAAAATCGGCATAGTTGCCGTATCAACACCCAGCAGGCGCATGGAGCGCACGGCGCGACGGATCAGGCGACGCAGAACATATCCGCGACCATCATTACCGGGGCGCACACCGTCACCAATGAGCATGAGAGGAACGAACATGGTCGGCGACCACGCGCAGGCGCACGTCATCGTCGTATGCCGCTCCTGCTTCGGGCCCAGCTGCACCGAGTCCATAGCGTTTACCGCTCATTTCTTCAGCGGCCGCAATTACCGGGTAAACTTCGTCGATCTCGTACATATTCGGCTTGTCCTGCATGACGAATGCAAGACGTTCCAAACCTGCACCGGTATCGATAGCTTTCTGATCAAGTTCACCGAGCAGCGGGTAATCCTTGCCAGCGCCTTCGCCGCGCATGTACTGGTCGAAGACCAAGTTCCACAACTCAAGGTAGCGGTCTCCACCCGGATCAACGTTGCCACCCACGGCCTCGGGGCCATAGGAAGGACCACGATCGTAGTGCCATTCGCAGCACGGGCCGGCGGGACCGGGCTGACCGGTATCCCAGAAGTTCTCTTCGCGAGGAAGACGAACAATATGGCGAGGATCCATACCGATCTGCTTCGTCAGGACGTTGAAAGCTTCCTCGTCCTTTTCCCAGATGGTCACCCACATGCGTTCACCATCGAGGCCATACTTGCCTTCAGACTGATCACCCGTGAGCAGATCCCATGCGAAACTGATCGCGCCTTCCTTGAAGTAATCACCGAAGGAGAAGTTACCGTTCATCTGGAAGAAGGTACCGTGGCGAGTGGTTCGTCCAACGTTATCGATGTCATTGGTACGAATGCACTTTTGAACAGATGCTGCCCGGGGCCAGGGTGCGGGTTCAACACCGATGATATAGGGAATAAAAGGAACCATTCCCGCGATCGTGAAGAGAATCGATGGCTCAGGAGAAACAAGAGACACCGACGGGCGAATCTCATGGCCTTTGGGATGCAAAGTAGTCAAGCCAACGTTGACGAATTTCAGAAGTGCGCATAGTACCCCATAGTAGTGGACAACAATCAGAATCGTGTATTGGTCATTCGCGCGTACCAAATAAAGTAAAGCCCCGAGGCAGCGCCTCGGGGCTTTACTTAAACGCAATCAGCGCGAGTAGTGTTCGACGACCATCTGCACATCGCAGGTGACGGGAACCTCTGCACGCTTCGGGCGACGCACGAGCGTTGCCTTCAAGCGAGAGATCTCAACGTCCAGGTAATCGGGGGTTGCAGGAAGCGCATCGCGGTGGATGCCCTCGGCTGCAATCTCGAAGGGGACGGTGGTCTGAGACTTGGGCTTGACCTGAATGGTCTGTCCGGGCTTCACGCGGAAGGAAGGACGATCGACGATCTTGCCATCAACCATGATGTGACGGTGAACGACGAACTGACGAGCCTGCTGGATGGTGCGAGCAAATCCTGCGCGCAGAACCAGGGCATCAAGACGCATTTCCAGGAGCTCAACCAGGTTTTCACCGGTCAGACCTGCGCTGCGGCGTGCTTCTTCGAAGACGTGACGCATCTGCGCTTCACGGATGCCGTACTGTGCACGAAGACGCTGCTTTTCCTTCAGACGAACCGCGTAGTCAGATTCTTGACGGCGACGGCTACGGCCGTGTTCACCGGGGCCGTAAGGACGCTTCTCGAAGTAGCGAACTGCCTTCGGGGTGAGTGCGAAGCCAAGGGCGCGGGATTCGCGCACCTGCTTGCGTGAACGATTGTGAGCCATTAAATGACCTTTCCTGTCTCTGATGTCGCACCCGCGGTGCGGATGCGGGGTCAACTCCAGGCATAATGCCGTCGGCTAAGACCCCAGGTAGCTGTCGCCACTACGGGCAACCGGATCAGTCTAGCGTACTTTTAATAGTTCACGAAGCACTGCAAGCCGTTTAGTGAGGATAGCCTCATTGCCGTTCGTCGTCGGCTCGTAGTATGAAGTACCAACAAGGTCGTCAGGAAGGTATTGCTGCGCCGCAACATGGTGAGGGGCATCGTGAGAGTAGATATAGTCAACGCCATGCCCTAATCGTGAAGCTCCGCTGTAGTGAGCATCGCGCAGATGCGGAGGGACCGCCCCTCCCTTGCCTTGCCGAATATCGGCCAGCGCAGCATCAATTGCGAGATAAGCGCGATTTGATTTCGGCGCAACTGTCACGGCAATTACCGCTTCGCTGAGAATGATCCGCGCTTCAGGCATACCAATCATTTGAACCGCTTGTGCTGCAGAAACGGCAGTTGTCAGCACCTCGGGAGCAGCCATACCGACATCTTCAGCGGCACAGATCATGACACGTCTGGCAATGAACCGCGGGTCCTCCCCCGCTTCAAGCATTCGCGCGAGATAGTGCAACGCGGCATTGACGTCTGAACCGCGCATGGACTTAATAAAAGCGCTGGCAACATCGTAGTGCTGATCTTGATCCCAACGAGACCAAAGCCTGATTTGCAGCATTTGCGACGTCCTCGGCGTCGATCATCCAAGGCCCCTGCGCGCTTCCCTCGGATTCTTCGTTCTTTTCCGCCCGCGAGGCCGCGGCCGCCTCGAGGAGGGTCAATGCCTTGCGTGCATCTGCCCCAGCCAAGCGCAAAAGGCCAGCACGAGCGTCATCAGACAGGTCAAAGAGCGCTTTCAAGCCCGTATCACTGGCAAGAGCACGATCAAGCAAAAAGAGAAAGATCTTCGCTGGTGAGCGCATACAAAGTCAGTAAAAGCGAGCGCGAAAGCAGAGGCGAAATCACCGAGAAGGAAGGATTCTCGGTTGTCGCAGCAACCAAAGTGACCCAGCGATTCTCGACCGCCGGAAGAAGGGCATCTTGCTGCGATTTGGAAAAGCGATGGACTTCGTCAACGAAGAGGATGGTCTCTTCTCCCGTTGAAGTCAGTCCTCGGCGCGCTTGCGAAATCACGTCACGAAGGTCTTTCACTCCGGAGGTGACTGCGGAAACCTCACAGAATCTACGTCCTGATGCACGTGCAATAAGGTAGGCAAGAGTAGTCTTTCCCGTTCCAGGAGGCCCCCAAAGAATCACGGAACTCAAGCCTGCGGGAGAGTCACTGCTCGGGGTGAGGAGTCTGCGCAGAGGGGATCCAGGTTTGAGCAGATGCTGCTGACCAACGATCTCGTCAACACTTTGGGGACGCATCCGAACTGCCAGTGGAGCGTGCTCATCAACCACAGGAGTCCCGAATTCTTCGATTCCCTGTGAATCAAAGAGGTCCATCTTTGCCCACCCTGTTTAGTAGTGACTGATAACAACGGTTCCGTTATCTGCCCACTCGTAAATCCAATGGGCACCGTCAACGGGCATGTTGACACAACCGTGGGAGCCTCCGTAGCCCGACCAACCGAAAGAGGAACGCCACGGTGCTCCGTGCATCGCATATCCCCCGTAGAAATAAGTCACCCACGGAACGCCTTCGGTTTTGTAGGGAGTGCCGTCAGCGTTCTCTCCCTCCATCGTTTGAGATTGATACTGGAGATAAACGTGGAACTTGCCCGTAACGGTTGGAGTATTAGGAGCACCGGGAACCATCGGAGTTGGACCGTGAACGATGGTGCGACCTTCATAAGCGGAAACAGTGTTCTTCGATAGATCAATGTCGATCCACTTTTCACCAGCAGCAGCTTGGTACACATCGTCACCGTAGCCGTCAGGAATATCCTGGCGATCATATTCGGGCTCGACCTTGTCATAGTCAAAGTCGCCCGAGTAGGATTTTCCGTTCTTCAGCGCATCTTCGATTCCGGAAATTACCGATTCAGTGTTATTTGCTCGGTAACCGACGGTACCCGCCTTGAGTACGCCCACGACATCCCCACGGCTATTGACGCCCTGGATTCCCTTTTCGGATTCAACGTTCGTTGATTTCGCAAGCTCATTCACCCAAGCTGAAAGAGCTTGTGAATCCAGCACCGCCGCTTTGTCTCCTTCGACACTGACCTTGACCCACTTCATCTTGTCCTGTTGCGAAGCAGTGAAGTCATCGATGCCATCCGTGATCGTCACGCTGGGAGATATCAAAGCCATCGCCTGTGACTTTGCTTCCTCAGCCCTTTCAGTCGTCACTTGAGGTTTGCGAACCTCAACTGGAATCGAACGTCCTTGTGCCCCAAGATCGGTGGCAACTTCTTGCTGAACTTTCGTCAGTTCGAGCTCTGATGGTAATTCCCTCTTGCGCGGGAACGACTTCGAAGGTAGTACCGTCATCGCTGACCTTGAGATGAGCGTCGCTCATTGGCGTTCCCACCTGTGAGGTCAAAGCAGTACCGAAAGCATTGAGCTTTGATTGATCAAAGTTCACGACAGGAGTAATCGAACGCGATCGAAAGATTCCTCGAAAACGCGAAAACAGATTTCGGTTCTCAGAAAACGCAGCATCTACCGTTGCGGGAATATCGACTGCGATTCCCAAGTCTGACAGAGAAGCTTCACGCGTCTGCTCTGCAACAGTCAAGGTCACTTTTGCAGAATCAACCTTCTGACGCAGTTGATCTTCAACCTGCTGTTTAGACAAAGAAGAGATCGATTGCCCCGCTATGGACGTACGCGGAAGTGCGTGTGCTGAGTAGAACCACCCAGACACGCCAAGAGCGATAAGGGCAACAACCGCGAATCCTAAGAGGACCGACAGTTTGAGGGATAGCTTTTTCATAACCCCCTCATGCTATCTGTTTTCACTGTCGATTCCGGCAATAATGCGCTCAGAAGAGATGTGCTTTTACTCCCACAAACTCAAGTCTCCGGCTCCGCGCCGAGCGATACGCGCGCTGCCATCGGTGTAATCAATAACCGATGTCGCCTCGTCACCGCCGACCGGTGCCACAACGACTAGGTCAACTTGAGAGCCAATCTTGTCATCAACATCAAAGCCATCGCTCATGACCTCGCTGTGCCCCGGAAGAATCAGCGATGAGGCAACCAAGGGCTGACCGAGGGCAGACAGAATTGCTTGAACAACGCGGTGGTCTGGAATACGCACACCGATAGTGTGCTTCTTCTTGTTAAGCGTCATTCGGGGAACTTCCTTAGTTCCAGGGAGAATGAAGGTATAAGGCCCCGGAGTCGAGGCCTTCATCGCACGAAACTGCGAGTTGTCCATAATGACCAAGTCACCCAGGCGCGCAAAAGTGTCGCAAAGAAGCGAATAGTTGTGTTTCTCGTCAAGCCGACGAATGACACGGATACGATCAATTCCAGACTTATTTCCCAGTACGCACGCAAGCGCGTAACCCGAATCTGTCGGAATAGCAACTAACCCACCAGTGTTAAGCACATCGACGACTCGATCAACAAGGCGATTCTGCGGATTCTCGGGATGAATTTCAACAAAAGACATGATGTTCCTTCATTCACTCGAGGTCTGACGCAATGGCAATCTGAGTCAAAGCATCGCGCAGATCGTGCGGAATATCCTCATGATTAAGAGCTGCAAGGAAAGCTGCCAAGCCCATGGCTCCAGCATGAGTCCAAGCGAGTCAAAAGTTCAACTTCACAGCGGGCGTGTGTCAAAATCCGGTGAATTTCGCGCGTACGCTTGTCTTTTTCGCTCATAGCCTCACGGGTCACCACGAATTGAGCACCCTGCATCGGAAGGAAAGTCCCCAACTCTATGAGTTTGGCGCGCGTGTTCGGGCCGAGAAGACGAAGCGAGAGTTCTCGTTGTTGAGGGAGAGAATCCAAATCCCCCACGGCTGCCTCGACTCGCAAGATTCCCTCATCATCATTCCAGTGAATCTTTGTTCGAACGAGGCTCTCATCACTGTCACGGTCTTCGAGCAATTCGTAATCGCCATCGGCACCTGTGACAACCAAGATCTCAAGAACATCAGGATTCTCTACCCCGACATATGATTGGCGTCCCAAGGCCCCAAGAACACCGTCCGATTCAGGCTTCGCCGCGCGCCCGCACAGGGGAATAACACTCCCCGCCCGAGCAAAAACCGGAGTTCGACCTAGATCGGACCAGCAAGCAATCTTTCGATCTCCCGCGTAGGCGAGATTCGCCATCAAATCAACCCAGGTCCCCTCTGGCAGCCAAGCATCGCTCACGCTCTTACCGGTGGCCTCGTGAGATGGAGACGTCGCCGGGGCAACAATCATCTGGCTACCGAAACGGAAGCAATTGGGAACTTCCCAAGACTGCTCATGCCCGTCGTGTTCCCAATACATCGGGCGGATCAGAGGGAGTAGTTCTTCACCTCCGTGAAGCTGCTCGGAATGCAAGTACCCGACCAAGCGGTGTCGCAGGCGCAGGTATTCCTCTTGGATATCGCAGTGCGGCGCATCGAAGACCCAAGGTTCTTTGCGAGTGAAAGGGATTATTCGATGAGTGGAGCCTCATAATCGGGCTAAAGACTCCACTTTCTACCCAGCGCGTCTCTAATTCGGGATCACGACGCCCCAGCATATGGCCGCCAATATCGTGGCTCCACCAGCCGTATCCGATATTGGAAGCGGTCGCGAGTAAACTCCGGCTGGAAGTTCAAGGAGTCCCACGTAATGTAGGTATCGCCGGAGAAGCCCAGCGGGTAGCGCTGAGAACCCGGACCGCAGTGGCGCGAAAAGGGTGAGTCCCTCGTCCACGGCGGTGCGCGCTATCGAGATAGTGGTAGTGGTTCAGTACCCACAACGGATCGAGGCCAGGCGTTGAACTGTGTTCTCCCTGCTGCCAATCGACCCACCAAAAATCAACTCCCTGATCCTCAAGAGGATGCAAGATCTCTTCAAAATAGGCGAGCATAAACTCTGGGTCTGCAGGATCAAAAAGCACCGTCTGACCAGACTCGGGGATCAATTCCCATGCGAGTCGCAAGACGCTCGTATCCTTCTTCGAAATAGCGGATTCCATCCGCTGGATGCAGGTTGAGCGAAGTGTGAAGGCCACGCGCATGAAGAGAGGAGAGGAAACGCTCGGGATTTGGGAAGAGCTGCGGATCCCAGGTGTATCCAGTCCACCCAGATCCTGCTCCTTCCGGAGGCTCAGTGATATGCCAATCCATGTCGATCACCGCGACAGACACGGGGACATCCCGAGAAGCAAAATCGTCCATGACCCGCAGATATTCTTCCTCGGTGTATCGGTGATAGCGACTCCACCAATTACCCAAGGCAAAGCGGGGAAGAATCGCTTGAGGCCCGCTCAGGCGATAGAAGGAACGAACCGCCTCAGGGAAGTCTTCGCCTGCGGCAAAGATATAAATATCTGTATGTTCGGGCCGCGAAGGCAAGAAGTTACCGTCTTCACCTACCGGGCAGGTGTCATCCATAAGTGAGACGATTCCGCGGCCATCGACCACCCCGCGGTCGAGTTCGCATCTGCCGTCAACCGTGTCAAGAGTGCGGCAAGTCCCTCGCAAGTTCCGGCCTTGAAGCCAGGGAAACTCCCGGTCTGTCCCCCATCGCCAGGTTCCCCCCCAGCTGTCTTCTTCGCGTACCTGTGCCCAGAGTCCATTAGAGCTGGGGGCCTCGCCGTCATAGTGAAAGTGCATATGCGCAGTTTCAATACTGATCGAGCCGCAGGGGTCACGGTCGATTCGCAGTACTTTCGGAGTAACGCACTCTCGCTGAGCCATCATTTGTGTCGGCCCATCGACAAAGTTTCCCTGCGGATCCCATTCAAGGCGAATCACTGTGTCTGAGAGGACCTGAATTCTCCAGCACGTCCCGCTCACCACCTGTTGAGAAGGTGGTGCTACTACAGCGGAAGGCTAAAAGATGCGGGGGAAGAATAGCCATCTCGTATCACTCCTGGGAATCGGCATCGGGTCCTGCTGAAGGACTAGCCTAATCCCTTCTAAGCCCTTGTGCCTATTCGCATTCATCTAAGTTTTGGGGTGGATGATGCGCATCATCCACCCCAAAATCATGCAGAGAAAAATCCCTGAGACGTCCTACTTTTCGCTGGACGCCTGAGTATCTTCTTCGCCTCGTTTCTTTGGCTTAGCATCAACGCCAGCTTCCTTGCGCTGTGCAGGAGTAATGGGCGCAGGAGCATCGGTCAGCGGATCGTAGCCGCCTCCCGACTTCGGGAAGGCAATCACGTCACGAATCGATTCGGATTTAGTCAGCAGGGAAACGATGCGATCCCACCCAAAGGCGATGCCGCCGTGCGGCTGAGCACCAAACTAGAAGGCATCGAGGAGGAACCCAAACTGTGTTTGTGCTTCTTCCTCTCCAATCCCCATGACCTTAAAGACGCGGTTTTGGATATCGCGACGGTGAATACGGATCGAGCCGCCACCAATCTCGTTGCCGTTGCAGACAATGTCGTAAGCGTAAGCCAGTGCGTTTCCAGGATCCTGGTCAAAGGTGTCGAGCCATTCGGGCTTTGGCGAAGTGAAGGCGTGGTGGACTGCCGTCCACGCACTGTGTCCAAGCGCAACATCGCCTTCGGCCTCGGCATCTCCGGTCGGCTTGAACAGAGGCGCGTCAACAACCCAGGTGAAGGCCCACGCATCGGGATCGATGAGGTTGCACCGCTTACCGATTTCCAAACGAGCGGCGCCAAGCAGCTCGCGCGAGGCGGTGAAAGGCTTACCGGCAGCAAAGAAGATGCAGTCACCGGGCTTGGCGCCAGTTGCCTCGGCGAGGCCAGCGCGTTCGGCGTCGGTAATGTTCTTTGCAACGGGACCGCCCAGGTTTCCTTCATCGTCGATCGTGACATAGGCCAGGCCCTTTGCGCCGCGCGCCTTGGCCCATTCCTGCCACTTGTCGAAGGTACGGCGAGGCTGCGAGCCACCACCGGGCATAACAACCGCACCGACGTAGGGGGCCTGGAAAACACGGAAAGTCGTGTCTTTGAAGTAGTCGGTCAGTTCGACCAGCTGCAGGCCGAAACGCAGGTCCGGCTTATCCGAACCATATTTCTCCATCGCGTCCTTGAAGGTCATGCGAGGAATCGGAGTCTGAAGGTCATAGCCGATCAGGGCCCAGACGTTCTTCATGATTTCTTCGGCAACTGCGATGACATCGTCCTGGTCGACGAAGCTCATTTCGATGTCGAGCTGAGTGAACTCTGGCTGGCGATCAGCACGGAAGTCCTCATCGCGGTAGCAACGCGCGATCTGGAAGTAGCGCTCCATTCCAGCGACCATCAGCATTTGCTTGAAAAGCTGAGGAGACTGGGGAAGTGCGTACCACGAACCGGGCGCGAGACGTGCAGGAACAATGAAGTCACGTGCACCTTCAGGGGTGGAACGTGTCAACGTCGGCGTTTCGATTTCGACGAAATCGTGAGCGTGAAGAGTATCGCGGGCCGCACGTGAAACCTTCGAGCGCAAACGCAGCGCGTATTGTTCCGGTTCGCGGCGGAGGTCAAGGTAACGGTACTTCAGACGAGTTTCTTCACCAACGTTGCCTGAATCTTCAGCGTTGGAAGAAACCTGGAAAGGAAGAGGTGCCGAGGTATTGAGAATCTCAATATCGTCGCCCATGACTTCAATAGCACCCGTTGCAAGATTCGGGTTTTCATTGCCTTCGGGGCGAGCGCAGACCTCTCCGGTCACTTTCAAAACGAACTCGCTGCGCAATTCGTGGGCAACGCGTTCATCGCGAACGACCACCTGCGCAATTCCCGAGGCATCACGAAGATCAATGAATGCCACGCCGCCGTGGTCGCGACGTCGATCGACCCATCCGGTCAGGGTGACGGTTTGGCCGACAAGGTCAAGGCCAAGCGTTCCAATATTGTGAGTGCGAAGCACTGTTTTTCCTTTCGTTGGTACCATCCGCGAGACGAGCGGCGGCACGGACATCATACTCCCTTTCACGCCGTTGAGCCGGGAAAATACCTCGTCACACGTACAGTTGATCAGGCAAGCATTGTAGAAGTGACTCTCGAAAGTGTGTAACGTGTGTTGCTATGGGTTCACGCTCCGATTCTCAGGCGTGGTCGAGTGCCGAAAAAGGGCTCATGCTCTCCGCAGTCATTTTGATTACGCTTTCCGCTTTTGAATCGCTTGCAACAACGACGATCATGCCGAACGTCGTTGCGTCTTTCCATGCAGACTCTTGGTTTTCAGTTGCTTCGGGAACCGCACTCATTACGAACCTCATCGCCAACGTTCTTGCCGGTGGACTCTCCGACGCAATCGGCGTCAAAAGAGTGTTTGCATGGGGACTCATGCTTTTTCTGCGTCGGATTACTCATCAGCGCCTTCGCGCCGCATATCGCGGTCTTCGTTCTTGGCCGTCTCGTCCAGGGCCTCGGAGGAGGATTTATCATCGTCCCCCTTTACGTCCTTGTCGGTGCGATAGCCACTCCCCTGCACCGTCCGCGTTATTTTGCAGCATTCTCACTCTCGTGGGTGTTCCCTGCCCTCGTCGGGCCCGCTCTTGCCGGATTCGTCGCAACTTATTGGGGATGGCGAATTGTTTTCGGCGTCGCACCCTTCCTCGCAATTTTTGGAGCTATCCCTTACACTCTGTTCTCAAGGGACTGGTCAGTACGCCTCACGGGCATCTGCCCTCTGCGCGTTTCCTTCGCTTGGCTTTGGGTTCAGGTTTGGGTGTCTTCCTCTTGCAGATCTCGGGAACTTTTCACTCGGTGTGGGCAATGTCAGCGGTTGGAGCCCTCGGCTTCGTGCTCTCAATCTTCACCCTGCCTCACTTGCTCCCGAAGGGAACCTTTAAACTCAAGCGCGGAATCCCCGCTCTTGTCATGACGCGTCTGCTCATGATGGGAGCAGTGACTGGTGCGGAAGTCGTCATGCCTCTTCTACTCCAGCGCATCCACGGGTGGAGTGCGAATAGAGCTTCACTTGCCGTCACTATCGCAACGCTTTCGTGGGCGAGCGGCGCTTTCATTCAGTCGCAGTTCAAGAATCGACGCGTGCGCCTTCTACTTCCCAAAATTGGTTCCCTGCATGATCGTGATCGGTCTTGCTCCGCTGTCAATGCTCCTCAACCCGTCCCTCCCGAAATGGCCTGTCTTCATTGCCTGGCTGTTGTCCGGTATCGGAGTTGGTTTCACGCACTCAACCATCTCTGACTTCACCTTGGGTTCAACCGATCCCTCAATGCATGGACGAGCATCCTCGTGGCTTCAGGTTGCCGATTCAGCCGGCGCAGCCGTCGAGCTTGCCTTCGTCTCTCTTGCGCTGGCTCTCTGGAGTGCTCTCGGATTCACGGGCCCCATTGCTTATCTCCCCGCAACCTTCATCGCACTTTCGATCGCTGTCGTGGGAGTCTTCGCAGCAGTGCGAACGCGCGAGGAAGATCTCCTCCCCCGCGCGTCCGTGTAAGTTGCTCGTGCGACTCAGCGACCGAAGCGACGCTTAGCTACCTTCTTCGAGGCCGACTTGCGCTGTGGCTGCGCAAGCGACCACCGCGCGTCGAACGTTCGCGATCCCCAAAGCGACGCTCGCCTCGGCGATCATCAAAGCGACGCTCTTCGGAGTGAGGAAGATGACGCCCGCGTCCCCAGTCGAGGCGATGGGTGCCTTCTCGGGATTCCTTACGTGCAATTGGACTCTTCTTGGGCGCGTGTGCTTGCCATCGGGGCCCCTCATCGACACGGATTCGCAGGGCACGTCCAGAAACATGAGCCTTGGAAATACGCGTCATAGAATCTGCACTAAGATCCGTATGGATCTCAACCAAAGAGAAAGTCGGGTAGATATCGATATGGCCGATATCTGCGCCCGAGATGCCGCCCTCACCGGTGATTGCACCAACGATGGCACCGGGCTTGACGCGGTCCTTCTTACCAACCTCAATGCGGTAGCGAGTGCCGGTTCCCACCGCGTGACGAGGCGTTGTCGAAGTCTTACGCCCCTTAAGCGGACGCTCACGATCACGGCCGCCCTCAAAGCTCGCCCTGGCAAATTCACCGGACTCATCGAGTTCTTCTTCGCGGCGAATTTTGCCGTTTCCGCGTCGGTCGTCAGCAATTCGTGCATTCGGGCCCCTCATCACCAACAGCATTAGCCTAAGAGTGCGGCGATATCTTCAATCTCAAGCGAGGTTGTATCGTGAATTTCGTCAAGAAGCGTGCGGTATAAATCCAGACGGCCCTTTTCGATTCGCTCGCGATCGAATCGAGAATCCAGCTGGCTCGGAACTAGGGAAACCGCAGCGGGAGAAGGAATCTCGACTTCTTCCATCTGAGTTCCAGTGAGTTTTTCAATCTTGCGAAGACGAGAGTGCTCGCGAGGCGTAAAGAAGGTGAGCGATCGCCCTTGGCGTCCCGCGCGTCCCGTTCGTCCAATGCGGTGAACGTAAGCTTCCGCTTCGCGAGGCACATCGAAGTTCTACGACCAAACCAATGCGTTCGACATCGAGGCCTCGATGCGGCAACATCGGTTGCAACCAGAACATCAAGGGAACCGTTCTTCAAGCGCTCGACCATGCGCTCGCGCTCGGTTTGTGCCACGTCACGGAAATACCCGCCGCTTTAAAGCCTCGAGAATTCAATTCGAGTGAAATTTCTTCGACATCGAGGCGCGTGCGAACAAAAACGATCGCTGCATCGGACTCTTCTGTGCTCTGGTGCTGCGCACGCGTCGCCAAGACGCGTGACAAAGCACCGATCTTGTGCTTGTAGGGAACCACCGCATAGGTCTGGTGGATAGTATCAACAGTCGATGACTCTTCAGATACTGCGATCTTGAGGGGATTTTTCAGATGCGTCTGGGCGATCTTTTCGATTGCGGCAGGCATAGTCGCAGAAAAAGAGCGCTGTGAGGCGATCGGCAGGAACCGAAGACGTAATGGTTTCAACGTCTTCCGCAAATCCCATACGAAGCATTTCATCAGCTTCATCAAGGACCAGCATTGAGACGTGGCTCAGATCTAAGGCGCCCTTTTCGATCAGATCAATGACGCGCCCCGGTGTGCCCACAACAACCTGGGCTCCGCGCTTGAGCGCGCCAATCTGCGGTCCGTAGGCGGAACCACCGTAGACCGGGACAACATCAATATCGCGACTTCGAGAAGCGAAAGTCCGAATAGCCTGTGCGGATTGCATCGCCAGCTCACGCGTGGGAGCGAGAACAAGTGCCTGCACATGGCGTTCATCTGAATCGATTAGGGCAAGAAGAGGTAAGCCGAATGCGGCCGTCTTTCCGGTACCCGGTCTGAGCGATTCCGACGACGTCGTGGAGCTCAAGAAGTGCAGGAATTGCCTCGGCTTGGATCGGAGTGGGAACTTCGTACCCCATCTGGGTAATGGCCGCAAGGAGATCATCGGGAAGACCGAGATCAGCAAAGGTCGTTTCAGTGGGGTTTTCGGGTGCAGTGGACACAAGTTTCCTTACAATTAGCGTCGCTCTGGGTCGACTTCACGGATGACGCGCGACCCTACACCGTTTTCACCGCCGAGACGCACTCGACCACCATTGGGTTGCGCCTCGTTGCCTTGCAAGGCTACCAGTTACTTGGGCGTGAAGACAGTGGTGCCTCGGTGAGATCGCACACCGAAGGCACCTGAAAGCTTAGTCGTTCGAGTCTTGCGTAGGGAACGACCGAGGGATGAAGATCCTCTACCGGAGGCTGCCAACTGTAGATGTCAGCTTGCACCTGCTCACCTGAACGAATGTCTTTGACGGTATCTGCTTCGCCTTCGCTTCCTGGGAACCATACGAAGGGAATCCCGCGCTTGTCAGCAAACTTAATCTGTTTGCCAAACTTCGCCGCGCTGGGGCAACATCGGTGGGAATCCCGCGCTTACGCAAGATCGTCGCAAGCGCGTTGCAGTGTTGGCGCTGTTCCTCATCTGCGACTGCAATAACAACGCAGGTAGGAACCTTACGAAGCTGTCACCATGTCCTGTGAAAGGATCCGCGACGCAAGCGAGAAACACCGATGAGAGGCCAGACACCGGGATAGCTTCGCTTTTCCGTCCTTGGCAAGAGAATCGTAACGTCCGCCCGAACAGATCGACCCCAGATCCTCGTGACCAACGATTTCGCTCTCGTAAACGGAACCCGTGTAGTAATCCAGTCCACGAGCGATCTTCAGGTCAGCCAGAACAACACCGGGCATCGCAGCCCCGGCTTGCTCAACCAATGCGCACAGTTCGTCCAAGCCCTGGGTGAGTGTTTCACTCGATACGCCAAGCGCGTTTACCTGTGAGCGCAAATGCTTTGAATCCTCGGTACGGATCTGTGCCATACGCAAGAGCACGTCGATTTGCGGCTGCTCAAGCCCGGCCTCGGCAAGCTCTTCAGCCACGCCTTCAGGCCCAATTTTGTCAAGCTTATCGAGGCCGCGAAGTGCGGACTCAACATCATCGACGCCGAGCCCCTCACAAATCCCCTGGACAACCTTGCGGTTATTGACCAAGACGTGAACGGGAGGGATCGGCAGAGACATCAAAGCCTCAGCCATCACCAAGGGCAGATCCACTTCATAGTGGAAGGGAAGCTCCCCCAGGCCAACAACATCAATATCTGCCTGAGTAAACTCGCGGAAGCGACCGTCCTGTGGGCGTTCACCGCGCCAGACCTTTTGAATCTGATAACGCTTAAACGGAAAATCAAGCTCGTTGGCGTTCTCGATCACGTAACGCGCAAAAGGAACAGTCAGGTCGAAGTGAAGGCCCATCTGGCGTTCCTTTGAGGAACGTCCGCCCTCTTCTTTCAGCGCTTGAAGACGGTCCAAAACGTAGATTTCTTTCGAGGTTTCACCCTTGGATTGAAGCTGCTCAAGAGTCTCGACGGCGCGAGTTTCGATTCCCGCAAATCCGTGAAGCTCAAAAACCATGCGGATGTGGTCCAAAATCGCCTGTTCAACGATGCGCCCCTGCGAGAGCCACTCGGGGAAACCTGAAAGTGAAGTACGTGCCATGAGTCCTATTCTTTCACGCGCCGGCTCACACGTCGGCGCAAGTAACTAACCGATGCTTCGAGCGCGCCTAATGTAGGTATTCGTCTCCAGCTCATCTCCCATGGTCGTTGCAACCGAGTGCCCTGGGAAGAGGATTGTCTGCGGATCGATCACATTGGCGAGCGTACGCAAGAGTGACGCATCTGGGTCTCATCACCGCCGGGCATATCGGTTCTGCCAACAGAACCCGCGAAAATGACGTCGCCGCTGAGCGCCCACGGAACAACTACCTCGGTATCGAGCGCACGCGTGCCGTTCCAGAACACAGTGAGTTCCGACGCACCCAAAAAGAGCGCTGAACCTTCGGTGTGTCCGGGGGCGGGAACCATACGCAAGTAGACACCGCGAACATACTCGAGAGTATCGACTGGGCATTCCTGAATGCGCGTAGGCTTCACCCACGGCGCATTGACTTCCTCAGGAAGCGGAAGGCTCACGTACGAGGCCGGGTCATCCAAGCGGTACACGTCAGGACCCGGGATCCACACCGGAGCGGGACCGTCTGGTGCCCACGAGGCGATCTCTGCGCAATCCCAGACATGATCGGCGTGACCGTGTGTCGCCAGTACTGCTCCCACGTAGGCGTCGTCTTCTTCCAGCGCTTCACGAATCTTTTCGCGAGCGCCAAAAGAAGGGTCGACAACGAGAGATTGAACCGGTTCGTTACCTTCGCTTCTGGGCGAAATGACGTAGCAATTCGCACCATAGAAGGGTGTCGGGATCACATGGATCCGAATTCCCTGGCTCACGAGAGCGTCGAGGAAATCTGATCGAACCATGCCTTCTTGGTTTCCAAGGCCTGCGTCAACTCACGAACGCGAGCATCGTCGCCTTCAGCCTTTGCGGCCTCGAGGTTCTTCACGCAACTGCTCAAGTTGTTCTTCAAGTTGTCCAAGCATTCCCGTTGCACGCGCGCGAGTTTCGGGGTTCGTTCGACGCCACTCCGCTTCTTCCGCCTGACGCAAAGCATCTTCAACGGCGCGCGGTCGAGACTCGATCTTTCGGAAGTGCTCAGAAGGAACACGACCGATCTCTGCCCAACGATCCTGAATCGAACGAAGCGCGGACTTAGCTTCCTCGTGGTTCGTGATGGGAAGCAGCGCCTCAGCTTCCTTGAGGAGCTCTTCCTTTGCACTCAAGTTCGCCTGGTACTCGGAATCAACCGCAAGGTCATTACGGTGACGAGCATCAAAGAAGGCCTGCTGTGCGGAGCGGAATCGCGCCCACAGTGCATCGTCCTCGCGGCGGGATGCTCGCGGAGCACGCTTCCACTGTTCCATCAGATCACGGAAGGCAGCAGAAGTTTCACCCCAGTTGGTGGAATCGCTTTCAGCGCCTCGGCACGAGCAATAATCTCTTCCTTCACGCGCTTGGCTTGACCTTGACGCTCATCAAGTTCAGAGAAGTACTGACGACGTCGGCGGTCGAACTGCGTACGGGTTGCCGAGAAACGCTTCCATAGTTCATCCTCAGTGCTCTTATCGAGGCGCGGACCCCTACGCTGCATCTGCTTCCATTCTTCGAGGAGATCGCGAAGCAGCTGACCTGATTGTTTCCAGTGAATCTTTGAAGATTCCTTGGCCAAAATCGCTTCAGCGCGCTCGACCAGCGAGGTACGTTCGGCAAGCGCCTGTTCCTTTGCGAGGCGACGTTCTTCCTTCGCCTCTTCCTTACGCGCCTGGGCGCGCTCTTCAACAGCGTTTACGCGCGCGCGCAATGCAGGCAAATCACCGATTGCGTTAGGGAGGGCAACAGCCTCCTTGAGGGTCGCCAAAGTCTGGTCGATTTCCTTGGGACCAAGTGAAGCCAGTCGATCTTCAAAAAGCTTGATCGTAGCTTCAAGATCCGCATAACGACGCGTATACAGAGCAAAGGGATCTGTAGGCAGGCCTTCGGGGAAAGAGCCAATCATGCGCTCTTCTTCGCCGTCCTTAACCCACACATTTCCCTGCGAGTCAATCCGACCAAAATCGATCGACATTTCCGGGACTCCTGGTTGTTCGACAGTACGTGCAGCGGCAACTTCAGGCTCAACGGCCTGCGGTTCAGGCGAAGTGGTCACGATATTCCTTAGAGGTTGGGACAGTTTCCCATCCGACGCGGTGCGTGGGGGCTCCACACAGGCATACCTTCAACGGTACGCATCCATCCTAAATGAAATAGCCACCAAACTCATAAAAAAAGGTGTGACGTTTCACTAGGATTCCACGAAGCGATACGCAGTTACTGTGCCGCAGAGGTCGATACTCGCACCGCTTCGAAAACCCCGTCAACCCGACGCAAAGCAGATAGTACGGCATTGAGGTGACTGATCTCTGCCAATTCAAAGCTAAAACGCGCCGTTGCAACTTGATCTCGCGTCGACACCGTCGATGCCGAAAGAATGTTCACGCGATAATCGGTCATGACCTTCGTCATATCAGCCAGGAGTCCTGGCCTGTCCAAGGCTTTCGTCTGAATCTGAACGAGATACTGGGCTTGTGAGTGTTCACCGCTCCATGACACTTCCACGAAGCGCTCCGGATGCAGCCCCTGGAGACGGATCGCATTGGGGCATGAACTCTGATGAACTGACACGCCCTGGCCGCGGGTGATGAAGCCGATAATCTCGTCGCCCGGTACGGGCGTGCAGCACCTCGCAAGCTTGACCCAGACATCATTGGCATTCATGCCCGCGACCGAGACGCCCTGTCCCTTCGCGCTGTACTCGCCAATTGTTGAACGATGGCTTCCGGGGGTGATTGCCTCGGAGAGAGTCTCCTCTGTTCCGTCTCCCCCACCAAGGTTTTCAACGAGCTTCGTGACGACGCTTTGTGCGGAAATATGACCGTCGCCAACCGCTGCATAGAGTCCAGAAATATCGGGATATCCCAAAGACGTAGCAACAGAGAGCAATGAGTCATGACTCATCAAACGTTGCAGAGGCAAGTTCTGCTTACGCATAGCACGCGCAATGTGTTCCTTGCCCGCCTCGACGGCCTCTTCCTTACGCTCACGCGAGAACCAGCCCTTGATCTTTTGAGGCGTGCTCGTGGCGATGCAACAAAGGCCAACCAGTCTCGCGACGGACCCGCTTTATCAGATTTTGAGTGACAACTTCAACGGTCTGGCCCGATTCAAGTCGCGTGTCAAGAGGCACGAGGCGCCCATTGACCTTCGCACCGACCGTGTGGTGGCCGACTTCGGTATGCACCGTGTAGGCGAAATCAACCGGTGTTGCCCCTCGCGGAAGGACAACGACTTCACCTTTGGGGGTAAAGACATAAACTTCTTCGCCGGAAATCTCGTAGCGAAGAGAATCTAAGAATTCTTCGGGATCGCCGGTTTCCCGTTCCATATCGACGAGTGCACGAAGCCAGTTCATCTGTTCGTCAGCACTCATTCGATCCGACTCAAGCGAATTCGCGTTCGGATTCTGCTTGTACTTCCAGTGTGCGGCAACGCCGTGCTCGGCGTGCTCGTGCATTTCGTAGGTGCGGATCTGAATCTCGACCGGACGCCCACCGGGACCAATCACCGTCGTATGCAACGACTGATAGAAGTTGAACTTCGGCATTGCGATATAGTCTTTGAAACGCCCGGGAATAGGGTTCCACCGGCCGTGAAGCGCTCCCAAAACCGCATAGCAGTCGCGAACTGTCTCGACCAGTACGCGCACTGCGACAAGATCAAAGATCTCATCAAAGGCTTTATTACGGACGATCATCTTTTGATAGATCGAATAGTGGTTTTTAGGCCGCCCGCTCACAGTTCCCTGAGTCCCGGATCTGCGCAGATCCTCTTCAATCTGCGTGATCACTTCGCGCAAATAGACGTCTCGCTCAGGAGCACGTTCAGCAACGAGATGATCGATCTCCTCGTAGATTTCGGGATAGAGGACTTTGAAGGAGCGCTCTTCAAGCTCCCACTTGATCATGTTCATTCCGAGGCGGTGTGCCAGCGGAGCGTATATCTCTAGTGTCTCGCGCGCCTTCTTCTTCGCAGATTCGACGGGTACGAAACGCCACGTGCGGGCATTGTGGAGGCGATCAGCAAGTTTGATGAGCAAAACACGAATGTCACGACTCATCGCGATAATCATTTTGCGCAGTGTCTCCGACTGGGCATTTGCTCCGTAACGGATTTTGTCGAGCTTTGTCACACCATCAACAAGCTGTGCAATTGCGGGCCCAAAATCTGCGGTGAGTTGTTCTAGGCTGTAGTCAGTGTCTTCAACGGTGTCGTGTAGAAGAGCAGCTGCAAGCGTTGGTGAGGTCATACCGACCTCAGCCAAAATCGTGGCGACGGCAACCGGGTGAGTAATGTAGGGTTCCCCGCTCTTACGCACTTGGCCGCGATGGGCTTTTTCTGCCGTATGATACGCTCGCTCGATCAGTGAAATATCGGCTTTCGGGTGATTTGCACGTAAGGCACGAATCAGGGGTTCAATCTCGGGTGTCGTCGTCTTTGAACGAGCACCGAACCGCTACAAGTCCTGAACGCACACGTGAGCCGGCCGCGGGCGGCCGGGTCACGTCGTCTTTTTGCTCACTCATTCCTCAATGATACAAGTGATCTGCAGGAATGAAAGGCCTGAATTAGAAAACGACAGCAGTTTCAACCTTCACGTGAGGCTCCAGCTTTGTGCGTCCCTTCAAAGCCTCAAGCTCAAGCAAAATAGCGACGGCTTCAACCTTCGCACCGCACTGCTCGATCAGTTTCACGGATGCCGCTGCAGTTCCGCCCGTCGCCAACACGTCGTCGACGACGAGAACGCGTGCACCTTCACGAACGAGGCCCGGATTGAGCTCCATACGTGCGCTTCCGTATTCGAGGTCGTAGTCGATACCAATCACTGGACCGGGAAGCTTTCCTCCCTTTCGGACGGTAATCATCCCAATTCCGAGGCGGTTGCCAGGGGCGCAGCGAGGATGAAGCCTCGTGATTCCAAGCCTGCGACTGCATCAATACGGCCACGGTAGTGGTCTGCAAGGAGATCAATGAGTTTCGCGAAGGCTTCTCCGTCTGCAAGCAGCGGTGTGATGTCGCGGAACAGCACTCCTTCCTCGGGGAAGTCTTGAACCTCTCGCAGGTGACTCAAGACCAGATCACTGACAACTTTGCCGAGCTCAGCGCTCATCGGCGGGCCTTCTTCCTCTTGGGTTGGGCATCATTTGCGAGGCGTCGACCGGGCTGAACCGGCGCGACGCGGACATGGTCACTGCTGCCGCCGTCGCGTTCACGTCGACGGGCAACAATTTCATTGTGCTCTTTTGTTGAGGCACGGCGTTCTTCAAGCATAACTAGCAAAGGTGAAGCGATAAAGATTGACGAGTACGTGCCGACGATCATTCCGACGAAGAGAGCAAGCGAAATATCGGTCAACGTTCCCGCTCCCAAAAGCAAAGATCCAATAATCAAAATGGATCCCACCGGGAGCAAGGCAACGATGGAGGTGTTCAGCGAACGAACCATAGTCTGGTTCACAGCCAAGTTCACCATGTCGCCATAGGTGTAGCGGTTCTGATCGTTGATTCCCTTGGTGAGCTCGCGAACCTTATCGAAAAAGCCACGACGGTGTCGTAGAGGGAGTATCCCAAAATTGTCAGGAAGCCGATGACCGTTGCCGGCGAAACCTCAACGCGGGTAACCGCGAAGAATCCAAGAGTCATTGCAATATCGTGGAAAAGCGCAAAAATTGCGGCAACCGACATAGTCCATGACCGGAAGTAAACCGTCATCAAAACGGCAACAAGAGTCAAGAAGATAATGAGCGATTGAGCGGCCTTCGCAGTGACATCGCGTCCCCAAGAAGGGCCAATCGAGGCGGATTGCACATCACTGGCATTGACGCTGTAGGCCTGAGCCAAAGCCTCGCGGACCGCAAGAGTCTTTTGAGAATCCAAGGATTCCGTCTGGACACGGATACCGTCGACGCCCACCGAGGAAACGCGAACTTCAGAGGCCAAGTTAGCCTTCTGGATCGCATCGTAAGCCGGCTGTTGTGAGGTATTGGTCAAGCCAGTCAGTGTAAATTGCGAGCCGCCGGTAAATTCGAATGAACGGTTGAGGCCAAGGATAGCAATCAACACGATGCACACAGCAATAACGGCATAAGCAGCTCGGACAAAGATACGACGCTTAGGAACGATCGCATAGGACTTCTCACCCGAGTACAGGGCATTGCCCCACTGCGCGTAACTCATCATTGGTCTTCTCCCTCCTGCTTGTCCGAAACATCAGGTGTGGCAGTCGCCTCCGCCTTCTCTTGCTCCGCCAAACGAGCAGCACGTTTGCGCTCAGCAAGTGACATGACCTCGCCGTCTGCGCCCAATTGCTCAGACTCGGAACCCTGCGCGGAAACAACCACGCGGCCTCGGCCGGCATAAGTAATTGCCGAACGTGCACCCAAGTGCTCAGGATCAAGACCCGAAAGCTTGTGTCCTCCACCGAAGAACTCGGTGCGAATGAGAAGCTCCATCATGGGGTGCGTGAAGAGGAAGATCACGACCAAGTCGACAACCGTCGTCACGCCCAAGGTGAAGGCAAAGCCTTGAACACCACCGACAGCGAGAACGTAGAGAACAACAGCGGCAACCAGGTTGACCGCGTCAGAGACCAAAATGGTCCGCTTTGCACGATCCCAGCCTTCATCAACGGCGGCGCTGAGCGGACGCCCGTCGCGGACTTCATCTCGGATACGTTCGAAGTACACGATGAAGGAGTCCGCAGTAACACCGACAGAAACGATCAAACCTGCAATTCCAGCAAGTGACAATCGATAACCAACGGCCCATGAAAGAACCGTGATGACCAAATAGGTCAAGCATCCTGCAACAAGCAGCGAACCGGCTGAAATAACCGAAAGGCCTCGGTATTGCCACACCATGTACAGGACAACGAGAAGCAGACCAATGAGGCCAGCCCACAGGCCCTTTTCAAGATGCTCAGAGCCGAGCGTTGCAGAAATTTGCTGTTCCGATTGAACTTCGAAGTTCAAGGGCAAAGAACCGAAGCGCAACTGGTTGGCCAAGGCTGAGGCACTCTTCGCGGTAAAGTTACCCGAAATCTGAGCCTTGCCGTCCGTGATGACTGCATTCATTGACGGAGCAGTAATCACTTGTCCATCCAGCACCACGGCAAAGTGGTTACGATCAGGCTTGCCGTAGTTCTTACCGCCCTCGGTATCTTGGCTGAAGTCGTACAGGCGCTTCGATGCCTCCGCAAATTGCTTCGCACCCTCGTCGTTGAACGTCAGATTGACGATCCATTCACCAGTCGTGTGCCCCTGTTGGTTCACTCCCATTCCGGCGCTTGCATCAGCAAGATTGGCGCCTGAAACGTCAACGGGACCGAGGAGGTACTCAATGTTTCCATCCGCATCACAAGCTGCGTAGGGCTTATCTGCGGGGGCTTCGGTGCGTCCACCACGAGCAGTGGTGCAGTCCAAAGTGAAAAGGTCATAGCGAGCCTGCTCCGTGGCCCACTTCAGATCCGAGTTACTTTCGGGATTCTCACTGGGTGTATCAGAAAGAACGCCGTCTTTATTGATATCAGCAAGCTCCTTAGCGCGTTCTTCGCTCAGTGCGGTAGTGACTAAGCTCGGGCTTGCAGACGCCGACGGCGATGCGCTCTCTGAAGGAGAAGCACTCTCAGGAGCCGATGCAGACTCCGAAGGAGAAGGAGACTCACTGTTCTGAGGATTCGTCACTTTCGCACCCTGGCTCGCCGAAGGCGTAGGCGTCCCCTGCGACTGCGTCACTGCAGGAAGCATCGCCAGAACCGGACGGAAGTTCATCTGCGAAGACGAACGAATCAGGTCCAGGGTTTCCTGGGAAGGAGTACCGGGGATCGACACAGAAATATTGCTCGACCCCAGAGAAGAGATTTCAGACTCAGACACACCGGATGCGTCAATACGCTGGCGAATAATGTTGATCGCTTCGGTGATATCGCTTTCAGTAACCTCTCGATCGCCCTGTCCCGTCGAAACTGGGGTCAAAATAAGCTGCGTTCCACCTTGCAGGTCCAGAGCCAAGGAAGGCGTGTAGGAAGCGCCCTTATTCGTCAGTTTTCCGACGACAAGCGAGGCTGTCCCGAGAACAAAAATAAAGATGAGAGTAAAAGTGCGCGCCATGGATGACGCTTTTGAGTTTTCACGATGGGCTGCCTTTGGGTCCCCTAGGGGATTACTTCGTGTCGGTGGGGTTTTCCTGTGAATCCAAGCCGAGGATGGGTTCTTCTTCCGGCTCTTCTTGCGTATCGTCCTGGTTGTCAGACTCGCTGCCTTGGAAGGGAAGTTCTTCAGCAACTTCAAGAACTGCGCGCTGGTCCCAGTAAGTCTCTGAGCCGCCGGGAGTTTCAGAATGACGATCTGCCGTCTTTATCAACAAAAGCGTCCCCAGAAATCCGCAGCGCATGCGAACCCACGCGCCCGGAACCATCATTTCGTTGCGACGTCGTTCTGCTTCTTTTTCTTGCTCCATCATGCGCTTACGAGCACGAGCATTCATCACAAACATGGCAACGATTGCGATGGCGAGGAAGAGCAGGAATTTATAATCCACGGTGTGTCTTTCTTCTAGGGGCAGATACGCACGATAACTATCCGCATACAGTCTAATAGCTACGCACGGTTTTCGGTGACATACCGTCCGGGTTCACAAAAATCACTCAAAAAGCGTCGATTCAGGCGGCGGAGTAAGCCCTAGTGCTTTCCAAGCCTTCGCCGTCGCCATACGCCCGCGTGTCGTCCGCAGAATGAAGCCTTCACGCACCAAATAGGGCTCTGCAACAGTCTCGACAGTTTCTGCTTCTTCTCCAACCGTGACAGCCAAAGTTGTCAATCCCACCGGTCCCCCGGCAAAACGACGGCACATCGCATCCAAAACGGCGCGGTCAAGTCGGTCTAAGCCAAAAGCGTCAACTTCAAAAAGCTCAAGAGCTCCCCGAGCGGCCTCAAGAGTGAGTTGCCCATTTCCACGTACCTGCGCAAAATCGACGACTCGCCGCAGCAAGCGGTTTGCGATACGAGGAGTCCCTCGAGAACGAGATGCAATTTCATGGGCAGCCTGTGCATCGATAGGCGTAGCGAGAAGATCAGCTGAACGCTTCACGACCATCTCGAGATCTTCAGTTGAATAAAACTCCAGATGCGCCGTGAATCCGAAACGATCGCGAAGAGGAGCCGGTAAAAGCCCCGACCGCGTCGTCGCACCGACGACAGTGAAAGGAGGAAGAGTCAAAGGAATTGAGGTGGCCCCGGGGCCCTTTCCGACGACCACGTCAACGCGGAAGTCTTCCATCGCCAGGTAGAGCATTTCCTCGGCTGTGCGGGCAAGGCGATGGATTTCATCAATAAAGAGGACATCGCCTTCTTGAAGGCCTGACAAAATCGCAGCAAGATCACCGGCATGTTGGATAGCGGGCCCAGAAGTTAGACGCAGTGACGTTCCCATCTCTGCTGCAATAATCATCGCCAGGGTCGTCTTTCCTAGCCCGGGAGGACCAGCAAGAAGCACATGATCAGCGCTCGCGCCTCGTGCCCGAGCAGCATCCAGCACCAGTTGAAGCTGATTACGCACGACACTTTGACCCACAAATTCACTCAGACGCTTGGGGCGAAGCGCAGCCTCGGCAGCCCTTTCAAGTTCCCCAGCATCCGGGCGACAATGTTGATCGAGGGCTCAAATTCATCGGCCATTTGCGCCTCCCAGCTTCATGAGTGCAGCCCGCAAAAGATCAGAAGCGTTAAGCCCATTTCCACCCAGTTCAGACAGTACGCTCTCCGCCTTTGCTTCATTCCATCCAAGCCCAATGAGCGCGGCCTTCACTTCTGCTTCAACCACCCCGGCTGAGGGTGCCGAGGCCTCGGGAAGCTGCGCGGGAAGACCAAGTTTGTCGCCCAGTTCGACGAGCATTCGCGAGGCAACCTTCTTTCCCACTCCCGGAATGCGCGCGAGCGTTGCCGCATCCTGGTCAGCGACGGCTCGGCGCAGATCATTTGGGCTGAAGACCGACAGAGCGGCTAGTCCAATTCGAGGTCCAATTCCGGTTACAGACATAAGGTTTCAAAAGACTTTTCGTTCCTCTTCGGTCTTAAAACCATAGAGAGTCAATGCGTCTTCACGAACAATTAAGTGGGTGTAGAGCTCAATCTCATCGCCCTTGTGCAACTCACTTGCCAAGGGCGGAACAATAAAGACCTTAAAGCCAAGTCCCCCATAGACCACGACAACATCGTCGACGCCGATTTGCGCCACTGTGCCGAGAACTCCCGAAATCGCGGCTTCACCTCAAATCGATGGGCCGAACATGCGTACGATACCCCTAGCTTCGCCGCCGCCTGGGATCGACCGCGCCGGTGCGGCGCTGAGCCGCTTGGGCTTGCGCCCACATTTCTTGTGCGGGAGTCAGCTGTCCGCGTGCAGAAAGCTTCCCTGACGAGGAAACTGCGACCGTCGAATCCGATCGAGCTCGAGTAGCCCAGTCCCCCGCCACGCATGGCAGATTGCAATAGCAAGGGAGTCCGCCGCGTCGGCAGGCTTGGGCGGTTTATCTAATCCGAGAATACGAGCAACCATATGCTGGACTTGCGCTTTGTCGGCATTGCCATTTCCTGTGACGGCGCTTTTGACTTCGGATGGAGTATGGATTGCCATCGGCAGCCCCGCACGCCCGGCCGCAGCAAGGGCTACACCCATGACCTGCATCGTTGTGGAAACAGAACGCAGATTGTCTTGTGCAAAAACCTGCTCGATGGCAACGACTTCGGGATGGTAGAGCCCAATCACGTGGTCGATTGCATCGGCAATCTTGGCCAGTCGAAAATGTTGAGCGAGCTCAGTTGATGAACGCGCGACACCGACGAAGACCATCGAGGCACGACGAGTCGCATCGACGTCTACAACACCAAGTCCACATCGCGTAATACCTGGGTCAATACCCAATACCCGCATCTTCAGGCTTCCCCGCGGATCATCCGTACAAATAGGTCATGGAATCGCCAGTCTGAGCCAATCTCAGGATGGAAAGAGGTCGCCATGGCGTGGCCACTGCGGACCGCAACGATGGGACCATCGGGCAAATTCCCCGCACGCGCAAGGACCTGCACGTCATTGCCGACTGACTCGACCCAGGGAGCACGGATAAAGACCGCCGGAAAAGGCGCCCCTTCGATACCCTCGATGACAAGATCTTCTTCGTAAGAATCGACCTGACGCCCAAAAGCATTGCGGCGGACAACCATATCGATCGCGGCAAAGGATCGCTGGTCATCCCGCCCGTCAAGGATATGCGTGGCGAGCATAATCATTCCCGCGCAGGTCCCGTAAACGGGCATCCCATCAGCGATTTTTCTTCGATAGCGGATCAAAGAGTCCGAAAGACAGAAGCAGATTCGACATGGTTGTCGATTCCCCGCCGGGAATAACCAGGCCGTCGACAGCGGCTAGTTCATTTTGACGTCGCACAAGGACAGCGCGGGCGCCGGATTCACCCAGCGCCCGCACATGTTCTGCGACATCGCCCTGAAGGGCAAGGATGCCGACCGTTACCATCCGCGTTCAGCCAATCGATGGTCGACGGGAAGATCGTCAACGTTGATGCCAACCATTGCTTCTCCGGGCCTCGGGAAACCTCAGCGATCACGGCGGGATCATCGTAGAAGGTCGTTGCCTTGACAATTGCGGCCGCGCGCTTCGCGGGATTACCGGACTTGAAGATTCCGGAGCCTACGAAAACGCCTTCTGCGCCGAGCTGCATCATCATTGCAGCATCCGCGGGAGTAGCAATGCCACCAGCGGTGAAAAGAACCACGGGGAGGCGTCCTTCACGAGCGACCTCGGCGACCAGCTCGTAGGGAGCCTGCAGTTCCTTCGCGGCAACGTAGAGTTCGTCTTCAGGCAGAGAGGTCAGGTGGCGAATTTCGTCGCGGATCTTACGCATATGAGTAGTCGCGTTCGAAACATCGCCGGTGCCGGCCTCGCCCTTGGAGCGAATCATTGCGGCACCCTCATTAATGCGACGAAGAGCCTCGCCAAGATTGGTTGCACCGCAGACGAAGGGGACCGTGAAATTCCACTTATCGATGTGGTGTGAGTAGTCCGCAGGGGTCAAAACCTCAGACTCGTCGATATAGTCAACGCCCAAAGATTGCAGTACCTGAGCTTCAACAAAGTGGCCAATGCGTGCCTTTGCCATGACCGGAATCGAAACGGCATTAATGATGCCGTCGATGAGATCCGGGTCGAGACATGCGCGCGACACCGCCTTGAGCGCGGATATCGGCGAGGACGCGCTCAGAGTGCCATAACGGCAACTGCGCCAGCGTCCTCAGCAATCTTTGCCTGCTCAGGGGTGACAACGTCCATGATGACGCCGCCCTTGAGCATCTGAGCCATGCCCCGCTTCACCTGCGGAGTTCCGACCTCGCGTGTGGTCGTCTGCTCAGTCATCCTTTACTCCTCTTCTTCCAGCTGGGCGCGCACCTCGTCGGAAAGAGACATATTCGTGTAGATGTTCTGCACGTCGTCTGAGTCTTCGAGTGCATCAATCAGCTTGTTGACTTTAAGAGCGCCTTCAAGGTCAAGTTCGACCTCAGTAGAAGCGACGAATTGGGTTTCGGCCGAGTCGTAGTCGATGCCGGCCTCTTGCAGCGCGCTGCGAACCGCGACGACATCGCTGGGATCGCATTCGATGACGAAACCTTCACCGAGGTCTTCAACTTCCTCTGCTCCAGCGTCAAGAACAACTTCCATCAGTCGATCTTCATCAACGCCCTCAGCCGCAGGAACCTCGATGACACCGCGCCTCGAGAAGAGATAGGAGACGGATCCGGGATCAGCAAGAGAACCACCCTGACGGGTGAAGCCGAGGCGAACATCGGATGCTGCACGGTTGCGGTTATCGGTCAAGCATTCCACGAGGAAAGCAACACCATTCGGGCCATAGCCTTCATACATGATGGTCTCGTAGTTTGCGCCGCCTGCTTCTGCACCCGAGCCGCGCTTGATGGCGCGCTCGATGTTGTCTGCGGGAACAGAGTTCTTCTTCGCCTTTTGAATAGCGTCGAAAAGAGTGGGGTTACCGGCAGGATCGCCACCACCTGTACGAGCAGCAACTTCAATGTTCTTAATGAGTCGTGCGAAGAGCTTACCGCGCTTGGCGTCAATCGCCGCCTTCTTGTGCTTGGTAGTCGCCCACTTAGAGTGTCCCGACATTACTTCTCCCTTTTGGGCTGGATTAATACTGTGTCAGTCTACAGCGCATCCACAAACTTCCCCACCGGGCACGCGTTTTATGGGACAATGCCACAGATCTGTCAGTGAGCTTGCACTGCACAACAGACGCATCATCGTGGGAGGATTCACCATGGCTTTGGGACACGGTATTGAGCACGCGGTGTGCTCAACGCGAGAGTGTGAGAATCCCGCGGAATTTCTCATTGAGTGGTCGAATCCCAAAATTCACACCGGCCGCACGAAAAAATGGCTCGCGTGCCCAGATCACAGGCAGTTTCTCATCGACTATCTCAGATACAGAAATTTCCCTTACGAGGTCAGCGATTTCCCTGTCTCCCCCACGCCTTCAGATTCCCCCGCCCGCGAACAATAATTGCCGAGGCCGCGGGGGCTACGCGCTTTAGCCCAGTTGATGCCCGTCCCAGCTCAGCGCCTTCAGATTGGCAACTTCGCCAATTCTCAGCTGACGAAACTCGTCAATATTGGCCTCAAAAACCGCCATTCCCGTATTCGACATGAACTGGGTGGGGCTCACACCCAGGCGAATATCTTCGCTCAGCACTGCGGAAAGAACTCGGATTAACCCGCCGTGTGCAACGATGCCGCCTACTCCCTCGTCTCCCCCCGAGCGGTAAGCACGCTCCATGACATCACGAATAATCGGCACGACACGACCAAGAAACTCGTATCCATCTTCTGCCCCGGGCATGCGATGAGCAAAGTTGGCGTTCATCCATGCATAGCACGCTTCGACATAGACACGGATTGCAACCGGGGAAGAGGACATTTCATAGTCCCCTGCTGAGACCTCCCGGATCTGCGCGCTCACCTGGGGTTTCACACCATAGCGCGTACACAGAGGAGCTGCGGTCTGCCGTGTCCTCGTCATTGCTGAGACTGTGAGGGCATCGAGGCGGTCACCGACTTCCTTGGAGAAACGTTCGCTCATCGATTGGGCTTGTGATTGTCCGAGGTTTGTCAGGGGAAGTCCGGGAAGCCGCGTATCCAATGCCGCCGAGAGATTGGCTGCTGTTTGCCCGTGTCGAATAAGTACTAGCTTCACGCGTTTTCTCTTCTCCTAGGTAATATCCCAGAACAGTTTCTCAAAAAGTGTGCGGACTTTGCGCGAGGCGGACAGCCACTGATCAATCATCTGAGAGCGACTCTCACGCGAATACCCCATGAGCATTGCCAAAGCGACGAGTTGATCAACGTTCGATGGCAGAACATCATTCTTGGACGCCGATGGGCCTGTTGCGATTACTTTCAAGCGTCGAAGACGCTGTGCCATCGTCCATGTTGATTCGATGAGATTGTAGGACTGAGAGGATAGATGTCCGTCTTTACACAATGCATCAAGGGCACGTTTGGTTGAGGCAACTCGAAGAGAAGGATCGTCATATCCCCATTGCAGTTGGAAGAGCTCCACGAGCCATTGAATATCCGATAGCGCACCTGGACCGAGCTTCACGTGCATTCGCGGATCGATACCACCGGGAATTCGTTCGCGTTCAACACGCACCTTCATGAGCTGAATCTCTTGCTTCTCGGTGGCACTCAGAGCGTTCGAATAGCAAAATTCTTGGACGAATTCCCATAAACGATGCTCATTCCGACCACCTGCAAGGGGACGAAGGCGCACGAGCATTTGTTTTTCCCAGCTTTGCGCCCATTTCTGGTAATAATCAATGTAGGATTCGCAGCTACGAACTAAGGCACCGTTTTTCCCCTCCGGGCGCAAGTTGAAATCAAGGGCCACAGCAAGTGCCCTGCTGGGGCGCGCAAGCAGCTGCTTAAGTCGGGTCAAAAGAGTGTGGGCCACGCTAGCTTCTTCACTACCGGCCTCGTCATTCATGATAGCGATGACATCAAGGTCAGAGGTGTACGTCAGCTCTTGCGCACCGTAGCTTCCCAGAGCGCACAGCTCTAGGCCGAGAAGCTCGCATTCGCCTGCTTCACGTTCGATCAGGGTTTCAAGAGAGGATTGAAGGCACACATCAGCAACGTCGGATAGTGCTTGACCGATACCTGAACTGCTGCCGTAACTTCCCTCAAAGCGATTCGAAGTACTTCTCGAGTCCGAATTAAACGAATTTTTTCGACAGCATCCTCGGCACTGACCGCACGCCTTGCGGTTGCAAGCATCTGTCCGCGAAGGGTTTCTTGAGATGGAGTCTCCAGTAACTCTGGCGAATCCAGCCAGGACACAGCCTCGGGAAAGAGACGAGAAGTGCCCCAAGCCACTCCGGAGGCAGAAAGAACTCGACATAGCTGCGACGCAGCGAAAATCACTGTCACGCAAAAGCGCCAAATACCAGTGCGAGTCGCCGATTTCTTCGGAAAGCACACGAAAGTTCAGCAAACCCATGTCGGGGTTTGCTCCGTCGGCAATCCAGGATAAGAGCACTGGAAGCAAGTGACGTTGAATCATCGCACGTCTACTGGTTCCCGTGCTCAAAGATTTGAATATGCCCCATTGCGCTACGCGGAGTCCAAATAGCCGAGTGCTCGCAAAACGTTCCATCGCCTGTTGCGGATCCAAACGGATCAGGTCATCGTCGGCCTGCGCACTAGCTGCAATGATCGGCCGGAAGAATACAGAATGATGAAGAGCGCGCACCTGCCGACGAAGCGAACGCAAATGCTCGTGAAGATCATGCGTGCTGGCGTCCGTGCCAAATAAAGATCGTACGAGGCGCTCAAGTTGAGATTGAGAGTGCGGAAGATTGTGTGTGCGATGCATACGCAAAAGTTGCGAGCGATGTTCCAGAGTACGCAGATAGGCGTAGCTCTCGCGCAAGCTTGCCGCGTCACTGCGGGCAATGTATCCCTCGGCGCTCAGTGCGTCGAGTGCATCGAGGGTTGATCTTTGGCGAATGCGATCATCGTTTCTACCGTGGACCAGTTGTAAGAATTGAATAGAAAATTCGATATCACGCAGTCCGCCAACGCCAAGTTTGAGTTCTTGATCCCGGTTCTTTTCTGGAACGGAACGCTCCACCTGCACGCGCATACTGCGAACATCATCGACAAATCCGTCACGCGCAGAGGCCTCCCAAATGAAGGGAGAGGCAAGCCGTAAAAATTCCTCACCTGTGCGCTGATCCCCCGCGCAGGGACGTGCTTTGAGAAGAGCCTGGAACTCCCAGTTCTGAGCCCACCGTTTCCAATAGCTGTGGAAAGAGTCGAGGGTACGCACGAGCGCACCGTCACGCCCTTCTGGGCGAAGATTTGCGTCCACGCTCCACAGCGGTGCTTCACTGGCCGGACTTGAACACACTGCGTTGATGATGTTGGCCATCTTGGTTGCGCGTTCAAGCATTTCAGCGGTCTGTAAATCTTCCCCGTTGTAGTCATCGGGAGAGTCACCAAGAACATACATGACGTCAACGTCGGAAATATAGTTAAGTTCCTGTCCCCAGTTTTTCCCATCGCAATGACACATAGAGGATCAGCCTGCACCTGTCTTCAAGGCATTGAGCGATGTAGAGCGCGCCTGCAAGGGCTGCATCGGCGAGATCTGAAATGCGACGAGCAACTGATTGGAAATGGTGCGGAGCACACGGATCTGGGGACAAGAGATCGTCGGCAACGATCTCAAAGAGCGCACGCCGATAAGCACTGCGCAAGGTACACACCGCAAAGCTCCATGCGTTTGAGTCTTCGCTTGCGTATTCCTCCCAATCTTGCGGCAGTGCTTGGCGCAGATATTCAACCATCCCGAGGCCACTAGGCGGTGGCGACATCGTCAAAAAATCGGGATGCTGCAGCAGGTAGTCACCCACCACGAGGAAAAGCCCACGACCGCGGCAAAACGGCACGCGGCCTCGGCGTCAGAATTCAAGTCCTGGATGAGTTGCGGGCACTGAGAAGCAGCACGCGCACACACGAGGGCGAACTGCTCGATATCCGCACACTTGTCAAGAGCATGGCCAAGATCTTCAATAACCAGGCCGCTCTCGTCGAGAAGCGCACGGACGCGCTCGGGTTGATGCACGCCCCAGCGGCGAAGATCCTGGTCAGAGATCATCCATTGACCTTAAGGAACTGGCGCAATTCCCCAGGGGTGATCTGACGACGATATTCGCGCCATTCACTCTCTTTTTCACGCAAAACGTGCTCAAAGACTTGCTCACCTAAAGCTTCAGCAACAAGTTCTGATTCACGCATCGCACGCAAAGCATCAGAAAGAGAAGACGGCAACGGGTGAATTCCCAAAATCTGTCGCTCGGTATCACTGAGCTGCCAGACATTATCTTCCGCCTCGTCGGCAAGCGACATTTTCTTCTCGATGCCATCGAGTCCGGCCCTAATAAGCACTGCGAAGGCAAGATAGGGGTTCGCAGCCGGGTCGAGGCCTCGGAATTCAATGCGCGCACTGGTGGTCTTCGAGGGCTTATATGCCGGAACGCGCACCAGCGCAGAACGATTGTTGTGTCCCCAGCAGATGAAGGAAGGCGCTTCTCCCCCGCCCCACAATCGCTTATAGGAATTCACATGCTGGTTGGTAATCGCTGCAATCTCACGCGCGTGGTGGAGCAATCCGGCAATGAAATAGCGTCCAATTTCGGAAAGCTGGTAGCGCCCCGAAGGATCATAGAAGGCATTCTCATCACCTTCGAAAAGAGAGAGGTGCGTGTGCATTCCCGAGCCCTGCTGATCGGCAAAAGGCTTGGGCATAAAGGTTGCGAGCATTCCCTCCGAGAGCGCGACCTCTTCGATGAGGGTCTTCGCCGTCATAATGTTGTCAGCAGCGCGCAGCGCGTCAACTCACGCAAATCCACCTCATTTTGTCCAGGACCTGCTTCATGATGCGAGAACTCGACTTGAATTCCCGTATCTTCCAGGGCATGAACAATCTTGCGGCGAAAATCGTTGGAAAGCCCGCGCGTGACATGGTCGAAATAGCCAGCCTGGTCAACGGGTTCGAGGTGGTTGATATCCACGGGCTGGCGTAGAAGATAGAACTCGATCTCTGGATGAGCGAAAACAGAAAACCCCATCTCCGAGGCGCGCTGAACCGCGCGTTCGAGCGCGCCTCGGGGATCGGCAGGAAGAGGGCAAGCCATCGGGAGTCAGGACATCGCAGAACATTCTCCCGTGGACGTCGCCATCGCCTTTGTTATGTAACCGTTGGAAGGTTGCAGCATCAGGACGCAAAAAGCATGTCGGATTCGTAGACACGAGTCAGCCCTTCGATTGAAGAACCATCGAATCCGATCCCTTCAGCAAATGCCTCTTCGAGTTCTCCCGGGTCGATGGCGACCGATTTGAGAACTCCGCGACATCCGTGAACCATAAACGAATCAGACGGATGTCTTCTTGAGCAACGCTACGAGGACTTGTTCCTGATGCTGTTTCATCTGTCTTCCTTAGGGAACGACCGAAGCCCTTCGAAATCGCATCAAGGGCACCGGTGAGATCTGAGGGCAGCACCCACAGTTTCGAGGCTTGACCATTTGCAATTCGGGGCAGCATCTCCAAGTACTTGTAGGAGAGCAGTTCCGGCGTGGCATGTCCCTGGTTAATGGCCGTGAACACGACAGAGATGGCTTCTGCTTCACCCTGCGCGCGCAGGATCTGTGCCTGGCGAGCACCTTCAGCCTGGAGGATGAGAGCTTCCTTCTCACCGCGGGCCTGCAGCACTTGCGCTTCCTGCTGTGCCGAGGCCGCGAGGACGGCAGCTTGCTTCGCACCTTCAGCCTTCTTGATTTGCGCTTCACGCTCTGCTTCAGCAGTCAAGATCGTTGCACGCTTCGTACGCTCAGCAGTAATCTGCTGCACCATCGCGGACAAAACGTTCGGCGGCGGTTCAATTGACTTGAGTTCAACGCGTGTCACGCGAATGCCCCAGGGGCCAGTTGCCTCGTCAAGAACGCCACGGGTTGCTTGTTGATCGATTCGCGGCTGGTCTGGGTTTCTTCCAAATCCAAAGAACCGATGAGATTACGCAAGGTCGTCGCAGTGAGCTGCTCGATCGCTTGCAGGAAGTTAGCAACCTCGTAGGTTGCGCTTCGAGGATCAGTAATCTGGAAGTAGATCACAGAGTCGATCTCGACCATAGCCTGGTCTGCAGTAATGACCGACTGCGAGGGGAAGTTCACCACCTGTTCACGCAGGTCGATTCGTGCCGCAACGCGGTCAACAAAAGGCACCAGAAGGTGAAAACCGCCGTGCAGAACTGAACGGAAACGACCGAGGCGTTCAACAACGAAAGCCTCAGATTGGGGAACAATTCGGACGGCTCTGAGCAGTGAGATTGCGACGAAGAGGATGAAGACTACTGCGACGATCGCAACAACGGATCCGAGAAGATCATCTGTCATAATCCGCACTCCTTTCTTGGAAATATTTTGATTAATACAATGGCTGACTTGTCAGAGGGCGAACGACTGCCGTTGCGCCTTCAATAGCAACAACCTCAATTTGAGTGCCTACGGGGATGAGTTCACCCGTGCTTCGTGCACTCCATTCACCTCCGGAAAACTGAATACGACCATCGCGCTCCCCCACGAGTTGTGTCACGTAGCCGCTCTTTCCGATCAGTGCATCCGCATTCGTGCGCACGTCATCACCGGATCGTTGGATGCGTCCTTTCATGAGAGGGCGCATGACGATGAGCAAGAGGAGCGAAACGACGACAAAAACTGCGACTTGTGCAATAAGGCCACCGCCGAAAAATGCGGTAATCGCTGCAGCAACGGCTCCAATGGCAAACATCAGGAACACGAAAGTGATACTGAGAACTTCAATGATTCCAAGGAGTAGGGCTGTCAGCAGCCACATCCACCACGTCATTTTGTTTCCCCTTTCAGTCGGCTAATACTCAACGAGGCAGGCCGCGTGCCAGCCAGCGACCGTTGTCATTTTCTACGCTCAGTGCTAGTTCAAAGGCTTCAGATAGAACTCGTCCGGTTAGGACTTCCTCAACAGGGCCAGAGGCAAAGACTTCACCGGCTTTCATAACCAGTGCGTGCGTAATCCCCTGAGGAATCTCTTCGAGGTGATGCGTCACCAAGAGCAGCTGAGGTGCAGCACGACCAGAGATAATCTCGGCCATTGCAGCTACGAGCAATTCGCGTGCACCCAGATCAAGTCCCGCCGCGGGTTCATCGAGAATCAAGGCTTCAGGATCCGACATCAGTCCGCGGGCAAGGACGATTCTTTGTCTTTCCCCCTCAGAGAGCGTATGGAATGGGCGATCTTCAAGGTGGGCGACGCTGAAGAGAGCGAGCAGGTCGCGTGCGCGCGCGGTATCGATGTCTTCGTATTCCTCACCAAAAGGTGAAGAAACTCCCCACGCGGCAGATCGGACGACATCAATCACTCGCGTACTTGGACGCAGCCGTTGTGTAGTCGAGAGAGATACCAAAGAGCAACGAGCTGCCAGTTCCTGGGGTTGGCATGATTCGAGTGGAACACCATCAAAACATGCTTGCCCAGAAGAGGGCGCAACTTTCCCGCTAGCGACGCGAACAAGGGATGTTTTTCCCGCCCCGTTTGCTCCTAGAACTACCCACTGTTCTTGGCGCGAGGTATGCCAAGAAACCTCACGAAGAATTTCGGTCTCGCCACGGGTCAAGCTGACATCATTGAGCTCAATCACGGTATCCATTGTTTCAGTATCTCGCAGGATATACAGTGTGTCCTTTTCAAAACAATCAGATTCATCAAACGAGTTGTTTATAGAGTTCAACCGTCTTTTCACCGATTGCATCCCACGAGAAATGTTCCCGCGCGCGCACAAGCCCAGCATGTCCCATTTCTCGAGCTCTTTCGGGCGAAGCCAAGACTTGAGTCAAACGCTCAGCCATATCGTGCTCAAAAGCATCTGGATCAAGAGGAGTGCCTGTCCCATCGTGTAGCTGCTCGATCGGAACAAGGTATCCCGTCTCTCCATCGACAATGACATCGGGGATACCTCCAGTTGCGGTTCCCACGACTGGCAAGCCAACTGCCATAGCCTCAAGGTTAACGATTCCCAGCGGTTCATAGACCGAGGGGGTAACAAAAACAGTCGCGCAGTCCAAGAGTGCGATGAGGTCGGCGCGCGGAAGCATTTCTGAAATCAAAATGACACCATTGCGAGTGGCTTGAAGCTGTGCAACTAGTCCTTCGACTTCGGCTGCAATTTGTGGAGTATCGGGCGCTCCAGCACACAAAATGACCTGAACGTCATCCGGAAGCAAACGCGCAGCGCGCAAGAAGTACGGAAGTCCTTTTTGGCGAGTAATACGACCGACAAAGATCACCGACGGCCGGTTGGGATCCACTCCCCACTGGGCCAAGACCTTCGCCTGATGGTCCTTTTCTTCTGGCGTTGTGGGTACATGCCACTGCGATAGATCAATTCCGTTGTGGATCACGTGCACGCGATCGGGATCAACCGCGGGATACGCGCGCAAAATGTCCTCACGCATTCCATGCGATACAGCGACCACCCCAGCTGCGGCCTCGTAAGCGGAACGCTCGATGAAAGAAGATACGCGGTAACCGCCTCCGAGCTGCTCAGCTTTCCACGGACGCAAAGGCTCAAGGGAGTGTGCGGTAATCACATGCGGAATATCGTTCATTAATGCCGAAATATGTCCGGCAAAATTTGCATACCACGTATGCGAATGCACAAGATCCGCGCCAACCGTCTGGGCTGCGATCTCAAGATCAACTCCGAGAGTGCGAAGGGCAGCATTTGCCTGCGCAAGTTGAGGCAGATCCTCGTAGCCGAAAACGCCTTGTTCTCCTTCGCGAGGACCATCAAAAGCCTGAACCCGAAGGTCATCAACCCGGGGGCGAAGAACTTTGGCCAATTCAGTAACGTGAACTCCAGCTCCCCCATAGACATGTGGCGGGTATTCTCGGGTCAGCAAATCAACGCGCATGTGAGCTCCTTTGACGCACGGATGTCTCTAGCTTAGCGGAAATGTTGCGCGAACTATGTTCTTCGCCACGTTTTAAAATCGGCCACCAAAAGTGTGCGTTTGCGCATACTCTTGTGTCATGGCTAAAAATCATGTTCTTGCGATCGTTCTAGCCGGAGGCGAGGGTAAACAGCTCATGCCCTTGACCATGGATCGGGCAAAGCCGGCCGTTCCCTTCGGTGGCCATTTCCGTCTCATCGATTTTTCTCTCTCGAATATGGTCAATTCGGGATACATGAAAATCGTCGTCCTGACTCAATACAAGTCACACTCGCTTGACCGTCACGTCACGCGAACTTGGTATACCTCTCCTCTCCTCGGCAACTTCATTGCACCTGTGCCCGCTCAGCAGCGTCGCGGCCCACACTGGTATTTGGGAAGCGCCGATGCAATCTATCGAGTCCTCAACATCGTCGATGATGAAAACCCTGATTACATCGTTATTACAGGTGCCGACAACATCTACCGCATGGATTTCTCGCAGATGGTTGAACACCACATCGAATCGGGACTTCCTGCAACCGTGGCCGGTATCCGTCAGCCCATCGAGCTGGCGCCTTCTTTAGGTGTCATCGAAGGCAAAGACGGGCACGTCGATAAGTTCGTTGAAAAGCCGCAGAACCCGCAAGGTCTTCCCGATAATCCCAATCAGGTCCTTGCCTCTATGGGTAACTACGTCTTCACGACGGCAGAACTCATCGCCGCGCTTCGTGAAGACGCAGAAGATCCTCTTTCCAAGCACGACATGGGTGGCAATATCATCCCATGGTTCGTCGAGCGCGGCATGTGCGGTTACTACGATTTCAAGGATAATGACGTCCCCGGATCCACCGATCGTGACCGCGACTACTGGCGCGATGTCGGTACCTTGGATGCCTACTACGAGGCCAATATGGACCTCATTAGCGTCCACCCGGTCTTCAACCTATACAACAGGGATTGGCCGACCATGACGCTCCTGGATGGCTCGCTACCTCCCGCAAAGTTCGTTTACGGCGACGAGCACTCCCGCATGGGACATGCCGTGGATTCCTTCGTCTCCCCTGGCGTGATTATCTCCGGTGGCGAGGTCTACCACTCGATCATTTCTCCCAACACCTACGTCCACTCGTGGGCATAGGTGACGGATTCGGTCATCATGAATGGCACACGAGTGGGCCGTCATGCGATCGTTTCGAAAACGATCCTCGATAAAGGGAGTGATCGTCGAAGAGGGTGCGGTTGTCGGTGTCGACCTCGAGCACGACCTCGAACGTGGCTTCACTGTCACCGAATCGGGAATTACCGTCGTCCCCAAAGGGGAGTTGTCGTTACTCGCTAAGAGCCACGCATAGAGACGTTACTGGCCTCCGAACGTTATGTTCGGAGGCCAGCGCGTTATTCAATGACGAGCGTTGTACCATCCCAACCAGCAAGGCAGATGCGAAGCAGTTCGACGAGCCGGGTTGGGTAGAATTCACAGTCACGTGACTGGGCCTCAAAATCATCGATATCCCACCAGCGGTATTCGTCAATGACGCGTTGTTCCTCTTCGGTCCAGCAGGTATCACTCAGCTCCTTACAGTGCGTACGCGCATAAAAAATCTCTTCGTCTTGGCGCGCAAGGACTGTTTCGAAATCGAACACTGCACGGCGATAAGCAATAGGACCGATCAGTAGTTCCGGTTCTAGATGGATTCCAGTTTCTTCGAGAAGCTCACGCGAAGCACATTGTCGAGCACTTTCGCCATCTTCGATTCCACCGCCAACGGTAAACCACCACGAGCGCTCGGGATTGTCCGCGTCGTGGCCTCGGACCAGAAGCACACGGTCTTCTTCATCAAAAAGAATGACCCGCGCCGCACGTCTATGCGGAAATCCGTCCTCATCACGAGGCCAATTGTGCGCGCTCACGCCCCACCTGGGCCGCCGTTTGGGACAGTTGCGTCAATGAGAGGAATTGGCTCCGCGCTTGGTTGCTTTGTCAAAGGAGCGCGCGGTCGTAAACATCACGCCCGGGGTCCGGCCGGCGACGTTTTTCGCGATTCGCTTCATCGAGGCCAACAGCAGCAAGCGCGTTCAAGAACAGATCCATGGACTTTGCGAGCTTCCGATCCCGGATTTCGCGGCCCACTGAACCGCGTTCCGTCGCTGAGCGCGATCACTCACCATACCCACTTCAACGGGCAAGACCCAGCCGCCGACAACAAAGGGAATAAGGCCTCGCTGAATATTCGAAGCCTCTCGAGAGGATTGGATAATGAGGAATACAAACCAACCGACGAAAAGGGGCACTTCAAAGAACAGGTACGCAACATACCAGCTCCCTTGATCGTTCACGCTTGCAAGGAAATTCCAGAAGGCGTGGAAGAAGACTGCGGTGAGGTATCCGAGAAATACGCGGATTGTGCTCCACAGTGGACCGTAGCAGCGAATAATCACCAAGGCGATCGCCATTCCCGTGAAAGAGGTTGCCATCGGGTGAACGAAAGGCGAAAGGACTCCACGGTTAAATACCGTCGACGTCAACATGAGGCTGCCTGATGCACTGGACTTCAGGAAATACTGAATATTTTCAATAAACGCGAATCCAGCGCCGACGATACCACCGGTAATCAATCCGTCGAGCCGGGAATTAATTGAGTTTCTTCTGGCAGAATAAAGATGATGACACCGAGGCCCTTGAAGAGCTCTTCGGCAAAAGGAGCAACGATCACGGCGACCAGTACCGTCGCTATATTCGCGTCTCCCAAAGTGCGTGCAAGATCAAGATTCAGAGTGCTATTGACGACAAGAGATGATGCCGTAGCAACACCCGCCCCCCAGATGAAGCACAAGAATTTTGCCTTCCAGCCCTCTCGTTCCCAACGGTCTAGGTAATTCAAAACACCCAGCACAATTCCAAGCGGAATCAGGGCAAGAAGAGTCATCGTTGCAGCGGATACAACGCCTCCGGTGCCGACATATGTCGCCATGAGGACAACGACACCGAGGGTTCCCAGCAGCGTAAAGATAATTTCTAGATAGGGCAGGGTCTTCACTCGCTGCGGAATATGCCAACTCGGGGCAAGTTCAGGAGCGGGGTCTTCAGGCCGAATGAGCTCAGATTCCGTGGTTTTAATCTTCTTGAGACGGTAGTCCTCCCCCGGACCACCCCATCGCACCGTAGTATCACTCATTTAATAGCCAAGTCCATCTTCAAGGGTGTCATCATCAAAGTCGACGCTCACAGCATAGGGGGCATGCCCCGCCAAATGCGCCAGCCTGACCCAGGTACGCTCCCGAATTTTGCGTGTCTGACTGACGTAGAGGTTATGCATCGAACGCGCTAATTGCACTTTGTACGATACCTGATCGAGCTGGTGAAGTTCGCGAGACCAGTACGGGTCGTTTTCCATTCTGCCGCGTACCTCAGTATTGATCGCACTACGGAGCACACGTGAAAGCGCTGACTGTGCCTCAAGGTAAGCCAAAGACTGAGTTCGCGTTTCTTCATCCGATGCTGCTGCTTCAGCGCTTCTTCTATCCAGACCATCGGCAACGAGAGGAAGATCCTCACGTCGCACACATGCGCAAGCAGCCGAAGAGAGCTCGGCCGATACCGCTGAAGGCAAGTCGGGATACTCGGCAATCCTTTGTCCGTATCGAGCTCGTTCATCAAGAAGAAGAGCAAGCGAATCGCGCGTCGTCAAAATACGCCAATGTAGACGATCCAGACGCGTCGCAAGAATGGCAGACTGGCGAATGATGAGAGCAACGCAGCCGACAGTAAGGATCGCAATAAGGAGTATGAGCGGGTTATTCACTGTCATCTCCCCCATTTCGGCCTCGGAGCAAATCTAAAGCCGTCGGATCAGCAGGCTGCCCCTGAGCTGATGCCAAAACAGTCTGGTAGAGCGCGAGAACCTGATCTGTTACGGTATCCCATCCGTAGCGACGGCTCGCATTCAGGCCGCGTTGGGCAAGTGCGCTACAGCGCTCAGAGTCCTTGAGCAATGCAACGAGCTGGCGAGCAAGATCAGCGCTATCACCCGTTGCAAATAACGCTCCTGATTCGCCTTGGTCAAGCACAGCTCGGAATGCCTCGAGATCAGAGGCAAGAACTGCACATTCAGCGGCCATCGCCTCGACCAAAACGATCCCGAAAGACTCACCACCAGTCTGCGGTGCTACATAGACAGTCGCGCCTTTAAGTAGTGAGGCTTTGTCTTCATCGCTCACTCCCCCGAGGAATTCGACTGAATCACCGAAGGCCTCAAGTTGCTTTTGGAATTCGTGTGCACCGCCTCGCCCAGCGATCAAGAAGCGAGCCCCGGGGACCTCCTGAAGAACCCTGCCAATCGCATCGGCGAAAACAGGAAGTCCCTTACGCGGTTCATCCAAGCGTCCCAGGAAGACAACAACCGGACGATCGTCCGTAGCAGCCCACTCTTCTTTGGGCTCGGCCTGGGCAAAAAAGTGTGTGTCCACACCGTTGGGAATAATCACGGCGTCGCCTCCATGATGTTCCACAAGGGTTCGACGCGCCTCGGAGGAGACAGCAATGCGCGCGGCAAGCTTCTCGAGAAGCGGATCAAGAGCAGGAGAAGAAACTGAGCGCGAGAAAGAATAGTCCAGCGCCGCATGGAAAGTCCCGATGACAGGGACGGTTGCGGCTCGAAGAGCAAGCATCGAAATCGATGGAACCTCGGGTTCATGAACGTGCAGCACGTCGAAATCGCCTTCTTCGAGCCATTTCTTTGTTCGAGAATTCGCAATGGGGCTAAAGGAAAGGCGTGCAACAGAACCGTTGAAAGGAATAGCGACGGATGACCCGACCGCGGTGATCCACTCGGGTAAATCCGTTGTATCTTTTGCCGGGGTAAGAACCTTGACGTCATGGCCGCGTTCAAGCAGTTCAAGGGCGAAATCGCGAATGTGGAATTGGACGCCGCCGGGGACATCCCAGGAGTAGGGATTGACTATTCCGATCTTCACCTAGTGCCCTTTCTGCGCTGCGCGCTGACGCGCTCTCTCCAACCGCTCCGGATCTAAATCCTCAACAAAGACTGCTTGCATCATATGCCACTCGCGAATCCTGCGTTGAAGAATCGGTGTTAACGCATTCACCCATCGCTGAGTTAGTTCGGGAACGTCAGGGTCTTCGGAATCTGGGTCGTAGAGGTTTTGGGTAATCTCCAAACGAACGAATTCTGGGCGGCCCGAATCATCGACATCGGAGACAACCCCAGCAACCAAGGGTGCTCGTAGCGCGCGGGCAAGCGCCGCAGGACCGGCAGCGACGAGCGCTTTGCGGGAACCAAAGTCCACTTCGATCCCTGATCCGGAAATATCGCGATCCGCAAGAAGCGGGACAACGAGGCCTGCACGCCCTTCAGCCCGATCACGAAGGGTGTGGAAGACGCTGTCCCCCGGCGAGACACCGATAATTTCCATGCCAACATTGCTCCGCAGATTGACGAAGGCATCGAAGAGCTCTGGTGGATTCAGTTTCTCTGCAACGGTAAGAATTCCCAGTCCCTGAGCGCAAACCGCTGCGCCTACGCGATCGAATGTTCCCGAATGCGCAAGAGCAAGCACGACCGGACCGGAGGAACTCAGTTCGATCAGCCCTTGGGCCTGACTTAAATCGACGCGGCTTCGCAGTGCTTCACCGATTCGGCCGCCGAAACTGAGTTGTTCAACGTAGGCATTGACGTGTGAGCGCACTGCTTCGCGCAACTGGACACGCGAAATTGGGTGTCCTAGTAAACGCTCATGGTTTGCGCGCATTCTTCGAACGCTCGTGCCATTAAGAAGACACATCAGGTCCGCGCCGCGACGACCTAGCCATCGGACACATCCAAAGGGGAGATGCGGAACGATTTTAAACGCCCACACAAGACCGCGACCTGACATCATGACTCCGTGGGTTGTTCAATGTGGCGAGCAGTGAAGTGTACGCGTTGAATAACGGTCACGAGAGACGCGAAAGCAACCCAACATAGGCCTGCGGCAAAGAAGAAGGCTGGAGCACCCCAACCGTAAAGAGCGGCTCCCAATGGGAGCAACAATCAATCGATCAGTACGCTCGGCAATCCCCACTTTGGCAATAACACCGACAGACTCTGCGCGCGCCCGGGCATAGGGAACGGTCGCCGCACCAACAATCGCAATCAGGCCCGCGATAATCGCTACTGTTCGCGTTGTCGAAGGTTCCATGGTGAAGACGGCGAAAGCGACAAGAGACGCAAAAACAGCGCCATCGCCCAGACGATCCATTGTCGAGTCGAGGAAAGCACCAAAAGTCGAGGAGGTCCCACTCATTCGCGCAAGCACTCCGTCAATGGAATCGCAAAATAGAACGACTCCTAACGCGAGCGCTCCCTGCCAGAGATATCCCCTCGGCAAAGTGGAAACTGCAACTGCGATCGTGACAAGGGTCCCCGTAACGGTCACCACATTTGGTGTCACATGTGCCGCCAGCAGCAGTTTGGCAAGCGGAGTGAAGATCGTTTTGGTTATTGAACGTCCGTGGTTTTCCGAGCACTAGTTCTCCTGTGACGTTGGCCAAGCCGCTGCTAGACGCGCACGCGCGTCTTCAAGTAGTTCAGGCACAGCTTTCGTGCGCGCAATGATAGGGAAGAAGTTCGCGTCTCCTGCCCACCTGGGAACGACGTGTTGATGGAGATGGGCAGCAATCCCCGCCCCCGCTACCTCACCTTGGTTCATCCCCAAATTAAATCCAGCGGGGTTGGCGGTTTCGCGTTCCACTCGCATTGCTGTTGCGGTCAGGCGCCCCAATTCAATCCGTTCTTCGTCGCTCAGCTGCGTGTAGTCAGAGACATGGCGATAGGGACAGACCAAGAGGTGCCCGGAGTTGTACGGGAAGAGATTCATCAACACGAAGCACGTGTCCCCGCGGTGAACGATGAGTCCTTCCTGGTCAGTGCGCGATGGTGCAGCACAAAAAGGACACTCTTCCGACGAGGAATCGGCGGGTTTGTGATCACCGTGTATGTAGGCCATCCGATACGGCGTCCACAAACGATCAAAACCGTCCGGAACACCAGCCAGTGCCCGTGAATCCTCGGTCGGAAGAGTGTCACTCATTGCTATCAGTCCTCAGCGCTAGGATCAGCGTTATTGCGAGTGGTGATGTGGGCAGCGATACGCTCAACAGCCTCGTCAACGGGAACACCGTTGAGCTGGGAGCCATCGCGGAAACGGAAAGACACTGCCTGAGCTTCTTGGTCTTCCTGCCCGCAATCAAAGTGAAAGGAACCTTCTGCTTGGCGGCGTTACGGATCTTCTTGCCAAAAGCGATCATCAGAATGATCAACTTCGACGCGAACACCACGCTCGCGTAAACGCTGAGCAACCGTATCCACGTACTCATCAAAGGCCTCGGCAACGGGAACAAGGCGTACCTGCACGGGCGAGAGCCACGCGGGGAATGCTCCTGCATAGTGCTCGGTCAACACGCCAATGAAGCGCTCGATCGAACCGAACTTCGCCGAGTGGATCATGACGGGCTCGCGGTGACTTCCGTCGGGAGCGGTGTACTCCAGTCCAAAACGGTGCGGCTGGTTGAAGTCATGCTGAATGGTCGACATCTGCCAGGTACGCCTCAATTGCGTCCTTCGCCTGAATCGAAATCTCCGGGCCAGAATGCAGCCCCACCGGATCAGGAACGGTATCCAAACCGGTTTCTTCTGCGCAGCGACGCAAGATTTCGGTGGCTTCCTCCCACTGCTCATCGGTTCCGATGAACTTATCCTTCTTCTTGCCATCGGTATCGCGGGTAGACAAAGCTCGAGGTAGAAGTCGTTCAAACCGAAATCGCGAAGAAGCGTCAAGATGAAGTTCAAGAGGTGCTTAATTTCATCACCCGCTTGCTCGGGCATCACATAGGAGTGCGAATCATCCTGAGTAATCGAGCGAACGCGAGTGAGTCCTTGAAGAACACCGGACTTCTCATTGCGGTAAACGGTGCCGAACTCAAAGAGGCGCAGCGGAAGCTCACGGTAAGAACGGCCTCGGCTCCTGAAGATCAGGTTATGCATCGGACAGTTCATGGCCTTGAGGTAGTACAGCTGACCGTCATCATCCATGGGTGGGAACATCCCGTCCGCATAGTACGGAAGGTGACCCGAGGTATGGAAGAGATCCTCCTTAGAGATATGAGGGGTACCCACATAGAGGAATCCGTTCTCAATGTGGGCTTCGCGCACGTAATCTTCCATGACGCGCTTGAGGACGCCGCCCTTGGGGTGGAAAACGGGCAGACCAGCACCAAGCTCCTCTGGGAAGGAGAAAAGATCAAGCTCAGCACCGAGGCGACGGTGATCACGTCGCTCAGCTTCCTTGAGTCGTTCTTGATAGGCGACAAGATCTTCCTTCGAGGCCCACGCAGTTCCGTAAATTCGCTGCAGTTGGTCGTTGGCCTGGTGACCGCGCCAGTATGCGGAAGAAGACTTGGTGAGCGCGAAACCGTTACCGATCAGCCTGGTTGAGGGCAGGTGAGGGCCGCGGCACAGGTCCTTCCAAGCGGTTGTGCCGTCACGGCGCACATTGTCGTAGATTGTCAGTTCAGAGCCGCCAACCTCGACAGAAGCATCCTCTGCTCCCCCACCCTTAGTGGTGATGAGCTCAAGCTTGTAGGGCTGATCGGCAAGTTCTTCGCGGGCCTCGTCTTCACTGACCACGCGGCGACGGAAAGTCTGGCCTTCTTGACAATGCGCTTCATGCGCTTTTCCAGATCGCGCATGAGTTCAGGAGTCACCGCGTCAATGTTCCCGAAGTCATAGTAGAAACCATCGGTGATGAAGGGGCCGATTCCAAGATTGACGTCCGGGAACACTTCCTGAACCGCCTGCGCCATGACATGTGTGCAGGAGTGACGCAGAATTTCCAGGCCAGCTGCAGAGTTCAGGGTAATTGCTTCCACCGTTGCGCCAGATGGGATTTCACGGGAGAGGTCCCATGCTTTGCCGTCGACTGTCATAGCGACAACGTCACTACGCGAGGCATAGTGCTGCAAACCGGTGCAGCCTTCTTCAATTTCTACAGCAACGCCATCAATAGTTGCGTTGATAACAGGCACGAGCTGTGCTCCTTCGGGTTTCTGGCGACGAGCGCCATCTCTACCTGTCAACTGCACGCATACGAAGGCGCGTCAAACGCTCTTATCGAGAATCGACAGGCTTGGACCCCTCTATCGTAGCCGCCGAGCCGGCAATGTCACGAACGCAGTGCGCGCTTAAGTGAAAGCAAGTTACGCAGCCCCGCATAGAGCCGCGGACGCAAAGGCAGATCCCACGCTCCGGGAACATCCGTGTAGCCCTTGGCAAAGTTCAGCTTGTACTTACCCACGGTGAAAAGCTCCGGCACTCGAGGCGAGTGCATGCCCATCAGATCGATACCACCCTGCGGATCAAGATCGGGGCCAAGAATGAGCGCGCATTGAACATCCAGTTCTGGCATCGCGCCAAGTTTGCGAGCCAGCGCTGTCGTTGCACCGTAATAGCATTCAGCCTGACGATCGTTCACCAAAATGAGGTTCCACGCAGCAACCTTGCCATCGACGCGAAGGACAAATAGGTGCGAATGAGCTTCACCCAGAACCTTCAGCATCGTCGCATAGACCTCGGGAGGATGCGGGTGGAAACCGTCCCGTTGCGCAGTTTCCTTCAAAACTTCGTAGTACTCGCTGAAGTCCTGTGCGGCAGCTTCACGTTCGTCAGCAATGCTGGTTTCGACCTGCGCAAGGGCCTTTCGGGAACGTCGAAGCTGGCGACGACCTTCCTTCGTCATATCAGCAAGAACCTTCTCTTCATCACCGCCGTAGGATCGAATGATGACCGTCCGATCGTAGGTGATGATCTGCATGACATCTCGAAGATCATCTGCTGAGAACGTCGCATGCAAACGAATAAAGACAACCGAAGAGTCTTTTTCGCGAACATAGCGACCCAAAGCATCGCGGAATGCGCGCTCACGTGCAGGGGTTGCTTCCTTCAACCACACAGGGCCGTGCTTCGCCCATAGATAGCGAGCACCTCGCATTGAGTACTCATAGAGCGCAACCAGGGCTATTCGCTTTCCTTCCTCGCAATATTCGAGGCGACCCCAGAGTTTGCGTCCTTCGACAGCTTCGTATTGCTCCCAGATCGCGGACTGTTCAACCGGAAGCGGAGTTACGCCGGCAGCGCCGATACGCATTTCCTCGGCTGTAATCGAGCGGAGCTGTGCCTGTGACATGACTAAAATCCCCTTAGAATGAACGATCGTTCGGCTGAGGGTAATACCGACGGAACTTGCGATAGTGGTTAAGCTTTTGCAGATGCAAAGTGAGCGATCGGCGGAGATCCCTATCGCGCGAGTAAAACAGCGGGTCGAATCGCTTTCCACTGCGAATCAAACCACGCACCCGCTTCGCAAGCTCGGGATCACGTAGGTAGCGCATGAGCAGGCGATCGGGAACCATCGAGTACAAAGATCTCCTCGTGGACTTCCTCGCGCTCACGTGAAAGACCTTTAACCAAGTCGTCGACCATCGGAATCATTGGGTCGTGCCCAGCGGCGGTCATGTACCAGCTGTTGCGACCAATTCGCGGATTGACTTCAAAGAAGAGTGCCCGCCCATCGCGTGGATCAATTTTCACATCAAAATTCGCAAACCCGCGGTAATTGGCAGCTTCGAGAATGCGCTGAGCATCCGCCCACAACTGCGGGAAAGATTCAGTGATCATAGCAACCGGATTACCAATCATGGTCGGAGCGTGGTCCTCAAGCAGCACACGTGCCGAACCGATCAGCGTCATGTGTCCCTTCGAGTCCACATACGCGGTCACTGAACGCATCTGCGTGTTGTCACCAGGAATCAGTTCTTGAACAACGAAGTCTCCCCTAAAACCGACCTCACCCAAACGTGCCCACAGCTCATCCAATTCTTGGGCGCTCTCGACGAACCAGATCTTGCGCTTTCCTTCGAATTCCAGCCCATCGTAGTCATTGCCTCGAGCAGCTTTAGCGACCACCGGAAAAGCAAAAGGGAATCTCTGGCGCAACCCAAGCCTCGGCAGTGGAGAAATCACGGAAGGAAACGACGACGGTAGCCGGAGTCGGAACATCAAGTTCCTTGCACAGGCGAGCGAATGCCCCCTTGTCGGTCACATAGTCGATGACTTCCATGGAGGGGAAGGGCAATGCGTAATGAGCGCTGAGCACGTCCCAATTCCTCGCGACGAACTCGGAATGGAGGTCATGATTGGCGACCAGCACCAAGGCGCGATCGGAATAGGTCGATGCAATGTGCATCAAAGTCTCAAGCAAAACCTCATCTGAGGCGTGCGCAATGATGGGCTCGACACGGCAAAACGACGAGCGCGCAATTGAAACCGTCGGCGCATGGGAAAGGACGATAGAAGTAGCGCCGTAGGCCCTCGTGGAAAGAACGCGCCAAAGCGTAGACTCCAAAATCTCCGCCCAGAAGAACAGGCTGCACAGGAGCGTCGGCCACAGTCATCGTTTCTCTTTCGTTCGATAGAGGTGAACCCCTCCAGCATAGCGGAAGGGGTTCACGCACAGGGGACTACGCGCTCAGACGTTAAAGCCGATCGCGCGAAGCTGTTCACGTCCATCACTGGTAATGCGATCTGGCCCCCAGGCCGGCATCCACACCCAGTTGATCAGAACATCGTTGGAAAGCGGAGCCAAAACCATCTGAGCTTGACGTTCGATCACATCTGTCAAGGGGCAAGCAGCGGAGGTCAGCGTCATGTCAATGACAACGGCATCATTGGACGAGATGTTGATCCCATAGACCAGGCCAAGGTCAACAATATTGATCCCAAGTTCGGGGTCAATGACATCCTTGAGCGCCTCTAGGACATCGACTCCAGCGATAGTCCCGTCTTCTCTGATATCAGTACCCTCAATATTGAAAACGTTCCCGCACGCGGGTGCGTCATTGTGGGCGGCAGATTGCTCTGGCACAGCCGAGGCCGCAGGAGCAAAGCGTTGCTCAACGGCATCGTTTTGTGCCATCGGGTTGGAAGAAGTGTCCATTACTCGTTTTCTCCTGCAATATCGGTTCCAAGCTGCGCGAGGGCATCGCGCAGCGCATACCAGCCAAGAAGCGCACACTTAACACGATTCGGGAACTGGGAGGTCCCCTCCAAGGCAGCGGCGTCTTCTAATAGGTCCAAGGTATCCTCATCCACGCCTTGCCCTCGTGAATGCATCATTGTTTCCATCGCGGAATAGAGTTCACGCACTCGGGCAAGATCCGCACCTGCAACCATGTCAGAGAGCATCGAGAGGGATGCCTGAGAGATCGAACAACCATCCCCATCCCATGCCAAGGATTCGATGGCACCGGAGTCACTCAGCGTCACGCCCAAGGTCGTTTCATCGCCGCAGGTTGGGTTGACCTGATGAGACGAGGGCAGATAACTCAGTGGGGTTACCGCAGCCGTGACGCTCGCGGGCATGATCGAGAATTACCTGCTGGTACATCTGTTCCAAGCTCGACATCAGCGACCTCCAAAGTAGGAACGAACCTGGCCAAGTGCATCAATAAAACGGTCAACCTCTTCACGCGAAGTCGTCGGCCCAGTTGAAGCGCGCGACGACGAACGAACGCCAAAGAAAGGTATGAAGCGGGATTGCACAGTGATGGCCGACTCGCACCGCAACATCATGAGAATCAAGAACTTGACCCACATCATGGGGATGAACTCCCTCAACGGCAAAAGCAACAACACCGATACGTTCGAATTCCGAGCCAGGCCCAAGAACACGTACTCCGTCAATTCCACTGATCCCGTCAAGCATGTAGGGCGGTTAAAAACACGCTCGTGTTCTGCAACGCGGTCCATGCCGATAGCGGAGAGGTAGCAAGCGCCGCACTCCAACCAACAATTTGAGCAATGGGCTGGCTACCAGCTTCAAAAACGTTCCGGAGCCGGCATGAAGCTCGAGCTCTCCATAGTGACGTTTTCGATCATTGAGCCACCGGTGAGAACCGGAGGCATCGCATCGAGGAGCTCTCTTTGCCCCCAAAGCGCGCGACTCCCGTTGGTCCGAGCATCTTGTGCGAAGAAAAGACAGCAAAGTCGACGCCCAAGTCGCGAACGTTAATTGGCAGTGTGCACTGGACTGACAGGGTATCCAAGAGAACCAAGGCACTGCACTCGCGTGCCCGAGAAACAATTTGGTTCACGGGCGAGACAGCACCGGTCACATTTGAGACATGGGTAAAGGCAACCAGTCGCGTACGCTCGTTAATCACATCGAGCGTATCGGTATCGATTCGTCCGTCCTCGTGCAAATCAAGCCAGCGCAGCTCGGTACCAGTTGCCTGACACAGCTGCTGCCAGGGAACAAGGTTCGCGTGGTGTTCAGCCCTAGTTACGACAATGCGATCTCCGCAGCGAGTGCGAGAGGGCTATGTGCCTCTCCCCCTGCCCAGTCGCATTGCGAATCGCCAAGACCACGAGATTAATCGCCTCGGTTGCATTCTTCGTCCACACAATTTCATCGGCTTTCGCGCCGATAAAGCTGGCAAGGACCGAGCGGCCTTCTTCAAAAGCAGCAGTTGACTCATCGCCAAGGAGGTGGGTCCCCCGATGCACCGCCCCATTAGTCGAGCGATAAAACTCAGTGATCGCTTCAATCACTGGTGTCGGCTTTTGCGAAGTCGCACTGAAATCGAGATAAGCGATCGCCTGGCCGCCGCGGCCGACACGTCCCAAGATAGGAAAGTCGGCGCGCAGGCGGCTGAGCTCACGAAGCGAAAAATCTTCAGACACGGATCGAGGTCACTTCTCCAAGTAGGAATCGTAGCCGTTCTCTTCAAGCTCATCGGCCAGTTCAGGACCGCCCTGCGCGGCAACCTGACCGTTCACGAAGACGTGAACATGGCTGGGCTTGATGTAGCGCAAAATGCGAGTGTAGTGGGTAATAAGCATGACGCCGCAGCCGGTGTTTCCATGGACACGGTTCACGCCTTCAGAGACGATACGCAAGGCGTCAACGTCAAGACCGGAGTCAGTCTCATCCAGAATCGCGAAGGAAGGCTTGAGGAGTTCCATCTGCAGGATCTCGAGGCGCTTCTTTTTCACCGCCGGAGAAGCCGACGTTCACATCACGTTCGGCGAAGCTGGGATCCATGCGCAGGTTTTTCCATTGCCTGGTTAACGTCCTTGACCCAGTGACGCAGCTGGGGTGCCTGGCCATCGATGGCGGTCTTGGCGGTACGCAGGAAGTTCGAGACGGAAACGCCCGCAACCTCGACCGGGTACTGCATTGCCAAGAATAGGCCTGCCTTGGCGCGCTCATCGACGCTCATATCAAGGATCGAGGCGTCATCGAGGTAGGGCTTCACCGCTCGTTGATCTCGTGGGCAGGGTGTCCCGGCGAGAGCATAAGCCAAAGTGGACTTACCAGAGCCATTGGGTCCCATAATTGCGTGAATCTCACCCGGAATTAATGGTCAGATTAACGCCCTTCAAAAATTTCCTTCGGGCCTTCAGCGGTCTCAACCGATGCGTGAAGGTCTTTAATCGTCAAAGTCGACATTGTTTCTCCTCTTCGGCGCTAGACGCCGCACTGTAGTTCTCGTACTACTGTCGTGTAGCCTCAGGCGCCAAGAGCGGCGCGTTCCAGTTCCTTTTTCGATAGCGTTCATCAGGTGTTCTTGCACCTGGGGTACGCCGATTTGCTCGATGAGTTCGGCGAAGAAACCTCGCACGACCAGACGTCGCGCATCGGCCTCGGCAATTCCTCGGCTCATGAGATAGAAAAGCTGCTCATCGTCGAAGCGTCCCGTTGCCGAGGCGTGGCCTGCGCCGATGATTTCACCATTCTCAATCTCCAGGTTCGGGACGGAGTCCGCCTTCGCACCTTCACTGAGCACAAGATTGCGGTTGAGCTCGTAGGTATCGGTTCCATCGGCGGCTTCCCGAATGAGGCAGTCCCCGATCCACACCGAGTGAGCATCTTTACCCTGTAGCGCGCCCTTGTAGGTCACGCGAGAGTAGCAATTAGGCTGCGAATGATCGACGAATACTCGGTGTTCCAAGTGCTGACCTGAATCAACAAAGTACAGGCCGAGCATGGTGAGTTCGCCGCCGGGGCCTCGGTAATCGGTATCGGAGCAGATACGCACTAAGTCGCCACCCAAGGTCACGATGATGTGACGGACCTTTGCATCGCGTCCGATCGCAATGCGATGGTTGGAGGCGTGCAGGAATTCGTCATCCCATTCCTGGATAGAGACGATCGTGAGGTCCGAGGCGTCTCCCTGCTTCGATCTCAACGGTCTGATTGAGCGCACCATGCTCGCCGCCTCGATGATTCATGACAATGGTGGCGACCGATTGTGACTCGACGCGAAGAGCAAGATGCTGGACGCGAGTGAGCTCGTCTCCATCAATGTCGATCATGATCGGAGCTGCTAGCTCAGTCTTCTTCGGCACGGTCACAATCTGTGCGCTTGTAAAGGCGTTCCAAGCAACAACCGAGGTGCGGTCTCCGGGGGCAAGCACGCTGCCAAGACGTTGATCATCACGAGCAACTTCTTCAACGAGGACCCCTTCGGGGGCATCAATACGCACGCCCAAAGATTCCGTTTCAAAGTTCTGTGTCTCGAAGAGTTTCTCAATGCGACGCATCGGAGTGAAACACCAGTCTTCCTCACGTCCGTGAGGAACTGCGATATCACTCAGAGAAAACGAGGTCGGGCGATCTCCTCGAGAAGAGTGCGCCACCGGGGCTCCCGCGCCATGAGAATGCGGACGGGCCATGGTCTCTTGGGTAGTCATCAGCCAACAGATCCTTCCATCTGCAATTCAATAAGTCGGTTCAATTCGAGGGCATATTCCATGGGGAGTTCCTTGGCGATCGGCTCGACAAAGCCGCGCACAATGGTCGCCATGGCCCTCGTTCTCATCCAAGCCACGGCTCATCAGATAGAAAAGCTGATCCGCAGACACCTTCGAGACTGTTGCCTCATGTCCCATTTCAACGTCGTCCGTGCGCACATCAACATAGGGGTAGGTATCGGTACGCGAAACCTTGTCGACCAAAAGCGCGTCGCACAGAACATTCGACTTGGAATGACGTGCTCGAGCATTAATCTGCACAAGGCCACGGTAGGAGGTACGACCACCCCTCGAGAGACCGACTTTTGAGAGACGATTGAGGAAGACGTATGCGGTGCCATGTGCACCATCTTTGCGCCTGTATCTTGCTGCTGACCCGGGCCAGCGAAGCCGATCGACAAGGTCTCGCCACGGGCGTGCTCGCCCATAAGGAAGCATGCCGGATACTTCATGGTGATGGCGGCACCCATATTGCCATCAACCCATTCCATGGTTCCGCCCTCTTCAACCATGGCACGCTGAGTCACCAAGTTAAGGACGTTCGTCGACCAGTTCTGAACCGTCGTGTAGCGAACGCGAGCACCCCTCTTGACGAAGATCTCAATGACACCGGAGTGCAAGGAATTCTCGTCATAAATCGGAGCGGTACAACCCTCGACATAGTGGACGTAAGAGCCTTCGTCCGCAATGATAAGCGTTCGCTCAAACTGTCCCATTGCCTGGGTATTGATGCGGAAATAGGCCTGCAGAGGAATATTCACGTGGACGCCCGGCGGGACGTAAACGAAGGATCCACCTGACCATGCAGCGGTATTGAGTGCCGAGAACTTATTGTCACCGGAAGGGACATACTTACCGAAATATTCCTCAAAGATCTCGGGATGCTCACGCAGACCAGTGTCGGTGTCCGTGAAGATCACACCTTGACGTTCAAGATCTTCTTGAATCTGCTGGTAGACAACCTCGGACTCATACTGAGCCGCGACACCCGAAACAAGTCGGTTCTTTTCGGCCTCTGGAATACCCAGACGATCGTAGGTATCGCGAATTTCTTCGGGGAGATCTTCCCAGTCATTCACCTGACGATCCGTCGGGCGCACGTAGTACTTAAAAGCATCGAAATCAACGTGCGACAAATCCGGACCCCACGTGGGCATCGGCTTACGTTCGAAGAGTTCCAAAGCTTTGAGGCGGCGTTCACGCATCCACTGAGGTTCATCCTTTACCTCGGAGATGTAACGAACGACCGACTCATTGATTCCCAGGGGGACGTCTTTCGAGTAGTCATCGTTATCGTGCCACCCATACTCATAGGCGCCGATGGAGCTGATGATCTCATCGTCACTCAGAGTAGTTGCGTCGGTGACCGGTGGTGACTGGGTCATATTTTTCCTCGTCAATTCGGTTATTACTTGAGTGCGAGCTACTTGCGAAGAGCGGCTCGCGCTGCGGGTGAGATTACGGGCGTCGCCACGGGGATGTGGGTCGTGCACACGTGCTCTCCGCCTGCAAGGGTTGCAAGTCGTTGGACATGAACATTGAGTAGTCGTGAGAAAGCGGCAGTTTCAGCCTCACAGAGTTGCGGAAAATCGCCTGCAACTTGCCGGATTGGGCAGTGGCCTTGACACAGCTGCACTGCGAATCCGCCTCCGCCGATCTCTCGAACCGTCGCCGCGTACCCATCAGCAGTCAGTGCGTCAGCAAGCGCTTGAGCGCGCAAACGAGGGTCATGCCCGGCTTCGCGAACAGTCGAGGCGTAGCGCCTCTCAATTTCGCGCGAGCGCGCAGCCGCGAAAGAATCAATAGCTTCTCCCCGCCAACTTGCCCGAGATATCCCAATGCTTTGACTGCTAGGTCAGAGTAACTATCTGAGAGCTTTTCGTGAGCTCGCGCGGTCGCGACGTAGTGGCGAGCAGGACGCCCCCTGCCGCGGCGACCAACCTGAGTAAACTCATGCTCTGCAATTTCACTGTCAGAGAGCAGAATCGTCAGGTGTCTGCGCACCGCAGCGGTTGTCAATCCAAGGATCCGCGCAATCGTCGATGCTGTGACGGGCCCCTTTTCGACAACAAGGTCACGCACCTGCTGCCGGGTGCGCGCATCACTGATTTCCACGCTGCCCTCCAAGCGAATCTACATTCACAACTCTTGAATCTCAGGAAAATCATACGCTCTTTAGGCAACATTTTCGTTGCGAAATACCTGATAGAGCAGGCGACTCATGTCACAGAATTTGGGCCGAAGGTCCTGAATCTATCGAAGCCACGGGGAGGAAACCTCGCGGAGGTCCCATCCCGCGCCTGCGCGCCGCCCTCGGTTGCAAGAACAGCACAGACCGTCGAGGCGTTGTGCAAGCTCCCCTGCAATGCCGCAGTGACGGCATCATCGAGCTTCACCCACTGATATTCAAAATCAGCCTCTTCGTCTTCTCGGTCAAAGGGAGTCTGCGTCTGCGACAGCTCGCGTGCGAGGAAAATTCGGATAGATTCCGACGAACAGCCCGGGAATTAAAGATATCCAGGAGAACATCCCATCGTTGCGCAACAAGATCTGCTTCTTCGGCAAGTTCTCGTTGAGCTCCGACAAGCGGATCTTCTCCCGGAATGTCAAGGAGTCCAGCGGGTACTTCCCATAGCTTAGCGCGAACCGGGTGACGGTACTGACGTTCGAGGAGAATCTCTTCTTCTCCCCCGTCACCGCGAAGCGCGACAATCACAACCGCCCCCGGATGAGACATGTACTCGCGAAGGATCGGTTCTTGAGCTTCATTCAGCACTAATTCATCGCGCTGGATGCCGAAAACTTTGCCCGAAAAAACCTCGCGCGATGAAAGTGTCCGAACAGCAACGTGCTCGTCGCGAATCTCAGTCATGGTCATTCCTTACTGCGCCGGAGGGAAAATCGCACTTGCGCCACTACCAACACCGAAGGAGCGCGCGCTTGAGTGGGCATCTTTCAGTGCCAAAACCGCCGAAATTGTTCCCTGCGTCGTTCCAACCTGGTCGACCGTTGTTACCGGAACATTCGAGCGACGCAAAGCCGTAAGAGTAGAACGATCAGTCGAAGCATCACCCAGGATGAGACCGCCCGCAGGAGCATTCCCGATTGTCTTTGCCAAGCCTTCCCACGAAGCCTGCGATGCAAGAGAGGAAGGATCTGCTGTCTGCGTATTCACACTAGTATCGCCGCGAGGAGCAACGACCACGATAGCCTGGGCACCGCCCTGCGGGTCCTTGGTCATGCGCATGACGGGAGTGTCGCCCCCGGTAAGGATCTGCTTGACGAGATCAGGTTCAGATCCACTCTGAGTCAAAGAAGTGACGATTGCTTGGCCGATGACTGCTTCTGCACCGGCATCACCGGCAAGACCGGTCAGGTGCGATGCCAGAGGAGTCGCGAGTGTGTTGCGGAAAGTTGCCGAGTCGGAGCTCAGCCACGTGTTCGTGAGCTCAATCTCGCCAACGACCTGAGCACCTGCTGTTCCAAGAGTGTCTCGCATGGAAGCAGCATCTGAGCTATCACTCCCAGGGACGGTCACGATGGCAACTGAAACGCCATTGAGAGATCCTGTAAGACGCCCCTGGGCAAGCTCTGCGACAGCGCGAGCTTCGATTTTGCCATTGTTCTGAGCTTGTGCCAGTGCTTCATTTGACGAGGCCGTCGAGGTGGCGGGTGTCAAACCGGAAGAAATACGCGATTGCAACGGCCCTGCACCCAGGACAACACCCAAGCACAGTGCAACAAAAACCGCGATCAAAGACACGATGTGATAGCGAAAGTTGACCATGATTTCTTCCTTAGAACGTGACAGTTTCAGTCCAGTGGACTAGATCGGAACTAGCAGAATTCGATGGGGACCACAATTGTGAGATCCAATTCCAGATACTCATGTAGAGATCATGCCCCCACGGAGTAGCCCAGAGAGCCACTCCCATCGACGCGAAAAGCACGCATGCAAGGAGGAACAGCCATCCGCCTCGGATACGACTCCGGTATGTTGCACTCACTGCATGGGCCGGAATCAACAAATCACCAGCTCGCAAGCGAATTAAGAATGCGGGAGTAACGACGGAACGAGGCAGTTCAAGGTAGTCCTCAAGCTCGCGCGCATCGCCAGCGACGACGATCGCCGCGGGGTCCAAAAAGCTCAGAAGGCTAATAGCCACATCTTGAGCCGAGGCACTGAGATCGATCTGATGATAGTCGATCCCCATACGATTCAAACGGTCGCGTCCCTGATCCCCTTCATGCGCACGAGGAACCACAATCTCTGCACCTGAACGGATGATCTTGTCAGGCACCTCGGTCATGTCTCCAACGATAATCGCGGGTTTAAGATGCGCACGCTTTGCGCGTAATGCGCCACCTTCAACTGCCACCACGAGCGGTTGCGTATCGCGAATCCATTGGCTAAGATCGCGCAACTGCTGACTCGCGCGCGGGGAATCACACACCAGCAGGACCTGACGGCCAGTGACCTTTGTTGCAAGCTCCGGGTAGCCTTCTCCTCGTAGAACGCCCGCACCTTCATATTCCAAGAAGGTCGAAGACGAGGCTTCAAATGCTTGAAGTTGATCGGAGACAGCCTGGTCAGCATCCGGAATATCTGAGGGAAGATCCTTCAGTGAGTCATAGCGGTGTCCTTGAGCGACTCGTTTGCCTTCTCGGAGGATGTCCGATCCCTTGATCCTAATCGAATCGCCGTCTTTGAGCGCCCAGACATCAGATCCACAATCATCGATAAGAACAATACCCGCATTGATCAGCGCCTGAGGGCCTCGGCTACGCACGCGTCCAGTAACGGATAGCGCCGCATTGATCACAAGCTGTGCGCCACTTTCAATGATGAGCTCAGCGTCTGCCTGCGTAAGATCGTTATCCTCGATGAGCAGGAAATCGTCTTCATCAATTGTCGGAATCTTCTGATGGAGATCGCGCGCAATCCATACGCGTCCCTCAACCGAGGTACTCCTGCTACCTGAAAGTCCTGATTTTTCTTGGCTCACGCTTTCGATTGTGGCATGTCCAGCCCCAAGAGCTCATAAGCATGCCGGCGCGCCGCCTCAGAGTGCGCATCCCCACTCATCATCCGTGCGAGCTCCCCGGCTCGTTCATCTCCTTCGAGCACACGGATACTGGTACGTCCGTCATTCTTCTCAATGAAAAGATGGTGGTCCGCATAAGCAGCAACCTGTGCGAGGTGAGTAACGACAACGACTTGATGATGCTCGGCAAGACGAGCAAGACGAGCTCCCACTTCTACGGCGGTTTTCCCGCCAATTCCCGAATCGACCTCGTCAAAGATAAAGGTCACATCGGAGTCAGGTTCACCCAAAAGCACTTCCAAAGCCAGCATGACTCGCGAGAGCTCACCGCCGGATGCGCCCACGCCAAGAGGGCGTGGTGGGGCTTGCGGGTGAGGCTGCAAAAGCATGACCGGATCTTCCAAACCGGTGGATGAGGGCGAATGTTCCTCCCATGACACAGTGAAATTCGCATCCGGCATTGAAAGCGCGTGAAGTTCGTTCGTCACTTTCGCGCTCAATTCCTCACCAAGTTGTCGGCGTGAGGCAGCAAGCTGGTTGCCCCATTCAAGGACGACTATTTGAGCCTGCGCCAAAGCTCGTTCAAGGGATTCGGGGTCGTCGTCTTCAGCGGTCATGGGCCTGCAAGCGAGCCCGAGCTTCCTTCTCCCATTCAAGAAGTCCGCTAATATCTGCTGCTCGCCCCTCCATCAACTGGCGCAAAGACGCACGACGGGCATGCAGTGCCGCAAGCGCTTCAGGATCGGCCTCGACAGTAGAAAGATAGCGTGCAAGATCGTCACGCACTGCCGATAGTTCAAGGGCAGATTGCCTAAAGCGCTGCCCGATAGAACTCAGCGAGTGATCAAAGCGTGCCGCCGCGCGCAGGCAATCCAGCGCCCGCCCAATGAGGTCAATAATCCCATCCGTGTCCTCGTCTCCTTCGAGGAAGGCAAGCGAAGCTCCAACGTGGCGACGCAGATCCTCCGTATTCGTCAGGCGTTGGATCTGCGAGAGCATCTCTTCTTCTTCGCCTTCGCGGGGCGCAGCGTATCAAAAAGTTCCAGAGCCTGACTCAGGCGTGCAATTTCTTCTTCGCGTTCGTTACTTGAGCGACGTACTTCGCGCAGACGATTGGCGATCTCCACGGCTTTCTTCCACGCGTGCCCATAGGCGGAAAGCAATTCTTTGTGCTGAGCATCCCCGTAGGAATCCAAAGCGTCGCGCTGAGCTGCTTGCGAACGCAGACGCAGCTGGTCGGATTGGCCGTGAATCGTCACCAATGAGCCGACAATTCGCGACAGCGCCGAGGCCGGCATCGCTCGCCCGCCCAAGGCAGCCCGAGAACGCCCGCTCAGCGGAACGGTACGAGAAACATACAAAAGACCGTCATCAACGGCCCCGCCCATCTCGTCAATCTCTTGAGCGATCGATGAGGGAACTGAAAAAACACCATCAACGCTCGCCCGTGCGGAGGTTTCATCTTCCCCTTCTCGGCGAACCATCTGCGGGTCAGCACGTCCCCCCAGCAAAAGATTGAGGGAGGTCAACACCATCGTTTTACCTGCACCGGTCTCCCCCGTGAGCACTGTAAAGCGCGGGCCAAAATCAACGTGCGCGCTTTCAATGACGCCGAGATTGTCAATATCCAATGACTCGATCATGGAGCGTTTCCCTCCGGAGTTCTCCACCCCCGCACGGGTAGGTTAAACCTGGTCACGAGGCGCTCAGAAAAGGGAGTGTGTGACATCCGGACCAAGCGAACCGGGTTTGCCGAAACCTTGGCAACGACGGATGTTCCCGAAGGAGCCACAGTACGCCGGTGTCCATCGCACCACACTTCCGGCGCGCTCCAGTTCTCTTCGTTAATGAATACTTCGATCGTTGAACTCGGACCGACCACAAGAGGACGAGTAAAGAGACCATGCGCTGCGATCGGGGAAATGACCACAGCCTCAGTATCTGGCCAGACAACCGGGCCACCTGCAGAGAGGAATAGGCCGTCGATCCCGTCGGCGTTGACAAAATCATGCCGTCAGCGCCATAAGTCGAAACATCTTGTCCGTCGACAACGAGAATCAGATGAACCGGGTGCGCTGGATCGGTGTGCTTCACAACTGCGTCGTTGAGTGCCCAGTCTTCAATGGTGTTATCGCCGGGAAGCTTGATCGAGACGTCAAGTGTTGAACGCTTCTCAACTTCAAAATCACCCGTAGCAAGGCGGTGCATAAGCTTCGGGATCGATTCAGGAGAGGCCTCGGCAAGGAAACCCATATGTCCGGCGTTAATTCCCAAGAGAGGAATGTCGTAGCGACGAGCGCTTTCTGCCGCGGCAAGAATCGTTCCATCGCCGCCCATTGCCAGAACAAGTTCGGGAGCCTCAGCGCCAGTTACCTCAGACTTCAGTTGATCTTCACTGACTACGGTAATACCGAGCTGCGCCAACTCGCGCATTGCGACTTCAGTTGCTGCAATAGCAGCGGGACGTTGGACGTGGCGGACTAAGAGAATTTTCTTCACGAGGCCGATCCCTCCTGTGCGTCAGACGCAGAGTGCGCCGCGCGCGTGCGTCCAGCAGGCCCCTCGAGGACTGCTCTGTCGATAGCTCCAGGAATTTGATCTTCTTTAAGAGCCTCGGGATGGTCAGCGCGCATATATACAAAATACTCGACGTTTCCAGAAGGTCCGGGAAGCGGCGAGGCCTCAACGGCAGCAATTCCAAGACCAAGATTGCGCGCGCACTCGATAACTTTGGCAATGGTCTCTCGATGGTGATCGAGATTCCTCACCACTCCGCCGCTTCCGAGACGATCCTTACCAATTTCGAATTGCGGTTTAACCATGAGCAGGAAATCTGCTTGCGGATCCGCTACAGCAACCAGGGCAGGAAGCACCAAGGTCAAAGAAATAAAATGAAAGATCCCCCACGACCAACTGCGGTGCCGGGTCAATATCCCCCGTTTTCATGAGCCGTACATTCGTTCGGTCCATGACTTCCACACGGGGGTCACTTTGAAGACGCCACGCTAATTGGCCGTATCCGACATCAACTGCCACGACGCTCGCCGCGCCTCGACGAAGGAGGACATCAGTAAAGCCCCCAGTCGAAGCCCCCGCGTCCATGCATCGACGTCCTTCAACAGTCGGCGCGCGATCGGCCAAGGCATCGAGAGCACCTGCAAGTTTAAAGGCGCCTCTAGAAACGTAGTCCGGATCATCTCCTTGAGTGATCACTCAAAGCCTGCGCCGGATCCATTTTGGCGCGCGGGTTTCTCAACAATTTGTCCATCGAGAAGGACTCGTCGCTGCGCGATCAACTCTTGTGCGTGAGAACGCGAGCGCACCATGTTCCGTCGAACAAGTTCCGAATCAATACGACGCAATTTCATGCGGGGCAACGCGCTCCTCAAGTTTGCGCCGAAGGCGCAGATCGAGCTGTTCGAGCAACTCGATCTGCTGCGCGACTGGAAGTTCATCAAAAATTATCGGGCGAGGATGAACTCCCCAGTCTCGCTCACTTCGAGACGGCATAATCAGTCGTCCTGCTCTTCAAGATCAGCGGTCTCGGCCAGGAGTTCTTGAGGTCTTCTTCTCCGGGAAGAAACTCAGCGCGTCCTCGTCTCCCACCGCCTGCTCGGCAAAGGAAACGGGAGCTTCAACAGTTTCTTCTTCGAGCGCCTCGAAGACACCAGAGGGGTCATCGTTGGCAACAACCGTCAAAGTCGGGCACACCACGTCAAGATCAGAGGACGAATCCCACGCTGCGGCGGCAAGTGCGCGATAGGAATCCATTGTGATCACTGCACCCTCACGCAATTCGACATCATCCAAGGTCAGATGACCATCGCGTCGCAGTCGCGCGACCTGCGAGACGCCGCAGGTCCACGTTCCATCCGCGTGGTGCTTCGGAGACGGGTGTTCTTCAAGCAACCCGCGCATATCCATTGCGAGGTAACTGGGACGCTGCCCCCTGGGCGCACAAATCACTGCGCGAGCGTCGTGGACTCCGGTAAGAACGTGCAGTGCCGGGATTCCGGCCGCGACGGCGCCGAGAATATCGGTTTCGAGGCGGTCTCCCACTGCAATTGGATTCTCGCTATCAAGGAGCTCGGCGGCGCGCTGATAGATACCAGGCTCAGGCTTGCCTGCCGCAACCGGGCGCTTACGGGTCGCATAGCTCACCGCACGCACAAGTGCACCATTTCCAAGTGCGAATCCGCGTTCCTGCGGGAGTGTTGCGTCGAGGTTAGTCGCAAAGTATTGCGCACCACGCTGCAAAGCGAAGGCGGCCTCGGTCAGTTGAGTCCATGTCACCGAGGCATCAAAACCTTGGACAACAGCCGCGAGGGACTTCGTCAGCACTGTCGACGAGAACATAACCTGCTTCACGGAGTGCTTGACGCAAACCTTCTCCGCCAACTACGTATACCGACGCACCCTCGTCGAGGTGTTCGCTCATGACAGCGATAACGTCCATTGCCGAGGTCATGATGTCCTTCGGCTCGGCTTTGAAGCCCAGTTCCTTGAGCTGCTCGGCAACAGTGAGCGGAGTACGCGAGGCATTGTTCGTTACGAAACCGATCTTCAGTCCGGCTTCACGTGCCTCTTCAGCGGCCGTAGCTGCGTGCTCGATCGGAAGCTTGCCAGAGTAGGCGGTACCGTCAAGATCCAGAAGAGCCGCGTCAAAGTTCGTGTAGAGCGCTCCCTTCGAACCCTTCAGGGGTGAACGGCGATCATCGACATCCGCATCGGCAAAGAGACCAACATCGACGATGTCGGGATCTTCTTCCTCTTCAGGAATATTTGCTTCAACCTGATCCGCTTCCTCATCGCGGCCAAGTTCGCGCAGACGATCCGCCTGAACCGACATCAGGCGGCGAAGGAACTCGGGATCAGCATCCTCTCCAAGAGCAGCAATAGCGTCATCGACAATAACGAGGCCGACTTCATTTTGCCCCAGATCTGCGCGCGCACCTGAAGAGACAAGAACCAACTCAACCTGTTCTGCGAGGTCGAGCTGAGAGGTATCCGTCTGATCGATGATTTCAATCGCGCGCCTCGGGACGCCCAAGTCCGCGTTCACAGTCGGCTTCAATAGCGCGCAAAGAGAGGTCACCGCGCAAGCGACGCATCGCGCGCACCTCGCGCAGTGCTTCTTCGTAGTGTCCTGCAGCGTAAGCCGTGAGTGCCGAGGCCTCGCGAACAACGTCGACACGACCCGCACGAGAAGCCGCTGCTTTTAGCGTGCTTGTATGCAAGCTCAGGATCAAGGTCAATCAGCTGACCGGCCATAACGAGGTGCCGAGCAACAATGTCGCGGTTGATCCCCGATAGAGTTGCCAGGGAACGCAAGGCGTCTTTATCGAGTTCTTCCGCGGATACGCCGGCGGGGATTGTCGGTTCATCACCGTTGGGTGCGGTGTATTCATCGCGCGAACGGGGTGCGCTGCTGCGCTTGGCATCACGGAAATCGCGTCCCGCGCCGCGGCGGTCATCGCGTCCGGAGAAACGACGGTCGCGAGAATCCCTTTCAAAACGCCCCGAACGCTCACCATCAAAGCGACGCTCACGAGAGTCAGAAGAACGGAAATCACGCTCAGAACGGTCAAAACGACGACCATCGCGCTGATCACCACGATCAAAACGCGAACGATCGGAACGCTCACCCCCACGACGATCATCACGATCAAAACGATGACCACCGCGGCGGTCATCGCGTCCGAGAAACGACGGTCGCGAGAATCCCTTTCAAAACGCCCCGAACGCTCACCATCAAAGCGACGCTCACGAGAGTCAGAAGAACGGAAATCACGCTCAGAACGGTCAAAACGACGACCATCGCGCTGATCACCACGATCAAAACGCGAACGATCGGAACGCTCACCCCCACGACGATCATCACGATCAAAACGACGACCACCTCGACGGTTATCACGATCGCCAAAGCGTCCCTGACGGTCGAAACCTTGTCCACCGTCACGCGAGGAACGTCGATCAGAAGAATCAAAAACGGCGCGGTCCACGAGAAGAATCGCCACGAGAGTATGAACCGCCGTCTCCTCTTGATCCACGTCCACGACGCTGCGAGGAGTCAAACCTATCTGCCACAATTCCTACTTTCTTCGGGCCCTTCGACCGCACCTATCTTGAATTAAAACTATGAACGCATCCAGCATAATGGGCGACTAGCAAAACAAGCCAGCGCGCTTGACAACCTGTGGATGGCTAAAAACTGCTGGGATTAACCGCTTCGAAAGCGTTGTATGGGTCGTATGCGAGTGTCTCACTACGCCCAAGGACGGCCTTACCGTGGTTGTTTGGCTGGCTCACTGTAACCGCGCAGGATAGGTTGTGCCCCGGGACCGTTTGGGTTCCGGGGCACAACGTGTTACGTGTGTTGTGGCGGTGTCCTACTCTCCCACACCCTCCCCAGGTGCAGTACCATCGGCGCTTGCGGGCTTAGCTTCCAGGTTCGGAATGGATGCTGGGCGTTTCCCCGCGGCTATGACCACCACAAGATGGTTCAACCATATTCTCTTGAATGCCCCCAGTGTGTGCCGCGTGTCGAGCGTGCGGGTGGGGGTTTGTGTTGGTTGTGATCCGCATAGTGGTTTGACGAGCACTCTTTTAGTGTCTGTCAACCGGTTGTGGTTGATGTGTGTTTAGTGTCGGCCCATTAGTACCAGTCGGCTCACGAGCACCTCGCGGTGCTTCCACCTCTGGCCTATCAACCCGGTAGTCTGCCGGGGGCCTTCCACCCACGGGGGTGTGGAAACCTCATCTCAAAGCAAGTTTCCCGCTTAGATGCTTTCAGCGGTTATCTTTCCCGAACGTAGCCAACCAGCCATGCACCTGGCGGTACAACTGGCACACCAGAGGTTCGTCCATCCCGGTCCTCTCGTACTAGGGACGGCCCTTTTCAAGTTTCCTACGCGCACAGAGGATAGGGACCGAACTGTCTCACGACGTTCTGAACCCAGCTCGCGTACCGCTTTAATGGGCGAACAGCCCAACCCTTGGGACCAACTCCAGCCCCAGGATGCGACGAGCCGACATCGAGGTGCCAAACCATGCCGTCGATATGGACTCTTGGGCAAGATCAGCCTGTTATCCCCGGGGTACCTTTTATCCGTTGAGCGACCACGCACCCACGTGCCATGGCCGGATCACTAGTTCCTGCTTTCGCACCTGCTCGACCCGTCGGTCTCACAGTCAAGCTCCCTTGTACACTTGCACTCGCCACCTGATTACCAACCAGGCTGAGGGAACCTTGAGCGCCTCCGTTACATTTTTAGGAGGCAACCGCCCCAGTTAAACTACCCACCAGGCACTGTCCCCAACCCGGATCACGGGCCAAGGTTGAGGTGACCGCTTGAACCAGAATGGTATTTCAACGACGACTCCACCACGGCTGGCGCCGCAGCTTCACAGTCTCCCACCTATCCTACACAAGCACAAGCGAACACCAATACCAAGCTATAGTAAAGGTCCCGGGGTCTTTCTGTCCTTCTGCGCGAAACGAGCATCTTTACTCGTACTGCAATTTCGCCCGAGTTCACGGTCGAGACAGCGGAGAAGTCGTTACGCCATTCGTGCAGGTCGGAACTTACCCGACAAGGAATTTCGCTACCCTAGGGATGGTTATAGTTACCACCGCCGTTTACTGGGGCTTAAATTCACCGCTTCACACCCGAAGGGCGTTGACGGTTCCTCTTAACCTTCCAGCACCGGGCAGGCGTCAGTGCGTATACATCGCCTTACGGCTTCGCACGCACCTGTGTTTTTGATAAACAGTCGCTTCTCCCTATTCTCTGCGACCCCCCGGCCCCACCCGCACGCGCGGCGCAGGGAAGCTAAAGGGTCCTCCTTCTCCCGAAGATTACGGAGGAATTTTTGCCGAGTTCCTTGACCATGATTCACCTCGAACGCCCTCGGTATACTCTACCCTGACCACCTGAGTCGGTTTAGGGTACGGGCGCCTTGCCCCCTCGCGTCGAGGCTTTTCTCGGCAGCATAGGATCACCACAAGTCCACACACACGTGCGTCCCTCATCAGTTCTCACCCACAAGTCTCCCGGATTTACCTAGGAAACGGGCCACAACCTAAATACGCGCAAACCACCGGCGCACTGCAGCTACCTTCTGCGTCACCCTGTTAATACGCTTACCTCCACCACCGGGTCCCAAGACCAACCTCCACCCACACCCCGAAAGGATACGAGTATGCGGCAAAATTGGTTAGCATGATGATCTCGGTATTGGACGGTCACAACGCGGTACCAGAATATCAACTGGTTGTCCATCGACTACGCCTGTCGGCCTCGCCTTAGGACCCGACTAACCCAGGGCGGATAAACCTAGCCCTGGAACCCTTAGTCAATCGGCGCTGCGGATTCTCACCGCAGATCTGCCACTCATGCCTGCATTCTCACTCCCACACATCCACCAGAGGTTCCCCCAGGCTTCACCATGCAGGACGCTCCCCCCCAACAACACACCCAACAATCATTCAATGACGCCAGCTATATGTGTTGCTGCCACAGCTTCGGCGGTACGCTTAAGCTCGCCCTACATTGTCGGCGCGAAATCACTGACCAGTGAGCTATTACGCACTCTTTCAAGGATGGCTGCTTCTAAGCCAACCTCCTGGTTGTCACCGCGACTCCACATCCTTTCCCACTTAGCGTACGCTTAGGGGCCTTAGCTGATGATCTGGGCTGTTTCCCTCTCGACTACGAAGCTTGTCCCCTGCAGTCTCACTGCCATGCTCAACCCTATTGGCATTCGGGTTTGGCCGAGCGTCAATAACCCACGAGGGCCCATCGGCCATCCAGTAGCTCTACCTCCAACAGGAACCACACAACGCTGCACCTAAATGCATTTCGGGGAGAACCAGCTATCACGGAGTTTGATTGGCCTTTCACCCCTACCCACAGCTCATCCCCAGGTTTTCAACCCTGGTGGGTTCGGTCCTCCCAAAGTCTTACCCCTTGCTTTCAACCTGGCCATGGGTAGATCACCCCGCTTCGGGTCCAGAACGCGCGACAAACGCTATATTTCAGACTCGCTTTCGCTACGCATACCCCACACGGGTTAAGCACGCCACATGCCACTGACTCGCAGGCTCATTCTTCAAAAGGCACGCCATCACCCCATGAAGGCTCTGACGGCTTAAAAAGCATCCGGGTTTCAGGTACTATTCACCCCTCCTCGGGGTACTTTTCACCATTCCCTCACGGTACTATGCACTATCGGTCACTCCAGTAGTATTTTAGGCTTACCAGGTGGTCCTGGCAGATTCACACGAGATTTCACGAGTCCCGCACTCACCCGGGAACACAACCCACACAATGCGCCACCGGCTGGCCTACGCGACTACTCACGCACTACGGTCCCCCCATCCCAAGAGGTTTCAACCACCAACAACACACCATGCCCACCCCCGGCAGAAGGCGAACGATCATGCTCTACAACACCCCATGCGCAACGGCCGCTCTATCACACGCACAAGGTTTAGCCTCCTCCGCTTTGCGCTCGCCACTACTCACGGAATATCTTCTCCCACGGGTACTGAGATGTTTCACTTCGCGTTCCCCCACCACCCTATTTCATTCAAGTGATGGTAACTGGCCATAACACCCAGCTAGGTTCCCCATCGGAAATCCTTAGATCAACGCTCGCTCGTCAACTCCTAAGGCATATCGCAGACCGCCACGTCCTTCATCAGCTCTGAGTGCCAAGGCATCCACCGAATGCCCACAAAAACTAAAACAAAACCACAGACACAAAAACAGAAACAAAACCCTAAACATTTTAGAGAACAGGTTTCAATTGCAATAAAGATGCTCATCAACCACTATACAGATCACAAACAACACATCACACAACCACCAACACCCAAAAAACCTGAGTGCAACAGTCATGGGGCTACTCGCCCAACAGGTGTTGAACGTGAACCCGACAGCATGCCTCTCTCAGCAACAATTTATGCCCAACCCCAAAAACGCACCCACACCCACCACCCAGGTGGGCAGTGACTTAATGCAGGCACAAGAAACACACACCCAACCGCAAAAGCTGAGTGCGCATCCCCTCAAAATGGGCCTCCTAGAAAGGAGTAGGATCCAGCTGCACCTTCCGGTATGGCTACCTTTGTTACGACTTCTGTCCCAATCGTCAATCCCACCTTCGACCACTCCCCAAACGGTTAGGCCATGGGCTCTGGGTGTTACCAACTTTCGTGACGTGACGGGCGGTGTGTACAAGGCCCGAGAACGTATTCACCGCAGCGTTGCTGATCTGCGATTACTAGCGACTCCACCTTCATGGGTCGAGTTGCAGACCCCAATCCGAACTGAGGACCGGCTTTTAAGGGATCTGCTCCACCTCACAGTATCGCAAACCTCTGTACCAGCCATTGTAGCATGCGTAGAAGTCCAAGACATATGGGGCATGATGATTTGACGTCATCCCCATCCCTTCCTCCGAGTCAATCCCCGGCAGTCCCGCACGAGTCCCCACCATAACGTGCTGGCAACATAGGGCAAGGGTTGCGCTCGTTGCGGGACTTAACCCAACATCTCACGACACGAGCTGACGACAACCATGCACCACCTGCACACGACCAACTAAATGCCACCACATCTCTGCAGTGCCGCCGTCATGTAAGCCTTGGTAAGGTTCTCTTCGCGTTGCATCGAATTAATCCGCATGTCTGGCCGCTGTGCGGGCCCCGTCAATTCCTGAGTTTTAGCCGCGGCCGTACTCCCCAGGCGGGGCACTTACAAGCGTTAGCTACGGCGCAGAAACCACGGGTGGCCACACCTAGTGCCCAACGTTTACAGCGTGGACTACCAGGGTATCTAATCTCTGTTCGCCCCCACGCTTTCGCTCCTCAGCGTCAGTAACGGCCCAGAGACCCGCCTTCGCCACCGGTGTTCTTCCTGATATCTGCGCATTCCACCGCTACACCAGGAGTTCCAGTCTCCCCTACCGCACTCAAGTCAGCCCGTACCGCACCGCACGCCCCCAGTTAAGCCAGAGGATTTCACGGCAGACGCGACAAACCGCTCTACGCCCTCTTTTACGCCCAATAATTCTGGACAACGCCTCGCACCCTACGCCGTATTACCGCGGCTGCTGGCACGTAGTTAGCCGGTGCTTCTCTTTACCTACCACCTCACCACAACCTTAAGTTGCGGCTTGACCATAGAGCGAAAGAGGTTTAGCAAACCCGAAGGCCTTCATCCCTCACGCGGCGTCGCTGCATCAGGCTTTTCGCTCCATTGTGCAATATTCCCCACTGCTGCCTCCGTGAGTCTGGGCCGTATCTCAGTCCCAATGTACTCGGTCACTCTCTCAGGCCGGTTACCCGTCAAAGCCTTTGGTAAAGCCATCACCCCACCAACAAGCTGATAGGCCGCGAGCCCATCCCCCACCAGAAAAACCTTTCCACCAATCCCCCATGCGAAGGGACAGTGAATACCGGTATTAGCAGCCGTTTCCGACCGTTATCCCAAAGAAGAGGCAGGTTACTCACGTGTTACTCACCCGTTCGCCACTCATCCAGCCCAGCAAGCTGAGCCTTCAGCGTTCGACTTGCATGTGTTAAGCACGCCGCCAGCGTTCGTCCTGAGCCAGGATCAAACTCTCCGAACAAAACTGTAAAAAATAAGCCCGGAAAACCCACCACAAAAACCGTGGCAAAGCAATCCCAACCATACTCAAAAACAAAACAGGCATAAAAACAAAAAACAAACACACTATCGAGTTCACAAACAACACCCCCACATTTGCAATTCACCCGAGGTGAATCTCAAAGGGGCTTTCGCGCTTTGCAACGTTTCCGTAGCCCTCAGCGCAACGAGTTATAGATTAGGCCGTTTTGGGGCCCGTCGTCAAATCAAAACACTATGACGACGAGCACACCTTTAAAAACGGCTCATCGGACCGCGACAACAGCCAGATTCCTGCGGCCTTTACGAATCAAAACCAAGCCGCCTGCCAACAGGTCATCGACGCCCAGCACGGCCTCTTCGTCTTCAACTTTCACCTTATTGACGTAGGCTCCACCGCCCGCGAGGGTCCGACGTGCGGCACTACGCCCCTTCTCCAGTCCAGTTTCGACAAGAGCATCGATAAGAGAGTCTCCCAAAGAAAGCTCCGCACGAGGGAGGGTTCACTGGTGGCTGCTGCCAGAGTGGCCTCGTCAATGGAAGAAAGGTCTCCGCACCCCCACAGCGCTTCGGTCGCAGCCTGAACGCGCGCAAGCTCCTCGTCGCCGTGAACCAAAGCAGTCACACTCGCAGCCAAAGCCTTCTGGGCAGCACGCTCATGCGGGCGCTCGGCAACCTCAACCTCAAGCGCCTCAATTTCCTCGCGCGACAAGAAGGTGAAGATCTTCAAGAAACGAACGACGTCGTCATCGGCGACCTGCAACCAGAACTGATAGAAGGCGTACGGACTCATCATCTCGGGGTCGAGCCAAATTGCTCCACCTTCAGACTTGCCAAACTTCGTGCCGTCAGCCTTGGTGATGATCGGCGTCGTCATAACGTGGGTATCAGCGCCCTCGACCTTGTGAATCAGATCGACGCCGCCAACCATATTGCCCCACTGGTCGTTTCCACCGGTCTCGAGCGTGCAACCGTAACGACGGAAGAGCTCAAGGTAGTCGTTCGCCTGGAGAACCTGGTAGGAAAACTCGGTGTAGGAAATACCTTCATCAGAAGCGATACGACGAGCAACAATGTCCTTGTTCAGCATGGTACCCACGCGGAAGTACTTACCAATCCCGCGCAGAAGATCGATTGCACTCATCTCCTGAGTCCAATCCAGGTTATTGACCATACGGGCAGCCGCAGGCCCCTCGAAGTCCAAGAAGCGCGAAATCTGCGCGCGCAAACGGTCGGCCCACCCCTGGACAACTTCAGTCGGTTGAAGCTGACGCTCGCCGCTTTGCCGAGGATCCCCAATCTGGCCCGTCGCACCGCCGACAAGAGCAAGCGGTTTATGTCCAGCCAGTTGCAGGTGACGCATAACGATCAGCTGAACCAGGTGCCCATGGTGAAGAGAGGGCGCAGTGGGATCATAGCCGCAATAGAAAGTGACCGGGCCCGCAGCGAAGTGAGCGCGAAGCGCGTCAAGGTCGGTGTGCTGAGCAATCAGACCACGCCATTGGAGGTCGTCAATAATATCGGTCACTGATTTTTCCTCTTCCCATTGGAATGACATACGAGGTCATAGTTTACGTGAAAAAGTGCTCGCCTGTAGAAGCGTTCATTTGACCTTTACGAGGCCACAGTGGCGCTGGTTTGTTCCCCGGAGATGGCTCGTCGGGGAGGATGGAAGTCGTAAGACTCTGCACGAACCTTCAGCCAAGTTGCAAAGGCAACGAAGAGCACCCAATTCCCTTCAGTCAAGAGGCGCGACTCCGTAAAGGACTGCACAAACATTGCCAACATCAGAACTGCAGCCAAAGTCGGCACTAAGTCAGTTTCAAGATCGCGTAGCGCAACTCGGAAAATGCGAATCATCACCCACAAAACAGCGAAGGCCAAAAGCATCAGACCGACGATTCCGGTCTGGAACAAAGCTCAATGTAGGCATTGTGCGCCTGCATTGTCGGAGTGCCATCGGGACGAACAACCAGGTTCTTAAACAGCGGCAACCACGGTGGCCACAAGACAACCCACCCCCATCCGAAGAAGGGGTGCTGTTGCCACAGCTCCAAGAGTTTCTGCCAGATCACACCTCGACCAGTCATATCGGAACTGCGACCGAGCAAGATAGTGACTTGATCCTTCATGATGACGGCGACTAAGACGAAACTTGCCGCGGCGGTGAGAGCAACACGGACAGCGAAGCGACGTTCATAAAAGCCCATGCGGCGAATAATCAAAAAGAAAACAAGGGCGCTCACTGAGACGAGCATTGCAACGAAAAACGGTTGCCGAACCGGTCAAAACTAAAATGCCCACATTAATGCAAGGAGCCATGCTCCATTACTTTACGTGGTGTTTCTTGTCCTCGATCCAGAGAACTAAAACACAGAGCATGAGCAGAAGCGCAATGAAAGCAAGCGGATTCCGGTTTCCCGACAAAACCCTGAATCGGCCCTGCCTTTGAAGAGAGCATCATTCACCCAGTAATAGAGTTCCGGGACTTCTTCCAATTGCGCATATACATCGGCGGTATGCGGTGTCCCAAACCACCAAGGACACCCATAATTCGAGGGCGTAGGAGGCAGCGATGATGATCTTCATCGCTTGAGTGAACACATCCAGCATCTGTCGAAGAGGGAATGCAATCGCGACTAAAACCCCTGCTGAACTGGTCGCAAGAGTAATCAATGCTGAGCCAAAAGTCTCCAAACGATATTGGCTCCAAATTACCGACAAACAACAGACCAGAATGTAGGAAGAAACCGAAAGAGACACCCGGCGCAGCGTCACTGCCCTACCCGCGAGGAAGAAAATGATCCATGCGGCGATAAGAACAATTCCTGTAATGATGCCGAAACCGACCCAGCCAAAGAGATTACGTACCCCTTGGCCGCCAAAAGCCAAGAAGAATATCGCAACGCCCACGGCCGGCAGTAGAGATTCGGCCCTCGAACTCACTGTTGTACTCACGTAATTCCTCAAGACTAGAACCAGTTCCAGTAGGGAGAATAGCCGCAAGAAGGCATGCCCGCTAGCCACACGGCTAACGGGCATGTTCTAGACAGCGATTTTCTTCACGCAAATCGCCACTTACAAGACGCTTTGATGCGATGCCCCTCCGGCCAGAGAGGTCAAATATTCCTGAGCGTTGAGTGCTCCTGATCGGACGTGCAGATGATCAAAACCGTGTCGTCGCCGGCGATTGTTCCCACGACATCGTCGATACGAGCAACGTCGAGAGCTGAACCCAAAAGGTTTGCAGCGCCAACCAAAGTGCGCAAAACCAATTGATTCCCGACGCAGGTTGAGGTCACAAGAAGGGTTTGCAGCCACCGCTGCAAGCGCTCAACGCTGGCCTCAGCTTCGTGCGATTGAGAACCATCTGCGTTAGGGACCGAATAAATCAAGGTACCCGAGCGGTCACGCATTTTCGTCGCGCGCATTTCCATGAGATCACGAGACAAAGTCGCCTGGGTGACCTCAATTCCGAGAGTCCCCAAAGCGGAACGCAGTTGTTCCTGAGAACTAATAGTTTGGGAGACTAACAGATTGCGAATTGCCGCATGGCGTCCAGCCTTCGTCTGCGGTGTCGCTTCAGATGACATCAAAATCCCCTTAATTAGTCGCGAATCGACGTTGACTCCACTCCCGTTCAGGCAAGTATCAGGAAGGAAGGGGGCCCTATGCGAAAATCGGATCGCATAGGCCCCTCCCATCGGCATAAAACCGTGAAATATCAAAAGTTATTGACGTGTCAGCTCTGAGCAATGCCGTGAGCCCAATCATCGATTGCATCCCAGTCACGGAAATCGCCTTCCACCGCACCCGCGAGGCGAACGATCGCCCTCTCACGAAGCGAGAGAAGAGAAGGATCGTAGCGTCCCGCAAAAGAACGCAACTCCTTCGCATCGATACGCGTGAGCACGGGACCAATCCGGCTGGGATCCTGAGGAACGTGCTTGGGGACGCCGTTCATACCAACGGAAAAAGCCCACACCGGCAGCTTGTGCAGTTCTTGCGCAAAACGCTCCATAAAATCATGGGGCGCCGGCATCCACTGAGTCATGTAAACAGCGGAGCCACAAATAACAGCGTCAAAATCCTTCAAGAGAGTCAACATCTTGCGGCGGTTTGCAAACAACCTCGAGGCCATCAGCCTTCAGCCTGCGAGCAATCGCTTCTGCAACTTCTGTGAGTTGCCCCATGCTGCGAAGCTGCAGTCAGCAAAACCTTCATTGATACTCCTTCACACACGAGTCTGGTTTCTCATCCTAACAAGGCGCAACCAGATCACCCGCGAAGCGTTGCCCCTAAAAACCTTTTCTGTCTTTGCAATGACGTCTGCACGGACCTTCTGCACCCTCATCCGGAGTCAGAGTGTGATCACTCGGCGCGAAGACGCAGCGAGAAGGCCAAAGAACGGAAGCCTTCAGGAACCTGGTCGCCCCTCGTATACGCTCGAAGAGCGAGAGATCCTCGATGAGAGCGCCTGCCGCCTGGCGAATAACCTGCTCGACGCGCGAAACAGGCAGGTCATTGGCAACAACCAGAGCAAGATCTTCCTTCGCTGCCGGATACGTCGACACAGGCTTCACTTGCAAAGGCTCATCACTGATGAGAGTAATCAGTGCATCAACATCCAACTCGAAGGCACATGAACGCGCCGGAAGCCCGAAAGCCTTGCAGGTCTTCGGGGAGAGCTCCCCCGCCAAGGCAAGTTCGACGAAATCTCTTACCCTTTTCGTGCAAAGATTCGCGCAACCCGCCCCGGATGGAAGGGGGCAACTTCAGCGGGATCCGTTGCTGCCTCGGGAAGACGAGGGCCCTTGTGCATTGTCGGCTGCGCAAGCCACGCACGCGTCACCTCGATGCGTACGCCCAGCTGGTCCGCAATCGATCGCACCGCCTGGACTGCGTCCGCCCAATCGAAAGAACGCTGAGCGGAGAGGATTCCTGCCGGCAATGCTTGACCCGCGAGAACAGCACCAACATGCCAGGGCTGCAAAGGAGTTCCAGCTTCCAATGCAGCAAGCTGTTCATCACTGGGACGGCGCTCGGCCGAGATCAATCCTGTAGGAACAACGCCCTGACTGTGCACCACCTTCGCAACTTCATAAATCGCAACCGAAGGAATGCCGCGCGCGCAGTTGCGGGCCGCGACATCAAGAAGAGTGTCCAAAACCGAGGTACGTAGCAGCGGCGCATCATCAGCAAGAGGATTACGCAGCTTGACCGCTTGGCGGCGAGGATCATCTTCCTTCATTCCCTGGCGATCGAAAGAATCAGAGACGAAGGGGTAGCTCTCTACCTGCGTCAGACCTGCATGTGCGAGTCCTTGAGCGACCAAACGTCGCGCTCGCTGGGCAAGAGTCAGGCCCGTTCCAGCAGGAGCAGTCGGAAGAACCGAAGGAATATTGTCATAGCCATCAAGACGCGCGATTTCCTCGACAAAGTGAGCCGCTCCCGTCAAGTCAGGGCGCCATGAGGGAGGAGTCACGAGCACACGCTCATCGTCAATATCCTTGATCGTGCAGCCAACTTCTTCGAGCAGCTGGCGAACGCGTTCTGGCGAGTAGACAACTCCGGTCAAACGCTCAGCATCACTGAGTGCGAACTCGTAGCTTGTCGGTTCAGGCAAGTTATTGAGATCAAAGACTGCAGGATCCGCATGACCGCCACCGTATTGCACGAGGAGATCAACAGCACGCTGTGCTGCGACCGCAGGAAGGAGCGGGTCAGTTCCACGTTCAAAACGCTTCGCGGCCTCGGAATGCAATTTATGACGACGAGAGGAACGCGCGATCGATACAGCGTCGAAGTGCGCGGCCTCAAGAAGGATGTCAGTCGTCGATTCCTCGACCTCAGAATAGGCACCGCCCATCACACCGGCGATCCCCAGAAGGCGCGAACCTTCCTCACCACTAGGCGAATCAGAAATGACTAAATCCTCGGGATCCAAAGTGCGCGCAACCTCATCCAGAGTCGTCGTCTTCACCCAAGCGTGCGCGACGAACAACGATCGGAGCTTCAAGAGCGGCAAGATCGTAGGCGTGCATTGGCTGCCCAAGATCAAGCATCACGCAATTGGTGATATCCACTGCCAAAGAAAGCGAGCGCATTCCCGCCATTTCGAGGCGTTCAACCATCCAACGAGGCGTGGGAGCTGCAGGATTGACCCCGCGCACGATCCGAGTCACAAAGCGATCCGCGCCGCAGCGTCCGTGAATGGGCGCGTCATCAGCGACAACAACGGGGAACCCGGCCTCGTTCGCCGCGGGAACGGACTCAACGAGAGTGCCCACAAGACCCGGGTCGCGGAAAGCCGAACCCGTCGAATGGGAGAATTCGCGCGCGACTCGCATCGAGAAGCAGTACCCGCGATCCGGCGTCACATTGATCTCAAGAACTTCCTCGCCCAAACCAAGGAAAGAAATCACGCTCTGGCCAACAGCAGGAAGATCTGCATCCGGGAAGTCCTTCTGCAAAACGATGATGCCGTTATGGTCCTCACCCAAGCCAAGTTCGCGCGCCGAGCACATCATGCCATCAGAGATGTGGCCGTAGGTCTTTCGTGCAGCAATCTCAAAGGGCCCAGGAAGAACGGCACCCGGCAGGGAAACAACAACCAGGTCGTCGACATCAAAGTTGTGTGCACCGCAGATAATGCCACGTGAGGGAAGATCACTCAGGCTCTTTTCCAGTGCCGGGCGCGTCATTATGTTCTCCGACGTCCACCCGGCAGTAGTTGACCGTCTTGCCATTTGAGGCTTCGAATTCTTCGCGGCTGAGCACACGGCCCGCCACGAGAGGCCCAGTAACGCGTGCGGGGTGGATGGTTTCTTCTTCGAGTCCGACGCGAACCAAGGCAGCCGCGAGTTCTTCGGTCGTCATCGCCGGGTCTGCATCGACATAGTCGCGCAGCCAGCTCATTGGAACCATTGGCATTTCAGTTGCCCCTTCCCATTCCGTTAACACCGAATTGCTCGGAGAAACGCACATCTCCTTCAACGATGTCGTGCATATCGGCAATGCCGTCACGAAGCATCAGCGTGCGTTCAACGCCAACACCAAATGCGATACCCGTGTAGACCTCGGGATCGATTCCCGTTGCTCGAAGCACATTCGGGTTAACCATTCCGCAGCCACCCCATTCGATCCATCCGGCTCCGCCCTTCTTCTGGGGGAACCACAAATCCATCTCCGCGCTGGGTTCGGTAAAGGGAAAGAAGGAAGGACGCAAACGGGTCTTTGCATCGGGGCCGAACATGTGGCGGGCAAAGTGATCGAGCACGCCCTTCAAATGAGCCATTGTCAGCCCACGATCGATTGCAAGGCCCTCAACCTGGTGGAAGACCGGAGTGTGGGTCGCATCAAGCGCATCGGAGCGGAAAACCTTACCGGGGCACGCCATGTACAGCGGCACGCCTCGAGAAAGGATTGAACGCGACTGCACCGGAGAGGTGTGCGTACGCATCACGAGGTGAGCGTCTTCTTCGCTATCTCCCCCAACGCTGCGTCCATCGATGTAGAGAGTGTCCTGCATCTGACGTGCGGGGTGATCAATATCGAAATTCAAGGAGTCGAAGTTGAACCATTCATGTTCAATTTCCGGTCCTTCGGCAATTTGCCATCCCATGCCGATGAAGAAATCTGAGATCTCTTCCATGATTGTTTCGAGGGGATGACGGGCGCCTGCGCGAGCACGAGCGGTCGGGATCGTGATGTCCACGGCCTCGCTGACCAAAACTTGCGCATCGTGGCGTTCTTGAAGGAGCTCCTGGCGTTCCTGCAGAGCTGCACTAATCTGCGAACGCGCAGATCCCAGCAGGCGACCGGCAAGACCGCGATCTTTCGGATCGAGTTTGCCGATACCGCGGTTTGCCTGGACGAGAGCAGCCGAGTCTCCCATAAACTCCAGGCGCACGGCCTTCAATTCATCGAGGTCTTCAGTGTGAGCGATCGCCTGCGTTGCCTGAGTGACAAGCTCTTCGATTGCGTGCTCATCTAAGGGATTGAGGCCACCAGCGGTGCCGGTCATGTCCTACTCTCCTATGATTGGGTCAGCATTTTGCCTCGTGACAGGACGAGGATTTCTTCCATTGTAGGTCAACAGCTTCTTCCGGCTGGAATGAAGTCGCAGTGCGGACTACTCTCAAAGTGCGACGAAAGGACAACAATGACGGGTTATCTCGCTGACGATTCAACTGCTTCAGCTTCCCTGCCTTCAATCTCGCCACAGCCCGAACGTGGACCGCTGGATAAGAAGCGCATCCGTATTCAGCATCTCCAGGCGGCTAAAGAACAGGGCGTGAAGATTTCAATGTTGACCGCCTATGACGCTCTCACCGCTTCGATCTTTGATCGGGCGGGGATCGATATGATTTTGGTTGGGGATTCGCTGGGTAATGTTGTGCTGGGGTATTCCTCTACTCTTCCCGTAACCCTCGATGATATGGAACGCGCAACTGCGGCTGTTTCCCGCTCAGCGTCCCGTGCTTTGATCGTCGCGGACCTTCCTTTCGGCGCCTACGAGGCCTCGCCCGAGCAGGCTTTCACCAGTGCGGTGCGACTCATGAAAGCCGGCGCACACGCCGTCAAACTCGAAGGCGGCGCGGCGCGAGCTGAAACTGTTGCTCTGCTTACAAGCGGGGGGATCCCCGTCGTTGCCCACCTTGGATATACCCCCCAATCGGAAAATTCCTTGGGAGGCCCGCGCATGCAAGGACGCGGAGAGGGCGCGAGAAAGCTGATGGAAGATGCTCGCGCATTAGAAGCGGCCGGCGCATTCGCAGTGGTTTTCGAAATGGTTCCCGAGCCCGTTGCAACGCAGCTAACAAAGGAGCTTTCCATCATTACGATCGGAATCGGAGCAGGCCCTCACACGGACGGACAGGTCCTCGTATGGTCCGATATGGCTGGTATGACCTCATGGTCACCATCTTTTGCCCGTCGCTTTGCCGAACTCGGCCGTGAACTTGAATCGGCAGCAGGCAGCTACATTTCCGCCGTTCGCAGTGGCGATTTTCCCGGTTCAGATAACTACCGTAGTGAATGAGGTTGAATCAACAATGTCACAATCACTTGGCGCAAAGCGTGCTCCACTTGGATCTTTAAAGCCCGGCAAGATCTCACCGCGTCGTGCGGTTCCCGCACACATCGACCGTCCTGAGTACATGTATCACTCAGGTCCCGAAGTCGTCACTGCCGGCGATATTAAAAGCCCCGAAACGATTGAAAAAATCCGTGTGGCCGGCCGTATCGCAGCTCAGGCACTGCAAGTAGTCGGGGAAGCAGTTCGTCCCGGGATAACGACTGACGAACTGGACCGTATAGGCCACGAGTTCATCATTTCGCACAATGCCTACCCTTCATGTCTGGGTTACATGGGATTCCCCAAGTCCCTGTGCACCTCGATTAATGAAGTAATCTGCCACGGCATCCCTGATGATCGTCCCCTCGAAGATGGCGATATTGTCAATGTCGATATCACGGCGTACTACGACGGTGTTCACGGAGATACCTGCGCGATGTTCGAGGTAGGAAATGTGGATGAAGAGTCCCATCTCCTCATTGAACGTACCCGTAACGCGATGATGCGTGGCATCAAAGCTGTGCGCCCCGGTCGCGAGATTAACGTCATCGGTCGAGTGATTGAATCCTATGCGCATCGCTTTGACTACGGTGTCGTTCGTGATTTTACCGGGCACGGCGTCGGTGAAGCATTCCACTCAGGCTTGATTGTTCCCCACTACGATGCGGCTCCTGCGCATAACGAAGTCATGGAAGAAGGCATGGTTTTCACCATCGAACCCATGCTCAATCTGGGCGGAATTGAGTGGGAGCAGTGGGATGACGATTGGACTGTCGTCACGAAGGATCGCGGCCGATCAGCACAATTCGAGCACACGATCGTCGTGACTGAAGACGGCGCAGAAATCCTCACTCTCCCCTGATACAGCAGCAAATTTTTATCCGTTCTGGATGGCAGTTATTCTTAGTAGTGCGGCCACTCAAAGGAGAAGAACATGAAACTCGCATGCGGAATTGATATCGGCGGTTCAGGCGTCAAAGGCGCACTTGTCGACCTCACAACGGGAACATACTCCGGCGAGAGTGTTCTTATTGAAACGCCCTCCCCTGCAACGCCAGATGCTGTTGCACAGGTGTGCGGTCAGGTCCTTGAAACACTTGGCGTCACACCAGAAATGCCGGTTGGGATCACTTTCCCCGCTCCCATCGTGCACGGGCGCGTTCCTTTCATGGCTAACCTCGATCCTTCCTGGGCGGGAATCGATGTCGTCGAGCTCATGGACCGTCATCTTGGGCGCACGATCGTCGCCCTTAACGATGCGGATGCTGCGGGACTTGGCGAGGCAATATACGGCGCTGCACGAGGCGTTCCCGGTGTCGTCATTGTGACGACTCTAGGAACTGGAATCGGCTCGGCGATCATCAATGACGGGATCCTTCTCCCCAACTCCGAGCTCGGCCACCTCGAGATCGACGGCCACGATGCCGAAACTCAGGCTTCGGCGGGCCAAAAAACAGCACAGAATCTGGATTGGGTGACCTGGGCTGGTCGTCTTCAGCGCTACTACTCACACGTTGAGATGCTCTTCTCCCCCGATCTCTTTGTCATCGGTGGCGGCGTGAGCGCCAACCATGAGAAGTTCCTCCCGCTTTTGAACCTGCGTACTCCCGTTGTACCGGCAATCTTGCGCAACACTGCCGGCATTGTCGGAGCAGCTTTCGAGGCCGCACGCGAGTCTCGCGCATAACACAGAGGAGGGATTCTCCCTTACGACCATAATTTTGAGGGCCGCTTGGATTACCAAGCGGCCCTCAAGTGCATTCGAGTCAGCCTGTACGCCGGGTTTTGTCCTACTTTCGTAGTGGCGACCATCTATCTAGGACCACCGTTGCCGATGGCCTCAAGCAACCTACCCGCAGACATCGAACGGGCAATTCTTTACGTCTGCTGCTCGGTCTTGCTCCGGATGGGGTTTACCAAGCCGATGCGGTCACCCGCAACGCTGGTGAGCTCTTACCTCACCTTTTCACCCTTACTGCTGACGCAGCGGTTTCTTTTCTGTGGCACTTTCCCGCGGGTCACCCCGGGTGGCTGTTAGCCACCATCCTGCCCTGTGGAGCCCGGACGTTCCTCGAGACTTAAAGTCGCGCGGCCGCCCAGCCAACTCGTATGCACAGGGAAGTTTAGCGCGTTTATCACTAGTGTGGAGTTGTGGATATCTGGTTTACCGCCCTCAGAAGGCAAGAATGCACCCAGCGACGGCCCCAATCTGAACCTTTGATTCGCTGTCGTTTCCGATCTTGAATTCAACTCGCGCGGAAATAATAAACGCCTGTGCTCGAATCACCGAGCCCCAAACAGCGCAGCGCATCTTCAATATCGGCGCGAAGCACGAAGCAGAACTTGTTGCCAACCGTGCCCTCATGAACCAGCCTTGCGCCCCGGCATCAACAGTATTCACTGGTGTGCTTTACGAAGCCCTTCGCGAGCACAACCCGACTATCTGGGAAGGATCAGATGCTCGACACATCCTCATCTTCTCGGGAATCTTTGGAGTGCTTCGCGCTGACGACATGATTCCCCTCCACCGCCTTGCAATGGGTGCGGCCTTACCTCCGCTCGGAAAAATCTCCTCCCTGTGGCGCCGAGTTCTCAACGAAGAACTGAAAGATCACTATGCTGGGCACACAATCCTTGATTGCCGCTCAAGTGACTACAAGAATGCTTGTACTGCTCAGTGGGCGCATCTGTGGGACGTTCGCGTTGAGCGCGAGAAAGACGGGAAACGAAGCGTTGTCTCGCACAATGCAAAGAAGTGGCGTGGAATCCTCGCTGCCGCGCTGGTCCCCGTTGCCTCCACCATCACTCAGGAAACAGAACTTAAAGAAGCGCTCCACGACATCATTCCCAGGATTTACACTCGCGATGCACGCGGAGTGACAAGTCGCGTCAAGGCAATTGAGGTATCGCCGCCACGCTCAACTCACGTCCATGGAAGCACGTGTACTCTGACTCTGGTCACTGCTGAGGAATAAAAGAAAAGCCCCGTATCTCGGGGCTTTTCTTTTTGTTTTAGCTTCGGGTCCGAACGACAATCTGTCCGGTATCTTCCGCGAAGTACAGTTCGTCGCTGGGGGTGAGGCGGATGCGCTCGAGTTCCATCGGTGAAAGTTCAGCAAATCCCATAGGGTTACCGTCCCGTACCTCGATCACAGCAAGGGCGCCGTTCTTCTCACGCGCGGCCTCGTATTCTTCAAGAAGAGCATCATCGATCTGAGCAGCACGCTCACGTCGCTGCGCAATCACGCTGCGAAGTTCATCGTCAAGTTCGGCGGTTTCTTCAAGGAAATGAGCCTTTGTTGACTCAATATCGGCTTCAATTGCGTCCGCTTCAGCGTTCATCTGAGTTTGAGCGTTTCTTGCCGCATCGGTTCGTTCCTCTGCGAACAGTTGGTCTTCCTCGAGGCGTTTGATGCGCTCGTCCATCTGCGCAATCTCGTGCTGCATGGAATTGATATCGCGCAGGGGAACCTGGTTCTTTTCGATTCTCTCGCTTTGACGATCGCGACGTTGGCGCACGCGTTCAATCTCTTCTTCGATGCGGGCGCTCTCGCGCTCACAGTCTGAAATCACAGCGCTTTGCGACACTGCTGCACGGCGCAGATCAGCAAGACGAGCAGCCAGTTCGCGCACGGTTTCATGTGCGGGATGGGATTGACGGCGGTGGCGGAGCGAAGATTCCTTCTGGTCGAGCTTTTGCAGCTCGAGTAGGACCAATTGCTGGGGGTGAGGCGCTTTCACGGGTAACTTCCTCCGTATTCAAAATGAACGTTCCATGGCTCTGTCACAATGGTAGAGACTTTCACCTCACAGGTCATAGCTGATCGGCGTGCTTCTTCCCTCAATTTGCGAGCAAGTACCGGCATCCACAGGGTTTCCGTTGCCCAGTGGCTCGCACAAATGAGGCCACAATGCCCTTCTTCAAGGAATTCGCTGGCAGGGTGATGGCGCAGATCAGCAGTGATCAAGACATCCACCCGCTGGCGAGGACCTGATCAAGCAGACTGTCTCCCGCTCCCGGACTTACCGCAACTCGGTGGATTGTTGCTTCAAGATCACCGCCGACGAGCAGGCCTGTTGGACCGGCAGGTAAGGCTTTCGCAACAAGACGCGCAAACTGCCTGAGGCTCATCGGGGAAATAGAGCCAATACGACCAAGCCCGATTACTTTGTCCCCTGATCATTCATCCCTTCGGGTGCTAGAACTTCGGTATCCTTCAGGCCAATGGCGTCTGCACAGGCCTGTGCCACTCCGTCGATTGCAACATCCCCATTGGTGTGCGCATTAAAAAGAGCGATGTGTGAACGGTTGAGAGCAGCAATCGCTCGTCCTTTTGCGCTTTCTTCCGAGAGGAATGATGCTCCCCTCAGTAGAAGCGGGATGATGGGTAATGACCATGTCAGCGCCCCCACCCACAGGCCTCGTCAATGACTGCTTGCGTGGGGTCTAAAGCCACGAGCACTTTGTGAACCGGTGCCTGAGGAGCACCTGTAATGAGTCCGACTTTGTCCCATCCATGTGCTGTCGATGGCGGATACCACTGATTCATCAGCGTTCGTATGGTGTCAACGGTCCATTGCGTCATGGCTTCAGTCTAACCGGATGCATGATAGGGTCACAGCAGTGGGACGAATGTCCCACTCTAAGCTCAGGAAATGCACCTACATGCGCCTCTAAAATCGAAGGGTGCGGATTTTGAATCTCATCCCCAGCGGACTGACTGATTACTCCGCCGTGAACGACTATCAGCATGCGCTTCATGACCAGGTCGCCCGCGGCGAAGCGAAGACACCCTGATCATCGGCGAGTTTGCCCCAGCCTGGACAGCAGGACGTCATACAAAGCCCCAAGATATTCCCGATTCAACGCTGCCCGTCGTCCACGTCGATCGTGCGGGTTCCGCGACATGGCATGGCCCCGGACAAGTCGTTATCTACCCGATTGTGCGCCTTCGCCAGCCAGTCGATCTGTACGCATGGATTCGCAGCGTCGAAAATGGCGTCCTTGAGACTCTGCGCGAAGAATGGGGACTTCCCGTGGAACGCATTGAAGGCCGGGCAGGAGTATGGCTTCGAGGCGACCAGGGCCGCGACCGAAAGATTTGTGCAATCGGCTTGAAGGTCGCACGAGGCGCGACCATGCACGGGATCGCTCTTAATGTCGATATTGACCCCCAGTATGCTTTCTCCGGCATCATTCCCTGCGGCCTGACCGACGCGGACGTCGCTTCCCTTTCATGGGAAGGAATCTCCAGCGATGTGACCCAGGCTGCCCAACTCTTGGTCCCACACATGATCGCATCGATTACCCCTCAACTTCACTCAGCTCCAGAGCCGCTCCACTGGGAAACTGCACCCATCGGCGCATTCCGCGCCGACGGCCTCGGCAATGGAAAATTCGGAAGGACGCACCCAATGAGTACTCTCCCCGATCCCGAGGGACGCAAGCTTTTGCGCGTCGAGGTTCGCAACGCGCAAACTCCCATCGAAAATAAGCCCGAGTGGATTCGCACAACCGCACGAGCGGGTGAGAACTACCAGGACATGCGTTCCCTTGCACGCGGCGCAGGGCTGCACACGGTGTGCGCAGAGGCTGGCTGCCCCAATATTTACGAATGCTGGGAAGACCGTGAGGCAACCTTCCTGCTCGGTGGAGCAATCTGCACCCGCCGCTGCGATTTTTGCGATATCGCAACTGGGCGTCCCACGGAATACGACCAAGACGAACCCAGACGCATCGCCGAATCGGTCGCTCAAATGGGGCTTCGCTACGCGACGATCACCGGCGTCACCCGCGATGACCTCCCCGATGGCGCGGCTTGGCTCTATGCAGAAACCACGCGCCAAATCCGCGCAAAAGAGTCCCGGGAACAGGAGTTGAACTTCTCGTCGACGATTTCCGAGGCAGCGCAATGAGTCCATCGATATGGTTATTGAAGCCGCTCCCCAGGTCTTCGCTCACAACCTTGAAACTGTCCCGCGAATCTTCAAGAAAATTCGCCCCGCCTTCCGGTACGAGCGTTCACTCGCAATGATTAAACGCGCACACGACGGTGGAATGGTCACAAAATCAAACCTGATTTTGGGCATGGGCGAAACCCGCGAGGAAATTCTTGAAGCAATGCGCGCCCTGCACGAGTCCGGTTGCGATCTTCTCACTCTTACGCAGTATCTGCGCCCTTCTCCCCTGCACCATCCAATCGACCGTTGGGTGCATCCCGAAGAGTTCATCGAGCTTTCTGCCGAGGCCGAGGCCATGGGCTTCGCCGGGGTCATGGCCGGCCCCCTCGTCCGTTCGTCGTACCGCGCGGGGTTGCTGTGGGCAAAGGGAATGCGCGCCCGCGGTTTTGAAATTCCGGAAGAACTCGCACACATCGAGAACTCCGGTTCGACCTTGCAGGAAGCGGGATCGGTCCTTGAGCGCCTGAAGAAACGCCAAGAACTTCACCGCCAGATGGCCGGCGCTCGATGAACACCGGGTGTCAGGCGGAAGTTTTGCCCGATCTCTCGCCTGCCCAGGCACTGCTGTCTGCAGCAGATCAACATCCAGACCGTCTCAGCCTGATCGACGCTGAGAGCGCACGCACTTTTACTCTTGCACAGAGCGCCGGCTGCGTTCGCAGGCTTGCTTGGTATTTCACGACTTTGGGGCTGAGTGCGGGGGACCGCATCGTTGTATGTGCTCCCAACAGTGTGTGGCATTTCCTGATTCACGCCGCCGCTTCGTGGATTCATGCAGTCTCTGTTCCTATTTCGCCACTCCTCCCCGAGGCAGTGCGCACGCGCCTGTATGACGAAGTCGCACCTGCGCTCATTATTGGTCAGCGAACCTTCAAGCCTCACACAAGCAATTCGCTAGCATGTGTGTCTTTTGATGAGCTCGACACGCTCTCGCGTGAAGTCGGTAGCCAGTGCCCCGCGGATTTCTTACCGCTGCCATGCCACGATGAGACTGCCGCTTTAGTTTTCACCTCCGGTACAGCAGGAAGATGAGGGCCGCGGCGCTGAGTCATGCGAACCTGTGGTGGGCTTCTCAGTGCTTTAGGGATGGGTTCGAATACTGTCCCGGATCAGCGGTTTGTGGGGTAGTCGCGCCACTATCTCATATCGGTGGTTTCAACGGCACCTCGATGGATATCTTCACTCACGGAGGAACCCTCATCGTCTTCGCTTCTTTCGACCCGCTTGAAGTGGCTCGCGGCATCGAGAAATGGCGTATCTCGATCATGTTTGCAGTGCCAGCTATGTGCCATATGCTCGTGCAGGCCGCACGCGAGGCCACAATCGATCTGTCCTCGTGGACGCACCCCTTGGTCGGCGGAGATGCCATGGGGGCATCACTTTTTGACGAAATGTCACGCATGGGCCTGTCCCCCATTCATGTGTGGGGAATGACTGAGCTAGGAGGCGCCGGGAACCTTCTTGAGTCCTGAGCGCTGGCCTGCTCACCCAGGTGCGATTGGTTTCCCCTTCCCATCATCCAGTGCCGTCTCCGTGATGCGCAGGGCCACCTCATTACCGAGGCCGGGCAGGCCGGGATCATTGAAGTACGCGGCCCGGGAGTTGCCTCGCGTTATTGGGGTGAAGAAGAACGCGAGAATGAATGGTTTTCCTCCTCAGACATCGCCGTTTTCGATGAGGACCATTGCATGCATATGATCGGCCGTTCCTCACGGGTTATCAATACGGGTGGAGAGCTTGTCTCCCCCGCGCACGTTGAAGAAGCTCTTCGCGCATTGGACTGTGTGGCTGATGCCTGCGTTGTCGGCCTCGATGATGAACGATGGGGACAAATTGTTGCAGCGGCGCTCGTTCCGGCGACTCATGAAGAGCCCTCCCTCAAAGAAGTGAGGAATCTAGTCAAAGATTCTTTGGCGCCTTGGCAGCATCCTCGCAGTATCCGCTGGGTTGAGTATCTGCCGAAGACAACGACAGGGAAAGTGGATTTCTCTCAGGTTCAAGCCCTATTTGCATAGAGAAGCGGGGCATGAGCTTGTGGCCCACACACCGCGGCAAACACATCGCAAGAAAGACTTTCTTAGCCCTTGAAGAAGAACTTCTAAGCACATGCGAAGAGGAGCTTGCTCCGGAACCACCAGTGCAAGCAGCCAGGCTGAACGCCGCATTCAAGGCGATGGCAGTCAGGAAAGTATGCGACTGACGCATAGTCTTCTCCTTCGAAGAAACTACTTTGAGAACGCGTGGGTTTTGAGAGTCCCCCGTGAGAGGAAAGCTTCTTTTCTTCTATTCCCGTGATCTCCACGAGGAAGATAACGAGAACGGTCCAATTCGACGCAGCGAACGTCTCCTGCCAAGGCAAGCTCCATCCATCGGTCGAAATACTCGTGCCGAGCATCGGTATCGACGCGCGTCCATTCCTGTGCAGTTAGTAGGAGGGACGAACGCTGCTCACCCTGAACTCGCAGATCCGCCCAACGCTGAGCAGCACGATGGAAGGCCTCTCCGATTGGTTTCGGATTGCCGTCTTGTCCCAGCAGCCCCAAGGAATACTCGATGGCCGGAAAGTCCGATAGTTCACGGGAGACATCGTGAGAGCACCACCAAGTGACTGCTTCAAGGCCAGGGGATACTCCCCCGCCTCGCTCTCCCATGAGAATTTCAAGGGTCTCCATGAGGAACTGCGGAGCCTGGTCTTGGTCCACATAGTTCTCAGGAGTACCGATTTCTTGAAGCCATACTCCTCTGCCCGAGTCCTCACTCCACGCGGCGGCAAGCTCACACAGATATCTGAGCAAACCAGACAAGCTGTGGAGCTTGTTTTCCAAGCCGTGGTCCGATGCGCCCGAAGATCCATGAGTGCACAGTGGTGAGGTCACCTACGGTAGTTGCGCACTCAGGAGTAAAAGGCTGATCGTCTTCAAACCACAGGTCATCATCATGACTGTGAGTGTGAATCCCGTGCGGCCACTCCTGTTTTGCCGTTTCAAGAATTTGCCCCTAAGCCACTGCATCCGCGTCATCCTCGCTCACCTCGTGCGCGAAAGGATGACGCGATGCGCAAATGGAAGAACTCGTTGCCCACAGATAGCCCAGCTGCCGCAGGAATCCCACGTAATGCCCGTGCCATTTCAGCGACCAGATTCCGCTGTGCTGAGACGACATCGGGATCGATGAAGAGGTTGCGGCGATGCCACGACGTGACCCACGAGGGAAGGAAATCGAAGGACGACAAATGTCCTTGAAGAACATCGACCGTCACTCGAGTCCGCACTCCCCCGCGATTTCAACCGTTCTCACAACATCACCAATTGCCCGATGTCGGATAAGGGTGCGATTGGGCTGCAGAAGCGGCCACAGCGGGAAGATCCGAACGTGGTCGGCACCGATGGCGCGGATGGCATGGAAGTCATCACGCACGGCCTCGGTATCAAAATCCAGCCACGAATGGAACCATCCCCGCCGCGGGGTGTAATTCACACCAAACTTCATCGGCTCTTTCTCTTCACTTGGTGAAGGAAAGTCGAAGCGTCGTGATCTGGAAAGCGGACAAGTCGAAGGACCACTTCCCATCACCACCGCGAAGATGCGGTTCGTCCTCGCTGGGGCGGTAACGCAGATCGCAGGCGGTCACTGAGGTTGCCTCGGGCGCAGTCAAGGTGACCCTGTGAAGGACCACCCTGGGCCTCGTAGACGCGAAGGACCAGGTCTCCGGAGCGATCAGGGAGCCATCGCAACGGACTCTACCACTGCGCCGCTAATGGTGAAGGGGCTTCGAAGGGAAGACCGCTGACCTCACGCTCACGCAGGTTGAGCTGTTGACCAGCTGCGACGGCATCAAGAACTGAGGCGTCAGGAACAATTCGGAAGTTCCACTCATGGTGTCCCTTGATCCTGCTGGGGATCCGGGAAACGCGCCGACTTCACGAGGGTTGCACGGACCTGCGACCAGGTACCACGACGATCGCTCTGGTGGCGTGTAACGTCCCATCCGTAGGTTGAATCATTCGCGATTGCCCACGAACGCGATGCATTTTTCCAAGCGCACCCAGCGGTGTGCCGATACCTCGAAACGGTAGGCATCCCAGGACGTGTTCTCATGGGTTGCACGCGTGATGTAGCCCATCTGAGTTTCGTACTGAGCGTGGTCCGTGTGGATCTCTACCGGGATAGCTAGCTTGAGCAGCTTCTCATGCTCGTGCCAGTCAGCTTCAACGTGAACGTCGATTCCCGCGGCCCCAGATCGGAAGATCCACACGAGTTCCATCGTGGAGGAATCAACACGAGCGTGTGTGTGGATTTCAATTCGATCATGCTCCACAACAACGTTGCTCACTGAGCGATCAGAAACAACGCGCAGGGAATTACGGTAGAAGGGATCTAGATCCCAGGCATCCCACATATTCGGGAAGTCCTGATGAATGTGGAATTCGCCAGCTTTTTGCCCTGCGGGGATCCACTCGCGACCGCTAGTGTTTTCGCGCAGCGACGTGAGCTCACCACTGCTTGAGATGCGAGCCTTGTAGAAGGAGTTCGTAACCTCGTAGCCGTCCTCTACTTGGAGGAGGTGTACTCCCGCGGTGTCCTTTTCTTCGCATGCAACGCCCGCAGACGGCGGGAGACGCCGTGGAGCAGGGAAGGACGAGGCGTTGGCGAGCAAAGCGCGCGCCTGGCCAAGTTTTCTGGGCACCCGTGAGCGCTGCGAGGGCCCGCTGAATGAGGGCTTCACATCCGTCCTGGATCTTCTGGTGAAGTTCGCGAACTGCGGTAACCCATGCGATCGACGTTCCGGGAAGAATGTCGTGGAACTGGCACAGCAAGAGTGTGCGCCAGTAGGAACGCAGCTCTTCGTAGGGGTAGTCCATGAGCCCCTTAACGGCTGCATAGGAGCACCACAATTCGGTTTCACGCAAGATGGATTCACCGCGACGGTTGCCCTGCTTAACATCGATCTGAGAGGTGAAGGTGCCTCGGTGGAGCTCCAAGTACAGTTCACCCACCCACACGGGGATTTGATCAGCATCTTCACGTGCACGGTCAAAGAACTGTTTCGAGTTTCCAAGACAACTTCGGGAGCCCCGCGAAGAGAACTAAAACGATCGATGCGCTCAAGCATTTCACGGGTGGGGCCGCCGCCGCCATCACCGTAGCCGAAGGGCATGAGCGAGACGCTTGCGTGACCCTTGTCCTTGAAATTCTCGACAGCGTGGGTCAAGTTCTGACCTGTCACTTCTGCACCGTAAGTGTCCATCGGCGGGAAGTGCGTGAAGATTCGTGAACCGTCAATGCCTTCCCACAGCAAAGTGTGGTGAGGGAAAGTGTTGACTTGGTTCCACGAGATCTTCTATGTCAGGAAGCGCTCGATTCCAGCTTCACGCGCGATCTGTGGGAGGGCTGCGGAATCCGAAGGAGTCTGGCAGCCAGATTTCCTGGCAAGATGCGCCGAGTTCATTTTCAAAGAAGTCCAAGCCTTCTACGAGCTGGCGGCACATGGCCTCGCCACCGGGAAGAACGGCATCGGGTTCGACCCACATTCCACCGACAGGAACGATGCGTCCCTTTGCAACAAGGTCACGAACTCGTTCAAAGAGTTCCGGGTCGTCTTCCTTGAGCCAGGCAGCATGTTGGGCAGCAGGAAGAGCAAAGATCAGGGATGAGCCGTCCTCGATGAGACGAACAACGTTGGCAAGAGTGCGATTCACCTTGCGGCGGGTTTCGCGCAGTGGCCACAACCATGCGGAGTCGATGTGTGCATGCCCAACGGCACTGATTCGGTGTGCACCGGGAAGTGCTGGCGCCTCCATGAAAGGCTTGAGGACTTCTCGCGCCGCACCTGCAGTTGAAACAACATCATCCAGGTCGAGGCAGTCCAGAGCTCGGTTCAATCCAAATAGAACGTTCCACTCGTAATCGCCAAAGTGAGGCGCAGCCTCGATCATCTCGTGGAGTACTTGAATGTCAAGGGCGAGTCCGTAGACGTCCTTATTCACAATGACGAGGTCTGCCTGACGGAAGTGGTAGAGCTCCTCAAGAGAAGCGGTGAGTTTGTCGCCGTTCAGGGTCGGTTGGAAGGGAGGAACACCAAGGATCAAAGGATTTGCAGCAGCTTCCACGACAAAGTCGATCGCTGATCCAGGAGTTTGAGCTACCGGAAGCCAACGGCTACGCGGATTCAAGGCCTTAATGGTCTTTCCATTCACATCGCGCACAAGTGCTTCGGCGTGGAAACCGACGGAGTGTTCTTCGAAGCCGAGATCAACGCGTACTTCAAGACGCTGTTCTTCGGTGAGGCTGAGGTCGGCCGGAACTTGTCCGTGAAGCTTGAACCAGGTGGTCTGCCACGCTCCACCCCATGTCTGTCCGAGCTCGAAGGGAACAAAGTTTGCTTGAAGGGCTTCCTTAAAGCGAACTGGTTCAGAAATCACCCCGTCTTCTAAGGGTTGACGCCATTGACTGACCTCAAGCGAAGAAAGTGTTGTGTACTCAAAAGGAAGGATGCGTTCCTTGAGCGTACGAGTGACACGCTGCATCAGGATTTCTTTATTGTCGTGCATCACGACTCCGTTTCTGCCTGACCGCTGCTTTGCGGCTCTGATCACAGATTAACAACTAATTCGGTTTAGCTCCTGCTAAACTCATAACAATCCGATCACACCTTAAGGGAGTTTCGCAATGGCGCGTTTAACAATCCGTGATATCGCCCGCGAAGCAGGGGTTTCCCGAGCAGCAGTCTCCTTTGCCCTCAACGATCGCCCCGGCGTATCGCCGAGTACCCGAGCAAAAATTCTTGAAATCGCAGCCCGAATGGGATGGCGACCAAACGCAACTGCGCGCGCACTGTCATCCTCGCGATCAAATGCCGTCGGTCTCGTCCTTCAAAGACCACGCGTCAATAACTCATCCGAAAGGTTCTTCTTCGACTTCATCACCGGAGTCCAAGAGGGATTAGATAGCACCGGCATCGATCTACTTCTCCGCCTCTCACACTCTATGGAGGAAGAACTTCGGGCTTATCAGGAGTGGTGGGCTCAGGGCCGCGTGGATGGCGTCATCGTTGTTGATCCTCGAGATGGCGACCCACGCCCCCAAAAACTCAACGAATATTCTCTGCCCACCGTTGTCATTGGCCAGGAAATTTGACCGATGCGGCGCAGTAATTGGCAACGACGAACAAATGATTCGACTCCTTGCCGAACACTTGTTTGAGCAGGGATGCCGGCACATTGCCTTCGTGTGCGGGCCTACCTCTTTTTCTCACATCCAGCAGCGCATCGCTACACTGCAGCACCTCGCTCAAGAACGAGGCGCACGGGTTACTATCTCGCCCGAAAACGAGGTTTTCCGAGGCCTCGGCATTGGAAGCAACGCGAGCGCTCCTTGAAGCTCCCCTTGTGCCCGAAGGAATTATTTTTCGCGAATGAAATCCTCACGCTGGGGAGGTTTTCAAGCCATCGCTCAGAGCGGACTGAAGATCGGAGAGGACATTAAAATCTGTTCCTGCGAAGACTCCCCGATGCTCAGCATGTTTTCTCCCGCAGTTACCGCAATTTCACGAAACCCGGCGACGATGGGATATGCGGGCGCCCAGCTTCTGTTGGAACAGCTGCGGGGCGAAGAAGCTCGGACAGTCTCTGATCAAGACCCTCAGTTGGTCGCGCGAGCATCAACCCTGTCTTCTCACAACTAGAAGCGCGAGAAGACCAGAGAGTATAAGAAGCACCACGCGTCCGTCTCTAGCACAGCATTTTCGCATTTTAGTAAGATTGACCTTACCTAATTAAGGAAGGTCAATGTCTCGTCATCACATCGTCATTATCGGTTCCGGTTTCGCTGGGCTCACCGCCGCACGTCGCCTTAAGCATGCAGATGCGGATATCACGCTTTTAGCGCGAACCTCCCACCACCTGTTCCAACCACTCCTCTACCAGGTTGCAACAGGAATCTTGTCAGAAGGAGATATCGCTCCCACGACTCGCGAAATCTTACGCAAGCAGAAGAATGTTCGCGTACTACAGGCCCCTGGTCGAAGATATTGACGTCGAGAACCAAATCGTTCGGTGGCGCAACCACAACGAATACAACGAAACCTCCTACGACACGCTTCTTGTCGCTGCGGGTGCTGGCCAGTCCTACTTCGGTAATGATCACTTTGCCGTGTTCGCGCCAGGAATGAAGACCATCGATGATGCGCTCGAATTGCGTGCGCGCATCTTTAGTGCTTTTGAACAGGCCGAAATCGCCACAGATCCTGCAGAAATTCAACGACTGCTCACTTTCGTTGTCGTTGGCGCTGGTCCCTACCGGCGTTGAAATGGCCGGCCAAATCCGCGAACTTGCATCGAAGACTCTCAAGGGCGAATTCGCCAAATTGATCCCACGAAGGCTCGTGTGATCCTCGTCGACGGAGCCCCCTATCCCCTGCCGCCCTTTGGAGAGAAACTCGGGCAGAAGACTCGAAGCGAGCTTGAGAAGCTCGGCGTCGAAATGAAGATGGATGCCTTTGTGACGAATGTCGATGCAGACGGCGTCACCTTGAAATACAAGTCCGGGGAAGAAGAAACGATCGAATCCGTCTGCAAGGTCTGGGCGGCAGGTGTGTCCGCGAGCGCCTTGGGAGCTCAACTTGCCAAGGCGACAGGTGCCCAAGTTGATCGCTCAGGACGCGTCGAAGTCAACAAGGACCTCACTCTTCCCAACCACCCCGAGATCTTTGTACTCGGTGACATGATGGCTTTCCCGGGTGTTCCGGGAGTCGCCCAGGGCGCCATTCAATCGGCGCGTTTCGCTGCGGACACCGTACGCGCACGCCTAGCCGGTCGTACTCCGAAGCGCACAGAGTTCTCCTATTTCGACAAGGGGTCAATGGCGACGATCGCACGTTTCAAAGCAGTCGTCCAAATGGGCAGGTCAGTCTGACCGGTTTTACCGCATGGGTTTCATGGTGTTTCCTCCACCTGCTCTACATCGTCGGATTCAAGTCTCAAGTAGGAACCCTGGTCAATTGGTTCTTCAGTTTCCTCTCGGGAGCTCGCTCGCAAAGGACCACAACAAACCAACAGCTCGTCGCGCGTCTCGCAATGGAACAGCTCGGAAGTGGCGTATCCGGAAAGCTGGTGGCCGGTGAGGACGTCGTGGAGGAACTGGTTCATTCTGCACAAGATGAGCACAGCGAACCCGAAGTGCACAATTAAGCCCTTGAGCGCGCGAACTTCTTAGCGCTGCATAACACGGAAAGGACCGGAAGCATTCGCTTCCGGTCCTTCTCATTGAGTGGGCCCTACCGGGCTCGAACCGATGACCTTCTGGGTGTAAACCAGATGCTCTAGCCAACTGAGCTAAAGGCCCAAAGCGCGCTCGGTGACGAACGCACCAGTACAGCATAGAGTACAAGCAGCTATTACTTGGAATCAGATGCTGTGAGATTCATTGCGCGCGTGTAAAACATGCGGCACGCGCTGCCTTGCTGAGACGGTCTCGCGCAAAAACCTCAGCGAGTCCTCGAACGAGCAGTGAGACGAATTCCCGCCCATTCCGGAGCAAGCGCGCTTGCCGAAGTCGCGTGAAGACCGGCTGTATGCGCGGCCTCTTCAACATCGGAAACAGGGACAGCACCGGGACGACCCGGCTTGGGAATAAGCACCCAGATCAAGCCACCGTCATCAAGATTTGACATGGCATCGACCAAGAGATCGGCAAGATCTTCTTCTTCAGCGTCTTCCGCGCGCCACCATACGATTGTTCCGTCAACGACATCTTCATAGTCGGGATCAACTAGCTCGTTGCCGCATTCCTCCTCAGCGAGTTGGCGCAAGCTCTGATCCGCATCATCGTCGAGATAAAACTCTTGAATAATCTGGCCCTTTGTGAACCCTAGTTTGACACTCACCGGAGTTCCCCTTCGAGCCACGACATTGTCAGTGTTTCTTCGCTTATCACGGGTCTTATCGTAATGCACTCAGAGCAATAATTTTTCTCTTTCTCCATTTTCCGGTCATTTTTCCCAGTGTCACGGAAATTATCACCGCAACAAATGAGGTAAGAATCATGGGCCCAGAAGTCCTATTCTCGCTCGCTTTTTCTGTCCCGAGGGACGAAAAATAGACCCGTAACCACGAGGGCGTGTCCGATAAAACGCTTCCATTAACCAACCAGAGAGTTCGAGATCAAGTGAGCGAGAACCATCCCGTTATCAACGGCCTATTGAGCCAGGTTCCCGATAACGACCCTGCTGAAACCTCCGAATGGGTTGAATCCCTAAGTGGTCTCATCGAGGAAAAGGGCGGTCCGCGCGCACGCTACATCCTGCTGCACATGCTGGATGAGGCAAGGCGCCAGGGCATTCAGCTCCCCCAGGAATACACGACTCCTACGTCAACACTATTCCCGTTGACCAGGAACCTTACTTCCCCGGCGACGAGGCCATGGAGCGCCAGTACCGCCGCTGGATCCGCTGGAATGCCGCTGTTCAAGTGACGCGCGCACAGCGCCCCGGTGTTAAGGTTGGCGGACACATCTCGTCGTATGCCTCGGTCTCCACTCTTTATGAAGTCGGTCTGAACCACTTCTTCCGCGGAAAGGACCACCCCGGCGGCGGCGACCACGTGTTTCTTTCAAGGCCACGCCTCCCCGGCCCCCTACGCCCGCGCGCCTTCATCGAGGGACGTCTCTCCGAAGAACAGATGGACGGTTTCCGCCAGCAAGTTTCCACCGCGCACGGCCTTCCCTCCTACCCGCACCCGCGTCAGCTCCCCGAGTTCTGGGAGTTCCCGACGGTGTCGCTGGGTCTTGGCCCTGCCGAGGCCATCTACCAAGCATGGTTCGACAAGTACCTTCACCTGCGCGGCATCAAGGACACCTCGCTCCAGCGCACTTGGGCTTTCATCGGCGATGGCGAAATGGATGAACCCGAGTCCCGCGGCATGCTTCAGCTGGCAGCCCAGCAGGGTCTGGACAATCTGACCTTCGTCATCAACTGCAACCTGCAGCGTCTGGACGGCCCGGTCCGCGGTAATGGCAAGATCATTCAGGAACTGGAAGCCTTCTTCAAGGGCGCCGGCTGGAACGTCATCAAGGTGATTTGGGGCCGCGGATGGGATCAGCTGCTCGCTTCCGACAAGGACGATGCCCTTGTTCACCTGATGAACGAAACGCTGGATGGCGACTACCAGACCTTCAAGCGCTAACGACGGCGCCTACATCCGTGAGCACTTCTTCGGACGCGACCCGCGTACCAAGGCCATGGTTCAAAACTGGACCGACGACCAGATTTGGGCATTGCAGCGCGGCGGCCACGACTACCGTAAGGTCTACGCTGCATACAAGGCTGCGATGGAACACACCGGTCAGCCCACCGTCATCCTCGCACACACCATTAAGGGCTACGCTCTGGGCAGTCACTTCGCTGGTCGCACTCGACGCACCAGATGAAGAAGCTGACCGTGGAAGACGCAAAGCAGCTTCGTGATCGTCTGCAAATCCCCATCACCGATGAGGAACTCGAACGCGATCCCTACATGCCTCCCTACTACATGCCGCCGGCAGATCACCCGGCTCTGCTCTACATGAAGGAACTTCGTGAAAAGCTGGGCGGCTGGGTGCCCGAGCGTCGAGACCACCAGCCTAAGCTCCCCGGGCTTCCCATCAAGCCTTTCGAGGCTCTTTCCAAGGGCTCAGGCAAGCTTGAAGTGGCAACGACCATGGCTTTGGTGCGCCTCATTAAGGATCTCATCAAGGATAAGAATGTCGGCAAGTACTTCGTGCCGATTATTCCCGATGAGGCTCGTACCTTCGGTCTGGATGCGATCTTCCCCTCGGCGAAGATCTTTAATACGACGGGGCAGGCATACACTCCTGTTGATGCGGACATGATGCTCTCCTACCGTGAATCCGAGCAGGGGCAGGTTCTGCACACCGGTATCACCGAGGCCGGAAGTGCTGCAGCCTTCCAGGTAGTCGGTACCGCATACGCGACCCATAACCTCCCCATGGTCCCCTTCTACATCTTCTACTCGATGTTTGGTTTCCAACGCACGGGCGATCAGTTCTGGGCTGCCGGCGATCAACTTTCGAAGGGCTTCGTCATCGGCGCGACTGCTGGTCGCACCACCCTGACGGGTGAAGGCCTCCAGCACATGGATGGAAATTCTCAGGTGCTCGCGGCAACGAACCACGCCTTCGTGTGTTACGACCCCGCTTATGCCTACGAATTGCGCCACATCATGAGCGATGGCCTGGAGCGCATGTATGGTGATGCAGGTGGACGCGACCCGAATGTCATGTACTACCTGACCGTCTACAACGAGCCGATCCACCAGCCTGCGGAGCCGGAGAACCTGGACGTTAACGGTCTAATCAAGGGAATCTACCGCTTGGATGACCACCAGAACTTCGGCGGCCCCAAGGCACAGCTCCTCGCCTCCGGCGTCGGCGTGCCGTGGGCACGCGAGGCCCGCGAACTGCTCGCCCGCGATTGGGGCGTTGACGCTGCGGTATGGTCGGTCACCTCGTGGACAGAGCTGCGTCGCGAGGCCTTGGAGGCGGAAGAATTCAACTTCCTCCACCCAAGTGAAGCGGCACGCACCCCCTTCATTTCCTCTCAGCTGCAGGGAAGTGAAGGACCCTTCGTCGCATCCTCTGACTTCGATCGCATGCTCCCTGACCAGATCCGTCAATGGGTCCCCGGCGACTACCAGGTGCTGGGCGCGGATGGTTTTGGCTTCTCGGATACCCGCCGCGCTGCGCGCCGTTGGTTCCATATTGATGCCGAGTCAATGACTGTTCGAGTCCTCAAGGCACTGGCTGACCGTGGGCAGATTGATCGCTCCCGTCGTCCAAGAGGCAATCGATCGCTACCAGCTGTTCAACTACTCGATCTCCGGAAACGATCACGCCGGCGACGAGTAAAAACTGCTACGCTCTGCGTAACGACAAGTGCAGGACAAGCTCAGTGGGTGGTGAGGGTTCTGAGAATCTCACCACCCACTTTTCATGCGTTTTCAATGCAACACAGACTAAAACAGCAGGAATCCCGAAAGTTGAAACTGCTTGCCTGCGTCCACTCTCAGGCGTAGTGTCTGTTGCATAAACAGCGATACACCGTGTCAGCGGCGATGTGGAGGCAAGTGGCGTGTTACCTGATTCTGCAGTGCTTACCCACCCCTCAGCCTTACTGTATCGGAACTCCCCAATCGAGCTATGACAGTGTCAAGACGATTTCATGGACCTTTGCGATTGACGTCGACGGCTTGTTTGCAGCTGATCAGCAATTTCAGACAATGATCAGTCAGCTTCGAAACTCGGCTCAAGACGCCCACGACGCACGACACCTCATCGAATCACAGGTCGCGTCATGCGTCCCCCAGGCTGCAGAGGATCTGAAAAACTTGAAAACAGCGCACTGGACACCGTCAAACTTTTAGAGCTGCTACGGGGGACTCTATCTACGTACGCTTGGGCAGTCCGAAAAAGTCCGCGATAGTTTTCGATCGATAAGAGAAGACGCAAGAAATAGCTGGGTCTAACAGTGAGTGAATGCGGCGAAAGTGCTTTCATTCATCTATCAGAACAGCAGCGCGATTCCCATTCGGCACTTTTTTCTTCTCTCAGCAAACGATGCTCGTGGACGAAGAACAACTTAGAATCAGCAAACCACGAGTTTGCGACTGATCTTTCGAAATTAGACACCAGCGACATCGAACGAATCCTGGGAGTTTAGTAAACGCGCTTCCGTGATAAGTTCCTCCCTCCGCAGGGCTATCACGCTGAGTGGAAGATGCCAAAGTACTTACAAGGCCTTGTAACCGATGGAGTTAAAACGTTCCACGGCGCATACTTGTTTAATAAAAATGCGATTTTTTCTCCTAATGAGGACTACGTCCATCTGAACTCCTGGCGCAGGTTCAGAGAGCGCGGAAAACTCAGCAACTGGAAACCAACCCGCGGCCGGCACGTTCACCAGGCTCGGCACAGCCCTAGGGTGCCCGAAGGAGCAAAGCCAGGACTCATGGCACGCAACAGTGGAGAGGTTACCCAAGCAATTCGTGTTGATGGAGAAGCTCCTTCTGTCCTTAAGAACGTATCTAAACTTGAGTCTGGAGCGAAACTTTTAGGTGGAGGTGTGGCCATCGCAGGAGGCGGGCTAAGCGCCTTGGAGTCCTATCAGTCTGATACCTACCACCACCCTGAAATGGGCGAAGGAACAAAAATCGCACGTGCCGGAATTAAAGGAAGTCTCAGTGCTGCGGGCGGATGGGGAGGCGCAGTGCTAGGCGCAAAAGTTGGGGCGGCAGTCGGAGCCTCGCTAGGCCCTCTCGGAATTGTTGCAGGAAGTATAGTTGGTGGTGTTCTAGGCGGGTGGCTAGGAGGCAGCATCGGCGACGGTAGCGCAACACTTTTCAACAGTTACGCGCTGTCCTCTTAGGGAGAACTATGGATTCAAGCATTCTTTTTACTGCTTTAGGTCTTCCTTTTGGCTGTTTGGGACTGTACGTCTGGTACATCGAGACATATACGGACACCCCATTGGCCCAGTTTTGGCGGGCATACGGTAAGGCGAATGCGCCACGGCGCGTCAACGAAATTGCCATTCCGTTGTGGATGCTTTGCATGATCTCAGCTTCTCTCTTGCTGTTTTCTATAAAGATCGCTCTGCCACAGCACATCCAATCGGTTTTTGCTGGAAGTATTCCTTTCTTCCTCATGCTCAGCATCGTCTTTTTATTGCCGATTCCAATTCCGCACCTAGTGGACCAACAATGGCAGTGGCACAAGCGCCAAGGTTTTCTCGACGAAAATCGCCAAATCATCGCGCCTACACCGAGTCTGGTCAATAATTTGACATTCACGTTTGGAGATATCTCAATGTCTTTAACCGCGACAATGGAACTCCCCGACACATGGAGGGCGTTATCTCTCCCGAATCCGAAGGCGATACTCACTCCGCAGATTCCGCCAATAGTTAACGCGACCTCCGCGCACCCCCGTTCCCCGTTAGATGATGCTCTCTTTGTTGCAGTCGGAATTCCGGAAAAGACGTCAGGCTTCCGACCGAATTTCATCGTGACCATCGATTTAATGGGGAAAAGCCCGATACCCCTCGATGATATTATTCCCGGCTGGATGACTATCGAAGAGACACGTTTTCCGATCCCAAGTGATGACACACTTATGACTACCGGCCTTTACGTTGACGAAGGACTCTCCTACACAGCGATCCAGTGGACCTGGACTCAGACAGTTAGTAACAGAACTGTCCGCCTCTATGCGACAGCAACCGCAACAACGACTTCAATTAATTCAATCGCTGATCAACTTCCCCGGATGCTCGAGACTTTGCAGGTGATTTCATGAATACAAAAGATCGCCCCACAATTTCAATTCCGGCTTTCCTCACAGAAGCGTTTCGCACTGCGGCTCTCGAGTCAGGAAATGGCGAAAGGGTATGGTTAGAAGCTGAAGAAGCGGCTGGACAGCGCGTTGAATCCGTTTTTTCTGCAGGCTGCCTGACCGAGGATGCACTGAATCTGTTTGTCCCTATCCAGAAGAGCACTCATCCGATCACTATTTATTCACTCTCACCTCATTACACACCCAACGTAATACGTCAGCTCTGTATTTTTCAGGCCCCGGTTTCGACAACAGTTTTGCGCTCCGTCGGAGAAGAAAGTCATATCTATCTGATCGATACAGAAGAAACCCCCCACGTTTTACTGGCAAACTCACCGATCTTCACTCGTGAGAACGATTTCGACGCTCCAAGACGCATTCATTCGCAGGCAGTTGACGCACTCAGTAGAGGTGATATCGAAGAAGCCAAAGGACTGCTCATAGATCGGACGACTCGATATATGAATGCAAGGTTTCACCGGGAAATTGAGGAAGATAACTGGGAATATTCGGCGTGGACTCGATGGAAGCGCGTTGCCAGCCGCTATGAGCCAATTTCCAGCATCGCAACGCTATCAACTCCTTCGGCAAGCTACAAGATCGCAACCTCACGTGTGCCATCCAGCTACCTCGCTCCGCCCTGCACGGTTCGTAAACAACGTTCAGATCCGGAACAAGTTGAGCTCGAGGGTTACTACCAAACGATGCTCTGGTGCGAGCTCGCCAACTACTTCAACCTCTAGGAGGTAAGGTGTCTCAGGAGATCGAATGGCATCCAGAGCAGGTGGCGCAAGCGGCGAAAAAAGCTGATGACGCCGGAGAAAGTGCGACAAAAACACGACTCTCTTCAATCCCAGCTGCTGGCAGCAGCCAGGAAATACTCGATTCATTGATTGGTGAAATGAACAATCTAGCCGATCAGATAGCATTCGCTGCTGCAGGGATATCGCATGTGGTGACAGAGGTAAACCAAGCATTTATCCGCGTTGAAGCAGACAATCAGGACATAGCCACATCGGCGATTCTTTCATCCTGAAATAACCACCAATTTGCGAGCCCACCTAGTTTAGGCCGAGAGAGCTAATCTCCCGCTTCCAAACTGAGCAAGAAGATCAATCGACCTGTGCGCCTCGGTAATGAGGGTTCGCAAGGTTTTCCGGCGAAAGAATCGCCTCGACCTCTTCATCCGAAAGCAATCCCATCTCGGCAATCACTTCGCGAACGGTCTTCCCCTCTGCAGCAGCGCGCTTACCCACAACATCACCAAGGTGGTGCCCGATCACGTCATTGAAGTAGGTGACAATGCCGATCGAGTTCTCGACGTAGGGCTCGGCAGACATCGGCATTTGCCGTAATACCCTTTACGCAACGCTCACGAAGAGTGTCACATGCATTGACCAGAAGATCGATCGATTCAAAGATCGCCTGAGCGATGACCGGTTCCATCACGTTGAGTTGCAGCTGGCCCGCTTCGGCAGCCATCGTGACAGTCTGGTCGTTGCCAATGACCTTGAAGCAGACCTGATTGACGACCTCGGGAATGATGGGATTGACCTTCGCGGGCATGATCGATGAACCCGCTGCCATTTCCGGAAGGTTAATCTCGTTCAATCCTGCGCGCGGACCGGAGGCAAGCAAGCGCAAGTCATTGCAAATCTTCGAAAGCTTCACCGCGGTACGCTTGATCGCTGCGTGCATCGAAACGTAAGCGCCGGTATCTGACGTTGCCTCAACCAAGTGGGTTGCCCCCTTTACCCGAGCCCCACTGATCTGAGCCAAATGACGCACGACTGCTTCTTGGTAACCCGCAGGAGTATAAGCCCCGTACCAATAGCCGTTGCACCCAGGTTCGTTTCAAGAAGCAACTCCGAGTTCGCCTCGAGGCGCGGGTCTTCCTCACGCAAGGTCACTGCAAACGCAGTCATCTCCTGGCCAAGAGTCATGGGAACAGCATCCTGAAGCTGCGTACGCCCCATGGTCAGAATGTCGCGGAATTCTTCTCCCTTTGCATCAAAAGCTGCTGCGAGATCTTCGATAGCAATGCGCAGCCTCTCGACTTTACCGTGCAAAGCCAGACGGAACGCCGTTGGATAGGCATCGTTGGTGGACTGCGAGTGATTGACGTGATCGTTGGGATTAATGACCGAGTATTCCCCCCGGGGCAACCCCATCATTTCGAGTGCGCGGTTGGCGATGACTTCGTTCGCGTTCATATTGACGCTTGTCCCCGCACCACCTTGGAACTGATCGATTGGGAATTGGTCCATGCACGAGCCATTCGTCAAAATGTCATCGCATGCGGCAACAATCGCATCAGCAGACTTTGCGCTAATCACTCGCAATTCACGGTTCGCCAGCGCACAGGCTTTCTTCACTTGGACGATGGCACGAATCAGTTCAGGAACTTGATTGATACTGCGGCCGCTGATCTGATAGTTCTCAAGAGCTCGCAGAGTATGAATCCCCCAATATGCATCATCAGGAACCTCACGCGTGCCCAGCAGATCTTCTTCGATACGTGCCACCTGTTATCTCCTTGATTCAGTGCGTCAGCTATAGCTCTCTTTGATTTTAGGACACGAATTGAGAACTAGTGAGTCAGCTCATCGACGCTGGCGAAGATATCCCCAAAAACGTGCCAATCAGCAATGATGACATCCTCAATGCTGATGTGGAGTTCATGTTCAATTGCCGTGACAACCGCATAGAGAGAAAGAGTATCGAAGTCGAGCTCCTCCAATGAAAGGCCATCGTCAAGCTGAGATGCCTCGACAGAAGTATGTGCACACACGGCATTGATGACGACCTCGCGAACATGCGCACTTCTTTCTTCTTGCGCTTTCTCACGTGCACCCTCGATCGCGTCTACGGGAGTATTTTCGACATTCGAGGCCAAGGCTTGACCGAGTGCATCTCCTAGGAGATCGCCAATGGTCCCCATCGGTCAGCCCACTCGATTCAGCCAGCGCACGGGAGCCCCCGCACCAGCATGACGGAAGGGTTCAAGTTCATCATCCCATGCCTGTCCAAGAGCAAGATCTAGCCCTTCACGCAGTTCCTCGTAGGAAGTGGCGTTTTCAATTGCAGCGCGAACACGATCCTCAGGAACGACAACATTGCCCACGCTATCCATTTGGGCGTGGAAGATTCCCAAAGACGGCGTGTGAGACCACCGGCCTGCATCGCATGACGGGCTTGCTTCTTCGGTAACTTCGTAGCGCAGGTGTTCCCAACCGCGAAGCGCAGAAGCGAGTCGGGCTCCAGAACCGGCACTGCCCACCCACGAGTACTCGCTCCTGAGCATCCCAGGAGCAGCTTCTTGCGGAGTCCACTGCAAATGAACCTCAGTTCCCAAGGCAGCACCAACGGCCCACTCAATGTGCGGACAAAGAGCAGGCGGGGTTGAGTGTACGAAAAGTACACCGCGGGTATAGGTCCCTCGCATTGTGGCCTCCTGTGTTTGAGGATCGTCTTCCCCTACGTCCTCTTCCATCAATGCCACAAACAAACGGTGTAAAGCTATTCTAACCTAAAAACTGCGGCGGATCCCAGAGGATCCGCCGCAGTTGCGTGTGATTGATGTTCACATATTGCTTTTAGTAGTTCTGCTCACGAATCTCGCGCAACGCGCGCTTGCGAGTCTTACGATCCAAGCGATCAATGTAGAGCATGCCGTCCAAGTGATCACATTCGTGTTGAAGACAACGAGCCATAAGCTCCTCGCCTTCAACGACAACGGGCTTGCCATCCAAATCGATGCCCTCCACACGCGCATACCATGCGCGCTGAGTAGGGAACCACAACTGCGGTACGGATAGGCAGCCTTCATCCCCGTCTTGATACTCATCTTCACTGAGCTCAACGATCCGGGGATTGAGCACGTAGCCAATCTCGCCATCGATATTGTAAGAAAAGGCGCGCAGCCCAACACCGATCTGGTTCGCAGCCAAACCAGCGCGACCATCCATATCCACAGTTTCGAGGAGATCTTCAACCAGTGCCTTCACGCTCTGATCAATATCGCGAATGGGATCACAGGGAGTACGCAGGACCGGATCGCCGATCACTCGAATCTCGCGAAGAGCCATTTACTTCACCTTCCCAAAAGATCACGATGGATCTGCTCAATGCGTTCCACCGCAGACTCGACCGGAACTTCAAAAGACTCCCCGCTCGCGCGCAGGCGAATCTCGACCTTACCTTCAGCAAGGCCTCGTCCAACGACGACCGAAACCGGGATACCCACGAGCTCCGCATCCGCGAACTTCACGCCTGCGGAAACCTTACGACGATCATCGAAAAGCACATCCAAACCATCGCGGTCCAGGGCCGATGAAATCGATGCTGCGGTATCGAAAATCTCATCAGTCTTGCCCGTGGCCAAGACATGCACATCGAAGGGTGCAATGTTTGCAGGCCATGCCAAACCGCGCTCATCGCTGTTCGTTTCAGCAAGCGCGGCCAAAACACGGGAAACACCGATGCCATATGAGCCCATGGTGACGACCTGGCTCTTACCGTTCTCGTCAAGCACCGTCAATCCCAAGGACTTCGCATACTTGCGTCCCAGCTGGAAGATATGGCCGACCTCGATGCCACGTTCAAGGTGCAGAGGACCGGAACCGTCGGGAGCAAGATCCCCCTCACGAACTTCAGCAGCCTCAATCGTGCCATCAGCTGTGAAATCACGACCCATGGTCAACCAATAGACGTGCTTCCCAGGAGTATTTGCGCCGGCAATCCACGTCGTTCCATCAACAACGCGAGGATCGACAAGGAAACGGATGCCACCAACCGGGTTGCCTTCTTCGTCCAGATGACGCGCGGGAGAGTTCGGACCAGCGGCCATGGGGCCGATGTAGCCCGGAACCAACTCAGGGTACTTTGCCAAGTCTTCCGGGGTCGACATTTCCACCTCAGCAGGTGCAAACCGAAGCCTCGAGGCGCTTCATATCCACGTCGCGATCGCCAGGCACACCGAGGAGCACAACCTCACGCTCCCCATCGGGATGGGTCAAGGTCACGACAAAGCTCTTCAATGTATCCGAGGCCTGCCACGGACGATCCTCACGCGGATAGAGCTCGTTCGAGCGCTCGACCAGAGCGTCGATCGTCGGTGCGTTAGGGCGTCTCACGCATCTCAACTGCGGGAATACCGTCGAAAGGAATCGGATCCGGCGCGGGGTCACCACGGCCTCGGCATTGGCGGCGTAGCCACCCGGGGAACGCACGAAAGTATCCTCACCGATCGGGCTGGGGTGAAGGAATTCCTCGGAGCGAGAACCGCCCATCGCACCAGACATCGCCGAAACGATGACGTATTCCAAGCCCAGGCGCTTAAAGATACGCTCGTAGGTGTCGCGCTCATTCTGGTAGGAAACATCCAGCCCGGCATCGTCGATATCGAAGGAATACGCATCCTTCATGACAAACTCACGGCCACGGATCAGACCCGCGCGCGGACGCGCTTCATCGCGATACTTCGTCTGGATCTGGTAGATGGTCAAAGGAAGATCCTTGTAGGAGGAATACTGATCCTTCACCAGGAGGGTAAACATCTCCTCATGGGTCGGGGCCAGCAAGTAGTCCCCGCCCTTACGATCCTGAAGCTTGAACAGCGTTGGGGCCATACTCGTCCCAGCGATGTGTCTCCTTGTAGGATCCGCTGGCAGAAGCGCAGGAAGATGAACTTCCTGAGCGCCCATCGCATCCATCTCTTCACGAACGATGTCTTCAACCTTACGCAAAAGGCGTAGGCCCAGAGGAAGCCACGTGTAGATGCCAGGAGCTGTACGACGAATGTAGCCAGCACGGACAAGGAGCTTATGCGAAATTACCTCGGCATCTGCCGGGTCTTCACGCAAAGTACGCAGAAAAAGAGGAAAGAGTTCTTAACACACCTCAATCCTAAAGCACGGCGGGCACAGGCACGAAGCCTGCACCCGCCGTGGCATATTGTTCAGCTCACAAAGCCTCTGCTGCTTCCTTCAAATCACGCAGCATCGACATGGTCGAATACGACTCAGCGCACACTCCAGCCCACAGTCGCCACGTAGGAACAGACTCAGTTGCCTGATGACGCTCACGAAGGTGAAGGCGAGTACGGTCGTTAGCCTCGGGAAGAAGCGCGAAAGTACAGGTACCGGTGTAGTCCTCAACCTGGTCTTCCCACTCGACATTGCTTCCCAGGCGCAGGAACGCGAATAACCAAGCAGTCGTTTTCCTGGCGGATCAGCACACGGCCGTCTTCGTCCTCTTCAAAAGCGGCATCCAAAACTTCCCAGACGCGCGTCGGAAGAGCATCAATGACGACCGAGCGGTCGACGACAACATCGGCGTTGGGCAGCTCAAGGTCTCCGGGCAGAGAAACCGCGGCCTCGGAACGGGTCAGTCCGATACGGCGCGGGAAACCCGTCGCGCAAATCGCACCCGCGCACCCCAGCACCCCAGAGCCAATACGTGACGAATCTTCATAACAATCCCCTTCATCGAAGCGGTAGTAGCAATTGTTTTCTTTAGTAGTGAAGGATACGTGAAGCGAAATCGCGCAACTCCCCTAGCGGATGATGGGCATGACCTCGACAGAGCCTTCCCCTTCTTCCAAGCCCATTTCTTCAGCCAAAAGATTAGCGTGCTTGATCAAGGTCGGGACGATATCGTCTTCGGGAACGGTCTCAACAACTTCTCCGCGGATAAAAATCTGCCCCTTGCCATTTCCCGAGGCCACACCTAGGTCGGCTTCACGGGCCTCGCCAGGGCCATTCACCACGCAGCCCATGACGGCAACGCGAAGGGGAACAGTAAGGTCCTTGAGGCCCTCAGTGACATTTTCTGCCAGCGTCCACACGTCAACCTGGGCGCGCCCACACGAAGGACACGAGACGATCTCAAGAGTCTTCTCACGCAGCCCCATAAACTCAAGAAGCTTCGTGCCAACCTTGACTTCTTCTACGGGAGGAGCCGAAAGCGAGACGCGAATCGTATCGCCGATTCCATCAGCAAGAAGCACGCCGAAAGCTGCGCAGGACTTGATTGTTCCCTGGAATGCGGGGCCAGCCTCAGTCACTCCCAAGTGAAGAGGCCAATCGCCTTTTTCTGCAAGAAGACGGTATGCCTGCACCATCGTGAGCACATCGTGGTGTTTGACGGAAATCTTGAAATCGTGGAAGTCATTTTCTTCGAAGAGCGAGGCTTCCCAAACGGCAGACTCAACCAGGGCCTCGGGAGTTGCTCGACCATATTTCTTGAGAAGGCGCGGATCCAAAGACCCAGCATTCACACCAATACGCAGTGAGGTTCCATGATCGGAAGCTGCACGGCAAATTTCCTTCACCTGATCATCGAACTTACGAATGTTTCCCGGGTTCACGCGAACTGCACCACAACCGGCCTCGATCGCCGCAAAAACATACTTCGGATTGAAGTGAATGTCAGCGATCACGGGAATACGGGATTGCTTAACGATAATCGGAAGCGCCTCAGCATCCTTATCGGTCGGGCAAGCAACGCGGACGATATCGCAGCCCGCTGCGGTTAGCTCTGCAATCTGCTGCAGTGTTGCGCCGATATCGTGCGTTTTCGTTGTCGTCATCGACTGAACAGAAACGGGAGCCCCTCCACCGACGGGTACATCCCCCACCATGATTCGACGAGTCTTACGACGCGGAAACGGGCTTTCGTGGACGCTCGGCATCCCTAAGTTAATCTCAGTCACCTTGTTATTATCTCCCACTCGAAACCGGCTGGCACGCGGGCTGAGCCCTATTGCAAAGAAATTGGCGCAATGATATCGGCTGCGACCAGCAAGACTGTCATAGCGATCAAGAGCGCGCCCATCGTATATGTGAGCGGCATCAGGCGGGCGGTATCGGCGGGCGGCGGGAACTTGTCTGCCTCTGACACGAGCAACTCCACGCCGAATCCACTCGTAAAGCGCGGAGACAATATGACCGCCATCAAGTGGGGGAAAGGCAGGAGATTGAAAACAAAAAGCGCCATATTGAGCGAAGCCAAAATCGAGAGAAGTAGAGCAAGCGAGCGCATCCATCCCCCGCTGGAGGCAGTCACATCCGATGAGGTCGCATCTGCTGCAATTCTGCCAATTCCTACAACCGACATCACACCTGCAGAATCACGCGGTGTGCCCTTAACGAGCGATTGCCCAACATCCCACAGGGCAAGTGGCAGACGAACGACTACTTTTACGGTGCCCGTAAAGGTCTGCCACACTGACGAGACTACGGTCGCTGGACTTGCCGCTTGGTATTCGATTCCAGCAATCACGCCAATGCTCACAGAATCAGCCGTGCGCAGCGGGTCGATCTGCACATGATAGCTCTGTCCTTGACGCAGATAGTCGACGCCAATTTCGCCCTGCGAGTGTGCGATTGCTTGGCGCATCTCATCCCACGACTGAACGCCTGTGCCGTTAATCGCGGTGATCGTGTCCCCGCTTCGAATCCCAGCCGCGTATGCGGGAGCTTGGACGCTTGTTCCTTGCGAGGTCAGTTCTTGGGGAACATCGCCAAGGGTCAGCGAGGCGCGAGGAATTCCAATCCCGACCAAAGCAACCGTCATGAGCACGATGGATAGGAAGAGATTGACCATCGGCCCACCCAGCATGACAACGATCTTCTTGGCTGGATGAAGGAGATAAAATGCGCGAGATTCGTAGCCCTGAGGAATTTCTTCCATGCTCGCTTCGCGGGCTTCTTGGGCGAGCGTGGGCTTTCCCTTGCTATTCGTTGTCGTTTATTCCCTTCACGCGCCGGAGCGAACATTCCGACAATACGGACGTAGCCGCCCAGAAGAATTGCTCGAAGGGAATAGGTTGTGTCACCTTTCTTCCACGCAAGAAGTCTGGGACCAAAACCAACAGCGAACTCAGGAACATAGACGCCGAATTTCTTGGCAGGAAGCATGTGACCGCATTCGTGCAGAGCAACCGAGATCAACAACCCCACGATGACAATGACTACACCGATAATTCCCACGTTCGCCCTTCATCCTCATTCAATGCGTGCAACGGTATTCCTACTGCCAAACCTATTTAGCCTGTTCCAGCCTAGCCATATCTAGCGTGTATCCGTAGGCACAATCAGTAAGCACACAAGTGCTCAGCCCGATTTCGCGCCCACTCTTCAGCGCCGAGAATATCTTCCACACTCGGCTGCGAAATACCGGAATGCTCGGCAAGAACCTGCGCCAAAAGGTCGACAATTGACAGGAAGGGAAGCCTCTTCAAGGAAGGCTCGAACGAAAACTTCGTTCGCCGCGTTATAGACTGCCGGGTGCGTTTCCGATTCCGAAACAGCTGCGCGAGCAAGAGTGAGGGCCGGGAAAGTCTCGAAATCAACGGGTTCGAAGGTCCACTCCTGTGCACGGAGAAAATCAACAGGTATTTCAATATCGGGAAGTCGCTCAGGCCAGGTGAGTCCCAGAGCAATCGGGAGCTTCATATCGGGCGGAGAAGCCTGGGCGATCGTTGCGCCATCTTTCCACGTCACCATCGAGTGAACGATGGACTGAGGGTGAACAACCGGAACAATATCGTCTGCCGGAATATCAAAAAGAAGGTGTGCCTCGATCAGTTCGAGGCCCTTGTTGACCAGTGTTGAGGAATTAATGGTGACAACCGGCCCCATACTCCACGTCGGGTGCGCCAAAGCCTGCTGGGGAGTGACATCCGTGAGTTCGTGGCGTTTCTTCCCTCTGAAAGGACCACCCGAGGCCGTGAGAACAAGCTGGGCGACCTCGCTCTTTCCCGTCACGCGGGAAGCAGTCAGTCCCTTTTCATGTACACCGCTTTCCAGACACTGAGCAATCGCCGAATGTTCTGAATCAACGGGAACGATCTGCCCAGGTCGACGCATGCGCCTGCGTACCAAGGAACCGCCAACAACCAAGGATTCCTTATTTGCCAGAGCTAGGGTTGCGCCCGCTTCAAGAGCGGCAAGTGTAGGTCCGAGGCCAACGCCTCCGGTAATCCCATTCAAAACTACGGCCCGAGGGAAATATCCAGCGATCTGCGTCGAGGCCTCTACGCCGTGGAGAATTTCCGGGACAATGCCACCTTTTGAGTTAATGAGTTGAGCGAGCTCATCAACATTGCCACTGTGGATCCCGACGATTTGCGGGCGGTAGCGGACGCACTGCTCAGCGAGGAGTTCTAGGGAGTGTCCACCGGCGCTCAGCGCGACAACATCGAAACGCCCTGCGTATTGGTCGATAACCTGCAGGGCCTGGGTGCCGATGGATCCCGTTGAGCCTAGAAGGACAACTTGCTGCGTCATCTTTAATTTACGGAGAGAAGGATTTCGACTGCACGGCCTAGATAGGCATCAACTGGCCCCATCGCATATGCTTTTTTGCCGCGCGCGGACTTGAACAAGGCATGGCGAACATCGTCAGCCAGAAGTTCCTCACGATCATCGAAGAAGGCAGCGATCCGATCCAAAAGATCATCGACTTGCTCAGCAGCGTAGCCGATTCCGGACTTTGGGTGAGCAAAACGATCTCCGTAGGGGCGAAGCAATCGCGGGTACAAGGTGGTCGCACGGTCTGCGACCCTTTCGTACCAAGCAGCCTCTCCGTTAACTGCAATGTGGTCAGCACGATCACGCTGGACAAAAAGCAGCTTCGAGGCGACTCATCGCTGCATCGACAGCCTGCGTGTCATAACCGTTGCGTTGCCGAGGGAAGGAAGCCTGACGGACCTGTTCCGCACTGAATTGCTCAGCAGGAAGGCCTCCCTCGTAGGCATGACGAGCATCGACGAAAAAGTCATCTACGGCGTCCTTACCGTAACCACGCCGGAAAATTCCCGTCGTCGGAAAAGCGTCGCTCATCGCATCTCCTCTTCATGTGCATTATTCTCACGCGCACTTTGACGTGCGCGCTCGCGGTTATTGACAGCCGTCGCAAGCTGCCCACAAGCACCGTCGATATCGGAGCCGCGGGTATCACGAATCGTTGTCGAGATTCCATTGTCTCGCAGTGTGTGGACGAATGCATCCTGCGCACGACGAGTGGACGCGGTCCAAATAGATCCCGGAGTTGGGTTGAGCGGGATCGGGTTGACATGCGCCCATCCCCTACCGCGTTTATTGAGCTCATCTGCGAGGAGCTGAGCGCGCCAAACCTGATCATTCATATCTTTAATCAAGGCGTATTCAATAGATACACGACGTCCAGTCGCAACGAAGTAACGTCGTGCGGCGTCAAGAAGCTCGCCGACCTTTCCAACGGGAATTGATAGGGAATGAGCTCATCTCTGAGGTCATCGTCTGGAGTGTGCAGGGACACGCCAAAGTCACGGGCAGGCCTTCTTGCGCGAGGCGATCAATCGCAGGCACCAGACCGACCGTCGAGACAGTCACATTGCGTGCCGACATCCCGAACCCGTCTGGAGAAGGATCAATGATCCGATGGAGAGCTCCCACAACCGCCTTATAGTTTGCCAGAGGCTCCCCCATTCCCATGAACACGATGTTCGACAGGTGCGTGGGTGATCCACCGACCATCCCTGCTCACATGCTTGATGTGCGCAGCGCACTTGGTCAATGATTTCCGCCGTCGACAAGTTACGCGTCAATCCCATCTGTCCTGTGGCACAGAAAGGACAGCCCATCCCACACCCAGCCTGGGAAGAAATGCACAAAGTCGTGCGGTCGCTATATCGCATGAGAACAGACTCCACACGTGCCCCGTCGTAGAGTTCCCACAAGTGTTTAAGTGTCTCTCCGCGGTCAGCTTCAAGAACAGCGACCTCACGCACAAGAGAAGGAAGAAGTGTCGCAGAAATGACGTCATGCGCGCTCTTGGGCATATCCGTCATAAGCGCGGGATCGCTCACGTGGCGTTCAAAGTAGTGACGCGAAAGCTGGTCGGCGCGGAAAGCGGGCAGCCCGGCCTCGGAAACAAAAGTCTTTGCGCTCGCTGCGGTCAAAGTCAGCAAGATGACGAGGTGCTTTCCCGCGCCTACGCGCGGTGAAAGTAACCTGAGGCTTCGCATCAGGCGACGTCGCGCCTTCGGGCAATTGATCTGTTGGACGTACCTCACGTCGTTTGTGCTCTTCGATGCTCACCGCAACGGCCTCCTTTCCACGTGCATAGCCTAATCGCTCCCACCGGCATCTGCGTCCATCGCGGATCACTTAGCGAAGTGCGAGAAGAAAAATCACATAGAAAACGGGGGCTGTCATGACAAGAGAGTCCACGCGATCAAGCACGCCACCGTGTCCGGGGATCAAAGCGGACATATCTTTCAGACCAACTTCACGCTTGATCAAGGATTCCGTGAGGGTCACCGATGGTGGCACAGACACAGCCACACACGCCGGCGATCAATCCCCACCACCACGTTGCGCCCAGAAGATAGAAGCCACCAACGCCAGTACCAATGCAGAATGCAAGCGATCCAATGAAGCCTTCCCACGACTTCTTTGGAGACAGCCGCGGCGCCATGGGGTGCTTTCCGAAGAGAATGCCGACAAGCCAGCCGCCAATATCGTTAAAGCAGGTGACCGCAACATAGACCCCGATGACTGCAGGTGAGCGAAACTCACGCAGCATCAAAACAACGAAGCACGCAAGGAATGGAACGTAGATTGCGCTAAATACGCTGGCCGTGATGTCAGCAATCCTCGAAGGCGTGGGGGCATCAATGAGGCGCCACACCACGACCGCAAAAACGGTGAGATAGAGGGCCATGGTGAGGGCCTCGGGGCCAAGAAGCCACGCGCAGACCATCATGCCAATTGCGCCAAGGTACAAGGGCGCTAGGGCGATATGAGTACCGACCCGAGCGAAGGCTCCTCCCAACTCCCACAATCCCAAGTAGAGCGATGCAGCACACGAAGCCGACAAAGAGCCCTTGGACGACAAGTAGCGAGGCCACAAGTAAAGCGATCAGAACTACAGCAGAAGAAACCGCTGCTGGAAGATTGCGACCGGCCTTACCTGTTGGTGCTAGCGGCTGGGTGTTTTCGCGCGGCTGAGGTGAAAAGACGCGCGAAAACACCGAAGGAGCGTGTTGATGGGATGTGGTGGACATCAGATGGTGAGAAGTTCGCTTTCCTTAGTTGCGAGAAGGTGGTCGATCAGTTCGACGCGAGCCTTCGTTGCAGCCTCGAGGGCCTTTTTCTGCGCGCTCGACTTCGTCTTCTCCTGCTTCGCCGTCTTTCTTCAGACGATCGAGGCTTTCCTTTGCCTTACGACGGATAGAACGGACCGAAACGCGAGCATCTTCTGCCTTGTTCTTTGCCTGCTTGACGTATTCCTTACGGCGTTCTTCAGTCAGAGCCGGAAGAATAACGCGAACAACATTTCCGTCATCAGTCGGGTTGACCCCAGATCAGACTCGCGCAGCGTCTTGATGATCTCCTGGGTCGCAGTGCGATCAAAAGGCGAAATCAGAACGGTACGGGCTTCAGGAATCTGGAAAGAAGCCAGCTGCTGCATCGGGGTCAGGGGCTCCATAGTAATCAACAAGGAGCTGCTCGAACATGCCAGCGTTTGCGCGTCCGGTGCGGATATTGCCGAATTCGTGACGGGCTGCTTCGACCGTCTTATCCATTTTTTCTTCTGCTTCAAGCAGGATGTCGTCGATCACGGAAATCTTCCTTTCAGTGTGATTCGCTGAGGACAAGCGTACCGATTTTTTCGCCACGGAGCGCGGCAGTAACGTTACCAGGTTCTGACATGCCAAAGACGCGCATTGTCAGTCCGTTTTCCTGGCCCAGCGCGAAGGCTGCGGCATCGACAACCTTCAGACCGCGGCTCAGCGCATCTTGATAGGTGACAAAGTCAAGCTTCTTCGCATTGGGGTTGATACGAGGATCATCATCGTAGACCCCCGTCAACGCCGTTCTTCGCAACGAGAAGTTCGTCGCAATGAGTCTCCAACGCGCGTTGCGCGGAGACAGTGTCGGTTGAGAAGTAGGGCAGTCCCGCACCGGCACCGAAGAGAACAACGCGTCCCTTTTCGAGGGTGACGAATAGCGCGCAGCGGAATATAGGGTTCTGCCACCTGTTGCATTGCAATTGCGCTTTGGACACGGGCGGGAACACCGGATTGCTCGATGAAGTCTTGAAGAGCCAGAGCATTCATAACGGTGCCGAGCATTCCCATGTAGTCGGCACGTGAGCGGTCCAAGCCTTGCCTGGACAACTCGGCGCCGCGGAAGAAGTTACCACCGCCAACGACGACTGCAACCTGGATCCCCGCATGAACAGCTTGGGCGATCTGCTCTGCAATCGAGCGGACAACAGTGGGATCGAGGCCGACGGAACCTCCGCCAAAAGCTTCACCTGAAAGTTTGAGGAGGACGCGACGAGCTGGCATGAGTACTTCTCCTTTGAATGAGTGCTGAGTCCTAAGATATGGGGTGATGGCCCCGCAAAAGCGGGGCCATCACACTAAAATCGAGGCGCCGACGTGGACGCGCACGAACTGGGTGACCTTTGCACCAGCGTCGCGCAGAACCTGTCCGACGGACTTTGAAGGATCGCGAGCAAATGCCTGGTCGACCAAGCAGTTGTCCTTGAAGAATGCCTCAAGACGTCCCTGAACGATCTTGGGAACGATCTTTTCGGGCTTGCCTTCCTCGAGGGTGATCTTCTCGAGGGTTGCGCGTTCCTTCTCCAAGACATCGGCGGGAACCGTGTCGCGGTCAAGGTATGCGGGCATGTAGGCAGCAACGTGCATGGCGATATCGTGTGCAACGCCTGCCCCAGCTGCGTCGGTGACGACGAAGACGCCAACCTGCGGGGGCAGATCGGGGCTGGTCTGGTGCAGGTAGAGATCAACGTTCTCGCCCTCGACACGAATCACGCGACGAATCTCGAGCTTTCTCGCCGATAACTGCGGCCATTGCGTCAAGCTGTTCCTTGACAGTGGAGTCGCCCATCGGAGCTGCAAGCAGCGAGTCAACATCGGATGCGCCGGAGGCAACAGCGGCCTCGAGGACAGAGTGTGCGAAGTCAATGAACTTCTGGTTCTTGGCAACGAAGTCGGTCTCGGAGTTGACCTCGACCATGACGCCCACGCCGTCTTGGACGGATGCGGCGAGCAGGCCGGCGGATGCCTGACGACCTTCGCGCTGGACAGGGGACTTGAGGCCCTTCAGGCGAATGATTTCGAGAGCCTTTTTCAGCATCGCCGTCGGCTTCCTGGAGCGCCTTCTTGACGTCCATCATGCCTGCGCCAGTCTTCTCGCGCAGAGCCTTCACATCAGCAGCGGTGAAATTAGCCATTACTGAGTTTCCTTCTTTCTGAGCTTCAGTCCTGTGCGGGGGTTTCAGACTCGGTGGCCGCGGCCTGTGCTGCTGCCTCATCGGCGGCAACTTCACCTTCGAGGAGCTCGCGCTCCCACTCAGCCAAAGGCTCAGCAGCGGTTTCCTCGGAAGCGTTCTTGCGGCCGGCGCTGCGTGCAAGCAAGCCTTCGGCAACTGCGTCGGCGATCACGCGGGTCAGCAGCGCAACGGCGCGGATGGCGTCGTCGTTGCCGGGGATGCGGTAGTCGACCTCGTCCGGATCGGCGTTGGTGTCAAGGATGGCCACGATCGGAATGTTGAGCTTGCGAGCTTCGGAAACCGCAAGGTGTTCCTTCTTGGGGTCAACGATCCACACTGCGGAGGGAACCTTGGCCATATCGCGAATACCACCGAGGGTGCGAGCAAGCTTGTCCTTCTCGCGGCGCATCATGAGCAGTTCCTTCTTGGTGCGGCCAGAAGATGCCACATCGTCGAAGTCAATCTGCTCAAGTTCCTTCAGGCGCTGCAGGCGCTTGGAAACGGTGGAGAAGTTGGTGAGCATACCGCCGAGCCAACGGTGGTTCACGTAAGGCATGCCAACGCGCTGTGCCTGCTCGGCAACGGCTTCCTGGGCCTGCTTCTGGTGCCAACAAAGAGGATGGTTCCACCGTGTGCAACGGTTTCCTTCACGAAATCGAAGGCAATATCGATATCGGCAATGGTCTGCTCGAGGTCGATGATGTAGATGCCGTTACGTTCGGTGAGGATGAAGCGCTTCATCTTCGGGTTCCAACGACGGGTCTGGTGCCCGAAGTGCACGCCAGATTCCAGGAGCTGGCGCATGGTGACGACTGCCATTGCATCGTCCTTTCCCCGCTGGGCGGGATCGTGGGGTTTCCCCCGGTTTTCTCGGTTAATGTGCCTTTTCGGCCCTGGTGCTATGACGTTGCGACCCATTGGACCGTGACGCAACTGCCCCGGCACTTTCACTTCCGTGAGGTGCTCGGAAAATAGCACGCGAAGTCATTCGCACAGCGAATGCTGTCCAATCTTATCTCATCTCACCTAGCTCTTCGGATCCATATGGGGACAAAATGTACTCATTTCACTTGCAATAGCTCACATACGTCTATCCACAGGGTGGACATTCCTAGGCGTTTTCCACAGATTTCATCTTGGACAGCTCATATCATTTCCGACGTCCACACTGGATTCATGGATCAACGTGTGTATGGCTTTCTGCGGATCATCCCCGGTATGGCGATATTCATCTTCACGTGGAGCTTCTGTTTCCCCGGAATAGCTCAGCCATCCATGCCGCGCGCATCTTCCGTGTGGGCTCTTCCTTTTTCCGAGCCTTTCACTCTTAGTCAAGGTTTTGCCCCACCTGATAAGCCATGGCTTTCAGGCTCACGAGGGATATGGGTCAACATCGCGAGTGAGGATCCTTCGCTTCGCTCCCCGTGCAACGGAACCGTAGTCTTTGCCGGGATGCTCGCCGGACGTGAGGTTCTTTCCATTGATTGTGGGGGAATCCATTCCACCTTTGAGCCGGCAACTTCTTCCCTCCGCATTGGCGAGGCCGTGCAGCGTGGGCAGCGCATCGGTGAAATTGCCCCGCACAAGCAGGAGGATTCGCAGATGCGCAGAGGCGATCTTCACTGGGGCGCGAAAGTCAGTCGTTACCGCTACATTAATCCGCTCAGAATGCTCCAAGGACACCCGCGGCTGAAAACTCTGCAATGAGCACTACGCCCTAGGATGCGCTTGTTTGTAGATCGCGCTCAGGCGCTGAGCGTCCACATGCGTATAACGCTGAGTTGTTTGAAGTGAAGAATGTCCAAGCATTTCTTGCACGGCTCTGAGGTCTGCACCTCCGGCCAGAATATGCGTCGCTGCAGTGTGACGAAGAGCGTGAGGGGCAAGGTCTCGCACACCGGCCTGTGCGCACATTCGATGGATCATCGCGCGGATCACACGAGGGTCGATGCGCTTTCCCTTATCTCCAACAAAGAGAGCACGTCCCGCCTCGGGAGTCACCAAACTCGGGCGACCTTGAGACAGCCATACCTGCAGTGCAGACGAACACGCACGCGTAAAAGGAACGACTCGTTCTTTATTTCCCTTACCGATCACCCTTAATGTCATGCCCTGTTGGTCAATCGACGTTGTCTCCAGCGAGCACACTTCACTCACGCGAATACCAGTCGCGTAGATCGTCTCAAGGATGGCCCAATCGCGTATCGTCGCCGGAGAATTCTCCTCGCGCGCACGAGTGGCCGCAAAAGACAGGAGTTCAGCCGTATCAGAAGGGGTCTGAACCTGTGGAAGTTTTTGGTCCCCGCGAGCGCTGGTCACGAGCAATCCGGGATCGCTGTCAAGGTACCCGCGGCGATATGCCCAGGCAGTGAAGGAACGAATTGAAGCCGTTCTGCGAGAGATTGTCGATCGCGATTTCCCCTGTTGAACCAAACTGGCGAGCCAGGAACGAATGGCCCGAAGAGTGACGACGCGGCGGATGTTCTCTGTGAGAGTTCACCGACCTGACAATAGGCAGTGAATGAACGCAGATCACTGATGTAGGCGCGAAGCGTGTGCTCTGATACGGCTAGATTGGCGCGCAAATACACGCCCCATGCATCGATCAGAGACTCCTCCATGGGGCCAGTCTATCGAGCTTGCCCAAGACTGCGATGCCAACCGCGTTCATCAACAGCAACAAACGCACTGAGCTGAAGCCGAGCGAGAGCGACCTTAACGGATTCTTCATCGAGGCCAGCCGCCACAGCAAGACGCTCGGTCGTCATGGACCGTCTTTGGGGAAGAGCCTCATAGACGCGGCGCAGCAGCGGTTCGAGGGAATCAACAAGGCCATCAGGAGCAGTAGGTTCTCCGAACAATGGAAGCTCTTGGATCTGTGAAGTGTTCCCCTCCCCTATCATTTCGAGGACATCGGCATAGTCACGGATTAGAGTTCCCCCATTGCGAAGCAAATCATGGACCCCGCGCGAAGCTTCCGAATATACAGATCCGGGGATCCCACCAACGGGTGTTCCCTGCTCGAGCGCCCACCGAGAGGTTGCCAGCGCCCCTGAACGCGGTGAGGCCTCGATAACGACAACTCCGCTTGCAGCGGCTGCAATCAAGCGGTTCCTTCCCAAGAATCGCCACTTTGCAGGGCGGAATGTGCATGGAACTTCAGAGATGAGCGCACCCCCACAGGCAAGGATCGTTCGAAAGAGATCCGTGTTGCATGCGGGATAGAGATTGCCCAATCCACCAGCCATGAACGCACATGTGTAGCCAGCCACGTCAACGCTCCCCTGGTGAACATAGGAGTCAATACCGATCGCTCCGCCAGAAATAGTGCCGAACCCACGATGAGAAAGCTCCCGGGAAAGTTCACGAGCAACGCTGTTCCCGTAATTTGAAGACGCGCGAGCGCCCACAATCGCAATTGACGACCGCTTCGAGAGCTCCCCGAGAACCCAGAGCATTCGAGGCGCGCTCTGCCCAAGTTTGACAAAGCCCTTCGGCCACTTGTCATCTTTTGGCAAGACGATGTGGCCACCGATTTTTTCCAAGATGGCCAGCTCGACGTCGGGTTGAGCCGCAAGAGCCCGGGGCCTCCATCTTTTCCAACAAGACCTGTAAGCATCTTCAATGCTTCTGAGTGTGCCAGGGATAGAGACCTGCTCTGCAAGGAGCCAGCGCTTCGCTTCTTCATCACCCAATGCGCTTCGAAGAGCTTCAAGGTGGGTATCCGCGGGCTCACTGATGCAGTTCCACCACACCTCGTCCAGCAGTTGCTGATTATCCGATTCCATAGTGTTCGCCTCCTTGGCGAAGCTGGAGTGCGCAGGAGAATTCCTCCAGCCCGATCGTAGTTTTTCCAGAGAAATCAGCACAGGTCCACATCAATCGAAGGAGGCGATCTGCGCCCCGCATGGAAAGTTCTCCCCGGTCAACAGAGCGATCTATCAGAGACAAAATCCGTTCCGAAGGTGGGTGTGTCGAACGGATCCACGAACCGTCCACGTCCCGATTGAGCTTCCAGGGAGTATCTCGCAATCGCCGCAACGCCCGTTCGCGAGCCTCGCACACTTGTTCCTTCAAAGATGCGGAAGTGAAGTCTGCTGCGCACTTCAAATCGGCTTGTGTGGGGACCCTCATCGACAAAGTAATGTCAATACGATCAATGAGGGGGCCTCAGAGGCGCCCCAAATAACGCCGTCGTTGCACGGGACGAACACGTGCAACTCTTCGTTCGTCCCGCCTAGATGTCCACACGGGCATGGATTCGTCGCCAAAACTAATTGAAAGGACGCGGGATAGGACGCAACATGACCCGAACGCTGGATTCTGACCCAACCAGATTCAATGGGCTGGCGTAATGAGTCCAAGACTGCAGGCGCAAAATTCAGTGGCCTCATCGAGAAAGAGAACTCCTCCGTGGGCAAGAGATACAGCTCCTGGACGAATACAGCTGCTTTCCACCACCGACCATTGCAGGAATCGACATGGAGTGATGAGGGGGATTGAAAAGGCGCGTGGTCAAGGAGCCCTCCTGCAGGAAGATCCCCGGCAAGGGAATGAATCGCACTTGCGGTCAGAGCATCGCTCTCACTTAACGCTGGAAGAATCGAAGGAATTCGAGAAGCGATCATCGTTTTCCCACTTCCAGGTTCACCAATCAGCATCAGATGGTGGCCGCCCGCTGCAGCAAGAGCAACAGCGTCCACAGCGGCGTTATGCCCGCGAACTTTGAGAAAAGTCGATCTCTGCGCGAGTCAGACAGTTTTCTCCTGATTCGTTTCGTTGTGGCCGCGATCCTGTGTTTCCAGAAACACCCACGATCCGAGCTCGGGTTGCTTCTCCTCCACATGCGCGAACGAAATCTGCAAGATGAGCAAAGGAGCGCACCTCGATTCCCGGCACAAGTGAAGCTTCTTCGCGCGCCTCCTGTGGAACATAGACCCGAGTGATCCCAGCACGCCTGGCCGCAATCACTGCTGGCAGGACTCCGGGAATGGTATGAAGACTCCCATCCAGTCCCAGTTCACCAATGAAAACCTCTCCAGCGACGCCTTGAGGTCTGATCTTTGACGAGGCTAGAAGAATGGATACAGCGATCGCGAAGTCAAAACCCGAACCTGATTTTGGTAAACCGGCGGGTGAAAGTCCCCACTGTCACATGGCGATCCAGTACTTCCAGTTCGCATGCTTGAAGCGCTGAGCGAACGCGATCGCGTGCCTCTCGCAGCGAGGCATCTGGAAGCCCAACGAGAGTAAAGGTCACTAGTCCGCGCCCCACGTGTGTTTCGACATCGACGATGGTCCCATCGAGGCCAACCAAAGCGACAGCTCGCGTGCGTGCAAGGAAGGAACTCATGCGATGCCCCTCACCCACTCAATTTTCGGGGGATAGCGATCGAAATCGACTCTTCCTCCTTCACGCACGTCTTTCGCGCACCCCCGCGGGACAGTTAGAGCAATGACATCAATGCGGAGCTTGGAAAAGGATGAGTGCTGATGTGCCCATCGGGCGGCAAGGCGGCGTAACTGGAGTATTTTGCGCGTGTCAACAGACTCCAGTGCACTCCCGTACGTCGTGCCGATTCGTGTGCGAACCTCGACAACGACAGCTGTTCGTCCCCTCACGCGCAAGGATGTCGAGTTCTCCGCGCCGAGAATCACGCCAATTCCGTTCAAGAACCTCTAGGCCATTGTCTTCGATGAAGCGGCAGGCATACTCCTCCCCTGCCTGGCCAAGGTATTTTCTGTGATCCACCATTGCTCCTTCCTCTTAGAGGAACAATGGCAGGCACAGCACGCAAAAAAGAGGCAGGAAGGGGATTCTGTGGAAAACGCCGTTTAGACGTCATCCTGTGGATAAACCCGTTTTCTGAACAACAATAGCTCGCCAGGTTCCTGCGGCGAAACCTCGCTGGAGCGTGCTTAAGCGAGAGGAAGTTCAGGCTTGTTGAGTTCCTCGACGTTGACGTCTTTGTAGGTAACAACGCGGACAGAGTGAACAAAACGCGAAGAACGATAGATATCCCAGACCCAGGCGTCGGTCAGGGTCAGCTCAAAGAAAATATCGCCGCCGACAGGTCGAGCTTGCACATCGACGTGGTTGCACAGGTAGAAACGGCGTTCGGTCTCGACAACGTACTTAAAGAGTCCGATGACGTCGCGATATTCGCGGAAAAGCGCTAGTTCGAGATTATTCTCGTAAGATTCAATATCGTTCGACATGACGGCCTCCTGTGTTGCTCTCCCAGTATCTTAGAGGGCCGCAGTGTCTTTTTATTCGTCGACACCCGGAAGTTTCCACGAGCGTCGATGAAAGTCAGAAGCTCCCCAAGCTCGCGGAGCCCGCGAATATGAGCTGCGGAGGAATACCCCTTTTGTTTCCCGGCCCAGTCATACCCCCGGGTCCTCACATCTCCATCATCAATCGGTCGCGATACACCTTCGCTGCAACAGACGCTGCCGATACAACCGCACAGTGCGCATCCGCTTTTACCCGTGTCACAACAGGTGGAACAGCGATATCGGGATAGGAAGGACCGTCAAAACCGGCAAAAAGATCCGGCGAGTCGCTCAGCCACTCATGGCTTCCATCCAAAATGATGACATCGGCACTGAAACCACGAGCCTGGGCAGCCTTCATGGCTCGGCGCCCCGCCAGCCTCAAGGCTGCAACAATTCCAAAACGATCAATCTCAGTGTTACTGGCCTGCCCGATTTCAATGCAAGGACTCCACTGATAGACCGGCTCGTATAAGGCCTCGCGCGCACGAATAGTGAGCATTTTTGAGTCGGCAAGCCCGGGGAAGGACATCGACTCTGGTAGGAGGCGCAAAAGCAAGACCAACGCACACCGGGCCTGCAAGTGCACCTCGCCCGACCTCGTCCATTCCTGCAACAACACCGAAACGAGACTGCAGTTCTTGCTCCCACTCACGCGTGGGCTGAAGCTTAGCTGAGCGCCGTTGAGGAGCCTGCGAAGAGGACGTCATTGAGGATCAGGCACTCTCGAGAAAACCGAGCGATCTCCAAGCCACGTAAGGCGGTTGGTCGGCCAAATCACCGCAAATGCTCGCCCCACCACTGCGCTTTCGGGAACGTAGGGAGATTGTCCGTTCCCCATGTGGTAGCGAGAGTCTGCCGAGTTTCGTTCGGTTATCCCCCATCACCCACAGGTGTCCTTCGGGGACAGTGACGTCGAAAGTCATCGACGAGGCCGGACCTGAGCTGGCAAGGTAGGGTTCACTAATCGCGACACCGTTAACTTCGATCTTGCCTTCTGCCGTGCAACAGGTGACATGGTCCCCGCCAAGTCCAATCACACGCTTGACCAAGGTCTGTTCACCGCCGGCAGGAAGAATTCCCGTAAATTCGGCGATCTTTCGAAGCGGGCTTGAGCTCTCCGTGTCATTTTTCGACAGCCACCCTAGAGTGTCATCGAAGACGACCACATCGCCACGCTGAATATCACCGGTGTACTGCGAGACTCGAGAAACAGCGATCCGATCGTGTTCGATCAAGGTGTTGCGCATCGAGGCGGAAGGGATCCAGAAGACCTGGACAAGGAAAGCGCGAAGCAGCGAAGAAATGACAAGTGCGCAGATGATGATGATCGCCATCTCCCGCAGCCAATTGAGAGGGTTCTTGCGTGCGCGACGCTCAGCACGCTCGATGTCTTTGATCGAGGGGCCGTGAGCGACTGGCATTCGTACATTTTTTTCGCGCGTTCCACGGCGGCTCATATTCGGTTCCCTTTCCTTTTACTACCGTAAATTCTCACACGTATGCGAAAACCCGGCATCCTTAAGGATACCGGGCTTAAATCGCGAGTGAGTGTCACTCGGCAGATCCGGAGCGGTGCTCCTTGATCTTTGCAGCCTTACCGTGGCGCTCACGCAGGTAGTAGAGCTTTGCGCGGCGCACATCACCCTTGACGACAACTTCGATCTTGTCGATCGTCGGTGCGTGCAGGGGGAAGGTACGCTCAACACCGACACCGAAGGAAATCTTACGGACGGTGAAGGTTTCGGACACACCGTGGCCACGGCGAGCGATAACGACGCCCTGGAAAACCTGGATACGCGAACGGTTACCTTCGATAACCTTCACGTGAACCTTGACGGTGTCACCGGAACGGAAAGCAGGGATGTCTTCGCGCAGCGAAGCTGCATCGACGGCGTCCAGCTTTTGCATGTTTACTCCTTGACGCTTCTGCCGCAGGTCAGTCACGTCTCTTCGGCAGGTCAAGCCTGCGATCGTGAATATGTCCGTATGATCCGGCGGCCCCCCGCGGCAGGTTACGCCACACACAGACCGTTCAAGTTTGCCACATTCTCTGAGGAAAAGAACAGTGCCAAGAGAAAAAACCTGCCCGCAAAACGGTGATTTGCCTTACGGAAGAGCGAGTTAGACGCCTTCAGGGCGAACCATCACCACATCGGAGGCATCGACGTGATCATTGAGTCGGAAATGACGTCGCCCGGCCTTCTTGAAACCGTGTTTGCGATAGAAACGCTGCGCGCGCTCGTTGTAGATGTGGGTCCCCAAGACGATCTGTGTCGCGCCTTCTTGGCGAACTGCATCAATCGTGTGCTCAAGCAAAGCTCCCGCGATTCCACTGCCGTGCACGTCGAGATCCGCGTAGCACTTCGATAGATATGCCGCATGCTCGTCAAGGGGGTATTTCCCATTTCCCCTCGGCATATCTGCTGGAGCATTAAGGAAGACCAGAGAATAGGCGATCAGTGATCCACCGCTACATGCGACGAAAAGCAACGCGCGCTGTTCATCAGCAAGATACTCGCAAAAACCTCAGGGAGTCAGACCCCGTGCGGATAAAGTCCTGCGCGGCCTCAGCGGGGATCATGTCTGGCACGGCGAGGGGGAAAGGTTCGTGAGGCAAGCGCACTGATTGCCTCAGCCTCTTCTTTCCTCGCGCGACGAATCTCAACAGTCCTGAACCCATCATCGCAAACAAGCAGGCCGTGCGCCGCAATAACTTCACGGTCGCGAGTTGACAGTTCTGCGGATCGATACGCGAAATAATATCGGGACGTCGGAGAGTGGTTCGTTCAAGCGAACGGTCGCTCCTCCATCGTTCGATCTTCGCGTGATCTCCGCTCATGAGAACCGATGGAACCTCAAGTCCTCGCCACGACTGAGGTCTCGTGTAGACCGGGTACTCCAAAGAGCCCAATTCCACTGTGCGATTCCTCAACCAAGGAATCGGGATTTCCGATGACTCCATCGAGCAGGCGTCCAACGGCCTCGACAAGAACGAGCGCGGCCACTTCTCCCCCGTTGAGGACATAATCGCCGATCGAAAATTCTTCAACGACGAGGCCGCGGCTGCGGTAGTGGTCAGCCGACGCGTTGGTCGATCCCTTCGTAGCGCCCGCACGCAACGATGATGCGATCAAAACCTGCGAGTTCTTGGGCCTTCTTTTGGGTAAAAGGAATACCGGAGGGAGTGGGGACGGCTAAAACGCAATTTGTGGAGTCACCGACAATGTCGTCGAGCGCCTCACCCCAGACATCGGGCTTCATGACCATTCCGGCACCGCCACCGTAGGGAGTATCGTCAACGGTTCGGTGGCGATCATGAGTCCATTCGCGCAAATCATGAACGCGAATATCTAGCTGCCCACTAGTTCGTGCTTTACCCATGAGGGAAAGGTCAAGAACAGAAAAGTACTGCGGGAAAATACTGATCAGGTCAATGCGCATTCGTCGTTTCTTCCCTGCTCGAAATCAGCGTGCCTCAACAGCGTCGTCGTCAAAAAGACCGGGCAGCGGATCGATGGTGACGGTTCCGCCTCGACATCAACCTCGGAACGATTTGGTGAACAAAAGGAACCATCACGACGCCTGTCTGAGTTGCGACCAAGAGCAGGTCTTGGGCCGCTCCCATCTGAATTCCCTTGACGGTTCCCAAGGTCTGGCCTTGCAGATCACGCGCTTGCAGGCCTTTGAGTTGATGAGGATACCAGGCGTCATCTTCTTCGCGTTCATCGGTCAGCAGGCGCACGCCTCGAAGAGCTTCTGCGCCTTCGCGGTCGCTCACTTCCTCGAATAAGGCAACCACGCGTTCTTTATGCTGACGGATGGAGCGAAGCGTCAACTCAGGAACGGACTGCTCCGAGGTTTCAAAAACTGTCCCGCTGATGAAAAGTTCGGGATCATCGCTACGAATATCGAGAATCACTTCCCCGCGTAGTCCGTGTGCGGGGCCAATCAGTGCTGCCGTCATAAGCATGGGAAAGTCCTTGTCATAGGAATGACAAACGGGGACCTGATCGAGCCAGGTCCCCGTTTGAGATCACTGCGTTGTCACTCGCGGTCGGTGTCAACGACATCAACGCGAACATTCCCACGCGGGGAGAGTGCGTTGACCACCGCGCGTAGCGCACGAGCCGTGCGACCGCCACGACCGATGACACGTCCCAGATCCTCCGGGTTCACGCGAACCTCAAGCATCTGCCCGCGACGCATGGAACGGGATGAAACCCGCACGTCTTCGGGGTGGTCAACAATTCCGCTGACCAGGTGTTCGAGTGCATCAGCAAGCATAATCAGGCTTCCTCGCCGGCTTCTTCTTCAGCCTTGGGCTCTTCTGCAGCTTCTTCAGCAGCAGCGGCCTGTGCAGCTTCTTCTTCAGCCTTGCGAGCAGCTTCTTCCTCAGCCTTCTTGGCGGAGGCATCTGCCTTGCGCTTTTCAGCAGCGGCTTCGGCGTCCTTGATGGCCTGAGCAGCGCGGCTGCCTTGTCGGCATCTGCGTACTGAACGCGGGACACTGCGTCAGCCTTGCCATTGAAGCGAGCGATATCGCCGGTCAGAACGAGCAGGTTACGAACCTGGTCCGAGGGCTGTGCGCCAACGCCGAGCCAGTACTGCACGCGGTCAGACTTGATCTCGATGGTCGAGGGGTTCGGGGTCGGATCGTACAGACCAACCTCTTCGATGACGCGACCGTCACGCTTCTTGCGCGAGTCGACGACAACGACACGGTAAACGGGTGCATGGATCTTGCCCATGCGCTTCAAACGAATGCGAACTGCCACTGTTGTGGTCACTCCTGTTTCAAATCGGTGTGGGACAGAGCATACGTCAGGTAGGGAAACACAGACGATGATTATCCCGGGACGCGACGAACTCAGATGAGAGGGCTCTTCGCACGTCGAGTACAGCGAACAATTATGCCAGTAATAAAGGGTTATTCCAAGCCGATTGGCATAAAGACTTCAACCTGGCGGTGGTCTTCATCACCGCCAGGATTGAATCGAAGCATGCACCGAGGCGACAAGCATTCCTTCGCGGCAGATCTGCGTCGGATGAAGAAGAGTGTCAACCGAGCGCGAGGGGCATTGCTCATCAAATCATCAGATCCGCGATCCCGCCAAGAAAACCCGCAGTGGATCTTAGATACTGCCGAGCCTTTGAGCGTTGCACGAGACAGGATCTCATCGGCTGGAACTCCCAAAGCCAGCCCAGGCGTAAAGCTCACCGCGAATACTCCCAGGTTCCTGATAACCGCCGGTATCGCTTGCCGGCAAAATCGTTATCCCCGAGTCGAAAAGAAGCTGCGCCTGCTCGTATCGGTTCTTCGATAGCCCCTTCATCGTCGCCGAGTAACGCGGATACTTGATGCGACTCTGCTCGGCAAACTCCCCAAAAAGTTCGCGTTGCAGCATGGTGACTGACACTGCAACGCCTCGGGAGCGGGCCTCAGCAATCTGATCGCGATCCATTCCACTCGCGTGCTCAATATTGTCTACTCCCGCTTCTAAGAGATCATCAATGACGCGATGGGAAAAGGCGTGAACAGCGACGCGGCCACCTGACTCGTGCACCGCGGCGACGGCCTCGACAAGCGCGCCACGAGGCCACAAAGGGTCAAGATCCGCGTCCCTTCCCTTACTACGATCGATCCAGTCCCCCACGATCTTCACCCAGCCGTCGCCACGTGCCAGTTCTTCAAGTGCAACCGCAGTAAGATCCCTGGCATCCTCAACCTCGCGAGCAAGGCCTCGGATATAGCGCTTGGGGCGAGCAATGTGACGACCGCATCGAATAAGGACTGGTAGGCCAGCCTCGCCTTGAACCCACGAGGTATCGACGGGAGAACCGCAATCACGCAGAAGTGTCACGCCCGCGGCGAGCTCAGTGCGAAGCTGTCCGCGCTGTTCATCTGCACTCAGAACGCGGGCACCGTGACCGACACCGATGTGACAGTGCGCATCGACGAGGCCGGGGGTAGCCCACCCGCGTACAACCTGTGCTCCTCGCGGCACGGTATCGACGGGCGAAATGACCGGAGCGAGGGCCCACACGCCGCGAACCCATCCCGATTCGGTCAATAAATGCCCGTCAAAATACATCAGGAGCGGCCGAGCATGCGACGGATATCTTCAGGGAAGATCATCCAAAGTCGGGCGAGGGACCTTCTTGCGGGGCCTCGCTCACACCAAAAGCCGAACCCGAGGGCGCACTTGAACGCTGTTCGGGAGGAAGCAGGGCCTCGAGTTCTTGTTGACGACGCTTTGCAGGGTTGCCACTACGCGCCTTCTTGGCCACGCGTGCTCGCTGAGCACGGTCTCGCGAGCTTGTGCCTTCTGCTTTGCTTTTTCCGCCGCTTCCGGGCATGGATCCCATTCCGGGCATTCCTCCCGGTCCCATCTGCCCCATTTGCCCCATCATGGTCTTCGCTGCTTCAAAACGCTTGACCAGATTATTGACCTCAGCAACCGTGACGCCAGAACCGCGAGCAATACGAGCACGGCGTGAGCCGTTGAGAATCGAAACATCTGCACGTTCGGAGGGGGTCATCGAGCGAACAATCGCCTCGACGCGGTTCACCTCGCGTTCATCGAAGTTCTCAAGCTGATCACGCATCTGGGCCATTCCGGGAATCATTCCCAGAACCTTCTTCATTGAACCCAGCTTGCGGACCTGTTGGAGCTGGCTGAGGAAGTCGTCCAAGGTGAGTTCACCGGACATGGCCTTCTTCGCCATCTTCTCTGCTTCTTCAGCATCGAGGCGCTTTTCGGCCTGCTCGATGAGCGTCATAATGTCGCCCATATCGAGGATACGACTGGCCATGCGATCGGCATGGAAACGTTCAAAGTCATCCAGGCCTTCGCCCGTTGACGCAAAGAGGATGGGCGCCCCCGTCACGCCTCGCACAGAGAGCGCAGCACCGCCTCGGGCGTCACCATCGAGCTTGGAAAGAACAACGCCCGTAAAGCCCACACCGTCGCGGAATGCAGTCGCCGTATTAACAGCGTCCTGACCAATCATTGCGTCTAGGACAAACATGACTTCGTGGGGGTTGACGGCCTCGCGAATGGCAATGGCCTGGGCCATCATTTCTTCGTCAACACCCAAGCGACCCGCGGTATCGACGATCACAACGTTGATGCCGTTCGTAATCGCATAGTCAAGGCCCGAGCGAGCTACTTGAACCGGATCGCCAACACCATTACCGGGCTGCGGTGCCCACACCTGAACGCCCGCACGCTCACCGACGATTTGCAGCTGACCAACTGCATTGGGGCGCTGGAGGTCCGAAGCAACGAGCAAGACAGACTTGCCTTCTTCGCGCAGCCACTTTCCCAGCTTTCCGGCCAAAGTCGTCTTACCTGCACCCCTGCAGACCAGCGAGCATGAAAGACTGTGGGGACCACGCTGAGCGAAGTGGAGTTCTCGGGTTTCACCGCCAAGAATCTCAACCAGTTCATCGTGAACGATTCGAACGACTTGCTGACCAGGATTGAGCGCGCGAGAGCGGGCCGCTCCATAGGCCTTCTCGCGAACCTGCGTCGTGAACTCGCGAACAACGGGCAGGGCGACGTCGGCGTCCAAGAGTGCGCGGCGAATCTCGCTGATGGTCTGATCAACGTCAGACTCGGTCAATACACCGCGCGAACGCAGCCTCTTAAAAAGACGCTGTCAAACGATCAGACAGATCCGAGAAAGCCACTGTGACTACTCCTCACGAGCACAAAAATACAGAACCAGGTTTTAAGGGTAGTGGGTTCTAGCCCACGATCGCATCAACAAACGAGGTCGGGTCGAAAGGTGCGAGGTCGTCTGGACCTTCTCCGAGCCCAACAAACTTCACAGGAACGCCCAGAGTTCGCTGGACAGAAACAACGATTCCGCCCTTCGCTGAGCCATCAAGCTTCGACAAGACAATGCCCGTTACCCCTGCAACTTCAGCAAACACTTCCGCCTGTCGCAAAGCCGTTTTGACCGGTAGTTGCATCCAAGACCAAGAGAACTTCGCTCACGGGCGCGTGTTTTTCCATGACGCGCTTCACTTTGCCAAGTTCATCCATGAGCGCAGACTTCGTTTGAAGTCGACCAGCAGTATCCACCATGACGATGTCGCAACCTCGGCGGATTCCTTCTTCAACCGATTCAAAAGCAACTGATGCGGGGATCCGCTCCTCACGCTCAGAACGGACAACGTCCACCCCCACGCGACTTCCCCAGGTTTCAAGCTGATCGGCAGCAGCTGCACGGAAAGTATCAGCCGCACCAAGGAGAACTTCGTGTCCTTCAGCGCGGAAAATACGCGCCATCTTTCCGGTCGTCGTGGTCTTACCAGTACCGTTGACGCCAACCATCAAAAATCGTTGCTGGGGACTCGAACACCGTCGACGTCGCGGACATCGAGGTTGACGGAGCGGTCCATGTCTGGCCCAACAAGCTTGAGCAGTTCTTCACGCAAGAGAGCACGAACGACCTGCGGATCTGACGTATTTTCAACCTTGACGCGTGTACGGAGCGCCTCCATGAGCTCTTCGGTTGCGTCCAATCCCAAGTCCGCGATCAGCAGGGAGTCTTCAATCTCTTCCCAATCGGTAGCCGATAGGTCTCCCCTAGACAGAAGGGAAAGTAGGGACTTGCCCAGCGCACCGGAGCGCGCCAGACGCGCACGGAGGCGTCCCATGCGCGAAGGAATCGACTCGGGAACCTCAACTTCTTGGGCAGGTTCTTCTTCCGAGGCCGAGGCAGGCTCAACGCCCGCGTCCCCCTCCGCAGCGGTCTCTTCGCCGGCAAAGGGGCCCGGCGCGAATCTGCTCAGCCTCGCCCTCCTCGCTTTCTCGAGGGTTCTTCAGGTGCGGCCTCGGCAGGCGGCTGCGTAGGCGTGGCGGGCGGAAGCTGGGCATCCTTCGGCTTACGCGAGCGCGCGAAGGCAAGAACCGCACCAACGAGCACAACAATGACTCCCACCAAAATGATGGGTGCCACCGGGTTATGAACAAAATCCATGAGAGCCTGCATGGGTCAATCTTTCCTCAGGTCTTCCTTCTTAGGCTTCTTGCGTTGGTGCGACGTCGCTGGAGGCACCGCTTTGCGATTTGCCAAGCTGGCGAGGGGCAGACTTCGCGTGAGAGCCTCGACGGCTTGCAATGTCTTCAATGCGTTCGGTCATTGCTTCAACAGCCTCGAAACCAGGGAGGCCATCGGCAACCATGTAACCGCGAGAACTACGAGAGCTATCAAGCACGTTTCTCATATTCTCTTCACGGACGCTGATCTCGGGAATCTGGGTCGGAATCTCTTGGCTGGATTGACTCTTCAAATGGTCTTTCCATTGATCAGCACTACGCCTATGCAGGGCGAAGCCCAAGATGACCGCTGCGGCAATAGCAAGCATGACGATCATGGTGACGATGTAGACCGCAATTCCTTCAATCATGTCTTAACTTTCCCATCAGTGACGCAGCTATGCCAAGTGCACGCCCTATTCATTCAGGCGTTGAGAGACCACGCGAGTCACGCCGTCCCTCATGGTGACGCCGTACAGAGCGTCAGCAATTTCCATTGTTCGTTTCTGGTGCGTAATCACAATCAGCTGCGAGGTCGCGCGCAATTCTTTGAAGATCTCCAGCAAGCGCGAGAGATTAATGTCATCCAGGGCTGCCTCAACCTCGTCCATCACGTAGAAGGGAGAGGGACGAGCCTTAAAGATCGCAACAAGGAAAGCTAGGGCTGCAAGAGAGCGCTCGCCACCCGAAAGGAGTGAGAGACGTTTGACTTTCTTGCCGGCAGGTCGGGCCTCAATTTCGATCCCCGTATCGAGCATCGAATCAGGATCAGTCAAGACAAGATGGCCCTCTCCACCTGGGAAGAGAACATTAAAAGTGTGTTCAAAGTGCTTCGCGGTGTCGTTCCATGCTTCTTCGAAGGCTTCTTGAACTAGGCGATCGACATCTTCGACGATATGGAGAAGATCTGCCTTAGATTTTTTGAGGTCGTGTACTTGGGCGACGAGGAATTCGTGCCGCTTAGCCAAAGCCGCATGTTCTTCCAAAGCAAGAGGATTGACACGGCCCAGTTTCTCGAGTTCTTTGAGGGCTTGGTCAAGGACCTTGACCTGTTCTTCACGCACATAGGGCCGTGAAGACATGGAATCTTCTGTTTCTTGGGCAGGCTGCCCTTCCTCATTCGAATCAACGTCCTCTGGACCGACCTGGTCGAGTGCGTCCTCGGTGAGGATGGGGACTAGGTTATGCGGGCCATAGTGTTCGATGAGGTCATCTGCTTCCATGGAGATTTCCTCCAAAGAACGCGCCTCAAGTTGCTCGACACGCATCCGTAATTCCGCGCGCAGAATCTGGAGCCTGTTGGGAGGCAAGAGTGAGCTCAGAAATTTGAGCGCGAACGGCATCGAGTTGAGCGCGAACGCCCGCGAGTTTTCTCCGAATCTTCACGCCGTGCCACTTCGATCGCGTCGCGGCGTCCCTTTGCGGCGGCAACTGCCCTTTGCGCGTATTCGAAGCCCCAGCTGTGCCTCTTCGAGAACGCTTTGAGCACGTGCGAGTTCACGCTTGCGGCGTTCTTCCCTGCGCTGGTAAGCAATCCTTTCTTCGCGACTACGGGCAGCGGCCTGTCGAAGATTACGGGCGCGCGAGGCTGCGCCTCGTGATTCTTCTTCTGCTGCACGCAAAGCGAGGCGCGCCCGCGTCTCTTCCTCCCGCGCTGCGCGCGCTGCAGCTGCGCGTTCTTCGGCGAGGCGAGTCGCAGCCTCGAGATCAACATCTGGAGCTTCAAGTGCGCCGGTTCGCGCACGTTCCCTGCGCATTTTCGTGGGCGATGCGCGCGTGCTCAAGTTGTTCTTCGGCGCGTTTCAGGGTCTCTTCGGCACGCGTTGTTTCCGCGTGAGCGGCACGAGCAGCACTGTGAACGCGAGCCGCCTCCTGTGCGATCTTCGCTTGACGCGCGTCCTCTTCACGAAGCGCCTTGAGTGCGTCATTTGCTCCACGCACAGCTTGGTCCAGAGCAGCGTTGGCTTCAGTCAAGGCCTCTTGCGCCTCATTTTCCTTCTTTAGCGCCTCCGCAGCCGCAGCCGCTGCTTCCTCATACTGTGCCCGCAATGCAAGGGGTGAAGAGCTCTCCTCCCCCGCTACCAGCACGGACGAGCGCGTCACAAGGTCCCCGCGCACGGTTGCCACGCACTCAATTTCTGGGCGGGCAATAGCAATTCGCGCTTCTTCAATGGTCTGCGACACCCACGAGCCCTCAAGGAGCACATCAAGAAGAGCAGAAAAACGCTCCGAGGTGACGGCGTCTCTGGCCCATTTGCCCGGAATTCCCTCAAGTGGGACCGGCTTGCGGGTAGTCGCCGCGCAATCTGCGATGAGAAAACGGACTTGTCCCTGGCTACGCTCGTCGGCATCGCGAACGTTCTCCAACGCGTGCTCGTGCGTATCCATCACCAAGGCGTCTGAGAAGGGGAAAAGCAGCTGAGCAATTGCATTCTCATATCCGGCATCGACATGGACGCCACTGGGAAGATCGCCCATCGATCCCTTGGCTTCCATAAACGAGGCGGTACCATCGCTGGGAGTGAGAGTTTGAGCGAGCGCATCACGGCGCGCTTCCCAACGCGCGCGCTCAGCTCGAGCGTCGCGCTCACGTGCAAGCAGTGCATCGACCTTTTCGCGTGCTTCTTCTCGAGTTTTTTGTGCAGCGTTGAGTGCTTTCGAGGCAAGCGAATCGTTGCTGGGATTATCTTCCGAGTAGGCTTGCGCTTCCTGCGCGGCCTTCGCCTCACGCTCTCGGGCCGCTTCTACCTGGGTCTTCGCGCGCTTTGCTTCCGCCTCTGCGGCATCGAAAGCGCGAAGACGCCGAGGCAAGACCCGCACTGAGACGCGCACTGGCCTCGCGATAGTCGGCGAGGAGTCGGTTTGCTTGCGCCAAGGCACGCTGGGCCTCGTCATCGAGGCGTTCGGCTTCACCGCGAAGACGAAGAGCCTCGTCCACCCGATTCTGGGCGCTTTGGACTCGTTGAAGAATCTGCGCATCCTCGTGGCTGGCAGCTTGAGCGCGTTCATCCAAGGATGCGGGGTCTTCGGTTTGAGGGGCCAATTCTGGCTGAGAATGGGTTAACACACGCTCGCGAGCGATCGTCATGGTGGCATCGAGACGCTGGGCAATTGCAGTGAGCGATTGCCATTCTTCCATTGCCTGTGCGACCTGCGGGTGCCGGAGGCGCTCCTCTTCTTCCAGGCGTCGAATATCGGCGCCCCTGAGTGTTTCTTCCTCTTGCAGCTGAGCTAAGCGCTCGTGCTGGACGTCAGCATCATCAGATCCGCGCTGAAGCCGATCTCGAGCGATCACCAGATCATCGGCAAGAAGACGCGCTTTTGCGTCCCGTACACGCGCTTGAATGAGCGAGGCTCGACGTGCAATCTTCGCTTGGCGCGCAAGAGGACGCAGCTGACGCTCGATTTCTGAGGTGAGGTCGAGGACCCGGACCAAGTTTTGATCCATATCCCCGAGTTTTTTCAATGCGCGTTCTTTTCGCCTGCGGTGTTTGAGAACCCCCGCAGCCTCTTCAATGAAACCGCGACGTTCTTCCGGTGTCGACGACAAGATCGTGTCGAGCTGCCCTTGCCCGACAATGACGTGCATTTGGCGGCCCATGCCGGTGTCAGAGAGCAATTCTTGGATATCCAGGAGCCTGGCGGGAGTTCCATTAATTGCGTATTCGCTGCCACCGCCTCGGAAAAGAGTGCGACTGATAGTGACTTCGGAGTAGTCGATGGGAAGGAGACCATCGCTGTTGTCAATGGTTAAGTCGACCTGTGCTCGTCCCAAGGGCGCGCGGCCCGAGGTTCCGGCAAAAATGACGTCGGCCATATTCGCGCCGCGAAGCGTTTTGCACCTTTGCTCACCCATCACCCACGCTAAAGCGTCGACGACATTGGACTTTCCAGAACCATTCGGACCGACCACGCAGGTGATCCCGGGTTCCAGGCGGAGAGTCGTTGCACTTGCGAAGGATTTGAATCCTCTCAGTGAAAGTGTTTTAAGGTGCACGAATCTAAGCCTAAAGCTTCCTGAAGATATTCAGCAGAATTTCGATCAACTTCCGTGTCCTTGAGCATTTCCCGGACACATCGAATTGCTTCTTCACGCTCGATGCCCTGAGCGCAGACATGGATGTGCTGGCCCTGACGAACCCCCAAAGACATGAGTTCCAAAACAGAGGAAGCATCAACATCATTGATCCAGACCTGCGCGTCAATTGGAGCAAGAGCTCGGACAAGAAGCGCGGCAGGACGGGCATGCAAGCCAGCAGGGTCACTGACTGTCATTTCTTCTTCAAGAATCTGCTGCGAGGTAATTTCAAAAATTCGTGACGATGAAGATGGCTCCAGAACGACACTCGTGATGTGAGCAATCTCAGTGCGGGCGCGCTCCGCCAAGTCAATGGCACTTTGACAGGCAGCAACCGCCACTTGAGCAAGCCCAATGCCTCCGTGAGCTGCAACCGCAGCAGCGACCGTACCTTCGACCAAGGGGGCAGTCACACACATGCAATCTTTCGGATTCCCGCGTAGTTCAAGGACGGTCTGGGCGACCATGGTCGAAGAACCCAAATCTGTCAGCAGAAGAACACCACGCCGGCACGAGTCGCTGCCGGGTTTGTGAATGCGTGCGAGCGCTCGATCAAGGGCATCTTCGACCTTGTTCATAGACGTGCCTAAACCACCAGTATCCTCCCCGCAGCGATCTCGAAAATGAATGTCCGGAGCCATTTGAGAGGCAAAGTTCAACAACGCCTTCAGCAAGTTCCTGACTGTGCGAGATAATCACGAAAGCACACACGCCATTGTTATGTCCTGATCGTCGGCGGCAGCACAGGCTGCCTGCATGATGATGATTGCTGAAGAAACAGCCCCCGGATCCACGTGTCCGATTGAGCGTTCTCCAAGATAAGACGCACGTCCTTTGAGCGCCTTCATCCCTTCGGTCAGTGCTGCTCCACGCTGCGCGGCGTGCGCAGCGTGGAGCAGTACCTCGTTGACGTCTTTTCCTTGAGAGGCCGATTCTCGTGCGATTTGCGCTGCGGGAAGCCACGCATCGAGCATAGTTTTGTCACCAGCACTTGCATTACCGCGCTGTGAAATTCCCTCGGCAATAGCCTCGTACAAGACTGCGATTGCCTCACTGGCTGGACAATCCCGATTCTGTGCAAGGGCGCGGCCGCCTCTAAGAAAACCAGTTCCGTACAGAGGACCGGAAGCTCCCCAACATGAGTCATCAGAGCCTTAGCAACCAAGGTGAGTCCTTCGCACAACGAGTTCCACTCGGATTCTGCGAGGGCTTTCTCAACCTGTGTGAAAACCACGCGTAATATTCGTCCCGTGGTCACCGTCACCAATTTGGCGGTCGAGTTCTGTCAGGCTTTCTTCTTCGCGATGTAAAGAAGCTGCGCACAGGCGCATCCACTGGGCAAACCACTGTGTGTTGATGGTGTTCATTTCATTCACTCCATGCGGGGGCAAGGGTCGGAGCATCATAAAGGGCAAGGATATCCGGACGTGCGCGCATTAAGGTCAGCGACAAACCGTCCATATCGACACTGGTGACAAAACGCCCCCTCTTCATACGAGCGATCGTTTCGCCAGCGCAACGCGCATATTCTTCTACTGCGGAGCACGCATATGTCAGGTCTTCTTCTGGGGCAGATCCCAAGTTATTCACCAGAGCGATCAATGGTTCATTACCTGAAGAAATCTGACTAAAAACTGCATGAACAGCTCGCGAAATGACCTCGGAGCGCGCCGAATATGGAAGTGTTGAAATACCCTTTTCCCCGTGGATTCCAACTCCTATTTCAGCGTGCCCCTTGGCAAGATCGAAGGAGAGTTTTCCATCGGGAGTTGTAGGCGCACGGAAACAAACGCCAAAGCTGACGATTGTTTCTTCAATTTCGGCCGCGAGCTCGCAGAGCTCTTCGCTTGTCATTGCAAGCGATGCAGCAGCACCAAGAATTTTCTCGTATAAGACTGTGCCTGCAATTCCTCGCGCCCCTTGTGAAACCCCGCGAGTTGCCAGGTCGTCATGAACGTATACCAGTGTGCAGGCAATACCTGTATCTCCGAGGAGTTCCACTGCAACTTGAAAATTGAGCACATCCCCGGTGTAGTTCTTGACGATCGCAAGAACTTCTTCAGCAGGTGTCTCTTCAATCATTCGCGTGATCAGCTGAGCAATATCCGGGGCAGAAGGCGCGGTGAAAATGTTCCCCGGTCACGCAGCCACTGAGCATCCCTTGGCCAAGAAAAGCCCTGAATCCATGGGTTCATGTCCCCCGCCACCACCAGAAATCACGGCAACAGGAACAGAGGGCGATGAGCTCACGGCAAGCTCTGTGCGCGAGTGAGTCAACCCTATCTACCCCCTGAGCTGGACTTACTCAAAATCATGCCATGCTCGCAGTGAAATTACTAGGGGCGAATTCCCATGAGACGCAGGACTTCGCCAGCTAAGAGGACCGAGCCAAAAACGACAACGCCGGTTGCGGGGGCGCTCTCGTCCCCGGCCTCGCCAAGGTTAACAGCAGCGGCAATTGCTTCGAGGATATCTTCGTGGACTTCCACGCGGTCTTCCCCGAAAACATCGCGCGCGATTTCGGCGATTTCTTCGGCGGGCTTTGCGCGCACTCCCGGCATCTGCGTGACCACGAGGGAGTCCAGGTAGGGCTCAACCTCGCCGAGCACTCCTTCGATATCCTTATCCCCCATCCCCGAATAGACGCCAACAATGCGTTCAAAGTCGAAGGCCTCGGAAATGGATTCACCCAGGGTGTGTGCACCGGCAGGATTATGCGCAGCGTCAACAATAATCGTCGGTGAGTGGCGCACGACTTGCAGGCGCCCCGGTGAAGTGGCGGCAAGCATCCCGGCCTCGACAAGGTGAGCATCCAGCGCACGCCCGCCCATGAAGGCCTCGACGGCTGCGATCGCAGCTGCAGCATTATTCGCCTGGTAGCTACCAAATAGGGGAACGAAAACGTCCTCATAGACTGCTGCGGGGGTACGGACGGTAATCATTTGCCCGCCGACCCCAAGCTGGCGATCAAGGACTTCAAAGTCTCGACCTTCAAGGCGAACAATTGCATCGACGCTGGCCGCACGCTCTTCGATCACCCGCAAGGCTTCTTCCTCTTGGCGGGCAACGATCACGATCTGACCGGGCTTGATGATTCCCTGCCTTTTCTTCTGCGATCTCACGAATGGTCGATCCGAGCCACTTTTCATGGTCGATCGCAATGGGCATGATGACGCTGACTCCGGCATCGATCACGTTCGTCGCGTCCCATCTACCTCCCATTCCGACTTCGACGACGGCAGCATCGACTGGGTGATCAGCAAAGGCTGCGAAAGCCATAACAGTGAAGACTTCAAAGAATGACAGACGGGTTCCATCTGTTTCGGCGTGAGCACGATCAACCATTTCGATATAGGGAGCAATATCGTCCCACGTGTGCACAAATTCTTCTGCAGAGATCGATTCTTGCTCGATGGTGATTCTCTCGCGAACATCAACGAGGTGCGGAGAGGTGAATCGCCCGGTTCGCACGCCGCTTGCCGCCAAAAGCGCGTCAATCATACGCGTTGTTGAGGTCTTCACCATTCGTGCCGGTGATGTGCACGCTCGGATAGCTATTTTTGGGGATCTCCCAAGATATCGAGCGTTTCTTTCACACGATCCAAGGTCGGCTGAACCTGATGTTCAGGGACCCTCGCGATGATTTCTTGGTAGATTTCCTCAACGCGGGCTTCAAGTCGCGCGCTGTGGGCAGCATCCGAAAGAGCTTCGCGGTGTGCGTCTTCTGCGCGGCGCTCGGCAAGTTCTTCTTCCCAGTCTTCTCCCCACTGGGAGTAGTCGCCTTCAAGTTCGGCGAGGATTGAAGGATCTGGACCTAGGAGCATGGAGTTCAGCGCCAGCGCTTCGAGGGCAAGATCGCGTTCGTCGGGCTCGCTATCAACTGGCTCAGTGTCAAAATCCTCTTCGTCGACGCGATCGGCTTCTTCAAGGTAGGGAATGAGGTCAGCTGGGATTGTCCCCGGACGCTGTTCTTCTTGCGAAGCGGGAGCGGCTTGCTCTGCTTCGTCATGTGAATGATGCGCGAAGAATGATTCCCCGGTCATGAGTCCTCCCTAAGTTGAGCTGGGCCTATTCTATCGACGAGGCCATGGAGGCGCCGCGTTTGTGCGTACCGTTGCGCGGATGGGAAGGAAGAGATTTCGCCCAGGGGCGTGCTGGAACGTAGACTTGGAGCACTTAATCGTTAAACGAGGGAAATGTGCGAGGAGCTTATGTCTGATTTTCAACAAAATTCCGGATACCCAGCTCCCCAGGGGCCTCCTCTGATTCCTCAAGGCGGAGCGTACCCGCAGCCACAAGCCCCTTATCAGGCTCCTCAAGCTCCGTATGGCGAACCTCCGAAGAACCCCACTTCTAAGGGACCGATCATCGCATGGATTGCGGCCTTGACCGTTCTTGCATTGGTCCTTGTCTTTTTCTTGTGGCACACATCCAACCGCGGTGCGTCACCGTCGCCAAGTCCAACTGCCCCTGATCCTTCATCCTTCTCATCTGCGACCCCCAATCCGAATCCTTCACAGTCCGTCGACGATGGGATCGACGAAGACACCATTTCGGGGAGCCGCGGCGCTTGCTGGAGCGAAGCCACCAAGTCTGGGAAAGTGGACGCCATCAACGAAATCAAAACAAAGTCTGTGCGCTTTGACGGAAAATTCGGCAACGGCGACATGAAGTACACGTACACAGGTACCTTGACCGGCTACGCAAAAGGTTCATCTTCAAAGAGCAGCTTTGAGATCGTCTGCAGCGTTGTTCACGCTCAAGCAAGCGACACCTTCAACGTTGTTGGAGATGTGGCTCTTACGCCGCTCACCGATCCCTCACAATCTTCTTCTCCGGCTCCGACACCGACTAGGAAGTTTGATGACATCGATGAGAAAACATGGATGATCATCTTTGAAAAGTGCTCAAACGCTTCTTCTCAGTCCATTCGTGACGATTACAAAATCATGGCAGTGTCACTCGATGACCTCAAGAAAAACCGCGACATTAAGTAATGGTAATGAGGTGTACGAGCTGATCTGGAAACTAGTTCATGCAGAACGTAGAGCAAGGAAGCTACCGATTTCTCTTCAAGCCTCTTCCAATTGAAGTGCACCGCGACTCATATGAAGGCAGATGATTCATATGACGTGAAGGCGAGATTGACCCTGAATCCGATCCAATGAACGAGGAACTCGCGTCTGATTTCTCTCCACCCCGGGCTACCCGACTCCCCAAGGCAGCCCGCAGTTCCCCCAAGGAAGCGTGTATCCACCGCCTCAGGGACAATACCCCTCCCCGCAAACGCCGAACCCACTACCGGCAACTTCAAAGGGCATCATCAAGCTCATTGTCTGGATTTCAGTTGTCGTTGCCCTTCTCGCGGTCGCAGCCCTCTTCGCCTGGCGAGCTTTAACTCCGGGAACATCTCCGACCCCAACCCCGGTATCACCGTCATCGAATGCCACTGCTTCTTCTAACACCGAAGAAAAAGTTGACGACTTCATCGGACAAAGTGTGGTTACTAACTGCAGGATCGGCGTGTTAAACACCTCTCGGTTCCCCAAGTTCGAAGGAATCCGGGCGCTGACGATCAAAGAAATCGGACGCTACGGTGATGTCGGCACCCAATACATGATGACCGGTATAGTTTCAGGATCAAGCCGAATCCAATGCCATAGAAACCTATCGAATGACGTGTACCACTGTTGTGGCAGACGAACCAGCTAGGGTCGAGCTCGGCTTTGTCTTCGATACCACCAGCGTAGAGATTGAACCCAAGCCCGTTTCAACCCCCGCTGTCTCAGATAGTTCAACTCCGACACCCGTTGTTAAGAAGACCCGCGGCTGATTTCACGCCTCACCCCGAATCCCCTCATCCCCAGGAAGCACCACAGTTTCCCAAGGCGGAGCATACCCGCCGTTCCAGGGACAATACCAGCCCCAGCAATCCCCATATCCTGCCCTCCAAAGCCCCAGTAAATAGAGGGCCGCTCATGATCTGGGTTGCGATTGTTGCAGTCCTGGCGTTGATTGCCGTCTTCTTCTTGTGGCGCAGTTCCACACCTCAGGTGGCACCGACTCCTGCGCCGACATCTGCGTCGCCTGTTCCAAGCGAACCAACGTCAAGTGCGTCCCAGTCGGCTTCTCCAACGAAGAAAAAGACTTCTGCTACGCCGACACCTACTCGTTTCCCCGGCATCGACTACAACACGGCGATTCTCGTTCAGAATAGCTGCACCGATGCCATTAAACAGAATGTTGACCAGAAGTACGACCGAACCGAAATCAAAGACATGCATAGGTCGGAGACTCCGAATGGAGACATGAATTTCCTTGTTTCGGTCTCCGGATACAAAGGCGATACTCAGTACCTTCTTGAGTGCAAGGTCGCTCACCCGAGGTGGAGTGAAATCTGGGCAACGGAAGAGATCACTGTGCACGAAAATCCTGTAAAATCTTCCACAGCTAAATCCTCTTCGCCTAGCCCTTCTAAAACTGGCCACGAGGGAATCGATGACAGAACTGCGATGTTCATCGAAAAATCTTGTTCGATCACTGCCAAACTGAACAGCAGTCGCCCCATTAACGTCGTCTTTGTCGACGAAATTCAGATCGGCGAAACGCGTTCGAATGGTGACCAGCAGTATAACGTCAAGGGCCATGCCTTCGAAGGAAAGACCAAGTATGAAGCTCGCTGCACGGTCGTCCATGTAAAAAGACGGTGACGTGGAAGACAGAGGATTCTTCTATTGGGACAGATCCGATTGACTAAAGGAACCCGGATATCCCATGAGTTCTGAGCATTCCCTAAAAGACATGTTGCCAGCTCAGAGCTCCATGACGATTTGGTCATGGGAGCTCCTGCATCAAAGCACACTTCTGACCCTCATTCATGGGCGCACACATTTGAAAGCGCAGGGCACTAGAAGAAGCCCCTGCTCTGCAGGCGACCAACATCCACCCAGTCTTTCGGCCCTCGTCGAGGCACTGCGAGGAGTCAACCTCACCTGATGCCCGGCGAAATCGTTGCAATCCTCGGCGTCAACGGCGCAGGTAAAAGCACCTTCCTCTGACATCGTCCTCTGGCTTGGCCACACCAGCCTCAGGTGAGATCGGCGTCTACGTGAATGAGTCCGCGTGAAGCCGTGCGCGTTTCCCTCATCGGAGCAATGCTCCAGACCGGCTCGATGCTACGCGGTGGGAGTTACAGCTACACCATCGATCTGGTCGCCTCAATGCACGCCAACCCGATCCCTACCGACGGGCTCCTCAGACGCACAAAGCTCACCGTTGGCAAAACGTCCAGTCGACCGGCTCTCTGGGTGGGCGGCGCCAGCGTGCGCCTCGCCCTGGCACTGGCGGCAGCCCGGACTTCCCTCATCCTCGACGGGCCGACGCGGGAATGGATGCGCTCGCCGCGCGCATTCTGGGGAGACGATGCGCCGAAGCCGCAGAAGGTCGACCCCTTCTCTCTTCGCACGCACTACCTCGCGAGGGCCCGCGCAAGGACGCAGACCGCATCGTCATTATCGATGAGGGACGTGTACTCTCTCGACGCGCCGACCGAGCAAGTCGTCGCCGACAACGAAGACCTTGAGAGACGTTTTCGAGCGCATCACCTCCACGCGGACGCAGGTGAGCGTCGCCCGCCACGCAGATACGACACACGAAGAGGCATGCACTGACCGCAAGCACCTGCGAGCAACCCAGCCGCCCCTCTTCAAGGGGCGCAGAAACTCAGGATCTCAACTTTCCTCTCTCACATCCTCAATCCGTGGAACATGGCCTTCGCACTGGCTATCCCGCGCTGTTCATGACTGCGATGTTCGGTATGACCGAGGCCGCGCGCACCACAGACCGGGCGCGGAAACCCTCGCCGCTATGGTCGTCGCTGATGACCACCTACGGCGTCATCTTGAGGTGGGTGGTTCTCGCGCGCGACGCTTCTCCGTTTGATCGCGACCGGTCTCTCACGCATGTGCGCTGGCCATCCGGCGCCCGATTCGTCGTACTGGGTTCGTAGCTGCTCTCAGCACTGGGCGCTGTCATCGCTCTCGCCTGTTTCAGTGTGGGGCTTGCGGCCGGTTTCGCAGATGCGACAGTCTGGATCGATCGCGCAGGCTCGTCGTCGTTTGCTCTCTCAAGCGCCTTGGGTGCGCTCAAACGGCGCACCTGCGGCTACGATTCAAGGGGTGAGAATGCCTACCAGCGTCTCCGCTCGATCCAAGCACTCATGGGGTGCCTTCGTGTCAGGCATGTTCATCCCACTCGACCCAGCTGCCGCCCTTTTGTCGCAGAGATCGCGCCCTTCACTCCCTGTAGCATGGTGCACCCGTACAAGCGGTCTGTATGGGTCGCCGGAACCATGTGCCGACATCCGCGTGGCTCAGCATCGCCGTGGTGGACGGTTGTGCGGCTGGAATTGCCTGGTGGGGGCGTCGTCGACACGGCTCGCTGGGCTATTGCTTCTTGAAGGGCGTTTAGTTCCCTGGCGTGGGCCGCACGGATGCTGTTCTGTAGGCTTTCCCTCGCCTACGCCATGGAATTGCCTTCCTCAACGCAGCGCACGAGGCATCATCGGACTGTACGCGCTCCTCGCGATCGCTGACTCGGCAGGCGTGGCGGGCCCAATCCCCTGCCCGCTCGCAACTCCTTCACGCGCGCGTTCATCCCTCTCCCACGCGGCACTGGCGCTAGCGACGCTGGGCTACCTCACCTACGCGGTCCCGTATGGGCGTCCCCTGACACTATGTTGACCTCCTTTTCCTGGTTGCATGGATCCAAGCACCAAGCCGCTACGCGTGATTGCGGGATCCGTCCCAATCGTTGCAATCGCTGGAGTCTTCGCCTACGCGGGAGGGCAGGCCCTGGTGACGGGTGTTAGCGTATGGGTGGGCATCTTTGTGGGCATGGCTCGCTGGCGTATGGAGCGTTCGACTCGCGCACGCCTACGCCACTCCAGGACTGTGCAATTCAGCGCGCAAGGCGGCCGAACGAGCACGACTGAGCGCAGCCTGCGTCTCGCAGGCCACTCGTTAATGGGTATGCGATGATTACCCACAATTGGCGGACGTCACACCCGGACGAGGGACTGCACTGGAAAGAAAGCGCGGTGAACATCCGTTCAGTTACTTCCCAATCAAACGAGGCCCTGGCTGACGTCCGCCGCATCGTTGCGGCAACGCGCGCACCCTCCGCGAGGAACTCAAGGCACGTTGGCGCAGTCGCGCGCAGTTGCCGAGATCACGAACGATGGGAGGAACCTCCGTCAGTGCGCGCGCACGCTGCTGCGGCCCATGTTGATTCTACGCGAGGGGTGACCGATGCTCTCCTTCACTCGCCCTTCCCTCGTCCGTACTCGCGCTCTCCAGTCGGGTGTCAGTGTCTGCGGAATGCGAGCGGAGTATTCTGCCCCTGTAGAGCTACTACGGCGATCGGGATCAGGCCTCGTTGGGCTATCCGAAGCTCGTCGGCGATTAGAAGGAACCTTGGGCTGTGCGTCCTGGGCGAAAATGTATGTCGATCTCTCTCTCGCTTCACCACGCCTCGTGGCGAGAGAGGGTGTATCCTCCGATGCGGTGAATTCGGAGCAAGGAATAGGATCCCCAGCTGCCGCTGGCTAGTGGCCCAGATGGCTACGCGGGAGGTGGGCGTGGCGATTCAAAGACGATAACTCGTGGCCGACGACCAGGCAATGATTCGTGGAGCCTTAGCCGGGCCTGCTGCTCAACTGAGCGTGACATCGAGGGTGGTCACGCTGGGCCGCCGACGGAGTTCAGGCTCTTGAAGAACTCGCTCGATTGTGACGAGGGCTGCAGTCCGCTGGCATACCGGCGATTCAGCGCGCCCAGATTCTCCTGCGGATGTCGCAATTATCGATATCGAAATACGCACACGACGGCATCACGACCGAGCAATTCCTTCCCGTTTCCCACGGGTACGCGCAGTGAGTGGTGCGACATTCAAGCGTGCCAGGTTACCTGCAGCGCGCCCTCGATGCAGACAGACGGGTTTTCCTGGTGCGGTAACGCGCGAGTCGAGGCTTCCGGCGAGGCGATGCGCACACTGCATGAGCGGTCGCTGCAATCGGTGAGAATCCCTTTGCAGGTCGAGCGCTCTCAGCTGGTTCGGCGTCATCACTGGCCAGCGCGGGCCGGATGTTCTGCGCGAAGTTTGAGGCTGCGCGGCGGCACAATCGCTGACGTGCCACGCGCTGGGACTGAGTCAAGGGGCGATACATAGCAGCTGTCTCCTCAGCGTTGCTCGAAAAGTAGGCGCACGGCGCGCGCGCAGGGCCGCATCCTTGGCATGGCGAGCAGCAAGGTTGGCATGTAGACCCTGGCGCGTCTTGAAGCAGATGGGAATGCGTCAGGACTGGCTGGCCTCTCACATCCGGGCTCTTTCGAGCGTCCCTCAGACGCATATCCTTCTTCACACACCGTCCCTCGAGCTCTGAGATCAAATTAGATTTCCTTCCACGAAGAAGCACGCTGACTTCGCTGCTTCGCGCATCAGCGGAAGAGTTTACTGGAAGTCGACCAATTCCTCCAGGGTCTTCATCGAGGTCGAAAGACGATCAAACTCCCCAACCCGGAGAACCACACATAACTTGCCAAGGTCAGAGCAGATCCACGCATCGATTGGTCAAACAAGTAATGCTCGCGTGAAGGTACTCTACTCCACGGAGACCTCACCGCATCAGCCTCAACTATGATCAAAGCAGGACAGAGCGCTCAACTGCTCACGGAATCTCCACACATGCAACGTCCCAGCAGGGTTGCAGCGCGTCACGTCGCGGATCTCAGCCGCTAACTGCACGTGCAGGGCGGGAATCGCACCGGCCCAAAGATGAAGGGAACGTGTGAGGAAGCTCAATCGGGTAACCTTTTCGCGCCACGATCCGTGATCGCGATCATATGCCTCCGTGAATGGTCAGGAGATAGAGCGATCACGGTGTTCCTCAACTTCGTCCAGGCTGCACGAGCGTCTGGGTTGACCGATCTGAGAGATCGATGTGGCGCTCCTTGCTGCCCGTAGTGCCGGCTGCGCAGGCCGCGTCGTTCACGATGAGCAGAAATTTGCGGCAGCGAGTGCGGTCGGGTCCCAATCCCGTCTCTCTTCACTCATCGAATTCATCCGACCGGGTGTCCTCGCCCGGGAAGAGTTGAGTTCGTCTGGTTGCCAGCTGCTCAAAGCCCACTGCGGCGGATCAAGCGGAGCGTGCGGACGATGGAAGAACGGGTAGAGGAAGAAAGGACACGAGTCGGTCGCGCCGGTGGGAAGCCACTGGGTTGCCTCGGTGACAACCCAATTCGTGGGGTGCGGTTTTCCGCCTTCTCCCAAGGACGCGCGACCATCCGACTCACGTTCGGAAAACCCGTGCTCGATGTAGTCCTCGCGGCACCCGCGCGCACTTCTTGGTCGCAGTCAGCCCAGCGTCAGGTAGTCGTCGTGCATCCAGCGATCGCGCTCGCGGTGACGGTGAGTAGTGAAGATAGCCATCATGCAAGATCACATCATCAAAACCAATGCGACCGCGCTCGGGCCCAATAGATGCATCTTGCCGATTAGCTTGTTTGGGTACCCGGCATCGGGGAGGTGCCCCAGGGGCGTAACCGACGCCTCGAAAGTGATCGTCGATAAGCCGATCCGGCGAGTGCGTGGTCAGGGCGGTTCCGGTCATGAGTCCCATCCGAGAAGAAGACACACAGGTGGGGCAAAACCGCCATGGCTGCGTCATCTGCGCTCCTCCCCAGCTGAGCCCGAGTCAAAGATAGAGCGCGCGCACGTCAGGGTGTCCAGAATCGACAGGCAATCTCCATTGATCGCGGCAATGAGGACGATATTCGGATGGTTCTCACTCCTCAGTGACTCCTACTTGATACCCGTCATCGCGCGATGCCTGAACGATGTGCTATCTGCGTGAGGACGAAGAGCAAAGCACACGGGGATAAACAGCATAGCGGTCGCATTGCCGTCAGGTTCAAACGGTGAAAGATTCACTCTTCAAAGATTGATAGTCAGTAATGATGTTCGCTTCTCAGCGAGCTGGAGTCGCAATCAAAGGCCCCGAAATTCGATTCATCTGGAAATGCAGGTGAACAATCCCAGGACCGTCAGTCGGGTTTGCACTGTGGGAGAACAAATCGAACGGTAGATCGCAGTTCATTGCTGCTCCGTCCGCGAGGCCGCCTCGATCAAAGAGTCAGGAACGCCTGCAGCCCGAACTGGCGCGCGAGAGAGGATCGAGAGGCACTCGCAGGGAACGGCGCGGCCAGGCCCTGATAGGTATCAAAGCCGCGATCTGCGAGAACCACACGCCTGGCGGGATCATGTACGCTCTAAAGAGCGGGATCATCGCCATGGTCGACAAGATCGCAATGATGAAGACCTGTACGCGGGAAATCGACTTCGCAAAGCAGCGTCCGACCAGCGGGCGAAAACGATATGCTGAGCGGGTGGTCGCCCGGCGACCAGGATTCAGAGTTGAAGAGGAAAGCGACCGAGGGGCGGCCGCGAGGCCTGCCGATGTTCTCCCGTGCCACTTCGCGGGGAGTTCAGGCCGCTGATCCACCGGAAACTTCGCATCAGTTTGGAAAGCCAAAAGAGATCATGCTACGACAGCGGGGCAGCAGCGATCGCGGCGGCAATCCAAATGAAAATCAGCGAAAATCAGGCGTACTCCCGGGAAGGTTCATCCTCAACGATGCTTGCTACTTTTGATGACTGCCGGGCCGGGGGCAGGGTAGGGGTACGCATCGCTGGTACCTCTTTCCTTCGTCCCGTCGAATCTGGATCGGGGACAAAACCCTGCAGCGCTGCAAGATGAAGCTCGCAGCAGACATAGCCAGGTTTCCACTCTGGAGGTCCGCGGTACACCTGGTAGACGGCGTGCACAAGCTCATGGCGTTTCCAGGCCGCCATTGAGTGCGGTACGGCAGGCCAGATTGCTGGAGGGGTGAAATCATTCCAACCAGACCGACAAAGAGCGTCGTCAGGGCAAAGGAGAGGAAGGGTCAAAGGACCGAGAAGCGCTGAGGATGCACCATCGGGCGTGCAGCCTCGTAAATCCCTGAGATCGATGCCCTGCAAACCAGCCAGGAAAAAACGCGCTAGAAGTAGCCGGCTTCTTGCTGCGGTAATCCGACAAGGTTTTTAAGGTGCGGTGGTAGACACCACTGGGTAGAAGTGCAGGCTGGAAGCACCGAGTTCGAATGCCGTCGTCGGGTCCAAGATACGCCATCAAGCCAACGATAGCCACCGGGTCATGTAAAGTTGAGATCATCCGTCGTGCAAGGGTGCGCCACGAATTTCTGGTTGGGGATGAGCGCGAGGGCAAGCCCACGCACGCGCAGTCAGTGCAGGCCGCGTGATTGAGGGTGATTCAGGGGCGCACTGCGCTTCGATTCTGGATGATCGAGAATAATTCTTCCATCCACGGGGCACCCAGCGTTTGTAAAACCATATCGAGAAGGACGACTGAAATTCCTGGATCTGTGGCCAGAACATAAAGGGAACAAAGTAGATGGTACTTGAGGGTCCAGGAGGATACCACATGGTACCTTAATGCGCATCCTCCCGGCCTTGGCTCAAGGATGAGACACAGGTTACTGCTTCAGGGGTCCTGCAACCCCGTGGTCTCATGGTCTGGACCTGAGCAACCCAGGTCCTTTCCATTGAGGATCTCTTCGGCCACCGTCACCTTGCAGGCTCCCGAGATCTTTTGCAGCATTTTCGTTACCCCAAGATGCCTTGTCGGTCGCGGCAAATTCACGGGACTTAACAGCGACGGAAAATCGATCGTTCTTCTGCGGCTCGGGGGTTCTTGACTTACGCACGACATTGCCATTTCCGGTCTCAGCGGTGACAGCTTCTTGGACCCTTGAGGCTGGTCATATCCTTGATGAGCTGCCACGAGAGCTCTGCGTTCCTGCGACTTCAGTCATCATGCAAGCCAGCCAAATGAGTCTTCGGACTGTCACCTTGGTGGTTCACCAACGGTCAGCAGGAGTTTAGATCTTCCTTGCACTGAAGATATCCGGGGCCAGTGAGGATGAAACCTCTTGGAGGTGAAAACTACGCGGTGGCATGGTCATTCAGGGCAACGGGAACCCGGTGGCTTGTCCCTTGTGATCAGGTCGTATTTTGGAACTTCATGGCTTCAGTTGCCTTCCAGCTCAAAGATATGGGCTCGTTACCGTCCTTGTTGAAGGTATTTGTACCTGCATGAGGAAGGGAACGGTGTAGGAGAGCGTCGTTGTTCAGAGGCCAGTACTCAACCGGATTCCTGGATCTTCTTGGGCTTCGCACAGTTCATCCCCAAGTCTCTTGGGCTGGTATAAACATCCATCTGTTTCCTTCATTACCGAAGACAGGGCCGCCCATGAATGCGTGGAGGAATTCCATAGGTCTTGCCGTCAGCCCTGACGGTTTGCAAGGGCCTGATTCAGCAAGTCATCAGAATAGTTCCTTCACAGAGGAAGGATCCAGAGACATGATGTTGCCATCCTGCACCTGGCGGTGGATACAGCCGCCGTTTTTCTTCCGAAGGTCAAGTTGGCGAGAGGAAGTCGGTGAGCTTTTGCATTCCTTTTCCAATGCGGGACGTTGATCATGACATTATATTTCCTTCTGAAGGCCATAGAGGGGTGTCGGTGTAAGCCTTGCTCAATGCCTTCAGCCGACACTATAGATAAGTTTTGCTTACCGGTGCGATCGCCTGGATTCCAGCGACTGCGAGTTCGCTCGAGGTCAAGAGGACTGTTCATCCAACTCCACAGGCGTTGAACACGGCAAGAGAAGCGGCCATGGCAAAAGCCGCGCATACCGACAGAGTGCGGCTGAGCCATAGAAGGCTGCTGTCGCATCGTTGCGCTCCTTACATTCCTTTCTCGTTTGGTGCGTCGTCCCTCAGGGAGCCTGGTGCCACCGAAGTGCTCAGCGTTGTCGACTCCGGTTCTTCACCGTGAGTGTGGACAGTGGTGACCGCGCTATCAGGTCTCTCGGTTGTCGGGGCCGATTGTGGACAGTGCGGTGGGGTGCGCCATCGACGGGCACCTGTGCCGATAATTTGGGGTGTCAGGGATCGCGATTCCACAGTGAGTTGCTGCAAGGACTACTGCATGTGTAGCTCGGTCAGAATCGCAATACACCACCTCAGGAAGGGATCTCGACAATTGCGAAAATCGTGATGTAGCACACTGGAAGGGATGGGATGCTCCCCTCTGTGTACTTAAACTGAGGCACCCAGGTATGCAAAGATCCTTTGGGAATTTCGTGTACGTGCCCAGCGCAGTTCGTTTTCAAGTTCTTCGGCTACGGCTTTGGTGGAATCGACGATCTTCTTCGCTCCCCATTGGCAGGCCATGAGTACCTGCAATCCCCGCGGTTTCGTCAAGCGTTGCTGATGTGGAGGGTTTGGCGGGAGGTACCAAGATCATGGTGGGAATAGGCGGCGTGGGAAGCAGGTCAGGGGCCTCGGCACTGGTGGGATTGCAGGCGAGGCAAACTGTCGTAGAGGCCGCACGACGGGGCATTGACGATCTGTTGTTCTTCGCCATTTGAACTGGGATCGACACCGGTGGGGTTTTCTTCTTCAGTGCGCATAACAGTACGTTCAGAATCTCTCGACAGAAGCTGGTCCATGGGAGGTGTAGAAAAAAGCAGATTGTACGCTTGGATTTCGAGGGAAGAGCAAGGTTGAACGAGTGCCTTCCAAGGCTTCGAGCAGCTTCGTGAACCTTCTTTTGGGTTGCCAGAAGCGAACTGCACGTCGGCACATGCACTGAGGATCAGTGAAGCTGATCGGAGGTGAAACTCAACGTTTCGGCACAACGTCGACAAGAGTCGGACCCGTGAGGCTATCCGATACTGTAGCGCGTGCACCGGGGGCGAGGTTAAAACGTTTCATAAAACGTTATAACTCTGTTATCCCAGCACACAATGCTTTTTCCTTGCAGATAGCTCCTTGATACAGAATCACCGTGTCACTCAAACACGGCCCAAGAGCGCCGCAAATTATCTGGATTGAAGTGCACGCAGGTTCGAAGAGCTGCGCAGAAAATGAGCACTTGAAGGGCGAGTTGCACATCTCAAACAGCTCTTAAAGCCTCCGGCGAAGCCATCGACTAGCGCTGGGTCCATCTGAACGCACTGAACTCGATGGACGCAAGCGGAAACCGTCAGAGCCTACCGAGACCACACCGGCGTTGGCCTAAGACAGCGAAGCTGTCGACGCAGTTTGGTCCGAAAGCACACCGCAATGATGCATAAAGGGGTGGGCCACACATCTATGTGGCCACCCACTGTTTCACCGATTAAAGCGCTCAGGACTCAATGCTTGGAACGCTCAGCAGGCTTCTCCTGCCTCTTCGACGGGATAATGCCGCAGAGTTCCAGGCAATCCCTTGTCACCCAGATTTCATTGTCGCTCCGTGATCGGAGGACCGTCAGCGTCGAGTCGTTGCGATTCCGCAATGTGCAGGCCAGCGATGCCGCTCATCTGGACGGCGCGAACGACATCGCGAGCGTAGCCCTCGGCCTCGAGCTCGGGGTCAGCTCGTGACGTGAGCACTTCCAGAAAGATTGCGAGGGCGAAACATCAGCAACCTGGCCCTCAGCTGGCGTCCACAGAAGTGGAGACGGAACGCCTCTTGATCGCTGGCGGCTTCCATCCAACGGAAGCGGCGCTCGCGTCCGCGCCCTTACGAACTGGGCCGCCGGGCGACAAACCGTCGACTGACCGAGGATCAGTACGCGGGTTAAGCGAAAGCTCAGTACAGAACACTCAGGCCAAGTTTTGGGCAAAAGCAAACGGACTTGACATTCAGCTTGGAATAAGATCCGCGAAGGTAGATTCCTTGATGCTCTGAGACAACCTGCAGGGACGCAAGGCATGCGCGCAGCTGATCTTACGCAGGGCGTGAGCAGCGGAACGACAGACGAACCTCGTCCGCGACTCAACCGGCGCAGGTCTATTTTGGCCTCGGAAATCACGGGAAGTCGACCAATGCACGGGACTCCCCGCACTTCGGGTGCGCGGATCTCACTCAGGCTGGCGCCGGGGAGCATGGCTCCATGAGGTCACCGGCGGTGTAGAGAGCATCGGGTACGCTTAACCTCGTCTGAGAAACGCTGGCGCTGAGTACGCACATGCCAGTTCGTCGAGACATCAGGTAGTCACGGATCGCGTCACAGGCGCCGGCAGCATCATAGGCGTCAGCCGCGCGGGCAGTATCCTCAACCAGGATCGCGTGGCGAGCAGGTGGCGATCCATCTGGGGCAGCGCCGACAACTTCGCTGATCCGATGAGTCAAGGCGCAGCATAGCCACTCCCCATTGCACACACCAGCATGCGGTAAAAGTAGTAGGTGTTCCAAAATGGGGCACACAAAGCGGGTCATGTCACGGATCGACTCTTCCTTGACCATGAGGTTTCCGCCGCGCGACAGGCTGGACGCCGGAACCAACGCATCGCGTCAGAACCATACTTATTGAACTCAGCCCGTCAGGTAATTTTGGTTTGCTCATCTTCAGGCCGTCGTCACCCAGAACAATGCCGGCGGGGCGCAGGGCGGAACGCCGGGCGATCGAAGCGCAGTCGCAAGACGTACGCAGCGTGGCAAAACCAGCCGCGCGTCTGACCGATCTGCTTTTCGGCGACGTCCTTGGGTGATGGTTCGAACCACTCCTGAACCTCGAGGAGTAGTGGAGGCCTGCGAAGGCATGGGTCCGGCAAACCAGCAGTCGGGCATCGGAAATACAGCGCATGGTAAACACGGCTGGATCATCAGGTTTCGGGCGAGTAGGCAGATCAATGAAGGGACGGTGGAAGTCGCGGCCTTCCGCCAAAATCGGCGCAGCTCTGCAGCGGGCCGTAAACATCCAATTGCGGGTAGGCGGATCGTCCGATACACACGGGGATCGGCGCACTAGAAGCAATTTTGCGAAATCCATTGATCATGACGCCTCTCAACCCTTGCCGAAGATACCGTCCTTGATATTGCGCAGGGGTCCGTGATCTCTTGGTTGGGTTTAACCATACGATCACGGATCCTGAATCGCTTGCACGAACCGAGACACGGCCTTGTACATGAAACTGGCAGCAATAGTACGGTGGGGTGCGGACTTCCTCGCGCACTGGCTGGCGCGGTTCAGACTTTTGACGCGATGATCCACCCTGCTCCTTTCGGTCACACGACGCAACGGTTTGCGTCAAAAATCTGCATGCCACTCATATTCGGTTTTCCGAAATTGGCCTGCCTCATGGTGACGGAGCCGCCAATACCACATATTTCAACACGGGTCCACATATCGTACCACCAGATGGGGCCTGGTGGGGCGAGGCCGGTACCATCCGTTAATCACGTAGTCGCAGCGATGGACCAACCGTTGGGGCCGGGGGCGCCCTCTACACAGCGCTCAGGGGTATCAAAGAAATCATCGATCGAATTGTGGTACCAGACCAACCAGTTCCAGACACTTGTAGGTGGCGACATTTTGCAGATCTTCACCCAGTTCCTTGGCAGCACAGTCAGATCCGAGCGATTAGAGCACGCTCGCCAGCAAAGTTTCCCTCGCGTCTGCAGCAACCTGAACCAGGGCGCGGAGTCGATCACGGGCGGCAGCGATGGCCGAGTTCGAAGGAAGAGTCGGCACGGTCGTCAGATCAGCGCGCCAATTCAGGACGCTCAGAATCTTCGCGGCTTCTTTTCAAGCCTGGGCCAACAGTCGCGGGTGTTGTCAATTGCGATCCTGATACATCGTCATCCATCTTGAGCTGTGGTTGCTCAGGGTGCAGTCATGCAGCAGTACGGCAAAACGCGGTAACCCTGGTAGAGGCAAGGCCTTGTCATGGAGCTGCTTGAATGCCTGACCGATTCCGTGTAAAGACGCTTCTTGGTCTTGTGGTCGTTATCAAAATCGACCCAACAGGCCTGGCGGTAACGTACTCTTCCATTCCTTGGGTGGCAACGAAGCACGGAAGGCCGACAGGCCTCGTTGAAAGGCCTCGGTCCCAATTCCGCCAGGGCATGACCAGTCCTCAGTGACGTCTTCGGTTGGCTGACGCTGCCTTTAGGCTCTGCGGGCGGACCGACCGTTATCAACCAAACGGCGCTCAACGTGGTGCCCAGGCATGGTCTGGGTAGCGACCGGTAACGTCGCGCCAGTCGCAGCCGGTCAGAAGGTGACGTAGTGCGGGAGACCGTTTGCAAAAGGCGGGCGTCGTAGAACACGAATTCGTTCTGGCCGCCCTTACGGCGGGACGGCGGGTAATGGATTTACAGGTGTCATCAATAGCGGCAGCCCCAGAAACCCGGTCTGTCCTTCGTAGGAGGACCGGGCTTGGATCCGCATCAACGCGATAGCAGGTAGAAGCGTGCTTCGTCGTGCTTCGTCGCGTATCCCGCGGGTCCACAGGACGAGGATCAGCGGTGCCGATTCCCGCGGTACCACCCGCTTACCACGCGCTGCATAGCCGCTCATTAACAGCTGCGGCAGGCACCGTTTGGTTCTACTGGGCTTTCGCCCGTTCTTCCAGATGCTCCCCGGTGATTCTACGGGCAGCAGCCGGATCAGCGCCTGTCTAGTCTACATAAGCGCGCTCCCAAGGCACTTCTTTCCACAAGCACAAAAATGAGATCAACGTAGCGATAGAGTTGAAATGTATGCAGCCACGCAACAAGGAGGCATGGTTGTTTCCGACCTTCGACGGCGTTACAGCGGTTTGTGTACCTTGCTGGGTCAGCCGCCTACCGCTCAGAGGCATTGTTTGCTGCAGGTATCCCGATTTTGCCAGTTGCAGTCTTTTCGGGATCACCCTTCAGTCTGCACCTTTCTTGGCGATCAGTTTTCCCTCATCGCTGCTGCGATTGAGGGTGTTTCTTTTCCCTCATCAGCTTGCACGTTTCTTCCCACGAGGCCGCATTGCCGGTTGCGTCGTTGACTTTCGTCTATTCCGCGCTTCTTCCGTCTGCGATTGTCAACCGTTCCTCTTGCTACGGTACTGCTGCGTCGAGGCGTTCGCGCACCGTATTTCATCATCCTTTTGCGGCGCCATCCATCAACCACTTGTCTTGTTGTTTTCAACGTGGTACGCCTTTGGCCCGTCACCGAAAAGCGGCATCGCTCCGCGTGGTGGCGAGCCGAAATCATCTGCACCGCGACACCGTTTTGCTCGTACATCCGTGTGCCCTCTCTGGCGGCGATATGCCAGAGCGAGTCAGATGACTCCTGCTGAGTGTTCACATGGTTTGCGGAGTCCACGCGGCACGCTACGCGAAGGGCGTTTTTCTTCATTTTCTTCCGCGTCAGCTCCTCGGCCTTTCACTGCGCGTCGTACCCTATATGTTGATCGGGCCGCACTCTCCAGCATCATCCAGCTTCTCCCTGCTGGGTTTATGACGGGACATACTTCCTCTATATGTGTCCATCGCCGTTGCAATGTTGGTGGCTTTTGTTCTCCTCTCCAGTGTTTCATCATCCGATGCGATCGGTGGCGCAGAGCGCGGCGAGTCTGACTTTCCGGCAGCTCTCTTGGCATTCATGCTCATGGGCCCCATGTGCGATGCCGTGAAGAACGTCTTCGCTGTTTGTCGCCGTTTTCTCGACGCGCTTTTACTCTTCGCATCCTGCGCAACCATCACCGCATGTGTTGGCGTTGGCCGTGTCTTGACCTGGTGGGGCTTGGGAGGTGCACATTGTGAGGGCACGCGCTTTGATCTTTGTCCCGCTGCTGCAGCGAGCTTGAGGCTTCCTCTCCCCTTTCGAGGCGATGGACTCTATTTCTTCCCGCCTCGTTTCCTTCCGCTGATCATTTTTCTTGTGTGTTGTCTTTCACTGTGTGGGCCGTTGTCGACCTTTTCGCATGAGCCGGAAAAACATACTCACTGCGAACACGCTGCGAATGCGGTATATCTTCTCATTCCAGTCATTGCATGTGTCCCTACCTTTTTCTCTGGTCGCAGGTTTCCTTGGGTCCAACGAGGCTCAGCGAAATGATGCTATTTCACCGACGCCCTTATCCCTTCATCTTCAGATGTTTCTTCACCAGCTACACTCTCCACACCGACCGACAGTGATCGACACGACAATTACCGACAGCGTCATCGATATGGTGACCCACCCTGATCAGTGGGATGGCAAAACAATCGGAGGTATCTGGCTTCTTGTTTTACCCCGAAGACTGAGCTCCTCGAGGCAGGGATGCAGCCATTCGGTCCAGATGAGCAGCTTCGGCTTATCGGATGACCATGTGAGTGCTGCGCCAGCCGAGTGCTTACGCTTTGCGGTTTTGCCGTGAGATACAACGTCATGTCGCGCTGCAGGCTGGATCATCAATGGGTTCGCGTCGGCGTGACAGTCCGCAACTCGAGCTCTATCTGAAAGCGGCGGAGTGTCACGCCGATTAATCCGCCTGATACGCCCTTTGTCTACGAAAGAGGCGCAGGGTGCCCAGACGCCATGTCGACGTCGAGCACCCCCACCAGGAATTCTCATTACTTAGACGAGGAATCAGAATTTTTGGGAGTCAGAGCTTTTGAGAAGAGTTCTCAGCAGCCTTCTTCTTTGCAGTTGAGTTCTCGGATCCCTTCTTGAGGAGCTGTTCTGAGCTCCGGACCACCCTGGCTCTGCGTGAGCGCCGGGGCCACCCTGACCTGCCAGGCATACCCTATTGACCATTCTGACCCTGCTGACCGCCAGGCACACCTGTTGACCGCCAGGCATACCCTGACCTCTGACCACGGACCGCCAGGCACTCCTGACCACTGGCCACCCGGCCTCTGCCGACCGCCTGCTACTCTTTTGCACGCCAGCCACCGCTGGCCCTGCTGACCTCCGGACCACCCTGGCCCGGCTGCCGGGCTGCCGCCTGGGGATTGCTGCGTCGAGCGGGAGAGGCCACCGAACTTGTTGCCCAACTGCGCCAAAACCCGCAACCAAGAAAGCCGTCAGCACCGGCGGCTACTGCCTTCTTCTTCCAGGAGGGCTTTGCTGAGGCCTCGTGAGACAATCTCATCATGGGAAGCCAAGCACCTTCGCAGGTTCCACCTTTCCTTCTGGTAGGCAACGTAGGTCGTCTTGTCGGCATGAGCATCACGTGCCTTCGCATCCTGGGCCTGAGTCTCGATGACTCGAGTCTCGTCCAGGTGGTCCTTGTTCATATCTTTCTGCGCTCTGTGTATTCTTTCCTCTGGGGCATCCGCCCTGTCGTCTTGGTCTTCAAGGTATGGACCACCTCATGTCTGTTTTATGTCGCACCTGAGGTTTTCCTGTGCGAGAAAGCCATCGCTCATGACGCAGCTCACAGAAATTAATTTTGTCCACGTCAACGCCCAAAATTCACTCAGAGATAGCGTGTAGGTGCCTCAAAGATGAGGCATCACGGATCAATCGATGAGTTCATTCCTCTCCCCTTTAGGACGGACCTCATGTCAACCTCACGTACGGCAGTTCCGTGACCGAAACCCAACGTCGGGCGCGGAACACGCCACTTCCTTGCACTCATTGCAACCCTAGGGCCCTTCTTCACGGATTCGAAGGAATGGTCCTCAACGCCCGCAATTAGCCGTCGGCACCACCTTCCACCCTTGGCCCATTCCTCCAGGGCGTTGCCGGCGCAGCAGGCGTCATCGGCGGCCTCATCGGCGCACTTGGAGCGGGACGTATTTCCGATGAAGATCGGGCGCAAAAACAACCCTGATGTGGGTTGGTCCCTTCCTCCTCTTCGAAGCGCTCCTTGGTCCTCTTTTCACCAATTCTGGGAAGCTTTCGATACCCCTTCCTCCTCCTCACCCGCATTGTCGGCGGCATTGGTTTTGGTGCAGCAACACTGTTGCACCTGGGCACGTCGCAGAAATTGCACCTGCTGATATCCGAGGCCGCCTGATTGGCTTCCGCCATGGCCCGTCATCCTCGGTCTTTTTCTTTGCCGGCCTCATCACTATATGGGTGTCGTACGGCCTGACCCGGCGGTGCTGAAGCCCGCATTCTGCTGCAGACCTGGCAAGTTCTTTTCGCATGCCCCCATCATCCCTGCTCTCCTCTTTGTGATCTTTACGGCACAGATTCCAGAGTCGCCTCGTTACCTGGTATCCGTGGGCAAGAAGAAGGAAGCCGAAGCTGTCCTCGCAAAGGTCAGCGGTGAAGACGACCCCGCAGCGCGCGTCAAAGCAATCTCCGCATCAATGGAAGAAACTGGCGGACGCAAGCTCAGCATTGGTGAGATCTTCTCCTCGAAGTGGCGCGGACTTGTCCTGGTTGGCATGATGATCGCCGCGTTCCAGCAGCTCACCGGCATCAACGGCGTTCTTCTACTCAAAGCTCCCTCTTCGCAGCGGTGGGATTCAACGAATCAATGGCATTGCAGCAAACCCTGCTCATCACGGGCTTCAAGATTGTCGGTGTTGTCTCCGGCATTCTCCTTGTCGACCACGTCGGACGTAAGAGGATGCTCATCTACGGAGGCACACTGATCTTCGCATCCCTGGGTGTCGTTGCAACCGTCTTCACCTGGCACCCGTTGTGGACGGAAAGCCCGACGTTGCAGACAACCCGGTATTGGCTTTCCTCGCTGTCGCGGCGCTGCTTTATCTTTACCTGCTGGGATTCACCTCCTCGTGGGACCGATCTTCTCGATCGTCATGGGCGAAATGTTCCCCAACCTCGATTCGCGGTGGCGCAATGTCCATGGCCTCGGGGCAGCTTCTATCATCAACTTCCTTGTGGTCTTGCTCTTCCCTTCCTCATCTCGTGGTCGCCTGCAGGAACCCACTGATCTACTGCGCATTCGGTGTCCCAGCTGTCATCTTCACCGCAAAGTACCTGAAGGAAACCACCGGCACCGAACTCGAAGACATGGACGATCGCTCGCTGCCAGAAGTGAAAGGACCATCATGTCTGACACATACGAACGCTCCAGTGACATCCCGGACAATGTCCGCAATGTCCTGGTGATCATGACGGACCAGCATCGCACGGATACGATCGGCTGCCTGGGCAACCCCCACGCCCAAACTCCGTCATTGATGATGGGCGCTAGCGGTTTTTGCCTTCACCAACTGTTTCACTCCACCGCAATCTGCACACCCGCACGCGCTCACTTCTAACAGGAAAGCGCCCCGGAAAGCACCTTTGTACTGGCCAGCGAATGGAACATCGCCTACCAGACATTGATCCCCTTGGGACCTGGACCTACACTCAGGCACTTCGCGATGCAGGCTACAACGTTGGCATCGTTGACAGTACCACTGTGGGGCGAACTCCCCGACAAGTTCGGCGCCGATGACGACACCTATTAGGGGCGTATGAAAACCCCGTTGCCAACGAAAAGTGCCGTCGCATGGCTCAACCAGCATGCGGACTTCCCCCAGTTCGCGCCCACGACTTCTGGCGAGGAAAAGCTCCCGGGAGGCCGCGACGGGCACATCATCGCCGCACGCCTCGAACAACCAGAAGAAGCAGCCTTCGAGGCGTTTCCTGGCTGATCGAGCAATCGAAAAGCTCGGGAATATGCGGCCGATTGAAGGGAAAAGCGGACAGCCCTTCAGCTTGGACGTTCACTTCTTTGGCCCGCTTTACCTTCCATACTTCCTCCCCGATGAATGGTTCGATTTGATCGATCCAAACGATGTCACCTTGCCCGAAAACTGGTGACTCGCTCGATCCGGTAAACCGCAGATCCAGCAGAACTACGCAACTTACTGGTCAACGTCCTCCTTCGATAACGACCCGGTCGGAAGAAACTCATCGCGGTCTACTCGGATACGTCGCCATGATCGACTTCGAAATCGGTCGAATCATGGACGTGGCACGAACTTGGAATTCTCGATGACACACCGCAGTCTTCTTCTGCGCAGACCACGGAGAATTCACCGGCTCTCACCGCCTGAACGATAAGGGCCCGATGATGTACGACGACATCTACAACGTCCCCTTCATCGCACACATCCCCGGGTTTCTGCGGTCGGCCAATCCGACGCCTTCTGTCTTTGATCGACCTTCCGCAACCGTCCTCGGATATCGCTGGCCTCGATCCAGCCCTTGTTGAAGACAGCCGCTCGATCGTTGACCTCACGCGAGGCGAGAGACGTGCCCAGCTGGCGTGAAAAATATCGTTTGCGAGTTCCACGGATTATCACTTCCCGCTGCAACAGCGAATGCTGCGCTACAAAGGAATTCAAACTCGTCATCTCACCGGAGTCCATCAATGAGCTCTACGATTTGAGAGTTGATCCGCAGAGATGAACAATGTATACACGGTGCCTGTCTACGACGACATTCGCCGTGAACTCGCAACGAACCTATACCTCCAACTCCGCGAGCGTGGAGACCACTCCTTCGCAAAGTGGATGGCGGCCATGACGGACTTCGATATTCCGCTGGTCAACACCGCTCGAAGCGATCTTGACGAGGTCGCGGGTAACACACCTTCGGTGTGGGCCTTCCGGGCGTGCGGGAGGCCCACACCACACTGCATCAAAGGAGAGGACATGGACTACGATCTTCACGCCGCCGTGCCCTCTTTGGAAGACCAGATCACCAGTTATCTTGGCGAAAATCCCCCCGCGTCACGTGCAGAACTTTGTGAGGCCCTTGCGGTTTCGAGAACGACGCTGGGGCGTGCGATCGCAAAGCTTGTCGATGCACACGCTGTTATTTCCCTTAAAGGAGAAGAAAAGACTGGAGCAGGCCGCCCTTCAACTCTTTTCACATCAGCACGTTCATGTGCATACTCAGTCGGCATTGTCATTAGCCGAGCCTCTTTCGCCGCAGTCTTGCTCAACCGAGGCGGCGATGTCCTCATTGCACAATCAGTACCCGCCTCACGTCCCATTAATTATCTTGAAGCACTTGACGCCATGGGAGCGATGCTCCTTGAGCGCGCACAGACGCGCGGCATCATCACTGACTACGTGAGCACCATCGGGATCAGTCTGCCCGTCCCCATGGGGTCAAATATTTCACCTCGCCGCATTCCCCTACCCCAGCCGCGACAGCGTTATCGATATCATTTCACGCCGCTGGAAAGGGAATATCCTGATGATACAACTGCCCGCCTTTCTGCCCTGAGTGAGGCGCTCAGGGGAGCGGGACAGGGTATCCATCAATCCTCTACGTCTCGACTTTCCAACGGTATCGGCGCCAGCCTGGTGATTTCCTATCGCCTATCGGGTGGAGACTTTGGCTTCACAGGGGAACTGGGACATATGCGTGTCCCTGACGTTCACACCCCATGCGCATGCGGAAAAGAGGGGTGCCTGGAAACCCTTGCATCCATCCCCGCGCTCTGCGCTCAATGCGATGTTTCTTCTTTGAGCGAATTGGCAAGGAAAGTCAGCAATCAAGATTCCAGAACACTATCAATTCTCGAACATGCGATGGAAGCAGTCGGGGCTTGCTGCGCAAACGCTGCTCTTCTCATCAACCCCCGTGCGATCATTGTGGCAGGGGAACTTCCCGAGGCGATCCCTGAGGTCTCCGATATGCTCGCCCACGGCCTCGAAAGAGAATTAATCCCCGCAATGAAATGGAATATCGACGTCGTCCGCGCCGAACTTTGACCGCTCGCCGCCGCACAAGCAGCCGCCTACGCGGCGACAAACCACGGCCTCGTCAATCAAGAAGGAAAACGAGGGAACCCGATGACGCACTCCCTCGCTCGCGCGCTCCCCTTCTCGGTTGTCGCAAAGCCAACGGGCGCCGCCTGCAATTTGGACTGCCAGTACTGTTTCTTCCTGTCGAAAGAACTCCTCTACGACCAAAACGCCAGTCGATGAGCGAAGAAACCCTAGAGACCTACGTCAAAAACTTCCTAGCGGCAAGCCCCTGATGGGGATGTCACGATGCTCTGGCAGGGCGGCGAACCAACCCTGCGAGGGCTCCCCTTCTTTGAACGCCTCATTGAGCTGTGCGAGAAGTATCGACGCCCCACTAAGTGGTCCACCACGCTATCCAAAACCAACGGCACCTTGATCACCGAACAGTGGGCACGCTTCTTCAAAGACAATGATGTGCTGGTTGGATCTCTATCGACGGTCCGAAAGAACTCCATGACGCCTATCGCCTCAACCGCGGCGGGCATGGAACTCACTCGATGGTGATCCGCGGGTGGGAACACCTTCGCAATGCCGAGGTTGAGACGAATATTTTGTGCACGGTTCACGCTGCAAATGAGGATCACGGAGTGGAGGTCTACCGCTATTTCCGAGACGAACTCGGGGCGCGGTACATGCAATTTATCCCCATCGTCGAGCGCGTTCCCCGCGAACATCTGCGCCAGGCCGAACTCGGGTGGCGAAGCGGAAGCTCGGCGCTCCTATATCGCCAAGACGGAGACTGCGTGACCTCACGATCGACCACCCCATCGTCGTACGGTCGCTTCCTGTCCGATATTTTCGACGAGTGGATTCTTCAGTGACGTCGGCTCGGTCTTTGTTCAAGACTTTGATTCTTCACTCTCTGCGCTTTTCGGTTCCGCGAGCGTATGCGTTCATGCCCCCTCATGCGGAGCGAATATGGCCATGGAATTTAACGGCGATGTCTACGCGTGCGATCACTGGGTTGAACCGGATTGGCTGGTCGGAAATATCGATTCACAGGATTTCGCCGCTCTTGCCTCCTCCCCCCACAATGCGCGATTTCGGGACGAAGAAGCAGGACCTCGATACCGAGTGTTGGAATTGCCCATTCCTGCGCTTGTGCTGGGGAGGCTGCCCCAAGGATCGTTTTTATTTCCCAAGACAATGGTCCCCGACCACAACCATCTGTGTCAGGGCTGCAAGAGCTTTTACGCGCATAGCGCTGCCTGCGCTTCGCGCAATGGCTTTTCTTGATTTCGCGCGGACGAAGCGCTCAAGAAATTATGAATCCCTGGTCGCTCAGTCATTTGGGGAGTCCAGATCCCGCCCAAGGAGGAACATCGTGCTCATTGAAGCCACGCTCATTGGCGTGTTGATCGGCATCGTTGTCGGAGGCGCTCGGCGCGGGTGGCGGTATTTTTATCGGTCCCCGTCTTGGTATATCTCCTGGGTCAAAAACCCCCATCAAGCTGCGACATTATCCCTCATCATCGTGGGTGCAACCGCTTGTGTTTCTCTTATTACTCGCGCTTCCAGTGGTCACGTTGATTGGAAGCAAGGAAGCCTTTTCGCCTTCGCGGGGATCGTCGGCACGTGGGGAGGCTCCGCGCTCAACCCTCTGGTATCAGCACGAACGCTCATGCTGGAGTTTTGCGTTCTTTTGGCGTTTGTTGCGATTTTTATGGTGCATAGACAGTTGCGCGCACGCGCTGATACTTCCGCTTCGTCGATTGACGAGGCCACGCCCGAGGACTCTCCACGCTCGCTTGCGTCGACGCTAAAGAAGGCAGCCTTAGTGGTTCTTTTAGCCAGCGTCACCGGTTTTCTCACCGGTTTCTTTGGCGTGGGCGGAGGTTTCGCTATCGTTCCTGCACTTCACCTTGTCCTGCGTTACCCGATGAAGAAAGCATCCGCGACGTCTCTGCTGATCATGGTCATTACAGCACTGTTCGGCTTGGCTTCGCGTGCACTGGGGAACTTTGGATATCAGTGCCGAGGCCGGGGTGATGGTCACCTGCTTCGCTGCGGCCTCGATGTGCGGAGGTATCCTCGGGCGAGGTCACCCGTCGGTAAGTTCTCCCGCACTCGCTTGGGCGTTCATTGTTCTCCTGATCGCAGTTGCAAGCGTGAGTGCCTTCGCCACGCTACGCGCATAAGGAGAAGCCAAGGGAGAAGGAAGGCGATGTGCGCACCTGCCCTAGGGCCTCGGGCGTGAGTTCTGGCCACAGAGTATTCGTCGCCTGCGCAACCGGGCGCACGATCATCGAATCGATGTTGACGTGACGCGGCCGCTCCAGGTCCACACAATCGCCTCGGCGATATCCTCGGCGACGAGGCTCAGCAAACCCCTCATACACGCGGGTCGGCGGCTTCCTGCGAGCCCGCAAGCGATTGAGAGAAAAACTCTTTCAGTTTGCACCATGCCGGGCGCGATCTCGATAATGCGCACGGGCTCACCCACCAGCTCCTGACGCAAAAGGTATTGGCAGATGATGCGCTCAGCGTGCTTTGGCGGCAACGTAACCACCGCCTCCCGGGTATGTCGTGGGCGGCTGTTGACGTCAGGAAGACGAGGTCGCCTCGCTCGCGCATCGAGGGAGAAATGCGCGCGTGCAGTGCAAGGCCGTGAGGACATTGCGCTCAAACATTTCACTCCACCTGGCGGGATCTGCATCCGCAACCCGATCAACGCCGATGGCTCACCCGCATTGTTCACGAGAGCATCGATGTGCCGCCTTCTAGGACAGTGCGCGACCATTTCCTCCACCTGTGCGTGGTCGGTGAGGTCCGCCGCCCAATACTCACGAGCCAATCTCGTCAGCGAGGGTCGGGCGAGGCGCTCGCTGGCGACGGGCCACAGCAATGACATCCCACCCCGCTTTCGCCAAAAGACGGGCGGTGGCTTTGTCCGATTCCGCTGGAAGCTCCGGTGACAACGACGCGACGAGAGATAAATGGCGGGTGTAGGGGTAATATCCCGGGCGCGCATCGTCATCTGCGCATCCGGGGATATTCTCTTTCATCTCAGCCTTCGGGTAGACCGTAGGCTTGTGGAATCAGCCAGATCGGTGAACAACATTCGCGCCGGTTGCCGTGCGAATCTGCCACCGACAGGTCTCGGTATCGCAGGCCGCGAGTTCAACATTGACCTGCTTAACGAAGTCGAAAACCGGAGCTCCCACCGCCTGGGCGATCGCATACTTTTTCTTTTCTTCATTCCGTAGGTTCCGGCGATACCACAGCAGGGCTGCTGATTCCTCACGGTCACCCCGGGAATCGCTCATGAGTTCTACCGCGGGCATACCTAAACCTTGCGATTTGAGCTGGCAGGGTGCGTGGTAGGGAATGGTCACGTCGATGCGTTCCATATTCATGTCGAGCTCGCCGCGATCGTAGAGGTCGATGAGGAACTCGCAAATGTCCCAGGTGCGTGAGGCGACATCTTCCAGTTCAGGGGTATCCATTTCCAAGATGTCGTGAGCCTCATGGCGAAGCATTCCACCACACGAACCAGAAGAGGAGATAATCGGCGTCGTCGATTCGCCTTCCGCAGGTCATGGGTCAGACGCGAAACATACTTACGCGATTCATCGTAAAGACCGTTTGACTGCAGAGCCAAACCACAGCATCCATGCGGTGGAACAAGGACTTCGTAGCCCAAGTGCTCAAGTACCAGCACGGAGTGGATTGAGGTCTCAACCTCAAAGTACTGTCCTGCGCAACCGTGAAAGAAGATCACTTGTCCCTTCGTACCAGAGTTGGGAAGCGGAGTGTGCTTCTTGAACCAGCTTTCGAAGGTGCGACCATAGGCGCGAGGCATGGGGGCATTGCGGTGAACGCCAATGATCTTTTCCATAGCAACGCGAATCGGCTTAACATCCAGCGCCCAGTTGGCGATGGAGCGAAGGGCGTCATGACGCTGCCAATCAGGCCCGTGCGTCCAATGAGCTGATCGCGAAGCGGGATTCCCTGCTTCTTCTTCATGCTCGGTTCGTGCGTGGTGAATCATTTCGGTGACCTTCACGCCCTGAGGACACACCAAAGAGCATGTACCACACGAGGAGCAGTAGTCGATCGAATGATCAACGAACTGACCTTCTTGACGGTAGCGTTCTGCTTGCGGACCAGAGTACTTCGGACCAGCGAAAAGATCAGTCACGCGCATGACGGGGCATTGCGTTTCACAGATCGTGCACTTCACGCAGGCGTCAAGGGAAGCACGAAGACCGAAGTCATCACCTTCAAGCCCCAAAACATCGGCTTCTTCGATGCCGGGCACAATTTCCAGACTCATTGAAGAACCTCCACAATCGAATCGGCTGCGCGCAGCGCACTTGCCAGAGCGATACCATCGCCCGACTTTTCCTTCCAACGCGTTGAACCAGCCAGATTCCCACCAGCCGCATAAACGTTGGAGTAGACGGGACCTGCTCCCGGAGTGCACACACGCATCTTGTCGTCGACCTCAAAGCCAACCTTGAAGAGAGGCTGTTCACTGCCCCAGAAGTCTCCATTCAGCAGACTCGTATCAACACCTGTTAGCGGAAGCCCCATAACCGTGTCCCTCACGTGACCGTAAGAATCAATCTCGAGCGCTCCCGATTCGAACCCTCCCGCGGCGAGGATCACAGACTTGGTCGGGATTAGTACGGGCATGCCCAGCGGTCGAGATGGTCACTGAGATTGCATCTCTGCTGGTCTCTTCAACCCGTAGGAAACCAGGGAAGATCCCAGCATCACACGGCAGCTTGCTTTCGCAATCTCGGTGAGTTCTGGTTCAGGCGCATACCCGGTACCGACGGCGGCTGAAGAACACTTTTCAAAGACGGGCTGCGAGCATTTCTTGGATGTCGAGCCAAGCACCCGGATCATTCAGACCAAGAACGGCAGGAAGGCCGACGGTTTCACCTGGGCGCACGACTTCTTTCAGAAGTGCGACAAGGCGTTCGCGGGTCTCCATGATCCAGTGCGCGCAAAGTTCGTGCCGGTCGGCGCGCTCTTGCCCGCGAATATCGAGATCAATATAGGCTGAACGCGCCACAATCGCCTGCCCGTTGGCATCCTTTTGAAGACGCATGTTCTCGGCGGCAAGGGAGGGGTAAAAGTCCTTCAGACGCTTGAAACCAACGATCACATAGCTTTGCCCGACAGGGATACCGGCTTGCATCGAAGGCTGGGTACAAGGCGGGTCGGACGCAGTGCTGCAGCGCAGTTGGAATACGAACATTCGTGTCGGCTGAGCCTGCAGCGCGCCCAGGACCCAGAAGTTCGCGTGAATCACCTCAAGCGATTGCGCAACGCTTGATGCCCCGAGGCGCGCATAGGGGTGAGTGGGGTGATCAACGGCGAGCTGCGTGATTGCGTCTAGGGGACGTTCAACGAGTTCCGGGGCGTAGCCCAAAGCATCGATTGTCCCTTGCCCCAGTTGGAGTCCACCAGTTCCCTTGGTGACAAGAGTGACCTGAGCCCCGCGCTGCGCCAGTCGGATGCTGGCAGCAAGACCGGCAAGTCTGCTCCGATAACGACTGCGTCACGCATGGGTGAGTCCTTCCTGTTCTTCTCCATCTTCCATGGCTTCTTCCCCGCTTTCGACAGCGTCCCAGTACGCACATTCCTGCGGAATAGCATCGGGAGCGGTCGGCAGGTGCTCAACGTCTAGGGTTCCTTCGTGGATCCAATTATCCAAAAGCAGCCTGACGGGCTTGTTTACCGAAGAGAATGGGCCACAGTCCGATCCAACGGTTCTTGAGGAAGAGGCGAAGCAGTTCATTTGTCCGAGGCGCGTCGAGGTCACCGCGTTCATGTGCAATCCCCGCGCTGCGCTGGGAGCAAAAACCTCCCTGACAGGGACCCATTCCGAGACGAACTTGACGGCGCACGTCATCGAGTTGCCCGCCGGGAAGAACGTCCATTGTGCGTTCGAGCATTTCACGGGTGACAAGTTCGCATTCGCAGATGATCTTCGGCTGGAGGGCGACTCGCCATGGTGTTCAACATCGTCGAGGCGGGTGGCCGATGTAGTAGTTCGAGTGGCCTTCTGCCTCGGGAACAACTTCGTCGGCAGTGCGGCAGGGCCGTTCCTTCCCCATCTGCTGACACATGATGTTGACGATGCGTTCTGCCATCAATCGGTAGGTCGTGAGCTTACCGCCGGCAATGGTCAAGATGCCATCAACGCCATCGCGACTCAGGTGGTCAACGATGTGCATTCCTCGAGCCATGTGACGGGTATCTGATTCGGAAACGCGAGTGTCTTTGATGAGCGGACGAGCGCCCGCCCACGCATGGAGAGCACGCGACTGTGGAAAGCCAGGAATCAGGGTTTCTCCCGCATCAAGCATCTGCTGGACTTGATCAGCAAGAATCGGCAACCTGTCGAGGTCTTCCGCACGCAAGTCGGTCGTTCCGATAATGCAAACGGGGTGGACAGGAACCAAGATGTCACCGTCAGCGGGCCAAATGCAGCGGTTGATGACGTTCTGTGAAAGACGATGATTCATAGCGATCATGATTCCCGCACCGGGAACGACTTCCACTCCATGGCAGTCCGCAAGCGCCGCAATTTGTCCGGCCCAGGGGCCGCCACAGTTCAAGACAAAGGAGCAGTCAATCCGAGTGTCCTCGCCTGATCGTTCATCGCGCGCGAAGACCGCTTCGATACGGTCTTGGCTGCGTTGAATTCCGGTTGCACGAGTGTAAGTGAGGATCTCCGCTCCATAGGCAATGGCCGAGCGCGCCGCACCCCAGACCATACGCCAGCCGTCGACGGTTCCGTCTTGTACTGCAAATGCGCGCTTAAGTCCCGGATCAGTCGAGGCTCGCGACGAAGAGCCCTCAGCAGGAGAAATCTCTTCTGCAGGAACGTGAGCGGGCTTCTCGCGCGAGCGATGAACTGATCGGCGTAGTCTTCATCGTCGACCGAGGTTGTCACGAAGAGGCCGCCGGTCTTCTCCACCGCATCAGCATTGATACGGGAAACGATTGCATTTTCTTCTGCACATTCGGTTGCTGATTCAGGGTCGGATGCAATGTAACGCGCGCCTGAGTGGAGCAATCCGTGGTAGCGCCCAGAAGTCTCCTGGCCATATCGGCCGGTCAAGAAGAATGGCACGGAATCCGCGCATTGCGACATCGCGGACAACGCCGGCACCGGTCGAGCCGCCACCGATGACTACGACATCAGTCTCCATCGTCCTCATAGTGTTACGTTGTTCCTTAGAGAGTTTCTGATTGTTTCCTTATTAATCATGACCCTTTTAGAGACTTTGCACATCTTCCCAAGGCGTGTTGCACATATGTGCACATTACTCACTTCAGCCTGTAATCATTCACAGCGAACTTAGGCCTTCCTAAGAAATCGGGCGTGCGCCACATACTAGCCGCAACGTACAGTGTCTTTATGACTGAAGAGCAGACTTACCGTCCACAGGACGATTTCTACCGCTACACCAACGGCGAGTGGCTTGCAACCCACGAGATTCCCGCAGACCGCCCCATGCACGGAACCTTCCATGAGCTTCTGATCAATCTGAGCTGTGGGAAAAGCGATCGCAGAAGACGCAGCCGCCAATAAAATCCCTCAGGTCACAACGCGAATTGATCGCCCATTTATACGGAATATTTTATGGATGAGGATGCTGCCAACGAGGCAGGTTTCTCCCCCATCTCCGACAAACTCACACGCCTTCGAGCAGTAGCGAGCCACGACGAACTCGCAGCACTTATGGGAACCTTCCGCTACGAGGGAATCGCTGGCCTCTTTGGAAGTTACGTCGGTACCGATGCACACAATTCCAGTCAGCACATGCTCGACTTGTACCAGGGCGGTCTCTCTCTTCCAGACGAGGCCTACTACCGCGAGGAACAGCATCGCGAAGTTCTCGAAGCATGGGAAGCCTACGTCGCCAAGCTTTTTACTCTGGTCGGATTCAATGAAGAAGATGCTGCCGTTTCTCGCGCGAGCCGTGCGTGAATTCGAAACACAAGTTGCTTCCTTCCACCGCGATGCGGTGTCGAACCGCGATCCTCTCTAGCCGACCACCCCATGACTTGGGCTGAATTGTGCGAAAACTACCCTTCGTTCCCATGGGACCTGTGGGCGAAGGCCGCAAAGCTTCCCTTGGAAAAGGTTGAGACGCTCAACGTGTCGCATCCGGAGTTTTTTGAGGGCGCAGCGCAGCTGTGGAAAAACACTGATCTCGAAGTCCTCAAGATGTGGATGGAACACTCACTCGTCGACGAGTACGCTTCCTTGCTCTCCGAAGACTTCGTCAATGCCTCTCGAGTTCCACGGACGAACTCTTTCAGGAACTCAAGAGCTGCGCCCTCGATGGAAGCGCGGCGCTTTTCCTTGGTCTCTTCTCTCCTTGGCGAGGCCATGGGTGAAATTTGGGTTTCCCGCCATTTCCCGCCCGCCAACAAAGAGATCATGGATGGCCTCGTCCGCAGCCTTCTCGACGCCTATGAGCAGGCGCTCACCCACTGCGAGTGGATGGGCGAAGAAACCCGCGCTCAAGCACTGAAGAAGCTCAGCACATTCACTCCCAAGATCGGCTACCCCGATCAATGGATCGACTATTCATCCTTACACTTCGATTCAGACTCCCTGGTCGCGACCGTCGAGGCAGCAACGCGCTTCCACGTTCAACGTCGCTGGAATAAACTCGGCGGCCCCGTCGATCGAAGTGAATGGCACATGACGCCTCAAACTGTCAATGCCTACTACGACCCGACGATGAACGAAATCGTCTTCCCCGCTGCGATCTTGCAAGCACCATTCTTCGATCCAGAGGCTGATGATGCTCAAACCTGGCGCTATCGGCGCAGTAATCGGACACGAAATCGGACACGGTTTTGACGATCAAGGTTCGCGCTTCGATGCGGAAGGCAACTTGGAGAATTGGTGGACCGAAGAAGATCGGGAACGTTTCGAGGAACGCACCAAGCGCCTCGTCGATCAATACGACGCGCTGACCCCACGATCTCCGGGAAGAACCCCTGCCCATGTCAATGGAGCGCCTCACCTTTGGGCGAGAACATTGGACTCTGGCGGGGCTTTCCATCGCGCGGCAGGCCTATGTTGCTCGACTCTGGACAGAAGGACTTACCCCACAATCGGCCCCCTGGAAATCGACGGACAAAAGCGCAGCAGCGTTTCACCGCGTGGGCTCGCGGATGGAGACGGCGATCCGCCGCGAGTACGCCAAACAGCTCCTGAGTATCGATCCTCACCCCCGCAGAATTCCGCTGCAATCAGATCGTTGCGAATATGGACCCCTCGCCGAGGTCTACGATAGGCCCCCGGGGACACTCGTGGATTGCCCCTGAAGAGCGCGTCCATATCTGGCAGCCACGACAAACCAAGGTTCAATTCGATTACGATTGCCCTTGTGGCGCGGCAAGGTTCGCGCCACAGGGCAAAGCATGTGATTAGCGCTTTGCTGCGCATCCGCGCGTCCTGATCGTCAACACAATCGGAAGGTGAGCAATGCCTGGCCTCCGAACCTGACGCGCGCGAGGAAGCTCATCCAGCGTGCAGACGTGATCCGCGTGATCACTGTGACGTCGAACTCGACCTCACGCGCGGAGACAAGGACTTCTTTTCGCGCACAACCGTGACATTCAGCCGACCGAAGGAGAAACAACTCGCGGACTTGGTGTCGAACAATATTCTCGATCGTCCTCAACGGTGAGAGCTTGGATCCGTTCATCCAATAAGATCACCGCATTGCCCTTCCGCAACTTGCTGCAGGCAATACCCTGACGGTCGAGGCTGACTGCCAGTACATGCACACCGGTGAGGGTCTCCACCGTTTCGTCGACCCTGCCGACTCGCAGGCCTATTGCTACTCCCAGTTCGAAGTTCCGGACGCGCGTCGCGTATTCACCACTTTCGAACAGCCCGATCTGAAGGCAACCTTCACCTTTACGGTGACGGTACCCGCCGGATGGAAGGTCTTCTCGAACTCGGCGACTCCCGAACCCGAGATGAACGACCTCGTGGACCTACTCGTTTCGAAGAGACCGAACGTATCTCGACCTACATCACCGCGATTATCGCCGACCCTCAACAGGGCGTGACCGACTCGCTGGTTTCAGCGATGGTCATGTACGATTCCTCTGGGTGTTTGGTGCCGCGCATCGCTGCTTGATTCTCTGGATTCCGATCGAATCTTGGATATCACACGCGCGGGATTCACTTTCTTTGAGGATGCTTACGGTATTCCTTACCCCTTCAAGACCTACGACCAGATCTTCGTTCCCGAGTACAACGCTGGCGCAATGGAAAACGCGGGCTGCGTAACTTTCCGTGATCAGTACATCTTCCGTACTCGTCCCACAACCGCTGACCTTGAAGCTCGTGCGAATACGATCCTCCACGAGCTCGCTCACATGTGGTTTGGTGACTTGGTCACCATGAAGTGGTGGAATGACCTGTGGCTCAACGAATCCTTCGCTGAGTTCATGAGCCACTTGGCTCTTGCAGAGGCCACCGAATACACCGAAGGCTGGACCGGCTTCATGCTCCGCAAGGACTGGGGCATGAACCAGGATCAGCTTCCGACTACTCACCCGATCACCGCCGAGATCCGAGATCTTGCCGATGTTGAAGTGAACTTCGATGGCATTACCTATGCGAAGGGCGCCTCTGTCCTGCGTCAGCTAGTCACATACGTCGGCTGCGAGCACTTCTTTGCCGGCCTGCATGAGTACCCTGACGAAGCATTCCTACCGAACGCAACTCTGGCAGACCTCTTGGGCGAGCTGGAAAAGGCATCGGGTCGAGATCTCAAGCAGTGGTCGCGCGTGTGGCTTGAAGAAGCCGGCATCACCTCGCTGCGTCCGCAGATCGACGTTCATGCACAACGGCGCCATCACCCAGCTCAAGGTCATTCAGGAGCCCTTCTCCGAGGGTTCGTCACTGCGCCCCACCGCCCCATTGTTTCCCTGGGATACAGCCAGGCAGAGGATGGATCGATCGAGCGCGTCTTCAGCCAAGAACTCGACGTCGATGGTTCCTCGACCGTTGTCTCCGAGGCAACTGGCATCGCACGCCCCGATCTCATTCTGATTAACGATCAGGACCTCGCATACGCGAAGGTTCGTCTGGATGCGCAGTCCTGGACTCTGCAATCCGCAACATCGCTCGCTTTCGAAGATTCTTTGACGCGAGGCGTGATCTGGCGTCAGCGTGGATATGACCCGCGATGGTGAAATGCCCCGCCCGCGACTACTCATGCTCCTGCTCAGTGCGCTGCCCGCAGAGCGCAACGCAACCATGCTGCGACTGTACCTGCGTCACCTCGACCAGGCACTCGAAACCTACGTTGCACCCGCGCGTCGTCGTGCACTGCAAGAGCGCGTTGCCTCGGCGCTGCTGATCATGGCGCGCACCGCCAGTGCCCACTCCGACGAGCAACAGCTCTTCGTCCGCGAGCTCGCGCACTGCGCAATTCTCCCCGAGCACTTCGCGGCAGTGCGCGGCCTGTACGAGGGTACCGAAACCCTCATGGGACTCGACCTCGACGTCGACTTGCGTTGGACACGTTCTCACCGCGCTTGTCCGGGGTGGTTTTGCCGGCGAGGCAGAGATTGCAGCCCTTGAAGCTGAAGACGACACGATGACCGGTCATCAAAATGCGGCGGCTGCGCGTGCCGCGGTCGGCGACGTTTCTGTCAAGCAGCAGGTCTGGGACGCGGTTCTTCGAGACACCTCAATCCCGAACGATACCCGTTGGGCAATGGTCTCCGGATTCTGGGCACAGGCTCGTACGGCTCCCGAAATGTACGTTCCTGTCGTTGCCGATTACTTCGATTCCCTCCAGCAGATCTGGAGCGACCACACCTTCCACATTGCGGAAGACATCGTGACCTTGATGTTCCCGAAAGCCCTCGCCGGCTACGTGGACGGCCTTGATCTGGTTGCACAGGGAACGCGTTGGATTCAGTCGCACCAGGATGCATCCGCTGCTTTGATTCGACCCCTGCGTGAGCAGATTTCAAACCACGGAGCGCATGCTCGGCGCGGGCGGCTGACGCCTGATACAGGATTCATCGATTGGGGGCTGCCACTCGGCAGCCCCCAATTTTTGTATTCACAGGCGACGACGACGCCCACTCTTTCTTCGTGAAGTGAATCTACTCGCCGACTACGGCAAGTTCATCATCGATTATTCCCGTTCCAGATCCGACGTAGGTCGTCACTCCCATGAGTAGGCCCGTGAGCGCCATCGCCACCAAAGGAATAGTCTCACTTCCGAGGGATTGGAGGAGAATACCGAAACCGATAGGGCCAAGGGCAGCAATCACGTAGCCAATGGGTTGCACCAAGGCTGAAAGTTCGGCCGTCACAGCTGCTGTCGCGAGACCGGCAGGAATGAGGGCGATGATGAGGGAAAGGTGAACTCCTGATTGCCAACAAGGACACCCAGAGAAATGCGAAAGACCCGCACCAGCACTGAAACCGATCCAGCCGACGAATGTCAGCAGACCGAAAATAATGGAAAGCGCATGGGATATGCGTCCCCATGTGGTCAATCATGAAGGGAATGACCAGGCCACCAAGGACTGCCCACAAATTCACAAGAGCTGTCATGATGGACGCAAATCCAGCAGAGTAGCCGGCATTCATCAAAATTTGCGGGAGAAATGCAATTGGAAATAGAAAGCATTCAATGCTTGAGTCCGAACTGAGACCAAGGCAGTGCAGTCCTCGAGCGATAGATCAGGCGCCCTTGGTCGCTGAGGAGGAAGTTTCACTGCTGCGCCTCCATCGGGAGAATCTCGACGAACAAGACCGCTGATCTTGATCCAAATTGCCCCTGCGATAACAGCATCGCCCAACTCGCCGACGTGAAGACCGCCAGAGCTGGCCATCATGACCAGAAAGCGGCACGGCGAACGCAGAACCTGCCGCTCCTCCGATCAGCAGGACTCGTTCCGTATGTGGTGATGAGTAGCGTTCGTCGTCCGGGCTCGTGGAATTTAATCCATGCAGGGACAAGGACGTTCGCAAGGCTGGGCCGATGAGGCAAGTGACGCTCAGAAGACAAAAGAGCGTAAAGTTGCCCGCCCAGGGACTGCACAAGCGTGTTGAGGCCACTGAGTGCAGTACCCGTAGTCAGCACAGCGCCGTCCCCAACGCTGAGAGGAACAGAAGTCCAACACCAGCGAAGACAAGGCAGGGGAAGAGCAGAGAGGACTCTAAGGGCCCCTCTCGAGCCGAATAGGCCCGAGGATCGGTGACGAAGGCAGTCGAGGTCGCCCCAGAGCGCATGGAGTTAAACCGCTGTAAGCGATGCCGACGAATGCCAGGAAGCTGAAACCGCGGCACGCGATATGATTTTGCTGCGCTGTCATTATTTTCCTGTGTTCTTCACTTCATTTTCGACTCTGGTCAGCAGATTTTCCCAAATTGCGACCATACATTGAACGGGATTTTCATAAGGCGCTTAGACTGTCAATCACTACTAGGACCGACACATATGACCGCAGGGTGCGGCTGATGCGTCAGCACACGTTTAGGATTCACGTGTCTATGCCCGCAACGAGCTCACGCTCATCGCAGGAATTTAACTCGGAGGAACTGTCATCGGTGAATTATTATGCTTTGGTTTTCACGCCGCGAACGTCTACCTGGGATTGAAAGTTGGATTGACTTTTCGCAACCTCCAGCGGCAGCCGTCATTTCCATGGCATTCTACGATTTTTCTCGATCACACTATCCAAGAAAACAACATTGTCCAAACAATTGCTTCCGCTGCCGGAACGCTTTCCGCAGTAATCTTCATCCTCCCCGGTCTGGTGATTGTCGGCTGGTGGAGCGGATTCCCCTACTGGACGACAATGGCCGTCTGCGCGGTCGGCGGCATCTGCGGGTGTTATGTACTGATCCCCTTGCGCCGCGCATTGGTTACAGGTTCGACCTTCCTCTACCCCGAAGGTGTTGCCGGAGCAGAGATCCTCAAGGTTGGCGACTCCCACGAGAAGTCAGCCGACAACAGCCTTGGTTTGCGCGCAATTATTTGGGAGCAATCTGCTCTGCCGCAATGTCCTTCGCTGTCCCACATGAAGGTTGCGGCCTCATCACTATCAGCAACCTTCCGTGTGGGTGCAGGTGCAGCCTCGATTGGTACCTCGCCTCGCTGGCACCGATCGGCGTCGGTCACCTGTGATTTCGACTGTCGGCACTGCCATGCTCATCGGCATGTTCGTCAGTTTCTTCATCTTGATCCCTACTTCAGTGTCGGGCAGCTTGATGGTTCACCACCGTCTGACGTCGTCGGTACAGTCTTTTCCAGCCAAGTGCGTTACATCGGTGCCGGCGTTATGGCTGTTGCCGCAATCTGGACCCTGGTCAAGCATCATCTCCCCATCATCAAGGGAATCCGTGACGCGACGTTTCTTCTCGCACCCGTCCGCGGGTAGCGAACTCGACCAGACTGAACGCGATATTCCGATTACGATCGTCGCGCTGGTGATTGCTGTGTCGATGATTCCCGTGGGCGGTTTGCTGTGGATCTTCACCCACGGCACCGAGATTGCTCACTACAGCGATGCTCATCGCCGTTTCTGTGATCTTCACTCTGCTCGCAGGACTCTTTGGTCGCCGCAGTGTGCGGTTACATGGGCCGGCCTCATCGGCTCGTCAAATAGCCCCGTTTCGTGCGTGGGTATTTTGGTCGTAGTCTTGACCGCTCTGGCAATCGTTGCCGTTCACGGACACTGGTTCTTCCAGCGCGGAAACCACTCGCCCTCATCGCCTACACACCTCTTTACCGCCGCGATTGTCTTCTGTATTGCGACGATCTCGAATGATAACCTGCAGGACCTCAAGACCGGTCAGCCCGGGTGCAACCCCCGGAAGCAGCAGGTCGCGCTGGTCATCGGTGTTGTTTTTCGGTGCTCTCATCATTCCCCGGTCTTGAACCTCATGCAGAACGCTTTCGGTTTCCAGGGAGCTCCTGGAGCAGGTCAAGATGCACCTGCAGCCCCTGCAGGCCTCTCTGATTTTCTTCGCTGGCTCAAGGCGTCGGGAGGCACTCAAGACTGGAGCCTCTTTGGTCTGCGCAATCATCGGCGTGGGTATCATCATCGTCGATGAGCTTCGCTGAGCTCGAAGGGCCGCTTTGCTCTTTCCGCCTCTCGCGGTCGGCATGGCATGTACCTCCCCGCTTCTTTGACGATTATGATCCCCTGCTGGCGGCGTCATCGGTTTTCTTCTACGACCGTTGGTCCGCAAGCGCAGGATCCCGAGCGCGCACGTCGAATGGGTACGCTCTTGGCGACCGGTCTGATCGTCGGCGAAAGCCTCTTTGGCGTGATCTACGCAGGCATTGTTGGCGCTACAGGAAGCGAAGAACCGCTTGCCGTTGTGGGCGATTCCTTCGCAACGCCAGCGACCTTCATTGGTGCGGTCTTCTTCTTCGGTTCAATCTTTGCGCTGTACCGTGCTGGACAAGCGGCATGGTTTCGCGCACAGATAGTGCTCCTGCCACTGACGAGGCAGCAGCTGAGGAAGCACTCGACGTGCACTAAGCATCGCTTAGCCTAAAGTTGGAGGGGAGCCGGATCGAATCCGGCTCCCCTCGGCTCTATCCGAACACGCTACTGCCTAAGATGACTTCTCATCATCACCGCGCGCGTGTTCAAGTTTCTTCCTATATACAAAAATCCGCTGGATGATCAAACATCCAGCGAGTAACCTCACGGGACTCACTTGATCTGCGCATGCTTCGTCATGGCGGTATCAGCATTCATATTTCCCGCACTCCTCTCCCCTGCGAAGATCACACGGGAGCGTTATTTGAAGCCGAGTTGTCTCATACGTCTGGGCAGGCATCGATCTCCCCGTGCCCCGGCTGTTCAGGCGGTCGCAAAGTAGGAAATCTGGGAAGTAACTGCGCAATCACTTTTCCGAATATCTCGGTAGACCCGGCAGGAATTTACACACTGTCAGTCGGATACCTCTCTGAAGATCCTCGCTCTTTCCTGCTACGCGTCAACGACCGCAATATTGTGGTGACACCTCCACGTTCCGGAAAAGGAAATGACGGGCAGCCCAGCGGATGGGAAATCGTCCGAACCGTTGATATCCCAGTCGAACTCCACTCCGGTACAAATACTATGACCATCTCAGAGAACACCCCATGGGCTCCTGATATTGATCGAGTGATTGTTCGCTAGCGACGTCTGTGGGTGGAGGAGAAAGCTATAGATCCCCTCCACCCACAGTCCGTTTTCACGAGAAAAGATCCCTATTTGACCTCAGGAGGGCTCCCCAGAGTTCCTCCTTCGATGAACTCTCCGGGCACCAGGATCGAGGCGTTGCGCGCCTCGGAACCGGCTAGGCGTTCCTGCGCGAGCAGCACGGTCTGCCTCGCCAATTCACGCACCGGTTGTGCAACCGTCGTCAGTTCAAAAGCGGTGAAGAATACGGACCGGTCTCGTCAAAGCCCGTCACCGACACCTGCTCCGGGCAGGCAATCCCTCGCGACGCCAAGTGTTCCAAAATTTTCACCGCAATCAGATCACTTCCCGCAATGACCGCAGTACACCCGGCATCAATCGCCCGGTCAATGCCATCGAAAAGATCCTCTACCGTAGTCGCTGTGAGACGTCACGATACTGGCTGACGCCGTCGACAAACCAGCCGGGTAATGAAGGTTGCGGTACGGGTACGTGGGTGGCCGCGAGGGGTGGCTGGTCGGTGATGACAACTTTCCGGTGTCCACAGGCCACAACCTTTTGCGCCAGCATCGCTTCATACGCGGGATCGATGCGCACGGAATCAAATTCAGGGCGGGTTTCCCCACAGCCGATAGTAATGAGCGGGACGAAGGAAGCCGCATACTGCATGGCCTCGTTCGATACTCGACCAGAAGCAACGATAACCACGCCCACCCCGTGTCCCGAGGAGGTTGTTAATGGCCTGCATCTGGCCTTCTTCGCTGTCACCTCCGGCGGTAATCAGCAGTTCTAACCCGAGTTCGTCGGTGTGCGCTTGGAGTTCTTCTGCAACTTTCCCATAGAAGCTGTGTCCAACGTTGCGCACCAAAAGGCCGACAGTGGTGGTGCTGGAACTGGCGATCCCAGCAGCACCGAGGTTTCGCACATATCCGGAGGCGGGCGGCAGCTGTACAGCGACGCGCGCTTGGGAACTGATGGCGGGATGCCCAGAGTGCGGCTGGCAGTCGCCTACGACCCCTGCCCGCTTGAGCCACATCAATGATGCTGGCTCGTTTCTTTCTGGGCATCCTCGAACATCCGTCTTTCAGTGAGTGGTGGGGTATTCCCCGACGTCAGCGCGGGGTTCCGACCGTCCAAGTATATAGAGGACGGAAGGAAAAAACACCGGCCTCTTGGTCTTGATCGACTTCGACAAGAGCGATCTGTGAGCACTCCATCGAATTGTCGGTTTTTCAGAGCGCTCAGAAGAGCATCACAGCGCCCGATCCTCTTCGCTACCGTCAAACCGCAACCACACAGGCCAGGCTGAAATGGGGGCCAAACGGCGGATCCGTGAGCGCCTCCCCCAGCCCCGCGTCAACGATGCTGTCACGCACAGCGTCGATCAGCCTCGTAAATGAGGGGTTCTTCAGAAATCACTCACCTGCCCGTTCTGGACGAGCCCGGCGGAGCGAAGTCAACGTGAAGGGCGATCTGCGCCATGCGACGATCGATCTGCGAGCGCAGTCTCCCATTGGGCGTCACTGATCTCGTCTCGATACAGATCGAGCGCGTTGCACCGTCACGTGGATGCACCCGGCGGTTGGATACCGATCTGTGGGAGCGCTGACAGTCGCCTCGCGCACCAAGTCCCACAGGGGGAATCCCTGGGGGCGCGAGGTAGAAGTGAGCGCACCATTTCTCGGCGCCACCGCGTATCCTCACGATCAAAAGCGACGCATGGTTCCGACCTTTATTTCTCCGAGGAATCCGCGGGAATCACCCACAGGGACTCGCGCGAGATCACACAGGTGACCCTTCTCTCCAGCAGTATGAAGTTCATTCATGCCGTGAGAACGGCCTTCGAGGGTGCCCGCCGCGGTGTCTCAGGACGTAGGTGCGGATCGAGCCGTCGAAGGCTCGGGAGCGCACTGTGGCTTCAGAGCCCGTCGCTGCCCCTCCCCGCCTGCTCGTTCTGGTGCATCCAGGCCGACCTCGGTGTTTCTCTGCCCGGACGACCAACTCCACGTGATCGCCAACACCAAGTCCGGGGACTCCCGCGGTGTCCAGATCACCCAGCGGGGTGGCCACCAGGTAGCGGTCGCCTCGTACCTCACTAACCGTGCCGGCCACGAGGGATGCAGTTCCCATGAAGGAGGCCACGAAGCGGTTCACCGGGCGATGGTAGATTTCACGCGGCTCCCCGACCTGCTCGATGGTGCCCGCGCTCATCACCACGATCATGTCGGACATGGTGAGAGCCTCGACTGGTCGGGTCACGAAGATCGCGGTAAGTCCCAGACGCCGTTGGAGTCACGGATTCGCTGCGCATGCGCAGACGCAGGCGCGCATCCAGGTTCGAGAGGGGTTCGTCGAAGAGGATGATCTTCGGTTCCATGACGAGTGCTCGCGCCAGGGCAACGCGCTGCTGCTGGCCTCCGGACAGCTGATGCGGTAGCGGTGAGCGTACTGTTCGATCCCCATGAGCGCCAGACCGTCAGCGATCCGCTCACGTTCTGCGGCGGGAGCTCGGTAAACAGACCGAATCACGTTGTTTTCACCGTCAGGTGTGGGAAGAGCGCGTAGGACTGGAACATCACCGACATGGGGCGCTTTTCGGGCGGGACAGACACCAGGACTGCGCCGTCCAGGGTGATTTTCGCCTCCGTAAGACGTCCTCAAATCCGGCGATAGTACGCAGGTCGGTCTTCCACAGCGGACCGGTCCCAGGAAGGTCACGAATTTTCCGGCCTCCAATGTCGAGGTTGATGCTGTCAACAGCCTCGCGTTGCTGCCCCTGCTTGGCATCGTAGATTTTGGTGACAGAGCGCAGCTGGAGTGCGCCTGCCTGCGTGTGGTGTTCAGTCGTCATTTCACTACCGTCCGTGGTGGAGCGATTCAGTCGGTTAACAAGAAGGTTGGCGATCATCAGATGATGAATACGGGGCCGATGGGGAGGGCGCAGAAGGCAAGGCGGGCCGAAACCGCATCAACCTCGTCCAAGATCACAGGTCACCTCGGTTTAGCGTCAATGAAGATGATCGCGTGATCATGGTCAGACTTTGATGCAGACGGCGGCGAAATGCGGAACGCACCAGCGGAAGTCACTTTCAAGGTGGACACCTGGCTGGCTCCAGGGATCGCGCGCTTCTTCCACCGGGTTGATCCGTTTGAGCGCGGAAATACAGGCCTGCTGGCGTGGGATGGCGCGCGCAATGTAGACCAGGATGATGGCGATGGCGCCGCTTCCGACGGCCAAGCCACCTGCCAGAGTGGGCAGAATCTGTTTGCCGAACAGCCACGTGGGGTTGGAGTAGGCCAGGGCGAGATCCCAGACCGAGGACGGTGCCGGGATTGCTATACCGAGCATGCCCCAGAAATCCAAGATGCGGATCTTCCGGGAACTTGCGGACGACCAACCACGCAATAATCAGCGCCATGACGGCTCAGCGATCGGAGCGGCGACCAGGGTCATCGACGGCGTTGGCGGCACATTTCGCGGGAGGATCCCAGGCGCTGGACGTACCAGAGAGTAGCTTCCATCGTGAAGGTGACTGTCAGCGCCGAGGATCTTCGACTGAAGCTTCCGACGAAGAGCCGTCATGTGAACGACGATGACGAAGGCGATCCACCCGTAGACGGGGATGAGCATGGGGATCTGGCCCGCTGGACGCAGTGATCTCTTTGCGAGCCACGGAACTACGTCACGGTGATCACGACTTACGGTTCGACCAGTATTCTGAACTGGCGAACACCGTGAGTGCGGGCGGGGAGCAGCACCAGGGCGAACTCCTGCGGCACTGCGATGTCACCGCTTCCTGCGACGGCAAAAGTAAATCTGACTGGCCAGCACACTGGAGAGTCACCGCCCAGTACCAGGGGTTCGCCAGGTCAGCGATGCGCTTCAACGAAAAAGCACAAGGAAAGGAGGCCAGCGTGCGGGAACCACCATGTGATGACTTTCACCAGGGTATCACTCAGCGGCTTCGCCCGAGGGTGGCGGATGCTTCTGAACAGGGAGTTGTCGAAGTTTTCCATCATGCCGCGGATATTAAGGTAGGCCACACGGGCGCGAAGGTCAGGAGAGCGCGATGACCAGGACCCACCAGGCCGTAGATGTTTGTTCTCGATGCCGAAGATTCCGTGGGTGATGATGCCGCGCTTACTCGAACAGGGTGATGATGGCGGTGGCCGTCGCGCGGCGCGGGAAATCGCGCGCGTCACCCAGTGCGAGGAGCTGCTTCCCGGGGAAGGTATGAGGAACACTGATGCAGATGGGGTGACAGATCCGATGAAGGTTCCGACAGTCCGACGCGCAGTCCCAGCACCGGGTGTTCACCAGAGTGTCGACGTTGGCGCCGAAGGATTGGGTGATAGTTGCGCAGCTCCGCGTGCCGGACACGCCGATACCTGATGGGTTTGGCAACGGACCCCAGGAGGAGAATCGGCCCGATAACGGTCACCGTGGTGATGAGGGCGACAGTGATGTCGAGCTGCTCGACCTTTTTACGCAGCTGTGGGAATGCTCATGGCTTGCTCCACGAAATTACGGCGGGAGAACGCACACAGGGTGCTGACGAGTTCCTCGGTGGGTCTCGCGCACCGTGGTCTCACTGTGGCGGAGCTTGCTCCGGCGATCCGGCTTTCGAAGATGCCGATGTAGTCGGCGGACGAGTCCAGCCGCCTGCGTACATCAGTCCACGTGCTTCACGACGTCCTGCTTGGGGTGCCCGGACCGACTCTTGGCGTCGGGCAGGGTGGGTGCTGCGAAGGAGGGGACGTCCGCGTAGAGATCCTGAGGCGCGGTGGTCAGCAACCAGTCCATGTAGGCCTTGGCGCCTTCGGGGTTGCGTGCACCCGCGAGGACGGAGACTGCGCCCACTTCGTAGCCGGTGCCTTCCGAGGGGTAGGTGGTGACCAGGTCGGAATATCCGGCCTTGTTGGCCTTTTCGCAGTCGGAGTCGAGGGCGATGGCAACGGCCACCTCACCGCGTCCGGCCTGTTCGGTACCGGTTGCTGCGGACCTGAGAACTGTATGATGTTGGGAACCAGTTCCTTGAAGTAGGAAACGGTCTTCTCCTGGTCGCCGTTATTCAGGGTGGCGACAGTGTACATGGCCATGTAGCCAACGCCTGCGGTGGCAGGGTGCGGCATGGCAATGCGCCCCTTGAATTCGGGCTTGAGCAGGTCCTGCCAGGAGGTGGGAGCCTGTGCGCCAATGCGTTCGAGTTCCTTCTTGTTGGAGCAGAACGCAATGGAGTCGGTGTAGAAGCCGGACCAGATGCCTTCGGCGTTGTTGTACTGCGAGGGCCGTGCAGAGGCGTTCTTTGAGACGTACTTTTCGATCTTGCCCTTGTCGTTGGCGACGAGGTGGTTTTCGGCCTGGCCGCCGGACCAGACGTCGAATTCACCGGGGTTGGTTTCGAGGCGGGCGAGGACTTCGCCGGCACCCAGGCGAACGTAGGTGGCCTTCTGACCGGTTTCCCTGGTGTAGGCGGCGACGATCGCCTGGCAGAAATCTTCCTGCTGGGAGCAGGGCAATGTTCAGGGTATCTGCCGAGGCGGAGCCTCCCTGGGTGCTCTGGCCTTCGGGGGCAGAGCAGGCGGCGAGAGAGAGTGCCAGGAGTGCGGCGGGGAGAGCAGCGTAGCGTGCGCGCATCATTGAGCCTTCCGTTGCAATTGTTGTCTATGCACAGTTCGGAGTTGTGGATACGTTTCCACACCGGAGATAGTAGAGCATTTGCGGCAATTTCGTCAACAAATAGGGACTTGTCCCCCAAAGCTTCACCAAATCGTAATCTGCATACGTTTTCATACGGGAAGCAGATTTTCTGATGCCCTTTTCCGAAGAACTCTGGATTCATTCAGGACGCGTATATTCACGCGCGTATTCACACGCACATTGCGGCAACAAAAGAAAAGCGCCACAATCACTGAGATCCTCAGGATTGTGGCGGAGATTGTGGAGCTAGGGTGATTCGAACCCTGACCCCTTCCATGCCATGGAAGCGCGCTACCAACTGCGCCATAGCCCCAAGGTCGTTGCGATCTCTCGCCGGACCTGTTAAGAATAGCGGACGATCTCGCCGGAGGCAAAATCAGAAGCTGCGACACATCTGCTCGTTCATTAAGCTCCAAAGACCTCCGGGGCAGCCCCGACATTGTGCGATGCCAGGCGCCAACGCGGCACCCTGAGGCACCCGAACCGCCGCACCGGCAGGAGACAAGTTGTGACCAGTGCAGTATCGACACCGCGAATACAGTCAAGTCTCGAGGATCCAAACCGATCGTGGACATCACGCCATGGCAATAGCCGCACCGTGCGAAACCGCAACTAAAGTACCAACTAGGAACCGATGCGCATGCTCAAGCACGGCCTGCGAACGCGATCTCCCACGACCCTGCCCGGGTTCAACCCCAGCGCCCAGCGCTTTCCCCGTCTGGCGCCATCTCAAGCAGCCACTGAGGTATTGCTCTGCAACTGGTCGAAATCTAGTCCTTCGAAAAACACCGTAGGAAGCGCTCAAGAAGCCGCTTATCGATCGCGATCTCCCCACCTCAACACCGAGGGCATCAAGTTCGCGTCGCCAAGGCTTGAGCGGGTATTCAGGCGCGCTCTCAAACGGGAGGGACACAAGGCTTAGCTTGAGGCAGACACATAATCGGCGTTCAGACCACCGATACGGCGACCTCCAGCGAGGCTTGCTTGCCAGAAACTCGCCCACCTTCGAGCGGCCTGCTCATGCCCAACACGATTGAGCGGGATATCAATGATCCCTGAAAATCGGTGCTCGACGTTGTAATCGGTCTGTCCATGACGAAGGAAGACGATCCGACGGGCACCAGTGATGTGCGAATAGCCGGCCACGGCCTCGGCAGAAACTTCAGTTTCCTTGGTGCTCACTCTTCAATCCCCTCAATCACGTGCGCGGAGTCATGAGCTGGCCGACGCACCTGCCCCGGGGCCACATCAGAAGTTCAAGGCAGTGATGGTTTGATCCGACCCAGACGCCTCAAGAGCGTAGAACTCCCGATCTTCCTTGGCTCATCACGTGGATCACAACATCGCCATAATCGGCCAGAACCCACGTTCCCTCGCTGCGTCCTTCAATACGTTTGGGAACGACGTGCCAGTCGCGCCCGATCTCATCCATGATTTCTTCAGCAATCGCGCGAACTTGACGCGATGAAGGAGCAGAGACCACCAAGAACGACTCTGCGATCCCGAGACGCTGAGAGACATCAATCAACACGGGATCCTGGGCAAGCTTATTGGCACGCCTCGACGGGCACGCTGAGATCGTCGCCTTTGAACGTCCACAGTTATCCTTTCGTTTCTTTCGGTCTGCCATTTATCTGGTCCCGCGAGGCTACCGAGAGTGCCACGACGGGCAGCACATCGCACTAGCTGCATCGGCGCGATACAGACGGTACTTTATTGATGTATTGAACGACGCCCATCGGGTACGAGGTACACCGGTTTATTCCGCTCGACGCGCTTCTGCAATCGGTTGAGGAGATGCCATTGCCGGGCACTTTCCAGCAAAGATACGGAGGATGCGGGGGAGTTTCTTCGCATCAGGACGTGCCCGGCCGCGTCACCCCAATGAAATGGGGCCATTTCGAAGAGGGAATCAACGTCTTTCCACTGAACAATCTGTGTTAGAGCATCGGCTCCCGTAATGAAGTAGAAATCTGCATCCGGATAGATGCCTTTGAGATCACGCAGAGTATCGATCGTGTAGGTCGTTCCACCGCGGTCGATATCGACCCGGGAGACCGAGAAACGCGGGTTCGATGCGGTTGCAATCACCGTCATCAAATAGCGATGTTCGGCAGGTGTACCCTCCCGACCCGCTTTGAAGGCTGCATCGCGGTCGGAACGAAAATAACCTCATCGAGTTGGAAGACATCCATAACCTCGGATGCAGCCACGAGGTGCCCGTGGTGGATCGGGTCAAAGGTGCCGCCCATGATCCCGATTGAGCGTCGGATTCTTCCCGAGGCCGCGTCCAGAGTTGGCATGTTTCCTCCTCACTTTCGCACCGCGCCGTCTGCCTTCGATAATCCACTGGCTGGTTGTCAGTTCAGCCAATCCCATCGGGCCTCGCGGCGTGAAGCTTTTGGGTGCGATGCCCGATCTCGGCGCCCGATCCAGCTGGTCGACCATCGGTGAAACGTGTCGAAGGCGTTGATCGCAACAGCCGCGCTATCAACGCTTTGGAGCGGAAGAAGTGCGCTGCCCAGAAGAGTGCAGATCGCCTCGGTATGACCGGAAGAGTATGTGCGGATATGCTCAGCTGCTTCTTCGATCGAGATCAACAACGCGTCACGGCCAAATCCATCGAAAAGGTACTCTGTTGCCCAGTCTTCTTCACCCGTTGCAGCGCAGATCAGCTGTGAACATCAGTACCAAATCGCCCACAGCAGCGCACTCACGGGTTGCTTCATCAAGCGTGAATCGTGACGCCCGCAGCAGTGAGTTCTTCAAGAGCAAGGGAGGAACGAAGCGACCATATCACGGTGCACCAGAAGTGTTTCTGCAGCGTTACAGACGCCGACTCGTTGGGTCTTCGCGTTCATGATGATGGCCAGCGCAGCTTGAACGTCAGCGCCGCTATCAACATAGACGTGGCAGTTGCCAGTTCCTGTTTCAATGACGGGGACGGTGGATTCTTCGACAACCGCGCGGATCAGGCCCGCGCCGCCTCGGGGAATAAGAACGTCGATGCCACCGCGTGCTCGCGTCATCGCACGTGCACCCTCCACGTCCCCAGGATCAACAGTCTGGACCAAGTCGGCCGAGAATCCACACGATTCAATCGCGCGACGAATGACCTTGACAAAAGGGTCTCATTTGTCGAAAGAGCGGCGCTTCCACCGCGAAGAATCACGGCATTACCCGAGTTTAAAACAAGGATAGAAGCATCGACAGTCACGTTGGGACGCGCCTCGTAGATCATGCCGACAACGCCCATCGGAACGCGGATCTGGGAAACACGCAAACCATCTTCGGTGCATCCCCCACGAATAATTGTTCCAACCGGATCTTCAAGGCCAGCCACGTCGAGAACAGCGCTGCGCGATGGAGCGCACGCGGCGAGTCATCAAGACGCAGACGATCGACGAGGCCAGCAGCCATCCCTTGTCGAGTGCGCGCTCACAATCGCGTCCATTCGATTCGAAGGATCTCTTCTGAATCAGCGACCAGAGCGGCAGAAATTGCACGCAATACAACGTTACGCTGCGCGCACTCGAAGAAGTGGCAGAGTCTACGCTGCGCGCGCGCTGCGCGATGTCGGTCAGCTCAAAAATATCCAGTTCGGTACTCACGTTTACTCCTGAACCAGAACGAGCAAGATCGTCGCGGTGACAGCCGTACTTATATGTTCCTTCTGTTTCTCTTCCTGCTTATGGCCCATGAGCTTGGCCAAGCTATCTGAGTCGTAGCGGGAGATCCCTCGAGCAATCAATCCACTGTCATCCACAATATCGATGACTTCTCCCGCCGAAAAGACCCCGAGGACGTCAGTAATACCCGCAGGAAGAAGAGACTTCTTTCCCCGAGTAATCGCGCGGCGTGCGCCGGCATCAATGAGTATCTGTCCCGCTGAGGGAGCAACGTGGGCGATCCATAAGGTTCGCGAGGCCGGTCGGTTTCTCGTGGGTTCAAACCAGGTTCCGACCGCTTGTCCATCAAGAACCTCGTCCAAACGATCTGCACTGGTGAGGATCACCGATTCCCCGATGCTGGGCCATGGGCTGCATGGAGCTTTGTCGCCATTCCGCCTGTCCCCACGCTGGAACCAGCTCCGCGCACGTCGATTCCACCAAGTTCATCGGTTGCATTAACCTCGGTGATCAAACGAGCCCCGGGCTGCGAGGGAGGCGCCGTATACAGCCCATCAACGTCTGTCAGCAAGACGAGCATCCGCGCCAACCATCTGTGCAACGTATGCCGCAAGCCGGTCATTATCACCAGAACGCACTTCCCGAGTCGTCACCGCGTCATTTTTCATTGATGATCGGTACGACCCCGAAAAGCAGAGGTTTATCGAGCGCAGACATTGCATTCGTATAGTGCTCGCGCTGCGCTGACGTCGGCTGCGGTGAGCAAAATCTGCGCGACGTGGAGGTGGTGAGCTTGGAGAAGCAGATGACCAACGCGCCGCCAGATAGCCCCTGGCCCGCATTGCCGCGCGCTGCCTGGACGCTTGCTAAAGTCGCTTAGGACGCGAGGAGAGTCCAAGAGGCTCAAGGCCCGCTGCAACAGCGCCCGAAGAGACGATCAGGATCTCGCAGCCCTCGCCGCGCTTTTGGCAGAAACAGTCTGGCGACAGAATCAGATTCGATTGAGGTCAAGTCCGCCATCCTCACGGGTCAGCGAAGAAGAACCGATTTTGACAACAATTCGGCGCGCCTGCTGCACCGCGATGTGCCTTGGAGTCATTTAGCGCTCATCCTCCGGATCAGTCCATACACCAGTCGAACGCTCGGTCCACAGTTCTTCTCGTGCCGCAGACTTCGCGTCCATCATTTCGCGATAACGCTCACGACGCTGGGCGGTCGATGCGGCGCTCGTTGCGATCAAGCCTGCAGATCAGTGCCGCGCTGTCCGAGTAGTTCCGGTCCAGTCGTCAGCGTGGGCTCCCAATCAAAGATCACTCCCCCGTCGAGGCGACCGATGACGACGGTATCGCCGGCGTGAGCACCCGCCTTCATCAGCTGATCTTCAACCCCTGCTCCCGCAAGGCGATCGGCAAGGTAGCCCACGGCCTCGTCGTTGGAGAAGTCGGTTTGCAACACCCAGCGTTCAGGCTTGGTTCACGAATCTGGTAAACGAGCTCACCGGCATGTTCGACCGCGCGCACCGTGATTTCGTCCTTGCTTCCCACTGGACGAGGCCGCAGAACCTGACGTGCGGATTCAACCTGGGGTAGCTTGGAGCGGTGCTCGTCAACAAGGGATGCGAGCGCAAAAGAAAGCTCTTTAAGGCCCTCGTGGGTCACTGCAGAAAACTGCGAAAATCGGCCAGCCGAAAACTTCGAGATCCGGGCGAACGATATCGACAAGATCGCGACCATCGGGAATATCGATCTTGTTGAGGACAATGACGCGGGGGCGCTGCATAAGGGGAACATAGCCTTCAATTCTCGCCCAGATCGCCCTCGATATGCAGCCAATTCAGCTTCGATTGTGCGCAGGTCAGAAACGGGATCACGATCAACTTCGAAAGTTGCGGTATCGAGAGATGTGCACAATGACGGCGCAGCGTTCAGATATGACGCAAAGGGTCAATCAGTCCCTTACCGCTGGAAGCCCCAGGAATGAGTCCTGGAACATCGGCAACGGTGTAGCGAGAATCCTGCTTGGACAACCCCAAGATTGGGCACAAGCGTCGTGAAAGGATAGTCGGCAATCTTGGGGCGCGCGGCAGACATCGCCGCAATCAGTGAGGATTTACCCGCCGAGGGGTAGCCGACAAGAGCGACATCGGCAACAGACTTGAGTTCAAGAACAACATTGTGTTCTTCCCCGGGCTCCAGGAGAGCAAAACCGAGCCTTACGCTTCTTTCGAGGCGAGCGCCGCGTTCCCTAGGCCTCCTCGGCCTCCTTCGGCAATAACGCATCAAACTTCTCGCGCCGGTGAGGTCAGCAAGCAGCTCACCGCGCTTTGACTTGACGACAGTGCCGTCTGGAACCGGGAGGATTGTGTCCGCGCCGTTCCTTCCTTGGCGGAAGTCTCCCATGCCTTGAGTGCCGTTTTTCCGCCTCTGGTGGGGATTACGGTGATAGGTCAGAAGAGTGGTCACCTGTGGGTCGACTTCAGGATGACGGAACCGCCGTTACCGCCGTTACCGCCATCAGGGCCGCCCAGGGCTTAAATTTTCTCGCGCTTAACCGAGGCGACACCGTGGCCGCCGTTGCCTCCCCGGGCGAAAATCGTTACTCGATCGACAAAGCTTGCCACTGTGGTGTCCCCGTCTTGACCAGTGCGCACCAGCGCGAATCAGGATAGTGAAAAGGGGCATCCGGCCTGTGCCGGACGCCCCCAATCAGCGGTCGGTCTCAGGCAGAGACCGGCTCAACGATGTTGACAACCCTACGGTCACGACGGGTTGCGAACTCAACCGCACCCGCGCGCAGCGCGAAGAGGGTGTCGTCCTTGCCACGACCAACGCCCTCACCGGGGTGGAAGTGGGTGCCGCGCTGACGAACGATGATTTCGCCGGCGTTGACCAGCTGGCCGCCGTAACGCTTGACGCCCGAGTCGCTGGGCGTTCGAGTCGCGGCCGTTGCGGGAGGACCAAAGGCCTATCTTATGCGCCATCTCGACGTCTACTTTCTATATCGAACGGTTCAGGCGATCTCGGTGATCTTAATAACCGAGAGCTTCTGGCGGTGGCCCTGACGCTTACGGTAACCGGTCTTGTTCTTGTACTTAATAATGGAGATCTTCGGGCCCTTAGCAGAGTCAACAACCTCTGCCTTGACCGTGACCTTCTCCAGTGCGCTGGGCTCGACGGTGATTGCATCGCCATCGACCAGCATCAAAGGCTGGAGTTCGATGCTGGCGCAATTTCATCTGCCAGCTTGTCGACGACGACGACGTCACCGACGGACACCTTTTCCTGCCGGCCGCCGGCCTTGACGATCGCGTAGACCACGTTGAAGCTCATCTCTTCTCGAAAACTTGGACGGACTTGGCTTCCACGTTCGAACAACGTTCCTCTTCAAGAAACACTAAGCCCGTTGGCGCTCGTTGCGCCGACGAGTCAAATTTAGCTAATCGACTCCAAGCAAACCGCTAGAGCGACTTTTCAGAATTTGGGTGTGTGCTTGGGCACTGTGCATTCTTCGCCCGGCGCAGCGGGTGCACTGACAACGACCTGACGCCGCCGATGGCGCTTGATGGGGGCGCTGTCTTCGCGGAGCGATGCAGGGTACATCGATCACAATGTCTTGGACCTGTGGACTGCAGCAGCAGGGGCAGCCGAGCTCAGGAAGATCAAGATGAACCGTGACTGGTTCACTTGCCTCGATCACTGCACGACGCCTGCGGCTTCGCCCCGGACGTGCTGGTTTTCCCTAGTCTGCGACGAGGCAGTCGGTCGGCGGCTGCAGCTTCGCCGCTTTCTTCCGTGCGCTCAGGGTCGCTCTGCGAACTGGTCAGGAGTATTCTGCGCTACGGGTGCCACCTCAGGCTTTCTTAGCAGGCGTGAGACCTCGGCGCTTTCTTCCGTTTGAGTACGCGTTGCCCGGCGAGAGCGGCGTGGGCGCTGCCGACGCGGCGTTTTACCAGACTGCTCATCCGCTGAAGAGTCGCACTTCGGCGTGGTTTCATCCAGCCTCGTGACTTCGAATCAGGGTCCTTTGCTGAAGGCTGTTCATTGTGATGCTCATTTTCCCCGTGAGACGAGGTCATCGCCGCACAGTCGCCGCAGCAATCGCGCTGGGTGCTTCTCGAGCGCGTTCGTGCTCAGAACTCCTCGACACGGGCGCGGGCTTGCGCTTTCTTCGAGCGCTTCGGCGTCTCCTTCGGCGGCCAGCATTTCAACAGGGTGCTGGTGAACAATGAAACCACGAGCCACACGCCTCGCAGGTGGTCGAGAAGGCTCCAACGAGCCCCTCCCCACGCTTACGCGTCATCTGACCAGACCCAGTAGAAGTAATCTCGGTGACCTGGTGGCACGAGTTCGATCGTCAAGCATTCACAAGCGACGCAGAACCAGATCTCGGTCGACTCCAAAGACCATATCGAGCAGAGTCGATATGACGATGCCACCGATATCGCGCAGCCGCAGCTGACGGACGATCTCTTCCGCGGCCTCGAGATTATTTGCGCGTAACGGTTTTCTTCAAAGTTCCGCCAGCACCAATGAACTTACCGGTATTGACGTCGATAACCGTCATGTGCTTCGGTTCGATCAATGATGAGGTGCCACCACAGAGCAGCACCTGCGATCCATTCCCTTGGCAAGTTGCTCGTCCACGCGGTAGGCATGGAAGCGATCCTCGGTTCCGACCCGCTGCGAACTCGGTCAAGCTCGGGCGAAAGCTCATCAACGTAGATTTCACCGTCTCATAGGTCTCATGACCTTCAATAATGAGTTCGGAGAAGTCCTCATTGAAGATGTCACGAACAACGCGGACAGCAAGCTCCGGTTCGCCGCGCAGAGGACCGGCGCGTTCTTCGTCGAAAGCTTGGACTCAATATCGTCCCACCGCTCTCAGACGACGAACGTCATCGCGGATCTGGTCTTCACTTGCCCTTCGGCGGCGGTTCGCACATCCACGCCCGCAGAGTCAGGACGACCTGCGAGGATCTTCTTCAAGCGGATGCGCTCACGTTCGGGGAGCTTGCGGGAAATACCCATCATGGAACCACCGGGGATCAAAACAGGTAGCGTCCAGCCAAAGTGATGATCTGACTGGTCAGGCGCGCTGTGCCCGATGGGATCCTTCGTCACCTGAACAAGGACAGGATCAGCCGGTTTAGAGCGAGATTCAATGCGGCGAGCTTTCCTCCAAGCCGACCGCATCAGTTGACCACGCACGGCATACAGGACGCGTGCGCCCCCTGCCAATATCAACGAGGCAGCTTCCATTGAGGGAGAACGTTTTGAACGCGTCCCATATAGATGTGCCGACGGCGGTCTTTCTGGGCACGGCGCGCAACATAGTGTTCAACCAGAGGTCGTCTCGATGATTGCGATCTGATCAGAGTCCACGAGTCGCGAATGACCATCTTGCGGTTCACCGGACTCGCGCCGGGCCAGGAAACTCGGATCTCGGTGATGCGGTGGTGACGACGTCCTCTCGCGGCGCCCTTCCTTGGTGGCGCTAGCTTCTTTGGCTCGGGAGGCGGTCGAGGCCCTCGAGGGCCTGACCCTCGCCGTTAACGCTCTCTGAGCTTTCGGATGCGCGAACGACGGCGAGCGACGTGGCGGCGAGCTGTCTCTTCGCCGCCTTCGAGCATTTCTCGCACTGTCCGCAGCCCTGACGTCAGCGTGGCGGTGCCGCCTGCACTTCGGCAGGCTCGGGCGTTTCTTCTGTCGTGATCCTTACGCTTGGTAGCGCCGACGCTTTCGCTGCGCGGCTGCGGATGCTTCTGCTCGAGTTTAGCCTTCTTTGCGCGCGGAACGCGCACGCTTCTTCGGCGTCGCTTTCCTCGGTCGCCCTCCACCTTCGCACCTTCGCGGGTGCGCGAGCGACGACTGCTTTTCTTCCGCCCTCACTCTGGGTGCACACTTTGGCGGTGCAGAGTCGTTCCTGGAATGTCGGAGCCTGAAAAAGCAGGGTTGCTGCTGCGTTTTCAGGCGCTGCTCTTCTTTCACAACAAGTCAGTATGTTGACCGAGCTCGCACTGCTGGGTCTGATTACGCGCAATGAAGCGGGAAGTCTTATCGAAGTCGCATGCCGGCGACCGCAGGCGTGCGTCGTGTCTCATAGCAGACAGGCCGCTGGTGATGGTCGAGAGAGTGCGCTCCACCCATTTACAAATCTGTCCTGGCCCTATTCTCATAGGGTGCGCAGGCATGCTCGGGCACGCCCTTTCTCGGCGGTTCGTCGCACGTGCGTCAATGGCGTCACCATGCCGCTGTAGCAAAACGATCACAGCTGCGCAGTTTAATGTCGGAAAGCCTTGCTGACACGGTGGGTCGGCATGTTGACACAACGGCGTTAAAGCTGCATACGCTACTTGACGAACTTGCTGACAGACACACCCTGAACACAATTTCCCTGAGCACTGGGATCGCGGCCTGACCTCCAGCAGCACTCGATGCGCTGGACACTGGGACGATGGCACTCGCATCCTGACCGTCACCACTTCCGTCTTGGTTCCTCTCACCATCGGTCTGTCGCTCCTGGTCCGCACTATGGCAGACCGTGTGGCACAAGACGGGTAAAGAGGAATGGCTTCAGGCAACCCGTTTCTTCGGTAGGTTTACTCTTTGATCCAGCTTCGCCTCGTGTTGCGCCGGTGATCGTCACAGGAATTCCAATCTCGGCATGAATCTGGTCGGAGTATTCGCGCCACGTTGGCATGAGATCTTCGGCGCTCCGCGCTCGCTGTCGAGGCCGCTTCTGGCCTCTTCCTTTGGCAGATCAACCTTCCTGGGTCTGGTGGATCTTCGGTTGGGGACGCCTCTCCAAGGGCTGGCACCTTGCCTGCATCTGGGTTGGCCTCGATCGGAACCATGGTCTCGCCCTGTGGATCCTCAGGCAAACTCCTGGATACAGCACCCGTCGGCGCACGCTTCCTTCGAAACCGGACGTGCAGATGACTGGATGCTGGGCCGCGGGCTTCCTCAAAGGTCGCTCGCATCAACCCGGTCCTCGTGTCGAGCATCCACCACGTCATGCTACTGCTCCCATGGCTCGTTGCCGCACCTCGTTGCTGGTCATCGCACGTGTGGTGGACGACCGGCGCAGCGCCTCGGCGTGAAGAGGCGCAAAGGAAGCCGCACGTCTATGTGGCGTCGCATCGCGCGCTTCGGCCTCGCGGTCATCCTGATCGGTGGACGGAACTGCAGCGACCGGCCCACGTCAGGGCCGGGAGCTGGTCGAGATTCAGCCCATGAAGATGGCAGCTACGCGAGAAGGCGTCTGTGTCGATACTCAGGGCGCAGCACTCACCGTCGCACCAGTTCGGCGAATTGCCCGCTGGGTGAGCATGACGTGCGCTCAGCCCGACCAAGTTCATTCAAGAAGTTCCTGGCGTCGACCGCCTTTCATGTTCTGCCACACTCCTTTCTCGGCCAGACGCGGCAAGGCGTTGCCGGCGAGCAGCAGCGCATGGCTCGAGCTGAACTCCGAATGCAGGACTTCGTGAAGTACACCTACGGCGAAGACATCCCACGCTGTTCCGTCGCAGATGGCGACCTTCCTGGTCCTTCGAATCATGATGAGCCTGGGTGCAGCTTCTCTGCGGCTCTTGGCGCTGTGGGGCCTGTGGGCAACGCGCGAAAGTGACAGGTCTTTCTGCATCGAAAGGCGCTGGGGACTTTCGCAGCGCTTGTCTCCATTCCCGATGCCCTTCCCTAGCGCGTCCTTCAGCTGGATCTTCACCGAAATGGGACGTCAGCGCTGGGTTGTTGTTCCCCAACCTCGCAGCCTTTGAAAGCGCGGCGAGGATCCCGTCGCTCAGTCGCGGTGATGACATCCGCCGCATTCCCCGCGCGTGTCCCGCCTGGCAGTCGGGTTCTCTTCTCGATGCGTTATCTTCGATCGTCTGCGCGGTCCTCGGCGTCATTGGTTCATCCTCGCCGAAGCGCTTCTGCGCCGCCGAGCCTCCACGCTCAAGGACGCATCTGATGAAAGCGACCGCAGTGGCAGCACTCTCCTTCAGCTGCTGAGAAAGGAAGACCCATGACACTCTAGCATCTGTGGGTTCATCCTCATCGCCGTCCTTGTGGACCATGCACCTGGTCCTCGAGCCGACTATGGCGAGTGGAATGCTCAAGGCTTTCCTCGCTCAGCGACGATCGCGCGAGCGCAATTCCGCGACTGCGCAATCACGGGCACTGGGACGCACGAAGTGTGGCTGCTCGCACCGCGCGCGACGACCTTCGCAGCATTCCCGAGCGTACGCCGAAACTGCAGCTCGGAATGTACTTGGCAACTACAGTCCTCTCTCTGCTGGCACTGATCGTGCTGCGTGTGCGCAGTTGAATGGCGTCTGATGCCAAGTCTGAGCAGTGGCGCAGCGTGCGTGGGATCGCGCACGCAGTCTCCGCGCTGCTCGTTCCCTCCTCTTCGGTGTGCCTATCGCCAACCTGGTGCAGGGAATGAAGATCGAGGGTTGTCACCCACGGAGCGTAGGATACGCGTGTGGTTGCCCTGCGGATGTTCCCGCATCTCGCGGCAGCTGCAGTTCACCAGCTCACCAGCGTTTCTCTCTGCTCACCCCCTACACGCTCCTTGGCGGAAGGTCTTGTCCTGCTGTTTGCCCTGTGCTCAAGTACGACGCTGAGTCCTCGCGCACCAAGACCAAAGGCGAGCACCTGCAGCGAGCGAACCGTCATTGACTGCTCCGCTTCTGTCGACAGCCACTGCTCTGGCATGCCGATCTGGGTGATCTGGGGACAGCGTTCGCGCTTCTCGACGAACGTCTGCGATGGATCCCGCTGCTCACCGCGCGCTGTGTGCATCGCGGGCGACTGTCTACGTGGCCCGTAAACCTGCGTAACGTGAGGTCTGGCTTCCTCTTCTCGCATCGCAATGACGGGAGCAGCTGTACGCATGGATGCTACTCGCGAGCGATGGCTCCGCAGTGTCATGAAGTCAGTATCGATGCCCGCTTATTCGCTGACGATCGCGTAGGCTTGCCGATCGACCCAGAGCTCTGCGCATGTCGATCATTATTGTCGCCTCTGCTTGGTCCTCGTGGTCCTCGCCTACACCGCGCGTGGTCGTCACTGCGGTTCCGTTCTCGCGTTTCGTCCTCGGACGTGTCAGCGGACACCGGTTTCGATCTTCGGCACAAGATCCGACTGGATCAGAATTTCCTCGCGGGCTGATTGCGCAGTGGTGGCCCCGGGAAACCGCCACCAGTTTTTCTGCACCGAGCATCGCCTCTAAAGGACAGAAAATAGAAGAATGCGCCCACTGGACCCCCGTCTGCTCAAGTACGCACAGAAGGCCCGTCTTCATCGCTGGTCATTTCGATTTCTTGGCATTTTGACGGCGCTTCCTGGCGTGATGCCCGGCTTTCTTGCTTTCTGCAGCCCTATCCCCCGCAGTCTTCACGGGCGCTCTTGCACAACTGCGCATGCCCTTGTCCATCCTCGCCGTAATAGTTGCTCTCGGGCAGCCCTCATCAGGATTCGCGGGGCCCTAGGCCGCCGCGCTGCAGACGAACGATCCAAAGAGTTTACGTACGCGTCATCGACCACATCGCGCAGTGGGTCGATTGGCGAGCAACAAGCGGCAGCGAGGCCTCGACACTTCTCTGCGCAGGGACTTAAGTGATCTCTCCCTGGCTTCGTCGATTACCCTGCAACTCGTCCCTTACTGACCGTCCTCCCCTCGCTTTGGCCACGATTCTCTATCAGGTTTTGATTCGGCATTCATCGCAGCGATCGTTCCTTTAATTCCCATTTCATGGCGCTAATCGGCCGTTCACACCAGGATGCATCCTCAATAGCTTGAATCAATGCAACAGCTCGATTTCAGATGCTTGATCTCATTGCCGGATTACCCACCCGTGACACTCGGTCTTGAAGGTGCCCCTCAGCCTCTTGCACACTGTCCGCCTCCGAACACGCGACAGCTTCAGGACTTTGCGCGTTGCTTTCCTCTCAGGCGCTGTTCTTGAATTCCTCTCCACCTTGTGCGTCCCGCGCTGGTCGCCGTTGAAGTCGGTAATATGCGCATGTGGTTTCCGGAACGTCGATCTCTTCACGGGCCTCGCGGTCATCATGCTAGCCCCTGAGGTGTGAACCTCTTCCTTAGGTTGGTGCGCAATTTCATGCATCCGCGAACGGTGTCGCAACCAGCCGAGCGAGCGCTGACATCCTCAGAAGCGTCACGCAGTCACTGACGAGATTCCTGTCTCCTCTCTCTCGACTCAATTGTGGTCGGACACAGATCGTCATCCGCGATCTTTCGATTGCTGCTCGCGGCGTGTGGGCTGCCTGTGCCAATGCCGTCGGGTCCTTCCGGAGTAAGCTCAATGTTCTCGTTGGGCGCTTCGGGCGCAGGAAAGACCAGCACGATCTATGCACTGATGCAGCTCATCGATCAGATCCGGCGGTTGTTTACGCACTCAGGCCTCAAACTCAGATATCAATGTGCGTGCTCTTGAGTCGCGAGCAATGGTGGAAGACCATCACCTAGGTTTAGCACCCACTTTGATTCAGGAACTTTGAGCAGCTTCCCCGGCCTCGAATGATGATCTCAATTTTTGGCCTCCTGTGCTTTCAGCGTTCTCGATTCCTTTCCTCTTCGGTGGGATACCCCTAATAGCCAGGAGTATTGGCTATCCGTTGGGCTTCAAAGACAACGTTTTGCCCTGACTCGCGCCTTATTTCCCGCCCATCGTGATTTTGGATGAGCCAACCCGCGCACCCTCGATGCCGCCAGTGAAGAGTTGTTCCTCCGCGCGGGAGCCCTGCGCGGAAACAAGGCCGAACGGTGATCAACATCGCACACAGGCAAGGGCGAGCCAATCGAGGCAACCAAGTCAGATTATTCAGATCCACAGCATGCAGATGAACGAAGGCCTCAAGAAGAAGTGATGGAAGGGCAAGTAGTTATGCGGATCCTCACTCCTCAAGAACGTTCCTCCCTGCATGGGCTGTTTCTGCTGCGCGTTGACAAATGGCGTTTTGTCTCTGCTCTCCTTCTTGCAAGTCTGGGCATCCAGGTCCTCGATTGCACTTGGTACCCGCTTCTGTGACTTGTTAAAATGCTTCCCAGATGCCTATTTCTGGTCCTTTCCGTTGCCGCTTCCATCGGTGCGCCTCTTCGGTGTCTCACGCCAGTCCTGCGTTACATTCAACATGTATACTCCCATCGAGTCGCCCGCCGGGGAATGGACCACGCTTCGCACTCTGACCAAATTGCGCAGGCAGATCAGGTCGTCACTTCGCTGCGCCGCGGGACGCTCTTGCACGCATCGGTTCCGATATTGACGAAGTCGGTGACTTCATCGTCAAGTCTGCTCTTCCGCGGGGTCGCAGCCATTGTCGTATGGGACCGTCAGCGCCTTGGCGCTTTTGTCACCGGGGTGGCAGCGATCGCCAGCACTGTGTCTTATCGCTTCGGGTATCCTCGCTCCGCTTGTCACCGCTCGAGCACAACAGGCTGCTCAAGTCAGTATTCTGAGGCCTGTCCGTCCTTGGCTTTTGCCCTTGTGACGGTGTTGTGGATACGACGAGTTTGGCGATCAGTATTTGGCCGGCCGCGCGCAGGCAGGCTCAATTGTGCCGAGGGACCATATTGAGTCCTCACGAAGGCGCAGCGCAGTACCGCGGGCTCCAGTTCATTGATCAAAACGGCAATGGGTTCGCGGTTATCGGGCCTTTGCTCGTTTGGGATCCCCAGCGTCAGCATGGATCCTCAGCGCGGTGGCTTTGGCCGTTATTGCGCTCACTCCTGTCTTCTTTCGAAACCTCCTCTCAGATGAATTCTGCTGTCGCCCAGCTCGTGCGTTCTGCGCAGGCAGCAGGCGCGCGTTGATCAGACTCATCCGGGCCCAGGGGCTCTTCTGTCTGCGAATGCTGGCCAAACAGCTGGCTCCACGCAAAGCGCCCGCGGCCTCAGGCACAAGGCGATCCGCCAGGAAATGGGTGAGCTCGCCGCTTCACAGGTGCTAAAACCCTCTCGATCCTGGCCGAATAGCCCCAGACATTGAGGACTCGACCCTCAGTCGAGCGTGGACGATCATCCGCCGATTGTCTGGCCCCTCGGGAATCAGAGAGAAGCAACACTTCTCTACACTCTTGCGGTCTCATTCCACCACGAGGAGGAAGCCTTACCCTCAACGATGTCAGTCACCACGGACATTCCCCACGAGGAGGCTCATCAGTTCTCCAACCGCTGAAGATACTCATATTTTTGCAACAAAACTTTTTGGAACCTCCGTGCCGACCCGGATCTGGACGATAACAGGCCCTCGACTTCCCCACTCAACGGTCGGCCTCGAGCAGTGGTGTGCTTCTTTGCCGGAGGAATCGATACCCTCATCGGCGCCGGCGCGACTGCGGTTCAGTGGAGGCGCCACCAGACTCTTGGTCGCACGAGCTCTTGCTTCCCCGCGCCTTTCCGCATGCTCGCCAGGCGAGGCCCGGTGAACATTTTGGACCCCCAATCGGCAGACGCCCTCATACCTGCTTTGGCTGTACGCCACCAGCGCAGCTTGCTCATTGTCACGCACCGCTTGAGCGCTCTTCGACTGGCCGTGGAGTTATCCTGATGGGGGTATCCCAATGGAGATCCTCGCAAGCGCCCAGCGCAGAATCATTGCGAGAACTTTCGAGCAGCTCGCCCAAAACAACAAGGCGCTGGAACAGGCACTTGACTCAGGAGGACCAATGAGCCCGGAGGGACCGACTCTCATTCTCCGGGCTGCACTCGATGTCTCAAGCCTCGATCTCAGCAATTCTGGAAAACTTCGTCAGCCAGCGCATGCGCATTAACCGGTACGCGCTACGCAGGATTGTCCGGTTCTCTCGACACATCGGGGCGATACGACAATGTCCTCAGATTCCGGCGATGCTCCGCAGGAAACGCTTCACCGGACCAGCCGGGTAGGCTCGTCGGTAATATTTACGACTTCGGGGCTACGTTATTTTGAACGATCCGAGGCCGCAGCGAAAACCTGCCTGGTTTCGAGAATTTCCTCGGCGTTTCATTAACCTTCGAGCCAAGTCTATGCCCACTATCTGGTCAATCGCATGGGAGGATTTGGACTCAGCGCACTACGCATTGTCGAACGCTCGCCTCGGCTGCAGGGAATTGCTGTTGGCAACTCACCTGTAACCGCGGATGCCCACGACGCCCGCGCGCCAGGTGGATCCGCGCTTCAACAGCACCACGACGTCGATGTGAAGAGCGCGGATGAAGAAGGCCTTACTCACGATCGCGCCCAGACCGTTTCGCGAGGTCTCTCAAGCAGATACGGCAATCATCGTTCTGCCTTCGGTTAAAGACACGTGGGCTGCTGAGAATCGCGATGGGCATCCACGCGGATCGTCTTCTCGGCGTGATGTTCCTGCCGAGGGGCCGCGCAATGTCGGTGCTCAATGAGGGAACCAGCACTGATCGTTGACTCTACGCGCGCTCAGACCATGCGTATCCTGGAGTTCACCGAATTCGGACCTGCGCTTTATGCTCCTCTGCGCGGCGGGAGGAAAGCCTGCGGGAGTCCTCATTTGCTCCGTCTCCCCGGCAAACCAGAGTTCGACTACTCCGAACTTGGCCTCTAACTGAGTCCTCGCTGCTCAAGCTGCTCTCTTTGGAACACTTCAGCTCGTCACGCAGAGACGTCGCCTCACTGTTGGATGAGCGGCAGCCGTATCGGTCGGGATCTTCCCGTTCACCAATTCAACAACTCTTTGCTGCCGGGGAATGCAGTTGGACACACTAAGCAAAAGTCAATGAAGAGCGGCAGGGTCAGCGAGTCATTCACGCCTTGACCTCTCCTTGGCTTCCATTGACGAGGCCGTGCGCCCAAGATCCGCGCGATCGTCCGCAACCTGCGTGAACAGATTCCAATGTGGGTCCTAAGTGGGCGTATTCATTGAGAGTCCTCGCTCTCGCGTTCTTTCTTGGGTTTGCCCCTCGCTGTTGATATCCGTTGATGGTCGAAGCCGTCGGCGAGCAGAAGCGAAACGAAGACTGCCTCATTAGGTTGGTTTGGATGGTGACACTGTGAAGCGATGACGCGGTCGCCGTCGTTCGAGAGGGCTGACAAAACGTGCCCGTCATGCTCCGCGCAACGGCTGGCGCCGTCGGTGTTGACCTTCACGGAGACACGAGCTCAGGTAGCCTCACGGTATCCATCGCAGACGACGGGGTTGGAGATCGACCCCAGACACACGCAAATTCAGGCTTTTGAACATGGCAGAACGCGCATCTGAACGGTGGATATTCACTTTAGGGACAGGTTTAGAGGGGAAAAGGCACCAGGATCACCTGGCGTCCCCCTGTCCTAAACAGGAGCTTTCAGTTACCTTAAACGGCGCCTTCAGCCGGCAACACGCTGCTACTTGGGTTCAGCGTTGCAACCCCATCTTCGGAAACCGCTTGAACGTGATGTAGTTCTTGACGGTCTTTTCAGCGACGCCAAGCTTTACTCGATCTCTCTCAGTTCGACAGTCCGTCCCGATCAGTTTCCAAAACTTTGCGTTCAGAAGTCAGATCAGCCATCGGATCGTCGTGATCTGCGCGCCGACGCGTCAGCGTGCGCTCATCAGAATACGCCCCTGTGCCACCTGACCGCCAGCATCATTGATTTCCGCACCTCAGACGGTCTTCAGGACGTAGGCACGTGCCCCCAACAAGGTTGGCCAGGCCTCGTCATCATCAAAGTCAGAACAATCGGACGGATCTCGGGTTTGTCTGCCCGAGTTCCATGATATAAAATCCCGAACCCGTCAGGGATTGAAAGTCAACAAGGATAACATCAGGACGTAATTGCGGCAGGCATCGTTGCGGCGACGAGACAATGCGATCGACGGTTCCGTCTCGGCAATATGGTCATCAAACGTCGCGGATGGAACTGTTTGCGGGCGTCGCGCGGATTGACCGGTTATGATCGTCATCCTGCGTTCGTACGGTGATCTCTGGTAACATGGTGTCGGAAGATCGGTGCGCCAGGCTCCTGGTGCGTTAAACAAAACCAGTGTGGTGGTCGAGATCAGATTTTATGGCAGGCGGTGGGTTTCGTCATGACCGTTCTCGTCTGGTGAACAAAAATCTCGGTACGTCAGTCATCTTTGATCAATATCGTCATCGTCAATCGTAAACTGTGTTTAATGCGGTGCAAACGTCAGGCGGGACGCGGCAGCACGGTGGAAATTTTGATGCCTCGCGGGCTTACATCATGCAGTCGCATATTTTGGCGGCGTGGTCGCGGTATTACCGTCGCAATAATCCGTATCGCGTGCTGATCGTCGTCAGCGTCGTGATCATCCGGAAGAGCTGGTCGCGCACCGGTCTTCGTTGATCTGAAACGGCGACGATGAGGACATGAACTGCCGATCGCCACGCGCCAGTTTCAGCCGGGTACGTCGTGTTTAATCAGTAATGTTCATCGCCGGTCAGTGTTCTGAACAATTATCGCCGGGCGGGCGATTTCTGCGGTGGGTATTTTTGTCGTCCTCCGGAATATCGCTGAAATAGCATCGATGTTGAGGCAGGTTAGTAAACAATGGTGATCAGGTGTTCTTCAAAGGTGCGATGATCACTAAGTTGATATCGACAGCGCTGATCAGTTCAGTCCTGAGGCCGGAACGTTGATGTGGTTTACTCAACAGGATCCGCCATTTTCTCGGTATTCTTTGACGAACTGATCTGCAGATCAATATGTATCAGCGGCAGCTCATCGTGTTGCTGATGTCGCTGGTCAAACTCGCCGGGCAATCAGTGTCGTCGTGGGACAGACGATGCCGCTTCGTCGATCTGGTGACGCCGACATTCTGATCGCCGATGTAATCGTCAATGACGCGCGGATGGGCGGTGGCGACAACTGGTATGCGTGCTGATAACTGGTCACCGGTGCGTGGTAAACGACGGCGATTGAAACGATATCGGTGAAAAACGGTAAAAGGCTGACGTCGGATAATGGACGAAGGCGGTCAATTGTTTTCAGTTCAAAATATCGCCGGACCGACGGTCGCCCGAGAGGAGGTGGGGCAGGGATGTGGGACGGATTGGATCAGTGGGTTCAGGAGACAATGGTGGAGACTGAGTAGGATGGGGTGAATCTCTCGCAGAGGAACGATCATCTTGATCATCTTGACTCCTTCAAACTCAGGATGCACCGGCCAAGGGTCGCGATGTGATCCGACCTTTCGGCGAAAGAAGTGGCTCAGGTTGAAGCAGGCGTTGAACTACTGAGCTTGTGAGGGATTTAAACCGAAGGTGGCACTCATCTGGCTTGTTGCCGTCCATGAGGGTACTTCAGGCCTCCTGCCCGTGAGCGATTCGGATCAGGCAGTACTGACGACTTCCGCCAGATCGTGACGTCTTCACCGCTGCATAAAATATGCATGAAATTCAGCGCGCCCCGGTAAATCAATAACGCCTCCGGTGCTTCAGAAACGGGTCTCCGACAGTACCCCGATCCCATACCTCAAGTTTCTGCGGTTTGTGGAAGCGCAAGATTAAGCGGAGTATCAAGCGGATTCGACAGGGGCCTGAACGAAGGGAGGAAATGCGCCTGGAAATCCAATGACCTCGAGTCTGCACCCTCCTTCAGGTTTAATCCATCAAGAGCTGACGCAGCATGATAGAGTGCCTGGGTCTTACTACCGGCGAGGAGAGCCCACACGAGAAGGTCGCAAAATGGGTTCCGCAGACAGCACATTGAGATGTCCTCAACGCAATCCACGCTTCGATCGGCCTGGAATGTTGGGCGAGCAATGCGCTGTGCGTTTTCTTCGACAAGTGCGCGCAGCCGGAGCTACTGCCGTCCCCAGTTGGGAACGAAAAGGGGTGCGCAGGCGCGACTGACCTGAGCGCCTCCAATTCGTGTGACGGGCGGTAAATTACACTGAGTTCCGATTCTGCACCCAAACGCTCATAAGACACTAATCTCGCCGACAACAATCGATCGCGGGCAGTCAATTCCACACGCCACTGGAAGCGCAGCGAGCCCAGGTTGGACCAGAACTGAGGATCTTCAAGTTTGAGGTTGAGAGACACGTGAGCACCTGCAACAGTGCTAACCATTCCGGGGATGCGGTGCATGCCACTACTGCAGCGCGTTCGACTCTAAACGGTCGTTTGTTCAGAGGCGGATCTCAATTGCGTGACACCGTCGGCAGTGTCATACCAATCGTTTCGTCGGGTCGCGCATCGGCGACGTGGAAACGCAGAGTTCGTCCTCGGTGGCCGGGCGAACGGAAGGAACACCAGTATCGACTCTTGGAAGCGCCGCTCTCCCAACCGAAAAGGTCAGACTGGCCGATCATTGGCAGGCGTTTTAAGGTATCGAGATGATGGCCGGTGCGCCTCGCAATCGTCTTGAGTTCCTGAAGAATCGGTCGACGGTGAAGAAGTACGATCCAGGGTAGGGCGCTCGGACGCACGCGGCTCGCAGTTCGTTCAGCAAGCTCGGCAAGCATCGCAATAAGAATTCGAGCATTCCAAGATCATCTCGGCATGCGTCAAGTGCACTGAGCATGAGTGCGACGACAGCAGCTCCTGCATCGGTGTTCCCGTCGAGCGCTGGTGGCTACTCGACCAGGCCAGAACAATGCAGCAGCGCGAAGTTGCTTAGGAACTGGCGAATATCTCAAGTCCGCGGGCTCTGGGAAGCTTCGGCGATCATCGCATCGAAAGGCCGCGGTGTGACCGTTGATGGTTGAGGAGGAGGCAGTGCGGACCGCGTGAAACGCGCCCGCGGGCGAATGGGGTGATTCTTGTTCTCCAAAGGCCACACGCCAAGACTGCAAATCAGATAATCTTCGCAGTGCCCCCACGCAATATTGCCGGCAGGTTAGAGCATCAGCCCAATGGATAAACATCGTCTTCAGGAATTCCACTGAGATAGGCGGGGGAGCTGAAGTGACGTGCGTTTGTTCCCGCATCACAATCGCCACCACCGACACCATCGAGGTCATCGATAAAAGGCGCAGTCTGTCATCCTGTCTGCTGCAATGAGGAGGCTGCGTGCGAGCACCTCAGAGTCCTAAAAGACACCATTTACCTCCGCTGAACGACGTGCTGTGGCCTACCGCTGTGGGGTTGAAGGAGATGACATTGCTCGCTGCCCACATACATGTGTGCCTACCTGACACGCATATTTTCCCGTGGACTTGCTATTTGAGGCGAACCAGATAAGGTGTCATCGCAGGTGCCTGCGGTGACCTGTCGCAATGGCCTCTTTGATCTCTGCATGGTCAAGACAGCTAATCGTGTAAGAAAAACCGAGGAGATATCGTGGCTGCCGCTCGCGACGTGTGCGGTAAGGGACCCGGCTTCGCCAGAGCGTGTCGCACTCGCACGTCCTAGTACCAACCGCCGGTGGAATCCGGAACATTCAGCGCGTTCGCGCTCCTGGTCGATCTGGGACGCCCAGCGCCTGAACGTGTCACCCGCGCTACGAAGTCTGATCGAGCCGTCTCGCGCCGCCTGATTCCAGACAGATGAGGGGCCGAACTCGCAAATGCGAGTTCCACGGCCTCTTTACCTATCCCGCGACCGTTCCGCTTGGTCCCACCCTCATAGAAGCAGCCTAAGCAAACAGTCCCTGAAAGTACGGGTGAAGACGGTTTGAGAGATGAAGAGACGCTCTTTCCCAGAAGTTTTCAGCATAAAATGCATTTGTTGCTTTGCTACAGGATCGTGGACTCCACGAAGCATTTAGTTAACTCAACCGCTATTCTAAAACGTTCACGCTGCCATGTGTTTGGGAACACTCATTTTTGAGGCGTGCGCTGATCGCTCACCACCAGAATAGGGAAACCATGCATAAATAAGGTTCGGCTCATCACCTTATGCCGACCGTTTCAGGAGCGGCACGACACGATTTCGTCGCTGGCGGAAACACTGCGCGGCATGTCCGGGTGTGTGCGAAGGCGTTTACATATTCTTCCCTTCTTCACTCCCTCCGCTGATGGCGCCGATGCAGGATTTGACGCTCGTTGATCACCATGCAGATCGACCCGAGGCTTAGATCGCTGGGATGACGTTGCAGCGAGTTGTCGTAGAGCCACGAGATCATGGTTGGCTTCGGCATTGTCAATCATGTTTCGCAGGAATCAGACAGTTCACGATGTCACGTGAAAATGGCGAAGATCAGCTTCGCAATGTTTCCTGACCTTGTCGAGTGTCTTTCCTGCAGAAGGCGTGACCGAAGAAGAACTCGCTGGCATCTACCGTCCTCGTCCAGGTCTTCCCTCACCCACTACACATGGGGCAGTCAAGACACGACTGGTTTGGACGACTTTTCACTCCGCAGCAGGTCGACGTGATACCGATTCTGACCAGCCCAGTGGCTACCTGATGTCAATCCTCGATCAGCTTCCGGTGCGAGCCACGTTCCTTCAATCCGCTCCTCGACGCCGTCGGATGCGAGCAAATCCTTTTAGATACCGTCAGCATGGTCTCCTTCCCAGCTCAGACCAGCTGGATCGCTCCCTCAGGGTCTGGTTCCCGATCGATGTTGACCGCCTCGTCGAAACGATCACGCGAATGCCCAGGAGAATCTCGCGGAAACGCGCGGGGCGGCGGCCTCGTTTGGATCTGCCAGGTCAACTCGACCTACTACTCGGCATTTGGGCTGCAATGACCAGCATTACCTGTGGCAACTCGCGCGGTTCAGTTCTTCCTGCCGGGAATCCCCCAGGTCTACTACGTGGGTGCAATGGCGGCATAATGACATGGAACTGCTCAAGCGCACCAATATCGGGGCGCGATATCAACCGTCACTACTACACGCTTTAAGAAGTTGAGAACCTCAAGCGATCGTTCGACGCTCAACGCTCTACTAATACACGTTCAGCAACACTCTTCAGCCTTTGACGGAACCTTCTCCTACCAGCGAGACGGCGGGGAGTGCTGACGCTAGCGGGAAAACCCGTGAGCACGGCCGCGCGACTCACCTTCAATCCAGCCGCCCCGTCGGGAACTGGTTCTGTATCCTTCACTGTCGTGGACTGATGGTCAGGGCAGGCACACGACAGACGACCTGCGCCAACCCGCCCGTCTCAACTAATCATCCCGAAAAGGAACTCATCATGGCTACAAAGCACTCCTCAATCGAGGACGAAGCGAATCAAGCTCATTCGCTTGGGCGTGGTTTTTACGCCAGGCGCGGTTGCCTGCGCGATCCTTGGGTTGCCTTGACCTCCGTGATCTTGCCCCGCGGTGCTAGAAAACATCAGTGCCAGCGGCAAAGGATCGATGCTCGGCACGATCAACGCACACCCAGAGCTCAGTTGTCGCCCTGATCGCTAACGTCGTCTTCCGGTACTTTCTCTGACTTGACGCGTTCTCGTTTCGGCAAGCGCACCGTGGATCATTCTGGGTGGTTTTGATTGCTGGCGGCGCGATGGCGCTGCTCGCTCTCAGCAAATTCCTTCCCGATGATCCTTGTCCTGGTGCATGGCTCAGCTGGGTTTACAACGTCATACTGGCACCTTCGTCGACGATGTCGGACCGCATCCCCGATGAGGTTCAGGCACGATCTCTAGCCTCTACGGTGCAGGCATCACGCTGGACAAACCATCAGTAACATTGGCGCGCGCTTGCTTGGGTCGATAAGGCCCGACACACGATGGCTCCTCGGCGCAGCCGTCTTCGCCGCTATCGGTATTGTCACCACCGTCATTGCATCTGGCCTCGCAGAGAGGCGGTAACGAGGTGAATCGAACCAAGTTCTCCTTCAAGATGTTGATAGGTCCTTCCGTCCACTAAAGATATCCCCAATTTCTACGCACTTGTTGGCGCACCTTGATGACTTTACTGGATGATCAACACCTACCTGCTCTACATCGCTTCAGGGTTTCATCTTCATGACGCTTGCGGACACCGACGCTACGGCGGACTTGATTGCATCGATGGCGGTCATCACTTTGGCAGTGTCTTTGGCGCTGGCTCTTGGTGCTGGTCCCACGTGCAAACTTCATTGGTCGCGCAGCTCCCCGTAGCACTCGCGGTGTCTCTGCGATTGGCTCTGCAATGCCGCTGATCTGCCCATACCCAGATGGGCATGTGCCTCTTCATGAGCATCGCAGGGCTCGGTTACGGCGTTTACAACGCGATCAGTCAAGGCGCTGAATGTCTCTATTCTCCCCAATCCCGATCAGGCAGGAAAGGACCTGGGCATCTGTAGACCTCGCGAATACTCTTTCCATGGTTCTGGGTTTCGCTCATGACCTCCGCAATTGTCCTGATTGTCAAGGGTGACACACTCGAAACAACACCGAGCTCGGCCTACACGGTTGTTTCATCGTCGCAGTCATCGTCGTTTTGGTCGCTGCATGGCTCATCATGCGCATCAGAAGGTGAGTGAGTTCTTCACGCGGTAGGGTACCCGGTGCTCAAAGAGCACGGGGCGCCTTCTCGAACGATGCTAGTACAAGAAGACCTAGTCTAGGCGCGCGCTCTGCGACGCAAAGAGGGGCACATCATGACGGCGCAACGTTGAGGGACTCTGCCTGGCCGCTCATCGGAATCATCGCAAACATCCACAGGCACTCATTTCGGCTGGCTCGTTCCTGCGCTTCGTTCCAAAGACCCACGCATGGGTTTGGGCAAGCCAGCCGCGTCTTTCCCAGGCGGCGCCACGGCGTGTGAGGTCAGGCTGTAGGCACCCTTGCGCACCGGATGTCCCCAAGATCACGGCATTAATGCCGCGCAAGCCTGGCGAACCTCGTCAAAAGGAGTCTGCAGGAACAGGAAGATGGAAAACGGAGCCGGCGGAGAACGAATGACCTTGGGGCTTGATGCCTCGACACTCCCTTAACGCTAGCGATTGCGCGCGCCCATCGCGTCTGCAGTACGCATAATCGTTCCTGCATTGCCGGGTCCCTGCTCTGCGCAAGAACAACAATGCAGTCGCCGGGATAAATTCGGAAGTTCGCTCGCGATCGCACCACTTCGAGCAACTGCGCAAATCCCGCCAGCTGCTCACGGCTCAACGCTGGGGGCCTCGTCACTGGCTTGCTTGAACTGGCAGCAGCCCTGCATTTTGCCTCAGAAATAAGCTCGCTACAATAATAGCCGCGCCTGCAGATGCGGAAATGTCCATCCCTCAACGAAGAGGAACGATGTCGGATCAGTTTTCGAACAGCCTGCGGCCTCAACCAAGTTTTCCGTGCTTCCAAAACGCGCGAACGCCCGTACAGAGCCGCGACTTTCTTACGCGTTCGCGCAGGGATTATCGAGGATGGACGGGCGTTCAGAAAAGTTATTCGCAAAAGCTCAGGCCTTGGGGGCGTTCCGTCTGCCATGCGGGGCCTTCTTGCGCCAACCTCAACGAGAGCGTTGAAGGTGGCAATATCGTTGACAATGATTCCGGCCAGCATGCGGCAGTCGACCTCAACACCTGCCAGGTTCAGGCCCTGGATAGAAGGCGGTTTGGCGGGTCATGCCCACTGTGCGCAGGAGAGCGGCGTTGATGCGCTGGATCACGGGCGGCGAAATCGCGCCCTTCTTGGCCTTGCGGTCACGGTACGAGTACACAGGCGGGTGCGTGACCTGTTCGCCCTGGCCTTACGGTACATGCACGAACGCTGGCCACGGCTGGCCGGATGCCTGATCGTACGGTGCGACGCTTCTGGCGTTAACAGGACGCTTAACACGTGCCATTTCTAAATCTCCTTGTCGAAGGTGCGGGTCACTTACTTGGCGGCCAAAACGGACGCTTGACATCGGCGGTGGCGGAACTGATCGGTAGCCAGACGTGAAGTCTTGCGGAGAACTTGTGCTCGAGGAGGTGGCGTGCCTGCCTGCTCGCAGCAATCTTGCCTTTTCCGGTCAAAGCGGAAACGCTTCTTTGCACCGGAATGCGTCTTATTCTTCAGCATTATTTTGATCCTTCTTCTTCTTCCGGACGGGGGCTGGGCCCCTACCTTCACTACTTCTGTGCATCAGCCTCTTGCGGAGCCGCACGAGCTGGTCATACTGGCGCGTTCGGCGCGCACCGCGGCGTTCTTCACGCTCAGCTTCGCGACAACACGCTGCTCGTTCACCGCATCGGACTTACTTCGTAGGCGCAAGAACCATGGTCATGTTGCGGCCATCTTGACGGGCATAGATTCGACGGTGGCGAGTTCTCCATGCTGGCAAGCAATACGTAACTG